>CETL01073967.1_pt1 | contig 423718 bp, 408 predicted proteins | sample 356371 | NCBI WGS metagenome assembly CETL01 (sample SAMEA2622518, study PRJEB7988) | marine metagenome | biome: marine biome (ENVO:00000447); feature: surface water layer (ENVO:00002042); material: "saline water (ENVO:00002010), including plankton (ENVO:xxxxxxxx)" | depth 5 m | reverse complement strand
GAAAAGCTGACGCTTTACTATACAAAATCAGAGTTCAGGATCATCTCTAAACTGGCAGATGACCATGGTCTTTCTAGAGCTGAATTTGCCCGGATCAAGAGTCTGAATCATACACTTAAAACCAGGTTGACCCCTGAAGAAGTTGAACTCTATAAGAAGTTAGTTGGCATGTCTAATAACCTTAATCAATTAGCCCACCAGGCAAATGTTGGAAAGACCATGTCACTACAAATAATTAAGACACTTGAAGCCATCAACAACATAACCGACAAGCTCAGATGATAGGTCAGGTAACCATAGGAAAATCCTTCGGTGGAGTGGTCAGATACGTGATGGAAAAAGACCAGGCAGAAGTGCTCGATCAGTCCGGGGTCAGAGCTGATGATCCTGTGCATGTAGTCCAGGATTTCAACAGCATCAGAACTCAAAAGTTCGGGATCAAAAATGCCGTTTGGCACACCTCAATTTCCTTCGCTTATGATGACAAGATAACCAAAGAAAACATGATTGCCATTGGCAAGGATTACCTGGAAGAAATAGGCCTCAAGGATAACCAGTATTTGATGGTCAGACACCAGGATACTCAGCATGAACACATTCACATTATTTCCAATCGGGTAGGGTATAATGGTGAGCTGGTCAGTGACCGGTGGTGCAAGAACAGGACAGCCAGCATCTGTGACAAGCTGGAAAAAAAGTACGGACTTACAATAGCCAAGGATCAGCGAAAACAACATGGGAAGTTGAGTGATAAGATTCCAGTTAGAAAGGCTACCAGGAACAAGATTAAAATCGCCCTTACCCAGGCTCTGGAAAAGGGTATTAAAGATTACGATGAATTGAAATTCTATCTGAAGGAACAAGGGATTGATATGAACTTTCAATTGCAGGCGACCGGCAGAATAAACGGAGTGGTTTTCAAGTACAAAGACTTCAGTTTTAAGGGGAGCTCAATTGATAAATCCTTCAGCTTTAAAAGGCTTGCCAGGAGGTTAGGTCAGAATAATCATCGGGGTAAAGATCAGGAAGATGACAAGAGAAGAAAAGATTGAGATCATGTTTGAGTCTATCCTTTCAGAAGTAGAAAGGGTAGTGAAGCTCCTGGAAGGAAAGGACCTTCAAAAAGTACAAAATGGATCTGGATCAGTTGAAGAGAAAATTGACAATCTATCTGAGCGGATTCTCAATATCAGGATACCTGTTCCGCAATCTGATACAGGTCCCATTCTCAATAAATTGGATGAGTTGAGTAAACAACTAAAACCAACTCAACCTGGCTCAAACGGCAGCAGTTCAACTTCTCCAAAAGGCTTGAATTTGAAGAGTAACACTGGCAGAGTATTTCTTGCCGGACTCGTCCTTTTTCTGGTCTCTCTCGGAGCCAATATTTATTACTTTATGAGAGTCCCTTCTCTTGAGGAAATCAGTCAGAAATACCAGTTCATTTATCACTCTGGGAATACTGAATACCTGGATCGATTGGATAGCCTGTGGCAGATCGACAGTCTAAGAAATGAATATATAGAGTTCATCGAAAACAAAAAATTTAGTTCAAAAAATCAATTAGAACAATGGAAGTAATCATGCTTGAAGAAGAGGCATTCTATGCCTTGATCGAGGAGGTGGTCAAGCGGCTGAGAGGAGACACTGAAGGTCCTGAAGACAAATGGATTCCAACAGAGGAGGCGATGCGACTCCTGGGGATCAAATCCAAAACAACTCTTCAGAAATTGAGAGACGAAGGGAAGATTCGGTTTGCTCAACCACAGAAAAGGATCATCCTTTATGACCGTGAATCGATCAATGAATATTTAGAAAAACATGCAAAAGAAACCTTTTAATTATGGAAGTATCAAAAGACTATATCAAGGGATTTAACAGCGGCTACATTGTCCGAAAAAACCACCCGCTACTCATGAAAAAATTGTTGAAAGGGGTAAAAGGCAATTCCGAATTAGTGCAGGGTCTTAAAGCCGGAGTATCCCAATTTGAAAAGGAGGTTGCCATCAACATCAATCAATTCAAACAGGGTACGAGATCCAAAGGTCAGAGCAAGGGAAGTAACCTGGAGTTTTAAGAAAGTCACAAAAATTAGTACACAAAATGGCTAGAGCAATCAGGCTTGAGAAGTATCAAGGAAATCCCAATGGTCCATTTGAAACGATTTGGGTTGTGACTTCTGAGAATGGTAATTATTTTAAAACAAAAGACTTGCAATGGAAGGTTGATGAAAAGAGTAACAGAGCAATACCAGATCTTAAATCAACCAAGCTGACACTATTATCTAATGAAAATCATCTTAAGATAACTGACCAGTACCTCTGTACAGATATAATTGAAAATAGAAAGCACCTGAAGAGGTCTCCTGATGGTTCCTTTTATGATACCTCAAAACCTCAGACTAATTCAATCAATAAACCCAGGAGAAAGCAGAAGGAATGGAAATTTGAATTTAAAGAAGACGGCGAAAAACTCAGCTTCACGTTAAGCGCATTATCAAAAGAAGATGCAATTCAAGAATTCAGAGAGATGACCGAATCTGATCATTTGATTACGGATTTGAAAATCACGGAAATCAAAAGCAAATCCAAAGACCGGGGGATGTCGATGGGTATGTAGTCACACATAGCACATATATATTCCTATATCCACTATATCTCTTTAACCATTATCCTTTATCAAATTAAAGGCTTGCTCATGGGCGAGAGAAGGGTAATATTTGAAATGATATGGATAATTATTAAATTAGCGATGTTCTACGATTTTCGTAGTTCTTTGCAAATGGAAGTAACAACAAAAATAAAATACAAAACCCTGGAAAATTTCGTGAATGCGATCCGTGCTCAGGGGCGGTACTCTTTTTCACGAGAAGAAGTCAGGTCAAATTTTGATCTTTCCGATAAAGCATTGAACCAGGCATTGTACAGATATACGGTTAAGGGAAAGATTGCTATGGTCCGGTATGGATTCTATGCCATAATACCTCCTGAATACTCCAACTATGGTATGCTCCCACCCAATTTATTTATAGATGATCTTATGAAATCTCTGAGAAAGCGATACTATGTAGCCCTGTTCTCGGCAGCAGCGTATCACGGAGCGGCTCATCAGCAGCCAATGACCTATTATGTAATAACTGAAAAGCCAGCACTGAGAAATCTGAAAAATAAAAAACTTAGTTTGAACTTCTATGTAAAGAAAGCCTGGAAGGATGAGGACATTGCCCAAAAGAAAACAGATGCAGGTTATATCAATGTCTCTTCTCCGGAACTCACGGCATTAGATCTATTGACCTATGATCTTAGTATTAACCGGGTGTTCACAGTTCTGGAGGAATTGGTTGAAGCAATGAAACCATCAGAGTTAGCAAGAACGGTTCACAATTTTCCACAAACTACTTCCATCCAGCGACTGGGTTATATCATAGATAAAGAGATTGGCAGAGATAAACTAGCTGCAGTTTTAAAAAAAGAGATCAGGGGTAGAAATCTAATACCAGTTCCGCTGTTGAAAGGTGACAAAGGAGCAGGTGAATTAGACACTGACTGGAGGATTATCAAGAATGTGGAATTAGAAAGTGATCTATGATACCTAAACCATTATAATTTGGAAGTTAGTAAGGATCTAAGAATGTAGTTATTAAAAACTGACTTAATAATTGTTCCTTCTTAGTCTATAGAATCTTCGATTTTGTAGCGGAATAATGTTCAATTATAATCCGGATAACCTTTGATATTCATCTATTTTTATATTAATTGGTGTTTTACACTAATTTTTATGTCTAAAAAAGCGATAAATCGGCTTAAAGCAGTGTTGGCGGAGAAAGAAAGAAGTAATAAGTGGCTTGCCGGAAAACTTGACAAAAATGAGAGCACCGTTTCACATTGGTGTAGAAATGTTAGCCAACCATCTGCTGAGACATATGTAAAAATAGCCATGCTACTTAACGTAGAAGTTGGTGATCTTTTCCTTCCAGTTAAAACTATAAAATCCAATGCTTAATCCGATCACCGACATTCGAACCAAGTTTCAGGATATTGAAGTATCACCAGAATGGTGTTTCAAAAATGTTAGATCAACCGAACAATGGACACATGGGTATCACCGATACCCTGCCAAATTCCTCCCCAACATTGTTAAAAAACTCATCGAAGATCTGACTAACCAAGAAGACGTTATCGCAGATTTGTTCGCGGGATGTGGTACGACCTTAGTGGAGGCAAAAGTCCATGGCAGAAAATCTATTGGAGTGGACATAAATCCTGTGGCACAACTTATTACAAATGCCAAAATCAATCCTATTGATCCCCATATTTTAGACGAGTATTCACAAAAGCTTATTGATAGTCTTGATTCTTATAATGAAGCAGAATATCAATCAATTGAATCTCACAAAAGAATTGATTACTGGTTTTTCCCTGAACACAAGTTAAAAATTGCTTTTCTATATAGTCAAATCCTACTGCTATCCACCAACGAAAATCAATTGAGAGATTTCTTCTTATGTGCATTGTCTAACATATTGAAAAACTGCTCAAGATGGTTACAGAGTAGTACCAAACCGCAGGTAGATCCTAAAAAAAGCCCGGTGGATCCATTTAAGGCTTTCAAGGTTCAGGTAAAATCCATGAAGAAGAAAAATGATCAATTCTTCTATGAGCTTAGTGATAAAGATCTTTTGGAAACAGAGTGTGACATCTTAATAGAAGATGCAAGAACTACCTCTATAAAAAGTGAATCTGTTAGCACCATTATCACATCCCCTCCTTATGTTACCTCATATGAATATGCGGATATTCATCAGCTGACGGCATACTGGTATGAATACATATCTGATCTTTCGATGTTCAGAAAAAACTTCATTGGCACTTTCTACTCTTTAAACCAAGAGACAGTTACGAGTTCATTCATTGGTCAGGACATCATTAATCAATTGAAAGAAAAAGATGCTCGAACAGCAAAAGAAGTGGCAAACTATTTCAATGATATGACTGAAGTAGGCCGTGAGATGAACAGAATTCTGAAACCTGGAGGTCACGCCTGTTTAGTAATTGGAAACACTACCCTTAAAGACGTGAAAATCAAGTCTGCCGAGGTATTTGCTGAAATTCTACAAATGCTCGATTTTAAATTAGTAGATATTATAAAGAGAAGTATCCCAGTCAAATTAATACCAACAATAAGAGATAAAAAATCTGGAAGGTTTACGAAACTCACTAATAAGAACAGCAAGTTGGTCTATCCTGAGGAATACATAATAATAGCTAAAAAGTAGTATGGCAGTTACAGATAGTGGTAGTGCTCCTTTTCAGGCTTATGCCAGACTCATCAGTGTATTGGGTGATCAACTCATCAGCGATAAATGGGTGGGTGTAATTGAATTAGTGAAAAATAGTTATGATGCTGATGCAGAGGATGTAAAAGTTCGTTTTGTCAATTTCAATGAAGATTCCAAAGAAGCTCCAACTATCATTATAGAAGATGATGGTAATGGGATGACCCGAGATACAGTTTTAGATGTTTGGATGAAGCCAGCAACACCAAATAAGCTAAATCAAAAGAAAGGTAGTGATGCAAGGCTTACTGAGAAAGGTAGAGTGATGCAGGGTGATAAGGGAGTTGGTAGATTTGCCATCTACAAGCTTGGCAACCTTGTGACTTTATTTACAAAAACGAAAGAAAAAGAAGAAGTAAAACTTACTCTCAACTTTCACCAATATGCCGATGATGAATTTGTGGAGAGTGACCATGAAGACAAATTTTTGGATGAGATTTTAAATGACTGGGAAGTAAACGACTCTCCTATTCATATTAATAATCCGAAAGGTCAAGGTACTAAAATCATTATTACTGATCTGAAAGATGAGTGGAAAGAGCGGGACCTAACTAAGCTCCTGAATGCATTTTATCGGATGACACCTCCAAAGTTACCATCTTATGCCGGACACGATATCTTATTCGATGTTTCTGTGTATTGGAATACCACTCTCAAAGAACCAAAAACCAAAGAGTTCACCGAGTTTCTAGATCGGGCACCATACTTCTTTGAAGGCATAGTGGAGGATAATGGAACTCTAAACTATACTTATAAGCACAATACAAAGAAGATTGAAGGTTTTATAAATTTTTTTGATGATGATGACAAAATTTCAGATCATCAGGTCTGGAATCTGAAATTTTTCAGAGAAAATTTTCTTGAAGTTATTGATCCAGATAAGCCAATCAGAGTGGACAATCTGGCGATATCACATCGACCAAGTATTGGCCAGTTTATGTTCTTCTTTTATGCCTTTGATTTAGACAATCCTTCGGAAGGATTGTCCAGAGATGATAAGGCATTTATTAAAGAACACTCTGTTTACCTGTTTAGAGATAATGTAAGGGTTTTCCCATTCGGTGAAAGAGGTGTCGACTGGTTGCTACTAAGTAAGTATAGAGCGGAGGACAGAGCAGGTAATTATTTCAGTTACAATGATCTACTTGGTTTTATTTTCATTACCCAGGAGGAAAATTCAAACTTGAGAGATGCAGCTGACAGAGAAGGTTTAATGAATATCAGAGGTTCCTATGATGACTTTGTTGCTTTGAACCAGGCAGTATTGAAGGTGATGAAAGATTATGTGGATATTGATAAAGAGAAAGGCAAACTCAAGAAAACGAAAGTCCAAAAAACTTTATCCAAGCAATTTGAAGATGCTTTTGATCAATTGAGGAAGAAAGTATTGGAATTTGAAGATAAAGATTTGATTGACAAATCTCAAAAACTCTTCAATGCAACAAACAACTTGGTGGAAAAGACAAGAGAAGATCTCAAAATCACTCAAGAGCTTGCAGGAACAGGTATGGCGGTAGAGAAGGCTACACATGACACCATGTCTTTATTGAAAAGGTTGAAAGAGAATACCGAAGACTTTGTAAAGAGATTTGATAAAAATACGATCTCACCTAAGGAGCTTAAAGAGTTCTTGTTAGAATTAGAAGAAAACCTCGAGTTCCTCTATCAGGAATTACAAGTACTTCAACCACTTTTCAGAGTGGCTAGAAAGGTGACGAAGGATGTCAGCATTAAAAATGTTGCAGAAAGGGTAATTAAATATTTCAGGAAAGAACTTGATGGAAAATTCAAAGTTGAAATTGAAGTAACACAAGATATTATTGTTAAAACCAATACAGGACTTATTCTGCAGGTGTTATTAAATTTAATGGATAACGCCATTTATTGGGTCAATGAATTTCCCAAGAAGGAAAAACACATCAAATTAGTTATTGATGGCTACAATGATAGGTTCACATTTTCAGACAGTGGACCAGGTATAAGCGAGGAAATCTCAGATATAATTTTTTCAGAATTTTATTCTCGGAAGGAAGAAGGCCGAGGTTTGGGGCTTTATATAGCTAAGGAACTTTTAGAGCGTATCGATGCGGAAATTTCTATTATTACTGAGGACAATTCTAAGCTACTTCCTGGGGCGAATTTCATCGTCCAATTCAAATCAAAATCAGAAGGTTAGTATGGAAGGAGTAATATTATTTGCGGATGACAAGTTGTTGGATTATTCAGATGAGTCCAGTAAGAAATCATCCTTGGAGAACAAGTTATTCAGATCTCTGTCTGAGTCTAGTCCCGTACTTGGTGTGAAAAAAAGGGACCAAGTTGAAAATTCACTGAATGCCATTGGTACTTTTTCAGCTGTAATTTTAGATTGGCAATTCGATGATGAAGACAATTTGGACGAAGAAGACGATGATGATGAAACTGTCGGCCTAATACAGAAACCCTCTCAAATCGAGACGAAAACCTTTGACCTGTTAATGCGAAATGAATTCTATTCATTGATCTATATATACTCTACAGCAAAAGAAGAAATAGAAGCTAAATATGGTGAAAAACTAAGGGAGAAGTACAAACAAAGAATCGAGTTCCGAGATAAATCTAACCTGTCAAATACTGACCAAGAAGCTGCTGAATTGCTTAAGGCCATAGAAAAATGGCGAGAAGCGAATAAAAAAATATCAATTCCCATCAGTTGGGGACAGACTATTAATAAATCCGTGCAATCTATTTTTTCTTCCCTTAATTCTGTTGACCCTAACTGGATAAAAGAGCTTTATGATACAGCAAAGATTGATGGAGTTACCCCTAGTGTCGAGGTTCTTAATCTTTTCCAAAACATTTTGTCAGAAAAAGTTATCCAAGACAAACTATTGAGGGATAAAATAGATGAGGTGGCTTCTCAAAACGAAGAACTTAGTGATTCTCAGAAATACGCAGAATTAATCCGCATTCTTTATTATGGTTACACATCTGATGATGACCCAATAATGACTGGAGACATCTTTAAGTTTGATGGAGATAAATTTGGAATCGTAATCACACCTGAGTGTGATATAAGACACATCACTGAGGAAAGAAAATACGAGCTCTTGTGCTTTAAAAAAGCTGACTATAGGAAAGGAAACTATAAGCTCAAGGCACAAATAAAAGCTAGTCCCATTATTAAAAAGGCAGAAGAGTTTAAAGGATCAGATTTTACCAGGAATGAGAAAACAAACCTATCAAAAGAACTGAACGAACAGATCAAAAAAGCCGAGTTAGATCTTCAAATCGAGGCTTTCACTCAAACAAATCATCCTCGTCTACATATTCTGCCGTGCTTTGAATTTGATATCGATAACTATGGTGGTATAGCATTAATAGATTTTAGATCTGGACTAGAATTAATCGAGTGTTCAAAAGTCTCAAAAGACAAGAGAGTTGGTAAGCTCAATACTCCTTACATCCAAGAATTAAGGCAGAGGTATCTTTCATACAAAGGAAGAGTCGGAGTGCCTGGCTATTCCAAAAAACTAAGAGAGTGGCTTTTATCTAAAAACTAAAATCAGTGGCACGAGGGAACTGGTCATTTATACATGAATGGACAATCTATGATTATCTAATGGCCAGATATGATGAAGGCAATCTAAGACTCAAAAATGTCATTCAGAGAGGTCAGTTGCTTGGAAGGACTAAGTGGATAAGGGTTGATCATTTAGATCCAATTACCAGTACTGGTTTCCCTGATATTGAAAGTATTAAACTTAAGGGAAATAAAACCTCCCGTCCCGCTGAAGTCAAATTCAGCTCATCAAACTTCAAATATCATTCTAGTCCCAAAGCTATTTCCAACTACCAGAAATTTAAGTCAGATCATGGCTTTATTTTAGTTCTGCATCACGATCACCTCCCTTCAGGTTTGGTTGATGATTATCCTGATATTGATGTTTTTGAAGTGGACCAATCGGATTTCATCTCATTCTGTAGAGAAAATTTTGTCAGACTGCTAAACCGTCAGATTAAACAGCATACTGAAAGTAAGGTGTGGATAATGTACCAGGGTCCCAATTTTAATTTAGGTGATCATGTTGTCAAACCAGCTAGAGATAGTAAGATATGGTGTCCAACTGAAAATTTAACAGGTTTTGACCTTTCAATTGGAGACCGAATTCTATTTATTAAAACAATTGGAGCTTCAACTTTCGATATTCAAAAAGCCTTCCTGAAACAAAAGGAGATAAATGAAAAATGGAAGTTGACGGAGGTGTTTATTGCAGAAGTGCGCTCCAAAATATATAGTAGACATGAATTTATTCAACTTAAAAAAAGAAATTCTAAACAAAGACTCTGGCTAAATGATGATCAAAATAAAAATGGCCTCTGGAGGTGGAATAGGGTATTTGAGTTTAGGAAGATTAATTCAGTCAGATTGGATGAACCTATGAGTTTGCTCTATAATAATAGAGGTTCAAAAGAGTTTGTTCATAAGATATTTGAGGCCTATTGTTTCGGGAAATCCAGGGAGCTAAGCTTAAAGGATTATCAAAGTGCATTAGAAGTTATTGCTTCAATAAGATAAATTTCGGGATAACAACAAATACTGTAATAGTCACAAAAAAAATAAGTTTATCAAAATGAAATGAGGCGACTAATTGTATTGAATCTTGGGCTTACCCTCGTTCCTCCGGTCGGGCTTTACGCTTTTACACGGTAACCGCTTCAATCCCTAAGCCATTGGATAAAAAGCTTCTTCCCTAAATCGCTCTTTCAGATTTTCTTATTTGCCATCCCTGGACATTTTGTTCTCCGTTCCCACTTGCTGTCGCAGCAATGTACAAACAGGTCTTTAGAACATGTCAAGTAAAAATCCGGAAATCTCCACCCTTCGGGTAGGTATTTCCGACCGGATGCAAGCATCCTATTTTTCCCTTGACATAACCTGGACCAGTTTGTGATATTGGATTGAAAGGCGACAGAAAGAGGAAACTCCAAAAAAAATGTGGCCCTTGCCTCCGGCGGGAAAGGCTCAAGAATCGGAAGAATTTTACTCATTATTGACCTGTCGCATCTTAATCCTCTGCAATACTCAGATTATATAAATCTTTGATTTCAGCATGAATGGCGGGAGCAAGCTTTTTGGCCAATCCATTAAGACTGGTAGTGTCTGTTGTAATTGCTAAAAAATGAAATACCTCGGTATCAACATTCATGGCATTGGCTAATGCCTTCAATGTTGATTCCGTAGGTTTATGTTGATCTCTTTCAATTCTCGAAATGACATTTTGAGCTAGGCCTGATTTTTTGGCTAGTTCCACCTGAGAGAGGTTTCTTGATTGCCTAACTTCTTTTATGGATCGTCCCAGTTGCATAGAGATTTTATTAATTGATATAATTCCTTTAGAATAATTAGAGCCAAATAAGAATTTTTAGTTTTTTCCTGACAGTACCTTTCAAGGTGATCGAGAAGTTTAATTTTTGACTCCCTAGATATATTTGAACGATTGATCTCATCCCGAAGAAAAGAGATATTTTTTATGTTTTTTTTCATTGATTATACATTTTAAGACTTGAATAAAATTGATAACAGCTGATATGCTATTCAATCCTAAAATGTGTGAATCATCATCCGACATTTGTCCGCGGATTCTATAAAAAGTCCTGCTTCTAAAAATTTGATAGGTTTCCTCTTTCCAGGTTCTTGATTTACACTGTATCATCAAACTGGTAAGATCAAAAACACCTTTTATCCTATTAAGGATGATATCAATAAAATCAAGGTAGGTCTGCCTTATTTTATTAACAATTTGCCGTATTGCTTCGAGGTATAACTGAGGGCAACACTTTTGTGCTATTAGATCAGCTAGTCCGAAGATTAGCTCTTTAAGAGTTTTATCACTAGATAGTTTAGTAGGGGATAAGGAATAACTGAGATCGAAATCTGATCCTTCTACAGTTGAAACTTCATACAAGTTCCAAATACTATCATGAGCTACTTTATTTCGAATCCCTTGAAAGTAACTGCGTTGCTTGGTAAGATAATCAGAACCAAAGAACGAAGAATTAGTTTTGATTTCAATTCCATCGATCCATGTCTTTATGCACATGGGTTGAAAGTGATCCAAATCTTCAAAAATATCTGACTCCATGATGCAAATATAGTACAATAATTGTACTATACAAAATATGTACTATTTTATTTAGATAGACTTTAGGTTTTCCCTTCAGGTCGGGCTTTCCGCTCTTACACGCTAACCGCTTCAATCCCTAAGCCATGGAGAAAAAGCTCATCCCGAAATCGCTTTTTCAGATTTACTAATTTGCCATCCCTGGACATTTTGTTCTCCGTTTCCACTTGCTGTCGCAGCAATGTACAAACAGGTCTACAGAACATGTCAAGTAAAAATCCGGAAATCTCCACCCCCTGGGTAGGTATTTCCAACCGGGAGCAAGCACCCTATTTTTTGCTTGACATAACCTGGACCAGTTTGTAATGTGTGATTGAAAGGCGACAGAAAGAGGAAACTCCGAAAAAAATGTGCCCTTTACCTCCGGCGGGAAAGGCTCAAGAATCGGAAATTGCCTTAGATTAATCTAGAATATACATTTTGAGAATCAGGTCATTAAAAATTAGTATGCTAAATTCTGGGAATGATAAACACCTTATTTTTAATAATTGATATTAGTACTCATTCAGTGATCGATTAAGCAACATTGTAAAAATCACACTCCCATTATGAATCATATCAAAACCACGTGCGTCCATCCGATAGGTAAGGAGGGGGCTTCTGTGACCACATCCATTGAACCCGGAACTGCGAATGATTATCGTAATTTGAAAGAACTTAATTACCCGGGTTTTTTATCTACTCATAATCAGCATAGATTAGGAGAAATCATAGCACGTCTGGAAGGAGCAAAGTACGGAGTAGCATTTAATTCAGGAATGACCGCCATAAGTTGTTCTATTTTTTCTTTGATAAAAACGGGAGATCATGTGCTTTTATCCAGTGAACTGTATGGTGGTACGTTCAAACTTGCAACCAAAGAGTTTATCAAACGAGGTATCTCATACAGCTTTGTTGATAACACCTTGGATTCTTTGGATAAACACAAGAGAGAGAATACCGTTCTTTATTTTTTTGAAACTCCCTCAAATCCATTGTTGAGTATCACGGATTTATCACAAATTTCAAATTGGGCGAAAACACATCGTATCAAAACCGTAGTAGACAACACATTTGCCACCCCGGTCAATCAAAATCCCTTGTTTTGGGGGATAGATATTGTATTGCATAGTGGAACAAAATATCTAGGTGGCCATAATGACCTTATGTTTGGTGTTGCAGCCACTAGCGACCCTGTCTTGTACCAGGCGTTACTAAACACAGCAAAAATTTATGGTGGTGCATTATCACCGGAAATATGTTACCTGGCTGAAAGAAGTATCAAAACTTTATATCTGAGGGTACAGCAGCAAAATAGGTCCGCAGCAAAGATTGCAGCCTTTCTTAATGAGCATACTAAAGTCAAAAAGGTTTATTATCCGGGACTACAAACACATCCTGATCATCAAATTGCTCAAAAACAAATGAACGGTTTTGGGGGAATGGTTTCTTTTGAAATTTTCAGTGAAGGGAAGCACATGAATCGCTTTCTCGATCATTTAAAGATTATCTCACCAGCTATAAGCCTTGGTGGAGTAGAAAGTTTAATCAGTGTTCCTGCAGTTACATCACATAAGGATCTCAGTAGTGAGGAGCAAAAGTCAAAGGGGATAACAGCGGCTTTAATTAGGTTGTCTGTTGGTATAGAAGATAGTGATGATCTCATAGAGGATCTTTCATTTGCTTTAAGTAAAATGTAGCTGTTTATTAAAGCATTTCAAAGGAGTGAATCCAATATACAACTGGTCAAGACACAGTTAACTATCAATATCCATGAAAAATATTTTTCCATATATTTGATAGCTAAGGATATTCTTTATTACTCTGAATGTCAATGAGAATATTAAATAGTGAAGAGGAATTTGGGTTTAATCAATTGTTTAAATCAATCTATGAAGAGCAATTTGAAAACCTGTATTCTTATGCGCTCACAATTACCGGAACACCTGATTTGGCAAAAGATGCCGTATCTGAAGTTTTTTTTGATCTACTGAAATCTCAACGAGACCTTTCTCATGTCAAGGATATTAGAGCTTACCTGCTAAAATCAGTCAAAAATAGTTGTATCAAAATCATATCGAGAGACCCTATTCAGTTCGAAAAATTACAATCGGGGATAGAAACGAAGCTTGTAGAAGAAATCGATCCTGAGGAAGTATTAATTGGAAAAGAACTTGATCAGTTTTTAGAAGATGCGATCAAGAGTCTTTCACCTCAATGCCAGCTGATATTCAATATGGTCAAACTTCAAGGTAAAAAATATGAGGATGTTGCCAATGAGCTTGGTATTTCTATGAATACAGTTAGAAATCACCTGGTTTCTTCATTAAAGCATATTCGAAATAGGATTGAAAAGAACTACGATGATCACTCTGTCATCCGGCTCCTTACCAAACTAGGTTCAATTATTCTGATATTAGCCTCAGTATTGTATTTCATCTAGAATGCACCCGGAAATACTGCATAATTTTCAATTATTATCCAAAATTGTATGCATTATTATATTTTTTAAATAATCTCTAGTCCATTTATGTTTCAAAACCATCTAATTGGTGAAGCACATTTACTTCAAGATAAGATAAATGGATAAAATCATATTTAAGAAAATATCGGGGGAGACACTTTCCAGAGATGAGCAAAATGCCTTAGAACAATGGCTTGTTGCTGATTCAAAAAACAGGAAAACATATTTCCAGCTGAAGATGGCTTATCAATCCAAGGATAAAGATGATTTCATACAAATCAAGAAAGAACTTTGGAAGGAGCTAAGTCATTCTATGAGAACACAAGGTCAAAAATCCTATAGAAAAGTGGTACTCAAGTGGGCAGCTTCAATTTTACTAGTGGGGGCAATCGGATCGATGATATATTATTATCCTATGAGACAGGGTAATCAAACAACTCAGGAATCAATTATTAATCTTACTGAAAGATCAACTATCAGAGGTCAAAAACGAACCATCACTTTACCTGATGGAACCAAGGTAAAACTAAATTCTGGGAGTAAACTAATTAGCCCCGATCTTTTTGAAAGTGAAAGAAGAGTAAAAATTGAAGGAGAAGCCTTTTTTGAAGTCACTAAATCCACCATACCCTTTATTGTTGAAGCTGGGGGTATCGAAGTCAGGGTTCTTGGAACTTCATTTAATGTGAATACTTACATCACAAATAAAATATCTGTAGCTGTAGCTACAGGTAAGGTTAATGTCTCGGCCAATACAATGGATCTTGCTATCCAGAAGGATTTACTTCCTGGCCAGCAAGTTACCTATGAATATGGTGAACCTGTACTTGAAGTATCAAATTATGATGTTCAGGCTGTCCTTGGCTGGAAAGACAACATACTGGTTTTTAAAGAAAGTAAATTCAATGATGTAATTAAAGATTTGAATAATTGGTATGGCGTCACATTCATCATTGATGATGAAATAGATTTTGATGAGACATTTAATGCTACCTATATAAATCCCGTTTTACCAGAAGTAATGGAAAGTCTTGCTCATCTATATTCCTTTAAATATGAAATAAATGATAAACAAGTAAACATAAGAAAATGATAATCTAAAAAGAAAGAGCTGATCCGGGCTTTGGGGAAAGACAGAACAGCTCTTTGGTAATAAGTTTCTGAACTAAATCAAAAACGTATGTATACAAATTTACTTAAACAACTAACTCTAATGTCTAGATTGGCCATTTATTTATTTGTCTTCGGATATTCGTTGACAATGGTATTTGGTACTGAGCTAGACGCGCAACGTAAGCGGCTCAATGAGATCAGTTTTGAGATAGAAAGAGGTTCTTATTCCATGCAGGAACTCTTTTCTAAAATTGAGTCATCAAGCAATTTTAAATTAGCTTTCTTGACCGAAGATGATTGGGAGAATCAGATAGTCACAATTGATGATAATCAATGGGTCCTTCAACATTTGCTTGAGCATTTGTCATCGACCTGGAGTGTATCTTTCAAACGGGTGAATGAGACAATCTCTGTTAGTAAAATCATTCAAAGTAAGGGATTTATTGAACCAGTTGTTCTGGATCAAATAACCATTTCAGGAACCATTACTGATGAAAATGGTGAAGCTCTTCCTGGAGCAACTATTCAGGAAAAGGGGACAACAAATGGTACGATTACGAATGTAGAAGGGAAGTTTACACTTAGTACTCCAGAGGATGCTGTTTTAACAATTTCTTTTGTCGGGTATGAATCACAAGAAATTCCACTAAACGGTAGATCGATGATCGACTTGAGTTTGGAACCTGATATTGCTTCACTTCAGGAAGTTGTAGTTGTAGGGTATGGTGAGCAAAAGAAGAGCGACATTACAGGGTCGGTAGCATCTATTCCGGAAGAAAGATTGGAAATGGTGCCAAATATAAATGCTGCACAGGCTATACAGGGATCAATTCCTGGAGTCTCAATTCAACAAACGACTTCCAGTGCCAGTGCCGGAAATGCAAATATTATTGTAAGGGGGCGGAATTCAATCAAGGCAAATAATACACCACTTGTAGTAATCGATGGTGTTCCGGGTGGACTATTCGACATAAATCCAAATGATATTGCATCAATAGAAGTTTTAAAAGATGCATCTGCAGCTGCCATTTATGGATCCAGAGGAGCTAATGGTGTTATTCTGATTACAACAAAAGAAGGCGCAAAAGGGAAACCAAAAATCACATATAATGGATATTACTCCACACAAAGGTTCGTAAACCTTCCAGATATCATGGATGGGGGTGAGTTTTATAGGTTTAAGCAGATTAGGGACCAATCAGCCATCACACAGTATGAAACAGACAGATTTGAGTCCGGAGATTGGACCTATTGGCCAGATTATGCCCTTAGGAATGGCCAGGCCCAACATCACAATATTTCTGTATCCGGCGCTTCTGATAAAACATCATTTTATATATCTGGTGGGCTTTATGATGTACAGGGCCTAACTGTAAATGATGAGTATCTAAGGGTTACTACCAGGGTGAACTTAGAAACCCAGATTTTTGATTGGTTGACTTATGGGACAAGAACTCAACTAGCTTATGAAGATCAGAGTGGCGTACAAGCAGATATTTCTGAAGTTTTTGCCGCGCATCCATTGGGAGAGGTATATGATGTCAATGGCAACCTGACTTTACATCCAGTACCATATGACCCACAGAAGGGAAATCCATTAGCATCTACACTTTATAATGATCTGGATAAATCTTATGAAATATTTTCAAACAATTACTTAAATGTCGATGTGCCTTTTATAGAAGGGTTAGGGTACAGACTCAATACAGGTGTGAGGTTTGATTTTCAGGACCAGTCCACATATATGCCCAGAACAACAAAGGAGGGGTTTGATAATCAGGGCAATGCCATAACAAATAAGGCAGTGAGTCAGGACATATTGGTGGAGAATATCCTCTCCTATAACAGACAATTTCAAAAACATTCGATCGCAGCCACCTTGCTATATAGCTATCAGGGAGTTGAGGAGACAGGAAACATGGTAACTTCCAGAGGATTCCCTTCTGACCTGCTTGAATGGTATTCCAGTGCACAGGCTCAGGTAGTGATACCGGAGTATGCATATGCCAAAACAAATCTCCTTTCTCAAATGGCTCGGTTGAATTATACTTATGACGGAAAGTATTTGGTCACACTAACAACCAGGAGAGATGGATATTCCGGGTTTGGTACCAAAAAGAAATGGGGGACATTTCCATCAGTAGCTCTTGGATGGAATATTGCTGATGAAGACTTTTTCCCTACTAATTCTTTGATAAGCGCATTAAAACTCAGGGCGTCATTTGGAAAAAATGGAAACCAGGCTATCTCCGCCTATCAAACAATCGCAAGGTTGGCCAGCGGAGAAAATGCAAATATGGTTTCATTAAACAATCCCTTACCTGGTTATCTGCCTACTCAATTGGCACAGGATAATTTGGGATGGGAAACTTCAAATACGTATAATATTGGTCTTGACTACAGCTTTCTTGAAGATAGGATACAGGGGGATATTAACATCTATAAAACCAATACATTCGATTTATTATTGGACCGGACAATCTCTTTTGTTCATGGTATTGCCTCAATCACACAGAATATTGGTGAAACTCAAAACAAGGGGTTTGAATTTTCCATAAGCTCTGTCAATATCAATAGAGGAGATTTTACATGGAAGACTATGGCCAATGCATCTTTTGTAAGCAATAAGATTGTTTCATTATATGGAGAGTTGGATCAAAGCGGTCAGGAAATTGATGACATTGCTAATCAATGGTTCATTGGCCATCCGATCAATGTGAACTTCAACTATAAATGGGCTGGTGTATGGCAGGAAAGTGAGGCTTCCGAAGCATCGGCCTATGGGCAGCAACCTGGATTCGTTAAAGTTGAGGACTTGAATAATGACGGCGTGATTAATGCCGATGATCGTCAGATCATTGGACAGGTTGATCCCAAATTTTTGTGGGGTCTAACTAATACGATAACATACAAAAATTTCACACTTAACATATTTATGCATGGGGTGCATGGAGTGACTAAAGAAAACCCCCTGAAAAATGACCACGCATTGGCTGAGGTCAGAAATAATGTAACCTATAAAAACTGGTGGACACCGGAAAATCCAAATACCGGTTGGCTGGTCAATCATTATGACGCTCAAATGCAGGGTGGGGTTACCGTACCTTATTTTGAAAATGCCAGTTTTGTTAGAGTGAAGGATGTATCATTTGCTTACAGTATACCCGAAGCTGTTTTGGAAAAAATTGGATTCGGTCAGTTTCGAATCTATACCACTTTGCGAAATATGTTCACTTTCACAAAATGGGAAGGTCTGGATCCTGAATTGGTGGGTCAAAGAGCCACTCCCCTTCAGAAGGAGTATGTGATTGGACTTGACTTTAGTTTCTAAACCTCAAAATTTAATGGAAATGAAAAATAATATCAATATAAAAATGGTAGTTGGTTTAATGACAGGCATTTTTCTTTTTGCATGTTCAGAGGACCTATTGATTGAAAATCCCCCGCATTTAATTACAGCGGATAAGCTTTTCAATAACCTGGATGGATTTGAAAATGGATTAAATGGCATCTATTCTAATATCAGAAATGAAAAAAGTGGTTTAACCAGTTCGGTTGATCTGACCTTGGGTTTGTTGATTAATGGTACGGATTTGTTTGTATCCAACACGCCCGACAACAACAAAGGCGCTTCTTCTTTAATGTCTCAGTGGACGACATTGAATGACCCTTCCTATTTTATGTATGAGAATGTATTCAGGTGGTTGTATGAAATCATCAACTCTGCCAACACAATCATCAATAGGGCAAATGAGAATGATGTCAATTGGGTTGGACAAGGTAATGAACCTGATGAAAATAAAAACAGGGTAATTGCTGAAGCTAAAGCAATGAGAGCATGGGCTTACAGGCACCTAACATATATGTTTGGCGATGTGCCTCTGAGCCTCGAAGAATCTGTGGGATCCAATATTAAAACAGATTGGAAGAGAACACCTGTTACTGAGGTTAGACAGCAGATCGTTGCTGACCTCTTATTTGCTCAGAATTATATACCGGTTGAAGGTTCTCTTCCGGGAAGAATTACCCGGGGTGCTGTACAAACGTATTTATCTGAAATGTACCTTACATTAAACAATCCTGATAGTGCTTTATATTGGGCTGACCAAGTCATTAATAATTCAGCTTACCAATTGATTACTTCCCGTTACGGGGTTACTAGCAATGAAGGAGGTGTTCCCTTTATGGATATGTTTTTGGATGGTAATGCCAATAGGGAAGAGGGTAATACAGAATCCCTTTGGACATGGAATTTTGAGTACAATACAATCGGAGGTGGTCAGGCGATGTTGAGAAGAGTGTTGATGAGCAGGTACATGAGTATCCAGGTAGATGGTGTACTACCATTTCAAATAACAGTAGATAGAGGGGGAAGACCTCAGTCCTGGATTGGTATGACAAAATTCGCAATGGATCTGTATGAAATTCAAGATGACCGGTATTCCGATTATGCAATTAAGAAGCATATGGTATTTAAGACGGCCGAGCAAAATGCACCCCAGGCTGCAGACATTCTACCTCCTGGTTATAATTATGGGGATACCCTCCATTTTGACTGGTCTGAGGATATCAGTACAACCCGGTTTGGCGTTCATGACTGGCCCTGGTCCAGGAAAATTGAAGGCACAGATCCAAATAATCCTGCACAAACCTATCAGTATAATGACATTGTTTATATGAGACTTGCCGAAACCTATCTATTGAAAGCTGAAGCTCAATTTTTGCTAGGATTAGTGGATGAAGCAGCAGAGACCATTAATGTTATTAGAAGCAGGTCAAATGCAACGCCAATTACAGCTACTGATATGGATATTGATTTCATATTGGATGAGCGAGGACGTGAGCTACTTGTGGAGGAACATAGACGATACACCTTGTTGAGAACCGGTAAATGGCTCGAAAGAGTACAGGCTCACAACCAGAATGGGGGTCAGCGAGTGACTTCAAGAGATAGATTGTTTCCAATACCGCAAGCTGTAATCGATGCAAATCTAACAAGCATTATGTCTCAGAATGAAGGTTATTCTGAATGATTAGAACTTAGTTCAATACGGAGGGATTGTGAAATAAAACCTTCTTTCGGTCACAATTCCTTCATTCTTATTTTATGCATCAATCAAGAGTTTTATGGTCATTTTTCATTTCCTTAAGAAAATGTATTTTCAATTATTTCTGATACTATTATTCATCAGTTTTAATGGATGGAGTAATGGAGATTTAACAATCAGAGAATTTGTCTCCGGATCCCTTGGAGTACCAACAATTACCCAAAGCGAGAGAGATGTTCCTGTTGTAGGTAAAGCGGATGTCGTAATAGCAGGAGGAGGAGTTGCCGGGGTAATGGCGGCTTTGCAGGCAGCATCACAGGGACATTCTGTTATCATACTAGAAAGTCGTAATTATCTGGGATATGAGCTTACGGCAAGTTATCGTTTGAATCAACATCCAAGTGAATTATATCAATCTTCGCTGGCTTTATCAATCCATAATGAGTTAAGCGAAAGTGGCATTATTGGCGAAGAGTTTAACCCTGAAGCATTGAAGTCATTCTTGCATAAAAAGGTAAGTGATCAACCCAATATTGATGTTTACTTCTTCTCAAGAGCCAATGGGGTGATCATTGAAGATGACCAGGTAAAGGGCGTTTTGTTTAATAGTATCAATGGTCGTCAGATATTGTTGGCGAAGTCCGTTGTTGATGCCACCTCGGATATGCGTGTTGCCCAATCAGCAGGAGCTGAGCTCGTAAAATCATATCCTGAAGAGAATATTTCAAGACGCTTTGTCAAAGCCAGAATTCCATCCCTGCTTGAACAGGGCTCTTTGAATGATCCTGGGGTACTTGACCTGGGAATACAGGAAGTGATTATTCATTCAAACAGGATTGAACTGGTCGCACCTTCGAAGTTGGATCTAAACATTGAAAAGAGTCTTTCATCATCCCACGCAATTACGCTCAACAAATGTTTTGAATTGAAAGAATTCCTCTTCAACAGAGGTATAACATTGGGTGATTTTCAACCGGCTCCCGAAACATGGTTTGATCATGGGCCTGTGATCAAGAGCAAAAGTCCATTTACAAATAAGGAAATGACAACATTAACCTTAAATAAACCGGATGCATTAAAGATAACAGGAGTTGAAGGTCTGATAGTTGCAGGAAGAGGTGTTAGTCAATATTTCAATTCAGCTGATTTGGAGTTTTTGCTGGCTGTAGGAGAATTAGCCGGAAAAATAAGTGCTATGATGGCCGAAAAAATTGTCGATTTTCCAGAACTTTTTTCCTCTCCGCAACAAATCAGTTCAGAGGAGAAAGAGAAAGAAATCAAAGAAGTTTTGGAAGGATTTGATGCTTCGGCTGATTATCCGGTAGTTCGCCAAAAAGAAGTGAAAATACCCATTTTAGGGCGATATGATGTTGTTGTTGTTGGTGGAGGCACCTCAGGTTCATTCGCCGCAATTTCATCAGCCCGTGAAGGAGCAAAAACTGCTGTTGTAGAATTGATCTCTAACCTGGGTGGAACAAGTACCAATAAAGTGACCGGATACTATTGGGGGGCGCCATGGAAAAGTTTATTAAGGCAGGAAGTTGGAAATGACATCCACCTGGTAAAAGATGGTAGTCGAAGAACAGGCCTCGAAAAAGTCCGGTTTTCAGGTGAGGATAAAAAATACACGCTTCAGAAATTGGCCATGGAAGCAGGCGTCGATCTTTACTTTCATTCATTGGCGGGAGGTGTGGTCATGGAAGGCAATGAAGCCAAAGGTGTAGTTGTAGAAAACTCAAACGGGCGTCATATTCTCCTGGCAGATGTAGTAATAGATGCCACAGGTTTAGCCGGCATGGCTGTAGCTGCTGGTGCCGGGTACGATAAAGGAAGATCAACCGATGGATTTGTTTTGGAAATGGAGCATGGTCCGTTGAGAGACCCCAATCATATACCTGATATTTCTTCCTTCTATTTAAAATACCCATCACCATTGAGTTTGAGTATTAGAGAAAGCCGAAGAGTGAAAGGGGATTACACAGTCACTTTTCAGGATGCTATAGCTGAAAGGAAATTCGAAGATAACATATGCCGGTGGAGGGCAAATTATGATACACATTTTCCTAATTCTGCAAATCAAACCGACCTTGGTCAGGATTGGACATCAATATTGGGGCTGTGGAGAAGACCAATTGTGGGTAATATTCCTTACAGATCAATCTTGCCACAGGGAATTGAAAAAATTATGGTGGTTGGGAAATCCTATTCTACCGATCATGATGCATTAATAGGAGGAAGGATGCAACCGGATCTTGAACATCTGGGTGAAGCCGCTGGAATTGCTGCAGCAATTGCTGCAGAAAATAGGATATTATTACGGGAGCTAGATATCAACGCTCTTCAGGAAAAATTGGTAAATAAAGGGGTTTTACGCAATGAAGACCTAATCGGAAAATCAGATTATGATGGTCCATCGAAGGAAGTCTTGCACAGCCAGGATTATTGGAAGGCAGAGAGAGATGCTGCTTTTCCACCGGATAAGGATTTCAAACAATATTCCACTGAACAGTTAGTCGGTATGCTAGGGACAGAGCAGGCTTTGGAGGCAATGACCCAATTATATATTCGAGGAAAGGAATCAATACCCTATTTGAAACCTGTATTAAAGACCAATGATCAAATTAAACTTGAAGAAGTGGTAGTTTTGCTGGGTTTACTGGGGGACAGGTCTTCAGTCCCATATCTCTTGCAGTTCCTGAAGGAACGAAACATCAGAAGGTTTGAGTATGATCTACCGTATGCGTCAAGTAGACCATCCCTGCCATTATACTGGTCTGCAATTGTGCTACTTGGAAGATTCGGAGAAAAAGCTGCAGTACCTGAGATGTTAAATATTTTGAATGATTCTCCCAAACCAGAAAGGATGATTTCTATGGATCGGTCACAATATGGCAATGACATGTTTGAAACAACAAATGTTTGTCCACCTACACTTGCCTCATTTACCATTGTTGCATTAGGGAGAATCGGAGACCCAGTTGCCATTCCGTCAATCAAACCTTTTCTAAAGGTATCGAGCGATGTGGAAATTAAAGAGGAAAATACAGACTTTGAACTTGTCTATGGTGTGAAAACAAATGCGATCTGGGCACTTTCACAACTTGGCGATAAATCAGGAATTCCTTATCTGGAAGATTTAATGAATGCAGATCAATTTATGGTTAGAGATTACGCTAAGAGATTGAAGATGGAAATCAAGTAATGGCATTGATTAGATATATTATCAAAAAATGAAAAGCATATTCATAAGCTTCATTTTTATAGTAGGATTTTTTAAAACCTCCGTAGGTTTCGAACAAAATATCCGGGTATTCAATGATAATACGCTTGATTTTCCGATAACCTATACCCAGTCAAAACTGGTAACATTCGAAGATGGCAAGGATACATTGTTCATTAACAGGTCCTCAGAGGATCATCCGATTTCCTATTTTAGGGAAATTGCAACAGGCGTTTGTCTGGACAATGAATGTCGTCCATTAAATATCATCGTTTACTGGACTATTACAGGTAGATTTCTTGGATTTGAATTACCTGAAGGTGAATTCTTGAGTAAGACAGATCATGAGAAATTTAATGAAAAGGAGTATCAGGATATGAATAGAATGGTTTCAAACCAAAATTCTATTTTGGCTAATTTTTCAATAAAGGACCTGACAGTGCCAGTTACTGACGCTGATACCGCCGGTGAGAAGATTGATGGTGTCAGTGCGGCTACAAAAGCGAGTATACTTGATTATTGTGTTGAGGGTGCTGTATACACTACATACACCTTATGGCACATCATTTATGGTGAGACTAGAACCAAAATAATTGAAATAACAGAAAGTATGCTTTCACCAGAATTATTGACCATGATTATGGATAGCCAAAATATCCTAGATAAGAAATGGGGATTAACCCATGCTAGAAAATTCTGGCAATCGTCTGAAATCCAACAACAAATATTTGATATCATAGAAAATCAGGACTTGCAATTGATTGATATGGCAATGAATGTAATCCCAATTTCCAGCCTGGAGTCATCTGATTTGCAAATACGATTATATTCCTATTATCACCAGTCAGATAACACAGTGAAGAGGAAAATTCTAAAGAAGTTTCAGATGGTAACTCATCTGAGTGATAGTATCAAATATCAATTCATTAAAAATTTTGATAGCGATAATAGGCTTGCAGAAGATGTGCTTGACCTGTTATTCTCTTTCAATATTCAGGATGGGATGATGTTAAGAAAAATCGCTGAACTATTGATGGATGAAAATATGATGGTTGCATATAAAACCTACAACTACTTAAGAGAGCAAAATACAAAAGACCGACATGTTCAAAAAATGATGAAAAAGTATCTTAGAAAATAGAAGTTTGAATTAATCTCAAGAAAAATGAATAATAGTAATTCAAGAAGAAAGTTTTTAGCATCTATTTCGATGCTCTCGGCATCAGTAACAATGAATGCATCCGCGTTTAGCTTTGGATCTAAACAGGAAAAGCTGAAGGTAGTTTTGGTGGGTACCGGAATCCGTGGCACCTCGTTTTGGGGCAAAAGACTGATCGATAAATATTCTGATATTCTGGAGTTTGTTGGTTTGTGTGATGTGAATCCCGGTCGACTTGAATTTGCCAAAAAGTATATCGGGGTTAATTGCAACACCTATACTGATTTTGAAAGCATGATCTCTGAGAATAAACCTGACCTTGTGATTGTGACTACTACTGACTCTACTCATCATGAGTACATTGTAAAAGGACTTAGGATGGGATGCGATGTGCTTACGGAAAAACCTTTGACTATAGATGAAGACAAGTGTCAGGAGATCATTAATGCTGAAAGGAAATCCGGTAGAAATGTAATTGTTGGTTTCAATTATCGATGGAGTCCTTACAACACTAAAGTAAAAGAATTATTACAAAAGGGAGCAATCGGGAAAGTAACCTCAGTTGACTTTCACTGGTATCTAAATACTTACCATGGGGCTTCCTATTTCAGAAGGTGGCATGGGTTGAGACAAGAAAGTGGTACACTTTGGGTCCATAAGTCCACACATCATTTTGATTTGCTCAACTGGTGGATTGATTCTGATCCTGAGGAGGTTTTTGCCTATGGAGATTTGGAGCATTACGGAAGTGCTAACTCTTTTAGAGGGAATAATTGCAGGGATTGTGATTATACAAAAAGCTGCAATTTCTACTGGGATATTATGAAAAGTAAGCGCGATGTGGATTTATATGTTAAAAATGAACAATATGATGGCTATATCCGTGATAATTGCCTTTTCAGAGATGAAATCAATATCTATGACAAGATGTCTGCTCAAATTAGGTATAAGAATAATGTTGTTGTCAACTACTCTTTAACAACCTATTCACCGTTTGAAGGATGGAGGGTTGCTTTTAATGGTACCGAAGGACGCATTGAAGCATGGTTAGATATACCATATCAGAAAAAAGAGGATGTAAGTCAGGAAGAGCTACATAAACTTGAAATGAACCAGGGAGATATGGAAGTTGAGGGATATGAGCCCGTGGTACTTCACAATCTTTGGAAGGATTATGATACGATCAAAGTTCCATTTCAGAGAGGTGGACACGGTGGGGGTGATGCTAAACTTCATGATAAAATATTTAAAGACCCAGCATCCGTAGATCAATTTGAGAGAGCAGCTGGTGTAAGGGATGGAGTCATGTCTGTATTAGTTGGTATAGCTGCAAGAAAATCCATTGAATCTGGTGAGCCTATTAAAATTGCTTCGTTGACAGATTTGCAACCAAGAGCCTCAAGGTTGGATTAGTTAAATTTTGTATTGTAATGTATTTTGAAAAACATAGTATCAGATATTCTTAGACATCGATTCCAATTCTGCCTCTATATCTGTGGAGATACTTGTCTTGTTATAAAATAACTTAGATACTTATTAAATAATTTGAGAAGACCTTCTTGAGGAGTTGTTGGTAGGTTAAGTGTATTGAATGGAAGAGGAGCGATGAAAAAGTCGGGTACTTTAATGTAAAATACTGATATTCAGAGTCTTGTGGTAAGGAATCGAACCCCAGACCTCCGGGTTATGAACCTAATTTTCCATTATTAGCTCATCATATCCATCGACCACTTCATTTTCAAATGAATCCAGGTAAGTTTGAGTGATCGCTTCCGTTTTATGTCCAAGACTCTCCTGAATTATTGCCGTTGGTACACCTCGCCGTTTTCCCATTGTGGCATAGGTATGTCGGGCAGTATAAATGGTGATGGAATCAATATTTAGAAGTTCTGCTATTTCCTTTAGACGCTTATTCAAGCGCTTCCTTTTATTTTTAATGGTCTCGTGATACTTCAAAGGACTATCGCCCTTCTTTAACACAGGAAAAAGGAACTCATCTTTATCACAATCGGGACTTACATAGGATAACAAGATTTCCTTCAGTTGATCATTAATCTTAATGCTGAACCGCTTCCCAGTCTTGCTTCGAACATACTGAATACGTTCAAAATCACCTACGATATTTGACTTCTTCAGCATACACATATCCATCCAGTTCATCCCCCGCATGTAGAATGAAGCCATGAACAATTTACGAGCTTCAAACAAAGGTGTCTGAGGAACTAACTCCAGGTTTCTAAATGATGAAAATTCCTTTTCTGATAAGGCTCTTCTTTCCGGATCGCCATTTTTGATTTTATAATCCTTGAAAGGGTAAGATTCAAGACTAGCATATCCTGCCTTGATCGCTCTGTTATATACAGACCTTAGTGTTCGGAGATACACACTTAGTCCACCAGTCTGATTCTCTTTGGAGTAGTGTGCAACCTCGAGCTTCTTAAGAAAGGTGTAGTTAATCTCATTGAATGTCAATCGATCACTGGTATGGAATTTTTTCAACTTTTTTAGAAGCCCTGAATAGACTTCAGCATTACCGTTCTTTTTGGCTTTCCGAAGATCATCAATAATCGACTGAATAAAATCAAATACATATACTTCTCCAGTTCCTTTACCAGTGGATTCGATGAGCCCTTTTATATCCTTCATCGACAAGCGGTTGATCTTCCCATCCTCTTCCAGCTTTGCAATAACATCATAAACCTTAGCCACCTTGGAGCGTATTTTGTTATTTAATCTGGTGATATTATCCGCAATTGATGAAGACGATTTTATACATTGATTTCTATGGTCCCATTCCTTTTCTTTTAAACTGATCCCAACAGGAATATTTATGATTTTCCGGTTGTAGGTAACCCTGATTATTAGAGGAAATGACCCGTCATTTTTTTGTCTACTGGTATTTAATAGAGCCTTGGTTGTAAGTGCCATAATAACACGATTTGTAAACTATTTGTAAACAAATATAGACATTATAACACATTAAATAAAATTATATAATTTATAAAACACTGATAATCAATCATTTAAAATCATATCAATTCAGATAAAACCAATATAAATGTGCCTTACAAGCAGGGGGTCAATGGTTCGAATCCATTAGGGCCCACTAAAGGATGGAATCCCGTTTGCAAAGCAAACGGGATTTTTTGTTTAATGCCGAGCCAATCTTGATTGAGTGAGGGCATTAAACAAAAAATTATCATTCGACGGAGGAAAATGGGATTCGATTTAGACTTCGGGGTTGACATGGATCACCGTAGGTAATCCATCAAGTACAATACGCTTATGTTATTATGCAAATTATAAAAAGGCATGTTGTGTTTATTCAGGATGATGGCATGAACCCAAAGAAAAAAGGTCACCTATTTTTAGGTGACCCTTATTTGTAATAAAAACTAACAACCTTGGTGATTCTTACAAGTGTATGAAACCCCTAGATGAAATTACCCTCTGCATCAATTTTTACTTTTATCGTTTTATCCTCATTCTGAAGTTTGATTTTATACAGTCTTCTGGCTGCATCTGAGGATTCACGATAATTCACCAAATAATGATCCTTCGTTGGTACCCAATTTGGAAATTTTGTTAAAATGGCTTCAGTTATGTGGGTAGGTAATATGACATCTTCAAATTTTTCGATGGTACGTAGCAGTGTGCCATCCTTGTCATAGGCAGCAAGAATTCTGCCATTAGGAATAAAAAACTGAACACTATAAAGGTCCTTATCTTCTTCATAGAATGCTGCACTTTTTAGGTCAAAACTGGCTACTTTTTCCTCCAGGTTACGTACATCGGTATCCGCTACTTCTTCCGGGCTCACACTATTCAGATATTTATAGTTGGTAGCTCGTACTTCAAACTCAGGGAGTGTGACCTGAGCAAAGGATTGGGTGGTTAGTCCAAGAATCATTAAACCAAAAAGTAACTTTTTCATGACTTTGTTATTTTAATTTATACATGATAATTGTTTTAATAATTAGTCTTCGTCTCTATTGACGTAAACTTCTTATCAATCCCGCGGAATCATCCAAAAAAAACGCTGGTGTAATATCTCAAGGGTTTTAATCCTCTTATTTTATCACAGGTTTAAATGACTGTTATCATAGACGTATTCACTTGGTTATTTTTTGAATTCTCCCTAAAATAGCCCAGATTAGTTTTTGCGAATTTCCCAACAACCCATGCAATTCCAGCCAAAATCCTTAAATAATCTTAATCATTCCACTGATGAAAAAAGGGAATTTCAATTTTCTAACGATCTGGAATGTTGGCAAGCATTCAAAAGGGGAAATGAAGCAGCTTTCATCCATATTTATAAACAGTATTTCAAAAGACTGCTAGACTATAGTGCTCAGTACACCGTGAATAAAGAGCTGGTTTTGGATTGTATTCAGGATATTTTCGTTGAATTACGCAAAAACCGCAAAAACCTTTCTGACACCAATTCCATTTTAAAGTACCTGCTCATATCACTTAAAAGAAAGATCATTTATCGGCTGAACCAGGCTAAATCTCTGGATTTAAGACATCAAAAAGTAGAGCGTTTTGAAATAGAATATTCAGCAGAAGATTATATAGTAAACCGGCAAATATCTGAAGAGAGAAACGATAGGATTAAGCATGCTATATCGCAACTTTCAGAACGTCAGCGTGAAGCGATCTATTGCTTTTATTATCAGAATATGAATTATAAGGATGTGGCCGATGTCATGGATTTGTCCAGCACTAAATCTGCCCGCAATCTCATCTACAAAGCTCTTGGAAAGCTGAAGATAAGTCTGGTTGTAGATGTATTTGCCTTAATTTATATGATCCATTTTGTTTAAAAAAGGATTTTCCTTCCCATTTGCAGGACCCTGGTAATCGGGGACAAAAATTTTTTCCCAATTACATGATGTCGTTTCGGGGGTGTGCTTTCTTATTAGATTATAAGAATAGCAAATGAATTACCGCAACTATAAATTAGAAGATTTTCTTACCGACGAAGATTTTAAACAGTGGGTAATCAAACCTGATGCTGATCGCAATCACTTCTGGCAATCCTGGATAGCATCTAATCCGGAGAAAAAAAATATGGTCTACCAGGCTATTGAAATTATTCGGGGGATGAAATTTAGAAGCAGTGAGGATTTTAAAGATCACACTGATTTTGATGATCAACTTGAAACAACCCTTGAAGCCATACTACAAGCTGATTTAAGTACAGAGGAGCAAAAAGGAAATCATCGGATCAGAATATTTCACATACTTCCAAAAATTGCTGCTTCATTACTCTTAGTCATCGCCTCAGCAGCTTTTTTCTATTACATCACGACTACTTCCGAAAAGGCCGAAACTGTGGCCAATACCACTACCACAATAAAGGAAAATCCTGCTGGACAAAGATCCACATTGCGTTTGCCGGATGGTACCGTGGTCAACCTAAATTCATCCAGTTCCATCACCTATCAGGAGCCATTCACAGATTCTGTAAGATATGTAGAGTTGGTAGGTGAAGCATTTTTTGAAGTCGCCCATGATCCAAATAAGCCTTTCGTTGTGGCTTCTGGTACTGTAGAAACTGTGGCATTAGGCACATCTTTCAATGTGCGGGCTTTTCAAAGTGAACAGGATATCAGGATCTCACTGGCTACAGGAAAAGTCAAAGTCAAAATCCAGGGTAAATCCTCTGAAAAAGAAACTTTGTTAGAACCTGGCCAGCAATTAGCCTATGACAAAGTATTAGAAACACAGGAAAAGAAGGAGTTTGACGAATTACTTGATTTAGGTTGGAAAGATGGCGTCATGGTGTTTGAAGATGCTGATCTGGATGAGTTCATAGCCACAGTTGAGCGTTGGTACGGTGTCACCTTTGAGGTAACAGGTACTCAAACAAACAGATGGCACATAGAGGGGAAATTCGATGATGAAACTTTAAAGGAAATTATGGAAGGTTTGAGTTTCACCTACAACATACAATATGAAATGGAAGGAAAAAAAGTAAAAATAAAGTTATGATATGAACCAAAAAAAAAACGGATACCCAAAGTTTAGCGACCGGGCATCCGTGTACAGTTAACAACAAATTATGTTATTAAAAACCCAAAATTATGAAGAAAAAACTACTACAACTATTTTTTAGGTTGTCCAGGTATCTATTGTGTCTGTTAATGATACAATGTCTCAGCATGAGCCAACTGCTTGCAAAAAATGGTGCAACGCAGAAGATTCAAAGTGTAAAAGAAGTACAGTTTAATCTAAAGCCCGGAAATATTTCACTTCTCAAAATTATCGATCAAATTGAGGAGCAAACCGACTTCAAATTCTTTTTCGACAAAAGATATATTGATCAGAACATTAGCATCGAGATAGCGCAATCCGAAAATATTGTTGCGGATGTGCTCCTGAAAATATCTCAGGATGCTGGTTTAAAATTTAAGCAGATCAACAAAACGATCAATATTAGCAGGATTCCCGAAACGGAACCCTCTAACGATGGAAGTTTGGAAATTATCATTCAGGGAATTACGATAACAGGTCGCATTACTTCCTCTGAAGATGGCGAGGGATTACCCGGAGTAAACGTTGTCGTGAAAGGAACTACTAATGGAACGGTGACCGATATCGAAGGAAATTACAGGTTGGATGTCCCCGATCAAAACACCATTTTGGTATTTAGTTCAGTAGGATTTACAACTCAGGAGATTGTTGTTGGAAACAAGTCTGTTATCGATGCACAACTTAGTGCAGATACCAAGACACTCGGTGAGGTAGTGGTTACTGCCCTGGGTATTTCCCGAGAGAAAGAATCACTCGGATATTCAGTTGGAACAGTGGATGGAGATGACTTAAATGAGACGCCGCAGGCAAGTGTACTCAACTCCATGCAAGGTAAAGTCGCTGGTGTACAGATCTCTCAAACATACGGTGTAAGAGGTTCTTCCATGTCCATGGTCATTAGGGGAGCATCATCACTCAACTCTGACAATCAGCCATTATTTGTGGTAGATGGTGTGCCGATTTACAATACTTCGGACAACCTGTTTAACCAGGTGGATCTGGGTAATGCTGTGTCAGATTTAAATCCTGAGGATATAGAATCAGTTTCAGTATTGAAAGGACCTAGTGCTGCCGCTCTTTACGGTTCACGTGCAGGAAACGGCGTAGTACTTATTACCACGAAATCTGGTAAAAGTGGAAATAAAGGCCTGGGGATTGATTTCAATACATCTATCATTGCTGATAATCCATATAGGTATCTTCCGGTTCAGAATGAATTTGCTTCCGGGCAGGATGGTGCATTCATCTTTGAAAACGATGCTTATGAATTCTGGGGACCTAAGCTAGATAATGGCTTCATTGCCCAGCAAAGAAACCAGGATAGCCCAAGCGAATTGGTTTCCCACGAAAACAATATCAATCGTCAGCAAGATTTTTATCAAACTGGCTGGACGCAGGTAAATAATGTGGGAATCAATGGAAACTACGAGAATGCGAAATTTCGCGTTTCTTTAGGTAACTACAATAACACAGGCATCATGCCGAATGTGGATCTGAGAAAGAACAACATCGGCATAAATGGTACAATGAATCTGACGGATCATTTGGATGTCACTGTGATGACATCCCTGAGTGAGTCCAAGTCAGACAACCGGCCAAATACCGACGATAGTTTCCTCACTCCAACAAGAGCTATTCTAACCATAGGACCACAAGTTGACATGGCTCCTTACAGCAATCCCGCTACATGGTGGATGCCTAACCAGGAGGGTGTTGAACAACGCAGATGGAAAACAAGGTGGAATAACCCTTACCTGATGCAGGAGTTAGCAACAACAGGTTTTGACCGTACACAGGCGATCACCAAAATACAGATGAGCTGGGAATTTGTTAAGAACCTACGCTTCACTGCGAAATATCTACGAAGTCATTTAAGCCAACGAGCTGTAAATCAAAGACCGTGGAACACAGTTGACGCAACAAAAGGAAACTTTGACATTCAAAACTCTAGCTTTAGAGAGCAAAACTGGGAAGGGCTTTTTTCTTACAACAACACATTTATGGGGGATTTCGACCTGCAGGCTAATGTGGGTGGAAACCTTCGATACAACTATAAAGAAAACCTTCAGAACTCGACAACAAACCTGGTAATTCCCGGACTATATACGATTAGCAACGGAGCACCTGGTTCGGTCATCTACAACAACTTTCTGAGTGAGAAGAAAGTGAACAGTGTCTTTGCACAGGCTTCCATAGGCTTTAAAAATTTGGTATATCTTGACCTAACCGCAAGAAACGACTGGTCCAGCACACTTCCCAAAGAAAACCGTTCATACTTTTATCCATCGGCGTCGCTTAGCGTATTGGCAAATGAAATGTTCGTTCTGCCCGAATGGATTGGCCTTGCTAAGCTTCGCGCTGGATATGCCCAGGTGGGAAATGACGTAGACCCTTACCAGCTTCAGCGATATTATAGTTTTGGTGAAGACTGGGGATCTGTAAAAAGAGCAAGTCTGGACTTGACAGCTAAGAATGCCCAGCTTAAGCCTGAAATTGCTACATCGAAAGAAATCGGTGTTGACTTGTCCTTTTTGGATAACAGAATATCTCTGGATGCCACATACTATGTTGTAGAGAATGAAAACCAGGTACTTGGCATTAATACACCAATTACTTCAGGGGCCCAAAGCAAACTCATCAATGCAGGGTTAGTGAAAAGTAATGGGTGGGATGTCACACTTAATACCTCTATTATCAGGCAAAAGGATCTTTCTTTTGATCTCGGATTGAATTTCACCAGGAATAGAACCACTATTGTAGAGCTTGCGGATGGAATTGAATATTTTGGATATAACAAGGGGTATGCATATTTCTATACTTATCCGGGAGATCAGGTTGGAGATATTTACCAGGCTCCTTACTTCAGAGTAGAGGATGAAAGCTCAGAGTATTATGGACATGCCATCATCTTTGACAATGGTAAACCTGAAAGAAATAATAATCCAGACGATTTTGAGAAGATTGGAAACTACAATCCTGATTTTATCATTGGAATAACTCCGAATATACAATACAAGAACTTTAGCCTTGGTGCCGTTTTTGACTGGAGAGCAGGAGGGGATTTCTATTCAGAGACTTTGAGGCAAGGAAAGAATGATGGAAGATTTCCAGAATCAATTAATGGAAGTGTGGATTATGACCCAAATGTGGATATCGTACAGCAAATCAAAGATAATCCTGAAAAATACTCACATGAATGGGTAGGCGGTAGAGATTCTGAATACGGAGGATTTGAATGGCCTACAGAGGCCCAAAGGGAAGCCAGAAGTTATATCAACGCTTCAGGAGAGAAAGTTTATGTCAATGATGCCAGTTTCGATGTCGGTGTCAGGGAAGATGGCAACGGAGGTTATATTGAGAATTTTGGAGGCCCCGGAACGATATGGCTCAGTCCGTATAATGCGCAAAAGGGAGCTGACAGATACCTGGCATCTGCTAATCTATTCAGCGCTACTTATGTGAAGTTTAGAGAGCTATCACTTACCTATCGCGTCCCAAAAGCAGTGGTCAATAAAATGAAACTGCAAAATCTATCAGTATCCCTGTTAGGTCAGAATTTGTTTATCTGGACCAAACACGATGTATTCATTGATCCGGAAACAGCTTTTGTCAACAATAATGGTAAAAGGCAACCGGGTTATGAGTTTTATTCGGTAATTCCTTATACCCGTAGTTTCGGTTTCAAATTAAGTGTTGGGATTTAATCATAATAGACAACGATCATGAAGAAATTAGCAATAATAATATTATCCATTACAATCATTCCATTTATCAACTCATGCAGTGACTTTGATGAATTAAATGTAAGCCCGAATGATGTTAGTGATGTCGATCCGAGTTTTCTCCTAACTACCAATACGAGGAATTTAGCATATACCTATAGTGAGTTTGGTTATTGGGGCTCACGGATTCCTTCTTTACTGCAGTATTACCAGGTAGGAGATGGTTATAAGTCAGAGGAACTAAACGCACTCTATTGGGTGCCAGGGACTAGTAGCCCATGGGAATCTATTTACTCAAGATTGGTGAACGTGCAGGCTATGTCTGACCTTGCCGTAGAGCAGGAAAACGTCTTCATTGAGGCAGCAGCTTTGGTTTATCGGGCTGTACTAATAGACCTGGCTTCAAAGGTTTATGGAGATGTCCCTTTTTCGGAAACGAATAAACTGGATGAAGGAATTGTCTTTCCTAAATATGATGAGCAGAAGGAAATCTACGAAACCTTGTTGATGGATCTAAAAACAGCAAAGACCATGATAGAGGGTCTGGATGCTGAACTTCCCGTTTTGGATGGATATGATCTGTTGTACAACGGAGATAAAAGTAAGTGGATAAAGTTTATCAATTCCCTCAGAATCAGGATGTGCTTGTTGTTGAACAACAAAAAAGGTGAGATGAGTGTAGATGTGGACGCAGAGTTTCAGGATGCTGTTCAAAACGTTTTCACAGGCAATGCTGATAATGCCATCTTGAATTACCTCGGAAATTCTGAAAGTACATCTTTTCGAGGAGGGCCATTTGTTGCTTCTGAGCTCACTTATGCCAGAAGAATGGGATTAACTTTCCTTAATTCTCTAAGAGATCAGGATGATCCGAGAATGTACAGGTGGTTGCGACCTGTTGAAAGGAAATGGGATGAAGATGTTGCCACAGAGACCATCATAGAGTATACTGATCCACTAGGGCAGTCGTTCGATGTTGAGCTTTTACCTTATCCAGCTGGCTATGTAGGTCTGGATACTAACCTGTATGTTGGATTACCTATAGGTAACAGAGCATCATGGACGTCTTACAATGCTGGTCCTTATGCTACCTCTGTTGAGCCTAAAACTACACCATTCAACAGCCGTCTTAGCGACATCTATTTTCAGAATGCGAATGACTATGTTGGAATGAATATCATCACCTATTCTGAAGTCGAATTTATATTGGCTGAAGCGGCTTCCATTGGTGCATTTGGTGTTACCAATACAGAGTCTCATTATAGAGATGCAATTGAAGCTTCAATGGATGAATGGGGAATATTTGGTGATTATGTAGGAGGTTTTGATTTCGATAGTTTTTATAATCAACCTTTGGTGGACCTGAGTCTGGCACCCAATGAGCATGAGCGCATCATGACTCAGAAATATATTTCAATGTTTTTCAGAGCGGAGCCATGGTTCGACTGGCGTAGAACAGGTTATCCGGATTTTGTAGTGCCAGTTGATGCAGATCAGCCTGCTATACCAATCAGGTATCATTACGACACACCTAATCCTCCGGATCCTCAGTATGTCAATAAATACAATGAAGCTGTTGAGAGACTGGAAAAAACTGAGTTTGTGAAGGTTCCTTCAAAGGATGATACCCGTTCTCGAATGTGGTTATTACAAGGCACCAACTTACCTTATTAAGTAGAACCAGATCTAGAAGCAACAAGTATAAATTTTAAAGGAATTTAAATGGAGTGGAGTCGAAGAAAGTTTATTAATACAGGGATTGCAGGATCTCTTGGTGTTTTCAGTATCAGTGCAGGCATAAAATGGCCAGGTGGTACACGAAAATTACCTGGAGGGTTTTGGCCAGTCATGATGACCCCCTTTAATAAGGATTTATCTATAGATTATGCCGGATTAAAGGAATTAATCAGCTGGTATGAAGCAGCTGGAGCTCAAGGGCTGTTTGCCAATTGCGCTTCGAGCGAAATGTATCAGCTCAGTCCTAAGGAACGCATCGACTTGACTCAATTTGTTGTGAAACATTCAAATGTCCCGGTAGTTTCTACCGGGACATTTACTGATGATGTAGAAGAAAATGTTGGATTCATCAAGAAGATCCATGATACCGGAGTAGATGCTGTGGTCATCATCCCTTCAGTCATTGTGGGGAAAGAAAAGGATGATGCAGCCATGATGAATCATTTTGGAGAACTGATTAGTAAAACATCAGATATTCCACTAGGTATTTATGAGTGTCCCAGCCCATATCGTCGATTGATAGAGCCTGAAAAACTAAAACAGTTAACCAGGTCAGACAGGTTTTTATACTTTAAAGACACCTCATGTGATGAATTGCTGGTTGAAGAGAAAATAAAGGTTTCAGTCAAATCATCCCTGGGCATTTACAATGCACATTCACCAGATGTATTGCATTCTATTCGTCATGGTGGTGCAGGGATCTCCTGTATAGCCGGCAATTTCTATCCTGAGTTGTTTTCCTATCTATGGAAGGAAGGCAGGACGGAAACCGTTTCCCCATCGGTAAAAAAGGTCAATGATTTTGTTCTGGCAAATGATCGGGTCATCGGCAAAAAGTATTCGGTTGCGGCAAAATACTTTATGCAAATAAGAGGACTTCCTGTAACTGTAGCTAGCCGGAGGAGTACTCAGACATTGGATGCTGCAGATAAAGACCGTTTGGATTTGCTATGGAATGAACTACAAGATTTAGGTGAAAGCCTAAACATCGAGATCGTGTAAATTGCCCGATCAATCGTAGTAATAACCCCAGAGATTACTGAATTACTTCGAGCACCTTTTCCATGTGCATACTTCGGGATCCTTTGATTAAAAGATTGCCGTCCGGAATGGGATTGGAAACCAGGTGTTTTTGAACCGCATCCACGTTTTCAAACCATTGGGATTCGGTCACCTCACCTGAAGCGTGTTTCATCTCAGGACCTACCAGGTATATGGTGTCAAAGTCAAAGCCATTGAGATCGGCGCCAAACCGTCTGTGTCTTTGATCAGAATTCTCAAGCTCTTTCATGTCACCCAGGATCACATGCTTTGGTCCGGATAGTCGGTTAAAACTCTCCAATGCAGCCTGCATGGATGTAGGGTTGGCATTGTAGGCATCGAGGATGATCTTCAGCTTACCTCTTCCTATGACCTGCGATCGTTGGTTTTCCGGAACGTATCCCGATATCGCTGCTGCAATTGCTGAGTCTTCCACACCGAAGTGTCTTCCTACGGCAATGGCTGCTGCAATATTTTGAAAATTGTAGGCCCCAATAAGCTGGGTAATCACCTCCTTACCCCCCATTGAAAATTTAATGTAAGGATTTGCGCTGGTCAATTTGACATCGTCTGCTGGATAGTGTTCAGGGTTTTCGAATCGTTTGATCATATTGTTCAATACACGGTCCTGCTGATTAATGAATGGAGTACCCCCGGCTTTTCTAAGGTGGTCAAACAATTCACTCTTACCTCTGATCACACCCTCAATGCCCCCAAAACCTTCCGTATGGGCCTCTCCGATGTTGGTGATCAATCCGTATTCGGGATCTGCGATACCACATAACTCCGCAATGTCTCCCACCTTATTGGCTCCCATTTCTATCACCGCTATCTCGGTTTCTACTGGTATAGAAAGTAAGGTAAGCGGAACCCCAATATGATTGTTGAAATTGCCTTTGGTGCCAATGGTGGAATATTTTTTTGCCAGTACCCGAACCAAAAGTTCTTTAGTTGTGGTTTTGCCATTGGATCCGGTCAAAGCAAATACCTTTCCTTTGAAATGCTTTCTGTGGTGATTGCCCAGATCCTGTAATGCCCTGAGGGTGTTTTCTACCAGGAGGGTATGTGGGTGGTCGGCAAACGAGGGATCATCGATAACCGCATATTTGGCCCCGTTTTCTATGGCCTGTGCCGCATATTTGTTCCCATTGAAATTGGGTCCGGTCAGCGCAAAAAACATGTTGCCGGACTGAATGGATCGGGTATCGGTAGATGCACCAGTAGATTCCAGAAATTTGCTGTAGAGAGATTCCATCAAATTGGCCATATTGCAAATATATCTCAATGAATTCCAAAGCAATTATTTTGATCCAGGCGCTGGAGGATGTGAAACAATATGCTTTTGACTATCCTTTGGAAAAACAACTAAAAGCGTTGAAAAATGTGACCGTTCTGACCCTTGACAGCTTGTCGGACCGGTGGATCATCGCTTCCGCGAAAAAGCTGTTGGAGGAGAATGACCGAAAAGCATTGATCCTGGATACCCGAATTTCCGCCAATATAGGCATAGGACAAGCGATCCTGAATGCATTTATCCAATCCAAAGACCTGGACCTGATTTGTCTGGGAGATACCAGGCACATCACACCTTTCTTGAAGCTGTTCAACGGGAAAGTTTTTGAATCCGAGGAGGAAGTGGTAGCCTATCTCAGTTCAAACTGATCGGCATCTTTTTGAAACGGGTACTTCGATCTGAATTCTTCAAGTTCAGCCCTGTCGAGGGTCACATTCATGATTTCTTCTTTGGTAGAAAAAGCCATTTCTTCTCCCCGAAAATTATAAGCAGCAGAATGTCCCGGGTAATTGGCACCTGTGGCATCCGTTCCAATCCTATTCACACCAATGCTATAGCTGAGATTTTCGATGGCCCGTGCACTCAGTAAAGTATTCCACGCGTGAATTCTGGGAGCCGGCCAGTTGGCCAGGTAGAAGATCAAATCATACTCATACGGATTGTCATCCTGCTTTTTAGACCTCGCCCATATAGGGAATCTCAGGTCATAGCAGATACGGGTCCTGATTTTCCACCCTTTGAGTTCAAAGATCAGGTCTTTGTGGTCAGTGGTATACGATGCCCCTTCTCCTCCTGGAGTAAACAGATGTTTTTTGTTGTAGTAGGTTGTGCTGCCATCAGGAGATACGACCAGCAACCTGTTGTAGAATTCATTCTTTTCTGTGATTACACAGCTTCCCGCTACCATGGCCTTACGTTGTGCAGCGATCATCCTCATCCAGTTGTGGGTCTTACCGTTCATCAGCTCAGCGACAGGCTTAGGCTTCATCGTAAAACCCGTACTGAACATTTCCGGTAGCAGGATCAGGTCCGTTTCTTCCGTGATACCCCAGATCAACTCTTCATAATGCGCCAGGTTGGCATCGATGTTTTCCCAAACGATATCTGACTGGACGAGACTGACCTTGAGGTTTTCCATTATCTTTTCAGTGCCAGGGGAGCTTTGATCTTGTATTCTGTATCTACTTTTCCTTTGCTGATGCTAGCCAGTTTACCTTTTATCAGGCGTTTTTTAAATGCTGAAAGATAATCGGTGAATAGAATCCCTTCAATGTGGTCATATTCATGCTGGATGACCCTGGCCTGGATCCCATCAAAAGTTTCTTCGTGAAGGTTCCATTCCTCATCAAAATATTCAATGAGGATCTTTGGCTCCCGCTTCACATCCTCACGGATTCCCGGTATGCTCAGACATCCCTCTTCAAAATCCCAGGGGTCTCCAGTGCTTTCTAAGATTTGAGGATTGATAAAGGCTTGCTTTCGGCCCTTGCCTTCTTTTTCTTCTATAGGCTCGCTATCGATGACAAATAGTCTTAATGATTTTCCTATCTGAGGAGCTGCTAGCCCTACGCCGGACGCATGATACATGGTTTCAAACATGTCATTGACCAGTTCTTTTATGTCATCCCCTTCCGGGATTTCCGCAGTTTTCTTTTTCAGGACTGGGTCGCCATATAATACAATAGGATAAATCATGCTTTTGATGCTAAGTAAGATTGTAAAATAATTGCCGCGCTCACTTTGTCAATGTTTCCCTTATCCCTCCGATCCTTTTTCTTGCTACCTGCCACAATCATCGAGTCCAGAGCCATCTTGGAAGTGAACCTTTCGTCATGCAAAAATAACGGCTTATCAGGAAACAGTTTTTTAAATTGATCAGTTGCTTTCATCACCAGTTGGGTAGCGTTGGTATCCGAACCATCCGGTTTTGTGGGCCAGCCAAATACCACTTCCTGAACATCCTCCTTGCTGAAGTAGTCTTTTAAAAATTCCATCAACTGTGCGGAGGGCACGGTGGTAAGGGGGCTGGCAATTATGCAGAGGGGGTCTGTCACAGCGATACCGGTCCTTTTCCCTCCATAATCAACGGCAAGGATTCTCGCCATCAGTTCTGGCGGCTTATCTCACTAAATAATTTATTGACTTTTTCCTCCAGCTGGATGGCCCTTGGGAACAGGATCTTGTTTTCGATCTCAGCATGGTACCACATCTCACGGTCGAAGGATTTGATTTCATTGGTGATTACCTTCCAGTGAATGGATGAGTCATTGCGGTCTTCAATCAGATTGCGGATGCCTTCCAGCTCATCTTCTTCTTCATGGGCACTATGTATCTCTGACAGTGAGAGGTGGCTCAGCTTAAGATGACTCTCGATTTTATGAGGTAAAATAGGTTTTTCAAACTCCAGCAGGTGCTGGATATAATGGAAGATCGTGTCTTCTTCCTCATAAATGTGCTCGATAAACTCATCCACAAACTCAGGAAAAACCAGTGTCAGGTCATTTTCTGCCTCATAATTATTCAGCAGCTTCACAATGTATGGAAGTTTGTCCTTAATAAACATGTGATGGGTGTGCTTCAGGTATTCAATGACGATTTCCAACGGATAATGCTGCAACTCCCTGAATGAAAACTGGTGCGATTTATTAAAAAGATAAAAGCTTTGGACCACCTGTTCGCGTTTCAGCCCCTTTTCGGCACAGATTTCGCTGAGTTTTCTGTTGGGATATTGATAGAACGCTATCCCAAGGCAGTTTAAGGCCCGTGCATAGATAAAGTTCTCGTCTACCAAAGAAGCTAATGTTCGATCAAATAGGCGCATTTAGTTTCAAAGATACTAAGACAATGGAAAATTGAATAATAACTTTGGCGGAAACGAATTTTCATTTAATGCGTTTTACTGAAAACACAGGGAGTAAAAAAAATTCTAACTTTAATATTTTATAACTGATACCAGGGTGAAGGAGAAGAAACTATCAAAAATTGCGATTGGATTTCCACTATTTATTTCCATAGCAGTGGCAGTGGGAATTTTTATCGGTGCCAATATGGCCGGTCCCGAAGATGGGGTTTTCAATCTGCAAAAGAGTCTGTATAAATTCCGGCAGGTACTCTCCTATCTGGAAAATGATTATGTAGATGAGGTAAATCCCGATGAGCTCGTAGAGACCGCAATCGCTGAGATGCTGGAGAAACTGGACCCCCATTCGGTTTATATCCCTGCCGAGGAGCTGGACCTGGCAAAATCTCAACTGGAGGGAAACTTCGAGGGGATAGGCATCGAATTCAATATTTTCAAAGATACTATCTATGTGGTGAGTGCATTGAGTGGAGGTCCATCTGAAAAGATAGGACTTAGGTCAGGCGATAAGATCATCACCGTAGATGGTGAAGATGTTACGGGTGAAGATTTGAATAACAGGAAAGTTATTAACCTGCTTCGGGGACCAAAAGGATCAGAAGTGATAGTTGGGATACTGAGAAAGGGTTATAACGAGCTGATCGATTTTACCATCGTAAGGGATGTGATCCCTCAGTATTCAGTGGATGTATCCTATATGGTGGATGATGAAACAGGTTATATCAAGGTGAGCCGTTTTTCTGCCCTCACCTATATGGAGTTCAAGGAAGCTTTGGTACAGCTGAAGTCACAGGGAATGAAAAAGATGATCCTGGACCTGACTGGTAATCCGGGTGGTTATATGGACCGTGCAGTAGATATGGTAGATGAGATCCTGAAAGATCAGCAAATGATTGTTTACACAAAAGGCAAAGAATCACGATACAATTCACAGCATATGTCCAAGAATCCCGGAGATTTTGAGGATGGAGCCGTAGTGGTGATGATCAATGAGGGCTCTGCCTCGGCATCAGAAATTGTTTCAGGAGCATTGCAGGACCATGACAGGGCCATTATCGTTGGTCGTCGCTCTTTTGGTAAAGGCCTTGTGCAACTGCCCATTTCACTCAACGACGGATCGGAGTTACGTTTGACCATTTCAAGGTACTATACACCGAGTGGAAGAAGTATCCAAAAGCCATATGGCCACAACACCGAAGACTACTACAGCGAGTATTATGACCGGTTTAAAAATGGTGAGATATATGTGAAGGATAGCGCTAAAGTAGTGGACTCCCTGGTATACAAAACCGATGCAGGGCGTGTGGTATATGGTGGCGGCGGTATCATGCCCGATTATTTTGTGCCATTGGATTCTTCTCAAAACAGCTTATTCCTTTCCCGACTTTCCAATACCAACACCATCAGGGAGTATGCATTGAAATATTTTGAGACCAACAAGGAAATGCTGGAGAAATATTCTTTGGATGAATATATAAAGAACTATCGGGTTACCGACAAGATGCTTGATGACCTTTTAAAGCTTAGCTATCAAAATGGTGTACCCAAAGATGACAGGGGTTTTGAAAAATCGAAGGAGTTAATCAGGGTATATACCAAAGCATTTATTGCCCGCAGTGTTTGGGACAACAAAGGGTTCTATCCGATCTTCAATCAGCAGGATGAGATCTTTCAAAAAGCTGTTTCACTGGTAAACGAAGCAGAAAACCTACTGAAAAGGAGGACTGCCTCATCAAATTGATATCGCAGCCATATAAGCCTGGTCGTAGTATTTAATGAGTTGATCCCAGCCAAATAAGTTAGAGGAAGCTTCACTTCGGTTTCTCATTTCTATCCTTTGTCTACGTGTCAGCCTGGCAAAGTTGTATAGTCGATTCGCCAATTGACCAGCTGCATGATCAAAAGATTTATCCTGTCTTTGGATCACATAGATACCTCTTCGGTCGTGGTCCCTCACATTTTTGATCACGTAATCACCGAATCCGGCCAGGTCGCTGGTGACGGCGGGGATTCCACTCGCCAGACATTCCAGTGGGGTATAGCCCCATGGCTCATAATAGCTGGGGAAAATACCCAGGTGACAACCCCGGACAAACTGCCTGTATTCCATGGAAAACAGGGTATTGGTATAATTGATAAAATCCGGGTGATAAACCACCTTTACCCTGTCCTCTTTTTTATTCACGAGATTGGATCCTCTGATAAAGTTGAGAATCTCATCGTTGGAATCGTCCACAAGATTATGTGTAACCACCGGCGGAAGGGAATCTGACTTCCAGGTCTGAAGTGTCCTTCGATATCTTAGTCTCCAGTAATCATCCACAAACCTGCTGAGATCCGGTAGTCGGGTGTCATCACGTGCTGCAGCATCAAATAGCAGCCGCTCACCTACCTGTGTTTTAATGGCATTTATCGTTTCCCGGAATTCTTCCAGCAGAGCTCTACTTTGAAGGATCTCGGGGTTGATAGAGTAGTAGGGTTTTTTTGTGATAAAAAACATAACCACAGTCAGGTCAGATTTTTCTGTCATCAGCCGGTGGTTTAGTCGGGCTAGCGCTTCGAGCGTCAGATCATACCCTTTGTTGAGGTACTCATAGCGACCGGAGGTGAACAGGTACAATGTTTTGTTCAGGTCGAAAGTATAGCTTGAAAAGAAGTGGGCCATGGTGAAGCTGTGGATCTTGTTTTTGGCTTCCACATGAAGGTTTTGAAATTCATGCAGTGCTTCAAACCGTTCGTTGTTGATCCCATTGGGGAGCAAATGGTCTGGTGACCTTCCCAATAATTGTCGGCATTCTTTGGCTGTCACCTCACTTACCGTGGTGAATATATGGGCGCCATGCACAGCCGCTCTTTCCAGAGCGACAATAGATTCAATATTGAAGTGTTTGGCCTCACGCTGCCAATCCATAAAAGGTAAATGCTCATAAAACTGTGGGTCGTTCATCGCCAGGTATCTACCCAGCATGGTGGCATGTGTAGTGAACACGGTAGTGACCTTCAGGTTTTTTCTGCGTATCTCAGGCAAACAGGTCGCCGACATCCATTCATGAAAATGAGCCAGCACACGCTTGTCATTCCCTTCATTGGAAAGGTGTTCGAGAAAAATCTGTACCATCTCACCAAAGGCAAGCACGTCATTGAAAAGATGATCATCCGATGGTGAAGAGATACCATGATTTTCCCACAAGAAATATTTTATTTCCCCGAGCTTGTGCATCATGCTGCCCAGATCAAACAGGATCACCTTAGGTCTACCACTCACCAGCCAGTGACCATAGAGTACTTTGTATCCCTCACCCTGCATTTTTTTAGCTACCCTGCCAAAGGCATCCCGGCCATCTTCGATGGGTTCAAATTCTGAAGCATATTGGGGCATGTAGGGTCCAATTAAACAATAGTTGGGTCCCCATTTTTTGGAGACTGTGGGTACTTTAGAGCGGATAACCGTGTAGATTCCACCGACCTGGTTCACAACTTCCCATGCTATTTCCACCAGGAAGGTCCTCCGGATTTCTTTTTTAGTTATTCCCATAATACTGAGTTAAGATGGTGTCATTAGTAAATATATCCGAAAAGTTGATTAAATACTTTCTGTAAAATATTTAACATGATGAATGTAACCATTGAGGGGAACCAAAGTATTTAAGATGTTAATATTTTAAAAATGGATGCAACCAATTGATGTCTGTTGCCATCTAAATAAATATGAGCATGAAATATTCCAGAATTATCACTTTGCTCCTCTTGTTGATCCTGTTTTCATTTATCAGTGAAATGGAAGGGAAATTGAAAGAACAGGTGAGTCAGTGGACTCATAGGTATACTGAGCAACTGGAATTGGGTTTTCGGTTTTCCCCCTTTGATCTCAACTCAGATTCCCTATTTTTCAAGACCTTGAAATAAACTTTTCTTAGAAACGTTTTATTAGAGGGTTTATCTATTACAGTTTTATTTATCTTTAAACGCTAAATAAATTGCGAATGCTTTTTTAGTGACACTTCTCCTATAGTAAAGAGCTGTTTGTTATAACGAAGGAAGTAATTTTCAAGAGTCAATAAGGTGAAATCAACATTATCATTTAAAAATTATGGATCAAGATAAGTATTTAGCTTTACTTGAGGTATGGCAAAAAATTGCCTGGATTGGATTTTTTGTAAGTGCAGGAGTCGCTGTATTAATTTTTTTGATCCATCAGATATCTTATTTATCTGCGAAAAGCTACAAGCAGAAATTTGACATAGCTAGCAGGCATGAGGTCAACCGGTACATTTATGCCAACTATGCTTTGGCTGTCGCAGCTTTTTTTATCATCAACACATTGCAGTATGAGACGGTCCAATTGAGCCCCATTTGGTTCTTTATCCGAATGTTTATTGCGATCTGTGGAGGTACCTTACACGGCTACATTACGCATCTGATTTTCAAGTATTATTATCCTGGCCCACTGGATAAAAAATTAAAACGATTAAGATATACACCGCGACGCAATCCAAGGACTGGAGCAAAGCTGAAGCTGTTGAGTGAAGAGGAAGAGGATGCTTACCTTGATGAAGGGATGCAGGCTGAAGAGGATGCTTTTTCTGTGGATTACGATGTGTGGATTGATACTAACACCGGCGAAACATTTATCGAGAAATATAAAGGATATCTAAGCGCATTGGAATGCGATCGTTGTGGTTTTCAGACACTGAAGCTCCAAAAAGAAGAGGTGTTACAGCCAGCGTCTGCATTTGAAGACGGAGAGTTATTAAAGGAATACAAGTGCTCTTACTGCGGTCGAATAAGAAGAAAGAAAGTAAAGCTTTCCAAAAGAATGGAAAGAGACAAATCGAAGAGTATTGTCATTGATAACCCGCTTCGGTTGGATAGGAGAATCGACCATGTCAAGGTTGAGATCCACAGCGTGAATGGAAAGCACAAGATATTTGAGTTCCAGAATATCCAGCAAGCTGAGAACTTCCTCAAAGAGTTTGACTTTGACAAGATCGATCAACCCCGAGAGAGGTTTCATGGAAGTTAGCGCCTTTCTGATCTTTTGATGAGATGCGTCTGATTGGTGACGTATACACCGATCAGCACTGCGAGCATACCAAGGAGATGATTGAGTAGCAGAGTTTCCCCGTCCAGCAGTCCCCAAACAACTGCTACAACAGGAATGATGTAAGTGACTGAGGAGGTAAAGACCGGATTGGTCAACTGCACTATCTTATTGAAGATGATCAGCGCTACTGCCGTACCTAATACGCCCAGCACGCATATGTACAATACAGCCTCAAGGGTGCCATCTTGTCCAAGTTTACCCGTAAAGTCACTGAAAGCAAAAAGTGTAATGGCAGCGAAGGGTCCCACAATGAACAGTGATATGCTTGTGATGGTTACTGACCGGTACTCGCTGAGCTGATATTTGATCAGGTTTGAATTGGTGGCATAAAGCATGGTTGCTATGATAATAAACAAACCATAGAAGTTAATCTTATTGATTTGTCCGCCTGATCCTGCTGTAATCAAAAGAATGGATCCAAAAAAACCTACCACAATACCTATCCAAACGGAGGCTTTTTGTCTTTGCTTAAAAAACCATAAGCCAAAGAGCACTGTAAATAATGGCGTCAGGGTATTCAGAATCCCCGTGACGGCACTTTCTATTCGGGTTTGAGCAATGGCAAACAAAAAGGCAGGAATAAAACTACCAGACAGACCCACAGCAATGAAATATTTGAGTTTATGACGCTTTATGAGCCTGAACCGGCTGATCACAAACGGAAGTAGCGTGACAGATGCCGAAAGCATCCGGATCGAACCCACTTCAATCGGAGTGAGAGCTACCAGGCCTTTTTTGATGAGGATAAAAGAACTGCCCCAAATCAGCGCCAGGAGGAAAAGAAGTAACCAGGCCTGAAGCGGAGTTTTCTCATTCATCAGAGCATCACTTCCTCCGCGAAAGTTTCAGGGATGGCAGACAGGATATCATCAAGCTCTGAGAGTGTATCTGCTTCTACCAGTTGTGTTCTGAATGGTTTGAAATTTGGAATACCCCTGAAGTAGTTGGTATAATGTCGCCTCATTTCGAAGATCCCCTTTTTCTCACCTTTCCATTCTACAGAAAAGTTGAGATGTTTTCTGGTGACGTTCACCCGTTCCATCAGGTCTGGCTTGTCCAGGTGCTGCCCGGTTTTCATGAAATGTTTGATCTCGTTGAAGATCCAGGGGTATCCAATGGCAGCCCGGCCAATCATTACACCGTCCACGCCATATTTATTCCTGTATTCCACAGCTTTCTCTGGAGAGTCGATATCCCCATTGCCAAAAATAGGAATATGAATATCCGGATGGTTTTTGACCTCTGCGATAGGACCCCAATCCGCTTCACCTTTGTACATCTGTTGACGGGTACGGCCATGGATCGACAGCGCCTGGATACCTACATCCTGAAGACGCTGGGCCACCTCGATTATTTTGATGGTGTTGGCATCCCAACCAAGCCTGGTTTTTACAGTGACCGGCTTGGAAACAGATTTCACAATCTCTGCAGTCATTGCCTGCATCTTGGGCAGATCGAGTAAGATGCCAGCTCCAGCTCCTTTACAAGCCACCTTTTTCACAGGGCAGCCGTAATTGATATCAATGATCTCAGGATTAGCTTCTTCGGCGATGGCCGCAGCCTCACGCATAGATTCGATCTTATCACCAAAGATCTGAATGCCGATCGGGCGCTCGTAATCGTAGATATCGAGTTTCTCGACACTTTTTTCGGCATTCCTGATCAATCCTTCGGAAGAGATAAACTCTGTATACATCAGGTCCGCTCCATTTTCCTTGCACACGGCTCTGAAAGGGGGGTCGCTCACATCCTCCATGGGTGCCAAAAGCAGTGGAAATTCTCCTAATTCAATGTTTGAGATCTTAACCAATTCTAATCCTTATTTTTGCCGTAAATTTAGCTCAAAAATGCAGAATATCCTCAGGAACACTTCAACAGACCCTTTAGGTTCCACACCCTGGCTATTACTTTTAATTCTTGGAGGATATGTGATTGCAGCGCTGTTTCTTTTTTCTTTCCTGGCACAGGCGATCATTTTGCCTTTCTTTGAGTTCGACCTGCAAAAAGCACTTTCGGTACTTACACCACCCTACAGATCCGATGAAGCCAGAGTGCCCTTGCTGATCATTCAGGCGGTCACATCGATAGGGGCATTTATCATTATCCCCTGGTTTTTCATCCGTAGAAACTTAAACCTGAAGATTGGCTCATTCCTAACTTATCCCACGCAGCTTTACCAACCACTACTTATGACCATACTGATCATGTTTAGTTTTATGGTGGTCAATTCGATGTTTATTGAGTGGAACAGAAACATTGTTTTTCCGGAGTTTCTGTCCTGGTTTGAAGATTATGTATCATCAAAAGAGGGTGAGCTGGAGCAGCTCACAAATTATATTACCTCATTTCAGAATATCTGGCAGTTCCTTTTTGGGTTTTTGATCATCGCCATTTTGCCAGCCATAGGAGAAGAACTTTTGTTTAGAGGGTTGATCCAAAACTTGTTTGGAGAAGCTTTGAAAAACAAGCATGCTGCGATCTGGCTTACAGCCTTTGTTTTCGGAGCAATGCACATGCAATTTTATGGGATGGTGCCACGGGTTTTACTGGGAGCATTGTTTGGCTATCTTTATTTCTGGTCGGGCCACCTATCCATTGCGATGTTTGCTCACTTCATCAATAATGGTTTTACGCTGGTACTGCTATACCTTGGGCAGGAAGGGTGGATAGATTACGACCCGGTAAGCAAAGAAAATACCGCTCCGATTATGGTGGTCATTTTTTTCTTTATTGTAGTTTCGGGGTTATTATTACTTTTCAGGAATTATTTTAGGATGGGAGAAAATGGTTGAGTGGCAAAAAGTGTATCAGGATTCCCAACAATACAGGGCAGAGATTGTGAAATCGATTCTTGAAGAACATGATCTGGACCCGGTATTGGTAGACAAAAAGGATTCTGCTTACCAATTTGGCCATTTTGAAGTTCATGTAGCCGCAGATCATGTGATGAGAGCACTCAAGATAATTAACGAGGAGATCAGGTTTTGACAAAATTTACAGATTTATACAAAAGGGTACTATCGGCCCTGGCAGGAGCAACGGTCATTGTGTCTTCATTACTCATTGGTGAGTGGTCCTACTTCATTATTTTTCTGGCCATAAGCATTTTTTCACAGTGGGAGTTTTATCGATTGGTGAAACTGAGGAGTTATTTGCCGATTCGGTTGCTCGGTGTGATCCTGGGCACCATTATTTTTTGCTTTTCATTTTTTATTGAAAAGAACCACCTGGATCCCCGGTACTATTATGCGATCTTCCCGTTGGCATCTCTTGTATTTCTGATCAAGCTATACAAGCGCAACGATACCTCTCCGTTTATCAATATTGCATTGTTCTACCTGGGCATTACGTATGTGGCCCTACCCTTTGCGTTGATGAATGTGGTGGTGTTTTATCACGGTTATTATAGCTATCAGATCATGCTAGGGCTTATGATGATCATCTGGTCTAGCGATACCGGTGCGTATTTTGCCGGGATCAGGTTTGGAAAGACCAAGCTCTTCGAAAGGATCTCTCCCAAAAAGTCATGGGAGGGTGCCCTGGGTGGAGCAGTAGTTGCCCTGCTGATGGCCTATGGGATGTCTCATTTCTATAAGGACCTGCTGCTGTGGCAATGGCTCAGTGTAGCCATGATTGTGGTAATAGCGGGTACCTATGGAGACCTGGTAGAGTCTTTGTTTAAGCGATCTATGGAGATCAAGGATTCGGGAAGCATTATTCCCGGTCATGGAGGCTTTCTGGATCGCTTCGATAGTTTGATCCTTTCTGTTCCATTTATCGTTGTTTTCCTTAAGCTTTTTTAATTTATTCACCCCATGAGAATACATAAAGAAGGGTATATTATCATTCCGGTTTCAGCAGTGCTGATCGGCTTACTTTATGCAATACTATATTACTTCATTCCCATCGCGATCGTCCAATACCTGTTGGCAGCTGCTGCAGTCATCTTTTGGATTCTGATCGTTCGGTTTTTTAGAAATCCTGAAGTCCCCACCTCACAGTTACCGGATCAGGTGCTGGCTCCTGCTGAAGGCAAAGTGGTGGTCATTGAGAAAACGAGGGAGGAAGAGTACCTTAAGGAAGAACGGATTCAAATCTCTATTTTCATGTCTCCCCTCAACGTGCATGTAAACCGGAGTCCTTTCAAAGGGAAGATTAGCTATTTCAAATATCATCCTGGTAAGTACCTGGTAGCCTGGCATCCCAAGTCGAGCACCGACAATGAACGAACATCCATTGGTTTCGAATTGGCTAATGGCAAAAAGATGCTGATCAGACAAATCGCAGGAGCTGTGGCCAGGAGGATCCGGTTTTACCCTAAGGTGGGTGATTTGGTGGACAATGGTTCTGAATTGGGTTTTATCAGGTTTGGAAGTCGTGTAGATGTGTATTTACCCCTGGACGCGGATATCAAGGTAAAGATTGGGGATACAACCGATTGTGGTCAAACGGTGCTGGCAGAATTGAAGTGATCTGAGGATTGAGTAAAAGATTGGAATTGCTTTATTCAATCATTAGAGATAACTTAATGTGCTAATCTTAACCTAATTTATTCATTAAATGACCTTAACAATTAAGCATCAGGAGAATTACTCACGAGGTGAGTTGCTCCTGAGAACCATCTTTGGATTCTTTTACATCGGGATCCCACACTTTTTCCTTTTGTTTTTTGTAGGTATCTGGTCAGCGATACTACAGTTTATCTCTTTTTGGGCCATTCTTTTTACCGGAAGATACCCCGAGAGCTTTTTCGAGTTTCAGGTGGGTGTTATGCGCTGGAATATCCGTGTGAATGCCAGAATATGGAATCTAAGCGATGGCTACCCAGCCTTTGGTATCCATGGTACAGACGATCAGACTTCTCTGGAAGTTCCCTATCCTGAATCATTAAGCCGTGGATTGGCGATTGTTAAACTACTTTTTGGAGCTATTTATGTTGGTTTGCCTCATGGATTTATTTTGTTCTTCAGGCTTATTTGGGGAGCTATCCTTTCCTTTATTGCTTTCTGGGTGGTGTTGTTCACCGGCAAATACCCTGAGAGCTGGCATACTTTCAATACCAATACCATTCGATGGAGCACCCGGGTAAATATCTATCTGGGATTTATGAATGACAAATACCCTCCATTCTCCGGACAACCTGACTGAAAATGACAAATGAAGAACTATATCATCCGGTAGAGCAGCCGGATGATATTCCTACCAGAGACCGTGAAGATGCTATGGGTGCTTACCTGATGATGTTTGCTGCCCTCGCCGCTGGTCTCCCGTTACCAATTATTAATCTTATTGCCGCGTTGATCTATTACTTCACCAACCGCGCCAAAAGCCGGTTCATTGAGTTTCATTCGTTGCAATCCCTATATTCCCAAATCCCAACCACCATCCTAAATGCAGGGCTTGTTTTCTGGACACTTAAAATTCTGTTTCAGGATGGCTCGTTCCTGAGTGACGAATCCTTTGCCTCTGACTTTGCAACTGTCGGTGATGTGTACTGGGGATATATCTATGTGGTGGTGGCTGCCAACCTCATCTATGTGATCTTTAGCATTGTCGGTGCAGTATACGCCCGCAAAGGCCGGATGTATTATTTTATTTTCTTTGGAAAACTGGCTTATCACTTTGCTTACAAGAAAAGAGAGGAATCAAAACCATTTCGTAATCAACCCCCAGCTTAAGTTTTTATGATTCAAAAGATCTATAAGGAGTTACTGATTGTGATCGGCGTATTTTTGCTGGTTTGGGTGGGGATCACCTTGTTACGTCCTGTACCTGAGGCACCTGAAATCGCCGTTTCTGTTGAGACAGAGATGGAGCTTGGAGACCTGCTGGCCAAAGAAGTACTCGACAATTATACTGTGATCAACTCAGACACCATCAATGACGCCATTTACAAAATAAAGCATAAGTTATTAAGCGCTGTCGGGCCCACAGTATATGACTATTCATTTTATGTCGTAAAGGAGGAGCAGGTCAATGCTTTTGCTACCCTGGGCGGTCACATCTTTATATTCTCCGGGATGATTGAGATGGCAGCAGAGCCGGAGGAGCTGGCTGCAGTCCTGGCACATGAAATTGGTCACGTGGAAGAAAGACATGTCGTCAATAAGTTGGTGAAAGAAATTGGTGTGACAGTCTTGTTTTCCGTACTTAGTGGGGGTGATCCTGTGCTTGTAAGCGAAATAGCTCGCGCTACCGTATCCAGTGCATTTGACAGGTCACAAGAATCTGAAGCAGATCAGTTTGCCATGAATACCCTTGAAAAGGCTCGTATCAGTCCCAGGTATGTGGCTTCCATTTTTAGGAGGATCAAAGAAAAATATGGAGGGTACGATGAACGATTGGAATTCCTGATGTCTCATCCTAATTTGAACAAGCGGATCAAAGAATCCCTCGAATATCCCGTTGATGAAAGTTTTAATCCAATAGATTTGGAGATTGATTGGGAAGCTGTGAAAAGGAACCTTTAAGGGCTCCCTTATTGCGGTAGATAGTAATTTCCATTCATTTATTGAGTTACAATTTTAAATAACGATAGCCTAAGAAGTACCTATGATTGATCTAAAAGAAATTGCTTTAGAAGATCTAAAAGCACCCCTTGAAAAATTTTGGACCCTTGCTGCAAATAAGACTGAGTTATTAAGAAAAAACTACAAGAGTGATACCGGCTCTCCTGTAATTACCAAAGCGGGAAAGTATGTTCCACAGGGATGGACGGATTGGACCCAGGGATTTCAGTTTGGTATCCCACTTTTGATATTTGATGCCACCGGGGCCATCGATCTACTTGGAAAAGCAAAAGAAGATATTAAAGCCAAAATGCCTGCTCACCTGAGCCATTTTGGAGTTCATGATCATGGATTCAATACCATCAGTACCTATGGCAATTTGCTTCGCCTTGGAAACCAGAGTAAGACCGATCTCGAAGCATACGAAAAAGAATATTATGAGCTGGCCATCAAGATGTCTGCTTCCGTGCAGGCCAGAAGATGGTCTCAAATAGCGGATGGAGGATTCATCTATTCATTCAATGGACCGCATTCTTTGTTTGTAGATACCATCAGGTCTTGCAGGGTTTTACTCATGGCTACCAAGCTGGGACATCAGCTGTATGGAGAGAATGATCAGAAAATCGACATGTTGGACCGGGCCATCAAGCATGGTCTGGCCACGGCCAAATATGGAATATTTTATGGGGAGACTGATCGCACCTATGATGAGTGGGGGCGGACTGCTCATGAGTCAGTATTCAATATGAATGATGGTCGCTACAGATGCCCCAACTCTCAGCAGGGATTTTCAGGGTTTACTACCTGGACTCGTGGACTAGCCTGGGCCATGGCTGGATTTACTGAGATGCTTGAGTTTATCCGTGAGGAAAATCTTCAGTTTGAAAACAGGGCGGAAGTAGAAGCTACGTTCATGAAAGCTGCCAAAGCTACCTGCGATTTCTTTATCAAAAATACACCTCCTGATGGAGTGCCCTACTGGGATACTGGAGCTCCGCAATTGCATAAACTGGGAGACTATCTGAACAAGCCGTCTGATCCCTACAATGATTTTGAACCAGTGGATAGCTCTGCAACTGCTATCGGTGCACAGGGTCTTTTAAGGTTGGCCGGTTTATTGAGCAAAGAGGATGCCGCAGCAGCTGAAAAATACAAGAAAGCAGCTTTGAATAGCTTAAATACGTTGCTGAAGGAGCCGTATATTTCTTCGGCACCCTCACACGAGGGCATCTTACTTCATGGCATATACCACCGGCCAAATAACTGGGATTACATCCCTAAGGGATCAAAAATACCTTATGGAGAATCATGCATGTGGGGTGATTATCATATGACAGAAGTGTGTCTGATGGCATGGAAGATGTTGAAAGGTGAATCGCCTTATAAGTTTTTCAAGTAAACGAGATCGGAAAACCCAAAATACCTGATGATGATGATGATGAGAACAATCTTTGTGCTGTTTGTACTTTTTTCCTGTTGGCGGGCAGTCTCTCAGGAGCGCCCTAATGTAATCCTGATTATCACGGATGACCAGGGCTACGGGGACATCGGATACCATGGCAATCCAGTGGTGAAAACACCCAACCTCGATCGGTTGGCCAAAGAAAGTGTAAGGCTTACAAATTTCTACGTTTCTCCGGTATGTGCGCCAACGCGTTCCAGTTTGATGACTGGCAGGTATTCCTTACGGACGGGTGTGCATGATACCTACAATGGGGGGGCTATCATGTCAACTGATGAGGTCACGATTGCGGAGGTGTTGAAAGAAGCCAACTACAAGACAGGAATTTTTGGCAAGTGGCATCTTGGGGATAATTACCCTTCCCGTCCTTCCGATCAGGGATTTGATGAGTCATTGATCCATCTGGCGGGGGGTATGGGACAACCCGGGGACTTCACCACATACTTCAAATTTGACAGCAGCTATTTTGATCCGACTCTCTGGCATAACAATGAAATGGAAGATTACCAGGGATATTGCTCGGATATATTTGCCAGTGAAGCCTTATCATTTATCAGGGAGAACAAAGACAACCCATTCTTTTGCTACCTCGCATTTAATGCTCCGCATACGCCACTTCAGTTACCACAGAAATATTACGACATGTACAAGGATGTGGATCCTGAAGCACCATTCAGAGGTGGAGACAAACCTATGCCCAAGATGTCTGAGCAGGACAAAGAAGCCGCCAGAAAGGTCTACGGTATGGTCACCAACATCGACGACAATGTGGGAATGATCCTGCACGAGTTGAAGAAGCTGAAACTGGAGAAAAATACCATCGTGATCTTCATGACGGACAATGGACCACAACAGTATAGGTATACCGGGGGTTTTCGTGCCCGTAAAGGTTCTGTGTATCAGGGAGGAGTGAGGGTTCCATTTTATATAAGATATCCTCAAGCCCTCAAAAAGAGTCAGGATATTAGAGTAAACGCTGCGCATATTGACGTATTACCCACACTTGCTGACTTGTGTCAAGTTGATCTGCCTACTGACTTGAACCTGGATGGGCAAAGCCTCTTACCTTTGATGGATGGCAGCAAAACCGCATGGGATGAGGAGCGCTCACTGTTTTTTTACTGGACCAGAAAGTATCCTGAGCGGTATGAAAACATAGCTCAACAGGTTGGTAATAAAAAATTGGTTGGACATACTTCTTATGGTTCGGATATCGAAGGTTTTGAGCTCTTTGACCTGGAGAAAGATCCGTATGAGCAAAACAATTTGGTCATGAGCAATACCACTTTGGCGCTGGAACTCAAGGATGAGCTGGACCGGAAACTTTCAGAATTGACAAAGTCACCCCATTTGGTAAATCAGAGCCCCATTATCATTGGGACAGCATATGAAAACCCCATCTACCTCAATCGCAATGACGCTTCCGGAGAAAGAGGGGTTTGGCGACAGACAAATGTTTTTGGTAAGTGGGTTGTCTCCATCATGGAGGGTACTTATGATATAGAGTTTAAGTTTATCGAGTCTGTAATCGGAAAAGGCATACTCAACCTGGAGACAGGCGCTGTCATCAACAGAATGCGGTATGACCTTGGTGAAACAGATATCCTGGTGATGGAAGATGTTTCGCTTCCTGAAATGCAAAGCGGTGATCTTATTCCTTTCTTCAATCCCGATGGATCAGGAGGGGCAATTTTCCCACTTTGGGTGAAGCTGACGAAGAAGTAGGATATCTCTTTATGTTCTAACCAACACTGTTTTCTGAGATTGGAAGTAACCTTGAATCTTCCAGGGCCGCTTGGCGATGCCCGGCAGTTTTCAGGTATTCCTGATTCTGAGAGAGTTCTATAAATTTTGTCACGGATTCATGTTCAACCAGCAGAACAGCATCCCAAATGATATCTTCTGGTCCAATTAAAAATCCTTTACTTTCTCCTTGAAACAAGACCCGGCTTCCTGCCTTCTCCAGGATTGGTAAGGTGCTTTTCATGTATAACTCATAAGCATCCTTTCCAGTGATGTCCTTTTCAGGTTTTAAGCCTTCAATACCTGTGTAGTCAGCAATTTTTTTGAACCTGAGCAAGTTCAGCATCACTATTTTTCCCTTACTATTAAAGTCTTTGTAAAACTGTTTCCCCAGTTCGGGATTTGAATCGATGTATTTGTTCATAGAGATATAAAAACGTTGATATTTTCACTTAGAAACGCGCTCACCACCTCAAACCTTCAAGGATCTGCTTCAGATACTTTTCATCCACCTCAGAAAAATCGTCCTGTTTATCACTGTCGATGTCAAGCACACCCATCACTTCACCATTATTCATCAGGGGGATCACGATCTCTGACCTGCTAGCGCTGCTGCACGCAATGTGACCCGGAAACTGGTCCACGTCTGGCACAATAAGGGTTTGCTTGCGCTCCCAAACCGATCCGCAGACACCTTTTCCTTTACCGATTCGTGTGCAGGCGATAGGTCCCTGAAACGGACCCAGTACCAGTTCATCGTTTTTCACCAGGTAAAACCCAATCCAGTAGAAATCCAATGCGGTTTTCAATGCTGCCGAAATGTTAGCCAGGTTGGCAATGAGATCGGGTTCATCCCCAATAAGTGCGCGGACCTGTGGCACGAGGGACTGATATTGTTCTTCCCTGCTATCTGTTTTGATTAGATTGAGTGTCTCCATTTTACTTGTTGTAATAGGTCATTAATCGATCTTCCAGGATTTTAGTTTCCGAGGTAGCTTCAATTGTCATCTTTGGGGCTAAAATACCATCCTTGAATACATTATTACCAATAAAAACCCGGGCTTCATCCCATAATCCTCTGTCGATAAACGCCTGAAGAGTTGCCTGGCCACCCTCAACAATCAGCGACTGTATTTTCCGTTCATGTAGATTGGTCAAAAGATCTTCCAGAAAATGATTTTCATTCAATTGAATCCACGAAGTCTGATTGTGTTTTTCAGGTGATTGAAGAGTGTAAACCAGGGTGGGTTTTTCATCTGTAAACAAATTCAAACTTTTATCAAGGGCCTTGTTCCTATCCAAAACAATTCTCAAAGGATCCTTTCCTTTCCAATCCCGGGAAGTCAATCTCGGGTTGTCATAGATAGCCGTATTTTTCCCTATGAGAATGGCATCTTCCTCGGTTCGCCATTTATGTACCAGCTGCCTGGATAACGGATTGCTGATCCACTTGCTGGAATAATCAGGTCTGGCGATAAATCCATCTTTGGTTTGTGCCCATTTCAGAATGATGTAAGGTCTTTTTTTCAGGAAGACGGTATTGAAACGGACATTTTCTTCCTTTGCCTCAGCTTCGCACAATCCTGAGTCAACTTCAATACCTGCAGCCCTGAGCTTTTCGATGCCATTTCCGTTGACCAGTGGATTCGGATCCCTGGCTGCCACCACCACACGCTTCACCTGATGGGATATAAGAAGATCAGCACAAGGAGGGGTTTTTCCATGGTGACTACAAGGTTCTAAGGTTACATAGACGGTAGCCTTTCTTAGTTGCGATTTATCTTCCACACTGGTGATGGCATTGACTTCTGCATGTGGTCCACCATATTTTTGGTGATAACCTTCTCCAATGATTTTCCCGTCTACCACCACCACACAACCTACCATGGGATTGGGGCTTACGTGGCCAAGACCATTCCAGGCAAGTTGTATTGCCCGCTGCATAAATCGTTTATCAGAAGCTGAATCCATTTGGAAGCGCTAAATTCGCCATATTTCGTCGAACATGCTTTCCAACGCAAAAACAATTTTCAAGAAGCTTAGTGATCAGCTTGCCACTGCATTTGATCCAGAAGAGGCAAAAAGTTTTGCATACCTCATTTTAGAGGAGGTTACTGGCCTGAGTAAAACGGATATTCTGATCGAAAAACCTGTTGCCCTAGCAGAAGAGATCAACGACGAAATTTCAACAGTTCTGAAGCGGCTTTTAGCTCATGAGCCTATTCAATATATCCTGGGGAAAACGATATTTTATGGACTTGAGCTTTCTGTCAACGAACATGTGTTGATACCCAGGCAGGAAACCGAAGAGTTAGTAGACTGGATCATTAAAGCCCATCACCACACCAATAATATTTTAGATATCGGAACTGGCAGCGGGTGTATTCCCATTGCGCTGGCTAAAAGCTATCCCTTGAGCGAGGTTCATGCCTGGGATGTTTCTGCGGGTGCCCTAGAGGTTGCGATGAAGAATGCTGCTGACAACGAAGTCAAGATTCACTTTAAGCAGGTGGATGTGCTATCCGAAATACCAGATCAAAAATTTGGTCTGATAGTTTCCAATCCGCCTTACATATTGGAGCATGAAAAGGCGGAGATGCGACCGAATGTATTGGATCATGAACCAGGAACGGCACTTTTTGTTCCGGACCAGGACCCGCTGCTCTTTTATCGGACCATATGTCAGGTGTCAATAGATCATCTCAATCCCGGAGGATGGCTATACTTTGAGATCAATGAAAAATATGGTCAGGAGGTAGCCAGTCTTATGAAGGATTACCAGTTTACTTCAATTGAAACCAGGCTGGATCTGAATGGAAAAGACCGCATGGTAAGGGGACAGAAATCCTGACCTTACAGGGCGAAAATGATTCTTACCCGGACTGAACCTTCAACCGGGTCACCATTATACGTTGCCGGTGTCCATTGAGGTCCTTCCTCAATTAATCTCACAGCTTCCTCGTCACAGCTTGCACTGAGACTTTTTTTCACTTCTATGTTATTGACTGATCCATCAGACGACACAGTAACCTTTAGGACCACAACCCCTTCAATTTGTTGACTCCTGGCTGCTTCAGGATACTGAAGAGAGGTGTTTACATACTGCCTGAAGGCATTTCTCCCATTGGCAGGTTCAGGCGATTTGTTCACGACATTGTCATATCCAATAATTGCGACTTTTTCACTGGTCGCTGCCGGGGACAATACCGTATTGATAGGTTCTGCATTTTCAATCACAACATCTCTTGATATCAATCCCTGTCCGGAGAAACTTAGGGTACTTCCTACACCAACCCCTGTCAATTCAAATTGACCATTAAGCCCGCTGACCGTACGGTTTCCTCCGGAAGATACCTGTACTCCCGCCAATGGTTCTCCATCCTCTCGGTAATACACCGCCCCTTTTACAGACCGAACTTCAGCAGCTGTGACCGATCTGGCTGGAGCTGTAGCAGCCACTGATTTTTTAGCCAGCTCGCGGGTGGGAACCTCTGTAGGTGCAGATGTGATTTGATCAGTTATCTCTTCTTCAGTGACTGCTTCATCAGGAGCAACAGGTTCCGGTTCAAATGATTCATCCTGCTGTTCGTTAAAAGCCAATTGCCCGTCTCCTGCACTGGCATCTTCATCATCAAGATCTTCATCATCAACTTCGATGTCCAGATCGGATACCACAGTCTCCGCAACAACTTCTTCCTCAAACTCCTCAAGTTCCTCGGCTTCAGGGAGTTGGTTGTCCGCAAGCATGGGTTCTATGGTAGCTTCGGAAGTCTCTTCGTTTGCTAAAGAGTCAGCTTCCAGTATCATCTCATCTTTTACTGTTTCCTGGTCGCTTTTCATAGAAATCTGGTCACTGGGAAGGGCATTGTAGACAACAAACCATATAGAACCAAAGGCTGCAATTAAAAAGGCGACCGTAGCAGCAATGCTCATGTAGTCTGGCTTATGATAGATCTGTTTTTGAGATAGCTTTTCCCGCAAGGCCAATAGGTCTTCTTTGATCTCAGGTACCGAATGTTTGGATAACCCTTCGAATGCTTCTTCTTCAAAGGAAGAGCTTAGTATCTGTCTTTCTATCCGATTGGCCTCAACTCCTTTGATTTTGCCTTCCAGGTAATCGAGCAGCTCTTGTTCGGAAATTGACTTACTTGGTTTTTTATCTTTTGACATGTTTGGCCTCCAGGCAGTTTTTTAAATTTCTCTTACCATTTTGTATGCTACTTTTCACCTCATTCAATGTGAATGACGTTGCATTTGTGATCTCCTCATAGCTCCTCTGTTTCAGGTAAAACAATGAGACACATTCCTTTTGCTTATCCTTTAGCCCTTCCAGACAATCCTTCAAAGCATCCAGGTCATTATCTACTTCATACTCATCATTTGGATGCAACACAGCTTCATTTTCCATAATCAGACCATTGAATTCTTTTTGGCTGGCTTTTTTGCGAAGTGCCATCAAGCAATGATTTTTTGCAACGATGTATAGCCAGCTTTTAAAATAGGTGACCTCGTGGCTTTTTAGTTTTTTAGCTACCTGCTCAAAAATACTCATTACTGCATCCTGACTTTCCTCTCTGGATTTCAGGTATTTCAGGCAAAGACCATATACCAGGTGCATATAGCGCTGAAACAGTGCCCCTAGAGCCTCCTGATCATCCAGGCTCTTATAAGCCACCATGAGGTCAGCATCACTTTGGGGCTCCATATGTGCTTTGGAATGTGTCAAGAGCAGCTTGTCAAAAAAAATAATTCACCTTTTATGGAATTCATGAGAGATATACATCTCAATGGTAGATCAAATTTATTATCAAGATGAAAAAATTAACATTTTTATTCCTAATTCTATTCATATCAGTAGCGGAAAAGCCCGCTTTCGTGATTACCGGTACTGTGTTTGATATGAAAGGAGATGCCATTGCCGGTGTGACGGTAACTGAGCAGCATACAAAATCAAGCACCACGACCAGTTCAGAGGGTAAGTACTCAATGAGTGTTAGTGGTGAACAGAGCCAACTCGTTTTTTCTCATAAGAATTTTGAAACACACAAAGAGCGAGTCGGCAATAGAAGAAAGATTGATGTAATCTTATCTGCTGCCAAAATAGAGGTGGAAGAGGACATGGAAATTTCTCTTGAAATGGAAAGCCCGACAGAAATACGGTCTCCCTCTCCGGCAAGGGATCGTTCTTATAAAAAAGCATCTTATTCCAATGGATACGGCGGAGCAATGATCATGCAGGATTATCAGCCCATCTTCAATACGGAAGAATATGATGGCATTGAAGAAAATATCTTCCATCGTCCGGCAGATAAACCGCTTTCTACCTTTTCTATTGACGTAGATGCAGCTTCCTACAGCAACGTGAGGAGGTTTTTGAACCTCGGGCAAAAGCCGCCAAAGGATGCCGTAAGGATCGAAGAAATGATCAACTATTTCACTTATGATTACGAAGGACCTGAAGATAATCATCCATTTTCAATCCACACATCTTACAGCCGGGCACCATGGAATGAAAAGCATTTGGTGGCTCACATTGGTCTTCAGGGCAAGAGAATTGATGTCGGGGAATTGCCTCCATCCAATTTGGTATTTCTGATAGATGTTTCAGGATCAATGAGTGCCCAAAATAAACTTCCATTACTCAAATCATCGATGAAAATGCTGGTCAATGAGATGAGACCATCAGATAAGATCTCCATCGTGGTGTATGCCGGGGCAGCAGGGCTTGTACTTCCACCAACAGATGGAAAAAACAAAGAAGCAATTGTCAATGCATTGGAAAAACTACAGGCTGGAGGTTCTACAGCTGGTGGAGCAGGCATTCAACTAGCCTATAAGGTGGCTAAAGAACAATTTGTGGATGGGGGAAATAACCGGATCATACTGGCCACAGATGGAGATTTCAATGTGGGTGCATCCAGCAATGCAGAGATGCAAAGATTGATTGAAGAAAAGCGAAATCACGGAATATTCCTCACTGTGCTTGGCTTCGGGATGGGTAATTATAAAGATTCTAAAATGGAAATTCTGGCAGATAAGGGCAATGGGAACTATGCCTACATAGACAATATCCAGGAGGCAAAGAAAGTCCTGGTCACAGAGTTTGGAGGCACACTTTTTACCATAGCCAAAGACGTAAAGATCCAGGTGGAGTTTAATCCTGCAGAAGTACAGGCTTACCGCTTAATTGGCTACGAAAACCGAAAGTTGAGGGATGAGGATTTTAATGACGACACAAAAGATGCAGGTGAACTGGGGAGCGGACATACGGTGACCGCACTCTATGAGATCATACCTGTTGGAGTAAATAGCCAGTTTGGATCAATGGTAGACCCATTAAAATATCAGGACAGAAAACCTGTGGACACCCGGGCAAAGGGAGAATTGCTAACAGTGAAATTCAGATATAAACAACCGGAAGGAAATAAAAGTGAGTTGATCGTAAGGACAATGGATAAGGATGACCTTAATCCACGGGACATTAATTTGCAATGGGCCTCTGCTGTTGCTGGTTTCGGTATGTTATTAAGAGATTCAGCGTTTAAGGGAGATCTTACTTTTGACAAGGTTTTAAGCCTGGCTAAAGCCTCAAAAGGCAATGATGATTATGGCTACAGAAATGAAATGATCAATTTGATCGAAATCGCCGGGAGAATACAGTGAGTTCAAGGGGTGTCTCATAATCAATTATATTTTGATTTGAGACACCTTTTTTTAATTATTTTTTGAAATTCAGGCAACCCCCGAAACATTATTGATGGTATTCTGTTAATTGAATACTTTTTTTATGAGCGTAAATTTTGTCAATGACACATTATTAGTTAGCGAATTCTTTAGTTAGTGCAATGATATGAATGATAAATTATGTAGATTAACACAAGAATCGCCATTTGTTAAATGCCTTGAATGAATAGAAATGAAGAGATCACTTTTACTGTTACTGATTCCCATCCTGATTTTTGGCTGTATTGCAGAACGAGATTACATTGTTGAATCAGATTATAGCTACCGGGGAAAATTCCGAAGATATAAAACCTTTGATTTCATGTCCACCAGTGATACAGTAGGTTACAATGGACTTAGTGATACCATGATCAGAGACGAAATAATGAGGCGGTTGGAATCGCAGGGATATAAGTTTGATAGGAACAAGCCATCCATGCTAATCATTTATACCGTGTTTGGCGATGACTTGAAATTCAGAGGATTCGATCAAATGGATCTTGAGTATTGGGATGAAAAATATAGCCTCATAGCAGAATATGATGATGAGCTGGCTAAAATAGATGAAGCCGATTACAACAAGGTCAACTATGAACTTAAGCAAGGCACCTTATTGATAGATTTTGTAGATAGTAAGACCCATAGCGTAATCTGGCAGGGTTATGCAAGCGGCCTATTTGATGACGCAAACTTCTTCAGTAAGGACATCAAATATGCCGTCCGCTCCATTCTCAACAAGTATAAGTTAGTGGCTTACAACGAGCGATTATAGCCTAAAAACGAATCTTTGTTGCCAGGAATAAATTCCGTGGTGGCTGTATCAAAAATGCAGGATTCCCATTGAAATCCGGGGCTCCATACGTGTAGTATTGTCGGTTGACAACATTGTTCACCATTAGGGCGATATTCACTTTCTCACTCAACTCCCACTGGGCATTGATATCAAATGTTGACCAGCCTGGTACCTTAAATTCAGGGTCATTGGTGAGTTCCATAAATTGTTCTGTCATGAAATGATGCGTGAATGTCAAAGCAAGATTTCTTCTAATACGTACTGTCACGTTTTCATTGCTGATCCATTCCGGGCTTAGGATATGTCTGCGATCAAAGTAGGTGTTGTCTCCAAATATGCTAACCTCTTCTATAGAGGTATTCAGGTAAGCAATATTACCATGCACATCCAGGTATTTTGTGGGTGACCACATCCATGTGACTTCTACACCCTTCCGGGTACTCTGAGGGATATTCTGTCTTTTCTGAACACCAAAAGCAACCACCTCACCAATAGGAGCGATCTCATTCTGAAAGTTCATGTAAAACAGGTTTCCTTCCAGAGATAGTTGTTGCAGATTTAATTTATAGCCTGCCTCAAAATCATGAACGTATTCGGGCTCGAATCCACCCTCAGTACGAACGAAGTCAATGTTTGATGCATTTAATTGAAAGCCACCATATAGATCGAGCTTCGTGGGTTCACGTCCATTAAATCCATAGGAGAAGTAGATCGTTTGATTTTGATTGGGTATATAATTGATCCCTAGTTTTGGATTGACAAACGTCCATGATTTGGTGATTGTTCCGTTGTCATTTGTTCCGATGAAGTCATAATCCGGATTGATTTGCAGCTGCATGGAACGGACTTGTAGATCACCAAATACGTTGAATTTTCCAAGTTGATAATCCATTTTCCCAAACCAACTGAATTCATTCTTGTTAGAATTTTCCTTGTAATAGGGATTGCTATCATGCGGTAAAATTGATTCCCTGTTTTCTCTGTGGAAGGTATATGCATGAATACCCATGGAGAAGTTTAGTTTGTCGGTATTCAGGAAAACATTGGAGAGCAAACCGAAGTGATCATTTTTTAGCGGGTAGTTGATCTGAAAGAAGGTGGTATAGTAAGTCCAGAAATAGTTCTCAACATATACACTGTCGTCATCGAGTGTGCCTTCAGCAAAATCTCCTCCAGCACCACCATAATAGAGTGATGAACTCATGTTCCAGCGATTATTGAATTTGTGACTGTGCTGGAGCTGTACCAGATATTGAGAAAAGTCATCATTGTCATCGTCAATCAGCGGATTATAAGTGGGATCATCATCCAGTGCTGCTTCATCTACTACATAATATCCCAGGCCATTTTGTGATCTTGAGGTAAAAGCGGTGATCCTGACCATGTCTTTCTCTCCATAGTAGCCACCTGTAAGAAAGAAAGAGTAAGCGTCCGACTCTGTAAAATCTTTGTATCCATCACTCCAAAGCCTTCCAAAGCTGGAGTAAAACCCAAATCCTTTTTCTGAGATCCCGGTATTCACGTTGTAGTTGGCTCGGAAAGTATTGAATGAGCCTGCACCAAGCTCCACGGCACTACCTACCGGATTCTTCTTCAGATTGAGGGATTCAAAATTTATGGATCCCCCGTAGCTGGAAACACCATTGGTTGAAGTGCCGACACCACGCTGTACCTGTATGGATTCGAAGTTGCTCGAGATATCTGAAAAATTGGAAAAGAATACTCCATGATCAATCATGTCATTCAGAGGCACTCCATTCAAAGTAAAATTGATCCTTTCCTGACCGATCCCTCTCAATCTCATACTGCCATAGTTGCCAATAGAAGTACCTGATTCAGAGTATGAGATGATCCCGGGAGTTTTTTTGTCCAGGATAAATATTGGATGCTGGCCAACATACTCCTTCTCGATCTCCTGATGTGAAAGTGTTGTTTTTGCTACCGGATCATTCTCCAAAGCCCTTATCCCGCGAATAATTAGCGACTCCAATTCATAGTTGGCAATCATTGTAATTTTCAGATTAGACTGACCTTTTACGATCAGGCTTTTCTCTTCATAACCGATATAGCTGATAACCAGTGTATCACCGGATTCTGCGCTTATTGTAAATTTTCCGGCCTGGTCAGTAATGGTTCCTTCATAAGCGCCCTTGATAGTTACGGTGGCGCCTACCAATGGATCACCGTAAGTAGCATCAGTGACCTTACCACTCACCATATCTTGAGCAGTTAGGAAAAAGACATTGCCTATGAGCGACAATGCAATCATCGAAAATTTTTTCATGTTTATTTTAATTAACCATTCATTGGGAAGAGGGGAACTCCCCATCAATTGGTTATCATACTCCCTACGCCGGCATTATCCGGATCAGGTTATTTGGGTATGATCTCAGCCTGAACTATTAGGCACCCCTTAGACATGCAAAATTATGGATAATTATTTGGTAAAAAAATTATCGATGGCCTGCACGGCATTGGCCAATCGAATATCCTCTATCCCGGAGACGAGTTTGTACGGCAGTTTGTGTTCTTTCAGATAATTCTCATAGATATCCAAAAAGTGCTTTCTGAGTTTTGGGTGCTCTCTTTGAGGATCGTCGCGCCAGGGGAGATCAATGTTTGAGAGCAGATAGAAATCATACGGTATTTTCTCAAGCTGCTCTTCAATAAACGGGTCTGTATTTCCGTATTTATGATCACTCCACACTTTGATGACGATCAGGTTAGTATCACAGATCAGCCATTCGTTGGCCATTTCCATTTTATCTTTCTCCCACTCAATCTGTCCTTTGGCTATTTCCAAAAGGTCCGACTGTTCGTAATCATTTTCCAGTCTGTCAAGGTAGAATCGGGCATATTCAGGGACCCACTCCGTTTGATAGTGACGAGCCAGTTGTGCTGACAACTCACTTTTTCCCGTTGACTCGGGTCCAACCACTGCAATTTTCTTAATCATAATTCAGATATGTTTTTCTCCAGGCAAAATATCCCATCGTTGCCAGGATGGTGAAAACAAAAAATTGAAAACTTGTCAGGTATAGCTCCTTGTAATAGTAAAGTGGAACTGCAATTAGGTCTGTGATGATCCAGGCGATCCAGTTTTCCAGTTTCTTTCGTGCCATCAGCCACATCCCTACTATGGCAGTGGTGGTGGTAATGGAATCCCAATTGGGAACATCGCTATCGGTAAAATCCAACCCAAACCGTATCAGAATAAATGAGCCTAAAGCTAAACCCATGGTGATGATCCATTCAGCCTTCGTCAGGGTAGATATTTTGATTTGATCACGATTATCCTTTGTGTTCGTCCAGAAATACCAACCATAGATACTGGCTACGAGATAATAGAAATTAATGCCGGTATCAGCATAGAGCTTATATTGGAAGGTGATATAGGTATAGATGGCTACACTGACGATCCCTGTAGGATAGACCAGAATGTTTTCCTTCATGGAGAACCAGACACTGAGCAAGCCAAAAATTACAGCGATAGCTTCCAGTCCATTCAACTGCAGGAATTGTTCCCAAAGCACCTCGAAAAATTCTTTCACGGCGCAAACATAAATTTATTTTCATCACAAGCTTTAGAATCTAAAGCTTTACACGTAGTTTTGCACCGCAAATAATCTAATTATTTGCATGGACCCCAATACGAACAAATTACTCTTCGAGGCACTCACATACGATGACGTCCTCCTCCTTCCAGGTTATTCCGAGGTTCTCCCGCGGGAAGTAGAAACCACGACACAGATCAGCAGAAATATTAGTCTCAACATTCCATTGGTATCGGCTGCTATGGACACTGTGACTGAAGCTGCACTGGCTATTTCAATGGCGTTGGAGGGTGGCATTGGGTTTATCCATAAAAACATGACCATCGAAAAACAGTCGAATCAGGTCAGGAAAGTCAAGCGATCTCAAAGTGGGATGATCCTGGATCCTATTACACTCCACATTAATAGTGTGGTTGGGGACGCAGAGAAGATCATGCGGGAAAATAAGATTGGCGGTATTCCAGTGGTCGATAAGGATAAAAAACTAATCGGAATTATTACCAACAGGGATCTTAGGTTCCAAAAAAACATGACTACTCCAATACAGGATATCATGACCAAAGATCACCTGATCACTGCAGATGCAGAAGTTGGGTTGAATGAAGCCGAACAAATCCTTCAAGAATATAAGATCGAAAAGCTTCCTATCATTGATAAATCAGGAAAATTGACAGGACTGATCACTTATAAGGATATTTTGAAGAACAAAGACAGGCCGTATGCCTGTAAAGATGAGTTCGGCAGATTACGTGTGGGTGCAGCAATTGGGGTAACACCAGATATGATCGAGCGAATCGAAGCTCTCATGAGTGCGGGAGTTGATCTTATTAGCCTGGATACTGCTCACGGCCACTCCAAAGGAGTGATTGATGCGACTAAGCAAATCAAGAAGAAATTTAAGGATTTGGATCTTGTGGTAGGTAATGTGGCCACGGAAGAGGCGACTAAGGCATTGATTGAAGCAGGAGCTGATGCGGTTAAGGTAGGTGTGGGCCCGGGAAGCATCTGTACCACACGTGTGGTGGCCGGTGTCGGTGTGCCACAACTTTCTGCAGTTTTTGAATCTGCAAAAGCTGCTCATAAAAAAGGGGTTCCGATCATAGCTGATGGTGGAATCCGGTTCTCGGGTGATGTAGTAAAGGCATTGGCTGCAGGAGCAAGCAGTGTGATGATTGGCTCGTTGCTGGCTGGCACGGAAGAAGCTCCCGGAGAAATGATCATCTACGAAGGCAGGAAATTTAAGACCTATCGTGGCATGGGCTCACTGGAGGCCATGGAAGACGGGTCAAAAGATCGGTACTTCCAGGATGCTGAAGATGATATCAAGAAACTTGTGCCAGAAGGAATTGTTGGAAGGGTGCCTTACAAAGGACTTGTATCGGAGGTGCTTTACCAACTGATCGGTGGTCTAAGGGCTGGTATGGGTTATTGTGGTGCAGGCACCATTGAAGGCCTGCAATCGGCTAAATTTGTGAAGATATCCGCTGCCGGAGTGGCCGAAAGTCACCCTCATGATATCACAATCACTCGCGAAGCACCTAATTATAGCCGCAGGTATAATAAAGGCGAACGTTAAAATACCTTAAAAAGGTATTTCACGGCCATATGGGGGTCATTGTCGTGTTTTTTAATTAACGTGCCCCTCGTATTTTTGCACGACACATGCTTTCCATGAAATTAAAGACCAGGCTTAGCATATTAGGAGCTATACTTTCATGGTTGCTGTTTATGTTTTTTGATATCTACGGGCTACTCGTGGATCGCTATGACATGAACGTAGCCCTGAGTCATCTGATACCTCAGATATTTCTGACGTGTTTCATCGTTGCAATACTGCTTTATTACAGGTTTATTATTTCCAAAGCGGAGAGCATCAATTTCATAGACTTGCTCTGGAGGGTTTTCCTCACTGGCCTTGTGACGACGATCGTCTCTTTGCTCATCCGGCTGTTCCTGAATGTCTTTCGCAACAGCTCCATCATTCAGAATGAAATCACCATCAATGTGCTCTATCACATTGTAGGCGGGCTGGTTATTATTTTCCTGGTATCAACTTTTGTGGTTTGGAAACGACTGATCCTCTATCAGAAGTCCAAGTCATTGATCCAGTTGTGGAATTTCTTCGAGTATGCACTGTTGGTCAGTTTGTTATTCGACTTGTTTGACAACAAGCTGATGACGACCAACTTCAACATTTTTCTGATCTTTCTCCTTGGGTTTGCCCTGGTTCTTTCATTCAACCTGAAATGGATTGCCTACCTCAACTTTAAGCAAAAGTGGAAGAGTATCCTGTTTATCTTATTGTCTGGTGTATACGTTTATCACTTTCTGCTTTTCCTGATCACCTTTTCGTCTACGGAATCTCTGACAATCGATTTACTGGACAGGGTATTCGTCGTGGCGATGCTGATCTTTATTCTGCTATATGCCGTAATCGCTATTCTTGTTACACTTTTCAACTTGCCCACTTCATCGGTATTTGAAAGGAAGCTGCAGGAAGCCATAGACTTTCAGAAGCTGAGTCAGGCTATACCCAGTGGGCAGAGTATCGAACAAACTTATGATGTGCTATTGGATAGTTCCATGAGTGCCGTTTTTGCGGATGCCGCCTGGATAGAAATGGACAGTCCAACCAGGACACTCATCACAAGATCTATTGCCGATGACAAAGTGAAAGAGATAAAAGCCAGTGTGAAAACGGACTATCTGAGGTCAGTGATAGAAAAAAAATTTGAAGGAAATTTTTCCAGTGGCAAAGCCTCTGGAATAGTAAAGCACCCTGAATATAAATCAATCATTGCCTTGCCGATCATGGTGAAAGGGAAACAAGAGGGTTCACTAATCCTTTTGCAGGAAGTGGCAGATGCTTTTAACCGGGAGATGGTAGATATTATCGTGACATTCGTTTCACAGGCGAGTGTATCGCTCGAAAACTTCCAGCTCATCTCCGAGGCATTGGAAAATGAACGATACAAAGAGCAGCTCAAAATTGCTAAAAGCGTACAGAAGAGCTTGTTGCCATCTACGCTCATCAGTACCACAGATTTTGATATCGATGCTGTTTCCTTTGCAGCTGATGAGGTAGGGGGTGATTATTATGACATGGTGGATATGGGTGGTGGTCTCTATAAGCTGATCATTGCCGATGTGAGTGGAAAAGGTACTTCTGCAGCTTTCAACATGGCTCAGATGAAAGGTGTTTTTCATAGCCTGGCTCAAAATCAGGACGGCGTCAAAGAGTTCATTGTTCGTGCCAACGCTGCCCTGGGAGATTGTCTGGAACCTTCATCGTTTATCACCGCTACATATTTTGAGATCGATACCAATACCAAGGAAATAAATTTTGTGCGTGCCGGGCACTGCCCAACGCTTTTTTACAAACATGATACGCAGGAAGCATGTTACTTCAAGACCGAGGGGCTTGGTTTGGGTATTGTAAGAAACTCTGACTATGCTACTTACGTTGAAAGGAATAGTATAAAATATCAATCAGGGGATTTACTGCTTTTATATACAGACGGGATCACTGAAGCAAGAAACAAGGACTCACAACAGTTTGGCTCAGATGGTTTGAAAAAGGCACTCCTTGAGAATGATAGGCGCACACCTTCCGACCTGAGAAAGGGGATCATTAAAGACTTGAACAAATTTTTAGAAGGGAATAAATTGGATGATGATTATTCATTAGTCACCTTGAAATTTTTATAATAAATGAAATGGTAGAAATAAGTACCAAAGAAGAGACAGATTATTGTTTGATAGAAGTCAATGGCGAAGTAGATGCGAGTTCTTCTATAGAATTGGATGATGCGATCAAGGCAGCACTTGAGAAGAAGCTCAATTTGCTCATCGACCTTCAAAATCTGGATTACATCTCCTCTGCCGGGTTGGGTGTTTTTATCTCATACCTGGAAGAGTTTAAAGAAAACGAGCGAAAGATGATCTTATTTGGACTGAAGCCTAAAGTGAGAGAGGTTTTTGAAATTCTGGGTCTTCAGCATATTATCAAAATGGTAGAAACAAAGTCAGAGGGCATAGATGCAGTATAAACTGTCCATACCGTGTAGCAAAACCAACCTGGAGAAAGTGAGAAGCTTTGTCGCAGAAGTGCTCAATGATACACAGCTGGAAGAAGTAGAATGCCATAAGATTATCCTGGCCGTGGATGAGGTCTGTGCCAATATGATGATCCATTCCAATGGTTGCAACCCATCAAAGAAGCTGGATATCAGGGTGGAGCATGAGCCTTTGAAACAACTTGAATTTATTATCAGAGATACTGGGAAGCATTTTGATATCAAAGGTTATAATGAACCTTCTATGCAGGAAATTGTATCCTCCAAACGCAAGGGGGGGTTAGGATTGATACTTGTGAAAAGAATAATGGACGGAATTGAGTTTTCGACAGATAAGAATTATAATATTTGTAAACTCACGAAGAAACTGAATTTCGAAGTATGAGAATAGCCATATTGGGTTTTATCCTATTGCTGGGTTCCTGCGAATTTTTTAAGCCTAAACAAGAAGTTGGTGAAGTTCCTATAGCCAAAGCTGTGGACAATTACCTTTATCCTTCTGATTTGGAAGGTCTGTTGCCTCAGAATATCTCTACTGACGATAGTACCAAGTTGGTAGAAAGGTACATCGAGGATTGGATAGAGAAGCAGTTGATGATCTTCCGGTCATCACAGGTGGTAGACTATAATGAAGCTGAAATAGAGCGAAAAGTGCTGGATTATCGTTATGCACTCATCGTACACAACTTTGAAAAGCAATACATCCAGAGAAACCTGAATACTGAAGTAAGCCAGGAAGACATTGAAAAATATTATCAGGAGAAGTCCGATAACTTCCTGTTGAAGCAAAATATCATCAGGTGTATCTATGCCCAGGTACCTACCAATGCACCAGATCTAAACCAGTTTAGAAGAAATTTCAGGGCATATCCGGAATCCAATCTGGAAGATATCAGGGCATATTGTTCCCGGTTTAGCATTAAATCCTTTCTGGAAGACTCACTCTGGGTTATTTTTGATGATGTAATCATAGGCACTCCGTTAGAATCCATACAGAATAAGACTGATTTTCTATCGAGACATACCTACTCAGAAACAACCAGGGACGATCAAATCCATTTTTTAAAAATATTTGATTTTAAAATTTCTGACGAGATTTCCCCGTTAGAGTTTATTAAAGAGGATATTAAGAGTATTATTATAAATAAGAGAAAACTTACATTAAAGAAAGAACTCGAAGAAAAGATATATAATGAAGCGCGTGAAGAGAACCTGTTCGAGATTTATCGCCATTAGTGCATTTTGCCTGGTGGCCTTTTTTCCTGCAATGAGCCAGGATGTGGTAATAGATAAGATTGTTGCCAAAGTAGATGATTTTATCATCCTCAAGTCAGACCTGGAAAAAGCATACCTCGAGTATTTGTCCAGAGGTGAATTCAGAGGATCGAATGCCCGATGCCAGATCCTTGAAAACCTGGTGGTGAATAAGATGTTGGTGGCCAAGTCACTGATCGACTCCGTGGAGGTATCGGATGAGGAGGTACAAGCTATGCTATCGCAGAAAATTGATTACCTGGTTTCACAGCTGGGCACCGTAGAGGAGTTGGAGAACTACTATGGTAAGACGATGGAGCAGTTTGAGGAGGAGCTCTTCGAACTTGAGAAGGAGAAGCTGATCATTCAACGCATGCAAGGGGAGATCACTTCCGGTCTTAAGGTATCGCCAGCGGAGGTGAAGCGGTTTTACAACAATATTCCGAAAGATTCACTACCCTATTTTTCTACTGAGGTGACAGCCGCTCAGATCATCAAGATACCCAAAGCGGGAAAAGAACAGATTGACAAAGCCCGTGATCAACTCAACGACATACGAGCCAGGATAGTGGCAGGAGAGTCCTTTGAGGCATTGGCTCGTCAGTATTCAGAAGATCCGGGGTCTGGCTCAAAGGGAGGGCAATTGCCTTTTTTTAAACGAGGCGACCTGGCTCCGGAATTTGAAGCTACGGCAATGACAATGAAACCTGGTGAATTGTCAAGACCCATTAAAACAGATTTTGGGCTGCACCTGATTGAATTGCAGGAGAGAAGGGGAAATACTTTTAGATCCAGACATATCTTGTTGATTCCAAAACCATCCCAAAAAGACATTGAGGCATCAAAAGATTTTTTGGATAGTCTCCGGAGGGAGATCCTTAGAGACAGCATCTCATTTGAGGATGCCGCCAAAGAGCATTCGGACGATCAGATGACCTCGGACAATGGGGGTTTTTTCACAGATCAGGCTGGGTCAAGCAGAGTTCCTATTGATCAATTGGATCCAACCATCTTTTTCACCCTGGATACCATGAAAGTAGGAACGGTGTCAAAACCAATTCCCTTCCAGCAACCGGATGGATCCACAGCGTTTAGGTTGCTCTATTATAAAGATAAGGTTCCACCACATCAGGCAAACCTGAAACAAGACTATCAACGGATCGCCAGAGCAACACTGGAATCAAAAAAAGCAAAAATTTTGAACGAATGGTTCGACTCGGCGCGAGGGGATGTTTATATTGAAATCGATCCGGAGTATAATTCATGTAATCTCCTGACTCAGTAACTAAATAGGTTCTTCATGGCAAAAGTTGAAAATGAAATAGCCCTGGCCAATGATTTATTCTCGGCCTTCGAAAAGCTTGAAAACGAAATAGGAAAAACTGTTATCGGGCAGAAGGAGGTCGTGAGGCTGTTGATCACCTCAATTTTTTGTGGAGGACACTCTTTGCTTGTAGGTGTACCCGGATTAGCAAAAACCTTGCTTGTCCATACCATCGCCAACAGCCTTGGGCTGGACTTTAGCAGGATACAGTTCACACCTGACCTGATGCCCAGTGATGTATTGGGAGCGGAGACGTTGGATCAGGAGCGAAACTTCCGTTTCATTAAGGGTCCCATTTTCGCCAATGTGATCCTGGCTGATGAGATCAATAGAACACCTCCAAAAACGCAATCTGCATTGCTTGAAGCGATGCAGGAGGGAGCGGTCACCATCAGTGGTAAACATTATGTCTTGGACAAGCCCTTTTTTGTGCTTGCTACGCAAAACCCGATTGAACAGGAAGGTACCTATCCACTTCCCGAAGCACAACTTGACAGATTTATGTTCATGATTAAGTTGGAGTATCCTTCACTTTCAGATGAGTTGGAGATCGTAAAAAAGACTACTACCGGGTTGACGCAGGAAGTAAATAAGGTACTATCTAAAAAGGAAATCATCGAGTATCAGCAGCTGGTGAGAAAAGTGCCTGTAGCAGACAATGTCTTTGAGTATGCGGTAAACCTATCCCACAAGACGCGTCCGGGTACGGCGGTAGCAGCTCCTGAAAGCAACGAGTTCCTGGAATGGGGTGCTGGTCCAAGAGCCAGCCAGTTTCTGGTTCTGGGGGCAAAATGTAATGCCCTACTCAATGGCAAGTATTCCCCTGATATTGAGGATGTGAAAGCGGTAGCCAAACCCATTCTCACGCACAGGATCGTAAGAAACTTCAAAGCTGAAGCAGAAGGTATCACCGAAGAGATGCTTATAGAAAAGCTGCTCTAGTATTAAAACTGTTGTAGAAATCTCAAATCATTTTCTGAGAATAGTCTGATGTCGTCAATCTGATATTTCAGCATGGCTATTCGTTCGATCCCCATTCCGAAAGCAAAACCACTGTATTCTTTGGGGTCTATATTGACACTTTCAAGCACGTGAGGGTCCACCATTCCTGATCCACCAATCTCAACCCATCCTGTTTGCTTACAGATTTTGCATCCGGATCCTCCACAGATAAAACAGCTAATGTCTATCTCTGCACTTGGCTCTGTAAAAGGGAAGAAAGAAGGTCGAAATCTTATTTGAGTGTCTTTGCCAAACATCTCAGTTGCAAAGTGGTAAAGGGCTTGTTTCAGGTCTTTAAAGCTTACGTTTTTATCTACATGAAGCCCCTCCACCTGATGGAAAAAGCAATGGGCTCTTGCTGAGATGGCCTCGTTGCGATATACCCTTCCCGGCATGATGGCTTTGAATGGAGGCTTTCCATTTTCCATGAGCCTGATTTGCACATTGGAAGTGTGCGTACGCAATAGGATATCAGGATTTTTTTCGATGAAATAAGTGTCCTGCATCTCACGGGCAGGGTGATTTTCCGGGAAATTAAGTGCCGTAAAGTTATGAAAGTCGTCTTCGATCTCCGGACCGTCTGCAACGGAGAAACCCTGCCGCTCAAAAATTCTAACAATCCTGTTCTTGATCCTGGATAGTGGGTGGATGGATCCTTTTTCATAAACAGGAGGTAAGGTTACGTCAATGGATGACTCTTTACCGGTGCTATTGGACTCCAGGTTTTCTGAAAGTTCTTTCAGTCGACTCATAGCCATTTGCTTGAGTTCATTCAGTGCAGGCCCGATCACCCTTTTCTCTTCCGGTGCTACTTTTTTGAATGATTCAAAGAGATCATTGATGACGCTTTTTTTGCTGATGAATTTAAGCCTGAAACTTTCCAGCTGTTGACTATTATCAGCAACGAAAGCTTTCACTTGCTCTTTATATGCTTCAATTTCCTTTTTCATAATACTATATGGCAGGCAAAAGTAATAAAGCCATACTTGTTATAAGGCACAAGAGGCGGAAGAAGCAGTTTTAGTCAGAAACTTAAGCTGATTTTGAAATGGCCATGGTTTTTGAAGCCTCCAGTTTTGCTGTGGCTCCCAGCATCTTCCTCTTGGAAACGAGATGATCTACCAATGTGCCAAATGCCAGTGTAGTACCGAAAAGGATCGATAAAAGGATGCTGTTGCTGAAAGTGCTGTTTAGCAACAACGCCAGGGCAATCATCAAAATATTATAGGTAGCCAGAATCTGGGTGGCTTGAGCATGATTGAGACCAAGCTTTAAGAAGCTGTGGTGAATGTGATTTCTATCAGGACTGAAGGGAGACCTTCCCTGGATAAATCTGATGGTGAATACTCTTAGCGTATCATAAAAAGGCACGATCAGACAAGAGATAACCAGGGCAACACTTGATTGGATATCTATGAATGAGTTGATCGCGAGCCCATCACTTACGTTAATCACCTTGATGGCCATAGTTGAAATCAGGAATCCCAATATCATTGATCCTGTATCTCCCATGAAGATTCTGGAGGGATGCCAATTGTAAATAAGGAATGCCAGTAATGAACCTAATACTGCGAAGCTAATTAAAGCCAAATCCATGGCACCAACTGAAACGAAGATCCAGGAGAAAAACAAAAGAATAATGATCCCAAGACTGGCTGCTAATCCATCAATCCCATCAATTAAATTGAATGAGTTGGTCATGGTAACGATGACACAGACTGATAATAAATATTCCAGTCCAAATGGAAGGGCCCCAATCCCTGCAATGTCGTATAAGCCTGTGAGCCGGATATCTGCAAGAAATACAATAAGAGTAGCAGCAAATACCTGCGTTATAAGCTTTTGGTGAGCAATTAAGCTTGAAATATCATCCCGAATACCTAAGAAAAAGATGAGGCTTATGGCACTGAATAGATATTTGTTAGATACTAAATCGGAAGTTGGTAGCGTTATCAAAACAGCCATCATGAAACCCATAAAAATGGCGATACCACCCATCGAGGGGGTACCTTCCAGGTGTACTTTTCTTCTATCAGGAAGGTCAAGTAGACTAATAGACTTGGTTACTTTGATGACCACCGGCAACAAAACAAAGGTCACCAGGAAGGCGGATAATATGGCGATGGCGAAAAACATAAAATTACTTAGCTACTTATCAAGATATCAAATTACATGCCTAAGTAACAGAACCGTTAGAAAATAGAACATAAACTTTCGATTGAATGCACTTATCTTCCGATTAGCTGAACTCTCCTTTAGCTTGGTGGTAGGGTGAAATGTACCTAATTATGGCCATTCTTTACCACAAATAAAGTCAAATAAAGTCAAAAAAAGTACAAAAACAGTGACCACTTGATAAGATTCTTTACGGTATTTGGCTTCAACTTTAAAGACAGATCATCGATTCAATAAATTTTTTATCAGGTCAGCACCTGGGTGGAATGTGAGAAAGCGTAAACTATTTAGCAATTTTTAAGTTTGCTGAGCAAAGAGTTGCAGAAATATTTGAATTATCTATTGCTTAATATTTCACATCCCAGTAAGTTTGCAGTCCTTTTCAAAAACGAAAAGAATATTCCTCAGTAGCTATCCCGATTTCCGATAGATATCGGGATAGGAGGTTAGAACATCTGACGCAGGTGGATAGCCTGTTAATCAGAGGGTCACTGGTTCAGACCCGAGGAAAAGGAACCAAAGGAAATATACTCCTCAGTAGCTCAGTTGGTTAGAGCATCTGACTGTTAATCAGAGGGTCACTGGTTCGAGCCCAGTCTGAGGAGCACATTAGAAATCCGATCATCCGATCGGATTTTTTTGTTTAGAGCGCAAAATCGAGAGGCAGACCCTGATCTAAGAGAACGATGCCTAACTGAAATGCTACTAAGTGCTTCAATTACATCAGGGGTAAGTGTTGTCCAATAAACTTAAAGTAAAGTAGAGCTGAATTTAGGAGGCTCTCTTTTGGCATGACAAACGCCCATTAGATGCTCTTGTGAGTAATAAACTCCACCGTAAAATCTTGCACCAATTCAAATTTGGTATGACTTCATCCCCAATTGTCTGAGTAATTGTAAATGGCCTTGTAGCGCTTTTCCGAATGTGCTGACATTTTTGTAGGGCAAACCAAATTCGAGAGCGGTGGATTTAACGATTCCGGCCACTTTTCGGTAGTGTACATGACAGATCCCCGGGAACAGATGATGTTCAATCTGAAAGTTTAATCCCCCTATGAACCAGGAAAACCATCGGCTTTTATTGGCAAAATTTGTAGTGGTACGTAGTTGATGGATCGCCCAGTTGTCCTCCATGGTGCGGTTTTTATCAGGTAGTGGATATTCCGATCCAACGATCACATGGGCTGGCTGGAAGACAATCGCCAGCAAAAATCCCGTGATGAAGTGCATAATAACAATGCCAATGAGGATTTGCCACCATGACCAGGGCGTGAGCAGCAATGGAATTACAAAAATATAGCTGACGTAAATGATCTTAGTGACAAGCAGTATTGTCCATTCCTTTGTGGGATTACTTTTCTGTCTCCCAAGCAGACCATTTTTTTGATATCTTGACAACTGTTCAAAATCCTTGTAAAACATCCAGAATAGGGTCATCAGACCGTAAAGGAACCAGGCGTAGATTGCCTGATACCTATGAAACCATCTCCATTTAGCACTCGGAGCAAGTCTAAGGACCTTTTGAGCGCTGATGTCTTCATCGGCATGGTAAATATTGGTGTAGGAATGATGTAGTATGTTATGTTGAATCTTCCAGTTGAAAGAATTGGCTCCAATCAGATTGAGTGAGTAGCCAATGGTAGTATTGATCCAGTTCCTACTTGCGTAAGCACCGTGATTTCCATCATGCATGATAGAAAGACCAATTCCAGCCAAACCCAGGCCCATCAGCATTGTCATAGCAACTGTTAAAAGTATTCCGGAAACCAATCCGCTTACAATCATCAGGTACGGCCCAAAATATAGTGTCATCATCACAATAGATTTGATAATCATTTCTCCATTGGCATGGCGACTGATTTTGTTCACCTTAAAATATTCATTGACACGCTTATTTAGTGTGATGGTGAAATCTTTTCGGCTGCTCTTAAATGTAATTTTATTCGGTGTTTGCATATTAATATTCTCTTTTTATGCCTGTTACCAAAGGTCTCAGATAAGACCGATTAAATTATTACACCTAAAAGAGGATTTGTTGCATTTTTATTGGATTTATGGGGTTAGAGGGTTTTAAGGGAATATTCCAGCACCGGAACGAAAATCTTGCTCAAATGTGTTATATATTTATACTCCACCTGATTGTTGGGAAGCATAAGATCTGATTCACATATCCAAGCCATGCTTCATTGCATTACATTAAACAATTATGAAGCTGTACATCAAATACATGGTAAGTCTCCGGTGTAAGCTCATGGTAAAAGTAGAGCTTGAAAAGTTTAATTTGCACCCTACCATACTTGATCTTGGAATGGTCGAAATCAATGAAGATATTACACCAGAACAGCGCGATCTTTTAAAGACCAACTTGCTAAAATCAGGTTTGGAGCTACTAGACGACAAAAGGAGTATACTCATTGAAAGAATCAAGAATCTGATCATCGAGATGATTCATTACTCTGATGAACTACCCAAAGTCAATTACTCAGATTATATCAGTGAGAAACTCAGCTATGACTACACCTATCTATCCAACATCTTTTCGGAAGTGAAAGGCACCACCATTCAGCAGTTTATCATTTTACATAAGATTGAAAAGGTAAAGGAACTGCTGCTATATGATGAGTTAAACCTGTCGCAAATCGCTTACAAGCTACATTATAGTAGTGTGGCGCATTTATCCAACCAATTTAAAAAAGTAACCGGCCTCACTCCTTCTTTTTATAAGCAGTTGAAGAAAAAACGTAAGAGCAACCTGGAGGATTTGTAAAGGAATACTTTACCTAACCTTAACCATTGACTAGCCTAATTAATGGATACCCGTGATATATGTAATTGATTAAGAGGAATCTGTAAGACATTCCAACAGAAAGAAGGGCAACTTTATCTGTAAATTAAATTCACTCATGAAACAAGTTCAGATAGAAAAGGGTAAAGTGTTAATTGTCGTTGAAATTATAGAGTACATACCTGATTCTGTGCTTATAAAAACAATCATAAAAAAAACAACCGGAAACGTAAGTGCAGTTTCTTTTGATTCCGGAGAAGCCCTGACAGAAAAAACATCCCCGTTTGATACTTTTATTCAAGTCATAGACGGCAAAGCAGAAATTATCATTGACGGTGACTCACACATTCTGGAAGCAGGAAAGGCCATCATCATACCTGCTCATTCCAGAAATACGATCAAAGCAAATGTCCGTTTCAAAATGATCTCTACCATCATTAAAAGTGGCTACGAAGAGCTACCTTTAAGTTGAAACTATATAAATACCTAACATAATGATACCATAGCCACTCCATTTTGTGATTGGTGGAAGATAATTTACATCATATAGAATCTGCTTAATTCAAAAACTTATGGAAGAACAAAAATTCAGAATCGGAGAAGTGGTATTTGAGGTTTCTCATCCAGCGCAGAAACTGGTCATCACAAAGGCAGATGGAAAGTTATACAGCTGCAAGCTGCAGGATGACATGAAAAGACCTGCAGTCGTTTATGCAGAAAGAGATCTTAAAAGTGAAAAAGAGTAATATAATCTATTTTCAGGAAACTGATGTTTTTAAAAGGCCATCTTGTTTAATCCATGAGTTGGTTCAAATAAAGAAATGACTTTTGTCTGTAATCTTTTCTATTTGTTCTACCTTGCCATTTATGAATATCGTCAGGAGTTGGAGAGAGCAGAAAATAATGTTGAAATGGAGGTATCCCTTTTTGACAGATCAGGATTTTGATTTTGAAGAAGGGAAAAGAGAGAAAATGGTTTCAGCACTCGCAAAAAAATTAAAGAAAACCAGGTCGGAATTGGAAGCCCTCTTTGCAGAGTTGCAACTTTACTAGGATTCCTTATTTAAATGTAATTATCCTCTCATTGGTAAGATCCGTGGCACTCGGTCAAATCCACTAGAAATTCAGGTTTAGGTTAGTGATCCCATCAATCGGCTCTCTTGTCTGCAGGGTTTGTACTCTCCATAAGTTCACGCTCATAATAGGTTTTTTCAGGACTGTAAGCACTAGCGTGCACTTTGCAGTAATAAACATCATCGATGCACCGCCGAACAATGAGTTTAACTCTTGGTGCATTCTTTGAATACACTACATCTCCGGATTTAAATCTATTTCCCATATTTTTCTTAATTAGAAAGATGTTTGTTAATCACGGACTAACTTCATGCCATCCGATTCTTATAGTTTGGACAGTCAGCTTATATCCCCACAACTACCTTTGAAGGCATTTAATATTGTCTTGAATCCTTCGTTTGCTTTGAAACTATTATCTCCCGTGAAATTATTGAGGATGGTCTTGATGATTACCCAATTGGGTACATAGGCAACCACATCCGGAAATACGAAATTTTTTTGGCTCTCTTACTTTCGGGGTTTTCTATTCTATTAGTCGTGACTCCTTTTTTCTTTGCGTTTGGCCTCTTTTGCCGCCCGCTTTTCTTTAAGGTTTTTCAAAGCAGGTTTTTTGTCCTGTTTTTTCTTCCCATCTTTTTCTTTCGTCATGATCTTAGCTTTAAAGTTGTGAACCTGATTAGATCAAATGTCGTGAACTTCGACCTGGTATCAATTACATACTTGTAGTTCACTTTTACATATATCACATGTTGGTGAAGTTGCTATACACATATTTGAGGGTGCATCAGGAATTCTTCTCCTTATCAATAAACCTAAAATGGGTTTCATAATAAGAGTCTTGTCCTGTGTGGTGAAGTCAGGAGATTTTAACGCTCCTTCCATAAATGCCACCATTCCTCAAACCAAATGATAAGGCAGGAGGAATAAGGATCTGAGCCTGAATTAATTTGGATCGAGCTTCCTGAATTTTTGCTTGCATTTCCTGACCATAAGCGATGGCCATGGCTCGCCTTTCTTCGGCCTTTGCCTGAGCTATTTCAAGGTCGGCTTCCGCCTGATCCGTTTGAAGCTTTGCACCAATATTGTGTCCAATATTGATATCTGCAATATCAATGGAAAGAATCTCAAAAGCTGTACCCGCATCAAGACCGTGTGAAAGTACTAGTTTGGAAATCTCTTCTGGCCTTTCAAGTACCTCCTTAAAATTTGTAGCCATTCCCATCCGGGAGATAATTCCCTGACCCACACGTGCTTTAATGGTTTCTACTCCCGCACCACCCACAAGCTGTTTAATATTGGTACGGACAGTTACCCTGGCCTCGGCAATCAACTGGATCCCGTCTAATGATACTCCAGTAATGGCTGGTACGATGATCATGTATGGGGTCACGGAAATCTGCACAGCTTCCAGCACGTTCCTGCCAGCTAAATCAATAGCAGTTGCCTGCTTAAATGACATTTGCAGGTTTGCCTTGTCAGCGACTATGAGTGCCTTGATAACATTGGAAATATTTCCCTGAGCGAGGTAGTGAGTCTCCAGCAAAGTGATAGTTACATCTTTCAGGCCTGCTTTGGTTGCTAATATCATTGACCTGACAATAAGCCCGGGAGGCACTTTCCGTATCCGCATAAAGATCAGTTCGATGAATTGAATACGTACTCCCGAGAATACGGCGGTTATCCAAAGGTTGACTGGTAAAACAACCAGTAGAAGCATTGACCCGGTCAGGACTAACCCAATAATTATGTAAATGGACATTTGATCTTAATAAATGTGGAGATGCAACTCAGATATTTGAGTTTGAGTAAGTTGGAGAGAAAGCGCGAAAGGATGTTACACCTTGAATACAATATGTTACATAAATCGCAGGTGGCAATGGCTAACGAAAGAGTTCCATTTTAAATCTGTTCAATCTATCGCATTGGTTACGTTTTTGAATTGTTCAGGCTGTTTTAAGCTTTCCATTTCGAAAAAAAACAGTCTTCCTGACGAGATCTACCGGAATGATCAACAAAGCAAATCCAAGCACATACATCCATTCCTGAAGGGTCAATGGTGTTGTACGTAGAATCGTTCCACCTATGTAGGTAAATACTATTTGCAGCCCAAAAATCATGAGCATCACGCGTAGAAATCCGGGGTTCTGCCTGAGGTTTTCAAACAGGTTTAGATTTTCTGTGCGTACGTTGAAGGCGTTGATCAGGATCATAAAAATGAAAATGTTGAAGAACGCTGTGAGAAACACACCTTCATTGATTATCCCATTTCGGGTAAATAATTCCCGAAATGGCTCATAAGAAAGGAAAAAGATGGAGAAAAGCATGATAAATAGTCCACTTGTCAGGATGGATGAGCCCATATTTTTGGTAAGAATGTGAGCTTCACGGTCTACCGGTGGTTCTTCCATGTAGCGATCCAATGCAGGCTCACCTCCAAAGGCAATAGCTGCAAGGGTATCCATGATCATGTTGATCCATAGCAGTTGGATGATTGTCAATGGGAAATCTATTCCAACGAGAGGGCCCAGGAATGCCGTAGTAACAGCTGCTACATTGACAGTGAGCTGAAATACAATGAATTTACGTATGGATTTAAAAATGGTCCTTCCATAGCGTATGGCATTGTTGATGGAGTGAAAATTGTCGTCAAGTATCACAATATCACCGGCTTCTTTCGATACTTCGGAACCACTACCCATGGCAAAACCTACATCAGATTGTTTCAAAGCTGCTGAATCATTAACGCCATCCCCTGTCATTCCCACTACCTTTCCCACACTTTTAGAGATTCTTACCATTCTACTCTTATCAGATGGTAAAGCCCGGGCAATTACCTTTAATCGAGGCAGGATGGCTTTTACCTCATCATCCGATAGGGCATTCAGTTCGGAGGAGTTAAGCACCACGTCATCTTCTTTAGTGAGCAATCCAACTTCTTTGGCTATGGATTTGGCCGTTTCTGTGCGGTCACCGGTGATCATCACCACATGAACACCCGCTTTGTGCATGGCTTCTATGGAAGCATATGATTCATCCCGGATCTCGTCCCTAATTCCGATCAACCCAACCAATACTGCGTTGGCCGGCAAGGACTGAGAATCATTCAGTTCATTCTCCGACACTGCAAGGGCAATCAGTCGCATACCTGAATCTGCCAGCTCATCCAGCTTGGCATTAACCTCTTTCTTGTTGCTGAATACCTCGATTTTGCCATCTTCATGGTGAAAATGATTACAGATATCAAGGATCACTTCCGGAGCTCCCTTGATCAGTGTAAGCTGGTTAGATTGAAAGCCTTTAGGGATGAACTCGGATTTGACCTGGCTAGCTGAATATTTTCTTTCGCTATTAAAAAGAATCTCTTTCTGGCGCACAGCTTCATAGACTTCTTTGTTGCTTGTTTTCTGTACAAACGTGAGCAAAGCTTGCTCGGAGACATTGCCCCCCACGATTTCTCCAGCAGGTGACACAAAGCTTGAGGAATTTTCAGTAATGGAGTAGGCAACAAGGGATTGGGAAGTGGAAGGGATTGTATGAAAGCCTTCGTAAATATTGCCTGCTCCTGTAATGAATAGCTTAGCTTCCAGGCGACCCCTGGTGATGGTTCCGGTTTTGTCAGAGAACAACAGGTTGATACTGCCAGCAGTTTCAATACCTAACAGTTTTCTAACCAGTACTTTTTCACTCAACAATTTTCTCATGTTGAGGGATAGTACAATAGCAATCATCATCGGAAGTCCCTCTGGCACAGCCGCTACTACAATGATGATGGCAAGTACCATGGCTGAAAGAAGGTCACTCACCACAGTATGCCAGCTACTAAAGTATTCTACGATATTTTCGATCTCAAACCCATTGGAGATCACAGATTTTTGAAACATAAAAGTGAAAAAGATGAGGATAGCGGCGATGTATCCAAACTTGCTGATAAGCTCTGCTAAGCCTTTGAGTTTAAGCTGTAGCGGAGAAAGTCTGTCGTCAGATTCTGCCAGCTCTTTGGATAAGACCCCATAAAATGTATTGTCTCCAACACTCTCAATGATAAGGATTGCTTCGCCATCTTCGATCACAGAACCCCTAAACACGCTATAGTGGTTCGAAAGGTCTTTGTTTTCCGGGAGGTCATCCGGTCCAATTGCTCGTTTCTCCACGGCTTCTGCTTCACCAGTTAATGAGGCCTGGTTAACCTTCACTTCTCCTGAGATAAGATACCCGTCTGCTGGCGCCTTGTCTCCGGCTTGAAGTAGCACATAATCACCTTTTACCACATCATTGACAGGAAGCTGAACAACATGACCGTCTCTCAAGATGTTGGCTTTAATCCTTGATGCTTCCTCCTGTAGTTTCTGAAAGGAAGTTTCATTTTTATATTCTGAAAAAGTTGAAACAAGGGTTGCCAGAATGACAGCTGCTCCAATGGCCACCGCTTCATACCATTCTGTCATCCCAAAGAGTGACAACACAAAAATCAAAACCAGTGCAACACTCAGAATAATGATGATCGGGTCTTTGAAGTTGTCCCTCAGCTTATCCCAAAATCCTTCGATTTTCTTGGGGGAAAGGGCATTGCTGCCGTATTTTTTTCTGGATTCCTCGGCTTCAGCTTTGGTAAGTCCTTGAAATTGGAGTCGCATAATGATTTAAGTTTCTTCTAATTCTCAAAATGTGAGTTTCTGGAAATAGATAGCTGAACCATTTACCAAAACTATTTTAGGAAATTTAGTGAGATTTTGGGCGATAATTATATTTTCATTACAAATTTTTCTTCGAACAATCATATTTACCTGTTGATCACGAATTTTTGAATCAACGCTAAAATGTTAGGAAACCTTATGCTGGGCTGGCGAAAATTCTATTAGGTGTGATAAAAACTGCAAGAATGGATACTTGTAGCGGAGAAAGATGAACAAGGAAGAAATATATTTTAGTTTATAATGGAAGTGAAATGGGTGCCATGACTCTAAATCAGTCATGGTACCCATCCAAAATTGCTTATAGGTCATAATCGCCTACAGCTTCGGGTTGATAGGTCACTTTGAGAATTTCAAATTCTGCTACCCTATCCTTTATTTTCCACGAGACCCGGTCACCCGCATTCCTCCCAAGTAGAGCCGAACCGATGGTAGAAAATACTGAAACTTTCCTCTCATGATCATTGGCTTCCTCGGGATAAGTAACAATGAGCTCAATTTGCCTCCCAAATCTCATTTCTTTCAATAGCACTTTGCTGTTCATCGTAATTACGCTCTCGGATATTTTTGTTTGTTCCAAAAGCTGTGCATACATCAACTCACAAAAGAAATGCTCAACAATCTCGGGCATTTTGGCATGCAATAGCGCATAATAACGTCTGGCCAATAGCCGTTCGTAATCCGGAATAGTTACTATTTTTTTCATTACACATTTAAAATGATGAGTTGATCAAACACTAAGTGTGCCAGAAAAAAAGTGCTTAGAACATGTTTAAAGTCACTTTTATTTTCAATGAGGTGAGTAAAAATGACTCGGTGGACGGTTTTTACACAGCCGAAGCGCTCAAATGGAATGATAAATCAAAGAGATTTGTCAACATGAGCTTTCCTTTGCTGCCCGGCGATATGTGCATTACTTCAATCTGGGCAACGTGAGTCCTTTGTATACTGCCAGGAGTCTGATGACAACAATCAATAAGATTGAAAGGACCAGATTCCATTGTCTCAATATGTGTGAATCTAATATCAGGTAGCACCCCGCACCAGCCAGGCAGGCTGTGGCATAGATTTCCTTTCTGAAAATGATCGGTACTTCATTGGTCAGGGTATCTCTAATCACCCCTCCCATCACTCCGCTAAACATTCCCATGATGGCGGCTATCTCAGGTCGAAATCCTAGTGAAATAGCTTTTTCAACACCTAGGATCGTAAAGAAAGATATGCCCAGGCTGTCAAAAAGCATCAGTGTCTTTTTCAACTTATACACAGTCCGGTGAAAGAAAAATGTGGTGAGCACACCCAATAAAATGGCATAAAGAAAAGCGATATCGCTTATCCATACCAGTGGATAACTGTCGAGCAGCACATCTCTTAAAGTACCGCCGCCTATTGCGGTGATGAATCCTGTAAAAGTGGCGGCAAACCAATCAGGTTCCTTGTCTTTTAGTGCCAATGCACCTGAGATGGCAAAGAAGTAAGTTCCGAATAGTTCAAAAAGGTATTGGATTTCCAATGTGGTTACTGTTGAATTTGCGGATAATGATAGAATGCTTTTCCAAATAATTCAAATGTACAGGGCTCACTTAAAAGAAATGTTTAAATCGCCAACTCACACTGAAGGCGGAAAACGATAAACTCCTGAGAATCACTGGTCAGGTGAGAAAGATCACTTTGGATCTTTAGGTCGTGATTGCTGATATACCATGAAAAACCCAAAGTGTATTCTCTTGAGGAGCTGATAGAGCTCATGGATGATATCGGGTTAACCTGGGTGTACCGCCCGGCAATCTCAAAGTTTGATGGAAACAAGTACCCAATGGCTCCAAAGATCCCACTGCCGTATCCATAACCTTCTTTTCTATTGGAGGCATCCCGATAAGTATATTCAGAACTAATTGATAGACCCCTGTATTTAAAGATCCCATCGACCATGACGGTAGCCAGGTTGGATGAAAGATAGGTAGCTTCTCCGGTAGTATCTATCAAAAAAGAACCGAGGTTTCCCCGTGATCTGGCCGCGTTGCTATTATAGTCTCCTGTGATGCCAATGGATAATTTTGGGATGGGTTCCCTCATCAGGTCCGAACCAAAGTAATCACCTTTGTTGGTAAAAGCACCCATGGGTAGAAATTCCAACCTACCAGTATATTCTCTTCCTGACTTGGGATTATCGGCAATTAGATTTCTTCCATTTCCCTCCGAAATGGCAACAGCATGCTTAATGAGTAGTCTGTTGATATTAAACATATGATGTATTTGAATGCCAATATCCCGGTCAAGGGTAAAGGACGCATTCACAAGGCTTCGGTCTACAAATTGCATGTTTTGTGAGGAAATGACCCTTTCCCGGTTGCCGGGTAGCTTTGTTTGACCCGCCCACAAAACCCAGTTACCGGCAAAGTTCCATTTGATGACAGCATCCAGTATGATACTAGCTGTCTCGCCACTTTCAGGGATCGCGCCAGCCCGTGTATCCCTGTTTGAGAGACCCAACTCTATCTTATATACAATCCTTGGATCAATCGCATACCCATCAAATTTTAACCTGTATCTCCTGATTAAAAAACTTTCACTCCATTCCGAATTATCCAGGTCCTGGGTACCACTATAGAGGGTTTGAAATCGAAGCCCGAAGCGAGTTGCAAAGCTGGAATCCGCTGCTTTAATATACAATCCCTCACCAAAAGTGTCTACTGAAAAACTTTGAGATTTTGGGGTATCTACATAAAACAAACTCAATAGAGCCACTATGCATATTTTGGAAGAAAAGGAATTGATCTCCACGAAGAACGATTGATTGTGCTTAGAAAAATGAAAAATCAATATTATGAATATTTTGAGTTCTTAACAATTCATTAATATTAAATACATATTTGAGTAATATAAGAACGTTGATATTTTGGGTGGCTTCCTGGAGTCTTTTGTATATTTACTCTTCACGTTTGACCCAAACCCACAAGAAATGAATCGTAAATCCAGAAGAGACTTTATTAAATCCTCAGGGGCTGTAGCATTGGGTGCAGCTATCCTGCCCACCACTAACCTTTCGGGACAATCTGAACAGGTAACAGCTAAAACATTGAAAGTTGGATTGGTTGGCTGTGGAGGCCGAGGTACCGGTGCTGCTGTCCAGGCGGTAAATGCCGATCCCAATGCTGAACTGGTGGCGATGGGGGACATATTTAAAGACCGGCTGGACAACTCTTATATGTCGTTGCAGCAGGAGGTTCCCGATAAACTGAAGGTAGATGACAGACATAAGTACGTGGGTTTTGATGCCTACAAAAAAGTTATTGATGCTGTTGATGTTGTGTTGCTTACTACCCCTCCCTGTTTCAGGCCAGATCATCTGAAGGCAGCCATTGCTGCGGGTAAACACGCATTTTGTGAAAAGCCTGTGGCTGTTGATGCACCTGGTGTAAGAAAAGTGATTGAGGCAGCTAAAGAAGCGGAATCTAAGAAACTCTCTATACTGAGCGGCTTTTGTTACCGATACGACAATAGCAACCGTGCAATATTTGAGCGGATCCACAGGGGAGACATTGGAGAGATCAGGAGTCTGACCACATTCAGGTTTGGAGGTGAGTTATGGTCAAAGCCCAGAGAAACGGGCTGGACTGATATGGAGTATCAATTGAGGAATTGGTTATACTATGATTGGCTGTCTGGAGACTTTATTACTGAGCAGTCTGTCCATAGTCTGGACCTGATGGCCTGGGCCATGGGAGATAAGACGCCAATCAGAGCCATTGGAAATGGGGGGAGACAGAAAAGAGCAGATCCGGTTTACGGAAATATTTATGACCACTTTGCCATTGAATTTGAATATGAAGATGGTGTGCGAGCCAGTCATTTCACCCGTCAGATGGCGGGGTGTAGAAACCGAAACACAGTGGACGTATTTGGGTCAGATGGTCAGGCTCAATTGCAGATGGGAAGGAACTTGAGTATTACCGGCAAAAACGCATGGCAATTCAGGGGAGATAAGAACAACATGTACCAGACCGAACATGACGAGTTTTTTGCTGCCATCCGGAGCGGGCAACCAAAAAATGACGGTTTCTGGATGGCCAATAGCTCAATGTTAGCCGTCCTCGGCAGGATGGTGGCTTACAGTGGTCAGGAGATCACCTGGGAGGAGGCGATCAATTCCGATATCAAGTTAGGTCCTGATATCAATGATTATGACTGGGATCTGAAATGGAAGGGTTCGGATGTGGCCATTCCGGGTATCACAAAAGCTTCCTTGATCTATTAATTTTATTTTACTATGCGTCAATATCTAATAGCATTGTTAATAATGCTTTGCTTTGGGTACGTACATGCCCAGGATTTTTTGTTTGAGTTTGGTGAGGTAATTCCCCTGAGTAAAGCCATAGAGCTGGATGATCAAAAGCCGGAAATGATCCGGTGGCATAATGTCAATACCGAGAAGGCAACATGGGAGCACCGGGACAGCATCCTGGTTTGCTTTGGGAATCCCATCGGAGTGGTCCGCAGCGCCAAAAAATACCGGAACTACATCCTACATGTAGAGTGGCGTCATATGGAGCCGGGGGGTAACTCCGGGATGTTTATGTGGAGCAAAGCAGAGCCAGGTGAAAACAGACTACCTGATGGAGTGGAGGTACAGATGCTCGAGCTGGATTGGGTGAACCTCAATACCAGAGATGGGAAAAAGCCTCCGATAGCGTATGTACATGGTGAGCTATTTGGTGTGGGTGGAGTGAAAATCGTACCGGATAATCCCCGGGGGGAACGAAGCAAATCCATCGAAAACCGCTGCAAGCCTCGAGGCGAATGGAATACTTACGATGTGGTCTGTGTGGATGGTGAGATCAAACTTTCCGTCAATGGCAAGTTCGTAAACGGCATCAACCAGTCCACTCAACGCGAAGGCTACATGTGCCTTGAGTCGGAAGGTGCCGAGATTCATTTCAGGAATCTGAAGGTGATTGAATTGCCTTGATTTCCCATCATCTGCAGATTTCATATTTCACAAAGATTTTAGCATATTATTGAAAACCTTAAGGTTTGAATATAGGTTTGCATAGAAATTAATTAATTTGAATTTCTAATCAAGCTTAATCAACCCTATGAGAGTATTACTTCTGCTGATAACAATTTTTGTTATTTCGTGTAGTCCATCAACAGAGAAAGGATCAAAAAAGACTAGGCCTGTGGTGATGGCATACTACGTTGCCGAACGGGATTATCAACCCACAAAAATCCCGGTAGAGAAGCTTACCCATATCATCTATTCTTTCACTAATGTGATCGATGGTGAGATGAAATTTAGAAACCCGGAAACGGCTGGACTAAAACTTAAGCAGTTGGTTGAACAAAAATCCAGAAACCCTGAGCTGAAGGTGATGATCGCCTGCGGAGGATGGGGAGCTGATGGCTTTTCTGATATGGCCCTTACACCGGAAAGTAGAGACAAGTTTATTCAAAGTGCTTTTGAGTTTGTAGAGGAATACCAGCTAGACGGGATCGATATAGATTGGGAATATCCCGGCATCTCTGGGGCTGGAACTATGGCACGTCCGGAAGACAAAGAAAATTTTACCCAGGTGATGAAAGGACTGAGAGAAGCTTTGGATAAGACCGGCAGACCACAGACCCTGACCTTTGCCTCTGCGGGATGGAAACGGTATTATGATCATATTGAGCTGGACGAGGTCATGAAATATGCGGACTATATGAATATCATGACCTATGACCAGGTGAGTGGTAATTCCATTTATACCGGGCATCATACTCCACTGGGGGCGGTGAGCTACGAAGCAGTTGCCGGTACACCATTTGGAAATTATTTGGATAGCCTGTATCAGGCTGGAAGACTGAAAGATCCCAATCCAAGATCAGCGGAAAAGATTGTCAATTTTCTATTAGAACAGGGAGCTGATCCAACCCAACTTGTGATTGGCGGCGCTTTTTACGGTCGTGCCTGGAAGGGCGTTCCGCCTGATAATAATGGACTTTATCAGCTCAGTAGTGGCATTCACATTGGGTGGAGTGCCTATCATCATATCCGAAAGGCTTTTGAACCGGACTCCAATTTCGTTCGGTACTGGGACGAAGATGCAAGTGCTCCGTACCTGTACAATGCGAAGGACAGCATCATGATTTCTTATGATGATACTGTTTCAGTTAGATTAAAAACAGAGTACACCATCGAAAAAGGTCTTGGAGGAATCATGTTTTGGGAGTTAGGCAATGACACCAAAGAAGAAGGAAGTCTGTTAGATGCCATCTATCAGGCAGCCAGTAAATAGTTTATCATTTTAAAAATTTAGGTAATGAAATACATTTCGATATGGGTTATTGTGTTGTTGGTAGTTGCATGTTCATCGCCGACAAGTGAGCAATCGGGTCCGGGAAAAATCCCCGTTTATGCCTGGACAGGTGGTCCCGGCAAAGCGACGGATGCTGAGATCAAAACACGATTTGAAGGTTATAAAAAGCATGGCATTGATGTGCTGATGTACAATGGAGGTCAGGATCCTGCTGTATATACTCGCGTAGGGAAAATCGCCAAAGAAGTCGGCCTTGGATTTCATACCTGGATCCCAACGATGGTACAATCAGTTAAACCAGGTATCGATACCACCTGGTATGCATTCAATGGGCTTGGGGAGTCGGCTTATGATAAACCAGCTTATGTGGATTACTATAAGTTTTTATGTCCGAGTAAGCCAGGAACATTCCATTTTCTCGATAGCATGTATTCAAACATAGCTGCTGTGGAAGAAGTCGATGCCATCCACCTTGACTACATCAGATTTCCTGATGTAATTCTAGCGAGAGGACTATGGGATAAATATGGACTTGTTATGGACCGTGAATATCCTCAGTATGACTATTGCTATTGTGATGATTGTACGGATGGTTTTATGGAAGACACTGGAATAGACATCAAATCCGTGGAGGATCCAAGCACAGTAGAAGAATGGAAGCAGTACAGATATGATTTAATTACCAACATTGTCAACAGGTTAGCAACCTCAGTCAGGTCAAAAGGAAAGGAGATCAATGCAGCGGTTTTTCCCGGACCACATTCGGTGGCTAAGAAAATTGTGAGGCAGGAATGGGATAAATGGGATCTTGATGCCTTCTTTCCTATGAATTACAATGATTTCTACCTGGAAGACACACAGTGGATCGGTGATGTCACTAAGGAAGCAACTACCTCAGTAGATAAGCCCGTGTTTAGCGGACTATTCATTTGTCCCAATCCGGAGACCAAAACATCTGACCCTGAAAACCATGGTTTGATTCCTGAAGATTTGGGAAAAGCCATCAGGCTATCGATGGAGAATGGTGCAGCAGGTATTTGCCTTTTTACACCTGAACGAATGACACCTGAGCATTGGGTAGAACTGGAGAAAGCAATTTATCAGACACCTTAATGTTTCTTTAAGTCAGTTTACTTCTGTTGATCAGAAATCCTACTTTGCCATTCACAGGTTCGATGGTAAAGCTGTCGACGCCTGCCGGGACAACAAATGTTTCTGAATAGTGAACGGTAAACGGAGCAAACTGTCCGGTAATTTTAGTCTCCGGACCATCTATCATGTTAAGGACATTGATCATGTTTTCTCCGGAAATTTTCAATGGTTTGTCGATATAGAATCTGATCAGATCAAATTCACTCTGATAAGTAGGTCCCAATAGCTCAGCAGAGACCCCATAAAAGTCCACCGTCTGGGTAAGGTTAAACAGCTCATCTTTTGAATCAATAAGACGAGTAGCTGCATTTGAAAAACGATGAATTTCCGAGGGTTCAGAATCTTCAGAAAACAATGAGATTTCATGAATGGAAGAGGCTGTAGAAATAGCCAGAATCATCAAATTATTTCCCTTATCATGAAGCATTTCGTCGGGAATCATTAGATGGTCATGTTTTTTCATGTCGATCCGATTCAATAGCTTTCTAAGGTCTCTTTTCGATTTTTTAGAATTAGCCTCAAGTGCGACCTGTTCAAAATATTCCGGAGAAATCCCTTGTTTTAGGCCAAGTGAAATACCGGATTGTGGTCCGGATTCCATCGCATAATAACATTCTGAGTCCTGATAGTAACCATCAGTGATGTCCCTGACACGATCTCTACCAGGGAATGTATAAAGATTTAAATCCTCGAAATCCAGTGTGTCAATGAAATTGTATCTAATGGGGAAATCCAACCCGTACTTTCTGAAAACATTTTTACCCAATATTTTCATGGGATCAAAAAATATCAAATTAATAGCCGGGGATTCAAACAAGATGTTCCGAAACTTAAATAATACGTTGTTGCGGTCTAGGTTACAGTCAAAACCCCAATTAAAATCATCAGGTTTGTTGTGTTCTTTTTTCTCCCCATCCCATAATTCAGGGTCGAAAAACGGGGCATTAAAAAACGGCTGGGAATAGGTGTATTCATATGCCTTTCTAATGATATCTCCCGTAGCAATTTTTGGCTTCTGCCAGTTATTTGTTTCCAGGAAATAATCACAATCATGGATCACAGATCGCTTTATGTTGTCACAAATCTTCCGCTCTACAAAATGAAACCAGTTTGATTTTACCTGGTACGAATCCTGAAGATTGCCCAAGCCGATATTTTCTATTTCCCCTCTCCTGAACCGTTGATCCTGCTCCCACCTGGAGATGTCGGAATAGATAAGAATATCCGGCTCGCATATTTTATAGGCTCCAATCCCATAGATCAGGATTACACCTGCTTCAATAAAATCAATATTCTTTCTGAGTCCTTCTAGCTTTTGAGTGTCAAAATAATCCTCTATGGTAAAAGATGGATGAGAAAGACTTGTAGTCCCATTGCTTTTTCTGCCAGTGAGTTTTTGTATCTGCTCGGAGGTCTTGAAGATATTTCGTGCTCTACAGGTAACATTGGGAGAAAAGGCGTCTTTTAGCGCCTGAATATTTGGAGTTATGTGGGTCCCAAGATTAGACTCAATGGTAATGATGACTTTCTTCTTTGGGATTTCACGGATCCGGGATTTCAGTACCGTGCCAATATCCTCCCATCCTTCCCAACAAGCAGTTTCATCACTTGGTATTTCTATATAAGGATTTTTATTGATCATAAGATTAAATTCGATTACCTATCGATCTGAGGTCCCATCAATCATTTCAAATTTTAATGTACCTCCTTTAGTCAGCTGTTGGTGATCAATGAAGTATTCTTTGAAAGGTTTTCCATTGAAAGATACCCTTTCAATATAAATGGAATTCTCAGATGATTTGTTGGACTCAATGATAATTTCTCTTCCCGGATAATAGTCCTGGTTTAATTGAATGGTCACTTTATCGAAATAGGGTGATGTAATAGCATAGTCCATATCACCCGGGCAAACAGGGTATATGCCTAGCATGCTGAAAGCCACCCAGGCGGATAGTGAGCCGGTATCATCATTGCCAGGAATGCCATCAGGGCTGTTTTTATAATATTTGTTGATCAACCGGTTGACCTGAAATTGCGTCTCATGCTCCTTCCCAGGGATATAGTTGAATAGATATGGGAAAGTGATATCAGGTTCATTGGCCATATCGTAGTTGTCTGTCTCAAACAGCAGGTGAAGTTGTTCATAGAACTTTTTCTTACCCCCTAGAACTTTTGCCAGTCCCTGGATGTCGTGGGGCACATAAAAGCGGTATTGCCACGCATTTCCTTCTACATATCCAACAACCGCTTCAAAGTTTTTGCCTGCCTCAGGATCAAAATTGGGAATCCATCTACCATCAGCAAATTTAGGACGTAGCATACCTGTTGACTTATCATACAAATGCTTGTAACCCATGGACTTTGTCAGGTATTTCTTTGCTTCTGAGGGGTAGCCCAATGCTTTGGCTAACTGAGCAATATTCCAGTCGGCTATATAATATTCCAGGGATGTGGATACACTTCCACCCCAGATGTCTGCAGTATCTACAGGGACAAACCCCAACTTATTATACTCGTCAATTCCAGGCCTGAGTTTGTTTTCGCTTTCCTTCGTATCCGATGCTTTTTTTATGGCCTCATATGCCTTTTTGATATCAAAATCTTGTATTCCTCTTAAGTAAGTGTCTGTGATCACAGGCGTGGCTGGATCGCCTACCATGACATCGGTTTCCATGGCAATTAATTCCCATTTAGGAAGCCAACCACTCTCCTCATACATGGAAACCATGGTGTTGACCATTTGAGATTGGATTTCTGGATAGACCAAACTCAGTAATGGGTGGACATTCCTGTAAGTATCCCAGAGAGAGAAAACAGTATACCGATTTGTTTCTGTTTTGCCTGTTTCATGTGAAGACATTTTAGGATATTCTCCATTGACATCATTCACGATATTCGGATGGATCAAATTGTGATACAGGGCAGTGTAGAAAATGGTTTTGGCATCCTCATCGTCTGATTCAATGACCACTCTGCCTAACAACTCATTCCATTTGTCTTCGCTGGCCTTTCTCGTTGATTCAAAATCAAAATGAGGTTGCTCAGCATTTAGGTTTTCCCTGGCATTGTCAATGCTCACATAGGAGATGCCAACTTTTACGCTAATTTGTTCACCCTCAGAGGTATCAAAAGTGAAATAAGCTCCAATATCATCACCTGCCAGAGGAAACATATACTGCTCATAAGGTTTGTAGCTGTCATTATATCCAATCCATTCACCCTCTACTCCCTGGTACTCAGGCATCTTTTTCCACGCACCGTATGACCTGGGTGTCTTGCTGAGTTTCATGACAAAGTAAACGGGTCTCACGTCTTCGTCACTGTAGCAAAATGTACCGAATGTCTTGAATCCTTCTATTTCAGTTGGAGAGACAATTTTAAGGTAGCTGCCTGTTTCGTTTGTGAGTCCCAGCCCAAGGTTCAGTAGTATGTGAGACTCACCTGCCGGAAATGTATACCTGCTCAAACCAGTTCTTAACGTGCTGGTCATTTCAGTCAGTACTCCGTATTTTTCAAGTTCATTAGAGTAAAAGCCGGGACTGGCTACCTCGTGCTTGTAAGTACTACCATATAATTCAGCATCAAATTCCAGCTTGCCGGTAGTGGGCATGAGTAATATACTTCCTAAATCAGGGCAACCTACACCACTCAGATTGACATGGCTATACCCGGTTAAAAATTTATTTTCATGTACATAGGGTCTGGAATGCCACTCGGAATCTTTTTCAAACTTATTTTCCTGCCCCTTTTTGTGTGCAACATTGAAGGGGGTTACAGATACCATCCCATGAGGGAAATTAGTCCCCGGATGTGTAGCTCCATAGTTGGAAGTTCCTATAAAAGGATTGACGTATTGGATCACCTGCTGTCCAATAGAAAGCGTCCAAAGATTTGTGAGTGTTAAGAATAGGATAAACCTCATTTCAGATCAATCCCTTTGTTTCTGAAACGATTTAATTGTGGATCGGAAGGGTCCAGGTCAGTGATCAGAGCGTGTACCCAGTTAATCTGACCCACCTTAAAGGGTTGAATGTTACCAATATCATCTGAAAGACATAATGCAATAACTTGTGACGATGATTTAATAATGGACTTTTTGATGAACGCATTCTCCCTGTCTCCATCGGTGATCCCCAATTCTTCATGGAGACTGTTTATTTCCAGGAAACTAAAATCCGCATGAATTTCTGAGAGGGAATTAATAACCTCCATGCCCATAGTGCTTTGAGTTTGCCTGGAGACACGACCTCCCAGGAAAATTGTTTCTACCATTTCATATTCACAAAGCAGTGAGGCTATCCTGAGCGAATTTGTAAATACTGTTAGATTTAAGTCTTTTGGCAAGGACTCTACCAGCATCAGGTTTGTCAGATCTCCATCCAGCACAATGACCTGATTGTCTTCAATTAGACTTGCAGCTTTTTTGGCGATGATTGTTCGCTCTGTCTGGTGCGAAATGTTGTGATCGATCTTGCCTTTTGGCAGGTTAGGGTTGGCCATGGCACCACCATGTACTTTTTTAATGTACCCTTGCTCTGCCAGATCTTTCAAATCCCGACGTATTGTATCTTCTGAGACGTTTAAGATTTCACTCAATGTTGATGAGTGTACCTTATTGTTGGCCTGGATTTTCTCCAAAATGATATGCTGTCTTTCCTCTTTGAGCATTCAATTAAAAATTGGGTTAAAGGCTAATTTACTTAATATTTTTACTATTTGATGGTAACTTATTTTATAAAAGCGCATAAAAATGCAAAAAAAAAGACAATATCTTTAATTATGCGCATGTACATGCAGATATTGGTAGAGAAGGTGTAATTTTAAGCATGAATATAAGCTTATTGGTGCAAATCTCTATTTGTTTTTGCGGTTTAAGTGGATTAAAAAATTGTTAATTTCTGGGCTATACTTAGTGTCAGGGATAGGGGTCATTTATAGAAAACATAAAAGTCATCGCAGTGAATCCAAAACATTACAACAGGCGTCATTTTATTAAGGTAGGAGCCCTCGGGGTCTCATCCGCCACATTATCAGTCACATCAGCCGGCGCTTTGTCTGGCGTTTCCACCAAACCAATAATTATTTCTACGTGGGATCACGGTGCCATGGCTAATAATGTGGGGTATAAGCTATTGGCAAAAGGAGCTGATGCTATCGATGCAGTGCAACAGGGAGTGATGGTTGTCGAGTCAGATCCAAAAGTAAGGACAGTTGGAGTGGGAGGCTACCCGGATAGGGATGGGGTGGTTACGCTGGATGCCTGTCTGATGAAAGGCGATGGATCTTGCGGGTCTGTGGCGTTTCTTCAGGATATTGAGAATCCTGTAGCTGTGGCCAGAAAAGTGATGGACGAGACGCCACATGTCATGCTTGTAGGGTCTGGCGCTAAGAAATTTGCTTTAGACAATGGTTTCGAGGAGACTGATCTGTTAACTGAGGATTCGAAAAGAGATTATAAAAACTGGCTAAAGCGGTCAGACTATATGCCTCCGATCAACATTGAAAATCATGATACGATCAGCACGTTGGCCATTGATCAAAATGGTGTGATAGCAGGAGCCTGTACGACGAGTGGGGCATCATACAAATACCATGGAAGAGTGGGTGACTCACCCATCATTGGAGCAGGCTTGTTTGTAGACCAGGAGGCTGGCGGTGCTTGTGCCACAGGCTGGGGGGAAGAGGTCATTAGGACCGCAGGTTCGGCCATGGTGGTGGAGATGATGCGAAATGGTAAAAGTCCGCAGGAGGCATGCGAGGCCATAGTGAAAAGGATCAACGAACGCAGAAAAGGCAAGCAAATACAAATAGGTTTTCTGGCGATGGATACCAATGGGAATTATGGTGCTTATAGTCTCAGGAAGGGATTCACCTATGCTGTGAAGCATCAGGAGGAGGATGCGATTAAAGCTGCAACCTATTTATATTGATGCTCAGGTCTCCGAAAATATCGACTGCCAAAAGTGCTGGTGAACAAGTTAAAGAAGCCAGACTGACAAGAATTTTGCTTGATGGACGGTGGAAGTTCAGAAAGCTGGGTGACAGTAAGTGGTTAGATGCCACAGTACCCGGCACCAATTTTACAGACCTGCTACAAAATGGCATCATTGATCATCCATTTCATAGAAACAACGAGCACGAAATTCAATGGATCGAAAAAGAGGACTGGGAATACATTCGCCATTTTGAAATAGAAGATGAGCTTCTTTCAGATGAGGTCAACCTGGTATTCCAAGGCCTGGATACTTTTTGTGAAATCTATTTGAATGGGGAGAAAATACTGGAATCCGACAATATGTTTATCCCGTATAGGATTCCTTGTAAGGGTTTGCTTAAGTCAGGAAAAAATGAAGTTCACCTGATCTTTAAATCCTCTATTAAAACGGTAGAGGGAATTCAGAAAAAAGGAGGATTTCGATACCCGGCAGAGAATGACAAGACTGAAGATAAGCTAAGCGTTTTCGTAAGAAAAGCACCTTATCATTTCGGTTGGGACTGGGGACCAAAATTTGTAACCTCCGGTGTCTGGCAGTCTTGTTACCTGGAAGTCTATGCACGCACACGGATCCATGATGTGGCTGTTAATCAACAATGGGTAAATGAGGACCTGGTGACCGCCATATTCTCTGTTGAGGTAGAAAGCAGCTATCAGGGGCCTTTGGATGTAGAGATATCCTGTGAGAATCACCCTGAGTTGGAGCTTATCAGAGAGACTCTCCAGCCGCAAAAACAATTTAATATCACCATAAAAGATCCTGCCAGATGGTGGCCTAACGGATTGGGTGAAAGTCATCTTTATCAGTTTAATGTCAGCGTTTGTGATGGAGAAGAAATTTTAGATGAGCGCTCGATAAAAGTAGGTTTTAGGACCATTGAGGTAGTGAATGAGCCCGATGAATACGGAGAAAGTTTTTTCTTCAAGGTAAATGGTCACCCCGTCTTTGCCAAAGGAGCCAACTATATTCCCTCCGACAGTTTTCTTCCGGAGACATCTGATCAAAAGTATCGTCAGCTATTTGAAGACACCTGCAATGCTAATATGAATATGCTGCGGGTATGGGGAGGAGGAATTTATGAGAAGGATATTTTCTACGAGCTGGCCGATGAATATGGGGTGATGATTTGGCAGGACTTCATGTTTGCATGTACGTTGTATCCTGCGAATGATGAATTTCTGGATAACGTCAGGAAAGAGATTGTATATAATATCAAAAGGCTGAGAAATCATGCTTGTCTGGTTCTCTGGTGTGGAAACAATGAGGTGGAAATGGGAATCGCTTTTTGGGGCTGGAAGAAGAGTTTTAATTACACAGACAAGTTGTGGAATCAGTTACAGGAAGATTATAAAAAGCTCTTTAAGGAATTTATTCCTGACCTGGTAGAGCAGCATGATCCGGACAGATTTTATTTTTCATCCTCACCAATTGGTTTCTGGGAAAACCCGGAAGACGACAATAAAGGAGACAATCATTACTGGGGCGTTTGGCATGGTGAGAAGGATTTTGAAGAATTTAGAAAGAGGGTTCCCCGGTTCATGAGTGAGTTTGGGTTTCAGTCATTCCCATTGCTTCAATCAGTAAAAAAGTTTACTAAAGAAGAGGATTGGGACATCACTTCTATGGTGATGACAACGCATCAGAAGCATCCCAGAGGAAATGGTCTGATTAAGAAGTACATGCTTAAGGATTTTCCTGAACCAAATACTTTTGAACAGTTTCTTTACCAGAGTCAGGTGTTGCAAGCTGATGGTATGAAGGTCGGCCTGGAAGCCCATCGGGCAGCTAAACCATTTTGTATGGGCACACTCTATTGGCAGATCAACGATTGCTGGCCGGTAGCGTCCTGGTCCAGCATAGATTATTATGGTAGATGGAAGGCATTGCATTATCAGGCAAAGCGCTCATTTTCCAGAGATCTGTTGGTTATAGCACAAGACAAAGATGAAGTGACCATCAAGGCGATTACTGATGGTTTAAACAACTTGAAAGCCACGTTAACCATACAGGTTTATAATTTTTCCGGTGAAAATATCATACAGTCTTCAAAGGAAATTGAGCTCGTGAAAAATAACAGTGTTGAGGTTTTCAGGGTCAGGGAAAGTAATCTGATCAGGAAGCATGTACCAGGGGCTGTATATTTGTTAGCAACACTTTATGGGCCAGGGGTAGAGACCTACGAAACCATTTACTATTTTAGAAAGCCTAACGAACTGAGCCTTACGAAACCGACTATTAACTTTCAATTAAAGGAGGTTGAAGATAAGTTATTCGTAGAGCTTCAATCTGATTCGCTTGTGAAAAGTCTTTATGTCTACAGTGAATCTCTTGAGGGAAATTTTTCTGATAATTTCTTTGACCTGTTACCTAATAAAAAGAAGACCATTTCCATTGAAAAACCACAAAATGGTGCAGAAAGTCCTGAAATCAAGTTTCTTTACATCAACCCAAGCTAAGTGAATCTTGAGATCATTGACATAGCTATTATCGTTCTCTATTTGGGATTTACTGTCTTTATAGGCATGTATATTTCCAAAAGGGCTTCCAGAAACCTGGATTCTTATTTTCTTGGAGGAAAAACCATCCCCTGGTGGGTCTTAGGGGTTTCTAATGCTTCGGGCATGTTTGACATTACAGGTACGATGTGGTTGGTGTCTATGTGCTTTGTTTATGGACTAAAAAGTGCCTGGCTTCCCTGGATCTGGCCAACCTTCAATCAGGTCTTTTTGATGGTTTATTTATCTGCCTGGATGCGCAGGTCTGATGTGATGACCGGGGCGGAGTGGCTAAAGACACGCTTCGGGACTGGTAGGGGAGCTTCCCTCTCACATCTGGTTGTGGTGATTTTTGCGGTCATCAGTGCCATTGGGTTTATTTCCTATGCCTTTAAGGGGATAGGTGGTTTTGCAGCCACGTTTTTTCCGTGGGATATCCCACCGAATTACTACGCGGTGATCATTTTCACCATCACTACCATTTACATTGTGAAGGGAGGGATGTACAGTGTGGTCTTTACGGAAGTGCTGCAATTCCTGATCATGACAATTGCTGCAATCGCCATAGGTGTAATAGCCATGAATGAAGTTACGGCTGGTCAAATTTCAGCAGTAGTTCCGGCGGGATGGAAAGATCTTTTCTTCGGATGGAGAATGGATCTCAACTGGTCTGGTATTATTGATTCGGTGAATCTCAAGATGGAGCAGGATGGGTTCACCCTCTTTGGCTATTTCTTTATGATGATGCTATTCAAAGGCGTGATGTCAAGTATGGCAGGGCCGGTTCCTAATTATGACATGCAAAGAATCCTGGCCACTAAATCCCCATCAGAAGCAGCAAAGATGAGTGGGGTGGTTTCGTTGGTCATGTTTATCCCTAGATACATGATGGTGGCAGGTCTGACGGTACTGGCATTGGTATATCTGGGTCCGAAAATACAGGCTTCGGGAGAAGTCTTTGATTTTGAATTGATTTTGCCTTATGCGATCAATAATTTCATTCCTGTAGGATTGACTGGTCTACTGATTGCCGGCTTGCTGGCTGCTTTCATGTCCACATTCGCAGCATCGGTTAATGCAGCCCCGGTTTATCTGGTCAACGATATCTATAAGCGGTATATCAATCCAGACGGCAGCGACAAACTCTATGTGAGGTTAAGCTACCTGGTATCTTTCCTGTTGGTAGTGATTGGGACATTATTCGGATTTTTCATTGATAGTATCAACGCCATCATGCAATGGATATTCGGAGCACTTTTCGGTGGATATGCCGCATCAAACCTGTTGAAATGGCATTGGTGGAGATTTAATGGATATGGTTATTTCTGGGGAATGATGTCCGGATTGGTGGCTAGCTTACTGATGCCATTACTCTTTCCGGCCTTACAACCACTATATGCTTTTCCTTTTATATTCATTTTTGCATTGATTGGCTCATTGGCGGGTACGTTGATGACACCTCCCGATGATGAGGATGTACTTGCTGAGTTCTACAAAAAAGTAAGGCCCTGGGGATTCTGGAAACCCATACATGAAAAGGTAATCCTTAAGGATCCGTCCTTTGTTAATGATGCCCACGCAGGAAGAGATGCATTGAATATTGTCGTAGGTACCATCTGGCAATTATCCATGGTGATTATCCCCATCTATTTAGTGATCCGGGAATTTAATTATATGTGGATGGCAATTGGGGTTTTTATACTTGGGTCTATCTTGCTTAAGAAGTTATGGTATGATAAACTAACTGATTAAATCGATGAAAAAATTAGCAATTGTTTTATCAGGTGTTTCCATGCTGTTTGGATGCGGCAGTCCGGGATCGGGAGACCAAATATATACAGTAGATTATGAAAGTCCGGTTGACATGGTCAATCCATTGATGGGGACTGATTCGGAATTTAGCCTTTCCAATGGCAATACCTACCCCGCCATAGCCACTCCATGGGGAATGAATTTCTGGACACCCATGACAAGTAAGATGGGAGATGGCTGGACCTACAAGTATGATGAGTACAAAATAAGAGGGTTCAAGCAAACACATCAACCAAGCCCATGGATCAACGATTATGCTGCTTTTTCATTCATGCCGGTCACAGGAGAATTAAAATTCAATGAAGAGGAAAGAGCTTCTTGGTTTTCTCATAAAGCCGAAACAGTGCGGCCACACTATTATAAAGTGTATCTGGCAGATTATGATGTTGTTACTGAGATAACTCCGACAGAAAGAGCGGCCCAGTTCAGGTTTACTTTTCCAGAAAGTGATCAATCTTATATTTTGCTGGATGCCTTTTTCAAGGGATCTAAGGTGAAAATTATTCCTGAAGAAAGAAAAATTATAGGATATTGTCGTAACAACAGCGGAGGTGTCCCTGAGAATTTCCACAATTATTTTGTGGCTGAGTTTGATAAGGAATTTAAGGTTAATCATACCTGGGGTGACGATTGGAAATTTTTACAGGGAAGTACAGAGAATGAAGGAGATCATGTAGGAGCAATTATTGGGTTTAAAACCAGGAAAGGTGAAAAAGTACATGTGAAGGTGGCTTCCTCATTTATTTCTCATGAACAGGCTCAGCTGAATCTTGATCGGGAAATTGGTGATGACTCTTTCGAAGAGACTAAGCAAAAGGCCTTTAAAGCATGGGACGCAGAGCTTAGCCGGCTTAAGGTAAAAGACGAGAACATAGACAATATCAGAACCTTTTATTCTTGCTTGTATCGTGTCCTGTTATTCCCCAGGAAATTCTATGAAATAAATGCCAATAATGAGGTAGTTCATTACAGTCCTTACAATGGGGAGGTATTACCCGGATACATGTTTACTGACAATGGTTTCTGGGATACCTTCAGAGCGGTTTTTCCTTTCTTTACTTTGATGTACCCATCCCTGGATGCTCAGATCATGGAAGGTCTCATCAATACTTACAAGGAATCCGGATGGCTTCCTGAGTGGGCCAGCCCCGGGCATCGGGATTGTATGATTGGATCAAACTCTGCAATCAATATAACAGATGCATATATCAAAGGCGTGAGAGGATTTGATATAGAGACCTTATATGAAGCGATGATCAAAAATGCTACTACCAGCGAAGGACGTCCAACTTCAAAAAGCGGAAAACCTATACACTCCGTGGGGAGAGAAGGCGTGGAATATTACAATGAGCTTGGGTATGTGCCTTACGATGTGGGGATCAATGAAAATGCCGCGCGAACATTGGAATATGCTTTCGCCGATTTCAATATTGCCCAGCTGGCGACCGAAATTGGTAAGGGAGAGGATGCTGTTCACTATTACGGACAGTCGAAAAATTATGTAAATCTTTTTGATCCTGAAACAGGCTGGATGAGAGGAAAGAATGAAGATGGGTCTTTCCAGGCACCATTCAATCCTTTGAAATGGGGAGATGCTTTTACCGAGGGAAACAGCCTGCACTATACCTGGTCAGTATTCCATGACATCAATGGGTTGGCTGAACTCATGGGTGGAAAAGCATCTTTTTCCAGCAAGCTGGACGAAGTATTTGAGATGCCGCCGGTATTCGATGATTCCTATTACGGTTTCACCATTCATGAGATCAGAGAAATGCAGATCATGAACATGGGCAACTATGCGCATGGCAATCAGCCCATACAGCACATGATTTATCTCTACAATCACGCAGGGGAACCCTGGAAAGCTCAGGAAAAGATAAGGGAGGTGATGACCAAACTGTACGCTCCTACCCCCGATGGCTATTGTGGTGACGAAGATAATGGTCAGACTTCAGCCTGGTATGTGTTTAGTGCGCTGGGATTTTATCCGGTTACCCCCGGGACCACCCAATATGTGGTTGGCAGTCCTTTGTTTAAGGAAGTAACCATGACGCTGGAAGATGGAAAAGAGTTTTTGATTAAAGCACCCGAAAACAGCAATAAGAATGTTTTTGTTGAAAATCTTATGTTGAATGGAGTCGAAAGGACCAAAACATGGATTGATCATTTTGATATCCTGCAAGGAGGAACTCTGCATTTTGAGATGGCAGAACAACCAAATCAGGCCTGGGGCTCGGGGGTGGATGATGCCCCTTACTCTATGACCGGTAATTGATCTTTTTGGAATTTCAATGGGCTCCTTTCCGGACTCAGGTTTCCGGGTAAAACTAATCGAATTCATTAACACGCATAAAAACGCACAAAAAAGTGCGTTTATTGTAGAGAAAATGCGTGAAATTATTTGATTTAAGCTTTGATTATTTTATCATTACAATACGAGCTAAGCGTATTATTTCTGGGGGATGGGGATCTGCAAAACACTATTCCACAGAGACTTCCTAACCGGAGTATGGTTTAATTTGCCATGAAAGATTGTCTTAGATTTGTGTTTACATATGATTGAGTTTTGTTAGGGCAGGTATATCCTGCCTTAATTTTTTCAACGACTTCAATGGGATTTATAAAAGAAGCTTGTGTAGAAACGCTGGAGCAATGCCTCCAGGCAGAGAAAAATGGAGCAGACAGGATAGAGCTTTGTGCTGATTTGGCTTACGATGGGCTTACCCCCTCCCTTGCGCTAATCAGGGGAGCAAAGGAGAAATTGAAAATTCCGATCAGGGTCATGATCAGGCCCAGACCAGGGGACTTTGTCTACTCCGCCGCAGAACTTGAAGCCATGAAAACAAGTATCAGGGATTGTATTGAGTCTGGTGTGGAAGGAGTAGTTTTTGGTGTGTGTACATCCGCAGGAGAGCTGGATCTACAGTCACTTTCAGATCTCGTAGCCTCATCAAAGCACTTAAAAGTGACCATTCACAAAGCCATCGATGTTTGTAATGACCCTGTAAGAGAATTAGTCAGGTTAAAAAGCCTTGGAGTGGATTCCGTATTAAGCTCCGGGAAAGCACCTACGGCTAAAGAAGGCTCATCCTTACTGAAAGAAATGGTTGAATCAGCTGGTAACATTGAAATTGTAGCGTGCGGCAAAGTGACCAATGAAAACCTCACGGAAGTCGATCAGATGATCGGCGCACCTGCCTACCACGGAAAGAAGATCGTTGGAAGCCTGGACTAGTGATAGAAAATGTTTCTTTCTTCAGATCTCAATTCTATGCGTCTCCACATGAAAACAATTCAATTAAATACCTGATCAGCAAAATTCATATACTGTTCCCAGTCATAATCAGTCACATTATGACCCCCTGATCGTACATGATAGCCGGTTTTCCCAACCATTTTTGGTTGATCTACAGCTGGCATCTGCGGATCATCAATACACTGTTCCCCATAAAGCTTGTAAACGGGGTTTGCGTGATAGGTGGACAGAAACTCACCCTTCGGATCAGCCCAGCGGTCATCTTCAGCGCTGGCAACATACAGCGCTCGCGGTGCTACCAGCGCCAGTAACATATGCTGATCGATCGGTAAAGCGGATTCATTTTCGTTGTACTGGGTGAAATTGTCATTAAACCAATGCGGGAATGAGGTATTGATCCGACCAACAGTTTCTCCAAAAGCTCTTCTGGATAATGCTGCACCACCACATCCGGAATCATTAGAAATCACGAGTGCAAATCTTTGATCATTGACTCCGGCCCATAAGGACGTTTTCCCCAGTCTGGAATGGCCCATTACCGCTACTTTCCTGGCATCTATCAGTGGGTCAGTTACCAAATAGTCCATCGATCTACTCATACCAAAAGCCCAGACCCCAATACTGCCCCACTCCTCAGGCTTAGGTTTGGATTGGCCCTGACCATAAAACAAGGGATGAAGACCATCCTGAAAACCATCGTCATAATCAGGGTCAAGATCGCCGTAATAGATGCTTGCCAATGCATATCCTCTGCTCACTATGGCATCAATGTCCCAGCGATAGCTCCTTGCACCTCTAGAGGCTTCAGTGGCCTTGTTGTTGGTGATATTGAATTCCTCATTGTTCCTTACCCATGAGTTTGTAAGTGAAATATTTTTAGCATCCAGCAGTGTGTGATTGCCATAGAAATTAATGGTCATAAAGCAGGAATGCGGCCCTGCACTATTGGGTGTAATGATCATCAGGGTAAAAGGAAGAGCGCCATTGACTGTGCTGATGGTGATTTCAACCTCTTTCAGTAAGGCTTTGCCCGACAATATAGAGACGCCCTTTTGCTTCACCTTAAAGTCTAATGAATAGGGTACATCAGGGACCTTACCATACATCTGATCGGCAAATAATTCCAGGATCTCCGGTCGGCGTTTGGTTTCCCAGGCCTTAACAGATTTGATTTTTCCATGTTTCTCCGATAATAATAATTCAGGGAGTTCGTAGTCGGGAATCTTTGACTCATCATAGTTGGGCTGAAACTGCCCAAAGGTGGATAAAGTCAAAAAGAGTAGCAGGGTCAAGGTAAGGTATTTCATCATTCATTTGTTCAGGTCTGGAATTTAAGCATTAAGATTTTTTCTTATTTGTATTGACTCTTAAAAAAGAGAAACAAGACATAATGACATGTTAAATGATGCAATTATTTTAATAATGAAGACATAATGACATGAAAATACACGATTCAGCGGCTTTTTAGGTGCTGGCACAGAATTCGATCAATTGAAAGTGTTGTGATGTTAAACTTAAAAAAATTAAAAAAATGACACTTATAAAATATAAACCCAACGATTATGTGCCAAGCACATTTGGTAGCTTTTTCGACCGATTTTTCAGTGATGACTATTTCAATGGAAACAGCTATTCACCTACTGTAGATGTAGCTGAAACTGAAAAGGAATTTGAAATTCAATTTCATCTGCCAGGCATGAAAAAAGAGAATATCAACATCAATGTTGATAATGATCGATTGACTGTGAGTGGTGAAAGAAAATTTGAAAATGAGAAGAAAGAAAAGAACTACCACAAGGTAGAAAGTCACTACGGTACATTCAGCAGATCGTTCTATTTGCCTGATTCAGTAAATGCTGAAAAAATTGATGCGTCGTACAAGGATGGAATTTTGACTGTTACTGTTCCTAAGGACGTAAAAAAAGAGTCAAAAAGAACCATTTCAATTAAGTAAACTTGAATATAGATGAAGAAGAAGGGTGGGCATATTGCCTGCCTTTTTTCTTTTTAGCAAGTTAATAGGGAGTCCTTGTTAAATATTGTTAACCAGGTGTATCTTAATAGGTGGTTTTTCAGTTTAACCTAACCACAAGCAAAAGAAATCAGTTTAATATATTAGAAATTAATCGAGAGGTGAAAATGAATAAGAGGAACTCAATATTAGCCATGATTCTCTCCTCATTTCTGGGAGGAGTGATCGCTATTGGAGGCTATACAATTATACAACCAGAGCCCGGCAATACTGTAGTCCCAGTCAACGGGGATTTTCAAAATCCGGTAAGCTTTACGAATTATGTTTTTGATTCTGCAGATTTTGTGGTTCCTGAAGGGTTGAACTTTGTTTATGCAGCCAAGTCGGCTACACCAGCAGTAGTTCATATCAGGACAACATATTCGGCAGAAGTAAGCGAGTTTCATAATCCGATACAGGAATTTTTCAGGGATTATTATGGTGGAGATAGCCAACCCCGTCAGCGGGAACGACAAGGAGCAGGATCCGGAGTGATCGTATCAGAGGATGGTTATATCGCTACTAATAATCATGTGGTAGAGAATGCGTCAGAAATTGAGGTTGTCCTGAGTGACAACAGAAGCTTCAAGGGAAAAATCATCGGTACTGATCCGGATACAGACATTGCATTGGTGAAAATTGATGCGAAAAACCTGCCCACAATGGCATTAGGTAATTCTGAAAGTATCCAGGTTGGAGAGTGGGTTCTCGCTATTGGTAATCCATTTGCTTTCAGATCAACTGTAACTGCAGGTATCGTAAGTGCAAAAGGAAGAAATATTGGCATCCTGGCAAGCAGAGATCGTGATACACAGATCGAAGCATTTATCCAGACAGATGCAGCAGTGAATCCGGGAAATAGCGGCGGAGCGCTGGTAAACCTTAAGGGAGAGCTCGTTGGAATTAACACAGCTATCGCATCTCCTACAGGGGCATTTGCAGGCTACTCTTTTGCTGTGCCTACCACACTGGTGAAAAAGGTAATTGCTGACCTGAAAGATTTCGGTGCAGTACAAAGACCATTGCTGGGTATCAGGATCCAGGATATGAATGCCTCACTGGCAGAAGAGCATAATGCAGATGTATTGCGTGGCGTTTACGTGGCTGGAGTCAATCCAAATTCCGCAGCTGAAGAAGCCGGAATCAGACAGAATGATATCATTGTAGCCATCAACGAAAAACCAATAACCAATGTAGCCCAGCTACAGGAGCAAGTGGCGCTCAATCGTCCGGGTGATAAAATCAATGTTACTTATATAAGGGATGGAAAGACCTACAATACGCAGGCCAAACTGAAGAATATCCTGAATACAACCGAGATGGTCACCACCACGAGCTCCTTTGAGATCGAGGGTGCTAAGATTACTCCGGTTAGTAAGAATCTGAAAGAAAAACTGGGTATCGAAGGCGGTGTTCAGATTACTTCTTTGGGTGAAGGAAAATGGAAGCGTGCAGGTATCAAAGAAGATTTTATCATCACCAAGATTGATAAAAGAGACATCAGGAATCCTGAAGACCTAACAGGTGCTTTAAGGATTGCCAAAGGTGAAGGAATTCTCATAGAAGGATTATACCCTAATGGCGAAAAAGCCTATTACGGTATTGGATGGTAAAGTTAGGTTAGGTTAGTTTGTACAAAGGTCATTCGCAATTTGTGGATGGCCTTTTTTATTTAAATAATCCCTTGCAAACCCGTACTTTTGATTAAGCATTTTTTATCATGAGCACATCCATTCAAAAAATCCTCAATAACCTGGATATTCAGGAGTCAAATCCGGGCACTTCATATGGCCAGCAGTGGCCGGGTGGTGGGAAAGTTAAAATCGATTCATTTTCGCCTGTCGACGGTGAAAAAATCGCTTCCGTTCAGGCAACATCCAAAGACCAATATGATCAGGTGATCTCAAATGCACAGGGTGCCTTTAAACAATGGCGATTGTTACCCGCTCCACAGCGAGGTGAAATTGTCAGGCAGATTGGCCAGGCATTGCGAGATCATAAGGATGACCTGGGAAAACTGGTATCCTACGAAATGGGTAAGTCGCTCCAGGAAGGGCTGGGTGAGGTGCAGGAAATGATAGATATCTGCGATTTTGCCGTTGGGTTGTCCCGCCAGTTATACGGACTGACCATGCATTCTGAGCGTCCGGGACACCGGATGTACGAACAATGGCATCCCCTGGGCATTGTGGGGATCATTTCTGCTTTCAACTTTCCGGTAGCCGTTTGGTCCTGGAATGCGGCTCTGGCCTGGGTTTGTGGGGATGTCACAGTATGGAAGCCCTCTGAAAAGGTGCCACTCACGGCCATAGCCTGTCAGAAGATTGTGCAAAAAGTATTTCATCGCAATGGTGTTGATTCAGCGGTAAGCTCATTGGTTATTGGAGCTCGTGAGGTCGGGGAGTGGCTGGCTGCAGACACTCGCATCCCCTTGATATCCGCTACAGGATCTACACGAATGGGTAAGGAAGTAGGAAAGGTAGTGGGCTCACGACTGGGGAAAACAATATTGGAATTGGGTGGCAACAACGCCGTGATCATCAGCCAACATGCCGACCTTGATGTGACAATCCCCGGTGTGGTATTTGGTTCTGTAGGTACAGCCGGGCAGCGTTGTACAAGTACACGAAGGCTGATCATCCATGAAAGTATTTATGAGGAAGTAAAGTCCAGGCTGGTCAAAGCATACGGTCAGCTGAAGATCGGGGATCCATTGGATGCCTCAAACCATGTTGGACCGCTCATTGATCAGGATGCGGTGAGGATGTATGAAGCAGCCATGAAAAAGATTATTAATGATGGAGGTAAAGCACTGATCGAGGGCGAAGTATTGAAAGGAGGGGCCTGGAAATCCGGATGCTATGTGAAACCGGCTATTTACGAGGTGGAGAACCACTACCCAATTGTTTGTAGTGAGACTTTTGCGCCTATCCTATATCTGATCAAATACAAAACGATAGAGGAGGCCATAGAGAAACAAAACGCCGTGCCGCAGGGACTTTCTTCGGCCATACTCACCAATAACCTGAGAGAGTCTGAACTGTTTCTTTCCCATGCCGGATCGGATTGCGGGATTGCTAATGTCAACATTGGAACTTCCGGCGCAGAGATAGGAGGTGCTTTTGGCGGGGAAAAAGAAACCGGAGGTGGTCGGGAATCGGGGTCAGATGCCTGGAAAGCTTACATGCGACGTCAGACCAATACCATCAATTATTCGGATAACCTGCCATTGGCACAGGGAATCAAATTTGATTTATAACCATCAAAGAGAAGCATACATACCTGGTGAAGCAAATCGCCTCGAAGCTCGGATTTTCCTACTGCGGGATTTCCGAAGCTTCGTTTTTGGAAGAAGAAGCTCCCAGGCTGGAAGAATGGCTCAGTAGGAACTACCAGGGAAAAATGAGCTACCTGGAAAATCACTTTGATAAACGGTTGGATGCCAGAAAGCTCGTCCCGGGAGCGAAATCGGTCATTTCATTGATCTACAACTACTTTCCTGAAAAAGATCTGGCAACCAGTGATGGATACAAGATCGCCAAATATGCCTATGGAAAGGATTATCACTTTGTGATCAAAGAGAAGCTTAAAACTTTTTTTGAAGAGCTGAAAAACCAAATTGGTGAGATTGACGGACGGGTCTTTGTCGATTCAGCGCCTGTCCATGAACGGGCCTGGGCAGCGAAATCGGGATTGGGATGGATCGGAAAGAACACTTTACTGCTCAACAAAGAAATGGGTAGTTTTTTCTTTTTGGCAGAGCTGATCCTTGATTTGGAGTTGGTACCTGACGGACCCGTGAAGGATCATTGTGGTACCTGTACAGCCTGTATGGATGCCTGTCCGACTGATGCCATTCCTGAGCCCTATGTGGTGGATGGAAGCAGGTGCATCTCGTATCTGACCATAGAGCTGAAAGACGAAATCCCAAAAGAGTTCCAGGACAAGATGGACAATTGGATCTTTGGTTGTGATATCTGTCAGGATGTTTGCCCCTGGAATCGATTCTCCAAACCACATCAGGAAAAGGAATTTGAGCCCGGTGGCTGGGAAAATTTCACCCGGGATGATTGGAATGAATTGACAGAGGAAGTCTTCAGGAAGGTTTTTAAAAAGTCTGCGGTGAAAAGAACAAAGTTTTCAGGCCTGAAGCGGAACATTGACTTTCAGGCTGATTGACAGTTCAGATCCATTAATTAAAAGTCGGGTAAATTCGCAGGAGCTAAAAAAAGATCATGGAATCTAATCAGGCCATATTACTCATACATTGCAATGACCGAAAAGGACTCATTGCCATTATTACACAGTTTCTGTCAGAACACAACGGTAACATCATCGACCTGGATGAACATGTGGAAAAAGAAGAAGGCATTTTCTTCATGCGGGTGCATTGGGAGCTAGCTGGCTTTGATATTCCCAAGGATGAAATCAAACAGGTTTTTACTGAGAAGATTGCCAATAGGTTTGAAATGGAGTGGGAGCTTTATTTCACAGATAAAAGACCTAAGATGGCCTTGTTTGTTTCGGGTAGCTCACATTGTATGTATGACATCCTGGCCAGACAGTATTCCGGTGAATGGAAGATTGATATCCCGCTCATCATCAGTAACCATGAAAAGCATAAGGCCCTCGCAGATCGATATGAGATTCCTTATCATTACTTCAATATCAACAAGGAGAATAAACCATCTGTAGAGAAAGCTCAGATTGAATTGTTGAAATCACACGACATTGATTTTATTGTATTGGCCAGGTATATGCAGATCCTGAGCCCGGACTTCATCAAGACTTTTCCTCATAAGATCATCAACATTCATCATTCGTTCCTACCTGCTTTTGCAGGAGCCAAGCCGTATCACCGGGCGCATGAGCGGGGGGTGAAGATCATTGGTGCTACAAGCCACTATGTAACCGAGGACCTGGATGCGGGACCTATTATCGAGCAGGATGTGGTGAAGATCACCCACAAAGATTCCATTGCTGACCTGGTCAGAAAAGGACAGGACCTGGAAAAAATCGTGCTATCCAGAGCCATTTGGAGTCACTTGCAGCGGAAGACCCTGGTCCATAAGAATAAGACGGTGGTTTTTGATTGATTAGTTGTTTGCAATCGTCCGAATTATTGATTATTATTCCTAAATGGATAGAGTTATTCTTTTAGGATTGAATAATGAATTCTCCCTCAAAACCAATCTTTGGGGTCATCTCATTTTGGGAATACTGTTTATTATACAAGGTATTTACCATATAGAATCTAATCTTATTTTTCCTTTTGGATTGATGATTGGTATAATACTGGTTCCAGGAGGAATAGTGTACTCTATCTATGGATTCTTGTCCTTTAATAAGTCTTCAAAATATGCACCTGGTTTTATTATTAGTGAAGACGAATTATCTTTCAAAAGAAGGATTATTAAACCTGCTCAAAAGATCCCATGGGGTCACATCAAAAAGATTGAAATGGCTCCCTATTTATTGATAGTATCTACTGAAGAATCTGAAACGGTCATGCACTACTCAAGCAATCCGGAAATATCCTTAGAAATCAAATCAGCGGTGAGAGCAATGGCTGAGTCAAAAGGAATTGAAGTTGTAGGAGGATAGAAATTAGCATATGAAAATGACTGTTTTATTAGGGACAGGAAACGGTATTGCTCCGGTTTGGAATATGAGACTATTTTTTGCCATTGGAGCACTTAATATTTTTCACGGTGTAAGAGTGGTTACAAACGAAACCAATCTCGGTTGGCTGATTTTAGGTTTCATCATTATACCAACAAGTATTGGAATCTCTATATATAGCATCTTGATGTTCTCAAAGAGGTCAAGATATGCGCCACGAGTCTCCATTAACGATAATCTTGTTTTGATTAAAGAAAAGTTGATGAAGCATGCCAAGGAGATTCCCTGGGACCATATCAAAAGCATCAATTTTGGTCCGTACAAAATCGTTTTTTCCATGACAGGCTCAGACTACATATTCAGCTATCGTTCAACTTCTGATACTTCCAAAGAAATCAAATCAGCAGTCAGAGAAATGGCAGAATCAAAAGGAATTGAAGTACTGGGCGGGTGATATATTCTAAGATAGAGAGGGCAACGGATCAATTTTAGTTCAGGAATCTATATCTTAGTTCTGTTGTTCTTACTAGAGAGAAAATGACAGAAATTATATTCATTGTTGAGGAATCCCCGGAAGGTGGGTACGAGGCGAGAGCTTTAGGAGAATCCATTTTTACAGATGGAGAGTCATTAGACGAATTAAAGAATAATATCCGGGAGGCTATTAAATGTCACTTTGAAAAAGATCCACCAAAGATCGTTAGACTTCATTTCATCAAAGAAGAAATCTTTGCTGCGTGACTTTACCGAAAAATTTGAATGGTAAAGAATTAGTCAAGGTGCTCCAAAAACTAGGATATGAGCAGTCAAGACAAGTTGGAAGCCACATTAGACTAACTACATATCAGGAAGGAACTCATCACATCACTATTCCTAATCACCGACCAATTAAAATTGGCACTTTATCTGCCATCTTAAAAGATGTAGGTAACCATTTTGGCAAGTCCAAAGATGAAATTTAGGAGATAATAAAGTAACAATTCACTTCAACGAAAGCGCCCCCGACGGACACTTCATTACCTGTGTTCTGATCTCTTCCTCTGAAGCATTTTCCAGCTGAATCCACGGTTTCTCTTTGGGTTTGAATACGCCGGGCAATCCGCCTACACACACTCCCGAATGAATGCATTTTGTAGGTTCCCAAACTACGGTTGTATCTCCTTTGGTGTAAGTCTTTTTCATACGGTTGCTAATTCTATTTCAAGTTAATCATAATTAATTCCTTATACGAAATGGTATAGAGCAAAAATGTCAGTGCACAGTACCTTCTAAATTATCAAACATTCATTTATTGACACATTTGTTCTCTATAATCAATAAAATAACTAAATTAAATGGTCCATTTTATAAAAATAGCAAAAACCCCATGCTAAAAGCAATCACTAACCTGCTTGAATGGCTGTTTACCCCATTTGAGAATTTTGTCAGAAAGTATATCCTCTATCCATTTCACTGGCTGCTCACCAAAGTTGATCCGCTGAGCTATAAAGTAGAAGGTACTTTGTTCAAGAAAATCTTACAATACAGCCTTTACCCAATTTTCATGACACTTACCATTGTCATTGGTTTTGAGATGGTAGAGGGTGGCTACACGGTTCGGACCTTCTTCGGCACCATTATCATGTTCCTGATCTTCGGGTTCATCTTTGCACCACTCGAGCGCCTGATACCCTACAGCAGGAAATGGCTCAACGATAGCGAAACCACCACGGACATCATGCTATTTTTTGGAGGCAAATTCTGGGGTGATTATATCAATGCCCCTTTAAAGCTGGCCACCATCGCCCTGGTGGTTCAGGAAATTTCCCCGGAAATAGGACAGGACATCTGGCCAACATCACTCCACCCTGTGCTACAGGTCTTTCTTTTGCTTTGCGTCAAAGATTTCTTCAGGTACTGGTATCACCGATGGATGCATGAGAATGAATTTATGTGGAGATGGCACTCGGTTCACCACTCTTCCAAAAGACTTTATTGGTTCAATGGCACGCGTAGCCATCCGTTAGAGGGGCTGGTATCCAGCTTTCTGTGGGCCATCCCATTTGCATTCATCAAGGCCCCGGTAGAGATTGTATTTGTGACCGGTTTATTGGGGAGGACCATTGGCAGGTTTCAGCATACCAACCTGGATGTCATTTTAGGACCTTTTGATTATATCTTTTCATCTCCTAAAAACCACAGGTATCACCATCAGAAAAACATCGAAGAAGGGAATTCCAATTATGGTGGTGACGTAATTATCTGGGACCTTTTATTTGGCACTTTTTATCTACCAAAAGGCAAAAAGCCCAGTGACGACATTGGTGTAGACTTACCAAACTATCCAAATACGTTTGCTGGTCTCATGATGGCTCCCTTCAATTATCACAAGATCAAAAGGGAATCTTTGAATCCTGAACCGCCTGATGTGGCGGATCCCGAAGCTATTTCTGAGGCTGGGAAACAAGTATTGGCCGGCAAGTAGTTTTTTTCTCAGGCAGAAGATTCCTATATTTCCTCAAACAGATATCATTTGAGATATATTGACATTAATTGTGATCTGGGTGAATCGGATGATGGCAGCGACCTTCAAATAATGCCATACATCTCTTCCTGCAACATCGCTTGTGGCGGACATGCAGGCAACCCTGACCTGATGCTGAAAGCCATTCAGGAAGCTAGCAGGTATTTGGTCACAATAGGTGCTCATCCAGGATATGCAGACAGGGCCCATTTTGGAAGAAAATCAGTGCCTCTGGAGAACATGGAGATCACCTTGTTGATCTATGAGCAGGTAACAAGGCTACAAAATATCGCCGTTACTGAACGTGCTTCGATCAGGTATGTAAAATTACATGGTGCTCTTTATCATGATGCTTCAGAGAACCTGGAAATAGCAAGATCCGTTATCGAAGGAATTAAGAAAACGGGACTGGACCTGGCTGTGTTGGGACCCGCGCATTCTGTGCTGGAGCGGGTGACATTGACAGCTGGATTAAAATTTTTTATGGAGTCTTTTATTGACCGCAGATACAATCAAAATGGGCGGCTCGTGCCCCGAACTGCACCCGATGCAGTAATCGGAGACAGGGAGAGCATTGAGAAACAACTAAAGGAGATCGCTCTGGAAAGAAAAGTATCCACAATCGATGGAGAACAGATTGATTTGGAGGCCGATAGCATTTGTATCCATGGAGATCATCCGGGCGCCCTCGAAAATGCACAGACAATAAGAAAGCTGCTCTCTGGGGAAGGGATCACAATTAAATCGTTTTTGACCTGAGATGGAAGTCAAACGTTTTGGTGATCAGGCCTGTATCATCGGTTTTGAGGAGATAGTTTCAACTCGGGTGCATCACCGGGTGATGTCATTCTATCGGTATTTTGTCTCCTACAAAATGGATGGGATTACCGATCTGATCCCCTCCTATAATGCATTAACGATCGTTTTCGATCCAATGATCACTCATTTTGAGAAACTAAAAAAAGAGATTGAAAAGGTCAGCTATGTAGAAGCTGATCATGTTGGAAGGACCTTTAGCATGCCTGTTTGTTATGAAAATGCCATTGATCAGGATGCCTTTTGTGATGCAACAGGTCTAAGCTGGCATGAGATAGTGGACATTCATACGTCCAATAGCTACCACGTCTATATGGTGGGCTTTCTTCCCGGATTTTTGTATATGGGCGAAGTTGACAAAGCCATACAATTGCCAAGAAAGAAAATTCCCAGAAAGAAGGTGGAGGCGGGTTCTGTAGGGATTGCTGGTGCTCAAACGGGAGTATACCCCATTGCTTCGCCAGGTGGATGGAACATTCTGGGACGTACTCCTGTATCGATCTTCCAGCCAGCAGCGAAAAATCCTTTCCCGATTGAGGTCGGCGATAAAATTATTTTCTATCCGATTTCTAAAAATGATTTTCAAACAATATCGGCAGATAAAGGCTTTAGGATGGAGGTGGTAGGTGGGGTCTAATCAGTTACTGATCAAGAAAGCAGGTTTATATACATCCATTCAGGATCTGGGTAGAAAAGGGCTGATGAATAAAGGGGTAGCCAGGTCTGGAGTGACGGATGCTCAGAGTGCCCTCCTGGCAAATTGGTTAGTTGGGAACAGTCCGGACGATGCTTTATTGGAAATTACCTATCAGGGTTTGCATATACGATTTGAGTGCAGCACCGCAATCGCCATCTCAGGGGGTGACCTTGGAGCAAAGCTCAATGATCAGTCTGTAGAACGCAATCAAACAATGATTGTGCAGCCAGGTGATGAGTTGAGATTCGAGCAAAGAAAATCAGGATTTAGAGCTTATCTGGCCATTGCTGGTGGCATCCCTCAGCAAGCAATCATGGACAGCCGTTCCACACACTCGATGATTGATCTGGGGATAGAAAAAATAAAAGATGGTACTGTCTTAAAGCTGAAGCCCCCGGGTAAACGCATAGAACAGCGAAGTGTACCACAGGAACTAAGGCCCGTGTTCACCCAGCATTTCACTGCCAGAATATTGCCCGGGCCTGAATTCGAGTTATTTCCGAAAGCCTATATTGACCAATTGACGAATCAATCATGGGACATTACTGCTGATTCCAATCGCATGGGATATAGGCTTAAAGGAGATATTGGGTCAGACCAATTGCCGGAGGGCATTTTATCAAGCGGCATCATACCGGGAACGATTCAGGTGACTTCTTCCGGTCAGCCGATCATCCTGATGAATGACGGACCCACCACCGGGGGCTATGCCCGGATAGGAAATGTCATTACTCCGGACCTGAATTATATCGCTCAGCTGGGACCAGGAGATACGCTTCGATTTAAATGGATTGATTTTCCGGAAGCCGACCGACTCAATAACCAGTACCATAAATATCTAACACTGTAGAAGATATTTTTTCCATCACAATACTCAGACCAATCTTTAGAACAATATTGTGGATATAGATCCGTTTTAAGCAATATCGTTTGTTATAAAACGATTAGGAGTCACCCAAAAGCCTACAAAATGAAAATGCATCTAATTCTTATCTTTCTGGTGTTGGTGATTGTATCCTGTGCAGAACTGGATTTTGCATCTATAGAATTCAGTGATAGTTCTGGTCCTTCTCACCATGGGGATACTATTTATGTTACGGATCAAAAGAACAACCAACGGGAACAAATTTTTTCAGCAACAATAAGTGGAAGTAAGCTCAAGAGCGTACACTTCTTTAAAAGCATTAATGGGGGTCAGAAAATACTGTTGAATAGTAATTTGGTTAGCTCTGAATATGCTTACAAAACACAAGATATTGCCAGCGGACTGGTCATTGTGGACATTTATTTTGCAGATATATTTTATGATTCCGGAGATGTAATACGGTTTGAGATTGCTGCAGATAATGATGGGAGTGTATCTTATGCTGAAAGATTTGTAGTTGTTCAGTAAGTTAATCCGGTTGATCCTGCCTCTTTTCTCTGTCAATGGTAAAGACAAAAGGCAGTCCGACAAGGGATGAAAGTGCTGTGACCATAAAGAAAAGAATCGTAAATGCGATGGCCTTACCCTCTTGAATCTGAAGATATTGGTAGCCATAAAGAAAGACCAACTCCCTGGCGCCCACTCCTCCAATGGTGAAAGGCAATACAGCCACTACAGAAGAGATCATAAACAAGGTGAGATAATCTACAAAAGGGTCCTGCACATTGAGTGCAAGTAGCAAACAGAACGCACTCGTTAATTGACCGACCTGTACCCAAAAAGAGAGGTGGGAGGTTGGAATAAATGCTGATTTAAATGTAGGAAACAACACCCGGACAAATAAATAATATACGGGAAGCACCAATACCGCGAGCAGGAGGATCACCCATTTTATCCACGGAAGATCCACCTGAAATGAGGAGGATAGCAACAGCAGACATCCGAGGATAAACAAAAATGCAAGTCCGCTGATCCGGTCAAGGATGGAAACAGATACCAATTGTCTGGTTCGGGCTGCCTTGTATTGCTGTTTGAGCACGAATACTTTATATCCATCACCTCCAATAGATCCGGGCAGGAATAAATTGTAGAACATCCCTACATAAGACAGCATCAGGTTGTACTTGTCCTCCAGGTAGATTTCCAATGGGCGCAAAAACTGTTTAAACCGAAAGGCAGCGACGATCTTGGACAGGTTGAATGCCAGGAAAGCCAGGAAAAACAACGGAACACTGGTATCCAGGATGCTCGCCTTGAACTCTTCTACATCAATCTTCCTGAAAACAAAAATCAATGCTCCGGTTGTCAGACTAAGTTTGACAACAAGCTTGATGATGGCATTGATCTTTTTCTTGTTCATGGATTAAACTTAATTAAGCCAAAGTCAATTCCCTTGTGAGTGAATTGATAAAAGGATTCGTATGATTGATCTTTTTCAATGAGGCTCAAGTCGGCAAGATAAAATTGATTGGATGTTGAAGTGGAATCAAGCTGCAAAACTTTTTGTGTATCGCGCTCAAGGTAAAAAATCGCCGAACGAAATGCTACTTCGGATTTATAAATATAGATAGGCTCCTCCTGCGTGATGGCCTGGATTTCTTTCGCGATTTCTTTTTCCTGTGCCCCAAGTTCTTCAGTCGCCCGGATGGGTAAGATGATCAGATCAAACAGGATCCGCATGAATATAAAAGCTGTAATTACAGACATCAATTGCCACTTTGGCCACATAATAAACCAATAGATGGTGCCAGCAAAACAAAGTACACCGACCACTGAGATAGCCGGAAGATAAGCGATCTTTTCCAGTCTCGAAATGAAAGGAAGTGCTATACTGGTAATCAGAAATATGATCAGCAATCCCAGGAAGACGTATTTCAGTACAGTCTTGAGTCGTGGATCAGCTGCTTCACTGAATAGAGGATACGAAACTACGGTGATCATTAGTGGGAAAAACATATACAGGTACCTGCTGGCCGTACCCGGAGAAATCCAGTACACCCAAATATTGGCTGCTATCAGGACCAGGCAAAACCTGATATAATCATTTGACAGAAGGGATTTTCTTGCTTTTGGTCTAATGAAAAATAGAAGGAACAATGATCCGGGGGCCAGGATTTTAAGCACCTCCAGTGGAAATTCAAGAAGGTGTAAGATCACCTTAAGCACTCCGTTTTCAAAAGGGGTACGCTCCATCGACTGGCTCACAATTGAGTCTTTCGAGAAAATAAACAATGAAGGGTCATTGTATTGACTGTAAATCATGGCATATCCTCCCACGATCACGATGAAAGTGAAAATGCCGGCAAAATGACTGAGTTTAAAAAGGCCTTTGAAGTTTCTGTAATAGAGAAAAACCGTGACAATGGAGATGCCCTGAAATACGATTGATGGCAGTCCTTTGGTGAGGACGCCAATAGCGGCCAGGAAATAGCTCACCTGAAAGAGTAACCAGAAATTGGATTGCTTATAGAAATGAAATATGGCCAGAAAGCTGAGATAGGTGATGAGGGAGTAAAAAAGATCTATTTCACCGGATGTGATGGTGAAGTAAAACAAAAGATCAGAACACACAAAGAAGAGAAGGGCAGCATAGATGCCAAAGGTTAAGCTCACATATTTCTTTCCCGCCCAAAAGGTGGCGATACCCATCAGCAGATAAGAGACTACAGTGAAGAAGCGCACGGCAAACTCTGAATAATCATTGAATAGCTTATACCCCGCTATAATCACCCAGTTGAAAAACGGTGGCTTCTTATAGTAATACACTCCAAATTCGGTAGGTACCCAGATATTGTCGTTGTACAGCATTTCCAGGGCAATCAGGGCGCGACGAGGCTCTTCAAGGTAAAGCGGGTAAATCCCGAGGTTGAGGAATACGGCCACCAGTAAAACCAAAAAGACCACTATTGGTACAAAAATATTCTTGTTGTCTATCTTGGAAGTCATATGGGATTTGATGGGGTTTGGTCTTCCATTCGGGCCTCTTTCACCTTGTAAAGATAGTAGGAGCCCTCCTGAATGGTCAGGTCAAGTTTTTGATCAAATCGATGGAGGTTTTCAGAGGTTAATATGTATTCTACTCCCGTTCTTTTACTCAGGAAGGAGGGTAGCAAATCCCAGTTTTTTTCCAAAGCCTGTTGCTCCTCAAACCGCTGATACCATTCGTGTAATTTCTCCCCTCCTGAAGGCACGTATTTTTGAGTAATAAATAAATCACACCTGGTTTTTCGGATGAAATCGAACCCCACATCATCGAGCGAACCTAAAATGGTGGTGCCGGGTTCCATATTTTCCCTGAGATATGATGTCATTGATTGATATGCCGGGTCTTCTGGTGGGAGCCGGGAGATTTTCCGATGTAGAACATGCGGAATGGAAATGAGACATCCAGCCAGCATGGCAAATCTAAGCGCACTCTTGAACCTTGATTTGCTGATGGCATTCTGGAGCTCAAACAAAAGCAGGATACAGGTAACTAAAAACGAAACGGTACCAATCCTAAAAACATAGAATTTAAGGAGTTTGCCAGTGGTGTCTACAGCACTGATCCCGATGGCCAGAAGTAAAAGGATATAGGTAGCAAATGCAAAGATCCACAGGTTCTTCACTGTAGGGTTTGTGGTCCTCCGGTAAAATATCACCCCAAGAATGATGGCCGCTAGTAGCATCAAAAATCCATCAAACCGATGGATCCTGAAGAATGACCAGCCCTTGTAGAAAGAAACCGTATGATGAGGATTCCTGTAATAAGTATACACCCAGTCAAGGTTTACTCCATTGATGACATCTCGTTGGTCTATCAGTACCTGACTGGATAAATAAAATAGATAGGGAAGTACCAGGATGGTGAATATGGATCCATAGCCGATTACTGTCTTGAGGGGTAGTCGCTTGAGGTTCAGGAAAATAAATAAAGCAATGAAATACCACCCACCAACGAGGACATGGAAGTATACAGCGGGCACGGTCCACAATACGGATGCCCTCCATTTTTCCCGGATCACCGATTTTAGAGAGAGGAGAATAAATATGTATGCGATGGTCTTGGTTTCAAAATCCTGAAATATCCACTCCCCGGCAAAAAAGGCCTGGTTGCGATTGAATATCACCTGGAGTAAAAAGAAAACTGACAGATTGGTCAATTGAAAGGAAGAGAAAATCCCTGCTAAAAGCATAGAGAATATAGCATAGCAGATGATGCGTCCAATGATTGCCACCCATTCGAAGGACAATACTTTCAGGGCCATGCCAATCGGCCATTGAAACAGCAAGCGCGTGCCGGGGCTTTCGGAGAATGAAAACGAGTCTGGTACCCATCCGGGTTCAACATATTGCAAGGCCAATCCGAAATACATTTCTTCGTTGGCATCCGGAAGGGGGATGAAATGATTAATACATAGAATTGCAAATATCAGTGGTGCCTGAGGCCATCGGTTAAATGCATCAATCCATCTCATCTTACTGATAGAACTTCTTTACAATGTAGATTGGTCTTTGTCGGGACTCATCAAAAATTCTGTAGACGTATTCGCCTATGACACGGATGGAGAAAAGCTGGACACCGCCAAAAAACATGATCGCCAGGATCATCGTTGTAAATCCCTGTGGCACCGCATCAAAAGCAAAGAGCATGATGAGGATATAAATTGTATAAGCGATACAACCAAACATGATAAATAGACCCAGGTTTCCCATGAGCCGGATGGGCGCATTGCTAAAGCCGAAAAAACCATCAAATGCAAGTTTCACGAGTTTCTTAAAGGTATATTTAACCTCTCCGGCATCTCTTTCGTCCCGCTCATAGATAAATGGTAGCTGCCTGAAACCTACCCAGGTCCTGATACCCCTGATAAACGGGTTTCTCTCTTTCAAAGAAACCATCTGATCACGCACCTGACTGGTAAACATGGAGAAATCACCACTATCGAGGGGAATTTTCACATGTGAGGATTTTGAAAGAATCCGATAAAACAGGAAGTAAGCAAAACGTTTCAGGAAGTTTTCCTTGCGTTTTTTTCGGACCGCGTAAACGACGTCATATCCTGAGGCTAGCTTTTCGTGAAATGAAGCAAATAGCTCAGGTGGATCCTGCAGGTCACCATCCATAATACCGATATATTTCCCCTTGGCATGTTCAAGACCGGCCCAGATAGAAGCCTGATGCCCGAAATTGCGGGAAAATGACAGGATCTTAAACCTTTTATCTTTTTGATGGATCTCCAGCAGCTTTTCTTCCGTACTGTCGCTGCTGCCATCATTGATACAGAGAACCTCAAAGTTCTCGTCGAGGCTGGATAATGATTTCAAAACCCTGTCATAGAGTTTTGAAATCATTACCTCCTCGTTGAAAAGTGGTATGATTACAGTAATATTTGGACTCAAAATGAGTAAGCCTTATTTGGTAACGTTTATGTTACTCTTTTTTCTTGGTTGTTGAACCCCCTTTACGCTTTCCTGATCCTGCAATGGATTCTCTCATACTGGTATCAGACTGGATGTTTTCCAGTTTGTAATAATCCATTATTCCTAGGTTACCACTTCTGAAAGCGTCAGCAATGGCCTTAGGTATATCAGCTTCGGCAAGGATTACTTTGGCGCGGGCTTCCTGAGCTTTTGCCACCATCTCTTGCTCCTCTGCTACCGCCATGGCTCTTCTTTCTTCGGCCTTAGCCTCAGCTACTTTAAGGTCAGCAGAAGCCTGATCAGTTTGCAGTTTTGCTCCAATGTTTGCTCCTACATCCACGTCAGCGATGTCAATAGATAGGATCTCAAATGCAGTACCCGCGTCCAATCCGCGTTGCAGTACGAGTTTGGAGATCTTATCGGGGTTTTCCAGTACTTCTTTATGAGAAGCAGCAGAACCCACTGATGTTACAATACCTTCACCTACCCTGGCCAGGATGGTGTCTTCACCAGCACCCCCAACCAATTGTTGGATATTTGCCCTGATGGTCACCCGTGCTTTGGCAATCAGCTGGATACCATCTGCAGCTACAGCAGCTACGGAAGGTGTATTGATTACCTTAGGATTTACCGAGATCTGAACCGCCTCGAAAACATCTCTACCTGCAAGGTCAATGGCAGTGGCCTGACGGAATGTGAGGTTGATGTTTGCCTTGTCTGCTGAGATCAATGCTTTGATTACCTGAGGTACGTTACCTCCAGCCAGATAGTGTGTCTCAAGGTCAGAAGCCTTGAGTGATCTTTTTACATTGTTACCTCCCGTTTCATCTGTAATAATGATTCCGGCCTTTGTTGCAGTGATCAGCGAATTGACCACAATAGATGGGGGCACCTTCCGGATTCGCATAAACACAAGTTCTAACAAGCCAATTTTTACACCGGAAAATATCGCGGTTATCCAGAGATTGACTGGTACAAAATAGAGAAACACAAAAAAGGCGACTATGCCCGCTAACAATAACAGAATGAGGGTTAAATCCATTTTATTGGGTGATTGGTTTTACAATTATTTTTTTATTATCGATTTTAATAATCTCAATTTCCTGATTTTCACGAATGTACGTCCCTTCTGATCTCACTTCCAATTCCTTGTCACTAAAAATTGCTTTTCCTATTGGTTTGAGGGAAGATACTGTGGTTCCCTGATCTCCTATCTTAAGTTGGATTTCCTGATCTTCATTGAAGCGACCGGAGTTGATGTCTTTCAGAGAGAATCGCTCCCATGACTTGGTCTTAAAGGCATATACAATAGCTCCTCCATTGAAAAGGACTGCGCCAAACAATACCAACGTACCTCCTGTTGTCCCGAAGTAGTCATAGCTCAGATAGATGCCATATACAGAACACAGAAAGCCTGCGATTCCCACAACTGTTGTTCCCGGAATAAATATGATCTCCACAATAAGTAAGATCATCCCAAGAACAATCAATCCGATGACAGCAAACCATTCCATGCTTTTACAATTTACTAATAGGCCTTAGCAAAGAGCACACGACCCTTTGAAGGTTTTCCTGAGTAGATGCACTTGCCTTCTTCATCCTTTTGATCCAGAGGAACACAACGAATCGTCGCTTTGGTCTCTTCGCTTATCTTAGCTTCTGTCTCAGCCGTCCCATCCCAGTGAGCATAGACAAATCCACCCTTAGTTTCCAGGACTTCTTTGAATGCCTCATAGTCATCTACCTCGTGTGTATTTTCTTTTTTGAAATTTAACGCTTTACGGTAGATATTTTGCTGGATTTCATCTAAAAGATTAGAAACATGATCCACAACATCTGCCTGATTGATGGTTTGCTTCTCCTTGGTATCTCTTCGTGCGATTTCGACCGTGCCGTTTTCCATGTCTTTCGGTCCGATAGCAATCCTCACTGGCACACCTTTCAGTTCATATTCTGCAAATTTCCATCCCGGCTTATGGGTATCACGTTTGTCAAACTGTATGGATACGCCCTTGGCGCGTAGTTCTTTTGTGTATTTATCAGCCAGCTCAGAAATTTTGGCCAATTCTTCATCTTTTTTGTAAATAGGCACAATAACCACCTGTATAGGAGCAAGTTTTGGAGGTAAGACCAGTCCATCGTCATCAGAATGTGCCATGATCAGGGCACCCATCAATCTCGTGCTTACACCCCATGAGGTCCCCCAGACAAATTCTTCTTTACCCTCCTTCGTTGCATATTTTACGTCGAAAGCCTTAGCGAAATTTTGTCCAAGAAAATGGGAAGTACCAGCCTGAAGCGCTTTTCCATCCTGCATCAGACTTTCAATACAATAGGTTTCAACCGCTCCGGCAAATCGCTCGCTTTCGGTTTTTACACCTTTTACCACGGGAAGGCCCATGTGATTTTCCGCAAAGTCTGCATACACATCAAGCATCTGCCTGGTCTCAGCCTGGGCTTCGTCACTGGTAGCATGGGCGGTATGTCCCTCCTGCCACAAAAACTCTGCAGTTCGCAAAAACAGGCGGGTCCTCATCTCCCAACGTACCACATTGGCCCATTGGTTGATAAGTAGCGGCAGGTCACGGTAAGATTGGATCCAGTTTTTATAAGAATCCCATATAACAGTCTCTGAAGTAGGCCTTACGATGAGTTCTTCTTCCAGTTTAGCCTCCGGGTCCACAACCACACCTTTCCCTCCTTCGTCATTTTTTAGCCGGTAATGTGTCACAATGGCACATTCTTTGGCGAATCCTTCTACATGCTTGGCTTCTTTTGAAAAAAAAGATTTTGGAATAAAAAGCGGAAAATAGGCATTGGAATGACCTGTTTCTTTAAACATTTTATCCAATACATCCTGCATTTTTTCCCATATGGCAAAACCGTATGGCTTGATCACCATACAGCCCCTAACCGGCGAATTTTCGGCTAATCCGGCCTTTTTTACGAGTTCATTGTACCAAAGAGAGTAATCTTCTGATCGATTCGGTATTGCTTTCCCCATTTACTATTATCTTGGTATAAAATTTGCTTAATTTTAAGTAAATATTCGGCGGCAAATATAACCGGAGTAACCGGAAACTATTAAGTTACGTTGAATGTATTGAGTTTAAATAAGAAGGATCATGAAAGCATTCAAAAAAATAGCAGGATTTTCATCAATGATCATCGCATTGATGGTAGTGGGAAATTCGGTCTATGCGCAGGAATACGATGATTTGTATTTCACACCAAAAGACCGAAAGGAGATCAAGTATGATGGAGAAACCGTCACAAAAAGTGATGAATCAAGATCTACTTATGAGTCTTATACAAATAATACATACTCTGATAAGTATTCATCGCACAATGTAAACCCTGATTATATCGCCAGGTATCAGTCAGGCAATAGCATTCAAAGCTACAATGAAGATAGCGAGGGCAATGCCAACTACAGTCAGCCTTCTGAGAGCACAGTTGAATATTACGATGAGAATAATCAATATGCCAATGATAATACCAGTGGTCAAACCATAATCAACAACAACTATTATGGTAACACCAATAGTTATTATGATCCATATTGGGGAAACAACTGGAATAGATGGAACAGATATAATAGCTGGAATACGTGGAACGATCCATTTTGGGGAATAAACAGTGGTTTCTATTACGATCCGTTCTTCGGCTGGAGAAACTCCTGGTCAATATCCTTTGGATTCGGATCTCGTTGGGGATGGGGAAATCCATGGAGTAGATACTACATGTATGATCCATGGTATAGCCCATACTATGCCGGTGGTTTTTATGATCCATGGTTTGGAGGATTTGGTTCTCCTTATTATGGTGGCTGGGGCTGGAGAAACTCCTACTACAGCGGCTACTATAATGGATTCCACAACGGGTACTATAGCGGACTGTATTACAACGATAGAAATTTGACCCGAAGAAACTATGTGGTAGGTGCTCGAAGCAGCACCCGGGGTGGTTTTGTTTCCAACAGTCCAAGAACCAATTCAACTACAAGGAATAGCATAGAAGGATTGGGTAGAAGGTCTGATAGCAGAGATTACACTGGTACACAAAATGAATATTTCTCACGATCAAGAACCAGTGCGACCTCCGGAAGAACAGTATCTACTACCAGATCAGCTACTTCCTCCAGGTCTACCTCTACGGCTGATTATAGCAACGCAAGAACTACAAGATCGGGCTCTGCAGATTACACAAGGTCTTCGACCAATAGTAACAGTGGAAGATCTTATTCAAATCCTTCATCAACAAGTTCCAGATCTTCTTCTGGCACTACCAGAAGGTACAACAGTTCTTCGTATGACTCCAGGTCGTCTTCTTCATCTAGTGGAAGATCGTATTCTCCGAACTATAGCAATAGCAGATCTTCCTCCGGTAGTAGCTATAGAAGTTCAGGGTCTTCAAGTAGAAGTAGCGGAAGTAGTTATTCTTCTGGCTCATCAAGATCCTCAGGTTCCAGCTATTCTCCATCAAGATCAAGCGGTGGCAGCAGTAGTGGAAGAAGTAGCGGTTCTTCATCTTCCGGAAGAAGCGGTCGCTAATAAGAAAGCATTAAAAGGTCAATTAATGGATATGGTAAGCGCATGACATCACGTTATGTACTTACCAGATTTCCTGAATTTTTTTCAGGGTAGGACAAAAACACATTAATCAAAATGAAAGCTTCAAAATATATCATGTTGATTGGGGTACTAATGTTTACCCTATCAGGACAAGGACAAATAGAGGCGCAAACATTGGGGTATTATAAAGACGCCCTGATGTTTAGCCAGACAAGCCCCAATTACGGAAGCTCAGCCAGGGTCCAAGGATTTGGTGGAGCATCTGCCTCATTAGGCGGCGATATCAGTGTTGCCGGGGTGAATCCGGCCGGAATAGGCTTTTTTAACCGGAGCGTGTTTTCTGTAACACCCGGGATGAATTTCCATTCAGCAGATGCGAGCTACCTGTCAAGCTCAGTTACATCCATCAGGAATAACTTCAACATTGCAAATGTTGGGGTGGTACTTAACAATACGGTGGGAGATATAGTGAACTCTAAATTTAAGGGAGGTTCATTCGCCATCTCACTCCACAGGGTGAATGACTTCAATAATGAAATAAGATATCAGGGCAGAAATGACAACAATTCTATCATTGATGCTTTTATCGAGGAGGCAGGGAATTTAGACCCCAATGATCTGGGAGATCAGGCCTATTCGGCTTATCAGAATTATCTGATCAACCCGGTGTATAATGGAAGTAATCAGGTGGTCGGCTATGATGCATTCACCTATGGATACCCACTGCAAACAGAGACCATTGTAACTACAGGAGGTCAATATCAGTTAAACCTGGCCTGGGGCGGTAACTATAACGATCGGATATATTTTGGTGGAGGCCTGGGAATTCAGACGGTTTCCTATAGTCGTGTGAGGAGGTTTTTAGAGGATCAATATCAACCTTATGATTCCCTGAATAGTACCAGCATCAATGACGAATTAAATATTAATGGATCTGGGATCAATGCCACATTTGGTTTGATTGTACGACCTGTTAATATGCTGACAGTTGGACTTTCCTATGTCACCCCTACGTTTTATGCATTGAATGACGAATATAGTTTCGTTCACAATACGCGATGGAACAATGCGGAAGTAATAGAAGATGGTGAAACAGAAGTGCTTAACGACCTCAGTTACATCAGTGATATTTCAATTAGCAACTACACCTTAAAATCTCCTTCCCGACTTACCTTAGGAACGTCATTGTTCTTTGGTAAAATGGGGTTTGTTTCCGGGGACGTGGAATTGGTGAACTATAGCAATGCACACTTACAATCCAATGATTTCAGTACCACAGGAGACAATAATTATATTGGAGATAATTTCCGTTCTGTGATTAACTATCGGGTAGGTGCAGAGGCGAGGTTGGAAGCCTTTAGGTTCAGAGCAGGGTACTCTTTCCTCGGAGACCCATATGAAGGAGCTGATTATAGTTCCGGTAAGCGAAATATCTCAGCAGGTGTGGGTTTCAGAAAAGCGGATTATTTTATAGAGGCTGCGTATGTGCAGACCAAATTCAATACTCTGTATCAGCCCTATACGATCTCTGTTGATCAACCAGTAGCAGACATTGTAAACCGCAACAACTCATTCCTGGTGACTGTAGGCTTTAACTTTTAACTTCTAAAATAATCTTTAATAAGCCGGATCAGGGCTTCTGGTTGAGTGTCAGAGGTGCTGAGCCTGGCTTTTTTATAGATGTCATATCTGGCTTCAAACAATTCAGATAGCTTTTTTTCCGGGTCATTTTGCATCAGTGGTCGGCTCTTGGAAAGACGGATCCTTTCCAGAAGCGTTTCTCTCGGGGTGTCTAAAAAAACCGTGAGACCCGAATTGTTCATCAGATCGATATTATCATAAAAGCATGGGGTACCCCCTCCTGTAGCCATTACAAATTCCGCATGTTTTTCTATGGTCTTTTGCAATACATCGCGCTCTACCTTTCTGAACGCATCTTCCCCCTCACTGGCAAAATACTCGGAGATAGACTGATGAATGGTCTTGATGATCTCTTCATCCAGGTCGATGAAAGGGAGATTTAATTGCTCAGAAAGTAAATTTGCCTGATAGGACTTCCCCGACCCGGGCATTCCTATCAAAAAGATCTTACGGTAACTGCTCAATTTATCAATCTGTTTAAAGTGCTGATGTCCGGCACATCGTTGTGATGCCATTTTCCAACGACGGTACCATCAGAAAGCAAAAGGATACCGGGGTTGGATCTCACCATGGTTTTCAAGACAGTAGCGTCTGCATAGAAGAAAGGTATTGCCAGCTGGTATTCATGCCTTAGTGCCTCCACCTGCTCGTATCCTGAAGAAGTAAGGATCCAGGATTGGATATTATTTTGTGTCTGACTCGTTAAGCTGGCAATTGCATCCATGTGATTCTTTGAAGCATTTTCAACATCATAAATGACAAGCAACAATTTCTCGCCCTGAAACAGCTGATCGGTGTAGTCTCCTTCGTCAGTCCACACACTCAGATCCGTAATCTTTGGCTGAGCCTCAGGGTTGAGCAACTTCATTTCTTTGAACTCATAGCCTTCCTCAGTAGGATATTGTTCGAACGAAAAGGTTTCACCATCTTTTTCCAAAACATATTCATATCGGAGTTCCTCAGAAGGGTTCATCAGGGTAGGGAGGTGGTTGCCAATGGCATAAGCCCTGAAATCTATAAATGGTAAATGCCTGATGGCATAAATACCCAGAAACGTAAATATTACTGCGGCAACCCCGATGGTCAGATGCTGCCATTTTGCAGGATAAAAAGCCTGATAATTCTCGCGGTTGATGAAGATGATCACAATTAGAATAAGTAGGATCAAATCTTTGTAGAAGGACTCCCATGGTGTGAGTTTTATGGCATCTCCAAAGCATCCACAGTCTGTGACTTTATTGAAGTAAGCCGAATAGAATGTGAGGAAAGTAAAAAAGACAATGAGGCCAAGTAAAACCCAGGCAGAGATCTTCATTTCATACCCGATGATCACGGCTATGCCAAGCACAATCTCCAACACACTCAGTAATACAGAAAGGAAGAGCGCAGCAGGGATCAAATATTCAAAGAACGGCGCGAAATCGTATGAAAAGACATCGAAGTATTCTTCCAGCTTGATGGCTGTGCCCTTTGGGTCATTGATTTTTATGAGTCCGGAGAAGATGAACAAAGCCCCTACCGGGTATCTGGCAATTTCTTTGAGTATTTTCATTTTTTCTTATGCTTTGAAGTCCTCCATCAGTTTAGTTTGATCAGGCAGAACACGGAATAGTTGATCATGTCCTGGTAATTAGCTCCTATCCCTTCGGAGATGATAGTTTTACCGGAATTGTCCTCAATTTGTTTCACTCTAAACAACTTCATGAGGATAATATCTGTAATAGAGCTCACACGCATTTCCCTCCAGGCTTCCCCATAATCGTGGTTTTTGTTGGTGAGCAATTCCAGAGTTTCTTTTACAGCTGTGTCATATTTGGGCTCCAGAAAGTCATAGGTAAGCTCCATCGGATCATCTTCGGTGAGGGTCATCTGGATAAGCGCAATGATGCAATAGTTGATGATCCCAATAAATTCTGACCGGATATCTTCTTCTACCTTTTGCGTACCTTTCTCCTGAATTGATCTGATCCGCTGCGCTTTGATCAATATCTGGTCTGTGATAGAAGGGAGCCGAAGGATTCTCCAGGCTGTTCCATAATCGAGCGTCTTCTTCCTGAAAATCTCCTTACATGTTCCAATTATTTGCTCGTATTGCGCTACTGTTTGACTTTTCAAATTGTTAAATCAATTAAATTGGATTCCAATATTTCACGGACAAATCTAACACTATTGAAACTTCATCAAACATTAAATATTAAAGGTAATTTATATGGGCTGAATGAACCCAAAGTGATGGGTGTGATCAACGTAACGCCGGATTCGTTTTATACGTCGAGTCGTCAAAGTAATATAGATCACATCTTGACGGTGACAGATAAGATGATTGAAGACGGGGCTTCCTTTATCGACCTGGGTGGATATTCGTCTCGCCCGGGGGCAAAAGATATTACAATCGATGAGGAGCTGAGGCGGGTAATTCCACCTATTGAAGCAATTAATCGGGAGTTTCCGGAATTAATTGTGTCCATTGATACGTTTAGATCTAGAGTGGCTGACGAGTCGGTTTCTGCGGGGGCTTCAATAATCAATGATATCTCAGCGGGGGATTTGGATGATCAGATGGTAGATGTGGTAGCAAAGCATCACGTACCATATATCATCATGCATATGAAGGGCACCCCTCAGAACATGGTACAAAAGGCTGAATACAATGACCTGGTTAAGGATGTTGTCTTTGCGCTTTCTTCGAAGATTGAGCTGCTGGCAGAAAAAGGAATACCCGATATCATCGTTGACCCGGGATTTGGGTTTGCAAAAAATATCGAACAGAATTTTGAGTTATTATCAAAATTAGAAGCGCTATCCACGTTGGAACGTCCAATGCTGGTTGGATTGTCAAGGAAGTCAATGATCTATAAAACACTAAATATTGAACCGGAACAAGCTTTAAATGGCACAACTGTTGTGAATACATTAGCTTTGTTGAAGGGGGCTTCCATTTTGCGTGTTCATGATGTGAAAGAGGCTGTTGAAGTGGTAAAACTTGTCAATAAATTAAATCTGTGATCTTAGGTTTTAACATTGGTTTTTTGGAGATAGACCTGGTGGATATCATCGATATCCTGCTGTTTGCTTTCTTGCTGCAGCAGGTGTACAAATTGATGCGCGGGAGTGTCGCCATAAAAATCTTCCTGGGATTTCTTGTTCTTTATTTAGTATACCTGGTAGTGAATGCTGCCGATATGGAGTTGCTGAGTACTGTACTCGGTCAGTTTATGGGCGTTGGGGTATTGGCGGTGATCATACTCTTCCAGCAGGAGATCAGAAAATTCCTTCTGCTTTTGGGGCGTACCCATGTTTTTCGGGAAGGGTCCATATTAGAAAACATAAAATCCATATGGTCTCTCAACGGCAACAATAAGAAATCTGAAATTACTCCGATAATAGAAGCTGCCAAGACATTGGGGGGATCCAATACCGGCGCTTTGATTGTAATATCCAGAAACTCTGAACTTAAGTTCTATGCCGAATCCGGGGATCGCCTGGATGCAAAAGTTTCAAAAAGATTATTACTGGCTATTTTCAATAAATTCAGTCCATTACATGATGGGGCCGTTATTGTTTACGACAATCAGATCATCGCTGCACGGTGTATCCTACCGGTCACTGAGCGGGATGACCTCCCGGCACAATATGGCTTACGTCATAGAGCAGCCGTCGGGATGTCGGAAAATACGGATGTTTTGATTTTGGTTGTCTCTGAGGAAACCGGACAACTTACCACAGTCCGAAATGGAGAAATTAGTCAGAACCTTTCAGCGCAGGAGCTCAGAAAGAAGATCAATGACTATCTGTTTGAAAATGAAAACTATGAAAGTACCGGTGAGACTGTCTTGAAAAAAGCCAAAGAAGAAGCTAAAAAGGAAGAAAAGGTCGCTGATCCGGTGAAGAAACAACGTCCAGAACAACCTGTAGATATTACCTCTTAATTCGGGGAGCCATCTTAGGTTTTGGCTTCTTTACAGGGGTCTCCACGGCTTTTTTATCTTCTGATTCGAGCTTATACTGGCGTCTTATCTTGTTGATCAGGTAAAGTTTTTGGGCTGTGAAGCTATCCGGATGCAATTGGCTGAAAAGTAGGTCAAACTCTCTGAAAAGCCGATTATTCCCCGATTTGAAGCGATCCGGGTCAATTTTTTTAGATATCAGGTACTCTTTCCAGGTCATGCTACAAAGCTAATTCAAACAATTATCATTCTATAGAACTATTCTTTTCAATAGCTTTGCAAAAAAAATAACTAGTCAGATCCTCAATCCTTCCCCAACAACCAAACAGCACAATTATGCCTGACTTAAAGAACTTAACGCTATCCACCAAAGAGGATATTCTTACGGTGACCATCAACAGAGAGAAGAAATTGAATGCACTTAATAAGGCTACGCTCAATGAGTTGAAAGAAGTGGTGCAATCTGTATATGACGACAAAGAGATCAAAGGAGTTATCGTTACAGGTGCCGGAGACAAAGCTTTCGTTGCAGGAGCAGATATCAGTGAATTTACTGACCTCAACGAGATGATCGCCCGAAAATTTGCCGAAGAAGGTCAGGAGGTAATGGAGCAAATCGAGAATTGTCACACGCCATTTATTGCTGTTGTCAATGGTTATGCCCTGGGTGGAGGGTGTGAGCTTGCCATGGCTTGTCATATGAGGATCGCCACACAGTCTGCCAGGTTTGGCCAGCCGGAAGTGAACCTTGGGATCATTCCCGGATATGGAGGCACCCAGCGCCTGACCCAACTTATTGGTAGGGGCAGAGCCAATGAATATTTACTTTCCGGAAACATGATGGATGCATCCACCGCGGAGGCATTTGGTTTGGTAAATCACGTGGAAGCTGATAAAGAGGCGGCACTCAAACATGCCCATGAATTACTCATTACCATCAGTAAGAAAGCCCCGATTGCCACAGGCTTGATAGTAGACTGCGTAAATGCGGTCTTCAACGACGAAAACGGATATCAAACGGAGGCCAACGCCTTTTCGAGGTGTTGTGGAACCGAAGACTTCAAAGAGGGGTCAAGAGCATTCATTGAAAAACGGGAGCCTGAATTTAAAGGCGATTAATGGCTAAACTCCGGACACTGGCTGGTCAGACAGTCGTATATGGTGTAAGCGGCATCCTGGGCAGGCTCATCAACTTTGCGCTTGTCCCACTCTATACTGCTGTATTCAAAGACACCTCAGTATATGGGGTGGTCGTTGAGCTATATGCCTACGTTGCGTTTTTGAATGTCCTATATTCCTATGGCTTTGAGACATCCTTTTTCCGGTATGCTACAAAAGAGCAGGACTATTCGGGATACTTCAATGTAGCTCAAACCAGCCTGCTGATATCTTCCGTACTATTTAGTGGCATTCTCATACTCCTGGCCAATCCTATTGCCCAGTTCATTGAATATCCGGATCAGCATATTTATATCATTTGGTTGGCTATCATTATAGCCATCGACGCCATTGTTGTGATTCCTTTTGCCAGGTTAAGGCTTGAAGGTAAAGGTGTCAGGTTTGCCACATTCAGGATGATCAATATCCTGATCAATGTAGGGCTCAACCTGTTTTTTATATTGTTCTGTCCATGGTTGATGGCCAACCATTCAGATGCGCAGATCGCACAGTGGATCAGTAAAATTTATTCACCTGAAATAGGGGTTGGGTATGTATTTATTTCCAACCTGATCGCCAATGCTTTCTATCTGGTTTTCTTTTTGCCTGACCTGCTGAGGGTTCGTCTTACGTTAGACAGAAGATGGAATACCATGTTTAGCTATGCAGCACCTTTATTGGTGGTGGGCCTTGCCGGAGTTATGATAGATACATTGTCCAGAACCATGATCAAGTACTGGCTGCCTGAGGGTTTTTACCCGGGGAAGACCAGCCAGGATATTCTGGGAATTTATGGGGCGTGTTTTAAACTCTCTGTATTTATGACCCTGGCCGTTCAGGCATTTCGATATGCATTTGAGCCTTTTTTCTTCAATGAGTCTACCAATAAAGAGTCTCCTGAATTGTTAAGTAAAGTCATGAACTACTTCATCATCTTTGGGGCTTTTGCCTGGATGATGATATCGTTACTTCTGCAGGACCTGGGGCCCATCTTTCTAAGGTCTCCTAAGTATCTGGAAGGATTGGACATTGTGCCATGGTTGCTCGGGGGTGGTCTATGTTTAGGAATCTATTACAATCTTTCTGTTTGGTATAAACTCACAGATAAGACCATCTATGGGGCTTACATCAATATCATTGGGGCTGTGATGACGATCGGACTAAATATTTGGCTCATTCCTGTCATTGGATATATGGGAAGCGCCATAACAACGTTTGTAGTTTATGGAACCATGATGGTAATCAGTTACTTATATAGTAGGAGGTACTATCCGGTTCCCTACAAGGTGGCCAAAGGATTGTTTTACCTGGGATTGGCAGGTGGTTTGATCATCGGTGCTTATTTTTGGGAGCATGTTGCCATGAGCAGGTACGTATATATCCTGTTTTCAGCTGGTGTTTTTGCATTGGCAGCATGGTTTTTGGATATTAAAAGATTGATAAATACCTCCAGATTGTAACCTGTGTGTTATTATTTCGATTATAATTCAAACGTATAACTGAGAGAAATATAGTGACAAGGCATCTACACATGTGGTTTGTTCTGGTGATCCTGGTTCTTGGCTTTGAGGTTTCAGCTCAAAGAAAGAAAAAGGATGTCTCCCCTATAGACGTCACTCAACTTTCGGAGGACATTGCTCTGAAAGCTGAAAGCACATTGATTGAAGCTGAAAAGGAGATGATCCTGGAGAATTATGCCAAAGCATACGATTTGTTTCAGGTAGCCCTGGGGCTCAATCCAAATAACCCGACCATTCACTTCAAGATTGCTGAAGTACTTTCTAAAAATGGCGAGTCACGTCAAGCTGTCAGTTATATCAAAAAGGCAATAGAGCTCGATAGAAAGAATAAATACTTTCATGTTTTAGCGGCAGAGATCTACAAATCCATTTCGGAGTATGACCTGGCACTTAAGGAATACGAATTTCTGGTTGATAACTACCCCGGAAGCAGCTCTTATCTGTTCGACATCGCAATCATCTACCAGTTTCAGGGCAAGAATCAGCGTGCTTTGGCGACTTATGAGCGTGCAGAAGAAATATTCGGTCTTAATGAATTTGTGCTGAGGGAAAAGCAAAAGATCTACCTTAAAGAAAGAAACTATGAAGCGCTGATCAGCGATTGGGATGAACTCATAGCTGCCTACCCTGATAACAAAGATTATACAATTGAGTTGTGCGAGTTTCTGTTACAGAGAAATCGTGTTGATGAAGCAAAGCAAAGGCTGGAGAAATTATTGGTTGAGGAGCCTGACAACATGAAAGCAGAGTTGCTTCTAAGCCAAATATCCTTAAGGTCAGGGGACCTTGATAAAGCTATCAGGCTGGCAGAAAATACCCTGGCGGATTCGGCATTTAATTACAAAGCAAAGTTCCAGCTCTTGAATGCATTGGTCAACCTGGCTGTGGACTCGGGCAAGGTGGAAAAGGTCAAAGACCTGTCCATATCACTTGCTAATCAATATACAGATCAATATGAGGTGCAAGCTTTTGTTGGAGACTTACTCTTTAAGATGGGCGAGGAAAGTGCTGCGGTTGACTATTACCTGGCAGCGCTTAAGATTGAGCAGTCAGACTTTAAGGTATGGCAAAATATCCTTAATATTGAGATGAGGATGGAGGCGTATGACCGCGTGGTGCAGCATGCTGATGCAGCCATGGAATATTTTCCCAATCAGGCCATTTTGTACTTCTTTTCCGGTACAGCAAACCAGATGATTGGAAATTATCAGGAAGCAGTGAACGTGCTGGAGACAGGTAAAAAGTATGCATTGGAAGAAAACCTGATTGTTTTGTTTCAAGGCCAGCTCGGAGATAGTTACAACAGTCTTCAGATGTACGAAAAATCAGAGATTGCTTACGAGACAGCCTTGCAATACGACCCTGAAAACAGCCATGTGCTCAATAACTACAGCTATTTCCTAAGTCTAAGGAGTTCTAATCTGGACAAAGCCCTAAAGATGTCGGCAAAGCTAGTAGAGCTATATCCACAGGAAGCTACCTTTCTGGATACACATGGTTGGGTTTTGTATACCATGGGTGACTATGACAAGGCACTGATCTTTCTGGAAAAGGCTGCTGGCCTCAAAGAAGACGGAACGATTATTGAGCACCTGGGTGACGTATTATTCAGGCTTGGCCGTGTGGATGAAGCTGTAAAACAATGGGAAAGAGCAAGTAAGTTGGATGATGCCTCAGAAAATATTGATAAAAAAATCCTGGACAGGAAGCTATATGAATAAATCTCAAATTCTTTATTTATTGCTTTTTGTACTCCTTTTTTCTTCCTGCAATAGAAACATCAAAAACCTTTTTGATCGCAACAATACTGTCCTGGAAGTAAATGAAGTTGATTTTGATTACCTGTCGGCCAAAGCAAAAGTAGATTTCCAAAGTGAGAAAAATCTATCGCTTACTGCCAATTTCAGGATTAGGAAGGACAGTGTGATTTGGATTTCATTGTCTCCGGGTCTTGGAATCGAGGCGGCAAGAATATTGGTGGCTCATGATTCAATCTGGGTGATCAATAAGCTGGATAAGACCGTAGATCAGTTGGATTATGCGTCCGTCAGCAAAGACTTCGATTTTGACATCAGTTATCAGCTCATTCAGTCTGTGATTCTGGGAAATCTGATTTTCCCTTATGAAAGAGAACAAGTAGTACGATCAGCTGATGTATTTACCTATGCTACCAGGTCTGGTAACTATAAATTTGAAAATTCAATTGGCTCACTGAGCAAAAAGCTGGAGAAAATCCAGGTTCGTGATAATGTGACCAAAAATGAGGTATCTGTAGGTTATCAGGACTTTCAGCTGGTGGGGGAGCAAATTTTCCCATTTAAGATTTTTGCGGTGTTGCAGTACGGAGGGACCACCAAAAAAGAAGATACCAAGGTAGATATCGAATTCAATAAAATTGAAATTGAAGATAAACCATTGAAATTTCCCTTTAATATTCCGCAAAAATATGAGGTGGAGTAATCCTTATAGTGTTTGTGTTATTTTGATTTTTTTTCTCATTCAGGCCCCTGTCTTTGGTCAAAAAACCAAGACAGAGCTGGAGAAGGAGAAGCGGGAGAATCTTCAAAAAATTGCTGAGGCTGAAAAAATCCTGGCAGAGACAGAGAAGGAGAAGCGGGCTACCGTGGGGCAACTCAGGGCTTTGAATCAGCAGATTTCTGCCAGAGAAGGACTTATCAATTCTTTGAATCAGGAGGTTCGGCTGATTGACAGTGAGATGGGAGATCTGGGAGTCATTGTAAAAGCCCTGCAGCGAGACCTTGAGATACTCAAAGAAGAGTACGCAGCCATGATCTATTCTGCATATAAAACAAACCATGGCTTCAATAAAATCACCTTTCTCTTCTCAGCATCTACATTCAACCAGCTTTTTCAGCGATTAAAATACCTGGAACAATATGGTGAGGCCAGAAAAAACCAGGCAGCCCAGATTGAGGCTGTTTCAAAAGAATTAATTAGCCAGCGAAATCAGTTAGAAGTCAAAAGAAGAGAACAAAATGTCATCTTGAGCCAGCAGATAGCAGAAAACAAGAAACTACTTAGCTTAAAGACCAAACAAAACAGCCTGATTGCCAACCTTTCCCAAAGGGAAAAAGAGCTTAGTAAGGAGCTGGCAGCACGAAAGAAGGCTGTAGACGAACTGGATAACCTGATAGCGGAGGTTGTAAGGAAGGAGATCGAACGATCCAAGTCCCTTTCTTCTGCCGCACTTGCTAATGAAGAGCAGCTATCCAGCGTATTTGAGTCAAACAAAAACAAGCTCAACTGGCCGGTTTCGCCTGGTTTTATTTCACAAAAATTCGGAAGGCAACCTCATCCGGTACTCAAGGGCATCATGGAAGACAACCCTGGTGTGAATATCCAGACGAGTCCAAACGTTCCGGTAAAAAGTGTATTCGATGGGAAAGTGATCCAAAAAGTATTTGTCCCCGGAATGAATAATGCAGTCATTATTCAGCACGGAGAATATTATACCTTGTATGCCAAGCTGAAAGAAGTCAATGTAAAGATCGGCCAGCCAATAGCTGCTAATGATGTGATAGGCACGGTTTATACGGACAATACAGGATTGAGTGAGCTTCATTTCGAGGTGTGGAAACAGCGAATTAAATTAAATCCTGAGCAGTGGCTACTGATAAAATAGAATTTACTATCTAAAGCATCAATATTTAATTATCTTTGAATTTAAACTTTAAAAAAATCATATGAACACGGTATTAGCAATTGGAATGCCAGGAGGATGGGAAATACTGGTAATAGCACTTTTCATCATTATCTTTTTTGGTGCTAAAAAAATACCTGAAATCGCGAGAGGAATGGGAAGAGGTATCCGTGAGTTCAAGGATGCCACCAAAGAGATAAAAAATGAAATCGAAGAAGGTGGCAAGACTTCTACCGCTTCCGCATCTAAAGTAAAAGAAGAACAGCACAAAGATTAAGCAATCTTGCAAGCCAATTCAACTTATCAGCAAATCAGGCAGCAGCTTGATGGTGGGAAGATTACGTGCGCGGAAGTTGTATCACATTACTTAACCAACATTCGGGAAAAGGACACTGAACTCAACGCCTTTCTGTCTGTCTATGACAAAGAGTCTATCCAGAGAGCGAAGGAGGTTGACGACAGGTTGAGTCGGGGAAAAGCCGGTAAGCTTGCCGGTTTAGTCGTAGGTATCAAAGATGTCCTATGCTATGCCGACCACCCGCTTCAATGTGGAAGTAAGATCCTCGACGGATTCAATTCACAGTTTAATGCTACGGTAGTACAGCGATTGTTGGACGAGGATGCCATCATCATTGGCCGAAACAACTGCGATGAGTTTGCTATGGGGTCATCCTGTGAGAACTCTGCCTTTGGACCGGTAAAAAATGCTGACAACACCAACAGAGTTCCCGGTGGCTCATCGGGAGGATGTGCAGTAGCCGTTCAGGCTGACATGTGTACCGTATCCCTGGGTACCGATACCGGTGGATCTGTAAGACAGCCAGCTTCATTTTGTGGAACTGTTGGTTTGAAACCTACCTACTCCAGGATCTCGAGACATGGATTGGCTGCTTATGCCAGTACTTTCGATGTGATCGGTATTTTCTCTAACGACATCAGAGATGCAGCTCTGGTGCTTGAAGTAATCGCCGGAGACGATGAAATTGACAGTACTGTCTCCAAAAAACCGGTATCAAAATACAGCGATGAATTGGATTTTGACAAAAAGGTGAAAATCGGCTACTTCAAAGAAATTGTAGAGAGTGAAGCGATCAATGAAGAGGTAAGAGATGTATTTCTCGAAAAAGTGGAGCAGCTGAAAGCAGAGGGACATAAGGTGGAAGAAATCTCATTTCCATTGATGAAATATGCTCTCCCAACCTATTATATCCTAACTACCGCAGAAGCCAGTTCAAACCTTTCCCGCTATGATGGGGTCAAATATGGTTATAGGATTGAGAATCCAAAGAACCTGGAGTCAATGCTTAAAATGACGAGGTCAACGGGCTTTGGTCATGAGGTGTTTAGAAGAATTATGTTGGGTACTTTTGTGCTATCGGCCAGCTATCATGATGCTTATTACCTTAAAGCACAAAAGGTGAGAAGAAAAATAAAGAATGAGCTGGAAGAACTGTTGTTGGACTACGATTTCATCGTTCTCCCAACAGCCCCATCCACGGCATTTGAGCTAGGGTCAAAAACCGAAGATCCTATGGAGATGTATCTGGCAGATTTGTTTACTGTTCAGGCGTCTGTTGCGGGTATACCGGCTATCTCTGTTCCAGTGGCGAGAGACAAAGACGGGATGTCCATTGGCTTGCAAATCATGAACAAGCATTTTGAAGAGTCTTCGTTATTAGCATTTGGCGACTATGTTATGAGTTCAATAGCAAAATGAAAAGTCTGGTATTCATATTAATCAGTGTATCTGTTCTTTCGATAGGGTTTTCTCAGGAATTGACCTATAGTTATTCTTCAGAACTAACGTATGATTACATTCCGGATGCTTCTTATGATCTCGTAGCAGATCGTATTTCGTGTATTGAGACCGATGTGCCCTTGAATTATAACGAGAGGGTAAAAGCGTTTATTGACTATTTCACGGTAAGAGATCGCAACTACACACGCTCAATCATGAGCAAGGTAGATCACTTTTTTCCGATTTTTGAGGAAGCCCTGGCAAGATATGACATGCCGGAGGACCTTAAGTATCTTTCAATCATAGAATCGGGACTGGTTCCCAATGCAGTAAGTCCGGCTCGGGCAGTAGGGTTGTGGCAGTTTGTTTCCTATACAGGTAAGATGTATGGTTTGAACAATGACTGGTATCTGGATGAACGCATGGATCCATATGAAGCTACTGATGCTGCATGCAGGCATCTCAGAGATCTTCATCGGATGTTTGGTGACTGGGAACTGGCACTGGCCGCTTACAACTGCGGGCCAGGAAATGTAAGAAAGGCCATCAGAAGAAGTGGTTATAAAAAGACCTTTTGGGAGATATATAGATACTTGCCAAGAGAAACAAGATCTTATGTGCCCCAGTTCGTTGCGATGATATACGCCTTAAAATATGCTCCTGAGCATAATTTATTTGTCGACGAGCGGGATTTCCATAGATACCCTGTCACGGATACGATTTCTGTAAGTCAATATTTCCATCTGGAAACATTCTGCAATCAGCTGGGCTTGTGTCTTGATGACATGCTTAGTCTTAATCCTCAGATCAAACGTGGTGCCTTACCTGAAGGCACAAAGGATTTTCCATTGAGAGTTCCTTATGATTTGAAAGAAGAGATTGTTCAGAACAGGGCTTTTTTGATGGATACTGCTTCCAAAGTGGGCAAAGAAGAGCTTATTTACCTTTCACGAAATATGCCCGGTAGCACTTATGGAAGAGAGAAAGTGGTTTACAGGGTAAGTAGCGGGGATGTATTGGGGTCAATTGCGCAAAGACATAATGTGCGAGTCTCAGATATCAAAGAGTGGAATAATTTGAACTCAAACCTTATCAGGGTAGGTCAGAGATTGAATATTTGGGTACTCCCTACCTATAATAGTTCTACAAAGGACCTATATCTAAAGTCAGCCAACACGACTGCAGCTGCTCCGGCTCCAAAGGTGGACCCCAACAGTACCGGCCAGAAATTTCATACTGTACAGTACGGGGATACGCTGTGGGATATAGCAAATATCTACGCCAACCTATCTATTGAAAAGCTCAAACAGCTCAACAACCTCACAAGTAATGTGATCAAACCTGGTATGAAGCTTATTATTTCCGAATAATAAAGCGTTACTTAAACGGATACTGTTTATAAATTTTACATTTGTAGTAAACCCGCTTAGGTATGAAGCCAAAGAACGTTATTTATTGTAATTAAATCTTTGCCATGCAAATTGGCCGTTGACGGTGCAGTTAACTCTGCATATTATTGTGTATTGCGGCACCAGGTAAGCGACCCTATAATTAATAGACCTTAATACTCATGAAAAACTCAATAATTTTCTTTTTTGGAGTGCTGCTGATGGTTTCTTCGTGCAAGGAAGCCAGGGACCAAATGAAGGAGGACCTCAAGCCCACAGCCAGAGGTGAAGTAGGTGAGATCATTTTAATCATGGATTCAACACAGTGGATTGGGCCCTTGGGAGAGCAGATAAAAAGCATGTATCGGGCTCCGATGCCGGGATTGCCCCAGCCTGAGCCCATGTTTGACTTGAGTAAGGTAAACCCTCTCAAAATCAATGATGTATTTCGGTCTTCAGCCAACATGATATTTGTGATGACGCTGGATAGTGAAACCAGTCAAAGCCTACGGATCAGGGAGTATTTCACGAATAAATCCCTGAAGATGATCCAGGGGGATTCATCATTGTTTATGGCCATCCACCGGGATGAGTTTGCAAAAGGACAAATTGTTCTCTATCTCTTTTCACAGTCTGAAGAATTGCTGATTAAGAAATTAAAGGAAAATGAGGATCAACTGGTAGGTATTTTTGAAAACTCAGCCATTGAAAGCACCAAAGACAAGCTATTCAAAAGTAAGGAGACTACCTTGATGAAAGCGTTGAAAGAAGATTTTGGGTTTGAGATATCTATCCCATATGGCTGGGAGCTTGCAAAGCAAAACAAGAACTTTGTTTGGCTCAGAAGGTTGGAAGCAAGCTCGGAACAGGACATATTTATCCATTCTGAACGATATACAGATCAAAGTATTTTTGAAAATATTGGTGCTTATCGCGACAAGATCACTGAGACATTTCTGCGAGACAGTGAAAAACCCGATAAATATATTACCCGGCAACTACAGGAATATGTTCCACTTGAGACCAAGCAGATATCCTTTAAAGGGCGATTCGCCATCGAAGCCAGGGGACTGTGGAAAATCAGTGATAACTCCGGTGGAGGACCCTTTGTGAGTTACACCATAGTAGATGAGGCAAACCAACGAGTCTACTACATCGAGGGGTATGTTTATTCCCCGGGAACAAACAAGAAAAATCTGGTAAGAGAAGTAAATGCTATTTTAAGTACCTTTAGCCTTCCACCAGCAGAAAATTCAGCTGCGATGCAGTAACCAACCTACTTTTTTTATGTGTGCTAAAATCAGAAAGAATGAAGCCCTGGACTTCCATGAAGCAAGCCCGGCAGGCAAGATTGAAGTAAGACCAACCAAGCCGCTCAGCAGCCAGCACGATCTGGCACTAGCCTATTCCCCAGGAGTAGCAGAACCGTGTAAGCTAATTCACAAAGACAATGAGTTGGTTTATAAGTATACGGCAAAAGGCAACCTTGTAGGAGTGATTTCTAACGGAACCGCTGTATTAGGACTTGGAAATATTGGTCCGGAAGCTTCCAAACCGGTGATGGAGGGAAAAGGAGTTCTCTTTAAGAAATTTGCTGGGATCGATGTCTTTGATATCGAAATCAATGAAAATGATCCGGATAAGTTCATTGAGATTGTAAAGAGTCTTGAACCCACTTTCGGTGGAATTAACCTGGAAGATATCAAAGCTCCCGAGAGCTTCAAGATTGAAAAGGAGCTCAAGGAAAAGATGAATATCCCGGTGATGCATGACGACCAGCATGGTACGGCCATCATATCCAGTGCTGCCTTGATCAATGCACTCGAAGTCAATGGAAAGAAAATAGATAAAATCAAGATAGTGGTGAGTGGTGCCGGTGGTGCGGCAATTGCCTGCACGGATCTCTATGTCGCCCTTGGAGCCAGGAAGGAAAACATCGTAATGGTGGATAGTAAGGGTGTAATCAAGAAAGACCGCCCTAATCTTGATGAAAACAAAGTCAGGTATGCTACCAATATCAAAGCCGATACCCTGGAGGAAGCACTTGTAGATGCTGATATGTTTCTGGGGCTGTCAGTAGCAGATATCCTCAACCCTGAGGCACTCAAAAAGATGGCCAAAGATCCTATAGTGTTTGCACTTTCTAATCCGGACCCTGAGATTTCCTATGAATTGGCCATGAAAACGCGAGATGATATCATCATGGCTACAGGTAGGTCGGATCACCCTAATCAGGTCAATAATGTGCTGGGCTTCCCATACATATTCAGGGGAGCATTGGATGTACGGGCCACGGCCATCAATGAAGAAATGAAGCAAGCTGCAGTATTTGCTATTGCCAAACTTGCCAAACAACCGGTGCCGGAAATGGTGTTGAAGGCTTATACCAGCACAACCATGAAGTTTGGTAGGGAATATTTGATACCTAAACCCCTGGATCCCAGACTGATTACATCTATTTCTCCTGCTGTGGCCAGGGCAGCTATGGAAAGTGGAGTAGCTCGAACACAGATCAAAGATTGGGATAAGTATAATGAAGCACTCCTGGACAGAATTGGTGTTGATCAACGACTAATTTCCCGTGTTGTAGCCAGGGCCAGGAAGGATCCGAAAAGAGTCGTTTTTGCCGAAGCGGACGATGTAAAGATCCTGAAGGCGGCTCAAATGTCAATAGACGAGGGCTTTGCTATTCCGGTTTTACTGGGAAATGAAAAAGTGATCAAAGAAATCATCGCAGCCAATGAGTTAGACGGTCTTGAATCGTGTAAGATTATTGATCCGGTGAAGGAGTCAAAGAAGCTTGATCAGTTTGCAGAGAAGCTATATGAAAAACGTCAGAGAAAAGGACTGACGCTGCGTATGGCGCGTAAGTTGATGCTGAGTAGAAACTATTATGGTGCCATGATGGTAGAGCTGGGAGAGGCCGATGCGTTGATCTCCGGTTTGTCCAATGATTACCCAAAAACCATTTTACCTGCACTACAGATCATTGGTGTCGCCAGCCATGTAAATAGAGTGGCCGGGATGTATATCCTGAGCAGTAATCGGGGGAATTATTTCTTTGCAGATACCACAGTCAATCTCAATCCGGATGTTGATGCTTTGGTAGATATCATTGGTCTGACGAAGAATGCCGTTCGATTTTTCGATACGGAACCAAGCATAGCAGTATTGAGCTATTCAAACTTTGGTTCTGCCAAAGGAGATGTCCCGGTGAAGACGGCAAAGGCGGTAGCACTGGCCAAAGAAAAATGGCCTGATCTGATCATCGATGGTGAACTTCAGGCCAATGTGGCACTGAATAAGCAGCTTCTCAAAGAAAATTACCCGTTTAGTATACTGGCGAATCATCCTGTAAACACCTTCGTCTTCCCGGATCTCGATTCCGGAAATATTGCTTATAAACTTTTAATGGAGTTAGGAGGCGCTGAAGCCATTGGCCCAATCCTCATGGGAATGAATAAACCCGTTCATGTATTGCAGGTGGGTAGCTCAGTAAGGGAAATTTTCAATATGGTAGCCATTGCCGTGGTTGATGCCCAAATAAATCCTGTAGAAAATGATTAACTATTTGTCTGGTAAGTTGGTAGTGAAAGATCCAACTTATGTGGTAGTGGATATTGGAGGAGTTGGATATGAGGCCAAAATCAGTTTAAACACCTTTGCATCCGTCAAAAATCATGATTCGGTAAAGCTGTATACACATCTTCATATCAAGGAAGATGCACATACGCTTTATGGATTTTATGAGCCTTCGGAAAAGAAGCGGTTTTTAGATCTGATTTCTATTTCCGGTGTTGGACCCAGTACCGGCCTGATGATCCTGTCATCACTTTCACCGGAAGAATTACAGCAGGCTATTGTCCATGACAATGTTCCAGTCATCCAAAAGGTTAAAGGCATTGGTCTTAAAACAGCTCAAAGGATTGTGCTTGAGTTAAAGGATAAAATGAAAAAAGAGGGACTATTAGATAAATCTGTGGATATTTCGATCAAATTTGACAATACATTGAGGTCAGAAGCGTTATCGGCTTTGACCACTTTGGGAATAGCCAAGCCAGCTGCTGAAAAAAGTGTTGATTTGGTATTGAAAGAGCACGGCCAGGAAATTAAACTTGAAGACTTAATCAAACAGGCATTGAAGAGAGCCTGATTCGTACTTTTATTTCATTTGTTTGAATTCAAAAGCCTACATAATAGTATTCTTAAGTGTAGCGTTGTTTTTTGGTTGGGAAGCTGAAGCAATCACCCTGGATGAATCTTTTATATATATCCCATTGCCGGATACTATACCAGAAGATACCATCCCCACCGATTCTGTCGGTCCCTATGAACCTTCTTTCACGCCAACTTATCAACCTGACTATCGCTTTGGAGATCCTTTCTCCAATCGAACAAGCTCATCTCCACTTCTTCTGAGCGATCCTTCCAGCATCGACCTCCAGGTAGAATACGATTCAGGCATCAATTATACGGTCTATGAACGCATAGGAGATGTGAATTTCCGACCGATGACTACCATGACTTTTGATGAATATGACAAATACAATGATCAGCAAATAGTCAATGAATACTTCAAAGAACGATCAGCAGGACTGGATGGTGAGAGTGCTGTGAGTGGGAGGAGCCTTATCCCACGACTCTATGTAGGCCCTGTTTTTGATCGGTTGTTTGGCGGCAGCTATGTAGATATTCAACCCAATGGTTTTGTCAATCTCGACTTTGGGGGCAGGTTCCAGCGTATCAATAACCCGGCTATACCTCTCCGTCAGCAACGAAATGGGGGCTTTAATTTCAACCAGCAGATATCCCTCAATGTAGTAGGAAAAGTAGGAGAAAAACTCGCCATCACAGCCAACTTTGACAACAACAACACTTTTGATTTTCAAAATAACCTTAAAGTAGAGTACACGGGTTATGAGGAGGACATTGTAAAGAAAATTGAGATTGGAAATGTGAGTATGCCTGTTTCCAATAGCCTGATGACGGGTGCTCAATCCCTTTTTGGAATTAAAACGCAACTCCAGTTTGGGAAGCTGTTTGTAACGAGTGTGCTTTCGAGACAACAAGGCCAAAGTGAAGTGTTAACCATCGAGAGCGGTTTTCAGGGGCGTGAATTTGAGGTAAGGGCTTCTGATTATGATGAGAACAGACATTTCTTCCTGGGTCATTTCTTCCGCGAAAACTATCAGAACTGGTTAGGGAATCTTCCTCAGATCACCTCGGGTGTAAACATTACCCGGGTGGAGGTTTATCTGATCAACAGGACCCAGGATACCCGAACCACCCGAAATGTAGTTGGATTCATGGATCTGGGAGAAGGAAACAGGATTTATCGTCCGGGTAATCCAAATATAGGTAATGGGATTGGCAACGTTCCCACACAAAATGGGGCAAATAATCTTTATTCTGCCATTTCAAATAATTCTAGTGTAAGAAACTCCAGTGAGACCTCCGGTGCGCTACAAAACAGCTTCGGATTTGTTAACTCCACTGACTATGTACTGATCCAGACAGCCAGGAAGCTTGAAGATAATGAATTTACCATCAATAAGCAGCTGGGATATATCACCTTGCTCAGGAAGTTACAGAATGATGAGGCACTGGCTGTTTCCTATGAGTATACCTACAATGGCCAGGTATATAAAGTGGGTGAACTAACTGAAGATTACTCGGGACTGGCCGATGATCAGGTGATCTATATGAAGCTGCTCCGGCCCAATAAGATCAATACCGATGTGCCATCATGGGACCTGATGATGAAAAACATTTACAACCTCAATGCCAGTCAGATCGATCCGAATGGATTTACTCTCAGGATCCACTACCGGGATGACCGCACCGGGATTGACAACCCATCCCTGCACGAGGGAAGAAGAACTAAAGATAAACCCCTCATAGAGCTAATGGGGCTGGATCAGTTGAACCGAAACAATGACAAACAGAAAGACGGAAATTTCGACTTCATAGAAGGCATCACCATTGATACCCGGAATGGGAATGTGATTTTCCCGGTGCTGGAACCTTTTGGAAGTGAGTTGAGAAAATATTTTGATCCAGATACGGAACCAAGTCTGATTGAAAAATATGTCTACGATACCCTGTATCGTACAACGAGGGCTGATGCTCAGCAAGTAGCTGCTCAAAACAAGTACTTCATTCTGGGTAGGTTCAACGCAGGCTCATCAAGTGAGATCGTGTTGCCAGGTATCAATATCGCTGAAAACTCAGTGGTAGTAACCGCAGGAAATACTCCATTGACCGAAGGCCTGGACTATACTGTAGACTACAACCTTGGCCGGGTCAGGATTATCAATGAAGGGATCCTGAATTCAGGCAAGACCATCAATATTTCTTATGAAAAAGCCGACCTGTTTAATTTCCAGAGCCGATGGCTGTATGGTACCCGGCTGGATTATCGATTCAGTGATAAGTTCAACATTGGAGCTACATTACTCCATCTCAACGAACGCCCCGGGGGAATCACCAGGTACAAAATAGGAGACGAGCCAACGAGTAACACCAAATACGGATTTGACATCAATTATCAGACAGAGGCCAATTTCCTGACCAAGATGGTTGATTTTCTACCTCTGATCAGCACGAAGGAGATGTCTAATCTGCGCTTCAGTGCTGAATTTGCTCAGATGGTGCCTGGCACATCCAATATTGTGGATGGCGAGGGTACTTCTTATATCGATGACTTTGAAAATGCCATTACTCCTTTCAACCTGGCGGGTGCACAGGGATGGGATTTGGCAAGTACTCCGGTGACAAGAAACAATGAGTTTGACCAGTCAACTCCTGATTCACAATTGGGAATCAACTTTAGAAGAGCAAAGCTCGCCTGGTACAGTGTTGATCCGAACTTTTATAATGGAAATACCCTGGTAAACCAGGCCCCGGAAAACATCACACAGGAGGATTTAGAAAACCATTATATGAGGCCCATATATCCGCAAGAGATATACAGGCAGAGAGATCCTCAAATATGGATTACACCCGAAAGAATCTTTGACATCGTCTATTACCCCTATGAACGAGGCCCTTATAACTACAACCCTAACTTAACTCCGGAGGGATATCTTCCCAATCCTGAGAATAACTGGGGTGGGATCACCCGGGCGATCACCAACGAGGTGGATTTTGACAAAACCAATGTGGAATACCTTGAGTTTTGGATGATGGATCCGTTTATTCAGGGTGAGCTGGGTAGAGTGATTGATGGGGTATTCAACAGTAACAATACCACCGGGGGTGAGTTGGTCTTTAACCTGGGAAGCGTGTCAGAGGACCTGATGAAGGACAATGGCCGGCATGCCTTTGAAAATGGCTTACCTGTAAACGATGATTCATTAAGGGTTGATTTCAACGATTGGGGACGTATCACTACGGAGCCTTTTCTGACAAGAAACTTTGAGAGTACCAAGCAAAATGCCCAGGATATTGGGCTTGATGGCCTGAGCAATGACATGGAGCGAGCATATTTTGCTGACTTCCTTAATCAGATCAATGTGGTAGGAGATGGACTGGAAAAAATCCTGGCAGACCCTTCAGCGGATGATTTTCAGTATTTCCTGGGATCAGAGTTGGACAACAGTGATGCTAAGATTCTGGAGCGATACAAGAACTTCAATGGGTTGGAAGGAAATTCACCGGCGCAGTCGAATGACCTGGTGAGAGGATCTAGTCAACAACCTGACAATGAAGATCTCAACAATGACAATACGATCTCTGAACTGGAAGAATACTATGAATACCGAATTCCATTGAGACCCGGTGATCTGGAGATTGGAAAGCACCATATTGTGGATGAAATCACCACCGATGAAAATGACCCAAGCGCTGCCAAGTGGTACCTTTTCAGAGTCCCAATTCGTGACCCTGACAATGTAATTGGAGATATCAGTGGATTCAAAACCATGCGGTATATCAGAATGTACCTTACAAAGTTCCGTCAACCAGTAGTACTCAGGATGTCTAAACTGCAGCTGGTAGGAAGCCAGTGGAGAAAATATCAGGAGACACTCCTTGAACCGGGGTTTTATGAGTTGCCTGAAGCGTCATCATCGGATTTCAATGTTTCGGTAGTAAATATCGAAGAAAACAGTACCGGATCTGATACTAAAAACAAGTACCGTGTTCCTCCTGGCATCAACCGGGATAGAGACAATACCACCATTGTCAATCGACAGGTGAATGAGCAGTCTCTGCAGGTGTGTGTAGAAGATCTGAAGGATCAGGATGCCAGGGCAGTCTTCAAAAACGTGGATATCGACCTGATCAACTATGGGCGATTAAAAATGTTTTTCCATGCAGAGGTATATAAAGGAGATATGGTGCTGGACGACGAAGTGACTGCCTTCCTGAGACTAGGAACTGACTTTACTGAGAATTACTACGAGATCGAATTGCCACTGAAGATCACACCCCTGGGTGTGTCTAGTAGCAGTGATGATGAATTGCGAAGATTGCTATGGCCCCTGGAGAATGAAATTGACCTCGCCATAGACGAATTGCTTGGTTTAAAATCTACGAGAAACAGGGGGGGATTCGATATCCAGGTCCCTTATCAGCAACCCTCAGCAGATGGGAAATATAATCTTACCATCAAGGGTCGACCCGATATCAGTACCATCCTGACCATGATGATAGGAGTGAGAAACCCACGAAGCGATGACAATGAGCCAAAATCAATATGTATCTGGGCCAACGAGATGCGGGTAACAGATTTTGACAAGACAAAAGGTTGGGCAGCTAATGCCAATGCAAGTGCCAAGCTGGCTGATTTGGGAACCATCAATGCATCCACCCGATATTCTTCCATTGGGTTTGGTAGCATCCAGGAAAACATTCAGCAAAGGGATCGTGCCGAAACTTTTCAATATGACATATCAGCCAACCTCAACCTGGATAAATTCCTATTTCCTGAAAAGACTGGTTTGAGAGTACCTATGTATGCCAGCTACGAAAAATCAAGGACTACCCCACAATTTGACCCTCTTGATCCCGATGTTCCGCTGGAAGCTTCTCTAAATTCAATTTTGTCTGCAACCGAGAGGGAAAGATATCGCAAAATCGTGGAAGACCGGAGTGTGAGGCGAAGCTTAAATTTCACCAATGTAGGGAAGAGAAAAGTGAACCCTGATGCCAATGATCATTTCTTTGATATCGAAAATATTGCACTTTCCTATGCCTATTCTGACATAGTGACCAGCAATGTAAATACAGAAACTTATCTCCAAAAAACAGAAGCCGGAGGACTTTCATATACCTACTCTCCCTCAGCATTTGTCATTGAACCTTTTAGAAATGCAGATGCTTTCAGTAGCCCGTGGCTGAAACTCATCAAGGACATCAACTTTTCTCCTGTTCCTTCCAGCCTTTCCTTCAGGGCTGATCTGAGAAGAACTTTTGTCATGACTCAATTATACAATGATGACCTCACGACAGATGACATAGATCCTTATTATGAGCGTCTTTTTACATTCAACCGGACCTATGCCATGCGTTGGAATCCGATTAAGAACTTAAATCTTGATTATAGCGCGGCGGCGAATGCGGTCATTGATGAGGACTCCGTAGTTGAGGGTGATATCAATACAGGCATAGAGCGAGATTATATCTGGGAGCAGATCAAAGATATGGGCCGGATGAAAAACTTCAGGCAGGACATTAATGCGACGTTTAGAGTTCCTTTTGACAAGATTCCACTCACGGACTGGTTGAGCACGGACCTGAAATATTCTGTTGGCTATAATTGGGTAGCAGGATCTCTTAATCAAACGGATGAAGACGATAATTTCTTCGGTCATACCATCTCGAACAGAAGAGACAGAGGTGTGGCAAGTAAGGTGGATATGGTAAAGCTTTATAACAAAGTGGATTTTTTGAAGCAGATCAATGCACCACCACGAAGAACGTCAGGGAGTGAGCCGAAAACGTTTAGTCCAGGCAAATCCTTTCTGAGACTATTGATGTCATTGAGATCGGTCACTGCTAATTATAATATACGAGAGAGCACAACCCTCTCAGGATTTGTGGTCACACCATTTTTACTAGGAATGGATAGTGCCTGGAATGCCCCGGGTTGGAATTTCATTCTAGGGGGTCAGGATGCCGGGATCAGACATGATGCCGCCAGCAATGGATGGCTATCCAGAAGCCCGGTACTCACTTCACCTTTCCAGCAAACTTTCAGCACAGACATAGATGTGAGGGCAGCCATTGATCCTGCACCGGATTTTAAGATCTCTCTGGATGCCAAAAGGACCAATACGGCTAATTTCCAGGAGATTTTTAGATACGACCCCGATCTGGATACCTTTAGAAGCCTAACACCTGCACGGTCAGGAAGCTATAACATTTCCTTCATATCCATTAAGACGGCATTCGGGCAAAATCGCGAGGATAATACATCCCTCACTTATGAGAAATTTTCTGAAAACATAGATGTGATCCAGGGGAGATTACAGGGAGTGAACCAAAATGGAGAGTTTAACCGGCTTTCTCAGGATGTATTGATACCTTCCTTTTTGGCTGCCTACTCGGGGCAGGATCCCACCCAGTCAAGTCTGAATCCATTCCCAACAATCCCGGTACCCAACTGGCGGTTGGATTACACAGGGCTGTCAAAGATCCCCGGGCTATCTGATCTTTTCTCTTCAGTGTCAGTCACCCATGCCTACAGATCGGCATTTAATGTAAACAACTACACCAACTCACTGAAATACAGCAATAATATTACCCTGAACAACAATATACTGGACTATCCAGAAGCCACGATCATAGATCCCCAAACGGGAAATCTTGTTCCGGTTTACATCATTAATCAGGTTTCCATCGCGGAGCAGTTTTCTCCATTGATGGGTATTAATATCCGGACAAAGAAAAACTTATCTACTAGGATAGAGTATAGGAAAGAGCGGAACCTTTCATTGAATATGTCCAATGCCCAGATCACAGAAGTGAGTAATAATGATGTGACCCTCGACTTTGGTTTGACGAAGGAGGACTTTAAACTTCCATTCAAGATACAGGGGAGAACGGTAGCCCTGGAAAATGACGTAACCATCAGGGTGAGCATGACCATTAGGGATTCCGAAACCATTCAGAGGAAACTAGAAGGTGAGAACACGGTCACTAATGGTAATACTAACTTTCAATTCAGACCATCATTGACATATAAGCTGAATGATCAATTGGATTTGACCATGTATTTTGAAAGAAGCGTCACCGATCCGAAGATCAGTTCGTTCAGGACAGCTACCACGGCCTTTGGAACTCAATTAAGATTTGGTTTGGCACAGTAGTGAATCGAATAATTGATATAATTTTAAAACCGAAAAATATTACCATCTAACAAAAAAAGCATACTTATGAATATTCCTGAAAATCTCAGCTACACCGAAGACCACGAATGGATTAGAATTGAAGGCGATACCGCGTTTGTTGGGATCACTGATTTTGCTCAGGGTGAGCTGGGTGACATTGTTTATGTTGAAGTTGAGACCATCGGGGATGAAATTGCTGCGGGTGAAATCTTTGGGACCGTTGAAGCTGTTAAAACTGTTTCAGATCTTTTTATGCCTGTTTCCGGTGAAGTGCTTGAGTTTAACGATCAGATAGAATCAAATCCTGAAGTGGTTAATTCCGATCCCTACGGAGATGGCTGGCTCATTAAATTGAAGATTACTGATAAAGGAAACAAATTGTTGTCTGCAGAGGAATACAAATCCTTAATCGGACAGTAAGCCTTGAAGACCCTTACTACCATCCTACTGGTTGTATGGTCGTTGATTATGGCCTGGTTGTTACTCACACCCGGATCACCCGATGTGAGTGATTACTTTTTCGACGGAGCTGATAAGCTGGCGCACTTTTCATTATTCCTTGGGTGGAGCTTTTTGATGACACTGAGAGGATTATACGGTTCGATGAATACACGGGTGATTCTGTTGGTAGTTATTTGCGTTTCACTCATTCTTGGAGCAGGTACTGAGCTTTTGCAAGGGATCATTCCCAACAGATCCAGGGAATTGATAGACTTTATCGCAGACGTTTTGGGGGCAATTAGTGGTTTGTTTTTGGCTTTTGCTGTGAAAAGAATACTTCCCGCTAAATAATTTCAAACTAAATATTTCGTTTTCATCCAGGGATTTATTATCTTAGTAGAACGTTTTTTAAGTGTTTTTGAGAAAAAGGAACTTTTGCAGCTATTAATAAAGTTTTATAATACATATATTTGAAAGCACAATATTCTGGGAAAAGATAATTATTTAGAATTATGGAATTGAAGAAGAATCCGAAAGCCGATCTAAACAGGAAGTACGGGCTTTTTCTTAACGTTGGGTTAAGTATCAGCTTGTTGCTTGTGATCGCTGCCTTCGAATGGCCAACATACGACGACAGCGGATTGGTTGATCTCGGCCAGGTAAATGATGACTTTGAAGACATCATGGAGATACCTCCTACCGAGCAGCCGCCACCACCACCACCAAAAATTCAGCTTCCTGAGATCATAGAGGTACCTGATGAAGAGGAAATTGAAGAAGAGATCGAGTTGGATCTTGACGTGGAAGTTACAGAAGAGACTGTGATAGAAGATGTTGTTTTCGAACCTGAAGAGGAAGAAGTTGAGCAGGTCTTCACAATTGTGGAAGATCAGCCAGAATTCCCAGGAGGTTTGCAGGCTTTCTATAAATACGTGAGTGATAACATGAAATATCCTTCACAAGCTCGTAGAATGGGTATTGAAGGAAGAGTATATGTGCAGTTCGTTGTTGATAAAAGCGGAAACGTGACTGAGGTTGAAGCTGTAAAAGGTATCGGCGCAGGATGCGATGAAGAAGCTGAGCGTGTGCTGAGAGAATCACCACAGTTTAAGCCAGGAAAACAACGAGGTAGACCAGTGAAGGTAAGAATGGTACTTCCTATTATCTTCAAGCTGAGCAACTAAGATTGAATCATACAGAATATTCAGACCCCGTTCCTTATGGATCGGGGTTTTTGTTTATAGCCCCGCAAAAGCTTAGCGCTATTTATTAGTTTAGTAGTATTCATATTAATCTGAAATGATAATTCCATGAAACTACTCCCTCACAGTGAACTATTGAAGCTCAAACGCTGGAATACTCCTACTATCTACAATGGATGGGAACAAATCACTCAACATGACCGGACAAAAGGGCACTTCAATCTGGAGGAGACCCGTGACTTCATGCCACAGATGGGTCCAATGGTCGGTTATGCTGTGACAGTAATCTGTGAGCCAAGCAACTCCAGGCACAAGGAAAATAAAAATGCCTGGTCGGAGTATAGAGCGTATGTGAGTTCCATTCCATCACCCAAGATTGTTGTGGTCCAGGACCTGGATAAGCCCAATCATGTCGGGTCATTCTGGGGTGAGGTCAACGCCAACGTACACCGTGCACTTGGATGCGTTGGAACCATTACTGACGGTTGCATTAGAGATGTAGATGAAATGACCAACGCAGGCTTTAAGGCGATTGCAAGTAGGATGTGTGTAGGTCATGCGTATAGTACGCCAGTCGCCTGGGGCGAACCGGTGCAGATATTTGGGTGTAAAGTAAATTCAGGCGCCTTGATTCATGCGGACAAACATGGGTTTCTGGTCGTTCCGGAAGAAGATATGGATGCGCTGTATGATGCATCTTGCTTTATGGATGCCAATGAATGCAATACAGTGATAGAAGCCGCGAGAAATGCATCGGGAAAGACACATACGGAAATACTCCAAAACCTCAAAGATGCTTCGGCAGCGTTCCAAAGTGCAGCTAAAGAGAAGTTTGGAAAGAAAGGTGAGTGGTAGCCCGGGGATATTTCCGGGCAATGATTTATCTCACTTACTTAGACGGGCACGTCCTGAAACCAAATATGGCATAGATAGGGCAAAAACTTACCAGACTTGTCAATAAGAAGATTCCTCCAAGTACAAGTAATACAGCGCCAACTGTGCCGGTGATGGTACCGGTAAAATAAAGAACAGCAACAATTGCAGCGATCGAAATTCTAATGATCCTGTCTGCAGATCCCATATTCTTTTTCATCATTCAATATTTATAGGTGTTCAATTATCAATACAATCCCCGTCGCAAGTGATATGCAGACAAGGCATATCAATATCAGCTTGAGAAGATTGCTTTTCATCATGATACTAAGGTAAGGGGTGATAATCAGTCAAAATGTGATAAAAGTCACAATACAAAAAGATTTCTGACACGATCATTTTGCCGGGCAATCTAATTCATCGCTATCATTTCCTTCTTCCAGAAAACATCCAGGGTCTGCTGGACCTCGGCTGCTTCATCAGATCTACCAAGCATTTTGAGTGCTTCAATCTTACCTCTCAGGGCTTTCGCCCGGTTGGTTCTGTTTTCCAGGCTTTGATTAAACTGTTCCAGCGCTTCTTCCGCCCTGCCTTTGGAGAGCAGCCACTCTCCATATTGCTCAAAAGAAGGATAGGCTATGAATGGTGGTCCCGGATCATAACTGCCACTTGCTTCGAGCCTGGTTGCTTCTTTCAAGTGTTCTTCAGTGGCCTTCTCATTATTTTGAAGCATCGCCATTAAAGCTTCCATCTGATGAATGATTACACCTGATTTGACTATATCCTCTTTAGTAGGTGCAAAACGTGTTGGACCGGCACTGCAGAGGGCAATTCCATCTTCACCCACAAGAAGTTTGGCTGCTTCTATGTGTAGTTGAAGTTTATCACGCTCTATAGCAATTTGAGAAGCATCATTTTGATCAAATGCCAGTAAGCTGTTGAAAAAGTGTTTTTGTGATTTAGCTCCCAAACCTAATTTGCTATAATCCACATCCACAGGTTCCTGATCGTCCAACCATGCACCGCTTTCAATACGCTGTTCGTTTTGCATCATAATGGTATAGGATAGTGATGCTGTCGAGTCCTGGTTATAGCTGATCATCTCTTTCATGAGCTGACTGGCTTTTTCGTAGTTGCCTTGCTGCAGATAGCCATAGTGCAGCCAGGCCATTGAATGATAGCCTCTGTCACTCCCCGAGAGTCCTTTCCTTTCAATTCTGTTTAAGCTGGCCTGATAAGAATCCACGTTGGAACTCACTACCTCATTCCACATCCCGAGGGCCACGTAAATATGCGAGGGCATATGTAGCGCATGTGCAGCATCAGGAGCTACCTGAGCATACTCATTGGCTGCTGCCACTGCGAGTTTTGCAAATTCCGGATTGTCATTGGAGTGTATCATATAATGAAGTGCTCCCGGATGAGTGGGATTTTCTTTGATGATACCCGCTGCCACTTCTGCTGACTTGCTCAAGTACTCCCGGCTATCATAATCTGCCCACATAAGTGCAAGTGAGTAGAAAGCCGCAACTTCCAGATCACCGGGATATTTCTTGTATTGCGTTTCCATATGCCGGGCATATTTTTCATTGCGTTCTTTCAGTTCGCCCTCACCATATAATATTTCAATGCCTTCCCAGAAATTTCTTTCCAGCCCTTCTTCCGCCTTATTCAACCGTGCTTCCCTTGTGTCCCCAAGTTTTGACATGACCTTTCTCCCTGCTTCAACATTCTGAAGACCCCACAAAGCCTTATAGCTACACATTGCTTCGCCCCAGTAAGTCATCACCTCATTTTTATCAGCTTCCTGGGCTTCAATGAAGGCATCCTTCGCATCGTCGTACTCAAAACTATGAAGGAGTAATAGTCCTTTGTTGAAACCTGCTGTGGCTTCCGGTGAAACGGGGAAACGATATTTGATTTCACCCAGCGAATACTTATCTCCAGCTGTTTCCCTGGGTGAACTACAGCTGATCAAAATACCCGCCAGAAATGACAGATAGCAGATCTGACAGAGGTTGTAATTGTTTTTCATGGATAAGCCGTTTAAAATGGATATTCAGCGTGGAGAAGGCGTTAATTCACCCAGTATAAAGCTAGTCAATTTTCAGGAGATTTTGAATAAGATGTGGTCTGCCAGGTGCGTCATGCAGAACACCCTGAAAATTGAAGATTAAACCCTAAAATTGAAGTTGTTCCGTATGGTCAATATGGAGTTTTCTTGGGACCCCGTAGACGGAGACCTTAATTACACCACTGTAATTGATTTCAATTTCATTACCTCCAAAGATGCTAAGTATTCCCTTTATCACACCGATGTCTCCGATTTGAATGGTAGCATCCAAAGGCACTTTAAATTCAGATTCCGGCTGTATCTTCAGGTTCAGAGATTTATTGATCTGGCCAATCACCCGATCTTCTGTTTTTACATCAATAGCTACTTCTCTCAGGGTCATGCCGCGTTTGTTTGGGTTATAGAATACTGCATCACCATTCAGGTCTGCTGTTTTCCCTTTAAACCTGGTAACCGTGAGCTTTTCTATCCCAAGGAATTCAGGAGCCTCCCTCGTAGCTGCACATTGTAAGAAAAGGGAAGCAATGAAAATAAATGTAACCAATCGATTCATGACTTCAAAGATAGGTGTATCAAGCACTTTAACTACTTGAATTTCTTACTTCCTTAATTCTAAACGTTAAGTTTTTATCAAAATAAAACTAAGAAAGTAGTTGAATAACTAAGATATTAGTTATATTAGAGTAATGTTTAACTGATGATATAGTTATGGAGTCGAAAAAAAATAAAAAAGCAGATCTTGAGAGGATGTACAGACTATTTCTCAATCTGGGATTATGCACAAGTTTATTGCTTGTGATTTTAGCCTTCGAATGGCCGGCACATCATGATGGAGGATATGTCGACCTGGGTGTTGTAAAAGATGACTTTGAAGATATTTTGGAAATACCACCCACTGAGCATTTACCGCCACCCCCTCCGAAAATTCAACTTCCCGTGGTTATTGAGGTAGAAAATGAGGTGGAATTAGAACCGGAACCCGAGGTAGATCTTGATATAGAGGTTACCATTGAAACAATCATAGAAGAGGTTGTTAAACTAAAGGACGAGGATGTTGACGTGATTGTTGACTTTGTAGAAAATGAGCCACAGTTTCCAGGTGGAATTCAGGCATTCTATAAATACGTAAAAGACAACATGAATTATCCTTCTCAGGCAAGAAAAATGGGAGTTGAGGGGCGTGTTTATATCCAGTTTGTCGTAGATGAGAATGGTAATTTGTCAGAGGTCAAAGCAATCAAGGGAATTGGGGCTGGCTGTGATGAGGAAGCTGAGCGTGTTTTACGGGAGTCGCCGAAGTTTATCCCCGGAAAGCAACGGGGCAGACCCGTAAAAGTGAGGATGGTAATGCCGATTGTATTCAAATTGCATTGAACAGAAAGAGATGTGCCTGGCCTCAGTGCCAGGTATATTCTGTACTGGCTAGTGGATCCAGTTCATTGAACTCACTAAAGTCTTTGCCTTGATTGCTATGCCACCAATCGAAATAGGCTTTGGCTGCTTCCTCAAGCGTTGTATTACTGGGGATGAGTTCGAGCTCATCAATGTTCCTCGTCCTGAGTATTGGATTCAAAGAGGGGAAATTCATGACTAAATGGTCACTTTGTACAGAAACCGCCCGGATCGACTCAATGGTCCATAAGATTAATATCCCCAGTTCACAGCCTTCCATGTAAAAAGATGAAATCGGGTTTCTCGGAAATGTCTTGATGATCGCTGTTTCGTTGCGATAGGCAAGTAATGTCGGAATGTCCTCTGGTGTGAGATCGGGAAGGGTACTCAATTCATATTGATCGCTTTTAAGCAATTCAATATAGGCCTCAACGTCTATTTTGGTTGGATCTTTGTCATCTTCCTGGCAACCTGAAAGTCCCAAGGTCAAAATGAACACCGCGATCCAATAAGAAGCCTTCATCCTATTTTTTATTCTAAGATAAAAAACAAATCCGTTAATTGTAAGAACGAATTAAGATATTTACTGGAAGCTATCGAAACGCTCTTGTCTAAGGGCTGAAATTTCATCCAGGATTCCGGACTTGAATATAAAGAATTCATCAGGGGCCATGAGTGGTTCCAGGCGATCAAGCCCGGATTCGGCATAGTTGAATAACATTTGTTTCACACTCTCTTCAATATATGCCTTCATTAGTCCCTGGTGATTGGGATTGGCGTCTGTTGCTTTTACCAGCAGATCGTAAGCACCCATATTAGCTTCTGAGGACATCCTTTTGGCGATCTCAATGATGAGTGGTGGGTTGTAAGCATTCTTCTCTGCCAGATCTACCAGTTTCTTGAATGTTGCCGAATCTGGCATATTGCCCCGGATCAACTCCAGCGTTGCCAGTTGCAAATTCCAGTGCTCCCCAGCCATATATGGGCTGAATAGTTTTACATATTCCCCGCTTGATGCTGGATTTCCGATTAGATTTTCCTGATAGATTTTCATCCAAAGCCCTTCAATATACAACTGATCCGCCTTCGATAGAATCTTGCCAACTGTTTCGGTGTCGAGTGACTCATAATTATAATACACATACGAATGGGTCATTTCTTCCGAAAGGTCATTGCCGGTTTGCATCGTTTCAATGTCTTCTTTCAGGGTAACAAAGAAGCTGTCAATGGCTGCAAATTGATCCAGCCTGTAATAGACTTCTTCCAGTTCATTCAATTCCAGCAGGGTGGCAATGAGATTTATTCGGGCTTCCTGGTTGCCGTAGCTGATGGCTTGTTCAAAGGATTCCCTGGCAAGTGGCAGGATATGTTGCTCAAGTGCCATTTTACCCTTTTGGTTATAGAAAATACCTTTCCAGTTGTTGGATCCCTGAAAGATCATATCGTCCATCAGGATAAAAGCCTGGTTGATATTTCCCATGAGGTAGCTTCTGATGGCCACAGCTTGCTTTGCCGAGCGAAAGAGCTCTTCATTCATAGGCACATTCATGGCATTAAGCAGAAAATTGTTTTCTTCGGGGTCATCACTCTTCCAGGAATAATTCACCAGGTAGGTACCCTTATGAAGCGGAAGCTGACTTTCCCTGAAGGCAACACTATCCAGAGGCATTGTGGCAGCTACATTATTTTGCAGGGCACTTGCCAGCACATTAGACTTTACAGCCAGGTTTTCAATCTCATAGATCTCAGTCAATGATGCGCTGTCCGGAGCGTCGCGAACCACCAGGTAATTTGTATGATTGGCCTCGTTCCAGCTACCTGTGGAGGAAGCATTTGCAAGATACTTACGGGCAGAGTCCAGACTGCCGATCTCAGTGAATAGTAAGCCCAGGTTGTTTTTCAGGTAGCTATTATCCGGAAAATCCAATAATCCTGTCTGTAGCGCAACGATGGCTTCGGTTTTTTCATCCATCATCTCTGCAGTCCGGCTCTGATTGATATAAGCTTGTGCTGACGGATATCTGTAGGTAGCTCTTTGAAACCTGAAGTTAGCAATTTGAAATTCTTCTCTTTCCAGGTGGTGCATTCCCAGCTGGTAATTAGAGAAATGATTGTCATGTCCAAAGATCCGGGCTTCTTCAAAGTATCTCACGGCCAGGTTTTGATCACCTTCTGTCTGTGCCTGCACGCCCAGGTAGTTATAATGACCACTTCTCATGAGGAAATAGGGCTGTTTCTGCGCCAGAAAGAAAAATGCTGTGATGGCAGCAAATCCCGCCAGCCTGGCAGAAATATAAGGAAAGTTTTGTGAATTGTAGACGATCTTAAATACCTGTAATCCCTTGCTCAAAGGATTGATAAAATTGAGTACGATATAAGCAAGGAAAAAAGTACTAAAAGCCAGGTGGGCGTAGATGATAAAATAGAGAAAGTTCTGATAGGCCGGATCATTGCCTCGAAATATATTATGAGCCAGAAATGAAAGCGTGATCAGCCCCAGGGCAAAAAAGAGCACCCTGGCATTACCCAGTTCAATAATTTTTGCAAAGCCGATTTCTTTATACCAGAAGCTCCAACAAGCTACCACAGAAGAGATGATAAACAGGACAAAAGGATCAAAAAATCGAACATCCAGCGGTATGAGATCAGCCATATCAGCATAGTACAGACCGATTAACAACAGGTAGCAGAATCCGAATACCATCAGGTGTTTTTCGCTGTTTTTACTTCCCTTTACCCTGCTGACCAGGTACAGTATTCCAAAAATATTTTCTTCTGCTATGAGTATGAGAAATAGTAGGGCTATGATCTGTAGGGAAAAATATCCGTTGGTGATCAGGTGATCTATCAGCAGGTCGGTAGGTATTCCGATGAAGAGCCAAAGTATCATTGTGATCGCATAAAGTATCAGAATACGATACAAAAGCGAGATTCTCCAAAAAGCCTGGAATATGTAAGCGGGAATCAGGTAACTCAAAAAGAGTATGGCAGTAGCGTATCTGCTAGCGGAAGAAAGACCAAAAGCTCCAATCTCTTCCATCCTGAGAAAGAAGAAGAAAAACACAATGACAACAGAAAAACCAATAAATATCCCACGAGACAGTGTGGAGCTTACGGCGATGACTGTGGCCATCCCAAAAAAATAAATGGCCACAAAGATGACGTCTATTGCGAGGTAGCGATCGATCGGTCCTGCGTTGAATACTTCAGAGAGCTTGTAGATCATGCCCTTGAAATCGAGTAGGAAGGGACCTTTCTGGAAGGTATGAACGATTAGGTTTTCACTGTTTGCCTTGGCGATGATCCCCCAGGAGATAGATGAATCATATCCGTTAAAATAAAAGAAACAGAAGGCTAAGACCGCCAGAATATAAAATCCCAGGAAAATTTTTTGAGTCAGATCATAGCCACGAAACATAGTTACTCGAGTACTTTCGGTACACGGAAATACTGATCGTCATGGGCAGGTGCATTCTTCAATCCTTTTTCTCTCGATAACACCTCACCAACTTTGTCTTCCCTCAATGCATTCACTTCAAAAGACATATTGGTAAGTGGTTCAATCCCTTCAGTATCCACTTCATTCAATTCTTCTACCCAGTCCAGAATCTCTTCCAGGTCTTGCTTGAGCGACTCCTCCTTTTCAGGCTTTAAATCCAGTCTTGCCAGATGAGCAATCTTTTGCAGAACTTCTTTGTTGATCTTCATAGTTGCTTATGACATGTTTTGCGAATTCACTATTTGCTGGAGCCAAAAACAGATGTCATCACAGTTCAATGGCCCTGATTTTCCAGGGCTTAGCCCCTGGAATGATGCACAATATTAGTGAACGTAACTAACTTTTACCCACCAGTTTGTATCTTATTCGCTTTATTCAGTTCATTTTGAATGACTTCGTAGATTTTATGTTTCAGTACATCAACCGATTCATCAGATGAATCTGTAGGTATAACGGGTTTATGAACCACAATCTTGCAAACCATCCTGTTAAATAAGTGCTTATTGTCGTCCGGTAGTATCTGGTGGTTATTTATAAAAGATACGGGTAAAATCGGGATCTGCTTTTGTACGGCCAGTTGAAATGCCCCGTCTTTAAATGGCTTCATCAGAGGTGGATTTTCACTCACAATCCCTCCTTCCGGGAATATGGCCAGGTTGTAGTCGTCCAGTGCTTGCTTTGCCACACCAAAGCTATATTTTATGCTTTTCAGACTGGATCTGTTCACCGGGATATGGATTTTGCGATACATATAACCAAAAACAGGAATGGTTGCCAGTGAGCTTTTGCCATAAAACTTGAATAAAAGTGGCAGAAGACCCATGGCAGGTATATCCAGGAAGGAGAAATGATTGGCACACAGGATATAACGTTGATCCTTTTTGGGTTGGATTTCGTAAGTGATCCGGTAAGGAATAAATGAGAGTTTAAAGAATATTTTTGCCCAATAGTGGTTAATTTTCAAAGCCAGGAAATGCCAGCTGTTCCTTTGGGCAATGATGAGAAAAGGAATCAAAAAAACAATAAACAAGCTGATGAAAACAGCAATGATGTACAGGGAATACAATCTTGTAAGTATCTTCACTTCCTTAAAAGTCAGTAGCCGTTTTTATTGATTTAAAATAACACAAAAATTTTTGCTGTGACAGTTTTAGATATTCAGAGTGTCAGTAAGGCCTACAATGGTCATCAGGCACTCAAAGATGTCAGTATTCAAATACCTCAGGGAAGCATCTTCGGTTTGTTGGGTCCGAATGGAGCAGGAAAGACCACCCTTATCCGGATTATTACCAGGATTATCGAGCAGGATAGTGGTGAGATTTTCCTGAACGGAGCGCGTATCACTACCAGGATGGTGCGGGAAATCGGATATTTACCAGAAGAACGGGGACTCTATAAGAAGATGAAAGTAGGGGAACAGCTCCTCTACCTGGCCCAGCTCAGAGGGATGTCTAAAACAGAAGCAACCAAAAGGATCTATGAGTGGCTGGAAAGACTATCCCTCACGTCATGGATCAGGAAAAAGGTGGAGGACCTGTCGAAGGGGATGGCACAAAAAGTGCAGTTCATTGCCACTGTACTTCATCAGCCTCAATTATTGATCCTGGATGAGCCTTTTTCAGGGTTTGATCCTGTAAATGCTAATCTGATTAAGGATGAAATTCTCAGGCTTAGAGATCAGGGTGCCACAATCATTTTTTCCACACACAGGATGGAGTCGGTAGAAGAGCTGTGTGATCACATTGCATTGATCAACAAGTCAGAGAAGATTCTTGAGGGACCTAAAATTGAAATTAAAAATCAGTTTAAAGATGGGACATATATAATTACCCATCGGCATTCGTTGAATGGCTCAAGTGGGTTTGATGTATTGAGCTCTTCGCTGGACGAGTTTGGCAGGCTGGCCACGATGATCCGGGATACGGAAGGCAAGGGATCGAATGCCATTCTTCAATCAATTATGCAAAATACTGAAGTGTATTCGTTCATAGAAAAGGTGCCTACCATCAATGAGATATTCATCAAAAGTGTAAAGGAGGAAATCCATGCATAATATTTTTCTGGTCATTAAAAGAGAATACCTGAGCCGAGTAAGGAAGAAATCATTTTTGGTGATGACCATTGTAGGTCCGTTGCTGTTTGCTACACTCATGGTTGTCCCCGTCTTCCTGATGGATCAGGGAGCTGATGGCAAAGCGATTTTGGTAGTGGATGAAAGCCATTTATTTGGGCATGTTTTTGAGGATGAAGAAAAGATCATCTACGCTTACAATACCATCGAGGATGAGGAATCGGCTAAGAGCATGATTCAGGAGGGAAAGTTTGATGGATTGCTCATCATCCCCGACCGATCAATTGATGATCTGTCAGAGGTTTCCTACTATTCTATGTCCAATCCCAGCATATCTTCTTTGAATCACCTGGAAAGGAAGCTAAGGAACGAAATTGAACAACAAAAGCTGATCCGTTCCGGTCTTGATCAGGAATTTTTAGACAAGCTCAAAGCCAGGGTATCCGTAAGTGCCTTCAGCATCTCTGAATCGGGGACCGAAACACAGGGTAGCGCTGTTGGAGCCACTGCTGTAGGATACATAGCTTCCTTTCTGATCTACATGTTCATATTTATCTATGGGGCCATGTGCATGCGAGGTGTGATAGAGGAAAAGAGTAGCCGGATCATTGAAATCATCGTGGCTTCGGTGAAGCCATTTCATCTAATGATGGGCAAGGTGCTGGGCATTGCCAGTGTGGGGCTATCTCAGCTGTTGCTTTGGATCACGCTGACATCCGCCATCATGCTTGGGAGTGGTCTGATATTTAGTCAGACCATGCAACCTCCCGCGATGGGCCAAATCGAACTGATGGATCCGGGCAATGAAGTAGCGGCAGGGAATCCCCTGGAGCCAGTGCTTCAGGTGTTGGATTCGCTCAATATTCCACAGGTAGTTCTGGCCTTTGTTTTCTTCTTTGTCAGTGGATATCTTTTTTATGGTGGTTTATTTGCAGCAGTAGGTTCTGCAGCGGATAGTGACGCAGACGCTCAACAGTTTATGCTACCGGTCACAATTCCCCTGATTTTGTCTATCATGCTGCTGGGAGTGGTGCTCAATGATCCGAATGGCTCCCTGGCCTTTTGGATGTCCATGATCCCTTTTACGGCTCCGGTAGTGATGATGATGCGCGTGGCATTTGGTGTTCCCTTTTGGGAGCTTGGCTTATCTATGGTTTTTATGATCGCCGGGTTCATATTCATGATCTGGTTTGCCAGCAGGATCTATCGTGTGGGAATTCTGATGCATGGCACCAAAGTAAATTATAAAGTTCTAGCCAGGTGGTTTATGTCAAATCAATAGCTTTAAGCCTCAATAGTTATTTATGGCGAAACGTTTCAAAGAAGTAACCTCTGTTAATCTATATCCGGAGCGGCCAAACTTCAAGTGGATTGTATTAATCCTATCATTCACCATTGGCGTGGGATCAATCGTTTATACCAATGATTTGGTAAAAAAGATCAGGGAAAGGGAGAGAAAGCAGATAGATCTGTATGCACGCACATTGGAATATGTAGCCAATGACCAGGATGATCCGAATGTAGCATTTATGTTGGAGGAAATAATCCAGGCTAACAAAACCATTCCTGTGATCCTTACCGATCAGCATGGAAACCCTGAGGATTACAAAAATCTCCCAAAAGTCAATGACTTTGATTCGCCCAAAGAACGGAGGGCCTATCTGCTGAAGGAAGTAGAGGAAATGAAAGAGTTGCGTGAACCCATTGTGCTCACGTTACTTGATAGCGACAATCAAATCTATGGCTACAAGTTCATTTATTACAAAAATTCATCCTTGCTCACGGAGCTTAGGTTTTACCCATATGTTCAGCTCTCGGTTATTGCCATTTTTGTCTTCATTGCTTTTGTGGTGTTTAACTATTCACGGTCAGCAGAGCAAAACCGGGTTTGGGTAGGACTAGCCAAAGAGACAGCTCATCAGCTGGGTACGCCACTTTCTTCTCTGATGGCCTGGGTGGAGTATTTCAGGGCCACCTATCCCGACCAGGAGGAGATCATCAATGAGCTGAATAAGGATATCGAGCGGCTGGAACGGATCACCGAACGTTTTTCCAGTATAGGGAGTGTCCCTCAACTTAAAGAGGAAAATGTATACAACCTGGTACAGGAAGTAGTGAAGTATCTCGAAAAGAGATTGTCTACTAAGGTCAGTATTTCAGTAACCGTATTCCCTGACGACGAAATTTCTGCCAATATTAACCACGCACTATTTGCCTGGGTGATCGAAAACCTGCTCAAGAATGCCGTTGACTCGATGGAAGGGAAAGGCCAGATCTTTATCAAGATATTGCAGGTAAATGAAGGCCGGGTAGCCATTGATGTAACGGATACGGGCAAGGGAATCCCCAAAAACAGGATAAACCAAATCTTTACACCAGGTTTTACTACCAAAAAAAGAGGCTGGGGGCTGGGGCTCACACTGACCAAACGGATCATCGAACACTATCACAAAGGCAAGATTTATATCAAGGAGACAGAGATTGGCAAAGGCACGACCTTCAGAATCTTGTTAAGATCCTGATGTTTTAAAATTTTACCTTTCCTGGGTGGAATTTTTGATTTAATTTCGCACCAAAATTCAGAGTTCTCATAAAAAAATTCATAAATGGCTAATAAAGGCAAAATCACCCAGGTAATCGGTCCGGTTGTGGATGTTAGTTTTAATTCAGAAGACGCTAAGCTTCCAAGGATTTACGATGCCTTAAAAGTTGTGAAAGGTGATGGTACAGAAGTAATACTTGAGGTTCAGCAACACCTTGGAGAAGAAACTGTGCGTACCGTAGCTATGGATGCTACTGACGGAATGACAAGAGGTATGGAGGTAACTGATCTGGGAACTCCGATTACAATGCCAATTGGAGAAGACATCAACGGTCGACTGTTCAACGTGGTAGGACAAGCCATTGACGGAATGGATCAACCTGAAGGAAAGAAAGGGTTGCCTATTCACCGTTCTGCTCCGAAATTTGAAGATCTTTCTACTTCTACTGAAGTTTTATATACAGGAATTAAAGTTATTGACCTGATCGAGCCATATGCAAAAGGTGGTAAGATCGGTTTGTTTGGTGGTGCCGGTGTTGGTAAAACCGTATTGATCCAGGAATTGATCAACAATATTGCTAAAGCTTATGCAGGTCTTTCGGTATTTGCTGGTGTAGGTGAGCGTACCAGGGAAGGAAATGATTTGTTGAGAGAGATGATCGAAGCTGGGATTGTTAATTATGGAGAGGACTTTAAGAAATCCATGGAAGAAGGTGGATGGGACCTGTCTAAAGTAAAGAAATCAGATCTGAAAGAATCCAAAGCAACCTTTGTGTTCGGTCAGATGAATGAACCTCCTGGAGCGAGAGCCCGGGTTGCCCTTTCAGGACTTACTATCGCTGAATATTTCCGTGATGGTGATGGATCTGGCAAAGGAAAAGACATCCTTTTCTTCGTAGACAACATCTTTAGGTTTACTCAGGCTGGATCTGAGGTATCTGCCCTTCTTGGAAGGATGCCTTCAGCGGTAGGTTACCAACCTACATTGGCTACTGAGATGGGTGTGATGCAGGAAAGGATTACATCAACGAAGCATGGTTCGATTACATCAGTTCAGGCAGTATATGTACCTGCGGATGACCTTACTGACCCTGCTCCTGCGACTACATTCTCTCACCTGGATGCAACCACAGTACTTTCCAGAAAGATCTCCGAGTTGGGTATCTACCCGGCGGTGGATCCTTTGGATTCTACATCAAGGATTCTAAGCGCAGAAATCCTTGGAGATGAGCATTACAACTGTGCTCAACGAGTGAAAGAGCTGTTGCAGCGATACAAAGAGCTTCAGGATATCATTGCGATCCTTGGTATGGATGAACTTTCTGATGAAGATAAGCTTGTCGTACACCGTGCTCGAAGGGTACAGAGATTCCTTTCACAACCATTCCACGTAGCTGAGCAGTTTACTGGTCTTTCAGGAGTGCTTGTAGATATCAAAGACACCATCAAAGGGTTTAATGAGATCATGGAAGGAAAATATGATCACCTTCCTGAAGCAGCTTTCAACCTTGTTGGAACCATCGAAGATGCAGTTGCAAAAGGAGAAAAATTATTGGCTGAAGCTAAAGCATAATTATGTACCTCGAAATAATTACACCAGACGAGAAGATCTTTGAGGGAGAGGTGGAAAGCACCATTTTCCCGGGTAGTGATGGTTCATTTCAGATTTTGAATGGCCACGCTCCATTGATTTCTTCCTTGGCTGCAGGTGATGTGAAAATTGTCTCTATGGTAGATAAAAAGCTCAAAGAGACTCATTACGCAATTGATGGCGGAATAGTAGAGGTACTAAACAACAAAGTAGTAGTACTCGCCGAAAGCGTTCCTGAGGAATAATTAGCGAATAATATTATCAACCGGGAGTGAAATATCTCCCGGATCCAGCATCGCATTGATCAGACTCACTTCGGAGTACTTGTCCAAATCCTCAGGTCTGATTTCCCTTTCAAAGATGACCTCCTGCTGAAGGAGGCGCTGTCTTTTTACTCCGTTTAGTAAATAGGTGCTTGGCGTATACCAAACGTTTCCCTGCCTGAAAACCAAATTAGAATAGGAAGAGTCAGTTACCAGGCCATCTTTGACGATGATAATCTCTTCATTTTCCTGCTCAGGATTCAATAGCTGGTTGAGCATGCTTCTATCCAGATACTTAAATGAGTAATCAAGCGTATCCGAATAGGCCAATCGTAGCTTTGAGATAGTTTTTGGCAGGTATTTGCTGACACTTATTTCATGATCAAGTTCATTATAGATCAGTCTTACCTTTACTTTTTCATTTCCGGATAGCTCTGGCATGATCTCATTGAGCTTTAGCGGAGTTTTGTCAGGATAAAAACGCCTGAATGTTTGATCGACCCTGACCTGATGATAATCCAATAGTTGGTATACATCTGACCGGAAGCAAATACTTTCAAGAAACCTGAACATATACTTTATCAATCATTTCCTGGTATTCTTTTTCGGGGTCGCTGAGTGCGGTAATTCCGCCACCACTTCTAAAATAAAGTTTTCCATCCTTATTTTCTATAAATCTGATCATGACTCCACTGTCAAAGGTGTTTCCGTCAAAATGTCCACATATTCCTGTGAAGAAGTTCCTGCTTTCTTTCTCGGCGTTATGAATAATTTCCAGCGTTTGATTTTTGGGAGCTCCGGAAATAGAACCTGCCGGAAGTAAACTAAAAAGGTTATTCCCGAGGTCTCGGGGATTTTGTAGTGTTCCAACAATTTCGGAACTCACCTGCAACAGCTTTTTATAAGTAGTTTGTATCTCACTGATAAAACGGAATTTGGTCACATTGACCTTTGAGGCTATCTGACTTAGGTCGTTGCGGATAAGATCCACGATGGTGATGTGTTCAGACATCTCTTTATGATCTTCCATGATGATGTCTTTGGCGTTTGGGACAGAGGCATCAATGGTTCCTTTCATGGGGTAGGAATAGATCTTGTCCTTCTCAATTCTGACAAAAGTCTCAGGGGAAAATACCACAAAATCGTTTTTATACCGGATGCGGTAAAGCGCCTGACTTTGAGCAAAAATTTCATCAAGCGTGAGATTGGTTGTTACAGGAGTCCTGAATGTCAGGTTTGTCAGATAAGAGTTGCCAATTTTCAGCTGATGAACGACCTCATCAAACGCAACTTTAAAATTTGCATACGAAACAGGTTTCTTGTCAAAAGAAAAGTCATTTTTAAAACCTGAGGTGCCTGGAGTAGCTGGTTGATTAGGAAACTGATACCTTAATTCATCAGCCTGAATCTCGTCAGTAGGCTTGATCCATGCTTTTTCTGCTAAGAAATCGGTAAAACAGACAAAAGGAATTTTTTCAGCATAAAGCTTATTGAGTAGAGGAATGGCTTCAGCACGCTGATAGATCATTTACGCACGACTAGATTCTTAATGCGCTCGAAAGTTCGTTTTTCAAAGTTCCAGAAAAAAGTAAATTGCCCAAAAATAAATGCGTACAACAGCAAGAGGATGTTGTAAATAGGCCATATCAACAGAAAATAGATCACGTAAAACCAGGTATTTGGCTCGTGTGGATACACGAAACTCAATACCGGTTGTTTGATAAATAGCACGGTGGTGCCAGTCAGTGCAAAAACAATCAACACCACGACAACTTGCCACGTGGACTTAAGGTCCCATTTGTTTTTTAACTTCTCAACCCAACTCATTCATATGCGGTTTGAAATCCGGCCAATCCGGGACAGATCTGACAACAATCGGTTCCTTCTTTACCGGATGGATGAATTTAATTTCAAAAGAGTGCAAACTTATACTTTTATCTTTATTTGCTTGCGTAAAGCCGTACTTAATGTCACCCTGAATGGGGCAGCCAATTTTTGCCAATTGTGCTCTTATCTGATGGGGACGGCCTGTTTTTGGCGTTACCTTGAGCAGCGAGAGCTTATTCAGGCTTGCAATAAGTTCATAGGTAAGTTCGGCTTTCTTGGCTTTTCCTTTTGGCTGATTGTAAACATGGGTGATGTTTTTCTTATCGTCTTTTTCTAGCCAATGGATTAGAATCTCTCCAGTGATTTCTAGACGCTCTTTTACGATCGCCAGGTAAGTCTTCTCCACCTGGTCTTCCCGGAATAACGCATTCATCCTCTCCAGAGCTTTGGAGGACCACGCAAAGACAATAACACCACTCACAGGTCTGTCCAGACGATGCGTAGGATGCAGGAATACGTCACCCGGCTTATTGTACTTATTTTTAATATAATCCCTCGACCAGTCCGTCAGCGTCCTGTCTCCGGTTTCATCTCCCTGAACCAGCCATCCAGCAGGCTTATCCACGATCAGTAGGTGGTTGTCTTCGTAAAGTACCCTTGGTTTTTTTGACATTTAGATGCAAAGGTAAGAATTCAGGACGCAAAGTTTTCCCAAATCATTGCTGGTGTATTGGGTTTCATATCTATGACTGTTAAATTGCATACAATGAGTATCATTCTCTAGCTTTGAACCTACAATTATGAATATTTTTGCAGAAAAGTTCGAATTATGATCCCGCATGGGACGATAACATGATTTTTTTGTTAAGAAAGGGTTCTATTTTTGATGTACCCACATAATTCTTTTATCTTGACACGAGAACCAACCGGCTATGCAGCTTCAAAAGTTATTGATTTTTGGTTTACTTGGGATTATTTACAATTCCGCTATGTCCCAGTTCTCCGGGGGCACAGGTACAATCAATGATCCCTACCAGATTACCAACGCATCAGAACTCAATCAAATAAGAAATTACCTGAGTGCTAGCTTTATCCTACTCAATGACATTGATCTGACGTATGACACTCAGGATCCGGGAGGGCTTTTTTACAATGGAGGTGAGGGATGGGAACCTATTTCCAGTTCATCCAATACAGGCTTTGGTGGCAGGCTGAATGGCAATGGTTATAAGATTACAGGAGTCTTTATTGACCGCGGTCCGGTGAATCAGGACTATGTAGGATTCTTTGGAAATATCAAAAGTGGAGAAGTCAGGAATCTTACGTTGGAAGACTTTTCCATTATGGGAAATAACTTCGTTGGGGGGATGGCAGGTATAAGTTCAGGAGTGATTATCGATTGTGCCATCATTAATAGCACAATTGATGGAAACAACTCCGGCGGTTTGGTAGGAGACAACAATGAGGGAGGTATCCTGCGAAGCAAGGTGGTAAATGTTGATGTGGTTGGTTCCTTTAATCAAGGTGGAGTTGCCGGAAGGAGTATTTCCGGAGCTATCCAAAGTACGTATGCCATCGTTACAGTCTCTGGTTCTTCTTCATTAGGAGGTATTGCCGGGCAAAATACAGGTTTAATAGAAAACTGTTACGCCTTAGGCAGCGTAGATGGAAATAATCAAGTGGGTGGATTGGTAGGTAATAATGATGTCGCCGGTGTTATCCGGTATTCTTATTCCACTGCTGCTGTTTCAGCTACGTTAAGTAATGTCGGCGGAGTGGTTGGCCAGAATTCAGGAACGATTCAAAATACTTACTGGAACACGGAGGAAAGTGGTATCGGTTCCTCCGCAGGGGGTACGCCACTTACTTCAGCTGAACTAAGTACGTTATCATCATTTACCAATTGGGATTTCACCGATACCTGGAATATTTTCAATGAGCAAACCTATCCTTTTCTCAGAGTATTTAGTGATGATTCTATCCCTGGACTAAGAATGTTTTTAGGCGGAGCAGGCACCTCCGGTGATCCTTATGAGATCACCACATCTATTTCTTTGTCATTTGTAAGAGAGTTTCCAACGGCCTATTTTGTTCTTATGAATGACCTTGATCTTTCTGATGACACAAACACTTCAGGGGGTCATTTTTGGAATGAAGGCTCTGGTTGGGAACCCATAGGATCTACGGCGTCTCCTTTTTCAGGTAATTTCAATGGGCAGGGTTACACCATTTCAGGATTGTTCATCGATAGGTCTGCGGAAGATGATATTGGATTATTTGGAGCAATTGAAGGACCGGCTACGCTACAAGATCTGCAACTGGAAGATGTAGAAATAAACGGCGGTTCCAGTGTAGGTTCCATGGTTGGAAATAATGATGGAGGTGATATTGTTGTTTGTTCCAGTACGGGTAATGTTTCCGGGGGATCTTCTACTGGAGGATTAGTGGGGTCAAATTCCGGAATGATCATGGAGTCCTTCTCATCAGTAGTAGTGGTGGGAGGAAATTCAACCGGTGGTTTCGCCGGATATAATGATGGATCAATCACATTGAGTTATGCCGCTGGAGAGGTGACTGGTGCAGACAACACAGGAGGTTTTGTTGGGGAGAATGGTGGCAGTGGTACGATAGATGATAGCTATGCTACCGGTGAGGTTACTGGAGGAGACTTTGTAGGAGGTTTTGCAGGAAGTGCCCTATCAGGTTCAGACATTACTGACTGCTATTCTTTGGGGGGTGTAAGCGGTGTTGCTTATCTGGGTGGTTTTATTGGCTCCAACCTGGGGGCAGTTGATGATTCCTATTGGAATTTAGAGACATCCTGTTTTACATCAGACGATGATGGTGTAGGTAAAAGTAATGCTGAGTTTCAGCGAAGTGAAACCTTCAATAAGTTGGATTTTTCCAGCTCATGGATGATAGATGAGGATGCCTCATATCCTTATCATCAATGGCAGATGTCTGCAGGGGCACAGAATTTACCGATTACGATTGCTGATCCAGTGCCTGTAGAAGGAACATTAGCAGACCTTGTGGGTGAGTGCTTCATAGAAGAACCCACTGCGCCTAAAGCCATTACCAATTGCGGTATTGAGGTTACAGGAATTTCCAATATTGTATTCCCAGTTGAAGACCAGGGGACTACCATGATAACATGGACCTATGAGGATGCCTTAGGCAATCAATCCACACAGGAACAGAAGATTATTATTACAGATATGACAGCGCCTGTGCCAGATGAAGTGAGCCTGGCTGATCTGACTGGAGAGTGTTCAGTTTTGGAGCCTACGGCACCCATTGCAACAGATAATTGTGGGGAAATAATTTCCGGGGTAGCAGATATTGCTTTTCCAATAACAACGCAGGGAACCACCGTAGTTACCTGGAGTTTTGAGGATCACCTGGGTAATATATCCACCCAGACTCAAAATGCGATAGTTGATGATATTACGGATCCGGTTCCTGACGTTGCATCATTGCCAGACATCAGTGGTACCTGTGAAGTACCAGCACCATCTTCCCCTACCGCTACTGATAATTGTGAGGGTACTATCACTGGCCAGGCCAATGTTACCTTTCCGGTTACTACAGCAGGAACAACTGTTATTATCTGGACTTATGACGATGGGAATGGTAATACTACCACGCAAACCCAGAATGTAATTATTGAAGACGATGCTGCGCCTACCCCGGATGAAGCCACTTTGCCGGATCTTAATGCTGAGTGTTCGTTGAGTACTCCGGTAGCACCTACAGCAACAGACAACTGTAATGGGGTGGTGAACGGGACAACCAATGCAGCTTTTCCATTGACTGAAAGTACAACCATTACGTGGACCTACACCGATGCCAGTGGTAATTCCGTCGAGCAGACACAAGAGGTAATTATTGCTGATGTAACACCACCCGTAGCAAACAGTAGTGCACTTACCACCCTAACAGGTGAATGTGTGGTGGTGAGACCCACAGCACCTAAGGCCACAGATAATTGCGGAGGAGTAATAACCGGGACAACCACCACACAGCAGCTCATCACAGAAAGCACAACCATCGTCTGGACATACACGGACCCCAGTGGAAATAGCACCACTCAGGACCAGGAGGTGGTAATTACGGATGAAACTGCACCTTTCCCTGACAGAATTACTTTACCGGATTTGGTTGGGGAATGTATGGTAAACATGCCTGGTGTCCCCACTGCACTGGATAATTGTGATGGCACAATTCAGGCCACAACAGAGACTGAGTTTCCCGTGACAGAGAGTGCCACAATCACCTGGACTTATTCGGACGGTGCCGGAAATACCTTTTCTCAGACCCAGGATGTAATCATCAGCGGTATTAATACCAATGTCACCAAAGTGGGAGGGGTACTAACTGCAGAAGTAAGTGGAGCTACCTATCAGTGGATCAATTGTGAAAATAATACACCAGTGTCAGGTGCTACTAGCAGGATATTTATTCCGGAGAATGACGGAAGGTACGCAGTAGAAATTAGCAAACTGGGGTGTACTGAGCTTTCGGATTGTTATGACGTTACGGTTTTGGGTCTTGATGATAGTGACAAGTTTCAGGTTTCGATCTATCCCAATCCTGTGAGCGAGCAACTGATAATCACCAATGCTTTGAACAAAGATCTGAGTATTAAACTCATCAATTCATTGGGACAGGAATTGTATCAGACCTATTCTTCGGACCCTATCATTCAAATTGATGTACGGTCACTCTCAAACGGTGTTTACTTCATCCTAATGATTAACGAGGAGTATGAGTTTATGAAGCGGATCGTGAAGTCTGAGTAGTTTATCTATATTTTGTATTACATTTGTATTACATTTCATTGAATGCTATGTTGACAGTAAGACTCGATCCGGAACTTGAAGAATTCCTTAATCAATACAGTAAGGACCAGAATGTTTCCAAATCCACTGTTGTGAAGGAAGCGCTTGCATTGTATTTCAGCAAGATCAGGCTGTCTAATAGGCCTTTTGATTTAGGCATGGATTTGTTTGGTCAATTTGGTAGTGGTGATAAAGACAGATCAGCCACATACAAGAAAAGAATTAAGAGTAAACTCCGTGAAAAGCATTCTCATTGATGCAGGACCTCTCATAGCACTTTTCGATAAGAGTGATCAATATCATGAAAGGGCTATTGACTTTATAAAAGGATTCAAAGGATTTCTATTGACAACCTGGCCAGTCATTACAGAGGTGACACATATGCTGGATTTTAATATAAAGGCACAGATTGGTTTTCTGGAATGGGTTAGGCGAGGCGGTTTACAGCTTGTGGACCTTGACTTAATGGACCTTGAGAGGATAATAGCATTCTGTCAGAAGTTCAGCGATGTACCTATGGATTTTGCTGATGCTTCGCTAATGGTAGTCGCTGAGGAGAAGAACTTAAAAGAAATTGCAAGCATTGACAGCGACTTCTATATCTATCGGGACAAAAGAAATAGGTATTTGAAGAATATATTCTAAAACTCACTGATAAAGTGAAACTCAATGTCCGGGAAGTTGTCCTGAACCATCTGGAGCCAGGCTTTTGACTCAGCCATAAATACCAGCTTACCTTCTTTGTCTCTTGCAATATGACGATATTTATCTTTCACAAAGGCGTCCAGCTTCGATTGTTCCTTAGCACTTATCCAGCAGGCCTTATAGATATTGACAGCTTCAAACCGGGCACTGGCTTTATACTCATTTAGCAGGCGGTGCTGCAAGACTTCAAACTGCAGGGCTCCTACTGTACCAACAACTTTTCTGGCACCCATTTCATAAGTAAAAAGCTGCGCAACACCCTCATCCATGAGCTGATCCAGCCCCTTTTCCAACTGCTTGGATTTCATGGCATCCAGGTTGATCACCTCCCTGAAAAGCTCAGGTGAGAAGAAAGGGATTCCTTTATACAGCGCCTTTTCTCCTTCGGTCAATGTATCCCCAATTTTCAGGTTTCCGGTATCATAAAGTCCCACGATATCTCCGGGGAATGCCTCATCTACCGTTTCTTTTTGCTGGGCCATGAAAGCAGTGGCATTGGAAAATCGAAACGGTTTATCCTGACGGACATGATAATAGTTGCTGCCCCGTTCAAACTTCCCGGAACATACCCTGGCAAAAGCGATCCGGTTTCTATGTTTCGGATCCATATTGGCATGGATCTTAAAAATGAAGCCGGTAAATTTCTTTTCTTGAGGAGTCACCAGTCTTAGTTCGTTTTCTCTTGCTTTTGGGGGTGGAGCGATCTGGATAAAGCAATCCAGCAATTCGCGAACCCCAAAATTATTGACCGCACTGCCAAAGAATACAGGAGCTACTTTTCCATTCAAATAGTTCTCTTTGTTGAATGGGTCATACACGCCATTGACCAGCTCAATCTCTTCTCTCAGTTCTTTGGTCATCGATTCTGGCAAATGCTGATCCAGCTTAGGGTCATCTACCCCTTTGATTTCCACTACATCAGTGACCTTCTTTGTTTTGTTGGGCTCGTACAGGTTGAGGTTGTTTTCATAGATATTAAAAACACCTCGAAGTGATTTTCCCATGCCGATTGGCCAGCTCATGGGGCGCACTTTGATATCCAGCTTTTCTTCGATCTCGTCTAACAGGTCAAAAGCATCTCTTCCTTCGCGGTCCAGCTTGTTGATAAAACATAGCACGGGAGTATTCCGCATACGGCAAACCTCCATCAACTTTTCGGTTTGCTGCTCTACCCCTTTCACACAGTCAATTACCATGATCACACTATCTACAGCAGTAAGTGTACGATAAGTATCTTCAGCAAAGTCCTGGTGACCCGGAGTATCAAGGATATTAATTTTCAGGTCTTTGTACTCAAAACCCATAACGGACGTAGCTACAGAGATTCCTCTTTGCTTCTCTATGTCCATCCAGTCGGAGCGGGTGCTGACATCTATTTTGTTGGATTTGACCGCACCGGCAGTCTGGATGGCCCCTCCAAAAAGGAGCAATTTCTCCGTTAGAGTGGTTTTTCCTGCATCCGGGTGAGCGATGATGCCGAAAGTCCTACGTTTGTTTATTTCCTGTTCTAAAGTCATGGATGTGAATATCAGGCCGCAAAGTTAAATCTATTCGCTTACCTTTGAAACGTGCGAAGAACATCTAGGTACATTATTTACTTTATCATAGGAATAGCCATCTATTATGGAGTAGAGGCTGATAAAAATCCGGATGCATTAAAGGAGGTTCATAACATAGCCCCGATTGCCATTCTGATCATCTTCGCCGCTTTGATGGTGGTTCGGTATATCCGAACAAAGCGTGGTGGCTAGTGTCAACCCAAAAGGGCTGTCAATCAGTCAATTTCTGCTACTTCACCAATTTTTTCTTCCTGATTATGACATTCTGTCACAATTTCCCTGTCATTTCCCTATTGGCACAACCATTGATGAATAGAAATGGACAGGAAAAGAAAAGTAGCATTAAACATAAATTATTACAATGGGAAAAATTATCGGCATAGACTTAGGTACAACCAACTCATGTGTGGCGGTAATGGAAGGAAACGAACCTGTTGTCATTCAAAATAGTGAAGGACACAGAACAACACCTTCTATTGTGGCCTTTTTGGATGATGGAAAGGGAGAACGAAAAGTTGGAGACCCAGCAAAACGTCAGGCCATAACCAATCCGCACAACACCATCAGTTCGGTAAAGCGGTTCATGGGTAAGAAATACAAGGAAGTTTCGGAAGAAAGAAAAAATGTTTCTTACAAACTTGAAGCGGGAAGCAACGACACGATCCGTGTAAAAATCGGAGATCGTAACTATACACCTCAGGAAATTTCAGCGATGATCCTTCAGAAGATGAAGTCAACAGCTGAGGATTTTTTGGGTCAGGAAGTAAAAGAAGCTGTGATCACTGTGCCTGCATACTTCAATGATGCAGAGCGTCAGGCCACAAAAGAAGCTGGTCAGATCGCAGGTCTGGAAGTTAAAAGGATTATCAATGAGCCGACTGCTGCAGCATTGGCATACGGACTTGATAAGAAAAACCAGGATCTTAAGATCGCAGTGTATGACCTTGGTGGAGGTACTTTCGATATTTCTATCCTTGAATTAGGAGACGGTGTATTTGAAGTGAAATCTACCAATGGTGATGTTCACCTGGGTGGTGATGACTTTGATTCAGTGATCATCAACTGGTTGGCAGAAGAATTTAAAAAAGACGAGGGTATCGATCTGAGAAAAGATCCGATGGCACTTCAAAGATTGAAAGAAGCTGCTGAGAAAGCCAAAGTGGAGTTGTCAAGCTCTAGCAGCACAGAGATCAACTTGCCTTACATTATGCCGGTGGATGGTATTCCAAAGCACCTTGTAAGGTCTTTGAGCAGAGCCAAATTCGAGCAATTGAGTGAAGATTTGGTAAGAAGATCAATGGAGCCATGTAAAAAGGCGTTGGCTGATGCAGGAATGACAGCTTCAGACATTGATGAGGTAATCCTGGTAGGTGGATCAACAAGGATCCCTAAGATCCAGGAAGAAGTGGAGAAATTCTTTGGTAAGAAACCTTCTAAAGGTGTGAACCCTGATGAGGTAGTAGCGATTGGTGCTGCGATCCAGGGTGGTGTATTCACTGGTGAGGTAAAAGACGTATTGTTACTTGATGTAACTCCTCTTTCTCTGGGTATTGAGACCCTTGGCGGTGTCTCTACCAAGCTGATTGAGTCAAACACTACGATCCCTACGAAGAAGTCTGAGACCTTCTCTACAGCAGCTGACAATCAGCCATCTGTAGAGATCCATGTATTGCAGGGAGAGCGACCAATGGCCAAAGACAACAGGTCTATCGGTAGGTTCCACCTGGATGGTATACCACCAGCGCCGAGAGGAGTGCCTCAGATCGAGGTAACTTTCGACATCGATGCGAATGGTATCCTGAATGTGTCTGCAAAAGACAAGGGAACCGGAAAAGAGCAGAAGATCAGAATCGAGGCATCTTCAGGATTGTCAGATGACGAAATCCAAAAAATGAAGCAGGAAGCCGAAGCCAATGCTGAATCAGATAAGCAAGCCAAAGAGAAGATCGAAAAGATCAATCAGGCAGATTCACTGATATTCCAGACTGAAAAACAGTTGAACGAATTCGGTGATAAGCTCTCTGAAGGCAACAAAACGGCGATCGACGGCGCTTTGAAAAAGCTGAAAGAAGCACACGCTTCACAGGATGTGGCAGCTATCGATACTGCGATGAATGATTTGAATACAGCATGGTCTGCTGCTTCTCAGGAGATCTACCAGGCTCAACAAGCTGCTGGCGGTGCTGATGGCGCAGCCGGAGCACCTGGTGGTGAAGAAGCCAAATCAGATGGTGATTCAGAAGTATCAGACGTAGAGTTTGAAGAAGTAGACGAAGACAAGAAGAAGTAAGACTTCTTGATAAAATAGATGAAAGAACCCTCCCTGGTGGAGGGTTTTTTTGTGCTTAAAATATCTTAATACTTTCTGTGGAGAAAGAAAATTGAACGCAAAGCTGTAATTTTAGTAACCCAAATAACATTAACCCAAATTCATGAACTTACTCCTCGCATTTCTAGGCTCACTTTTAGCCTTTACTCCCCTCAAAAAAGAGGACGACTTTACCATCATCAAGAAAAGGGTCGTTGATGAGCTTCTCAAAGCCACTATTGACAATGCCAGGGTGGAGGACATCTTTTCTAGGATGAATCCTGATGGGAGCTTCAACGATATAGACTATGCTGATCTGAGCAGAACAGCTGGTTTCCCCCACAGACATCACACTTATGATTTGGTTTATCTCGCTCAGGCTTACAAAACGCCCGGCTCAAAGTATCACAAAAGCAAAAAGATCAAAGAGCGGGTGACCACCAGCCTCAAGTACTGGGTGGACAAAGACTTCTTTGGTGACAACTGGCACAATAACCAAATCTCAACTCCAACCAACCTGGTGAACCTGATGTTGTTGATGGGTGATGAATTGCCCAAAAACCTTGTGGAAGGTGCCCAGCCTATTATTGGCAGGGCACACATGAATGCTTCAGGGGCACGACCCAGTGGTGACCGCATCGTGATTGCCGGCATACTGGCCAAGAATCTGTTGTTCATTGGCGACAGGGAGCGTTTCGAAGAGATCATCGAATTGATTGAAGGAGAAGTGAAGTTCTCCACCGGTCAGCGTGGGATGCAGCATGATTATAGTTTTCATCACCGTGTAGATCGGGTCAATAATACGGATTCCTATGGTTATGGAAAATATGCCAATAATTTTGGAGAATGGGCTTACTATGTGGCGGGCACGAAGTATGCCTTCTCTACAGAAAAGATCAATCACCTGATCGATTACTATCTGGATGGGATTTACAAGCAACAGGTTTATGGTATTTACCAGGATATCAGTGTGAAAAACAGAAGCATTACCCATAAGGCCACCTTTGAGCCGAAGGGTACTGAAGAGATCGAGCGGTTGCTGATCAGCACAGATTATCGAAAAGATGAGCTCGAGGAGATCATGCGACTGAGAAAAGGTGAAGCCAAACCTTCTGCCTCCTTTGCTAAATTCTTCTGGCAAACCGAGCACTTTGTGGTTCAGCGACCCAATTTTTATACCACCGTACGGATGTTTTCAACGAGAAATAAAAACATGGAAGTGCCCTATAATGGTCCGGGGAAACCTACCCACCACAGAGCCGATGGCACAAACTACATCCAACTAAAAGGAGACGAATATCATAATATCTGGCCGGTGTATGATTGGCAAAAGATCTCCGGGACAACCATCATGCAGAAACCTCAGCTTCCGGAACCTGATGAAATCCAGAAGCCAGGGTATAGAGATTTTGTAGGTGCGGTTACAGATGGATATTATGGAGCTGTGGCATTCGATTTTGTGAGTCCCCATGACATGCTGAGTGCCAAGAAGTCATGGTTCTTCTTTGATGACAAGTATGTATGCCTGGGTGCGGATATCTATTCTGATCCCGATCTGCCGGTGGCGACTACCATCAACCAGGTCTTGCTCAGGAGCAATGTCACCGTAAAGCAGGGGTCAGAGGTCAAAGAGCTTTCGAAAGGTACCCGGCAATTGGAAAATACAATTTGGGTTCACCAGGACAAGATTGGATATGTTTTCCCTACTCCGACTACAGTAGAGCTCTCCAACCAGGTGGAGGAAGGACGTTGGTCTGACATCACAGATCAAAAGAATATCTCCGATGAGCTGATACAGGAGGAGGTATTCATGCTTTGGTTTGATCATGGCAAGAGTCCAAATAATGCATCTTATGAATACATGGTATTGCCTGATGTTTCTGTGGATGATTTGAAATCATTTGAACAAAAAAACCCGATTGAAATCGTAAGCAATACAGGCAACCTTCAGGCGGTAAAGCACAATGAACTGGGCGTTTATCAGGCTGCTTTTTATCAGTCAGGCAAGGTTGAGTTTTCGGAAGACCTGTATGTCAAATTGGAGAGCCAGGGTATGGTTATGCTAAAGGCAGATCAGGGAAAGATTACGGAGATTTCGGTAGCTGATCCATCAAGGAAATTGAATAAATTGATGCTGATTGTATCAGGGCACTATGAGGTGGACGGAGATGGTTATTACAGCTATCCAAACCCAAAGATTGGCGAAACCCTGTTTATCATCGACCTGCCGCAGGGCGTCTATCATGGTAAAAGTGTTACCTTCAAATTGTGAATACCATCAAGGAAAAGCTATTTAATCACTGCCAGCAACAAGTGTATGATAAGATTGCTGTTTTAGAGCAATCTATTAGAGATTATCAGGATGCTGCTAATGAGGACTCCAAGAGCTCGATGGGTGACAAGTACGAAACGAATCGGGCCATGATGCACCTGGAGAAGGAAAAAGCAGCCACCCAGCTAGGACAATTGCAGAAGATGCGACAATTGTTGGACACCATCAAGATTGATAAAAAGACAGACCAGGCTGCTATCGGATCACTGGTTACCACAGAGAAGGGAAGATACTTTCTTTCCATTGGCCTGGGGCCCATCGAATTTGAAGACCAACAGTATTTTGTGATTTCGGCTGCATCACCTATTGGTCAAGCCATGGTAGGGAAGAAGGCGGGAGAGTTCGTTGAGTTTAGGGGAGGAAGGGATATGATAGTCTCTATTGAGTAGTTCATTTTTAACAAGCTCTGATCTTTCTAACACAATGTAACCCTTTGCGCCTTAGTGCCTTCCTAGCTAAACATTTGTGTTGCCACCAAGTCACAAAGACTCAAAGTTTTGAGTTTATCTAAGATGAGTGAGGTTTAACCTAAACCAGAATATCCTTGATCACATGCCCATGCACATCCGTGAGGCGGATGTCACGGCCGCCAAACCTGAATCTTAAGCGTTCATGATCTACTCCCAACAGGTGAAGCATTGTAGCATGCAGGTCATGAATGGTGGTTTTGTTTTCAATGACCCGGTATCCGTAGTCATCGGTTTTCCCATAGATAGTGCCACCTTTGATGCCTGCTCCGGCCATCCACATGCTAAAGGCGGAAGGGTTGTGGTCGCGACCATTTGTGCCCTGGGCGAATGGAGTCCGGCCAAACTCTCCGGTAAAGATCACAAGTGTATCTTCAAGCAGGCCCCGTACTTTCAGATCTTTGAGCAATCCCGCAATGGGTTGATCCACGGCATGGGCATTGCGCTCATGACCGTCTTTCAGGTTATTGTGCTGGTCCCACCGGTCAGCTTTTACACTCGGGCAGGTTAGCTCAATAAACCTGACACCTCGCTCCACCAGCCTTCTGGCCAGTAAGCACTGAGCACCATAACTTCTGGTGTGAGGGTCATCCGACTCCATACCGTAGAGCTGTTTCGTGGCCTTTGATTCGGCTGAAAACTCTGTCAGCTCCGGCACGGAGGACTGCATTTTATAAGCCAGCTCATAGTTGGAGATGGCTGATTCAACCGCATCAGCATGTCCAAGCTTGCCAATCAGGCTGGCATCCATTTGCTTCATGAAATCCAGCTTTTGGTTTTGGACACCCTCCTTGCTTTCTTCCGGTAAAATATTGGCCAGTGGTGAAGGTCCGGCTTTCAGGACGGAGGCCTGGTAAGAAGCCGGTAGGAAGCCACTGTTAAAGTTGTCAAGCCCTCCCGGAGGGACCAATCCTCCATCAAGCACTACGTAGCCGGGTAAGTTGTTGTTTTCACTACCCAGACCATAAGTCACCCATGCACCCATGCTCGGTCTGCCCTGTAATCCGCTGCCTGTGTGTAGAAAATAGTTGGCGTTGGTGTGCTCAGGAAAGTCTGAGACCATGGATCGGACGAGAGCTAAATCATCTACACAGGTTGCAATATGCGGGAACAGGTCACTGACCCACATTCCACATTCGCCATATTGCTTAAATCCCCAGGGGCTCTTGAGGATTTTTCCTACATTGTCAAACTGGGTCTTGTCAACCTTAAATTTCTTATTGGGGTCTTCACCATTCTCTTTGGCCAGTCGTGGTTTGGGATCAAAAGAATCCACCTGCGACACTCCGCCATCCATATAAAGGAAAATGACATGTTTGGCTTTGGGGACGTGATGAGAGGCCTGCATCATTTGGCTGATGACTGACCCTGGCTCTTCAATTTTGCTGCAGGCTGCATGAAGACCTCCAAACAATCCGGTAAAGGCCAGGGCTCCAAATCCGCCACTGCACATACTCAGCATTTCCCGCCGTGATACGGCTCTATGGATGATGTGTTTGCGTCCCATTATATCAAATATATGAATTCTTTAAGATTAAATATGGAATGACAGAAGTCCTTCCACACCACCAGGTCATTGATGGCTTTATCACGATCAACCTCATGAGTGAGTGCCAACTGCTCAACAATCGCTTGCGTACTTTCCAGTTCCTCTGATGTTGGAGCCCTGGACAGGGTATGCTGATAGATAAATGTGATCCGATCTTCAATGGTCTCATTGGCCTCTTCCAATACCCGTTTTGCCAGTAATTCAGCCTGGTGTTTAACAAAGGGGTCGTTCATCAGGATCAAAGACTGGGCAGGCACATTGGTGGCATTTCGTTTACCGAAGGTGGTAAAAGGAATAGGCCTGTCAAAGGTGAGCATCATCGGCTGAAGGAAATTACGTCTTACCTCCAGATAGATGGTTCGGCGTCCGTTTCCATCTATCGTGCCTGATTCTTTCGGTCGTCCGCGGCCCGTCATAAATTTTGTGAGATGAACCAATTCAGGAGGTCCGTACATGGTCCTGTCCAGGTTGCCTCCGGCAAAAAGGAGTCCATCTCGTATGGCTTCAGCCTCGAGCCGCCTGAGTGGAAAATGTGCGAGATAAAGGTTGTCCGGGTCTTTTGTTTTGGCATCTTCATTTCCAATCACAGATCGCTGAAAGGTGTTCGACATCACAATAAATCTGATCATTTTCTTCACAGACCATCCGTCCTCCTGAAACTTGATGGCCAGAAAATCCAGCAACTCCGGGTGAGTAGGGAGCTTGCCCTGAAGTCCGAAATTGTCTACCGTTTCCACAATCCCCCTGCCAAACAGGTGGTGCCAAATTCTGTTGACCATCACGCGGGAGGTAAGAGGGTTCTCAGGATCAAGTATGGCATCTACCACTTCTATACGCCCGCTGCCTTTTTGGATATGGTCACCGCCAGAGGACACCGCACTTAAAAATCCCCGGGGTACTTTTTCTTCAGAGAGCGTATTGTGATTTCCCCTGACAAATACATGACTGTCCACCCCGAATCCCTCATCAATTCCGGTGAAAAATGTAGAATCACCAACCTGATTGACTATCTCCTGATAGCTTTCCAATTTTGCTTTTGCTTCAGGGAGGTTGGTTGTGAGCTTATTTCCTTTGAGCAAACTATTGATTTTCCTGACTTCTCCGGATGTGATTTCCTGGGCTATCCACCTGTCAATCAACTCTTTGTTGTTGGATGGGCTTTCTTTCTGAATCGGAACGTGCTCTGGCCATTGATCATTATAAGCGATGACATACTCTATCTCGACATAAGCATTTTCTGGTAAGCGGTAATCAACCATTCCGCCATGGTTTGCTCCCGGATAGATTTCGATGTAGGCTTTGTGACCCTTCCAGGCGGAAAGATCAAAAACTACATCCTCCCATTTTTCTGAGTTTACCTTTTTCTCAAGTCCACCATAGATGGGGTTTCTGATCAATTGGAAATTGTCTATGATGATCCTCATGGAGGCCTTCATCCCCCGGGCCCTTATTCCGATAAAATCGTTGGTAATCGTGAAATTGGGTGAGCGTAAAACACCAAAGATGCCAGTAGAAAAATACTTGCTAGAGGCTTTACCTTCATCCAGCCCCAGCACGGTTTCACCTTTTGCATCAAAGAGAACTTCTCCCAGGGTAGAAGCTTTCCCAAATGCAAAACCGTCACTTTTCCATCCGTCAAGGTCATGGCCTCTAAAATCTCCAATGATGTTTATGTTGCTTGTCTCGCTGGATGTTTTTCCTAAAGCAAGCATATCTGGCGTAAGCTCTTCTTTCCACGTTTTGGCAACTAAGGCCTTAATATCTTTTTTAATCTGATTGAGCTTTTCAATGTTTTGAAGCTTTTCATAGGTGACCTGTGAGGATTTTGGGGTGAACCGGCTGCTTTCCATTACACCATATAGGGCATAGTAATCCGCTGTAGGTATCGGGTCAAATTTGTGGTCATGACACCTGGCACAGGAGACCGTCAGGGCCTGAAAGGTCTTGGTGGTCACGTCGATCATGTTATCGATACGGTCTGCCTCATCTTTACGAATGTCCACCGGGCTATGGGTGCCCTCACCCATGGCATAAAAAGCAGTACCGATTTGAGATTCATTGATTCCGTTTTCTTTATTCCATCTTATCGTATCGAGGAGGTCCCCGGCAATGTGTTCCCTGACAAGTTGATCGTAGGGCACATCTTCATTAAATGCCCTAATCAGGTAATCCCGGTATTTCCAGGTTCCGGCCACTTCGTAATCGAATTCATGGCCTTTGGTCTCCGCATATCTTACCAGGTCCATCCAGTGCCTCGCCCAGCGTTCACCAAAGCCAGGACTATTAAGATAGTAGTCCACCATTTTTTCGTAGGCATCAGGACTTTCATCTGACTCAAATTTGCTGACCATTTCCGGCGTTGGGGGAAGCCCGGTCAATAAATAAGAAACCCTGCGGATCAAAGTGTTCTTTTCAGCTCGCGGAGCCAATTCCAGTCCTTTATTTTCGAGCTTTTCTATAATGTAATCATCAATTTCATTGGCTGATACTGTCTTATCAAAGGCTTTGGGTTTAGTAGCCTCAGGTTGGATAAATGACCAGTGAGGTTTCCATTCGGCTCCCTGATCGATCCATTTTGTGAGGACAGCTATATCATATTCACTGAGTACCAGGTTCGATTCCGGAGGAGGCATCATCATGCTGGGATCTTCATGGGTGATCCGTTTGATTAGTTCACTTCTTCCGGGGCTCCCCGGTTCAATGGCTTTTCCGTTTTCCCTGAGTGCTGTTGCTCCTTCATAGGTATCAAGTCGTAGCTCACCTTTTCTGCTGCTGGGATCCGGTCCATGGCAGAGGTAGCAATTTTGAACCAGGATAGGCTTTACATCGTAGTTGAAGTCAACTTTCTTCGGAAGGTTTAAGCCGCTTCCTTTCTGATCACATTGAATCGTGATCAGGCAAATGAGTAAAAACAAGGGTATGGATACCCACAAAGCAACTTCACTCCCTTTTATCCTTTCTTGCATATTTTTGATTAATGTCCTTTTGATTGAACCTTATGAGGACGTGCTGCCAGCTGCAGAGGGGTATCACGATCCTTCAAAAGCAAAAAATCAATTTTTCTTACATTTTGAAATGCTTTTACCTTAGGCAATCCTAATTTATTTCTAAATATAAAGATATTGCAAAAAATGTAGCCAGGCTACGGAAAACCTTTGATCTTATAAACCTAAAACCCAAATCTTGAAAAAAGTAAAAATTGGTATTCTCGGAATGGGCCGCATTGGAAAGGTCCACCTAAAAAGTATTTCCAACAGAATAGAAAATGCAGAGGTTGTAGCCGTGATGAATCCATCAGAAAGAGGCCAATCATTTGCGAAAAATTATCATGTGAGTGCTGTTTCTGATGATCCGGATATTGTTTTTAAGAATGATGAGGTAGATGCAGTCCTGATTTGCTCTCCAAGTGATACACATGCTGAATATATCCATCGTGCCGCCCAGGCCGGTAAAGCGATATTTTGTGAAAAACCTCTTGATCTTTCATTGCCTAAGATTGAGGAGATTATTTCTGTGACATCAAGACACCAGGTGCCACTTTTTGTGGCGTTCAACCAGCGTTTTGATCCTGACTTTGCAAAGATAAAATCAATAGTGACTGATGGTGGAATCGGTGACCTAAGAATGATCAAAATCACGAGTAGGGATCCGGCACCACCACCGATCGATTATATCAAAAGCTCCGGAGGCATGTTCCTGGATATGACGATTCATGATTTTGACATGGCTCGCTACCTTGCAAATTCAGAAGTGAACGAGGTCTATGCGGTGGGAAAAAACCTGGTTGATCCTGCGATTGGTGAGGCTGGAGATATTGACTCAGCTGTGGTCATTCTAAAATTTGATAATGCTGTGACAGCGGTGATTGAGAATAGCCGGCAGGCCGCCTATGGGTATGATCAGCGACTTGAAGTATTTGGTTCCAAAGGCATGGCCATGGCAGACCATACCAAGAAAGATAACCACGTATTATTGAATGAAAGTGGCATACACAAGGCAAGACCGATGGATTTTTTCATGGATCGGTATGTAGACTCATATCTCAATGAACTGAAAGCCTTTATCCAGGCCATTGTCAGTGGGGAACCGCAGCCCGTGACCGGTGAAGATGGGTTGAAGGCTACAAAAATTGCATTGGCAGCCAACCAATCCATGAAGGAAAATAGACCAGTTAAACTAGAACCTTAACAACCATGCACCTGAAGATAATTAAGCCCGTGTCCCTTATTCTGTTGATTCTTACAGCACTCTCGTGCAGTCAAAAGCAGGAAAAACCCATCGATCCATCTCTGACCCTGTGGTATGATGAACCCGCCAGTGAGTGGGAGGAAGCACTTCCTGTTGGCAATGGCAGGCTGGGAGCGATGGTTTATGGTCGCACAAGTGAAGAGATCATCCAGTTTAATGAATCCACTTTGTGGACCGGACAGCCCCATGACTATACACATCCGGATGCTCATGAGGTATTAGATGAGCTGCGAAAACTGCTATGGGATGGGAAGCAGGATGAAGCACACAAACTGGCCAATGAGAAGTTTATGTCTAAGCCATTGGGACAGTTGAGCTACCAACCTTTTGGAGATATCCTGATCAGTTTTCCGGGGCATGATTCAGTAGGTGACTACAAACGCCGGTTAGATCTGGATGAGGCCATGAGTTCTGTTAGTTATCACGTACAAGGCGTGAAATACACAAGAGAAGTTTTTGTATCACATCCTGATCAGGCGATTTTAATCAGATTAAAATCATCTGAACAAGGAAAGCTGAATTTTACAGCTGGTCTGCAGTCACCCCATCAACGATACGAGACTCGGGTTCAGGATAATCAGGTCATATTATCGGGCCAGGTAGACAACTACGCGCAGGCACGAGGAAACGAAGTTTATCCTGAGAGCAAGATTAAATTCGTCGCACGCCTGAATGTGATCAGCGAAGATGGTCAGGTGAATACCGACCAGGATAAAATAACTGTTTCAGGTGCTTCTACAGTCACTTTGCAACTGGTAGGAGCTACCAATTTTGTGAGTTACAAAGATATCTCCGGTGATCCCGCAGCCAGATGCGATGAGTATCTGTCCGATCTTGAGGGAAAGACCTATGATGAAATTAAAACAGACCACATTGCTGATCATCAGATGCTATTTAACCGGGTGAAGATCGATCTTGGTGACTCAACCATCTCAGCAAGACCCACAGATCAAAGACTGGCATCATTTAAAGATGATGAGGATCCCAGTTTGGTAGCTTTGCTCTATCAGTATGGCAGATACTTACTTATCGCCTCCTCCAGACCAAGAACGCAACCGGCCACACTTCAGGGGATTTGGAACGATAGGTTATCCCCACCGTGGGATAGCAAGTACACCATCAATATCAACACCGAGATGAACTACTGGCCAGCCGAGATGACAAACCTTTCTGAGCTGACAGAACCCCTGTTTCAAATGGTGAAAGACATCTCTGTAACCGGACAAAATGTAGCTCGGGAGCATTACAATCAAGGAGGATGGGTGACCCACCATAATACAGATCTCTGGAGGGGTGCTGCCCCTATCAACAATGCCAACCACGGGATATGGGTGACAGGTGGTGCCTGGTTGAGCCAAAACTTGTGGTGGCACTATGAATACAATGGCGATAAGGATTTTCTAAAAGATTTTACTTATCCCATTCTGAAGTCAGCCAGTGAGTTTTTTGTGGATTACCTGGTTCCCGATCCTAAACATCCTGAATGGCTCATCAGCGGACCCAGCAACAGTCCGGAGATAGGTGGCCTGGTGATGGGCCCGACGATGGATCACCAGATCATCAGAAATCTGTTTGCCAACACCATCGAGGCAGCAGAAATCCTGGGTGTTGATGAAGACTTTGTGAAGGTGCTGAATGAAAAAAGGTCAAAAATTGCTCCGAATCAGATTGGTCAACATGGTCAGTTACAGGAATGGCTGGAGGATGTAGATGATCCGGAAAACAAACACAGACATGTCTCTCACCTGTGGGGATTGCATCCCGGCAATGAGATCCATCCATTGACCACCCCTGAGCTGGCCGAGGCCTGTCGGGTGACATTGTCGCACCGTGGAGATGGGGGAACCGGCTGGTCCAGGGGCTGGAAGATCAACTTCTGGGCACGCTTGCTGGATGGTGACCATGCTTTTTTAATGCTTCGCAACCTGATGGTGCCATCCAAATTCATGGATGGAGAAAAGGTGCGTGACCGGGGTGGATTATATAACAATCTGTTTGATTCGCATCCACCCTTCCAGATAGACGGCAATTTCGGGGCAACATCCGGCATTACAGAGATGCTGTTGCAATCTCATCTGAGAGATGAAGAGGGGAATTATTATCAGGATATCTTACCCGCCTTGCCGAGCGCACTTCCTAATGGGAGTATCTCCGGAATCAAAGGCAAAGGAGGTTTTGAATTTTCGATTCGCTGGGCGGATGGAAAACTCACTGAGTGTAAGGTCAGATCGCTGATGGGAAATCCTTTGTTAGTCAGGTATCAGGGTAAAGAGGTGAAGATGGAGACTGAAGTAGGTGGGGAGTATCCGGTGGAGTTATAGATGGTGATCCTCTGCTGAACATTAAAGCTTCATGTCGGTGTTGTCACCATAGCCGTCAACTTAAGCTTCTCACTGACACAAGCCACAGACCACGGGATATAGAATCCTATTTAGATGATTGCTCATTTGTGCTTCCGAATTCTAAGATCCCCACCTGCCGGCAGGCAAGGCTTCGCGAGGTTCAGGATGACGTTAATGTGTTTGTTTTAGGACCGCATTTTAAGCTTCATGTCGTTGTTGTCACAGTGTTGTCACCGACATAAGCGATTCCCATTAATCATTACCACTTCAGTCGTCTGATAATCTCCTCCAGATTGTAGCTCTAATAATTAGTTTAATGTAGCTTTTCCCTCCGCAATCCAACTATCTTTGCGGCTCAATCAATAAAAAACAATGGTGCAAGACCTCAACAACCCCTGGCATAAAGTTCGCGTAGGTGAAGGAGCCCCTGATATCGTGAATGGGATCATCGAGATCCCTCAAAACACAAGGGCTAAATACGAGCTGGATAAACAATCCGGATTGCTCAAACTGGACCGGGTACTCTTCTCATCCATGTATTATCCAGCCAATTATGGATTTATTCCAAGAACCTACTGTGATGACAAGGATCCGCTGGATATCCTGGTATTGTCTCAGATCACCATTGTGCCCATGTGTATTGTTTCCGCCAAGGTGATCGGTGTGATGCAGATGCTGGACGATGGCGAAAAAGATGATAAGATCATTGCCGTGGCAGAAAATGACATGAGTGTGAACCACATGAATGACATTTCTGATCTGCCTGAGCACTTTGTAAAAGAGCTTAAAAACTTCTTCGAGGACTACAAAAAGCTGGAAAACAAAACGGTGGAGGTAGAAGAGTTTCAGGATGCCAAAACAGCCAAAGCCATCATCGCCAAGAGTTTTGTCGACTACAATTCCTATATAGCCAACAACTAAGCCCAAATGATCCAACTGACCAGAACAGATGCTAAAAACATTGGTTTTAAGAAGTTGGTCGGTATGCTGGATGCAGAGTTGACCGTTATCGATGGAGATGATCATGACTTCTACGATCAATACAATGGTATCAGCGATATAAAGTATGCCGTCGTAGCATGCCAAGATGATCTTCCTGTGTCATGTGGAGCAATCAAGCCTTTTGATGAAATAACGGTCGAGGTCAAACGCATGTATACCACAGTTGAAGCCCGGGGAAAAGGCGTGGCATCAAAGGTCCTGGCAGAATTAGAAGCCTGGGCTTCCGAAATGTCGTTTACGCAGATCATCCTTGAAACGGGCAAACGACAGCAGGATGCAGTCAGGCTTTATGAAAAAAACGGCTACACAAGAATCCCGAATTATGGTCCTTATGTAAACGTTGAAAATAGCGTCTGTTTCAAGAAAGTGTTGTCATAGTCTTTATTTTCGGATGGGTTTCACCTGGAAGTAAGTTGCCGAAAGCAGGCTGATGATCAATCCAATAACAAAGACGGTCAAAAACATGATGACAAATTGAAAAAGCAGGTTGTCAAACATGGTCATCTGCTCCAGGGTCTGTGCTTTAGCTATTTCAAATTCTTCAGGCGACATTTCAGCCTGCATCTTGTCCAGAGAATACTGGGTATAAGTCTCCATAAATTCAGGATCGATCCATTTGACATAGATCACATTATACAAACCAAAAGCGACCGCCGGAAAACCAGAGATACCACTTCCTACCAGCATCTTTTTGAGGAATGAATTGTCAGGACTTGAGAACTCAAGTTCACGGATTCCCAAAAACACGAGGATTAATGAACAGATGATCGTAGCATATCCCACGATTTCCCCAATCCCATAATTTTCAGGATCTGTCCCAAATACAATTAGCGTAATAAGGTTGACAGCGACAAGGATAGCCGTTGCGATTAGTCCGTTTTTAATGATTGTTTTTTTCATCTTTTTTGGTTGCTAAGCAAGGCCGAATTTTCAAAAATTCAGTCATACTTTCGGGTGATTTTAACCTGGTGACACAAGAAATTTACAGAATTCCGTACGCTTTTCCCTGTTTCACAGCTTCTGTTCTTCTTTTTGCGTGGAGCTTTCCGAGCAGATTGGAAACATGGGTTTTGATGGTGTTTTCGGAGACAAAAAGCTGATCGGCAATCTCCTGGTTAGAATATCCTTCCGCAATTTTTATGAGCACATCGTATTCTCTGGGGCTAATCTTTAGTAGTTCCAGCTTTTCCGGATGTGGGATTTTATGGTTTTGTAACAGGTCTTTTCTGGAGGAGAAATGCCCCTTCAGGATAAATCCGAAGGCGACGAGCCCCAGGGCACTTAAAACGATGATAAACTCCTGCTCCCAATCTGAATACAGCAGTGAATACTTCCCCAGCTCCAGCAGTATCAGCAACAGGATGGCCAACAGTCCAAATCTCAGAATGATGTTTTTCACAGTAGTTTTTCAGATTCTAAAAACTAAATTAGTCATTGAATAAGACATGGTGAGGTGGGCACACAGCTAATTTGAATCAATATGAAATATTTCTATGCCTTGCCACTTCTGCTAAGTTTTATGATATTGTCCGGCTTAAACCAACCCCTTTCAGCATTGGATTTTAGGATCAGAACGATCACAGCGGGAGTAAATCTCTCGGATTTAGATGACAGGCAGTCAATACTTCAGGCCATTGATTTTTTGGCCCGTGCCGAAAGTGAATTCACTGAACAAGGTTATGAGGTGCAAACTCTGAGGATAGCGACCCAAAATCTACATGAGATCATCGATGGTGACTTCAATACACAGGTAATGGCTCAGCTGGTTGCAATCGATAAAATACTCATTGACAAAAACATCATGTTGTCTGTAGGCGAGCTTTTAGATGGCGACAAATTCCAGGACGATCTCTCAGCCTGGACAGCACTTTTGGTCAACCAAACTTCAAACATCAGCTTCAACATACCCATTGCCTCCACAGGCCTGGGGATTCATGATAAATCGATAAAACTAGCTGCTACAATCTGTAAAGCTTTAGCGGAGAACAGTCCGGGAGGTGAAGCTAATTTCCGGTTCACCGCCTCTGCAAACTGTCCCGCCGGGATTCCATTCTTTCCGGCTGCATTCCATCAGGGACCACAAGGTTTCGCCATTGGCCTGGAGTATCCCAATCTTATCACCAGGGTTTTTGAAGGATCAAACTGGTCTAATGCAGATGATAATCTTCAGGCTGCACTGGAAGCCGCTTTTAAACCCGTTGAGGCAATGGGGAAGGGTCTGGAGACGCCTGAATGGACCTATTATGGGTTGGATACATCCCCTGCTCCGGGATTGGATGCCAGTATTGGTCAATCCATCGAGACATTGATAGGGAGACCTTATGGGAGCCATTCGACGTTGAGGGCCTGCGGTCTCATTACCGGTGTGATCAAACAACTTGATCTGAAAACATGTGGGTATTCCGGACTGATGCTTCCTGTGATAGAGGACCAGGTTTTAGCTCAGCGTGCCATGGAGCGAAGGTATTCTGTAGACGAGTTGCTACTTTATTCTTCGGTATCCGGAACAGGTCTTGACGTGGTTCCGCTCGCAGGGGATATTACAGAAGAGACACTTACCGGAATTTACCAGGATCTGGCTGCCTTATCCCTGAAGTATTTCAATAAACCACTTTCTGCACGATTATTTCCCATACCAGGTAAAAAGGCAGGTGAGATGGTGAAGTTTGAAAACCCCTACCTGACCGGGTGCATAGTGCTGGATGTTGATTAAATTTCCAGTATGGATTGGCATGATTCATTGGAGAAATACAGAGCGATTGTTGAAATGGCGGGTGTGGAGCTCAAAGGAAAAACGGTCCCCTACACTTCTGACAATGGCCACATGTTTTCACAACTCAACAAAGACGGAGAAATAGGGATCAGGCTCTCCAATGAAGATGGAAAAGCTTTTATGGAGAAGTACGGCGCAGAAAAATTCATGTCATACGGAGCCACCATGCGCGGCTATGTAAAAATTCCCGAAGAACTTATGGATCAGACAGAGTTGGTCAGCAAGTACCTGAAATCAGGACATGAATATGTGTTGTCTCTGGAGCCCAAGTAGCTTCGTTTCAATTCTGAGTTCTCAATACTTGCCTTATAGCCACAAAGAATCTACTCCCTGGCTTATAATGGGGCAATGTCTGCTGTTTATTAGATATAATGATATATGTCTTTTTGTAGAAAGATATATATTTTATAATAAAGAGATATATATTAAAATAAGAAAAGATATGTATCATTTATATTATATCTGTCTATACTCCAACCTGTTTCTGGTGTGCCTTTAAAGGAAACATAGCCAGAGGTAAGCCATGTGAAGGCACTAGAACCTTTTTTAGAGACCCACCTCCTCCTCAGAGTCACCGAAGGTACTCTGAGTGCTTAGTGCATACTGTTGCGGGGGTTGGGCAGATTCGCTAGTTTAGTGCTATTCACAGTCCGGTGAGCACACACCTGCTAGCTAGTCGTTTTTTTTTTTAATATGAATGCAGTAGTTTTTCCTTTAATTGTATTCTTATCCTTTCAACTAAGGGCCCAAGTAGTAGAATTTGATTATTGTGATCAAATAACACCAGCCATCAATTATTTAGAAGATGAGGGTTTAAGACTCAAGATAGATTCAAAACTAAGAAATGGTTGGAGTTACTCTTCTTTTGCGGCAGAGTACATTGCTTTCAAACTGGATATTAAACCTGATGAGTCGTATGAAGACGGTTATTTAGAAAAGTCGAAATACTACTGGACACAGATTGAAAATAATGATTCCTTTAATGATGTAAGGAATATAGTTTGTGATCATAAAGCCTTTAACAATAGAAATCCCAATACAATTTTTTCTAAACTGGACGAAGAGACACTTTTAGTTCACATAACTACAAAAAGAACTGGCAAAGAGGGATCCAGCGGGTTGATGTACCTATTCTTCTTCGAAAAGAATAGTATTGTCAATGTATTGAAGACTTCATGGATCAGTTAATATTCCCATCAAATCCTCGCCTGATAAGTATACAAATCATGATATCGGCCTTCTTTCTTCAGCAACTCATCATGCGTTCCCCGCTCGGCGATATTTCCCTGTTCGATGACCAGAATCTGATCGGCTTTACGGATGGTACTCAACCGGTGAGCGATTACGAAAGATGTCCGACCTTTCATCAACCGGTTTAAACTTTCCTGGATAAAGCTTTCGCTTTCCGTATCCAGGTTGGAAGTGGCTTCATCCAGGATCAGGATCCTGGGGTTGGCCAGGATGGCTCTCGCAATGGCAATTCTTTGTTTTTGTCCTCCGGATAGCTTCACACCACGCTCCCCGATGAGCGTATCCAGCCCGTCTTCAAAACGGTCAGTAAATTCAGTGACGTGTGCAGCTTTGGCAGCATCCATCAATTCAGCCTCAGAGGCATCGGGTTTTGGAAAAAGGATGTTTTCCCTGATCGTACCTTCAAATAAGAAATCATCCTGCAGCACCACACCGAGCCTACTCCGGTAGCTTTCCAGAGAAACTTTGGTTAAATCATGTCCGTCTATGGTGATTTTTCCACTGTCTGGGTTTAAGAACGAAGCAACGAGACCGGCGATGGTCGTTTTACCGGAACCAGAGGACCCGACAAGTGCAGTTACCGATCCGGGCTTAGCTTCAAAGCTGATGTTCTGGATCACCGGTTTGCCCTCATCATAAGCAAATCCCACATCTTCAAATTTCACATGCCCATCAATGTTCTCCAGCAGCAAGGGTCGCTCGGTACCATCATCTTCCGGTTTCATGTTCATGATCTCTTCGGTACGGTCCAGGCCAGCAAAAGCTTCGGTGAGCTGACTGCCGATATTGCTCATCTGAACAATGGGCGCAATCATAAAACCCAGGTATAAGGTGAATGCCAGAAAATCCCCCAGCGTCATCTGATCCTGAATGATCATGTAGCCTCCAATCCCCATGATGCCGATACTGGCCAGCCCTAAAAGGAAAGTGGCTGAGCTGGTAACCAGGCTGGTGGAGGTCAGACTCTTTTTCACATTCAGAAATAATTTTTCTACTCCTGTCTCAAAGGTTTTCACCTCCTGCTTTTCGGCATTGAATCCCTTGATCACACGGATACCACCCAGCGTTTCTGTGAGCCTTCCGGTGACTTCCGCGTTGATTTTTCCCCGCTCGCGAAAGATTGGTCGAATGTACCCAAAAGCTTTTAATGAGATCACTCCAAAGATTGAAACCGGGACGAGCACGTATAGCGTCATCCAGGGACTGATATTGATCAGAAGAAAAAGTGAGATGACGGCCGTAAGCAAACCACCAAACAATTGGACCAGTCCGGTTCCCACCAGGTTTCTTACGCCTTCCACATCTGTCATGATCCGGGACACCAGCTCTCCGGACTTGCTGTTGTCAAAAAACCGTACGGGCAGATAAATGATGTGCTTTTGAACTTTGACCCTTAGCTTGGCGATGAGGTGCTGAGCTTCCACACTCAGAATTTGCGTCAGGGCAAATGAGGTGGCGGATTGAACAATAATGGCTCCAATGACCACAGCCACCAGGATTTTTAGCATGTCCAGGTCACTGTTGGCGATGACGTCATCAATGAGGTATTTGCTGGCTCCTGGTAATATCAGGCTGGCCAGTCTACTGATTACGATCAGTACCAATCCTATGGCGATGATCTTTCTTCTTGGCCAGACGATGGTCCTGAATACGTGGCCAATGCTCACACGTTGTTTGCTCATATAAAAAGGAGACGGATGAGCGTCAAAGATATTTGATCTATTGTGAGATCCAACTGCTTACCTCTTCCTCTGGGATCCTGTTGAGGTATATTCTTTGAAAACGATTGGCGATATAGGTAGTTCCTGTGAGCAACAAATGATTTTCTTCATCTGTTTCAGGTCTTAGTGACGCCAGCGTATAGGGATTGAGATATCCAATATTGTGTTTGCCTACAAGCTCGCCAGTGGTCTGATCAAAGATGTACAATCCAATCTGCCGGTTTTCAGTTTCGGCTGCAATGATGGTATAGGTTGTGGTTCCGATGTCATAAGATGCAATATCCATGGGAGTATAGGACCTGTATTCGGTTACATTGCCATAAAGCGTGTACAGGTCAACACTGGAAGCAATGGCTGTACTGGAAATAGAAGCATCCACAGCGATAAAATTGTCATTGAATTGAAATCCCCCAACAGCGAAAATATTCCCGGAAATGGGCATCGCTTTTCTTATTCCCCCGTCAGTCGTCTGACCTTGTAGCACTCCTGTTGGCGTCCCTCCAAAATCACTGAACACCATGGACATGCTGTAGTTGTAAAATCCGTTGAAGAATACTGACCCTCCCGGAGTCTCACCGACAAAAAACGGCAATGGCTGCTCTCCTGGATTCAGGTAATGATCCAAAATAGTAGCCTCTACATCTTCACCTGCACCGATGGAGTAAGCAGCTGTATTGATGATGCTTCCATCTGTTCCGATGTATGATATTACACTTTCGGCATTGAAAGGGTCATAACTCAGGATGAGAAACTGGTTTGAAGTTGAAGATGCCGCTGCTGCCAAAGGATAGGTGAGCGGTACATTAACGATTTGTTCATCACTAAGGCTGTCATTCACTGAAATGAGCTGGACCTGGATGGTCTGTGGGTCCATCCCAAAGAAATAATATCTCCCATTCACTTCCATCAATTCACCCGTTGGCAATACAGGTGCGGGATCAAAGGTGAGTTCAGCTTCAAATTCACCTTCTTCATCCACTTTGATCAATTGAATCCCCGAAAAATCAGTCCGGTCAATCTCGGTTGCTGTGAGGATAATAAAACCAGTTGATGATTTGACCACATCGATGGCATGGTAATCAACACCATAATTCACATCATCGTAGACCTTAAAGAAACCCGTTTCCGGGATGGGGTCTTCATCGCTACACGAGTATAAAAAGGGTATAACTAACAAAAAGTAAAATAATTTCTTCATCTGATTCTTAGTAGGCCTGGAATTGCTTGTCGATATATCTTAATGGGAACACAAAACTCAGGGATACATTGATGTTGTCCATCTTCAGTTCATCATTGACATCCCCAATGGAGGTAAGTTCTGTTTGGGTAAATCGGTTGCCACTGTTGGTAATGTCTGTCAGACCCCGCAGGTATACGGCCTCAAAAACCGTCCTGATGTTTAAATAGTCGAGACTCACACCTACGCCACCAAGTACTCCGGCATAATTCTGAAATTGCTGTGTTACTCCCAGGATTTGTGTCCCACCGGAAGTCGGGATGGGTGATCCGGTAGCATGATCAGTGTACGTGATATCTACCTTTTTTTCCGCATGAGTGATAAAGGAATAGTATCCACCTGCCATGATGAATGGGCGGGTCTTTCCTGATTGGATGATCTCATATTTGAGCGATAAAGGCACATCTACTGCATCGATTCGTTGCTCAATGCTATACTCCATATCAAAAAGGTTGGGAGCTACAAAGCCCCAGGTTCTGTAGTTGAAGTACTTGTATCTGATTCGTTTGTAAGTAGGTTGGATTCCAATGGAAAACCCTCTGTGATAGAAAGTAAGATCCATGCCAGCCTGAGCACCTGGTAAGCTAAACACTTCATAGCCTTTGTCGAGGTCTTGCTCCGGCAAACCAATTGTGCTAATTGAAGAATAAGATGTAATTGGATTGGGGTCTGTATAATTGATTCCAACTTTCACACCCAGCCACCACTGAGTTTTGAGGAATTCTTCCGTATATCCTCCAATTCCCGGTGCTCTTCTTGCCTGACCAACAAGCGTGATGGCCGAAAATGCCAGAAGGACAAATAGTATCGATCTATTGAATAATAAGTTTCCTGGTTTCATTCAGTTTTTCTGATGTGACTCTAACAAAATATATTCCACTGGAAAACTGATCCAGTACCAATGAGACTGTATGCTTTCCCGGGTTTAGTTTACGTTTAAAACTACTTAAAACGGTGCCTTTCATGTTGATTAACTCAAAACGCATTTCCTGAATGTCGTTGATGAAGAAATCAATTTGCGTATAATTCGTTGCAGGGTTAGGATACAATTTCTCAATCCTGTAGAAATCATCCCTGAATTTTTGCTGTCCGGTGATCACATCACTGATCAGATCCATGGGTGTGTAAGTACCACCATTGATGAGATCGGGTCCGGTCACATAATCTCCGAAGAAAATATCATTGGTCAATGTGGTTTGGTCCACACCCATCCATTCATACAATATATTGGCATAGATCTGACGATAGTCAAACTGCATAGCGACATTGTTGCGGGACAGATCCGGGTTGGTGCCGTAAATTCCACCTCTGAGCCCCGCACCCCACATCATAATTGGTCCCCCGGTACCATGGTCAGTACCATAGCTGCCATTTGAGGCGATCCTCCGTCCGAATTCTGACATGGACATGGTCAACACCCTGTCACTAATCCCTCTTTGATTGAGATCCTCATTGAAAGCTCTCATGGCAGAGGAGATGTAATAGAGCAGTGCAGCATGTCCACCCATGGTAGATTCACCCTGTACTACCTGCTGGGCATGGGTATCAAAACCACCGATTTTCAGTAGAAAAACTTTTGTCTTAAGCCCGCCTGCAAGCAATCTGGCTACCAGTTGAAGCTGAGAAGTCAGTGGGTTTCTGTTGCTGGCAGGTAAAAACGGATAATTTTCCGGGTAGGTCACAGCTGTGTCTGCAGCCGCATCATAGATCTCTACCAATCGCTTGATATAGGTCTCCGATTTATCCTCCAGACCAAGGATCCAGTCCATCTCTTTTCCATAAGGAGAGCCGTCCAGGAATGTTGGTGGCAAACCACGTGGGTCTACACCTTCATCGGTAAATCCTTCCAGCGAATCTATCAGGCTGGCTAACCCGCCCGGGCTGCTGCCTAATGACAAAGAGGTAGGGATATTTCCTTCCTGGTGAAACAATAATGACACATCATTGCCCATTTCTAATGCCAAAGGATCTGGCATATCTGTATTGGGAAAATCGTCCGGATAGGTCTCCGGCAAATAAATATTAGAGAGATATCTTCCGATCCATCCACTTGGGAAGTAGTCATCGGCCCCACCGCCCATGAACCAGATGTCTCTGCCCCGGAAGTGCGAGCCGTTATTTTTTTCGTATGAAACCCCCTGAAATACCGCTGCTCGTCCAATATCATACATGTATTTGAAGTCCTGCATGTCAGGGTGCAGTCCGATTTGGTCAGCGGACGGAGCGGTACTATCCAGAGGTATCAATGTCCTGTTACCCACTTTATATGGGATAGCCACATTAGCCCTTCGGCTATAATATTGGTCATAGGCTTCTAATGGGATGAACGTATTCAATCCGTCATTTCCCCCATGCATTTGCAAGATGATCAGTACCTTGTCGTTGTCACTGGCTGCAGCAAGTCGTTGCATGGATTGATAGCCCCCAAGTACCTTAAGTGGTACTCCATGAAATGCGATCGGGAGACCGGCAGCAAAACCTAATTTTTTAACAAACTTCCTTCTATCCATGGCTTTACATCAGTTGGTACTCCGGCGATTGTAGCATCGCATTAAATAGGTTTAACAATTGGCCTCCGGCATCCGGGTTGGGGCTCCCGCCATTCCATCGGATCACCCAGGCTGCATCCGGGTCCGGATCCCCTTCATCATATAGTGCCTGAAGGAAATAATTCAGTCGTTCATTGGTAATCTCACTGTTAGGATCATCGAAAGCAATGACTCCCGAAACAGGTAGGAAATATTTTGTAAGCTCTACTATCAGCGTCTTTGCATCCCCGGCTACCGAAGAGAAATTGTCTACCACGAATTGCAGAATGTCCACCTGCCCTGGCTCAGGGTTCATACCATCGCTGATCTGTCCTCTGACAAAATCATATCTCCGAGTCAGGTAATTGGTCGTGATCCAGTTGCGGTTATAAATAGGATACTGATGATAGGCAGCATAACCGGCCACTTCAAACGGTTCATAATAATCCATTCCCTGATTGTCGATAGCACTGAGCATGCCTCCAGCCGTATCATAAAAACCTGTCAGGTCTACTGCCGGATCCGGAAATGTTTTTCCAAAGCTTCGACTGAATCCCACAACAAGATCCAAGGGGGATTTAATCAACCCACCAAAACTATCATCAAGATATCCCGCAGCTCCTTCATAGAACTCCCGGCTGGTAAAGAGTGCTTCCAGAACGGGTTGGATTTTGTGATTACTTGCCGTAAAAATATCTGCCATATCCTGGATGATCCCCGCCTGTACCGTAGGGTTTACTTCATGATAGACAAAAAACCTGTATAGCTTCCTGCAGGTATAAATATGTGTTTCTTCCTGGTTATAGATGATGTCTATCAGCTGACTGATCTCGTCCAATAAGCTTTCTTCGGTGGGTTCACTGCCAAGTAGTAAAGTAGGGTCAGGTGTGACGGTCGCATTTCCTAACCTTTCGCTGAATGTCTTTTCAGTATTGTCATGGGCGGAGGCAATCTGTGTATTCCCTCTTAAAATACCTCTCGGTAAATTGGTGTCCGGGTCGATGTTGCTAAACGAGTTGTCATTGACAAAACCCGAAAATACTTTGGCTCCTTCCTGCACATCTGTTTCCGTGAAGTAGATATAGTCTCCTTCGTATTGAGGCTCCGGGATGTTACCTTCCAGCCCTTTTCCAATGGCATAAAGTTCGAGGAGTTCCCGGGCATAGTTTTCATTTGGGTTGCCTTTCACATTATACCTGCCGTCCAGGAAAATAAGCATGGCATTGTCTACCGATATTTTTTTTGTGAGCTCTTTAAAGTTGAGAATGATATTCGTCTCGGGAGCCAAAGGATCAATGACAATATCTTCTTTATCAAAAGCAAAGAATCTAAAAAGGGCCAATTGATGATAAATGGCTCTGTGATTACTTACCACAGTTCTCTTGGTGGTAAAGTGGGTATGCATAAAGAGTACAAGACGTTCACGAAATGCATATGCAAGAGATTGATCCTGCGCAATACCCGGACTCATCATCTGTGCAATGTGCCACCTCAATACAAGATTCTCGTAGTTATAATCTTCCACGTCTGTGGATGAATCCAGGTTGATCCATGGTTGTCCTGTATTGGGATCTATGGGTTCTTCCGGGTCGGGCAGATTTGCATCAAACAATTCAGCGACAGCCTGTTGCGGCGTCATTGCCGCAAATTGTTCGATTTGTTGTTTTGTAGCTCCACAGCAGGTTCTTCGTAGTAAATGAGCGGCACGTTGAACGCCAAGAGGATCAGTAAAAGTGGTTAGTGCCATCTAAAATTATTTTCCAAAGCCAAATCAAATATAAGATAATTAATAAAAAATCTTAGAAAGGTCTAATTAATTTTTTATTAATAAAGCAGGTGCGACCTGAAAAAACAAAACCACGCCCTTAGATCAGGGGTGGCAATCATATGATAAATGTAATAAATAAATATTTCAGCAAATCTCATTCGCTGGATAAAGTTGTGTGAGGCGGAACTAAACCGATGCTTACTTTTTTAATAGTGTATCTGAGATCATTCAGGCTCCATTGTTTGTGTTTGGTGATCCTATCGATTTTATTTTTGCAGTTCAAAACTAAAAAAAAGATCAATTATGTCACTTACCTATTCTGCCATGTTGCAGCTCAATGCAGCTGCCCCACATTTCAAATTGCGTGATGTCATTACTGATCAGGTGATTTCTCCTGAGCATATTAAAGGTGAGCATGGTTTGCTGGTGATGTTTGTCTGCAATCACTGTCCTTATGTAAAGCATGTGGAAGATGAAATAGGCAAAATTGCGGGAGAGTATTTAAGCCGGGGTATCGGTATGGTGGCCATCACTTCCAATGACATAGTGAAGTATCCGGATGATGGACCTGAAGGCATGAAAGACCAGGCCAGACGTGCTTCCTGGAATTTTCCCTATTTGCTCGATGAGACCCAGGAAGTAGCCAAAGCTTATAAAGCTGAGTGTACGCCGGATTTTTTTCTTTTTGATAAATCATTAAAGTGTATCTACAGGGGCAGGATGGATGGTTCTTCACCTGGCAACGGGCAACCCAATGATGGAGCTGATTTAAGGCAAGCCTTAGATCGGTTGATTGCCGGGCAGCCAATTCCCGAAGATCAAAAGCCCAGCATGGGTTGCAACATTAAGTGGAGGTCATAATCCACTGAACTACAGAAGATTTATTAATTTACGGCCTCATTTCAACCCATGAGCACAGCTTCAGGAAAGTTCAAGAGAATAACGACCCACCGCCTACTGGAAATGAAGGCGGCCAGGGAGCCAATCGCCATGCTTACAGCATACGATTATTCCATGGCCCGGATCATCGATGGCGCTGGAATTGATATCCTTTTAGTAGGAGATTCTGCTTCCAATGTGATGGCAGGAAACGAAACTACTTTGCCCATCACGCTGGATCACATGATCTGGCATGCTACTTCGGTGGTCAAGGCCGTTAGTCGGGCATTGGTGGTAGTAGACATACCTTTTGGTAGCTATCAGGGCAATTCCAGTGAGGCACTTAAGTCCAGCATACGGATCATGAAAGAATCCGGAGCGCATGCGGTGAAGATGGAAGGGGGCGTAGAGATCAAAGAAAGCATTGTAAGGGTTCTGTCAGCAGGGATTCCCGTGATGGGCCACCTGGGCCTTACTCCTCAGTCAATCTATAAATTTGGGACCTACACAGTGAGGGCCAAAGCTGAGGATGAGGCCAAAAAGCTGGTGGAAGACGCCAAACTCCTGGAAGAGATCGGCTGTTTCGGTATTGTATTGGAGAAGATCCCGGCCAAGCTGGCGAAAGAAGTGGCGGAAAGCGTGAAAATACCAATCATCGGAATAGGGGCAGGACCTGACGTAGATGGCCAGGTATTGGTCATGCATGATCTGTTTGGGATTACACAGGATTTTAAACCACGCTTCCTCAGACAATACGCAGATCTCAACAAGATCATTGGGGAGGCAACACAGCAATATATCAAAGACGTAAAAGCAAAAGATTTTCCTAGTCAGGAAGAGAGTTATTAAATAGATTATTGAACAAATCACAAAAATGGCAAAAGAAGCATCAACCATTATCTACACAATCACTGATGAAGCACCCGCTTTAGCAACACATTCATTATTACCCATCGTACAAGGGTTTAGTGCCTCAGCAGGTGTTTCTGTTACCACACGAGACATTTCATTGGCAGGGCGGATCATCTCCATTTTCCCAGAAGTGCTTACTGAAGAGCAAAAGATGTCGGATGATCTGGCTTTCCTGGGTGAGCTGGCCAAAACACCGGAAGCCAATATCATTAAGCTTCCTAACATAAGTGCCTCGATTCCTCAATTGGTTGCCGCTATCAAAGAGCTTCAGTCTCAGGGATATAATTTACCAAACTATCCAACCGAACCAAAAAATGATGCTGAAGCTGTGATCAAAGCCAAGTATGACAAGGTGAAAGGTAGTGCAGTAAACCCTGTACTCAGAGAAGGTAATAGTGATAGACGAGCACCAAAAGCCGTGAAAGAATATGCACGTCAGAACCCACATTCAATGGGTAAGTGGTCAGGCAGCTCTAAATCTCATGTTGCCAGCATGCAATCCGGTGACTTTTATGGTAGTGAAAGGTCAGTGACCCTCCCAGCACCCACAAAGGTTAAGATCCAGCACATTGATTCATCTGGTAAGGAGACCGTTCTGAAAGGGGAAACCAAATTATTAGCAGGCGAAGTAATCGATGCTGCGGTGATGAGTGCCAAAGCTTTGAGAGCATTTCTGGAGGATGCAATAAAATCAGCCAGGAAAGAGGATATTCTTTTTTCACTGCATCTGAAAGCAACCATGATGAAGGTATCAGACCCGATTCTTTTTGGTCATGCAGTATCTGTTTTCTTTGCACCCGTTTTCGAAAAGCACAGCAGCACTTTCCAGTCCTTGGGTGTGGATCCAAACAATGGAATGGGTGATCTGTTGGCAAAAATTGAGACCCTTGATGAGGCTAAAAAGCAGGAAATCAATGCTGATATCAAAGCTTGCTACGATTCACAGCCAGAACTTGCCATGGTGAATTCTGACAAAGGCATTACCAACCTGCATGTACCCAGCGACATAATCATCGATGCCTCTATGCCGGCAGCGATCCGAACTTCTGGTCAGATGTGGGGACCTGATGGCGGACAAAAAGATACCATGTTTACCATTCCGGATCGATCATATGCTGGTGTTTACCAGGCCGTGATTGAAGACTGTAAAGCCAATGGGGCTTACGACCCAACTACAATGGGTAGCGTCCCCAATGTTGGTTTGATGGCTCAGAAAGCTGAGGAGTATGGTTCGCATGACAAGACTTTTGAGATCCCTTCTGCAGGAAAGGTACAGGTCGTTGACAGCAAGGGAACTGTACTGATAGAGCATGCCGTTGAAGCAGGAGATATCTGGAGGATGTGTCAGACCAAAGATGCGCCTATCCAGGACTGGGTGAAGCTGGCAGTCAACCGGTCCAGAGATTCACAAACACCCGCGGTTTTCTGGTTGGATGAAAAGCGTGGACACGATGCGGAGATCATCAAAAAAGTAAAAACTTATCTAAAAGATCATGACACGAGCGGGCTTGAGATCCATATCATGGCTCCTGTGGAAGCTACGAAATTCTCGGTGGAGAGGATTAGGAAAGGTCAGGATACCATTTCAGTAACTGGAAATGTTCTTAGAGATTACCTGACGGACCTGTTTCCTATCCTTGAAGTAGGTACAAGTGCCAAGATGCTGTCTATTGTTCCGCTCATGAATGGAGGTGGACTTTTTGAAACGGGAGCTGGTGGATCTGCGCCTAAGCACGTGCAACAGTTTGTAGAAGAAGGACACCTGAGATGGGACTCACTGGGTGAGTTCCTGGCATTGGCAGCTTCTCTGGAGCACCTGAGCAAAGTGGATAATAATCCAAGGGCCCAGGTACTGGCTGATACCCTGGATGCTGCAAATGGCAAATTCTTACAGGAGAATAAGTCTCCTTCACGTAAGGTTAACGAGATAGACAACCGTGGCAGTCATTTCTATCTGGCACTTTATTGGGCAGAAGCATTGGCTGCACAGGACCAGGACAAAGAGTTGAAAGCTAAGTTTACGGTAGTAGCTAAAACCTTGAAGGAAAAGGAATCGATCATCAATGAGGAGCTCCTGACTGCACAGGGTGCTGCGGTTGATATCGGAGGTTACTACAGACCCGATGAAGTAAAAACTTCGAATGCTATGAGACCTAGCAAAACCCTGAATGCCGTCATTGACGGATTAAAATCCTGATAAAATTTATAAGGCTTCTCCCTTTTTCAGGAACTCTACCTGAAAAAGGGAGGGCCAATCTTTACCAGTCACGTATATCTTGCCCGATGCTTTGTGGTAGGCAATGCCATTGAGTACATCATTTACTTCGTCCAGACCGGATTTCTCACTATTGCTAAGCAGCCCTGAGAGATCAATCATCTTTAAAACCTTGCCTGTATTCGGATCAATCACAGCTATGTTATCCTCTGTGTAAATATTAGCATAGATGAGGCCATCAATGATTTCAAGTTCGTTGAGGGATTTTATGGGTCCTTTGTTATCGTAAACCTCAAGTGTACCAATTTCAGAGTAATCTCTTGGGTCCAACAGGTGAAGTGTTTCTGTACCATCACTAACAATCAGCGTATCACCTAGCGTGGTGGCTCCCCAGCCTTCATGGTTGTAGTTAAATTTCCCAGTTTGATTTAGGTCAGTATCAAATACAAACCCAACGTTACTCCTATAAGTAAGCATGATGATTTTATCACCCCAGTAAGTACTTCCTTCACCAAAGTACTCGGAGTCAATATTTACCTGCTTCAACTTCTCACCTGTTTGGAGGTTTACCTTCCTAATGGATGATCTGCCTTTTCTCCCCGTACTTTCATACAATACATCATCCTTGAAGAATAACCCCTGGGTATAAGCTTCCGGATCATGTGGATACTTCTCAATCACTTTATAGGTGAGTTTTTCCGGCTCTACATCGGATAAAAATCTGACCCGTGGAAAATGGGTTTCGGATTTGCCTTCGTTAAAATATACGGTGATTTTGAATCGTTTTTCACCGGTTAAAACTTTTGTAGACCTCCAGGTGAAACTATCTGTCTCATATATTATTTTTTGATAGTCGTCATCAAATAAGATCGAATCGATCTCTTTTTTTGAACTGATTTTGAATGCTACAGGCTCTCCAATAGTAAGGAGTTTGTTTGGTGAAGGACTGAGAATACTCGTTTTTCTTGGGATTCTTGGGGACTTGGAATCGGTCTCGTTTGGTTTTTCACCAGCGTCATTACAGCATGTAAGAACAAAAAGTGCATGAAGTACTAGGAATGTCAATCTCATCTGACTAAAATACGTTTGAAAAGGTAAATATCATTTTAACGATCCAGAAAATGAAATCATTGATGGATGCCCAAATATCTATTTAATTATGTCAATGAAACGAATTTTAGTTCCAGTAGATTTTTCAGAAGTCTCCAAAGATGCGGTAAGATCAGCAGCCAGTCTGGCCAGAAAGACAGAAGGTGACATTGTCATTTTTCACGTGATTGAAACTTCGGTGGAAACAGAAACCCTAAGAGGAAATATTGATAACATGCTGGCGATGAGAGAACTAAAAGGCATAACTACCCATTATAAGCAAACAACCGGAAATCCCATCGATGAGATTGTTGGGCAACAACTTGACCTGATTGTAATGGGCTCGGAAGGTGCTGAAGGGATTGAGAATTTAGTCCTCAGTACATTGTCTGAAAAGGTCTCCCGAAAAGCCAAATGTCCGGTCATTAACGTGAAAAAATTTGTGGACCTGGCCAACATCAAGAGTATTGTCTTCCCGACAGATATGAAGACAGATCAAACCAGTGTGATCAAAGATATCAAGGCACTTCAATCATTTTACGGTGCCCATCTACATTTGATTAAGGTCTTCAACGATACGCTGGTTTTGGAAAGGGACGTTGAAAAGAGGCTGGAAGATTTTGCCAGTGCAATGGGCCTTAATGATTACTCAGTCACAGCCAGACCCAACATCGACAAGGCTGAAGAGATTCTTGAATTTGCCAATGAAATTCATGCACCGATGGTCGCCATGGGGATACATGACCGCCATGGTCTGGGCAAAATTCTGGGTGGATTTATTGCCAAGGATGTGATCAACCAGGGCAAGATAGCCATCTGGACAAAAGTCCTGGATAAAGAGGAAGATTAATGCTCGTATTTCTTGGTTTGGGGATAGCTCATCTTCATTAGGGTAGGTACGGTAAGCCCCTGATATAGGACTGAGCATACCACTACCACGTAGGTCATGGTAATGATGATATCCTTGCCATGAAAGTCAGTCAACGATAACGACAGTGCAATCGGAAGCCCTCCACGGAGGGCTCCCCACGTTAATATGGGTATGGTAAACGGAGCAAAGGATCTCCTGGTTGACATAAGCTTTATAGGAACATAAACACTCAGCCATCTACCGAAAAGCACAATATTTACGGCAAAGAAACCTGCGGCAAAAAAGTCTATCCGCATTGGAATGACCAGCATTTCCAGTCCGATGAGTACAAACAACATGGCTGATAATGATTCTTCAATGAGGTTCCAGAATTTGAATACATAATCGCCGGCTGCACTGGTCACATGACTACCCCGACCTTCGTTACCAATTACAAGTCCCATAATTACTGCAGCTTGTTTGGATGAAACGTGGATAAAATCTGCCAGGTAAGAACCAACCATGACGACAGCCAGTGTAATGAGGATTTCTACTTCTACATCGTCATTGTCTACATATTTCAGGAGCCTGTAGCCAATGTAGCCAAGTACCAGACCAATAAAGATTCCCCCTCCGATGTCTGCACAAATGATGTAAACAGTTTCAAATACACTCAAAGCATGGTCTTCACCGGCATGGGCAATATCGAGCAGTGTAAGCGCCAAAACTACCGCCACACCATCGTTGAAAAGTGATTCTCCTTTAATCTTGATTTCCAGATCCTTGGCCATGTTAAATCGTTTCATGGTCTGCGTTACAGCAATGGGATCCGTAGGCGAGATCAACGCTCCAAATACCAGGCAATACAGGTAATGCAGCTCAATACCTACCAGGTAGTTGAGCATATAATATACAAGCGTACCAATGACAAACGTGGAAATAAATACTCCGGTAGTCGCCAATAAGAGCACAGGAGTTCGCTCTCTGGAAAGTTTCTTAAAGTCTATCTGTAATGCCCCGGAAAAGAGCATAAAGCTCAAAACCACCTGGTATAGTACCTCTGCATAGTCGTATTCCTCCAAATGAACCGCCTGTATATCAAGCTGTGGGAAGAAAAATCCAACAATTAGGACAATTGCTGAAAGAATAATGGCCATGATCATCAACCCAATGGAAGATGGTAGCTTTAGAAAGATTGTATTTACAAAAATGAATAGCCCAGCAAGAAATATAAACAGTGCTATGATGTCAAAAACATGCATTCGATTTGCGTTCCCAGTCTACTTGATAGTTACTTAAATTATTGCCAAAACTACTATTTGTGTAAATAGTTTTGCCCGGTATCCAACCAGACTACGGCTTTCGGGTGGTTCTATTCTTATCTCGGCTGTTGGATTTTAAGAATGTGAATATAGTTTTTTTATTGCTCACTACAAAAATTCACATATTAACCCGGCAGAGGGTCGAATTTTCCACAAACGCAAATATCTGTCTTCTTAAATAAATTTTGACTTTATTCAGACTATAGTTTCTTTAAGCAGACGCTTTTTTTAGCCTTTCTTTGTAGATAAAGTAGCTCGTGTAAATCAAAAGTGCGGTAAATATGAGTATCAGTTCCATAACGCATCAGTTTATCTCGTAACTTGAATTATTGCAAAGGCTATGCCAATTTTAGATGGTCGTTTAAATTGCCCCAAAAAATAGCTATTAATTTGTCAGCCATTCGGATCAAATCACTTCAGCTTTCTTTCAATGCGCAATCCCGTTTGAATTTTCCGGACTGGACGGTGGATAAGCAATCTGAGGCTTTGATCCTTGGGCCATCCGGTAGTGGCAAGACCACCTTACTGCATTTGTTAAGTGGGTTAGTGAGTCCGTCAAATGGTGAAATAGAAGTGAATGGATATAAGCTTCATGAGATGAGTGGTCGCCAACTTGATAAATTCCGTAAAAGCCAGGTCGGAATCGTTTTTCAGCAACCTCACCTGATCAAATCCCTCACGGTGATGGAAAATCTTCAGTTAGCCAGGTATCTTGGAGATCAGCAACAAGATGACAAATGGATCCAGGAGATTATTGATCACCTGAACCTTGCGGGGATCAAAGACAGAAATGTGAGTAGAATCAGTCAGGGTCAGGCTCAGCGTGTAGCTATTGCCCGATCGATCATGAATAAGCCCTCAGTTCTGTTTGGTGATGAGCCAACAGCCAGTCTGGATGATGAAAATTGTGAAAAAGTGATTCGCTTATTGAAGCAGGAGGCCAAACTATGTGGAGCTACCTTGATTATTGCAACACATGATCAAAGGGTTAAGAGGACGTTTGGTCATCAGCTGGTACTAAAACCTCAGCAGGGATGAATATATTTTATCTGAGCTATAAAAATATTTTGAGTAGACCCCTGAGTAGTCTTTTAAGTTGGCTGTTACTCAGTTTTGGTGTATGTGTGGTCGTTCTCTTGCTGCTTTTGAGCGACAGATTCAAAGACGAAGTAACCAGAAACAGTGCTGGTGTTGATCTAGTCATTGGAGCCAAGGGCAGTCCCTTGCAGATCATCCTTTCGAGTATTTTCCATATTGATTTCCCTACGGGTAACATCGATATTTCCGATATCATGCCTTTTACAAAAAACAGGTATATAGAGCGTACCACACCGCTTTCTTTGGGAGACAGCTACAATGGGTACCGGATCGTGGGAACAATCCAAAATTATGGGGCACTTTATGATGCACAGCTAGATCTGGGAAGCTGGTTTGATGCTCCTCTTGAGGCTGTCATTGGAAGTCAGGTGGCCAGCGAAATGGGACTAAAAACAGGTGACCGTTTTTCAAGTCAACATGGATTGGATGAGGAGGGAGATGACCATGGCGACCATGGATTTGAGGTTGTCGGTATATTGAAGTCAACTGGGCTGGTCATAGACAGGTTAATCCTGGTTGACATGCAAAGCATTTGGATGGTCCATGATCACGAACATGAAGAGGAGGCCGAAACAGATAGTCTTGTGGCTATCCCTGACTGGGGAAGTAAACTATCGGCGAAGCAGATTGAAGAGCATCAGATAACCAGTCTACTTGTCAAATTTCGCTCTCCCATGGGCGCTGTCATGTTACCCAACCAGGTGAATCAAACAAGTAATTTACAAGCAGCATCTCCTGCTTTTGAAGCTTCACGCCTATTCAGTATTCTTGAAAATGTCACAAAGGTCATGAACTTTTTAGGTTTGATAATTATTGCTATCTCAGGAGTAAGTGTTTTTATTTCATTGTTGAATTCTTTGAAAGACAGGAAATACGAGATAGCCATATTGAGATCTATAGGCGCGTCCAGAAGGTTGGTTCTATCCGGAATTTTATTTGAAGGATTGATAATAACAGGCTTTGGCGTCATTACCGGCTTTTTATTGGGACACTCCATCATTTTAATCTTATTCAAACAACTACTGGGTAGAAGTGCCGGGTTTATGTCTTTTGCTCCCGGGGAAGGTTTGTTGTTCATTGCCTGTATAGCAATTGGTATATTTGCATCGGTGATACCTGCTGTAATGGCGTACAGAACAGATATTTCAAAGACACTTGCTCAAGGTTAAAAATTGATTTAGAATATGAGAGTACTGGTTTTTATAATGGTGGCTGTGGCAACATGGTCGTGTCAATCACAAGAGAAACAGAAACAGGAGAACATGGACCCGAAAGCCTTTAGTCAGGCCATAGCGGAAGATAAAAATGCTGTAGTCGTTGATGTTCGGACGGATAGAGAAGTGGCTGGTGGGATGATAAAGGGTGCGGTGCATATGGATATAAATTCTCCTGATTTTAGAGATCGAGCTGCTAAGTTGCAAAAGGACAAGACCTATTATGTGTATTGTCTGTCTGGCGGGAGAAGTGCTAGCGCAGCCAGTTATTTCAAAGAGATCGGAATTGAAAATGTGGTGAATCTTGACGGGGGTATCAGAGGATGGCAAAACTCAGGGTTGCCGTTAGTGAAACCTCAGGACACTAAATAATTCAGGAAATTTTGAATACGGCAAAACAATTTTTTTCAGGATATCAGTTCATGGATTGTATGTTGAGATCATTTCTTTTTGTAGGCTTCTTGTGCTGGTCATTGTTTGCGGTGAGCCAGGGCTCTTCAAAGGAAAACTGGGAGACGCTTTCAAAACTTGAGTTTGAGAAGTCGCACGATGAGTACGGAGAGATATACCTTCCGAAGTTTGGACCCGAAATAAAGGCGCTTGCAGGAAAAGAAATCGAGTTGGATGGCTACATCATTCCCTTTGAGGGCATGTTTGGACCGACAAAATTGATTATTTCCTCCGTGCCCATTGCATCCTGTTTCTTTTGTGGTGGGGCTGGCCCCGAGTCGGTGGCTGAAGTATATTTGAGGGAATCTGTAAAATACACAGCCAAAAGAGTGAAGGTCACCGGAAAGCTCACGCTCAACAAGGAAAATTCAGATCAACTGATGTATATATTGAAAGACGCAAAAATGCAGGTGCTATGAAAATAACAATACCTATTTCCGTTTTATTGGTCCTCCTAATAGCCTCTTGTGGCGGGGATAAACCCAATCAGATAAACAACCTCAAAGACGAGGTAATGGGATTACATGATGAGGTAATGCCGAAGATGGGCGATCTGCGGAAAGCCAGTAAAAGCTTGATGATGAAAGCCGAAACATTGGATTCGACATCGGCGGCCAAACTAAAAGTCATCGCAGAAGATATCGAAGCAGCCAATGAATTTATGATGGATTGGATGCGCCAGTATGAGCCGGATATGGAAGGTACTGATGAGGAATTACTTGAATATTACAAAGCGCAGCGAGCAGGCATCCAGGAAGTGAAAGAAAGAATGCTTAATGCCCTTGAACAAGGACAAAAAGCACTCTCCGAGTAATTTTTTATTGTTTTTCGCAGTTGTTAAGCCATTCGGTAACCTGTTTCACACCGATCAGGCCAGCGTTGTTTCCCCATGAATTAGAGATATAAGTGATCACCTCAGCGATTTCAAGATCTGACAAGGTGGGAATTGGAGGCATTACCTGTGTATATTCCACACCATTTACTGTGATGGGCTTAAACTGACCATTTCTGATACCGCATGCAGCCTTGTCTGGGTTTGCTTCAAGGAAATCTGATTTAGCCAATGGAGGATAAAGTTTTGCGAGTCCCTGTCCTTCGGCCTGATGACATGCCAGGCAGTAGGTTTTGTAGATCTCTTTTCCTTTCACAATGTATTGTTGAAGTTTTACGTCATCTTCCCCACCAGCAGATGCCGATGGTTCGGCTTTAGGAGCCGGTTTTTCAGTTGATGAAGTGCCAGAAGTTCCTTTTTCTCCACCCCCGCCACAGGCATAGAGACCAAGGATGAATAATACAGCAATGAGTTTAGTTAGTGTTTTCATTTTTCTTTATTAGTCTACCGATATCATTTATAAGGATGTCTACCTGCTCTGGTATCGTACCATCGTAGACACCCCGTATTCTTCTTTGTTTATCCACAAGAAGGAAAGCTCCGCTATGGATGTATCCACCCGGTGCATTTTCATCTTCATTAGCTACTACCAGATAGCTGGTTTCACCAATGTCGTAGATAGAATCTTTATTCCCTGTCACGAAGTGCCATTTTTCTGTTTTCACACCTAGCTTTTCCGCAAAATCTTTTAGTACAGCAACCGTGTCATGTTTGGGGTCTATGGTGTGGGAAAGAATGGCTACCTCGGATTCATTTTCATATGCTTCGTATACTCTCAGCATCTGCTGCTTCATGAGCGGACAGATCGTAGGGCAGCTGGTAAAAAAGAAATCGGCCACATAGATCTGATCACTGAAGGTTTCATTGGTCACCAGGTTGCTGTCCTGGTCAACAAAAGCAAAATCTCTTATGGTATGATAGATGGTGTCTTTTACCACCTCACCGTTTACCTCTTTGTCGACGAACTTTTTATTCCCGAGAATCGGTAGCTCGTTGGTGGTATTCACCTCACCACAACCAACCAGATAAAATACAGATATAGTGATTAAAAGAAATCTCAACTTTTTCTTGTCCTTTTATAGATCCGAATCGCCAACATTAATAGTACTGCGAATATAATCAACCCGATGCTACCCCATAACCAACTCATTTGATTTTTCACTACGATAAGAAAAACGATAGCTACCAGTAAAAAGGTGGCTATTTCATTCCACACACGAAGTTGCTGTGAAGTGTATTTTTTTTGGCCCGACTGCAGGCTGGTGTAGATTCTTTGGCAGAGGAAATGATAGACATAAAGCAAAAGGACAAACGATAGCTTGATGTGCATGAATGGCATCTTTAACCATTCTGTCTGGATGAGAATTAATGATACACCCAAAATCAAGGTCAGTATGGCCGATGGCCAGGTAATGCCATACCACAGTCGCTTAGACATAAGAGCGAACTGGCTGGTCAGAATGGACTTTTCAGGCTCTGACTTTTCAAAGGCCTCTGTGTGGTAAACAAACAGTCTGACAATGTAAAACAAGCCTGCAAACCAGGTGACGATAAAGATGATATGGAGTGATTTTATATATAAATATTCCACTTTGGGGAGCTTTTTTGGTACAGGGACGGTTTATACAAAGTCGGAAAGCAAAATTGAGCTGTATTTTCTGACAAAGCAAGGAATTTATATCTTCGAAAGAATATTCTTGAAAAATGGCGGAACAATCCAAAATATGGTTTCTGGAGGAAATTGATCTTTTCGATATCCTGTGTCCCAGTAAAACACCCAACATGGAGACAAGGCATCCTCCTAATCATTTTAAAAAGGATGATTTTATCTACTTCCCTGATCAGCCTTCATCCAGCATATATATGGTGGCAGATGGACGGGTAAAGATCGGGTCCTATGTAGAGGACGGGAAAGAAAATATCAAGGCCATCCTGGGCAAGGGAGAGATATTTGGAGAGCTGGCCCTGGCTGGAGAGTCAAAGCGAACTGACTTCGCCCAGGCACTCGATAATGATACACGAATTTGTTCTATGAGCATCAATGACCTTCAGGAGTTGATGAAAGACAACCAGACCCTGGCGTTGAAGATATTCAAAATCATGGGCTTCAGGCTGCGAAAGATGGAGCGGAAAATTACTTCACTGGTATTTAAAGATGCCAGAACCAGGATCGTTGAGTTTTTGAAGGACATGGCGGAGGAAAGAGGACAGAAAGTAGGGTTTGAAACGATGATCAAAAATCACCTGACGCATAAAGACATTGCCAGCCTGACAGGGACGTCCAGACAAACCGTAACGACCGTGCTTAATGAATTGAGAGAGTCCAACATTATCAATTTTGACAGAAGGAGGATCCTCATACGTGACGTGGCTAAGCTGAACTAGACATACAGGAATTATTCATAATCCCAGTATTTATCCCTTTTTATTTCCTTCAGGAGTAGGCTTCTGCCATCGGTGGATTCCATTTTGAGAATGTAATTAGGATACGTGTTATTGATCCAGTATGTCAAAGATTCCTGGTTGTCTTTTGCAACAATTACTTTCCAGGGTTCCTGGATTAAATCAGATATTAATCCTTCCAATTCTGTACCCGGATTGGATTTCATCACCCGAACATGCGCTTTAACTGGTTTAGGTAATTCGGCTTTATTGTTGACCTGAGTAGGATATAGTAAAATGTCAAATTCAAGCCCATCGGTAAAATTTAGCGTTCTGAGCGAGTAACTAAGCTGATCTTCAAACCACGGTCCTTGCTCGATTTTCGCTTGTCCCGAGCCTTCACCGTCGAAGTAACTCATGTAATCGTATTGATACTTGTTGCCTTTTTCAAGGAACTGCTTGGAAGTAGTGCCACACCATTCCTGGGATGTATGAGATAGCTTGTGAAGACTTTCGGGGTTGTCTCTATGCATAAACACGCTGGTAAGAAAGTGGTAAGGGTAAGCGAGTGTTTCCACCCGACAAAACTTATTGATCTTCATGACCGAGTACAGGTCCTCCCGACTGTAATCATCTGTTTTGACGCGGTATGCCTTATTGAATTCTTCCTTTACGAGTATGTAGACATACTCAAATGGCCGACTCTTACCATAAATCTCCTTGGTAGCCTCGTAAAGAGCTACCTCTGCCATTCCATCATCCCATAGCTTGTTTTTAGCCCAGTCATAATGGATGTAATCTTTTTGTGTCTCTTCGGCAGAATGTTTATAGCCAAAGAACAACGCTGAACCGAGAGCCAGCAAAATGGGAACGCTAATGAGAATCTTCTTCATCGGGATCTACAAATTGAAAGTCAATGTCAGAATCCTTGAGATCCTGGAATGTATCTATGTCACTCAATTCATCTAACAAGAAAAACTCCTTTTGAGTTTTGGCCACTTCTTCCAATAGCTCTTTCAGGACTTTGTCATGCCCATATTTTTTTCCATCGAAGAATGCCGGTGTTGGTTCTTTCATTCCCAACAGGTAGAACCCTCCATCCCTGGCAGGCCCGATGACATAATCGTTTTCATCCAGCTGTTTAAAAGCTTCGTTGAGGTGTTTTTCTGAGATCTCGATAGAGTCACTTCCGATAATCACTACTTTTTCGTACCCCGTTTCAAAAGACTTTTGGAATGCATTGCTCATTCTCTCACCCAGACTTTTTCCTTTTTGAATGAGTAATTTATACTGGCTATCATCCCAGATGTCTTCTATCTCAACATATTCAGAGTAGAAGACTGCTTTATCTACGTCAAGCGCTTCAGTGATTTCTGCTGTATGTTCTACCAGGTATTGATATACATCCAGGGCACCGTCAATCCCAATCTCTTCAGCGAGTCGGGTTTTGACATGTCCTGGTACAAGATTTTTTACGAATATGATCAGAAGGCTTTTATCCATTTTTTAGCTTTTGTTCTTTAACAAATAATTCTGCGGCAGCAATTCCCAGCACCACTACATATTCCATAACCACCCACCAGAGTGATAGTTCATATCCATCTTTCCCATATCCCATGTAGGTAATAAATACCACCAAAGACCAGGCTACAGGAAAATAGAAGCCACTTAGAAGGCCTAAAGGTAATAATGTTAGGACATACCAGGGATGCACGGTGGTAGCCAGCAAAAGGTATATCATTAATATCCAAAGCAGGGCATTTGGAATTTTCCAGTTGTTTTTTGCTGCGTATAAAGAAAATAACATGATAGAAATGAAGGTACTCACAGAGAGCCATGGACCCCAGGTCTCAATGGGGTTATACCCTTTCAAGAGCCAACCGATCTCTCTTACTATGAAATAGATGCTGGCGTTGAACTCAAATTTATTTGAATACAACATCAAACTTTCTTTGAAACCAAAGAAGGAGCCGGGTAGGATAAGCGGGAGTAGTGTTGCTACTAAAATTATTAGAGATATTGCCGATAGCAACACTCCATTTTTCCATCTGTTTTTCAGCATCAGAAAGGGAAGAAAGATCAGAGGAATCAGTTTAGTCGCTGCTGCCAGACCCATGGCCAGCCCTCCGGATACATAATGATTTTTTGATAAAGCATAGATGGCCAGGAGGAGAAAGAAGATCACTAATCCTTCAAAATGAATGTTGCCCACAAACTCCAGTACCACCAGTGGGTTCAGGAAATACCAGGCGGCTATGTTGGTAGGTCGCCCATATATTGAAGCAAGCTTCATGAGCAGGAATACACTACCTAAATCCGCCAGAAAAAGAAAGCTCCGTATGACATTCGTTCCCAGCAGATAGTTTTGATTACCAATGGTTGAAGCCATCCAGAACATCGCCTGGTTGAGTGGCGGATACACGGTATAGTGTGTTTGAGAATTAAGTAACTCATATAAAGTGGGGTCTATTTCTTGCAAATCATTGGGTTTGAAAACAAATGGGTTGATCCCCTCCTGGATCAGTTTTCCATCCCACAAAAACCTAAAAATATCATCAGAAAGATTAGGTAGATGAAAGAATAATATGATCCGAACCAGAACTCCTAATCCGATCAGCCAGTAAATATTTTTTTCTAGAATAACGATCCAGAGGTAACAAAAAAAAGCTGAGAAGAACCCGGCGAACAGGATGAATGTCTGATGTCGTTCGACAAGTAATCCGACGGTTGCGATGGCAACAAGATAAATCAGGAATGAGGTAATCCGTGATGCTCGTTGATGCTCGATCATTTAGTAAAGGGCATTAGTGATTTGTAAAATACAAACCCAAATCCAATTGCCAGCAAGAGGTGCCAGGGTAGAAAGCCGAATTCCCTGAAATAGATACCAATGAGTATACCTGATATAAAATAGACAGACAGTAAGCCTTCCAGAAACACAATAGGTGAAACTGATACCTTAAGATAAGCATCATCTTTTATGCTTTCTTTTTTCTTTTTGAGGTTGAATTTTGGGGTTCTGATAAATGGTGATTTAATACCCAGGTACCCTTCGGAGACAGCGATGGAGTTGTGCAGCGATAGGCCACTCGTAAGCACAATAAATGCCGGAAAATCTTTGATGAAGTGCTTCCAGGAAGCTTTTTTGTCAATGCTCCTTAAAGCGGTCCAGTAAAAAAGAGTGATAATGATAAATCCAAAGACAAACACCCCGCCCCAGCTCCATATCCAGTGATCATTTGTGGATTGCTTGATCAGGATGAGTGGTACGGAAGTGATGGCAGCGATGAAGAGCCAAAGAAATACCGAGCTATTCATCAGGTGCGCGATTCCATGAATTTTGGTGCCCAGGGAAAGTTTAGATTTCAGGATATTCGGAATGCTTTGTCTGGCAGTTTCCGCGGCACCTTTGTTCCATCGGTATTGCTGAGATTTGATAGATGGAACAATCGTTGGCAGCTCTCCGGGAGAGACTGTATCCTCTAGATAATTGAACTTCCAGCCTTTGAGCTGTGCCCGGTAGCTAAGGTCAAGATCTTCGGTCAGGGTGTTAGCTTTCCATCCTCCAGCATCCACAATGCATTGTTTCCTCCATATACCTGCAGTACCATTGAAGTTGATAAGTCTGCCTGAATGGAGTCTGCCTGATTGCTCGATGGTAAAATGGGCATCCAGGGCAAACGCCTGGATTCGGGTTAGTAGGTTATAATTTTTGTTGATGTGCCCCCATCGGGTTTGTACCATTCCTGTATTTTCTTCGAAGTGGGGCAAAGTGCGGTAAAGAAAATCCTCATTTGGAATAAAATCCGCATCAAAAATGGCAATAAATTCTCCCGATGCCTGTTCCAACCCATATTGAAGCGCTCCTGCTTTAAAGCCTTCCCTGGAGGGTCTTCGAATCTGATGAATATTTAAGCCTTTTTCTTTCCATTTTACAACGGAATTTTCAATGATCGAGCAGGTTTCATCGTCGGAGTCGTCCAGTACCTGCACTTCCAATTGGTCTTTTGGATATTGGATATTTCCTACAGCATCTATCAGTCTGGCTACCACATATTTTTCGTTATATACAGGTAGCTGAATGGTGACTTTTGGGAATTTTGTGAGAGGTAGTACGGTGGCGCCTTTTGTTTTACTTCTATTGTATTGAATGATCAGGTAGAGCTGTACCATGGCAAACAAACAGATCACCGAAACAGAAAAAATGTATCCAAAAATGATCAACCCCTCCATAGCTACAAATATCTAAAAATGGTAAAAAGAATTTTATATCCGGCCATGATAGTTCCCTTAACTGTGCCCGAGACTTTGGAAACACCAATTCTCCGGCGATAATTCACAGGGACTTCAGTGTTTCGTAGTTTTAATCGGGCTGATTTGAGCTGCATCTCCACTGTCCAGCCATAGTTTTGATCTTTCATTTGTAGCGCCAACAAGCTTGAATATCGTATGGCGCGAAAGGGACCCAGGTCTGTAAAGGGAATTCCGTAAAACAGTTTGATAAGCCTTGTGGCTAACCAATTGCCAAATACCTGAGGAAATGTCATCGACCCACTTTCTTTTTCTCCCAAAGCCCTTGAACCGATGACAAGGTCTGCCTGATCGTCGATAATGGGTTGTATCAGTTTTGGGAGTTCCTCCGGATAATCCGAATGGTCAGCGTCCAGGAATACCACGATATCTGGCCTGGTTTGAGAATCCTTAATATGCGTTAAAGCTTTGAGGCAGGCACTGCCATATCCTTTTCTTGACTCATAAAGGACAGTAGCTCCTTTTTTTTTCGCTACTCCCGATGTGTTGTCTACAGAGCCATTATCGACCACGATAACCTCCCCGACAACTGTCATGGGGATTTCATCGAGCACATAACCGACTGCATTTTGCTCATTTAATGCAGGGATAATTACACTCACAAGTGGTTTTGTAGACTTCAAACTCATGCAGCCTGCAAAGCTACTCTCATCTTACAATGGAAGCTGTCATATTATTGACAAACCCCAAAATTTATGCTTGATGTGCGTTTTAAATGAAGTAAAGCTTATTTTAGCATCCTGAAATTTTTTTGACCAGCAGATTATGTATAAGACGATTAATGGCATTCAGCATATTGGTGTGGGCGTTCCTGATACGGAAATCGCCTGGAAGTGGTACCGCAAGTTTTTTGGGATGGATATCCCCATGTTTGATGGAGTGGCACCGGCGCCATTGATGGACATTTATACAAACAATGAGACCATTACTAAGCGGGCTACCATGATTTTTAGTTTGCAAGGTGGCACTGCCATGGAGGTCGTTTGCCCTACATCGTTTAAAGCCACGCATGCAAAAACCAAGTTTCAGTTGGGTGACCTGGGAATCTTTACCGGGCACGTAAAGTGTAAAGACATTAAAACCGCCTTTGATTTCTTCAAAAACGGAGGTGCGGAAATTCTTACCGATATCGTAGTGGATCCATCGGGTAAAGAACTTTTCTATGTAGCCGATCCAAATGGCCTTATTTTCCAGCTGCAGGAAGGCGACAATTTCTATACAAAGAGGAAGCACCCTACAGGAGGAACCAATGGTTGTACCATTGGAGTGTCGGACATTGATAAAGCTATGACACTCTATGCCGATATCCTTGGATATAGCAAGGTGGTATATGACGAAACAGGGAAATTTGGTGACTTCAGCAGTCTTCCGGGTGGAAAGAAGAAATTCAGACGGGTGAAGTTGACACAACCAGGACCTTTGGGAGGTGGCTTTGCCAAAGTGATTGCTGATACATATATAGAGCTGATCCAGGCCATTGACTACAAGCCTAAGAAAATCTATGAAGGCAGGCTGTGGGGAGATATCGGGTTTGTGCACCTGGGTTTTGATGTGAGAGGTATGGTAGAGCTTGGCAAGGAGCTGGATGAAAAAGGTTTTGGATTTACCTGTGATACCAAAGACACACTAGATATGGGGGGTACCACGCGAGTACATTGTACCTATATCGAGGATCCGGACGGAACGTTGATCGAACTCATCGAAGTTTATAAAATTCCTATCCTTGAGAAGCTTGGGATTTTCCTGGATGTCGAAAAAAGAGATCCACTAAAGCCATTACCAGATTTTATGCTCAAAGCATTACGTTTTAGCAGAGTGAAAGCCTAATCATGAATCCACGGACCCTTCGATTTTTGAGTCTTGTTGGGATTTTCGCTGTGATGATCCTGAGCGGGATGTATGGTTATAGAACATGGATCGAAGGGGAGACAAGGTGGTATTTTGTAATCCTCTCAATTGGTATCGCGATGCTTCTCATTTTCAATTTGATGGGTGGTAAGAAACGTTGAGGAAACTCTTGAAGTAACTTGCTTTATTTCCTGATCTGTCAAATAAAGGCCGGACCAATTAGCTTATACCAGCTAATGTGTGGCGATTAGAAATCTGTGTCAGCATCTTTTAACTCCAATTCTTTAATCCAGATGTTCCGATACAATACATCATGTCCTTCTGCCTGTAGCTTCAATCCTCCGGGACGATCAGTAATTCCTTTTCCGCCATCGTTACCACCATCAAGCCCGGAGTTAGGCCCACCCCATACCTGATTGATTGTCTGATTTACATGCACTTTTTTGCCATTAAAATAGACGGTCACCAGGGGTTTCTCAACAAGTACTCCTTCCTGAAATCTGGCTGCCCTGAATTGAATGTCATAGGCATTCCATCTTCCCACCCCATTGTAAGCATGGTAAGGTGATTCAGTTTCATTGATGATGGCACCCAGGCCATGTTTGGTGGTGTCGCCGTCAAGTATCTGGATTTCATACCGGTTTTGTAGATATACTCCACTATTACCTCCTGGTTCTTTGATAAGGAACTCTACATGGGCTCTGAAATCTGTAAATTTTTGTTTAGTGACAATGTCAGCAGCCCCATACAGCCCACCCTTAGAAGCGGGATCATTTGAGTTGACAACGGTACCCTCACCTGTTGGGTCCTCTTCTATTTCCCATTTAATGGGTAGTTCAGCCTTCAACCTTGGACCATCCCAATAGGTCCAGTTTTTATCTAACATGGCTTTGGTTCCATCAAATATTACGGTTGCATCATTAGGAGCTTTAGCTCCAACCCCAATGTCCGTTTTGTCGTTGTTTTCAACGACCTTTTTTTGGCCAGGAGAGCAGGAAATAAACAGGATGGAAAGAAAGAGGATACTGATAATAGCTTTCATAGGGTTTGGGTTGTTTTCTGGATGAACTGGATAGCTAATATACCTGAACTGGTAGACAACAAAAGTTTTAACGAAGCCTAAATATTGAAGAATTTCGATATTAAAATTAATTAGATTGTTTAATTAGTTTAAGGTAACTCAAACTTTTGTGTGCTGAACGCTGATTCATTATATCTAAAGGATTAATAGTCGATTTTGAGATTATCATCCGGCAACGTATAACACATCTACAATCGAGGTATCAATCGTCAAAAGATCTTTTTTGAAAGCTGAGGAGAACTTTGAGTGGGATTCCCGCTAGACTACAAAAGTTTAGCAAGACCTAAATATTGACGATTTTAGATGATATAGAAAGATTAGGTTTTCTCAAACCATTTAAGGTGAGCTTAAACTTTTGTTGTCTAGGCTGGCTAAGACTCAAACAAAGTCCGGGTCAGAATACTTCTTCCGAGGGTAATCTCATCGGCATACTCCAGCTCACCGCCTACAGGGATACCCCTGGCAATGCTGGTAACCTTTACATCAAGGTCTTTGAGAAGTTTGGTGATATAAAAGGCAGTTGTATCGCCCTCCATAGTCCCGCTTAATGCCAGAATTATTTCTTTGATCTCCGAATTGTTTTTGATCCTATCGATGAGAGAGTTGATGCGGATGTTATCCGGGCCAATACCGTCCATAGGTGAAATCCTTCCGCCCAGCACGTGGTACAGGCCATTGTATTGTCCGGTATTGCGGATAGCCATAGCATCTGTAGTTCCTTCTACCACGCAGATGATTGAGGTGTCCCGATTCATGGTCATACAGGTACACTCATCCGTATCACCAATGATGTGACAGGTATTACAATACTTGATGTTGTGGCGTAAGTCTACCAGCGCTTCCGATAAGGAAGTGGTATCCGCTTCAGGTCTATTCAAAATATGAAGAACCAGTCTTAATGCAGTTTTTTTTCCAATACCCGGAAGCTTTGCTATCTCCTCTACGGCCTTCTCTACCAGCTTGGATGGATATTCCATATCATTCTATGGTAGCCTTGATCCCTGCTTCGCAAATTCCTTCACGCATAGGCTTCAGCTCCTTGAAAGTGCCTTTCTTGACTGCACATTTTCCTTTGAAATGAATGATGTAGGTGCATTGCTCCGCCTGCGTAGCATTGTGCTTACAGACTTTGATGAGGGTATTGATCACATGATCAAAGGTGTTGAAATCATCGTTGTACACAACCAGATCATTGACCCTACCTTCGTCTACTTCTTCGGCAACTTCTACGAGTTCTTCTAGTTCAGTTTCAAAATCTAGATCAAATCCCATAGTGCAAAATTAATAGATGTCTTTAACTTACCGAATTTTAATACTATTTGATTATGCAACCGGTTACTGTAGGTATAGTTATTATTGGGTATTTCCTGGTCCTGATATTCATTTCTTATCTCACTTCGAGGAATTCTTCGGATGAGGATTTTTTCACAGCAGGAAGGCAATCTCCGTGGTTTTTAGTGGCTTTTGGAATGATTGGAGCGTCTTTGTCAGGCGTTACCTTTATCTCTATTCCTGGCGAAGTGGGAAACAGTAATTTTAACTATTTCCAGGTCGTTCTGGGGTATTTGCCAGGCTACCTCGTCATTGCCACTGTCCTGATGCCCTTGTATTACCGGCTTAGACTGACCTCAATCTACACTTTTCTGGAAGAGAGATTCGGGTTTTGGTCATATAAGTCCGGAGCATTCTTTTTTCTGCTGAGTCGTGTGATTGGCTCTTCCTTTCGGTTGTTTTTGGTAGCAGGTGTTCTCCAAATTTCGTTTTTCGATGCATTCGACCTGCCTTTTTGGGTATCTGTGCTGGTTTCTATCTTACTAATCTGGATCTATACATTCCGGTCCGGGATAAAAACAGTGGTCTGGACCGACACATTGCAGACACTTTTCATGATTGCCTCTGTGGTGATAAGCATCTTCTTTATAAAAAATGAGCTTGGATTGGATACTGGTGAGCTGATCTCACAAATTTCTTCTGATGAGCGAAGTACCATTTTCCAATGGGATTGGCAAAGCGGGAGAAACTTCTTCAAACAGTTTTTCGCAGGTGCTTTTATTGCTATTGTGATGACAGGATTGGATCAGGACATGATGCAAAAGAACCTGACCATCAAAACTCTTCGGGATGCCCAGAAAAATGTCTTTTGGTTTTGTGTGATCCTCGTGGGGGTAAACTTGCTGTTTCTTAGTCTGGGCTTACTGTTATTTCAGTTTTCTGAGATCAGAGGTATTCCGATTCCAGAGAGAACAGATTATCTGTTTCCCGGGTTGGCCATTGGACATTTCTCTACGATAGGATCGATTGTATTTCTATTAGGTATCACAGCGGCGGCATATTCCAGTGCTGATTCAGCCCTCACTGCCATGACAACTTCTTTTTGTGTCGATTTTCTGGGCTTTAAGCCAGAGAATTATAAAAAGAATAAGCGGACCAGGATGCTGGTGCATATTTCCTTCTCGGCGTTGATATTTTTTGTGGTATTAATCTTCCATGCAGTGAATGACCAAAGTGTGATTACGGCCGTGTTTACAGCGGCAGGATATACCTACGGCCCATTGTTGGGTATGTTCAGTTTTGGGATGTTTACAAATATTTCGGTAAAAGATCGCTGGGTACCCCTCGTATGTTTGCTGTCGCCGCTTGTTTCTTATTTAATAAACATCTATTCGCCGACGCTACTGGGAGGCTATAAATTTGGATTTGAAATCATCATTCTGAATGGTTTATTGACGTTTTTAGGCTTACTGATTATAAGAAGGAACTCAAATTAAAGCCCAATTTCGGTTGTAGGGTCCCAGAAATGGTTATCAAGATTCATAACCTGGTCATCCTTTACCTTTACTCCTTCTTTTTGAAGCAATTCCTGCATCAATGTGGGTGTAGCGAAGGCGTTTTTACCTGTCAATAATCCATTTCTGTTTAATACACGATGTGCGGGGACATCCTTTGGAGCACCATTCATGGCCCAGCCTACCATTCTGGCACTTCTTCTTACACCGAGGTAATTGGCAATTGCTCCATAGGAAGTCACTTTTCCTTTGGGGATCAATCTGACAACTTCGTATACGTCGTTGAAAAAATTAGAATTATCTTTCATAAGTGCAAATCGCCTTAAAAAAAATACAATTACCTATATTTGGTTTAACAATTTATTAATAACGTTGTTAGGTCCCTATGCATCACCTAATTTGTTAAACTTAAATTTTTAAAGATCACTGCACGATGAAAATAGAAGTTCAAGATTTTGTTCCTGAAAAAGCCAAAGGGGGTTTATTCAAGTCGGGAAAGATACAACCATTTGAAGAGGTAGTTGAAGAAATGAATGGATGGTTGGCAAGCAACAGTCATGTCAATGTGTTAAATGTTGAGACAGTAGTGCTGCCAAATATTCATGAAGAAGAAGGTAGCCGCGATACGGAATTGTATACTGCCGGGGAATCACATTCCCAGTGGTATCAGTTGATCCGTGTTTGGTACACGCTTTAACATCAATCAAATAATCCCTTCATCTTATTTGGAGGGAGTACGCCCAGATGTTCATAGGCTAACTCTGTAGCTTGTCTGCCCCTAGCAGTACGTTTCATGTACCCTTCCTGAATCAGGAAAGGCTCATAAACTTCTTCAATGGTTTCAGCTTCTTCACCACAGGAAGTAGCAATGGTTGATAAGCCTACGGGTCCGCCTTTAAACTTGTTGATGATGGTGGAGAGGATGCGGTTATCCATTTCATCCAGTCCATGCTCATCTACATCCAGTGCATCCAGAGCCATTTTGGCGATGTCCAGGGTGATGGCTCCATCTCCTTTGACCTGAGCAAAGTCACGGGTCCTTCTCAGTAGGTTGTTGCAGATCCTTGGAGTGCCTCTACTCCGCCGGGAAATTTCGTAGGCAGCTTCCTCATCGATAGGCGTTTGCAGAATGTCTGCAGACCTTAGTACGATCTTCATCAGCAATTTAGAATCATAATACTCCAGCCTTGAATTGATCCCAAATCGGGCACGAAGAGGGGCTGTCAGTAAACCGGATCTGGTCGTGGCGCCAATCAGGGTAAATGGGTTTAGGGCAATCTGTACAGATCGGGCATTAGGTCCCGAGTCCAGCATGATATCGATGCGGTAATCCTCCATGGCAGAATATAGATATTCCTCTACAATGGGATTCAATCGGTGGATTTCATCAATAAACAGTACATCATGATCTTCGAGGTTGGTTAGGAGACCTGCCAGCTCACCAGGTTTGTCGAGCACCGGCCCTGATGTCACCTTCAGATTACTGCCCAATTCATTGGCAATGATGTGAGAGAGCGTAGTTTTCCCTAATCCGGGAGGGCCATGGAGCAAAACATGATCCAGCGGTTCAGTCCGTTGCTTGGCCGCTTCAACAAATATTTTCAGGTTTTGGATGATTTTTTCCTGGCCAGTGAAATCCTCAAAAGATAGCGGCCGGAGGGCCTTTTCTATTTCCTTTTCAGCACCTGAAAAACTGTCATCGTCTGCTCGTAGATAATCTTCTCTCATAGATTTGTCAAACAAAGATAACTTTAGCTTCGGACAATCATTTAATATTGTAAAAAACCCTCAGCTATGTCAAGGAAACTGGTGATCCGAATCATTTTGTCGATAGGCCTACTGATCCTTATTTTTCAGTTTTTTACCAGCCAACCTGAGGTTGAACCTGTACACCTGGAGGGTAAAACTATGGGCTCGATTGTGTATAATGTGAAGTATACCGACGAGGACAATGCTAATTACAAATCAGAGGTAGATTCGATCCTCATATCACTAAACAATTCTCTTTCGACTTATATCAATGATTCTGAGATCTCCAGGTTGAATCAACTGCAAGAGATTCAAAATCCTTCAGGCATGTTTACGGACGTGATGAAGAAAAGTGAGGAGATCTGGATTGCGACCTATGGAGCTTTTGATCCTACCATTGGACCGCTCGTCAATGCCTGGGGATTTGGCCCAAATGGTAAGCCGAACTTTTTAGATTCAGTTGTTGTAGATAGTTTGATTCAGTATGTTGGATTTGGAAAATTACTCTTCAGTCAGGAAAAAATAGCGATAGAGCCTGGGATGTACCTGGATTTTAGTGCCATTGCCAAAGGCTATGCCGTTGATCTGGTAGCAGAGTTTCTGGAGAAGAAAAAAATTAAGAATTACATGGTTGAAATAGGTGGCGAGGTCAGGGTAAAGGGAAATAACGGAAAGGGAGATCCCTGGAAAATTGGCATTGAAGATCCCCTGGTAAGCAGGCTGGAGAGAAAATTGCTGGCAATCACTGAGCTGAGCGATATCTCGATGGCTACTTCGGGAAACTATAGAAATTATTACGAAGTGGATGGCAAGACAATTGCTCATACCATTGATCCACGTACAGGATTCAATGCCCAAAATAATGTATTGAGTGCCTCGGTATTTGCCAGGGAATGCGTTACCGCAGACGCATATGCCACGGCAATAATGGTACTGGGTCTTGATGCGTCCAAAGCACTTTTGAGCCAGAATAACATTGATGCCATCATCGTTTATTCTGAAGATGAAGAAATTGGTGCCTATGTATCAGAAAATATCTCTTCTGTTGTAAACTTTGTTGGCGACATCAACCAATCTACTATTCAATGATCATAGTCATCCTGGTTTTACTATCAACCACAATGCTGGGTGGGCTGGCAGTTTTATTGATTGGGCTGAAGCCTACTTCAATCAGGTTGCCTTTGATATTCGCAGGGTCATTTCTCTTTGGAGTAACCATTATTCATATTCTTCCGGAAGTCTTTACGCTCAGCGAGAAGCCAATGACCATCGGAGTTTTTATACTTATTGGCTTTTTTTTCCAGCAGTTGCTGGAACATTATACTTCAGGAATTGAACATGGCCATTTTCATGCGCACAGGTCTGGTTCTACTACTTTCTCAGGCATTTCCCTTTTAGTCGCCTTGGTCATTCATTCTTTGATGGAAGGAGCACTTTTAACGCATGACTCTCCTTTCCATGCCAGGCATGAGTCACATACTTTGCTGCTGGGGATTATTCTTCACAAGATGCCTGCTGCTTTTGCTTTGATGACCACAGTCAAAACAGGACCAAGATTTACTTCTGGTCAATGGTTGATCCTGGTCATATTTGCTATATCCTCCCCCATGGGTTTGATATTTAGTGAATATGTTTTAGCCCTGTCTCATGAATATTTACTCTACCTATTTGCCCTGGTTTCAGGTGGATTTCTTCATATCTCCACTACCATTTTTGTAGAATCCAGCCCGGAGCATAAAATTGGATTTAAAAAAATAATAGCTGCTGTTGGCGGAGCTACAGTAGCTATTGTAGCTGAGTTTTTTTTATAACACCCTCATAAAGACGTACTGAACAAGGATTTTCGAAAAAGTATCCTCATGCTTTTTAATTTCTCTGTTTTGAGCGTAAGGCCAACTTGTATAAATTGTGCCTTCTTTATAAATAACACTAACAACCCAATCCCAAAATGGACAAAGAAAAAATGAAGGCCTATTGGAAGAGGAATATCAGGTATTTGCTGATCCTTCTTTCTATATGGTTCCTGTTTTCATATGCCGCCGGCATCCTGTTTGCAGAACAATTGAATCAAATCAGACTTGGAGGTTTTAAGCTTGGTTTCTGGTTTGCCCAGCAAGGTTCGATATATGCTTTTGTAATCATCATCTTTGTCTATGTCTATCTCATGAACAAGCTAGACAAAGAATTTGACGTCGACGAACAGGATTAAGCTATGGATGTACAGATTTGGACTTTTCTACTCGTTGGGATCACATTTACAATATATATTGGTATAGCCATCTGGTCCCGGGCTGGCTCAACCAAAGAATTCTATGTAGCAGGAGGTGGTGTTTCGCCGCTGGCCAATGGTATGGCTACAGCCGCAGACTGGATGTCGGCTGCTTCATTCATCTCCATGGCAGGATTGATCTCTTTCATGGGATATGATGGAGCGGTTTACCTCATGGGATGGACTGGTGGCTATGTTTTGCTGGCACTTTTACTTGCACCTTATCTTAGGAAGTTTGGCAAGTTTACTGTGCCTGATTTCATTGGAGACAGATACTATTCAAACATCGCCCGGACTGTGGCGGTCATTTGTGCCATCATTGTCTCGTTTACTTATGTAGCGGGTCAAATGCGTGGTGTAGGTGTGGTTTTTGCCAGATTCCTCGAAGTTTCGGTAGATACTGGAGTTTATATCGGTATGGCGATCGTATTGTTTTATGCCGTGCTGGGTGGCATGAAAGGGATCACCTATACGCAGGTGGCTCAATATTGTATCCTCATTTTTGCTTTCATGGTGCCTGCCATATTTATCTCAATCCAGCTGACCGGCAATCCTATTCCTCAGCTGGGATTTGGAGGAGCACTTTCTGATGGTACTTATCTACTCGATAAGCTGGATAATTTACATGAGGAACTCGGGTTTGCAGAGTACACTTCAGGATCCAAGTCGATGATTGATGTGTTTGCGATCACGCTGGCCCTGATGGTAGGAACGGCTGGTTTGCCGCACGTCATTGTTAGGTTTTTTACTGTGCCTCATGTAAAGGATGCAAGATTATCAGCGGGGTATGCATTGGTATTTATCGCGATCTTATATACCACCGCTCCTGCCATTGCAGCCTTTGCCAGGACCAACCTGATCACCACAGTATCAGAAAGACCCTATGCCGATGTACCAGAATGGTTTAGCAATTGGGAAAGTACCGGCCTGATCGCCTTTGAAGATAAAAATGCCGATGGTAAGATACAGTATGTAGGTGATCAGGAAAAGAATGAACTGACCATCGACCGGGATATCATGGTGTTGGCTAATCCTGAAATTGCCAAACTTCCCAATTGGGTGGTGGGCCTCGTTGCAGCTGGAGGGCTTGCGGCGGCGCTGTCAACGGCAGCCGGATTATTGCTGGTGATCTCCACAGCGATTTCACATGACCTGATCAAAAAGCAAATAAAACCCGACATCTCAGAAAAGGGAGAGTTGATATGGGCCCGGATTGGTGCCGTTATGGCGGTTACGGTAGCTGGATATTTTGGGATCAACCCTCCGGGGTTTGTAGCCGCAACAGTAGCCCTTGCTTTTGGGCTCGCGGCAGCATCATTCTTTCCTGCTATCATCCTCGGGATTTTCGATGCACGCATGAACAAAGAAGGTGCTGTAGCAGGAATGGTTGTCGGGATCACAACGATGTTTTTCTATATGGCACATTTCAAACTGGGCTGGTTTACCGATACCATACCCCCGGCAGAAGATTGGTGGCTGGGAATATCACCCGAAGGTTTCGGAACGGTTGCCATGCTCATAAATTTTGTGGTGTCTTTTAGTATTTCAAGGTTTTATCCGGCTCCCCCGGAGGATGTACAGGAGATCACCGAAATGATAAGATATCCTCGTGGAGCTGGAAAAGCGCTGGATCATTGATTAAATTGCCATTTCTTCACTTTTAACCCAAAGAGTTAACTTATTATGAGTCATAAAATTCAAACCTTAAGCGGATACATTCACGAATACCAAAAGAGCATTTTACAACCGGAAGAATTCTGGAGTAGAATAGCCGAGTCCTTTCATTGGCAGAAAAGATGGGACAAGGTACTGGAGTGGGATTTCGAAGGTCCGGATGTAAAATGGTTTTTGAATGGAAAGCTCAACATCACCGAAAATATCCTTGAACGGCATTTGTTCATCATGGGTGATAAGCCAGCCATCATTTGGGAACCCAATGACCCTAAGGAAAAGAACATTGTCCTTACATATCGGGAGCTTTATGAAAAGGTCTGCGAGTTTTCCAATGCGATGAAGGCTCAGGGAATAAAAAAAGGTGATCGGGTCATCATCTATATGCCGATGGTGCCGGAAGCTGCCATCGCGATGCTTGCCTGTGCAAGGGTTGGAGCCATCCATTCCGTTGTTTTTGCCGGGTTCTCTGCCTCATCATTAGCTGATCGTATCAATGACTGTGAGGCCAAAATGGTTCTGACCAGTGACGGAAACTTTAGAGGTGCCAAAACCATCGATGTGAAAGGTGTGGTAGATGAAGCACTCGAAAAAACAAAAAGTGTAGAGACTGTAATCGTTCTTGAACGAACAAAATCTGAGATCTCCATGAAGGAAGGAAGGGACATCTGGTGGCATGATGCCATCAAGGGACAGTCCAAAGAGCATAAAGCTGAGGTGATGGATGCCGAAGACATGCTTTTCATCCTGTACACTTCCGGATCAACGGGAAAGCCCAAAGGAGTGGTGCATACCATTGGAGGTTATATGGTCTATTCCTATTACTCTTTCGTCAATGTCTTCCAGTATTCACAGGGAGATGTATACTGGTGTACGGCCGATGTTGGGTGGATCACAGGTCACTCTTATATAGTATACGGTCCGTTATTGGCAGGTGCCACAACCCTGATGTTTGAAGGGGTCCCCACTTATCCCCATCCGGGCAGGTTTTGGGAGATCGTAGATAAATATAAGGTCAACCAATTCTATACCGCACCAACAGCTATCAGGGCATTGCAAGCTCATGGACTTGAGCCAGTGGAACCATATAGTTTAGAATCGCTAAAAGTGATTGGGTCTGTGGGTGAGCCGATCAATGAGGAAGCCTGGCACTGGTATCATGATCACATTGGAAAAGGAAAATGTCCGTTGGTAGATACCTGGTGGCAGACAGAGACTGGTGGTATTATGATTTCAGCTTTAGCGGGCATTACGCCAAATAAACCGGCACATGCTTCATTCCCTTTGCCTGGCATCGATCCAGTCATCGTTGATGCCGAAGGCAATGAATTGGTTGGTAATAATGTAGAAGGTAACCTGTGTATCAAGTCACCATGGCCGGGAATACTAAGAACCACCTATGGGGATCACGAGCGATGCAAACAAACTTATTTCTCCACTTACAAAGGCATGTATTTCACTGGTGATGGAGCCAAAAGAGACCACGATGGGTATCTGAGGATCCTCGGACGAGTGGATGATGTCATCAATGTTTCTGGTCACAGGATGGGAACTGCTGAAGTAGAAAATGCGATCAATGAGCACCCTAAGGTAGTAGAGTCAGCCGTAGTCGGATATCCTCATGATGTGAAAGGACAGGGGATCTATGCCTATGTAATCTGCGATATGGAGGGTAGGACGGAGCAAAACCTGATCAATGAGATCCGCGAGACTGTCACCAAGATCATTGGTCCTATTGCTAAGCCTGATAAGATCCAGATTGTACCGGGACTACCAAAAACCAGGTCCGGAAAGATCATGCGGAGGATCCTTAGAAAAGTTGCCAGCGGAGATTCCGGTAACCTTGGAGATACTTCTACCTTGTTGAACCCTGAAGTGGTCGAAGAGATCATCAAGGGAGCCGTCAAATAAAAGATAACTGAGTTGATATGAAAAGAATTACCGGGGACACTGTGAAATGGGGAGTAATCGGAGCAGGTGATGTCTGTGAAGTGAAAAGTGCTCCGGCGATGTATAAAATTGAGAATTCGAAGATCACCGCGGTGATGCGGAGAAACGGAGAGAAGGCCGCTGATTTTGCTAAACGGCATACCATTGAAAAATGGTATACGGATGCAGACCAGCTGATCAATGATCCGGAAGTCAATGCAATTTATATAGCCACACCACCCAGCTCCCATACAGAGCTGGCTGAAAAGGTAGCCAAAGCAGGTAAGCCAGCATATGTCGAGAAGCCGATGGCCAAGACCTATGCCGAGTGCCAACGCATGGTAGAGACATTTAAGAAGTATGATCAGCCACTTTTTATTGCCTATTACCGCAGAGCATTACCCAATTTCCTGAAGGTGAAGGAATTGATCGAGGGCGGAGTGATTGGTGATGTGCGTATGGTCAATATCGAGATGATCAAACCCGTAAAGCCTGATGTAATTACCCACCTGGAAAATAACTGGAGAGTAGATCCTGAAGTAGCCGGAGGTGGCTATTTCTATGACCTGGCCTCACATCAGTTTGATTATCTGGACTTTTTACTTGGACCTGTCTCAGATGCTAAAGGCTATTCACTTAATCAGACAGGAAATTATGCTGCTGATGACATGACCGTTGCTACTTTTTCTTTTCCAAACAAGGTGATAGGTACCGGAGTATGGTGCTATACTGCAGGGCAGACGGTGAGTAAGGAGCAAACAACCATCATTGGGAGCAAGGGCCATATTGTCTATGGTTCCTTTGAAAATTCCATCGTTTCGTGGGAGACGGACTCAGGCGAGAAAGAATCCATTGATTTCAAGATGCCTCAGCATATTCAGGAGCCATTGATTCGTCAGGTAGTGGATGAGCTGCTTGGCAAGGGAAAATGCGTAAGCACCGGAGTGAGTGCCGCCAGGACCAATCATGTGCTGGAGATGATTTCCATTTAGAAATTGTCAAACCTGCTAAACCATAAAAACCACCTCGGAGTGTATGAATGGTAAACAGATCCTACCATCAAAATGGAAACGGGTCAGGTGGATTATTTTGAGTTTGTTCTTCCTGACGATGACGCTAAACTACTTGGATCGACAGATCATTGGGTTGCTCAAGGAAGATTACCTGGAGCCTTTATTTGGATGGAGCGAGCTTGACTACGCCAATATCGTGATTGCCTTTCAGGTCGCTTATGCCATTGGGATGCTGGGGATAGGTTATTTGATTGATAAGATTGGGACCAGGTTTGGTTATGCCATTACCCTGGTAATTTGGAGTGTGGCGAGCTTCGGGAATGCACTGGCAAATGGTCTTGTTGGTTTTGCATTGGCCAGAGGATTTTTAGGTTTTAGCCAGGCAGGAAATTTACCATCAGCCGTGAAGTCCATTGCTGAGTGGTTTCCGAATAAGGAACGGGCTTTGGCCGCTGGGATCCTGAGCTCTGGAGCTAATGTAGGAGCGATAATTGCTCCGATTATCATCCCTCTTATCGCCATCTCATTGGGGTGGAGATGGTCTTTTGTCATTCCTACGGTCATTTGTTTGATATGTATTGCTCTTTGGTTCCTTTTTTATGAGAAGCCATCATCACATAAACGAGTAACCGATGAAGAATATAATTATATCCATAGTGATGAGATCACAATACCGGAAAAGGGTCTGGTGGTGTCGAAAGTTAAATGGAGAAAACTTTTACTCTACAAACAAACCTGGGCTTTTGCTGCCCTGAAGTTTTTTACCGATCCTGTCTGGTGGTTTCTGATGTTTTGGCTTCCATCATTTCTAAACAATGAGTATGGCATGTCACAACTTGAATTAACCATGCCATTAACCACTGTTTATTTGCTATCGATGTCTGGGAGCCTTGCAGGTGGTTGGCTATCAGGCTTTTTTCTACATCGAGGTTGGCCACTATATAAAGCAAGACGTGCTGCATTGCTTCTATTTGCTGTTTGTGCACTGCCTATGGTTTTTGCACAGACACTTGGGCGGATAGATTATATATACGCTATTCTGATTATTGGATTAGCGACTGCGGCACATCAGGCCTGGTCAGCCACTAACCTAACTACTGTAACAGATATGTTTCCTAAAAAAGCTGTTGGATCTGTTGTTGGCATTGGAGGAACGATCGGTGCTGTGGGCGGGGTGCTGCTATCGGGAACAGCAGGGCTGATCCTGGAGCATTATTCAGGGCTTGAGCAGATCCAAACGGGGTATTTTATTCTGTTCCTAATCTGTGCGGTTTCCTATTTGCTATCCTGGATCATTTTTAGTCTCCTGGTTCCAAAAATGCCCTGGGTAGCGCTTGATTAGAATTTGAAAAGACTAAAGAAATTGTCTTTCTGACTCTGAACCGAATAATTTTTCTCTATCAAAGACCTTCCTTTTTTACCCATTTCAGCTCTGAGAGATTCATCTTCCAATAGTTTTCTAAGGGATTTGGTCCACTCTTCAGTTGTCCTCGCAAGCAAACCAGTTTCATCTTGATGGATAATATCTGTGTTTACACCTACAGGAGATGCAACAGCAGGAATTCCCAAAGCCAGATACTGGATCAGTTTAAACCCACATTTTCCTTTGGCCCATTCGTCATCTGGTAACGGCATCACACCAATATCAAGGGTGGCCAGATCCTCGATCTCCGTTTCTTTGTTCCAGGGTATGAAAGAATAGTTTTTGAGTGGAAGTTTAGGATCCTTATTAGCGATCACCCGAAATTCAAAATCAGTATTTTGTTCAAGCTGGTGAAGTGATGGTAAAATGAGATTAAGGTACTGGAGCGTGCTGTGTGACCCCGTCCATCCAATAATTGGTCTTCCTGCTTGTCCGGCAATCAGGCTGATTTCTGATTTCTGATTTCTGACTCCTTTAAAATGCATTCCAGTATCCACCACAGTTGGAATAACCACCACATTTTCATAGTACTTTCTGGCAAAATCAGCCAAATACTCATTTCCTACAGAAACCTTCCAACTCCACATACAGATTGAAGCAACTTTGGATCTCCATTTCAGCCATCTCCAAACTGTCGACTCCCTGTTTTGGTCGGGAAGCCAGATGGCATCGTCGAAGTCGTAGATGATTTTCTTTTTCAGTACTTTGGCTATGATCCATTCAAAGATGGGTGGGCCAACTGGGGTGAGTTCACGATGGATGAAGATGAAGTCATACTTGCTGATCTTAAAAAGTGAAATAGCTCTCCTCAGAAAACCATTGATGACTGAGCGGAATTTGGATCCGGTTTTCTTTTCGGCGTAAAGTGCTTTCCAAGCTTGAGGAGAAATAAAAGGTTGAGATTCAAGGGTTAACTGGTTTTTATCCAGGTGCTTAAAAAACAGCTCAAAACGGAAGCGCTGAGAGGGAGCTTCATTGGGAGGGTATGGAGTGAGGATGAGTATTTTCAACCTGGTTGGAATGTTTTGAGTGGTGTGTGTTCTGCAATCAAGTCAAAGTCCCGGTCATTGTGCACTAAAGTAAGCTCATGATGGATGGCATACCAGGCAATGAGGCAATCGTTAGGCTTTCGGATAGTTGTGCCTTTTTTACGTAGGGAGCGGTAGAGTTTAGCAGCTTCAATTGCGCTTATATAATTGAACGCTGGGAGTTGTTCAAGACTTGAGAATAGATCTTGAATTTCATTAAATAATCCTTCGTTTTTAATACCTTGTAGAACTTCCTGAACGATTGGTGGGCAAATGAATACATCCTCGTTAGCCATAAGCCTTTTTCTCAACAGATGGCCTAAATGAAAATCAGTTTTGTTGAGAAACTCAACCCATACGGAGCTGTCAAAGATCATTCTTCCCACTTGTCATAAGTCCTCATTTTTTCAAGGTTACCCTCCCATTTTACCTTTCCCATCATGTTTGCCAGTTGCCTCTTTTTAGCAGCTTTTATTGCATCCTGTAGTGCATGATGGATGGCTTCTTTTTTAGTTTTAGCCCCTACTAGTTTCTTGTATTCGTTTAATAAATCTTCGTTTATATCAATATTGGTTCTCATCATTTAATATTTCTTTTTTGTATAGACTTTACCCCTACTTCATTCTTACCATATCTACATTTTTGCATATTTCTGATCGTAACAAACATTTCGTCATTCTGAACGAAGTGAAGAATCTTATGAAAGTAACTACTGATTGAATTGATAATATTGTCCGCTTACGAATGATAGTTTTTCTCTTTTGTTACGATCAACTCCCGGAATGTGTCCACCATTGTTAACTACTTTATACACAAAAATAACGTAATTCATACACATTGAGTTTTAGTGGATAATGTGACCCTCAACCTATAAAATCATTCACAAAGGCATGATTTTTTACTTCTCATCCAAACAAAAGACTCGATTTCACAAAAGGAGAATACTTTGTAGCATAAATTTGAGAAAATGCTCCAGGCAAAAACTAGCTAACCGTGGGACTTCAGGACCTCTTCATTACACCCATTTATATCATTCTGCTATCATTTCTGGCATACCTGGTCAGGCCATTGGTGACTACTCCAGAGACCAGGAATTATTTTCTGCCTGCCTTGTGGGTCCGTTTTTTTGGTGCTATCATGCTGGGGGTATTGTATCAGTTTTATTATGATGGTGGAGATACCTTCAATTATTTCACACATGGTAGTCGGTGGATATGGGAAGCTTTTTTGGATGATCCATGGGATGGGCTCCACTTATTAACCACCTCAGGTGGTACGCACTTCCCGGAAACATTTGAATACAGTCAACATATCTGGTACTACAGGGATCCCAACTCCTATTTCATCGTACGTTTAGCGGCATTCATAGATCTGTTCACCTTCCATACCTATTCTGCCACGGCTTTATTCTTTGCAACTTTTAGTTTTAGTGGTTTATGGGCGATGTTTTCGGCTGTTGCAAAGAAGTATCCCAAGAATGTGAAATGGTTAGCCATTGGTATACTTTTTTTTCCCTCAGTCGTTTTCTGGGGTTCGGGTATTTTGAAGGATACAGTTACATTAGGGGCCCTGGGGTGGTTGACCTGGGGGTTAGTGGAAATGATTGATTTGAAAAATAGGAAGTGGTTTATTTGGTTAGTTCTGGCAACCTCATTTTGGTTGATTCTTTCAATCAAAGTATACATTGTTATTTGTTTTGTCCCAATTGTTTTCATTTGGGTTTATTGGGATCGGATTATCTCTGTACGAAATGTTATTCTTAGGTTGATTCTGGCACCACTGCTACTGTTTGTTTTTGCTACAAGTGGCTATATGGCTATGATTCAGATTGGCAAAACAAGTGCAAAATATTCAATAGATAATATTGCTGAGAGAGCTGCAATTACGGCATATGATATACGATATGGCTGGGGAGCCAGAACAGGTGAAGGGTCTGGTTATACATTGGGTAATTTGGAAGGGACATGGTTGAGTATGATACAACTGATGCCCCAAGCAATCAATGTAAGCTTATTCAGACCGTATTTATGGGAAATTAATAATCCACTAATGCTGATTGCAGCATTAGAAAGCTTATTCGTTTTAGTTTGTACAATTTGGTTACTAATAGTAAAAGGTGGATTTGTGCGCGTCTTTAGGGATCCGTTTCTCGTATTTTGTTTATTATTCGTTTTGTTATTTGCCTTTGCTGTAGGTGTTAGTACATTTAATTTTGGTACTTTGATGCGGTATAAAATTCCATTGTTACCATTCTATATATTAAGCTTCATTTCCTCGATCAGGAAATGAAATATCTGATCTGTTTATTGAAATGAACTGGAAGAATAATTTCCTATTTGACTATGTTAAGTTCTTTAAAATTCTTTTAGAAAAGACCGATGGTTCCTTTTGGCTAATAATTGTGCTGTCTGTAACTGTTGCGATTTTAGATGGATTTGGGATTACACTAGTTCTTCCGCTCATTGAATCCAATGATGTTTTAGAAGATGACTCATTAATAGTTAGATTAATTGCTTTTACAGGTTTGTTAGATCTTCCTTTTAGCAATCTGCTATTTATTATTGGGCTTATTTTTTTTGTTAAAGGTTCAATCAAGTTTTCGAGTAACTGGATAATAGGAAAGATAGCAAAGGGAATCATAATTAAGATTAAGTCTGGCTTATTAAAAAAGTATAGTCGTGTTGATTATAAATATTTTATAAGCAGAGATTCTGGGTACTTTACGAATCTTTTAAATACCCAGGCAGATGAAACATTAAATTTTCTTAGCAGATTCAGTGCTTTAAATGGATTTATTGCAACCGTCCTTATTTATATCATTATAGCTTTTCTAATTGATTGGCAATTTACATTGTTGGCAATCGGGATTGGGTTTGTCTTGTTATTCTTGATGAGAGGTCTGTCAGTGATGACAAAACAATTATCAGTAAAAGTATCTGAGGAGAATGGGGTGTTGAATAAGCTGCTAATTCAGGTCATTCAACAGTTTAAGTTTCTCCGATCCACAGGACGCTTTGATATAATCAATAAGCAAGTTGAGGACAGTGTTAAGAGGCTTGCAAAATACAGGTATAAGAACAGAGTTGCATTTGGCTTTTCCGAATCAATAGCTGAGCCATTGGTGATTGCCATTCTTATGCTCCTAATCTATGTTCAGGTCGTATTGCTTGGTAAATCCATTGGCCCCTTACTTGTAACACTCTTGCTTTTTTATAGGACACTGAATAACCTTTTTCTTGTTCAGAACACTTGGCAAGACACACTTAATAGAGTAGGAAGTGTAGAAATGATTTATGGTGAAATGAAGAAAGTACATGAGAAGGAGGAGATAGATGGAACACAAATAATGGAAGGGTTTTCTCAAAAAATAGTCTTTGACAATGTATTCTTTGCATACCATGAAAAGCCTGTGTTGAATTGTATCAATTTGGAAATATCCAAGAATGAAACCGTTGCCATCGTGGGTCCATCAGGCTCAGGCAAGTCAACATTGGTTGATTTGGTTACTTTAAATCTCAAGCCCAATCGAGGTTCAATCATCATTGATGGAGTCGATTCAAAAAAAATCAAATTATCCTCATGGAGAAGTCAAATTGGTTATATAACACAAGATTTAGCTATTTTTAATGATACCATTGTAAACAATATAACTTGTTGGGAGGAAACACTTGACCATCAAAGGCTAATTGATGCCACTAAAAAGGCCAATTGTTTTGAATTTATTAATGCCATGGAGAATAAATTTGAAACACAGATTGGGGAACGCGGAGTGCGTCTATCAGGAGGGCAAAAGCAGCGAATAGCAATAGCGAGAGAACTTTACAAGCGTCCGAATATTTTAATCATGGATGAGGCTACAAGTGCTCTTGATACTGAATCAGAGCAATTAATTCAGCAGAGTCTCGATAGTATAAAAGGTGAAATCACGCTAATAATAATTGCCCACAGACTTTCTACATTAAGGAATGTTGATAAGATATTTGTCATTGATAGTTTAGGGAGTATGGTAGAACAAGGATCCTATTCTAAGTTGATAAAGAAGAATGCACATTTTGCCTCATTAGTGAATAAGCAGCAGTTATGGGTAGATAATTGATTAATGGAAATAATCATCATTGCTTTTGAGTTTCCTCCTTATAAAGGTGGTATTGCAAATTATAGTTATACAATGGCTAAATATTATGCGGTTAAGGGGCTTGGTGTTTCAGTATTCACCCTTAATCCTGATGCCACTAGTTCAAGCTTTTATACACTTCATAAACCTTTTTCAAGAGGATCTCTTGACCAACCTGTTATCCTCAGAAAACTAATATCGGCAGGTTACATATGTTATCAGTATTTATTTCTCTACAGGTTTCTCTTCAGGATAGTGAGAGCTGATAGACCTAGAGTTATTTTAACATCTTTGTTTCACAATGTATCCTGGAATACCATTTCATTTCTTAAATTTTTTGGTATAAAATATGAACTTGTTTTGCATGGCTTAGACATTTATGAAATTGACAGGAAAAAACCAGTAAAATTCCGAAATGTTATAAAATCAAGTTCCAGGTTGATTGTAAACTCTAAAAACACAAAAAGGATTTTACTTGAAAAAGTCCCTGATAGTTTAGAGCCATCAATCTTTTATCCTTTGCTCGACACATCTTTAATCGATGGCCTCATAAAGATTAATGATGATGATCTATTTAAAAGTTTAGGAATTAAAAAAGACAAGAAAATCATTTTAACTGTGGGCAGGTTAGTAAAAAGGAAAGGAATTGATATTGCCATAAAAGGGCTAAAAAATTTTCTTAAGTCTCAACCCGATTGGATTTATTTGATTGCTGGAGATGGAGAAGAGAAGGAATCTTTAGTGTCGCTGGTCAATGAAGATCCGACTTTACAACAAAAGATTAAGTTCCTTGGAAGAATTCCTGATTCAGATAAGTATTCATTGCTTGTAAGATCGTCTGTTTTCATCACAATCAATAGCATCGTCCATGATGAGGATGTTGAAGGATTTGGAATTAGTTTTATTGAAGCCAGCTACACAAAGAATTGGGTAATTGGAGGAAATAACGGTGGAGTAATTGAGTCAGTGAACACTAAGCTAAACGGATTTCTGATTGATGTTGAGAACGAACCTGAGAAACAAATCCACGATGTTATGGAGAAGATTGCGGATGATTATTATTCTGAACAGAGATTAAATGATGGAAAGGAGTATGTAATTGATCATTATTCTTTGAAGAAATTCAGTGGCGGATGATTGGATTTATTAGACATTTAATATACAACAATAGGATGTTTAGATGGATTATTCCAATCTTTTATTATCGCTGGAATAAAAGATTCAAATCTCAAGATGGTTTCCTTTCAGGTGATACTATCAAGGAATATCTGGATAATGATCATATCTACACTTATCACAAATCGCAAAGCATCTATTTCAATCATCCTACAAGAACTATAATAAGTGAATTTGTCCCAAAACAAATGGCTTTTTATGCTGGAAAACGTTTTGAGATTTCCGCAGGAGAAGTTTATCATTTTGATGAAGCCTTCTTAATTGGTCCAAATGCTGTGGGAGTTACAACTGACGGGAAAATTATTTTAGATACAGCAATGGACCTACCCAACGTACTTCATAAGTGTAGTCCAAGACTGTTAATGAATTATGATAAGTTGGATAGTGAACTGCAAGGGGATTGGGCGGCTTCACTGGTTCATCTTTTTTGCAATTCAACATATACAAATTATTTTCATTGGATTTGTGATTCAGTATTGCTAATTGAAGGAGTAAGAGAATACGAAAAAAAAGTCGGTAGAAAGATCAAGCTTATTGTAAATGATAATCTCACTCAATATCAGAGAGAATATTTAGAAGCTTTGGACTATTCGGAAGAAGATTTGATTTTATGGAAAGATTACAGAAAAGCCAGTATCCGTAATCTAGTGGTTGTGAAGTCGAGAAGGACAGGTACGAATATGGATGAAATCGTTTCATCTCATGGTATGAATTGGTTAAGAAAATCAATTCTGTCAAAGATCAATGTTCCTACTCAAAAACAAAGTGAAAGAGTCTTTTTGACCCGACAACATGAATCTTGCAGGCGAATTACTAATTTTAATACAATAGAGCCTATTTTGAGAAAATACAAATTTCAGATTGTAAATACAGAAGGATTGAGTGTTCTGGACCAGGCAATGCTCTTTTACAATATGAAAGTTTTAGTTGCTCCACACGGAGCTGGACTAACCAACATGATATTTTCGAAAAAACTTACAATTATAGAGATGATCGGGAATGTGGATAATCCGAATGACTTTCAATGGTATTGTGCATATTATAGTATGTCACAGGCATTAGGCCACAAATATGCATATATTGTTGGTGAGACGGTGCCCTTACTAAAACCACACAAGACAAAACAAATCTATGATTTAAAGATTGATTCTGTTGAGTTTGAAAATCTTCTGATTCAAGTACTTGATGAATCTCAAGGATAAAAATATTCTCATCGTTTCTCCTGAAGCCTGGGGAATCAATTATGTTTCAAAACATCATTATGCAAACCAACTGGTAAAAAGATCCAATAAGGTCTATTTCCTAAATCCACCAGGATCGGGCGGGTCTTCAATTGTTAAGGTTGAGTCTGGCGTAATGGTGGTTGATTACAAAATGAAATTTAGAGGAACCTGGAGGCTCCCTGGCTTTTTATCCGCCCTATTGATAAAACTTGAACTCAATCTATTTGAAAAATATGTGGGCATAAAATTTGACATAATTTGGAATTTTGATAGCTCCCGGTTTTTTAATTTAAGTATGGTGAGAACAAGTATTTTTAAAATATGTCATATTGTGGATTTGAATCAGGACCTGCAAAGACCACTGCTTGCCTCTACATCTGATATTTGTTTTGGGACAACGAAATATATAGTTGAAGAATTATCTAGATATAATCACAACAGCTATAAAATCGGGCATGGATATCAAGCAGAGACAAAGGAAAACATGGATTTCAGTTTCAAAATGCCAGGAATAAATACTAAAAAGGCTTTATATGTAGGTAACCTTTCGATGAAGTATATTGACTGGGAATTGTTATACAAGACAGCAACAGCATATCCTAAGGTTGATTTAGTTTTTGTTGGTCCTGATGGAAAAAGTAACTTGAGTAATAGTGTTTTGGAGGATCAATACAAAGATCTTCTCCGAAAGTTAGATAATGTCTACTTTATGCCTCCGGTACATTCCAGGGCCATTCCCCAACTACTTAAAATGGCCGACGTGCTTTTGATCGCTTACAAAGAAAAGTATCACAGGGATCAATCTGCTCCTCATAAGATGAATGAATACCTGGCATCAGGAAAACCAATTTTAGCCACATTTACTGAGGAGTATATTCACTGTAAAAATCGAATATTCATGACAATTCGAAATAGTGAGTTTACACCTTTATTAAGTGAGGCGCTGGATAGTATTGAAACTTTTGTTTTTAAACCTGATTCCTACCAGGATCTCATGATTTCAATTGAGCGATGTATTCAAAAAGTCCAGGAGAATTAAGCTCAACGGTCATATGAGCTAAGGTAACGTTGATATTTTTGGTTCACTTGCATTTGAACTGAGTAATTTTTTCTTTAAATATTTCATAACAGGTCTTTCAGCATAAAATGTAATAATAGTTGCCAGGCCTAAAGTGATTGCAATTGGAAAAAAAATCAGAAATATCGAATCAATATAATCTTGCATTAATTTCATTATAACATAGCCGATGCTTTGATGAAGTAAATACCATGCATAAGAAATTTGTCCTAAGAAAATTAATGGCCGATAGTTTAGAAAGCCAAGGTTTTTGGTAATAAACAATAGGAATAACAGGTAAATTACTAAAACAGCAATTCCATCTTTGAGAGGGTCATTAAATATGGAAACAGATAAGGAAAAACAGAGGAATAATTGAAAATATAGAAAACCCTTTTTAGTAGATCCGGCCATGATATGGTAGAAAATTATTCCGGCATAGAAGAATGGTGCATATTTCAGGTTAAGTATTAATCCAAAATATTTGATGTGATAGATATGCTCATGAATAAAGGAGAATAACAGCCAAATAAGTCCAATTATCAGAATGTTTTTTTCAGTTCTTGTAATAATTAATAGGAACACACAGAAATAAAAGAAAAACTCTGGAACTAATGTCCAATAGGATTTATCAATAGGGGGAGTATAAAACAGTTGCTGAAGCATTGTCAATCCTATAAAAGCTTGCTTATAGCTGACACTAAATGATTCGGGAAGATTATTAATACTATAGACAAAAATGAATGTTGTAATTAAACAAATCCAGTATGTCGGATAGAGCCGAATGGCTCGTTTGATAATGAATTCTTTCCCAGATCTGATATTTGTTATAGAATAATATATAACAAATCCACTTAAAACAAAGAATAGGTATACTCCATAAAAACCAAACCTAAATGTGAGTAAAGCAGGAATCTCAAAATGTGAAATAAATTTCTGATATCCATACGTAAAGTGAAATAGCACTACACACAATGCTGCAATTCCCCTAAGGCTATCTAGTTCTACAAGTCTTTTAAGCAAATTATTGACTTAATTAAGTTACTGAATCTATGAATCTTTTTATCAATCTAAGCAAAATGTATCGTAAATGCCGCTTTCCTTTTTTCCTTTCGTGATATTCCAGAAAATCTATTCTGTTCATAACGCCTCTTTTTGAAGTATCAATCTTTATTCCAAGGTCCTTATAGATTCTCAAGGCTTCTTTCAGCCATTTGCCCTGAAAAACTGAAGTAGCATAATAATTTATTGGATATGGACCATCATGATTAATGTCATCACTAACACCATTTCTCAATATACATAAGAAAGGCCTCTCAATATTTTTGGCCCTTTCAATTGACCAGGATTCAAATCGGCCATCATCTGAGGGTTTGACGAGCGATTTAAGGATATCATTTTTCCAAACTGATGCTTGCAAAGAGGTTCTGTATTTTGAATTAGGGTCTAATAATCCAATATTTTTAAATTTTGGATGCAGCCGGTCAGGACCTGGCCAAGGTAAAAGCCTAAGGTAGGCTGCTTCTAACGACTCATAGATTGACAAATAATCAAAAAGTTCCTTCTCATTTACTTTTTCTCGCAGAATATAATCTTCCTGTAAATAGATAATATTCTCTGTCTTAATTCTTGAGAGTACATACAAAAGCATTTCTCCCCATCTCATGGGCTTTGCAGTCTGAATGTTCTTTATGCTTTTGTGGTGAAAGGGAATGGTCTCTGAAATTAAATAACAGTTAAAGGGACAATTTGGCCAGAATTTGTCCCAACCCTTTGTAAATGGCTCCCAAACATCCGAATAGGAGTCACAGGACATTATAATAACTGCGTAGTCATTTGTATTTACTTTTGTTGGTGTATTCATATTAAATATTCACTTAATAACCTTTACACTCATTGAATAATAGGCTGGAAAGATACACATGGACACTAACTAGAGCACTGAAAAAGTTTAATGATACAATAATGGTTGTAGGATTAGGCAGATGTGGAACAACCCTGATTGAAGAAAGTATTATTGATAATCATCATTATAAAAGACACCCTGATTATTTATATGTTGATCGGTTTGCGGATGTGAACAGGTATTCCAAAGGTTATATCTACAAGACTCACGATTATCCACCCAATGACCTTCCGGATCATGTAAAATTAATATTCATGTTTGGTAATCCTATGAATATTGCTCTTTCGACCTATAACATGATCAATAAATGGGGACGAGAACACCATTACCATTTAAATTCTGATCTTTTTAGACCCAATGATGATGTGATTAAAAAAGATACGATGCGCCTCAATGAGTTATTTATAGAATGGTACAGACCCCATAATTTTAGTTTTATTAGCATCAAGTATGAGTCACTATATGATACCGAGACTTTAAATAGTCTTAGTGATTTTATCGGATTTTCTCTAAAACTTTTCCCAAGAAAAAAAAGGACATCAGATTGGAAAACCAGTGAATATTCTGAACAACTAAAAGCAACATATGCTAACCTGGCTAAAAAGATTGATGCATCAGAACCCGTGAAAATTTGGACTAAGATTTAGGCTATTTTGAAAACTCCACTTGTATCAATAATCATGGCCACTTATAATGCGGCCCAGTATATTGCTGATGCCATAGATTCTGTTCTATCACAATCTTATTCTAATTGGGAATTGATAATTGTTAATGATGGGAGTACCGATCATACGGATAGCATTGTGCAGAAGTATACTGACAATCGGATAAAGCATATTCAATCAAAAACAAATAAGGGAGTTAGTCACGCCAGAAATCTGGCTATTTCCCACATGCGTGGGAGTTTTATTTGTTTTCTTGACTCTGACGATGTTTTGCCGGTAAATAGTATAGTTTCAAGAATCGAGATTTTCTTTAAGAAACCAGATGTTTCATTTGTTGATGGCTGTGTTGAATACGTAAATGAGGATTTGGTTCCGCTTCACAAAAAAAAATATGTCCCTGATTTCAGAGGTATCCCATTAGATCTATTATTAACATTAGATCGGCGGTGTATGTTCGGCAACACCTGGATGATTAAGGTTGAAAGCAATACAGCATATAAGTTTGATCAGGATATGACCCATTCAGAGGACTTATTTTTCTACATTTCAATAGCTGAATCCAGGTTGTATGACTTTACAACTCAGACAGTGTTGTTATACCGAAACAGGGTCAATTCAGCTATGAAAAATACCTATGGTCTACAAAGAGGATACGAGAAATTATTGGAAAAGCTAAAGAGAAAATTTCCTTCAAAATCGTTGATGACTCTTAAAAAGCGAATTATCAGAATTATGTTCTTGACCTGGCTAATTGAAGAGAAGAATCCTTACAGAGCTATTATAGCAATAATTAAGTTTTTACGATATTGAAATCCGGTTCAACAAATACAATATTATTCATATACAATAGTTTTAAGGACCCCTTATTTCAAAATCTTGTTTTATCTTATGTAAAAACACTATCTAAGCATGAATATGGAACATTCCATCTAATAACATTTGAGCAAAAGGCTTTTAAGACTTCTAAGCATGAAAGAAGTAAACTGAAAAAGCAGCTCCAGCAGTATCATATTTATTGGCATCCTCTCAATTATCATACAGGTCAATTTCTTTTACTTAAAAAGGTTTGGGATTTTATTCAAGCTATTTTTCTTACCTGCTACATAAGGTTAAAGTGGCGTACTCAGGTAATTTTTGCATTTGCCAATGTTTCAGGAGCAATATGTATAGTACTGAAGAAGATACTAAGAATGAAAATGATTATTTACTCCTATGAGCCTCACAGTGAGTTTATGGTGGAGTTGGGCGTTTGGAGTGAGCAAAGTTTAAAATACAAGCTTTTAAGGTATTTAGATGGGTTGATCGGAAGGGAAACAGAATACATCCTAACGGGAACGAGACATATGGTGGATTATCTTGAGCATACTAGAAGCAAGGGGAAAATCTTTAGAGCACCTACCGCAGTTGATAGCACCATTTATAGATTCAGAGAGAAGGGACGTTACAACGTAAGAAATCAACTGAATATTTCTGATAGACATGTTTTTGTATATGTAGGTAAGTTTGGAGACCTGTACTATAAAGAAGAAATCCCTGAGATTCTTTCCATTATAGGAAGAGAAATACCAAATGCATTTTTTATTGTAGCAACTCCAAATGATTATGATGAGATAATAAATATGTTCAGTAGATTTCTAAAAGAAAACCAATATCATGTGAGTGTCGGTGTAAGCCAGGATGTGATAATTGATTTTTTATCTGCAGCTGATTTTGCTATAAATGCTATTCCCCCCACACCCTCACAGAAGTTTAGATCACCTACAAAAACAGCTGAGTACTTATTGTGCGGACTACCTTACATTACTTGTGGAGGTATTTCAGAAGATGATGAGGTTGCTACTGAATATGATGTGGGAGTGGTCATAGAAGAATTTAAGCCGGATTTTATACTAAAATCGATGGATGAAATCAAAAACTTTCTTAAGACGGATCGTGAGGAATTAAGAAATCGGTGTAGAAAGGTGGGAATGAAGTACAGGTCGAAAGAAAGAATTGATAAAATTCTAAACGAGATATACACCGAACTGGTTTAATATTCAGTTTTCAGGAGGAGTTATTACACCAGTTATCGAAAATTTAGACTTTAGCCTGGTTTTTGCTTATACTTTGCAATAAAGCTTGTATTGTTGATTAGAGTCCAGAATAATAATATATTTTTCAGATGTTTGCTATCTGCTAGCTTGGCAAGCTATGTATTTGCTGGGTATTCTCAAGATCCAAATGCTCAATTTGATCTTCAAACACCTATTTGTCTTAATGAAAACCTATTTTTAGACAATACATCAGAAAATTCTGAAACCTATTTGTGGGATTTTTGCGCAAATGAATTTCTGAATGCTCCGGAAATTAATGATGTACAAACTATTTCTGGCTTAAGTCAGTCTCATGGGATTAATATTTTTGAAGATGCCGGTAAAAAGATTGGATTTGTAACAGATAGGACAGGAAATAAGCTGTTTCGAATTGTTTTTACAGATTCTTTGGTGGGAAGTGCTACCTACGAACAAGTAATCCTACCAGGAGGAACATTGCTTAATCCAGTAGGATTTACTGCTTTGGAAGATGATTCCGGTAATTGGTATGCTTTTATTGGAACAAATAATAATACACATGGAATAGTAAAACTGGAATTTGGGAATTCACTGTTAAATACCCCGGTGGCATCAAATGTGGGGACTTTCGGAGAAGGATCTCAAATCAGAGATTTAAAGCTGGTTGAAGACAATGGCAAATTTTTAATGCTGCTTCTCAATGTGCTGGAAGAGCGATTTACAATACTAGACTTCGACAGGGATTTATCGACGAATCCCATTGATACGATTCAACAGCCCTCTTTTCCATCTATAGTGAATGCCACGGGGTTTTCATTAGTTAAAGATGTTGATTCTTGGTATGCCTATGTGGTTTCAATCGATGGAAATGACATGAGTAGGATATATTTTGGAAGCTCTCTTACAAATGTTCCTGTCAAAGAAATAGAATATACCCTTGCTGGTTTTTCCAGACCCTACATGATCCAGGTAATTGATTCAAAACAAGGCGGATACTATGCACTGGTTTCTAACCTGGATGATTCATTGATGCTTGTGGACCTTAAAGACTTGGCATCTCCACCAGAAGTCGTTCCATACTCCTTTTTCAGCAATGCTTATGGGGTTTGGGGTGGTTATAATAATGGAGATTTTTCATTCTTTTCAATGAGCGGTTCGAAGTTAAAAAGGATAACATTTGATGGCATGGACTGTGGTGCATCTATGGGACAAAGTATGGCTGAATTTCCTGAAAACATCACCTATAGAAACGCTGGTGATCATCCAATTCGATTACAAGCATTCTTTGGAAATAAAAAGGATTTTTTTGTAGATACAGTCACAGTTAATTCCTCTGAAGCGCCAGATATTGATTTTTTGATTGATGCTAACAGGTGCACAAGCAGTCAAAATTCGTTTACATCTGTTTCTTCAATGCCAGAAGAGATTATTGGATATCAATGGATCTTTGGAGAAGATACATTAGGCATGAGTTCAAATCCAGATACCGTTTATCAATTCTCAAATCCTGGTGCATATGATGTAAATTTGATTATAACGAGTGCTTCAGGTTGCACGAATCAGGTATTGAAAACTGTCAATATTTATGAGAGTCCCAGTGATCCAGATTTCACAATTGATGGTACCATGTGTAGCGGAACCAGTTTAACTTTTTCCAGCAATTTTGATCTATCCTCTTATCCTGATAGCATTTTAACTTATAGCTGGAATTTCAATAATGAAGGATTTTCATCGGATGCTACACCAAATTTCTCATTCAATTCACCCGGTTCAAAACAAATCATATTTGAAGTGTCAATTCCCGGATGTTCTGTTCAGATTGACTCCACTATCGTGCTGGGCGATGGCCCCCTGGTTGATTTTACCTGGTTGAATAATTGCTTCGGGGAAGAGGTGTCGTTCATTAATTCAACAATTGGTGAAAATATCACATCCTACAACTGGGATTTTGGAGATGGATCTGAGAATAGTATAGAACCTGAGCCACGGCATACATTTACCGAAGCGGACACCTTTCAAGTGTCACTTTCTGTTTCCAATGAATTAGGTTGTATTAGTGAGTTAACCAAGGAGATAATAGTACGTTCAGGAGGACTTGTTGGGGTAGATTTTATGAGCCCAATCGAAAATATACCAGTTCTTTTCAATGGAATTGATTCAACCCAGGTCAATGATTCAATTATTTCATGGCAATGGGACATTGATGGATTGTCAAGCTCCCAGGAACAATCTCCAGAATTTACATTTACTCAACCTGGTAGCTATACAGTTGGTGTCACCATAGAAACAGCACAAGGATGTAGTGATAATATCTTGTTTGAAGTCTTGGTTAGTGAGGCTGAAAATTCGATTGCGCTTTTCAGTAGTATCGATGCTGCTTGCTTAACAGAAGATATTATGTTTACTAATCTTAGCAAAAATTCTAGCCGTTATGAATGGGATTTTTGTGGTGGGGAATTTGATAATCCACCAATAATTGAAGATGTCAATCAAATTACCGGCTTATCGCAAGCTCATGGGATAAGTATTTACGATGATAACGGAGTGAAAAAAGCCCTGATTACAGATAAAAATGGTGATAAGATTTACTTGGCAGTTTTTGAAAATTCTTTGTCAGGCCCTGTTTCTATCAGTCAAATTCAAGTTCCTGAAGGAACCTTCGATGATCCTACCGATGTAAAAGCCATCCGTGATCATAATGGTATGTGGACTGCATTTGTTGCTACGAACAATGCTAACCATGGAATTGTAAGGTTATCTTTTGGAAGTTCATTGTCAAATGTTCCTGAAGCTAGCAACCTTGGCACATTTGGAGAGGGAAGTAACTCCCTAAGGAGTTTGGATGTTGTAGAAGAGGAGGGGGAATATTTATTGTTGTATCTCAATACGTCGCAGGAAAAGTTCGGAGTAGTCAATTATGGATCAGATTTGTCGGGTGCAGCTCAAGACACTACTTATTGGCCATCATTTCCATCAATATTGAACGCAACTGGGTTTTCTTTGGTGAAAAAGGATGGGGATTGGTTTGGATATGTAGTTTCAATCGATGGCAATGATATGTTGAAGGTTTATTTTGGAAACTCACTTCAAAATGAACCCACCCCTTTGAATGAATATACTTTTGCTGAATTTGCAAGACCATTATACATTGATATAATACCTGCTGGTGAAAAGTACTATGCACTTGTTTCGAATTTAAATGATTCACTTGTCTTTATAGACTTGAATGATCTCAGTAGTGAACCAGAAACATTGAAAATCCCCCTTTTTAGCAATGCTTTCGCAGTTTGGGGTGGGTATGATGACGGAGCCGGAGACTTTATATTTTACTCAATCAAAGGGACAACGTTAAAACGAATTATTTTTTCAGGGGACTCATGTGGAGAAAGTATTTCCAGCTCTACTCAACCTAATCCAGAAGATATTAATTACAGTAATGAAGGGGTTCATAAGGTGAGGTTAACATCCTACCATGAAAATGGTAATTTTGATGTCTATACCAAAACAATCACCGTCTCCCCCTCCACCGCCCCCGACATCGCCTTCTCTATCTCATCCAATCAATGCCTATCAAATACCAACACCTTCACCTCAACTAATGTGTCGGGCAACATCACCTCATATTCCTGGGACTTCGATGGGGATGGGGTAGAAGATAGCACGGAACCCAACCCGATGTATCAGTTTACGGAAGCTGGGACATACGAGGTGAGGCTGACGGTAGAGAGTGATGAAGGTTGTGGAAACTTTGCGCAGGAAAATATTACGATCTACCCGGAGCCACCTGTTCCGGTATTCACGGTGCCTAAGGATTCGTTTTGTGTGGGTGAGCCGGTGATCATGAGTAACCTCACTGATGATGCAGCGTGGGATGGCATCGTGGAGTATACCTGGTCGGTGACTGATCTGACTGATACTACAACGGCTGCCCCTGAGCTTACTTTTGCTCAGCCAGGAGAAAAAATTATCAGGGTGATATCACAGATCCCCGGATGTGAATCTATTGAAGTTACGGATACCATCCAGGTGATTGAATCACCGGTAGTGGACTTTATTGCAGATCCGGTGTGTGATGGGGAGACGACCATTTTTACAAATAATTCCGAAGCTGGAGTTATTCTGTGGGATTTTGGTGATGGTAACACCAGTACCGACCTGAATCCGTCGCATACATTTGCATCGCCCAACACATATTCCGTTTCTCTGTCAGTCACAAATGACCTTGAGTGTACCACAACACTGGTAAAAGAAGTAGCGGTCAATGCCATTCCTCAGGCCAACTTTCAATACGACCTGGTCTGTGCAGGTAGTGAGTCTGCTTTTGAGGATATGTCCGTAGTGGAACAAGCCGACATCAGCGCCTGGCAGTGGTTCGTAGATGGCGAGCTTGCTTCAGAAGAGCAATTTCCTGTTATAGCTTTTGCGGAGGCAAGAGATTATACCGTGCGGCTGATTGCCGGATCGACGAAAGGATGCGAATCTTTCTATGAAGAAGTGGTCGCCGTAGGAGCAGCTCCCGACACGGGTATTGGGATCGATCTCGGGTGTTTGGGCGAACCCACGGTTTTTTCCGATCTGACTGACCCTGCAGAAGTATTGACCAGGTCCTGGATGATCGATGGTCAGCCTTATAATACTACGGCACCGGCTGTTACATTCAATGAACCAGGTGAATATGAAGTAGAATTGACGGTTACCAACAATCAACTTTGTTCTTCTATTGTTACCGAAACCTTCACCATCTATGAATTACCTGTTGCGGACTTTACAATTTCAGGTCAATGCAACAATGAGATCATCCTGCTCGAAGATGCCTCTACCAGCACCAGTGACCCGATATCCGTTCGACAATGGTATATTGATGGTAGTCTTCTTGGGGAGGGCGCCAGCGTGTTTCTTTCCGGATATCTCCCTGGAACTTACGATTTTACATTGGTTGTAACCACCGAAAATGGCTGTGAGGTGAGTTCTGAACAGACTTTTGAGATCGCTGAAACTCCAGTGGCTTCGTTTACCGCCTCCAACGACTATGGTGTGCCTCCTTTCCGATTGGACTTCAGCAATACTTCACAGATGGCAAGCGTAAATGAATGGTATGTAAATGATGCACTGATCACAACTAATCCAAGCCCATCGATTGTCTTCAATGACTCAGGGAGCCAACATGTGAGGTTGATCACCTATAATTCCGCAGGTTGTGCTGATACCGCGGAAATGGTTATCAATGCCATAGAACCTGTAGTAGATCTTGCTGTTACCAGTGTACAATTGGTTGAGGATGGAAATAACTATGACATTGTGCTCGATGTTAAAAATGCAAGTAACCTACCCATCGAGGCGATGAGTGTCAATGTTGAGCTACAAAATCAGTTTTCAGTTTCTGAGCAGGTATATCAGAGGATCAATTCAGGCGAAGAATCCATAGTCATGTTGGGAACCTCTATTCCCAAATCAACAAATGGACCTGCATACCTGTGCATTTCCATATTCTCAGCCTACGATGAGACCATAGCCAATCTCAAAGACAATGAAGCGTGTATAACCATAGAACAAAAAATTAGTTTTGAGCCACCATATCCAAATCCCGCTTCTACGGAGACCAGCCTGAGATACATATTACCTGAGAGTGGTGATGCTTCGATTGAGGTATATGACGTATCGGGAAGTCTTGAGCTCTTAGAAAACTACGAAGACCTGCCAAAGGGGCTCAATCAGTTTACACTGGACGTTTCTACACTCGATGCAGGCACTTATTTGGTTAAGTTCAGATATAAAGGGAATGTAATTGTTTCAAAAATTATCAAATTGTAAAGAAACATTCTTACAGAAATAAGGGTTTTTGTGAAACAGATTGTTGTCTTTTTGAGTAATTATGGCTATAATCCAAATAATTACAATAATTATTACCTTTGTAGCAAATAAAATTTGGGCATGAAACTTAACCTGGCAAGTGTAAAGCTTGATGAGATAGATAGGAAGATCCTGGAGATATTGCAAACCAATGCAAAAATTACCAACGCTCAACTATCGAAGGACATTGGTTTATCCCCCGCGCCTACCTTGGAAAGGGTCAAGAAGCTGGAGAATTCCGGAATCATCAAAAGCTATCACGCACAATTAGATACAGATAAAATTGGTCTTGGGGTACACACCTTTGTTCAGGTTACACTGAAAGGACACAACAAGAAGAATATTGATATTTTTCTGGCTGAGATCAATAAGATCCCGGAGGTAGTAGAGTGCCACCATATCACGGGGACTGGTGATTTTATTTTAAAAGTAATAGCCAAAGACATTTCCTCTTACCAATATTTGATGTTGGAAAAAGTAAGCGAAATTGAAGTGGTTGACAGCTTGCAATCCATGGTAATCCTTTCTACTTTCAAGGATAGCAAAGTGATTCCGGTTCCTATATCATGACAAAAAAGCATAATCTAATTCTCTCTGAAGCTCAGGTTCGCCAGATCATCAAGAGGATTGCCTATGAGATCTACGAGAGAAACTTCAATGAGAAATCTCTTGCGATTGTAGGTATCTACGAAAAAGGTTATAAGCTGGCAGAGCTCATCAATGATGAAATTTCTGCTATCAACGGAAAACAGAAAACAAAACTGATCAGGCTGGATATCAATAAACAAAAACCCCTGGCAGAAGAGGTCGTGTTAGACGTGGCGCTGGATGATTTGATTGGGCTACCTGTTGTTTTAATTGATGACGTCCAAAATACAGGTAGAACCTTCGCACACAGCCTGAAAGCTCTGCTTGAGGTAGATATCAAAAAACTAGAGACCGCCGTGTTGGTTAACCGAAGCCATAAACTGTTTCCAATCATGGCCAGCTATACAGGGTATGAATTAAGCACTACCATCGATGAACATGTGGAGGTGGTAATGGGCAAAAAAATTGCCGTCAACCTGCATTAGCTATTTAGGTGTTAAACCATCTCCAAAACCGCTGAAATATATTCTTTGGGCCTGCCGGCTCCTGCGAGGTGTTCTTTGTTCTTCCAACAGGTTGTTCTTTACTTTTTTCCTGCTTGGTCTTGGCTACCTTTTGTTGGATTTTGTAGTAGTGTTGAGCTTTTGCTTTCTTTTTGCGGTTCAATTCTGCAATGCGTTCTTTTTCCTCACGTAGCTGTTTTCGCTTTCTTGCAGCTGCTACCGGATTGTAATCCTCACCATTTTTACCTTTCTTTCTTCTTCCGGACTTCTTTTTTGATTGATTTTTTTCTTCTTCGAGCTGCTTTTCTTCCTTGGGCTCTGGCTTCTTTGGTTCTGGTAAATCAATTTTTCCTTTCACCTTCAAGCCCGGCAGGGTGATTTTTGGGGCACGGATCACCTCGACTTCTTCCTCAGTTACCTCTTCTTCTTTCTCAATGATATTTTCGCTGGCACGTTCCTGGGTAGCTTCCTCTTCAACCATTGCAGGTTCCTCATTAGGAGGCACTGGCTCGTTTGATGCTTCCACGACTTCTTCAGTTGATTGGGGAACATCTATTGGCTCTGGAGCCTCGTCTATAGAAGCCTCCAAAGTTTTGTCTTCCTGTGGCAAAAATTCCGGGGCAAACTCAGCATAGATTTTTTCTACCTGATCAGGAGATAGTTTAGAATGGGCTCCACTATCTAGTTCGATCGCGTTTTGCGCACAAAACATGATCAACTCAGACGGCTTTACCTTGATTTTCCGGGCTAAGGAACTAATACGCATGATTGAAATTTAATAGCCACGAAATTATCAATTTTATGCTTTTTACGCCTCAATAATCACGATAAAGGTCAGGATGTCTTACAAGCATCTCTAAACTCATCTTCACGAGCTCTCCCATATTCTCGCAAGTTAGGAAGTCATCATCGCTGTAATACTCTGCCAACTCCTTGCGTAAACGAAGTACATTTTTTCGCTTAGAGATAGTTTCCTTACTCATGGCATTCAGTAAGTCTTCAATTCGGATATGTTCTACTTTTACCCTGTTGGCAATCAGTGCGCGTTCTTCTCTTTGATACTGGCGCACCGTCTCCATCGTCATGTGCTTAAGTCCTATTTTGATGATTGGGTTATTCTGCTTAAAATATTGAGGTAAATAAATTGCCCTTCGTCCTTCATAAGATTGCTGATCAAAATCAATTGCACGAAAGCGATAATCAATCTCTTCAAAGTCCGGGGTCACATCCACCACAAAGTTACTGGAGTGCATATCTCCCAGAAGCCGAACAAAGCACCGTTCATTGAATTTCACAAATTCTTTTGAAAACCTGATTTCATTGAGGTTGGGATCCTTGAGGTGATATTTGATGAATTGCTCTGCAGGAATACCAACAATATGTTCTTCAATCAGTGTATCCTTGTAAACGACATAGCTGATCTTATTAGGGGAAAGCAGATGTTCCAGTTCGAGACCATAGATCCGGCTGGCATCGGCATTTTTTATATAGAAGTAATCAAAGTTGTCATTGATTCGGTTGACAATCCTGACTCTAAATGGTTGGGTATTGCCGTATACACAAAGGTCTACACGATCTACGAAAAGGTGATCCATCACACTCACATCCCCGTCGGCTTTGATGATTGAATAGATTTTCTTCAATGCAAAATGGATGGTTTCCATGTCGTCTTGCGCGTAGAATACGGTTTCCCATAAGGTATCATTCCCCCTGCGGTCATAGAGGGGGATAGAATTGTTGTACCTCAGGAGATGGGGATATTCGATAGGCAAATCAATGTTCCGATCATACTTTTCCATATAAGACCTTAGATAAGGACTGATTTTATAAGGAATCTTTTTTTTACTTATGATGGCCATCATGTAAGCATTTTAAGAAATATATCGGGTGCCTGATCTGCCCATGCCCTGAAGGACTTGCTCACATCCACGTGTTGGGGAAGATAGTTGATCAGCTTCTCAATTTCAAACGAATCACTGTATATCCCTGCTCCGGCTTTCCTGGCATCAATGGCATTGCAGGCTTGTTCATAATGTCCCCGCACAGGCACCATTAGCACTGGTTTCCCCAGATACATTGCTTCACAAACAGACTCAAAACCCGCTGTGGTCACATAACCCTTAGATGAAGCCATTGTTTCAATAAACTTTTCATCGTTTAGCTGATGGTATGTGAGATAATCATCCACCACGAGAGTTTCAGGTTCATCTTTTTTATCCCAAAAACAATGAAGCTTTTCATTGGGATATTTTTTGTGAAAGTGATCTACCTCAGTAGAATATCCGGGGTTGAGCATGTATACCAGCAGGTGGTCCTCGTTACTGATTGCTAATTGACATACTTCTCTTCTCAGGAGCGGAGGGACGACAAAGAGATTTTTTTTCTTTACATCCTCAAAGGGCTGGAAGGAGAGGGCAAGGATTTTATCAGCACCGAGGCTCACGATTTTATTGCCTATTTGCAGGCTGGCTTTGTCCAGTTTTCTTTTAGGAGGAAAATCAAACTCCGGGTGATCAATCAAAAATTGATGAGCAAGACAAATGAATCTGGCTTTGGGTCTTTTGAGAAAATTATAGATGCCGCCTAAGAAATCATAAAAATTGATGATCACATCGGGTTTTTGATCTTTCACAATCTCATGGATACGATTCAAAGACTTCACGTATCTTTTGCTACCCAGCACAGCATGAATGATTGTCTTAACGGGCTTGACAGATTTCTGCTTTTTATCAGTAGCAAAATTTGGACTCTCCAGCGTCTCTACCTCAGTACCTATTTTATCAAGGAAAAACTGAGGTATTCGTCTTCGTTCACTTTTCCCTATCAGCACTCCACATATTTCGTGTCCGGCTTCTCTCAGTATCTGACTCATAGATAGCGCCTGGGTCATATGACCTCTGCCTTCCCCCTGGATAATAAACAGATATTTCAATGTTGACTTTTTGTTGAAGATAGCAAATTCTGATCAGACAGATTGATCAATAAATTTCAGTGTAAAGGTAGTGCCTTGATTCACTTTAGACTTCACAGTAATGGTGCCATTGTGCAGACGCATGATCTGTTTGGAAAGTGTGAGACCAATACCGGATCCTCCCTTTTTGGTGGTAAAAAATGGAATGAAGATTTTTTCCAGTGCGTCTTCATCGATGCCTGGTCCATTATCCCCAATCGTGATGACGGTGCTGCCATCAGGAGCTGCTTGCGCCCTGATACGAATCTCTGGGTGATCGATTTCATTTTCTTCTGACTGTAAGGCCTGCATGGCATTCTTGATCAGGTTGATAAATACCTGCTCTACCTGGTTCTCGTCCAAAGTGATGCGAAGATCTTCGGGTATCACATCCAGTGAAATTTTGATATCCGTTTTGGCTATATCATACTTTAGTAGGATCAAAACCCGATCCAATAGCTCTTTGATAGTCACCCTTTTCAGGTTGGGCAAGGTGATCCGGGTCATGTTTCGGAATTCGCTCACAAAAGCGATCAGGTTATCACTTCTTTTGTGAATGGTGTGTAGCGCCAGGTGAAAATCCGAAAGTTCGTCATCTTTGATTTCCACATTATGCTTTTTAAACCAATCCTGAATCTCGCCCTCGAGTGTTTTGGCGAGAGATGAAATAGGGGTTACAGAATTCATGATCTCATGGGTGAGTACCCTGATCAGGTTTTGCCATGCATCCATCTCCTTCTCTTCCAACTCACTTTGTATGTTTTGCAGCGAGATCAGCTTAAAAGTTTCTCCCTTCAATGACAGTTCAATGGCATATATGGCAATTTGGGTTTCTTCGTTATCCCTCACCACCCTTACCAGATCCCGACCGCCGGTTCTCAGTTCCGTGATGGTTTTTACCAGCGGAAGACTCACTCTTTTGAGGTCATTGATGTTGTTTAGCTGGTTGATTCCCAACAAGGATTTTGCTGCACTGTTGAATATCTGGACTTCACCGGAGGGTTCAAATGTGATGATTCCGATTGTGACGTGCTGTACAATCGTTTTCAGGTATTGGTGCTGGGCTTCTTTGTCCGATTTTAGCTCACGGATATTTTCAATGACGTCTTCAAATTCTGAAAAAATAGGTTCACCTTGTTGCTTTCCAATATTGGGTTCCGAAGATGGTTCATCGAGAAGACGTTGAAGGAAAGCGGTAATTTCATTTTCAGATCGTTCCAGAAACAGATAAAGATTGTACCCCTGCAAAACTGCTAATCCAAGTATTAAAAGCCTTGCCAGATTCCCGGAATCAGAGTAGATAAGGGCAGAGAAAATAAAGAGTGTTACAGCAAGTAGTCCAATCCTGGCAAACAGGTGGTGTTTGAAGTTCTTAAAGCCCATGCTTTTCCAATCGTCTGTAGAGAGAAGCCCTGGTCAACCCCAGCTCCTTGGCAGCTTTTGAGATGTTTCCGTGATTTTTATCCACTGCCTTTTGGATCACATCACGCTCCAGTTCATCCAGGTTGAGGGTGTCATTGGCTTTTTTGATAGGGTCAGGCTTTTGACTCAGGAAGAAGAAGTCATCGGGTTCGAGCACATCGCTTTCACTCATAATGATGGCACGCTCAATGGCATGCTGTAATTCCCTGATATTGCCTGGCCAGGTGTATCGCTGTAATTTTTTAATGGTTGGTGGCTTGAGCTTTTTTCCAGGCTTCCGATACTTGGAGGCATACATGTCGGTGAAGTGTTCTGCCAGTAGAGGAATGTCATCTGGTCTCTCCCTCAACGGGGGCAAATGAATCTCAACCGTGTTGATTCTATAAAGCAGATCCTGTCGAAAACTGGAGTCTGCTACCATGTCATAGATTGGCATGTTGGTAGCACAGATCAGGCGGATATCAATGGGTACGGACTGGTTGGATCCGATCCGGGTGACTTCGCGGCTCTGGAGTGCAGTGAGTAGCTTAGATTGTAACGGAATGCTCAGGTTTCCAATTTCATCCAGGAAGAGGCTCCCATTGTTAGCTATTTCAAACCTTCCGGGACGATCTTCTTTAGCATCTGTAAAGGATCCCTTTTTATGCCCGAAAAGCTCACTTTCAAAAAGGCTTTCTGTGATGGCTCCCATATCCACCCCGATGAAAACGTTGTCTCTTCTGAGGGACTTTTGATGGATCGCTCGGGCGATGAGTTCCTTTCCTGTGCCATTCTCTCCAAGGATCAACACATTAGCGTCGGTGCCAGCAACCTTATCTATGATTTTGAAGACCTCCCTGATCTCCTTACTCTCTCCAATGATGTTTTTAAAAGACAGGTTGCTGTCTTCCTGTAGCTGCTTGCTGGTTTGCTTTAGCCGCTTCACTTCTTTGTAGGATGCCTTGAGCCTGGCGGCACTGCTGAGGGTGGCAATGAGCTTCTCATTTTGCCAGGGTTTCAATACAAAATCTGTTGCACCTGCTTTAAGAGCTTTTACCGCCATCTCCACATCGCCAAAAGCAGTGATCAGAATCACTACTGCCTGCGAGTCCTTTTCCAGGATCTGCTCCAACCAATAAAACCCTTCCTTTCCACTGGTAATGTCTTTGCTAAAATTCATATCCAGCAGGATCAGGTCATAAGTATCGTTGTTCAGCAGGAAGGGAATTTTCTTTGGATTTTTTTCAATGAGTACCTGTGAGGCATACTTCTTCAGTACCATTTTTGCTGCCAACAACACATCTTCGTCATCGTCTATGATGAGCACCTTACCTAATTGATTTTCCACAATACTTTTTTTCATGGCAAAAGGTCAGAAATAGTGCCAAAGGTCAGATTTCTTTATTTATAGCCTCTGCTGGCACATTTGTCTTAAATGATCCTGCTGTAAATGTACGATTAGATTCTAAAAAGTGTCCTTATTCGTACAGTTTTAAATAGGAAAGATAAGGCAATCCTGAGGCGTAGGGGAGTAGCGCTTTCTGTTTTTCAAGCTTTATTAGGGCCTTCAGGTATTTAATCTGGGATTCAATGTATTTGTCTTGTTGGATGTTGAGCTTGAATAAGTCGCTTTCTCCCAATTCTATGTTGAATAATTCGGCTTCAAATAGTCTGTTGTAGTTGTTGGCCAGAGACTGATATTGGGTGGCTAATTGTTGGTTTGTTGCCAGCTCGGCAAAGGCTGATCGAATGTCAGCCACTACCTTTTGCCTGGTTTGCGCAAGCTCAAACTGAGTGCTCTCCTGGTAAATCCGTGTCTTTTGCAGGTAGCTTCTTTCTTTTCGTAGCAGCAGCGGAAATGAAAAATCCATACCTATCTTATAATTGTCACCAAATTGTGGAGACTCAAAACCATCAATATTAAAGGGCGCATCGATCAATGAATAGCTCAGGTTTATTTCAGGCTTTAAACTCTCCTTATTCCATTTTTCCTCTACTTGCAGTTGTTGCTGTTTGGTTTTTAATTTTTGTATTTCAGGATGGTTTTCTATGGCCCAGTCAATAAGGGTGGTGACCGCTGAATCTTCCGGGATCACCCACAAATCCTCTTCCATTAATGGGTATACATTCTCAGATATCTCCAACGGGATCTCATTTTCGTCCCAGAGATGAATAGATAGTCGTAGTCTGGTATTGGTCAACTCCAGTCTGGCATTGGTGTATTCAGCCAGTCTGTTTTGGTAGGTGATCTTGGCCTGTATGGTATCGACCACTGCAGCTTCCCCCAGATCATAATCAATCTTTACCCTATTGAAAAGCTCCTCGGCAATCGAGAGACTCTGCTCCATTAGCTGAAACTGCTGATAAGCAAAATACCAGTCCCAATAGCTCTTCGTGATATCAAGCAATACTTTATTGGCCAGCTTGATCTTTTCCGATTCCGCAATATTTGAGTAAAGCCTGGCCTGTTTGATCATGCTTCTTCGCTCATCGATGAATAACCCTTTGCCCAATGGCAAACTTACACCGGCGGTGAATTGCCAGTAATCTGAAGAAGCACTTACATAGTCTTCCGCACTCAAGTATTGTCCGGAGTTTCTGTATGCTTCAATTTTTGGATCTATGGGAAACCAAACCGGAATCTTCAGGGCATTGTAGAACTTGTTGTAATACTCTGTGTCCTTGAAATTCTTCTCCAAATATGATGATTGAATTTTGGGATCCAGAGAACCTTTAGCACCTGTGAGTTGAGCCTCTGCAAAGCGATCCTGCAGATTGGCTTGCCTGATGATCGGGTGAAAGGTTTTGGCATTCTCAAAGACATCTTTAAGGGAAAGAGCTGTGGAATCAGCAGCTCCCTCCTGACTAGCCTGAGCATACCCGATAGAGCAAGCTCCCAAAAAATATATGACTAGAAAAAATCTCATTTTTTGGATTCTACCTTTACTTCTCCATTGTTGTAAATGCTGGGTGGAAATCCATTGAGCTGCCTCCATAGTTCATACCAGATTGGCACATCATTTAGCATTACCCAACCCTTAATACCTGAACCCATTCTGAGTTGCTCGGGCCATTGCTCATCATTTGGATTGGGGGTGACCAGGATCCTAAATAGCCCGGGCTTACTTTCCACCCGATCGATCACTGCTACAATACCACCAAATGTACCTACTGATACGTTAGGCCATCCCGAAAATTGAAGTGCGGGCCACCCATCAAACTCTACACGAACTTCTCTGCCCACGGAAATGAATGGGAGGTCCATTGCCTTGATATACATTTCAGCAGCTTTATCGGAAGTGGATGGCATGATGCTGGCGACTGCTTCACCCTCTTTGATGGTTTCCCCAATACCGGCTTTCAACGCTTTCACAATATACCCTGACTGAGGAGCTACAACCTGGTATTGGTCGTTTCTAATGGACATGTTGGAATATTCATTCTCCATTTTAGCCAGTGAACCCTGGCTTTCATAAATCCCGGCTATTGTTGATGCCAGGTCAGATTGCGCTTTGCTGATCTTGTCCTGGTATTCGGCATCAACGGCAGACAGGTTTACCTGAGCATTGATCAGCTCTGTCTTACTTTGTAGCCACTTATTTTCTGCAGATATCACCTTGGCATAGCTTTCCTGAAACTTGGACTCCAGCTCCTGGAACTTCGTCAGGGAGATGTTTCCAGCCTCATATCTGCTCTTGTTTCGTGAAAATGTATTTTCAGCGTTGGCATACCGGATTTTTTCGGTCTCATAGCCGGTGCTATCGATAACCAGCTTCATTCCAGCCTGTTTTAGTTTGTTAGAGGCTTGATTGAGTTTCATTTCTCTACCCTGCCTCAAAGCTGTAATCTGATTATTCAGTGCTACCTGCTTTGATCTTTTAGCTTCAAGTTCACCTTTCTTAGCCGTTATTTGTTCAGAAAGCCTTCTCAAAAGCAAGGGATCAAAATACTTTTCTTTGATTTCTGCCAGGGAAAGAATTGTATCCCCTTTGTTGATAAACTGACCTTCCCTGACTTTCCAGTTGATGATTCGTCCGGCGATCGCAGTCTCCACAGTTTGAGGTCTGTTTTCCGGGCGTAGAGCCGTCAATGTACCTGATCCCCGGATGTTTTGTTGCCATGGCAAAAACAATCCAACGATGCCGAGGAAGACAATCACCAATAATACCTTGGCCAGCGACCTGCCCATTCCCGGAGTTTTGAGTGTCCTCAGGGAATAGTATTCTCCTTCATCTATTTCAGGAATATCTATCTGATCGGATATCTTCAGCATGCTAATAGATGTTTTTTACAATTTTCTCATTTTTAATCACCTTTTCGAAAGAGTCATCAGCGATGATCTCTCCATTCTCCAGGTATATGACCCTGTCTACAGCAGACATCACCAGTGGGTCATTAGATACCACGACAAGGGTCCACGTATTGGAAGGGTTGGTAAGCATCTCTATGAGTTGCAACCGGTCATGTTTCATGAAGTCACCGAAGAAATCATTAAGGATCAGCAATGCCGGATCTTTTGCCAGACAGCGTGCCAAAATCATCTTATTGACGAAGGAGCTGCTGAAGCCTTTTCCAGCGCTTAAAATAGGGGTATTAAATCCATCAGGGAGAGAATAGATCTCATCTTGCAGCCCCACTTTTTCAATGGACTTAATGGCATTCTCCATACTTGCAAAAGGCTTTCCAACCAGGATATTCTCCAGTACCGTACCCTCAAAAATATCCTCCTGAGATACATTTTTGCCGATCATATCGCGCAAATACGTGCGATCGAGGTCTCTCAGGTTATACCTGTTAAAAGTTACAATCCCATCATAATTGGTGTGTATCCCGGCAATGGTATTGGTAAGGGTGGTTTTACCGGAACCGCTACCCCCTGAGATACAAACCCGTTCGCCGGGTGATAGCTTTAGATTAATATTTTTGATGGAAGGACTCGATTTGCCGGGATAGGTGTAGCTAAGATTCTTGATTTCCACCATCAGACCTTCTAATCTGATCTGAGATTGAGGGATATCGATACCTCCTGTAGGCTCCAGAGGCAGGTCTGTCACATGAGCAATCTTATCCACGGCAGTGAGCATATCATAGACCACATCCATATACATGATGATTTTTTCTACGCTGTTTAGGATCAGGATGATGATTACTTCAGAAGCCACAAATTGTCCAAGTGTGATCTCCCGCTGAACCACGAGCATGGTACCAATGATCAGCAAACCTCCGGTCACAACTGCTTTGAATAGCAGAATGTAGCTGTACTGGCTAATGAGCACTTTGAAATGTGTGCTTCGGTTCTTCAGGTAATTATTGACATTAAAGTCTGTCTTTTTTATTGGAAGGGTTGTATTACCTGAAAGCTTAAAAGAGTAGAGCGTCCGTGCCATCTCCTCCAGCCAATACACCACTTTGTATTTATACTTTGACTCTGTAATGGAAGAATGCAAACCTTTGGGGCCCGTAAAATAAAAAATGGCCACAAGGATGGTGAGTAGGATAATGCCGAAAAAAACGAAGAACGGGTGATAAAAAGAGAGCAGGAGCAGTCCAAAAATGATCTGGATGGCACCAGTCGAGAGATCTATGAGCAGTTTTGGTAGTCCCTTTTGGAGGGTGAGTACATCAAAAAACCTGTTCATAAGTTCGGGCATATGCATGTTGAGTACCGATTCCATCTGGATCCTGGGTACCCTAAAGGCAAATTCAAAGGCTGCCTTGGTAAAGACTCTTCGTTGAAGGTATTCCACAATGGTAATCTGAAAAACCTGGAGGGCACCTGTGGCCAAAACACCTACGATAATAAAAGCAATCAATACATAGACGGAACTGAATATGACTCCACCGCTGATCAATTCTACGGCTGCCTGGATACCCAAAGGCAGGGTCAATCCTAGCAAACCAATCAGGGCTGCATAGACATATACATAAAATATGTCTTTCTTTTCAGCCGCTAACAATCTGTATAGTCGCTTGATTGGGGAAATATAGTTTGACTTACCGGTGGTATCCAGGTCACTGACCAAACTCTGATAGTCAAAAGCTGTTAGAAAAAGCACCTCCAAATCCTGCGTGCAGGCCAGATTCACCCAATCCAGATTATCACTGGTCCATTTTTCAGTATCCTCTTTCCGGATCTTTATGATCTCGTATTTCTTGCGTTTCTTCTGGATAATAACCGGGCATAGCTCTTCATCCTTATCAAATACAATGACAGGAGAAGACTGTACCTTCATCATTTCCTTGAAACGGCTTTCAACAAGGTGTTTCTCCAGCATTAGCATGCCAGAGTTGCTGCTGGATTCGGCCAGATCACGAATAAATTCTACAAGCTCTACATTTTCATATTCCCGGGTAAATTCTTCATTGCCTCCGAAGGACTCACTTCCTAATTCAATGTTTAGGATGTCTGAACATTCCTGAATGATCCTGATTATTTGTTTATTGTTCATCCCTCAGCGTTGATTGAATTATAAATAAATGACCTGATGAATTCGTAGTTTCTGCCGTAAGGATCACTGGCTTCACTCAATTCCGTGAGCGAGGGAAGATGCTCAGCAAAAAATATTTGCTGATTGGCAGTCTCGAGGGCCGTGGTAACTAATGCATGAGGAAATGGATAGTCCGGGTTAACTTCCTTTACAAATCTGGCTATATTCTTACATAGTGATTTATATCCCCTGAAAAGCCCTTCCTTATTATCCTCATCCACTTGCTTGGTCAAATATATTTTGTCTGATTCGGCTACCACAATACGAGCCAGCGCTTCTTCATCAATGTCCGGGAAGGAATTGTCCTGTATTTTCTTTTCGGTGATCAGTTTAAGGGCTCGATCCAGTTTTTGCAGGGAGTTCTTCAAATGGTGGGTTTCATATTCTATTCTATAGTCAAGCCAGGCCCAATACCAGCTGATGAGGTACACTAATAACCGGTGCTTGTTCTCAAAGTACCGGTAAATAGAGGCTTCGGTAGACTCCATTTCAATGGATAATTTTTTGAAAGTAAACCCTTCAAATCCCAATTGATCGATCATTGGAATACTATGTTTGATAATCTTTTCTCCTAATTCTGTGGATTGCGGATCCTTGAGTGATAGATTATCATTCAATCGTAATTGTAAAACTGTCACCTATGAATATTTTACTATGGCAAATGATAGTAATACTATCAACGGAAAAGTAAGATAATTGTTTGATATTACTTTTATTTATCTTCATAAATGTTATATTTGATATTCTATTAGTCCTTTTATTTTGAGTTTTTGACCTTTAGGTTCAGGCACGTCCATGTCTGAACCTTTTTTTATTTAAAAGGAGTACATCTGTTAAGGAAGGGAGGGGTATTTACCTCATGCGAAATGTCACCACACGATGTTCCTGGATAAACAGATAGTGTTTTTCTGTTTTCAGTACCCCCAAATATTTGTTCACAGGCCCCTTGATCTTTAGGATTTCAGAGGGGTTAAACGGATCAAACATGAAAATTTGTTCGCCATCATAAGTAATGATCTGCTTATTGAAAATATGGAAGTAGCTGGCCCCTTTGACTGGCACTGAGGCAATATGATTGCCAAACTGATCAAAAAAGTAAAATCCGTTTATCTTGTCAAGTAGTATTACAAGGTTTTGGTAGGCCCTGATATGGCTGACTTGCTCCAGATTGATCATGCTCACCGGCGTAGTGAATATCAGGTTTTTATTATTGGTATATTTCCTTAGCTCACCGTTGCCGGATTCCAATACCCAAAAACTATTGTCTACACCTATTGTTGCGAGACTACCAAAGCCAATCCCAAGATTGTTTAGCTGGTAGGAAGTGGCAGTAGCTACAAATCGGTCCAGGAAAACGAGGGTTTGATTTTCCCGATAAAACAGAAATAATTTCAACCTGTTCCAGGGCTCGACGATGGTAACAGCAGAAAAGTTGATCCCTGAATATACCTTGTCTTCTTTGCCGTTCTGATCATATCTGAAGATGTCGCCATCAGTACTGCCAAGGTATATCTTACCTTCCTGATCTATGGCATAGGATGAAATCTTGTAAGGTACTACCAGACTATCCACCTTTTGCCACTCCTGGGAGGAAGCAGTAATTGAAGAGAACAGCAAGGTCAGTAGGATAAACCTAGCCTTTAAATGTTTTGAGGATGGTTTTCTTGCCATCAAAAACAGCGTAATTGTTGTAATTCACCCATTCACCAAGGTTGATATATCGGGAATCATTTCCTACTTCCAGATCTAAAGGTAAATGTCTGTGACCAAAGATGTAATAATCATGGTGTGAATCCTTCTCACAGTCCCTACAGAATTGCCAAAGCCATTCATCATCTCCTTTGAATCCATGCTCTTTGGCGTCATTGGAAATTCTGCTACCTCTGGACCAGGCATGTGCGAGCTTCATCCCAACATCAGGATGTACCCACCTGAAAAGCCATTGGGCAACCTTATTTTCAAAAATCTTTTTTAGAAATTTATAAAAATGATCTCCCGGACCTAATCCATCACCATGGCCAATCAAAAAAGTTTTACCCTGGATAGTGTAAACTTGAGGCTTGCGGTGAACGGGAATTCCCAGTTCCCGGGTAAAGTAGTCAAACATCCAAAGGTCATGATTTCCGGTAAAGAAGATCAACGGGATGCCTTTGTCTACCAGGTCGGCAAACTTCCCCTGTAGCCTGATAAATCCTTTGGGTATGGCACGTTTGTACTCAAACCAAAAATCGAAAATGTCCCCCAGTAAGAATATGGCTGCAGCATCATTTTCAATACTGTTGAACCAACGGATGACTCTTTTTTCTCTTTCCAGGCTTTGTTCCTTAGGCAGTGTGCCGAGATGGAAATCACTGGCGAAGTAGACTTTCTTTCCTTTAGGGAGAACTTCAAATTGTTTGTCCATAAAAAAAGGAGCTGAATTACCAGCTCCTCAATTTAATGTAATAATTGTATTAATTCGTTTCTTCTGCCGCTTTCGAAGCTTTACTGGCTTTTGACTTGCCAGCTGGTTTGGAGCCAGCGCCATTTTTAGTGCCTGCTTTACTGGAGGAAGTACCTTTAGCCTTAGTTCCCGAAGTTTTGGCTTTGGTAGCTGTTGTTTTTCTGGCTGTACTTTTAGCTGAGGCAGATCCGGTCTTCTTTTTAGCTGAAGCCTTTATCGCAGCTTGGCCATTTGTAAATTCCTGAAAATGGGTTGGAGTTGCAAATGGTCTTTTACCAATAAGCTTTTCCAGGTCATTTTGAAATATGATCTCTTTCTCGAGCAGCTTTTGAGCTATGATCTCCAGCTCTTTCAGCTTATCTTTCAAGAGCTGCTTTGTCCGTACATAAGCCTTGTCTATCAGAACCTTTACTTCCTTGTCAATCAATTCCGCTGTTGCTTCAGAGTAAGGCTTGGTGAAGTTGTAATCCGACTGCTTGCTATCATAGAAGGAGACATTTCCAATCTTGTCATTCATCCCGTATACAGTCACAATACTATAAGCCATTTTGGTAATCCTTTCCAGGTCACTCAAAGCTCCCGTGGAAATCTTGCCAAAGACCAATTCTTCAGCGGCACGACCACCAAGAGCCATGCACATTTCATCAAACAGTTGTTCTGTTTGATAGAGAAACTGCTCTTTAGGTAAATACTGGGCATAGCCCAATGCTGCGATTCCTCTTGGCACGATACTCACCTTTACCAAAGGATCTGCATGCTCCAGAAACCAGCCTGCTACAGCGTGTCCAGCTTCATGATAGGCTACAATTTTTTTCTCTTCAGGAGAAATGATCTTGTTTTTCTTTTCTAATCCACCGATCACCCGGTCGATGGCATCCTGGAAGTCCACCATCTCCACTTCCTTTTTATTTCTTCGCGCAGCGATGAGTGCTGCTTCGTTGCACACGTTGGCAATTTCTGCTCCGGCAAATCCTGGTGTTTGAGCTGCCAGATGCTTAGGATTTACATCTTCACGGATCTTGATGGGCTTAAGGTGTACTTTGAAAATAGCCTCACGTCCAATGATATCGGGTTTGTCTATGCTGATCTGTCTGTCGAATCGGCCTGGCCTCAACAAGGCAGAATCCAATACGTCAGGTCTGTTGGTGGCAGCAAGGATGATTACACCTGAATCAGTAGAGAATCCATCCATCTCTACAAGTAGCGAGTTAAGGGTGTTTTCCCTTTCATCATTTGAGCCGGGCATCTGTCCTTTTCCTCTTGATCGTCCGATGGCATCAATCTCATCGATGAACACGATACAAGGGGCTTTTTCTTTGGCTTGCTTAAACAGGTCTCTTACACGTGCGGCTCCTACACCTACAAACATCTCTACGAAATCAGATCCCGACAGCGTAAAGAAAGGTACTCCGGCTTCTCCGGCTACTGCTTTTGCGAGCAAGGTCTTCCCTGTTCCCGGAGGGCCTACAAGAAGGGCACCCTTAGGGATCTTACCACCCAGCTTAGTGAATTTGGATGGGTTTTTAAGGAACTCTACAATCTCTTTGATCTCTTCTTTGGCTTCCTCAAGCCCTGCAGCATCAGAGAAGGTAATCTTCACTTTATTCTCAGCATCAAATAATGCGGCTCGCGATTTCCCAATGTTGAAGATCTGACCACCAGGACCACCGCCCCCAGCCATTCTTCTCATAAGGAACCAAAAACCGAAAATGATCAGGAATAAAAACCCCCAATTAAAAAAGATGGAGGTAAAATCACTTCTGGTATCTACTTCATAGCCTATCCTTTGATCTTCAGGAAGCTGTAGCATAAGCTCATTGAAGTCGTCATTAAATATGGTCTCATTCACAATGTTGAATTTGTAATGAGGTCCATTGTTGATTCCGGAGAAGGAATTCTGATCGATGTCGATCTGATATTTGGTGTCCTTAAGCGCTTCTTCTTTCAGCGTAACTTCTACAAAATCCTGACCTTTTACAAGGACTACTCTTTTCACATCATTTGCGAGAACCATTTCCTCAAAACGCTTATCACTAATCGTCTTCGCAGTATTTGAATTGCTGAAATAAGTAAATCCAATCACTACCGCTATCAGGGTAATGATGATCATCATTTGATAGTTGGGCTTGTTGGGTTTCCCCAATGGTTTTTTCTGTCTTGGTCTATCAGCCATTTATATATCTTCTAATTACTATTAACAACTTAACAACGTTTGTGGATTATTTTAGTTCTAAACGGAAATGGTAGAAACCTTGGCATCCCCCCACAACTCTTCTAACCCGTAAAATGATCGCTTGTCTTTATTAAATACATGAGCGACCACATTTACATAGTCGATTAACACCCACTCTTTATTTTGTTTTCCTTCAACTTTCCAGGGCCATTCTTTAGATAATTTGAAAACCTGCTCTTCTATGGAATCAGAAATTGCATCTATTTGAGTATCTGATGACCCCGAACAAATAATGAAATAATCAGCAACGGCATGTTTGATATCGCGTAAATCCAACACCACAACATCTGAAGCCTTTTTCTCAAGCATTCCCTGCACCACAAATTCGCTTAAGGTTTCAGAATCTGTCTCACCAACTTTATTTTTCCGCATTCATCATGGGTTTTCTATTTTTAACCTCAAAAGTACGAATTTAAATTGCATAAAAACTTTGCCAATACACGTTTTCTTGGGAAAAGTATCACTTCCCTGCCAGAATGTCACTCTACCAATGATTTCATGGCACAACTTGCCGCAAAAGGGCGGGTCTTACATGGCGATATCCTGACGGCCGATTTCCAATCTAAAGGCAAGGGGCAAAGAGGGAATAGCTGGACAAGCGAAAAGGGGAAAAATCTATTGTTTTCTATTTTTCTTAAGCCACCTTTTTTAAAGATTGAAGATATTTTCCTCCTAAATATAATTGCAGGGTTGGCAGGGACTCAGTTGATCAACAACATCGTTCCGGAAGCAGAATGTCAACTCAAATGGCCGAATGATATATACGTGAATGGAAAAAAAATTTCAGGAATATTAATTGAAACATCCATAAGTAAACAGCTTGATTTTGTCGTTGCAGGTATTGGATTCAATATAAATCAATCACACTTTGCACTGCCGACCGCAACATCTTTGAAAATTGAAACAGGGAAAGACCATGACCTTTTTTCAGTCCTTGAAAAATATTCCCATGCCTTCGAAAATTATTACGGTCTGCTCGAGTCGGGAGAAAGAAATCGTGTGCTCAGAGCTTATCATGATAAATTGTACTGGCGAGGTGAGGTTCATACCTACCGTAGCCATGGAGCGGAGTTTGAGGCCGAACTCATTGGAATCAATGAAACAGGAAACCTTGTCCTCAATTGTGGGGGTATATCCAAGCAATTCAGGACCAAGGAGATTGAATTTGTCAGCTAGGTTTAAATTATGATAATTGTCAGGTTTGGCTAACTTTGCAGACCTAAAAAATTTGGATCAAACAAAAATCATGATAGAAGAAAAGGTTAATTACAAAGTAAAGGACATCAACCTCGCCGCCTGGGGAAGAAATGAAATCCGATTGGCAGAAGCAGAAATGCCCGGACTTATGTCTTTGAGAGAGGAATTCGGTCCCTCAAAAGTATTAAAGGGAGCCCGGATTGCCGGCTGTCTCCACATGACCGTTCAAACAGCTGTTTTGATCGAAACCTTGATAGAACTTGGAGCAGAGGTATCCTGGTCTTCATGTAATATTTTCTCTACTCAGGACCATGCCGCAGCCGCCATTGCTGCAGAAAACATTCCGGTTTATGCCTGGAAAGGGATGAACGAAGAAGAATTTGATTGGTGTATTGAGCAGACACTTTTTGCCTTCGAAGGTGGAAAGCCCCTTAATATGATCCTCGATGATGGAGGAGATCTCACCAACATGGTACTTGACAAATACCCTGAGCTGGTAAAAGACATCAAAGGATTGTCTGAAGAGACTACCACGGGTGTACACAGACTCTATGAGCGGATGAAGAAAGGTACACTCACCATTCCTGCTATTAACGTTAATGATTCTGTTACAAAATCCAAGTTTGACAATAAATATGGATGTAAAGAATCATTGGTAGATGCGATCAGAAGAGCTACCGACGTGATGTTGGCTGGTAAAGTTGCTGTTGTGGCTGGTTATGGTGACGTTGGAAAAGGATCAGCCGCTTCTTTAAGAGGTGCAGGAGTACGAGTGATCGTGACTGAGATTGATCCTATCTGTGCGCTTCAGGCTGCTATGGATGGATTTGAAGTGAAGAAAATGTCCAATGCCGTGCCAAGAGCCGATATCGTGGTGACTGCTACTGGAAACAAAGACATCATCACAGGTGAGCACTTTAAATTGATGCACGATAAAACTATCGTATGTAACATTGGCCACTTCGACAATGAGATTGACATGGCATGGTTGAACAAAACCTATGGCAGCACCAAAGTGGAGATCAAGCCTCAGGTAGACCTTTATAACATAGATGGCAATGAAATCATCTTGTTGGCTGAAGGAAGGTTGGTAAACCTTGGTTGTGCCACCGGTCACCCATCATTTGTGATGTCAAACTCATTTACAAACCAGACATTGGCTCAGATCGAGTTGTGGACAAACACTGATAATTATAAGCCGGGTGTATACATGTTGCCTAAACACCTTGATGAAAAAGTGGCGGCATTGCACCTGGAGAAAATTGGTGTTGAATTAGAAGAGCTTTCTAAGGATCAGGCCGATTACATCGGAGTAGATGTGAGGGGACCTTTCAAACCTGAGCATTACAGGTATTGATCACTTGTGGTTAATAGAATTAAAAGGTGGGCCTTCAAGCTCACCTTTTTTGTTTAATCCAGTTTTATTTCGGTTAGGGTTTCGGCATTAAGTTTTCTTGGACCATTGTTAGTATATTTGGTAGGGATCATCAAAAACAATGGGATGATTCCAGTGGATTTCCGCCTAAATACTTGAAGTATGAAATCTAAACTAATTCTTGGATTGGGACTTTTGCTCTTTGCATTTGTTTCTAATGCTCAAATTGTATTCCCGGTCCTCAGTCCTCGCGGGTTAATTACCCAATGGGTAGGGAATACTTATGTAACCCTCAGCTATGAACGACCAGCTGTCAGAGGGCGAGAGATATTTGGAAGCCTGGTGCCTTATGGCGAACTCTGGAGAACAGGAGCAGGCTACTGCACTCAGATCAGTGTAGATCAGCCGGTCAGAATAGGGAATGAAAAAGTGGCAGCAGGGAGGTACTCCCTATTTACCATCCCTGGCAAGGAAGAATGGGTAGTTATTCTCAATGCTGATACCACATTATATGGCACCTATGGTTATAATGCCGAAAAAGATGTGATCAGGTTTCTGGCGAAGCCTCAGGAGACCAACCGTTTTTATGAAAGCCTTACAATGGATATCGACGTGGTCCCTAATGACGCAGTGGTTTATCTATCCTGGGCCAACACACAAATATCTTTTACAATCAACACCTCCATAGACGAGGAGATCATGTATGCTGTCAGGGTTGAATTGCTGGAAGGTGAAAGCGATGATCCCAATCAATATGCACTGGCTGCAGAGTATATGATTGTTCAGAACACAAATCTGTACGATGCATTGATCTTAGCTGAAAAGGCAGTATCCCTTGACCCTAATTCATGGGCACGTATGCTCAAAATACAGATCCTGGAAAAGCTCCATAGATATGAAGAAGCCCTGGCGGAAATTCAGGCTGGAAAAGAAAATGTAAAAACCAGAAAATACAGTAAGAAGGAATACATGGATAATGACCTTCAGTATTGGGATAAGCACGCTGCCAGGATCAGAACGAAAATGGCCGAACAGTCAAACGAATAAAGGAGCAACATCTTGCCCCTTGCTCTATGCTCTCTGCCCCATGCACTCAGCCCTATGCCCTCAGCCCTCAAAACTCCTCAACCAACATCCCCATTTTTCCCATCTGATAGTCTCGCATGGCTTCCATGATCTGTGTCTGATTGTTCATCACAAACGGACCATGTGTCGCCAGCGGCTCATTGAGCGGTTCACCTGAGAGTAGCAGGAAGCGGGTATCTTTTTTGGCCACAACTCCAATTTGGGAACCTTCATTTTCAAAAGCAATCATTTGGTGATTATCTACGAGTCCATGTCCTGAGACAGATAATCCCCCATCCAGTAGGTAAAGGACAGTGTTTCTACCTTCGGGCACTTCAAATACATGTTCTGCATCAGCCTGTAGTTTACCCATCGCTGACAATAAAGGTGTGTGTGTTTTCACCTTTCCATGCAGCCCACTCATTTCTCCCGAAACCAATTGAATAAACCCTTCTCCTTTGTTAGGGCTGAATTGAGGAATATCCTCTTTCCGGAGTGCAACATAGTAGGGTTGGTCCATCTTATGAGCGGCTGGAGTATTGACCCAAAGCTGAATGATTTCCTGGTGGCCACCTTTCTTAGCCAGTTCCTCCGATGGCCGCTCACTGTGGATCATACCCATTCCGGCATTCATCCATTGTACGCCGCCTTCACTCACCACCCCACTGTTTCCTCGTGAATCCCTATGATGAACGCTCCCTTCAAAAACAAACGTAACCGGAGAAAATCCCCGATGCGGGTGCGGACCGACTCCAGCATGTTTGTAGTCGGTATCTGGCTTCACAACCAACCGGGCATGATGGAGCAATAAGAAGGGGTCAATCTGCTCTACATTTTGAGTCGGTAGAGGTTGTCTCAAAGGGATTCCACCCATATTCACCAGATTACCATATAATATTTGTTTAATCTTTTTCATCTCGATTTAATTATATATGTATATACATGTATTTTTGAAAAAGGTTACATGGAAAGAAAATTACACCGGGCTAATTGTCTATTTTAGAGCGTAATGTCTCAACCTATCCAGTACCGTGTTTCAATAAGTATTATCAATTACAACTGTGCTCAGTATACGCTGAACTGTATTCAGTCGATATTGGAGCAGACCGCTACCATTCCCTATGAAATGCTGGTGGTAGACAATTGCTCAGGAGCGGCTGACCTGGAAGAATTAAAATCCGGATTATCAGATCTTCCCAACCTGAAATTGATTGAAAGCAAGCAAAACCTTGGCTTTGCCGGAGGGCATATGCTGGCCTTTGAGCAATGTGGGTCAGATTACTTTTTTGTGCTGAATAGCGATTGTCTTTTGATGAATGATACAATAGGTATCCTGACCGATCATATGGACCACAACCCTGAAGTAGGTTTGGTTACCGGTCAGATGCACAACTGGGAAGGAGAGTTGCAAAATTCGTTTGGGTATCTGCCTTCTTTGGCAAAGAGTTTACTCGGAACTGGTTTGGCCAGGGTTTTTCAACCCAGGGAATTCCCTAAGAAGCTACACTATGAGCATCCGGTTGATGTTCCATATGTGACCGGTTCGGCGATGTTTTTCAGGACATCTGCTCTAAAAGAAATAGGGGGGCTTGATACCGGGTTTTTCCTGTATTGTGAAGAAGAGGATGTAGCCGTTCGATTGAAAAAAGCCGGGCACAGCATCCAGGTAGTACCTACCGCGCATTTCAAGCATTACCACGGGGGGAGCACGAACGAGCGGGAGGATATGGAAAAAAAACTAATATTTCTGAGGGAGTACTACATCTCATTTTTCAGGTTATTGGGGAAGCATTATTCTATTTTATCCCAGTGCTTATTTATGATTATTCACTTCTTTAAGAATTTAAAAAAGGTGTTTAAACATAAGAATTACTTTAACATTGCTCTCACAATACTGAACCAAAACAGGGTTAAACACTCTATCAGACCAAAACATTGAATTGAATGCTTGACAAGGCTTATCATCAGAAACCAGACGAATATTTTGAATCTGTCAGAAAAGAGATGGTTGGATTTCTACCATCAGATGCTGTCAGGGTTTTAGATGTTGGTTGTGGTGCAGGCCTATTTGGAGAGTATTTAATTGAAAAAAATCCCAAACTAGAGATTTGGGGCGTTGAGTTTGATAAGGATGCTGCAGCAATTGCGGATAAAAAGCTTGAAAAATGCTTTCCCGGAGGTATCGAGGAAAATCTGAAAAATATACCTGATAACTATTTTGACTGTATTTTTTTCAATGATGTGCTGGAACACCTGCTCGATCCATATACTGTCCTAAAAGAGATACAACCTAAATTGGCTAAGAATGGAGTGGTTATAAGTTCGATTCCCAATATCCGGTATTTCAGGAATTTTAACGAGCTGGTGATGAAGAAAAATTGGGATTATACGGATTCCGGCGTGATGGACCGAACACATTTCAGGTTTTTCACTTACAAAAGCATCAGAAAAATGTTTGAAGAACAAGGGTATGAAATTATCCTTCACAAAGGACTTAACAGAACAAAATCCATCAGACCTTTTATTCTCAATTTCTTTTTTCTCGGATTTTTCTGGGATATACTCTATCTGCAATTTGCTACCGTTGCCAAAGTAAAGCGTTAAAGAAATCGTTTTAACTCCCTCACCACTTCATCAACTGAAATATTCAGGTGACTGGATTTTGAAGGTATGCTTTCTTCTATCCAATGAGTCTGTGGCCCAATGGGTGCCCACCTGCCCGGATGCATCGGTCTTGTTTCCGGATATAAACCCAGACATTTTATTCCTGAGATCCCGGCCATGTGAAGCGGACCCGTGCTACAAGCCAGCAGTCCATCACATTGCCCGATAAATGAGATGAAGTCGGATAAGGAAAATTTTCCTGTGGTATCTGTTACATGCTCAAAATCAAAAATTTCCGGATATTCTTCTTTGATCATTGAGCCTTCTTCATCTGTTCCGGAAACAAAAACCTGCACTTTATCCGGAGGGAGCTGCTCGATTACCTCCAGATAGTTCTGTAACGGCCATTCTTTAGCACTTCCTTTAGATTTCATGTGCATGATCAGGTTAAACTTGTCTGTCAGCAAGTCTTTGCCGGATGAGGTTTTGCTTTTTTGCCAACCCGCATATTTATAAATCTGCTTAAGACTAACTTCTTCATTTATCTTTATTGGCGTAAGTAATTTTAGATTGAGTTGAGACTCATGCAGAGGGCTGTTTTTTCGGGTAAAACTCACTAACCGATTACACGTCCACCAATGGAAAATCCGATGACTGGTCCCTATTCTGGTTTTGATATTTTTTTTTGCTGCTAGTTGAGCTACCGACTTATTAGGAAATACATGCACAATCACATCCACTTGAGGCAATTTGCCGGATTGACTTATTTCATCCCAGTTGAGAAAATGATCTACGTGGCTGCATCTTTCAATAATGTGCCTGGTGTAGGATGATCCAAGGAAATACACCGCGCTGGATGGAAAGTGCTTTTTAATGATCCCCGCCATAGGAAGCGTAAGCACCACATCTCCAATCTTATCGGTCCTGCTGATTAGAATTTTCATACTTTGTAAGCATTCGGATTTTGTTGTACTTCAGAAAATTGGAGTGGGCCGATAATATACAGATCACAAATCCATGATATCCATCCATGAAACCCAGCTGGAAAAAATATTTTTTGATGAAAGTAAACCATGGGTTAAGCAGCACATGGATAATTATAGAAACATGCTTTCCTTTTTTGATCGCTTCCCGGGCAGCTATTTCAGAAAAATGATTGGCTGTTTTTGCATGATCGTGTATCGTCGGGAAGGAATAATGCAGCATATCCGCTTTAATAAATCCTATCCTGGCATCCTCTTTCACAATCACCCGGTCATGAGGGTTTTCACCACCCCACGAAGCTATTTTTCGGTCAAATAATCGAATTTTCCTGTCCGGGTACCATCCGCAGTGCCTGATCCATTTACCACAGTAGTTGGTCAGTCGGTTGACATAGTAGGCATCGTATTCCCATTGGCTCTTTATCTTGAGGATCTCGGTTCTGGCTGCTTCAGTCAGTGCCTCGTCCGCATCCAGGGAAAGAATGATGTCATGTTCAGCTTTTTGCACAGCTACATTCTTTTGTTCTATGTGTCCTGCAAAAGGGTGTTCAATAAATTTTACCCCCAGGTTTTGACAGATCTCTCTGGTTTTGTCTGTAGAGAAAGAATCTACCACCAGCACTTCATCCACCACGTCCTCCATGGAGTGAATACATCTCTCGATGTTTTTCTCTTCATTGAATGTGATAATTACACCGGATATTTTTACTGACATGTAATCAATCTGTGTTGAGTTCCCGAAAAGTAGCTTCCAATGCTGTGAAATGATGCTCTATATTAAACAATTTGTCTGCTTTATGCTTGCCGTTTATGGCAATTTGCGCCATGAGTGGCTTATCGGTGACCAGTTTTTCTATGGCGATTGCCAAACCCTGGCTATCGCCTGGTTCGAAAAGTAAACCGGTTTTTTCATGGTCTATGATTTCCGGAACACCCCCGCCATTGGCACCGATGACTGCTACTCCCATCCTCATGGCTTCAGCCAGCACCAATCCGAAAGTTTCCTCAGCTGTGGTAAGCACAATTACATCAAAATGAGGCATGATCGTTTGAGGCTGATCCAGGAATCCAGTCATAAAGACCTGATCGCTGAGCTCCAATGAGGAGATTTGCTTTTTCAAAGATGCTTCATAGTCCGGATGGGAGACCGATCCAACTAAAAACAGGTCGATGAATATTTTCTTTTCCCTTAAAAGAGAAACGGCTTCGATGGCCAGGTGTTGTTGTTTTTTCCGATCAATGCGAGCCACCACGCCGACCTTAAATGGTGATTTCCCCGGGTTTTCAAAAGGATTTTGTTTCTTGGGCTCGGGAGCAGGTACTCCATAATACAGACATTTTACTTTTTTTTCCGGCAGACCAACTTTTTCCAGTACCTGCTGCTTCAGGCGCTCAGTAATGGTGATAAACAGATTGATTTTGGAATATATGAATCGGTGATAAAGGCCTTTTTTAGCCCTGGGCATATTCATTTGGCGGGTATGTACATGCTGAAATTTTACTGGGCTCAAAACTTTACACAGCGCAATGATCAGGAGATCCTTCTTGTCGTGGGTGTGAACGATATCCGGATGATTTTTTCTCAGAAAAGATAAGATCCTGACCAGAGATTTTATTTTATTTCCAGTTGTCGACACTACTGGAAGACTCTTCATATTAAGTTTTTGCCAAATAGGTGAATCAGATCGTGCCATACCATGCACCTCATTGCCCAGTGTGGAAAGTTGCTGGCAGCAGGTGACGAAATACAATTCCAGCCCACCCAGTGATTGACTTGTGCACACCTCCAGTATCCTCACAGCTTCGGGTTGTTTTTTTCAGCATAGGCCTTCAGGTCTGACCAGTCCTTATGGGTCCATTCTCGAACTTTCTCCAGATCAGACTCCTGGATCAGCGGTTTTTTGATTACCCATTTTTTGGGCAAAAGGACGGCGAAATACATTATCAGGTGGAAAAGAAGCCACCATGGCCGAAAATATAGCCACGTTTCCAACCGGTTTTTACCTCCTTTGATCTCTCCTTTATATACATGCTTCCGAAAAAACTTCACTGCATGCAGTTGTTTTTCTTTCCAGGCAGTATGACGGGGTTTCACCGAAACAGCCTTTCTACTGTAAGAAGCTCCGCAGTATTTGGCAATCAGATCGATAAAGTTATAAGGGTCCGAAAGGTCCTCATGAAAGAGGATCAAGGGCTTTTGTGTAGAATACTTCTCAATGACCCGGATCTTATCCATAAAGATCATTTCTTTTCGGTCCCAGAAGCCCTGGTTATTGTCTATATCAATAAAATCGACAAACTCCTTATAAAAACCGCCCTTCACATGGCGTTTATATTGTGATGCGATCCATTTATCCTGTCGGCGGAAAACCACAATGATGTGTGCATCCGGATGCACAGCGCAGAACCACTTTACTTCATCTTCAAATTGCCTGTCAAACTCCCGGGAGACCAAATATTTCTTGCTGGTTCCATTTTCAATGATGTCAAGTGATTTTTTATATCGGTTAGTAGGAATATAGTTTATATCCTTAAAATAAGGGAACACACTGTGTTGGAGGTACGTAGAGGCTGTTTTGCCCAGCCCGACGTGGAAAAATATTTCTGGTTTTGGTTCGTCCATTTAAAAATTCAAAACAAATTCTTTTCCAGCTAATTATTTAAAGAAAGCCAATTAAAAGTTACTGCAGCCTTATTTAGATTAATTATAAACAATCTTATTTTATTCACGTATAAAAGATGTAGATACATTAAAGTATTGGTTTGGTATGTTATCCCTTTTCTCGACTGTGTATATGAGTAACCAGGAAGTAATAGAAAATAACGATAAAGAAAAACGGGCGAAGTTTAAGTATCCGGAAAAGACGAGGATGGAGATCTTTGATAAAGAATTCCTTCCTAATATCGATGCTATGTACAATTTTGCCTACAGGTTGACTTTTGATGAGGATGATGCAAAAGACCTGGTGCAGGATACCTACATGAAGGCCTACCGGTTCATCAATTCATTCCAGCGGGGTACCAATGCCAAGGCCTGGCTGTACAGGATCCTTAAAAACAGTTTCATCAATGACTTCAGGAAGAAAAGTAAGGAGCCATCAAAAGTAGATTATCAGGAAGTAGAGAACTTCTACAATTCAGATGATGTTGATAGCAATAAGACAGTGGATCTGAGGGTAGATGCGCTTAAGGATATGATGGGTGATGAAGTGAGCAATGCCTTGAATTCCCTGGCGGTTGATTTCAGAACTGTCATCATTCTATGTGACCTGGAAGGATTTACCTACGAGGAGATGGCCAAGATACTTGACATCCCTATTGGTACGGTGCGATCCAGATTACATAGAGCCAGAAATTTGCTTAAAGAAAAACTGAAGTCCTACGCTGGAAGCATGGGATATAAATAATTTTTGTTTACTTCGTTGAAATAATTTTGTCATCTGATGGAAGAATCTACAGATAAGACGGGTAATTCCGGTTGTAGCGAATACCTTGAAATTTTGCACCTGATGCTTGATAATGAGGCTACTAAAGAACAGGAAAACTACCTTTCCGCTCACGTTGATAAATGCATGACATGTCTGCAGCTTTACGAAGTAGAGAAGGAGATCAGAATTTTAATTAAAACCAAACTAACCAGTCAGCCAGTGCCTCCGGGTCTGGCATCTGAAATAAGACGCAAGATTTTTAAAAGTGCCTGAGCCAACAAATCAGGGAAAGGCCTTTATCTTTTCCGCACCCTCTGGGGCAGGAAAAACGACCATCGTTAAAAGGTTACTTTCCGAGCTTCCTCAATTAAGTTTTTCCATATCAGCGACCACACGCGCTAAGCGAGATGGCTTGGAAGAGCATGGAAAAGATTATTATTTCCTCACCATCGAAGAATTCAAAGCTAAAATAGAAGAAGGAGCTTTCTATGAGTGGGAAGAGGTCTATCCAAATTTATTTTATGGTACCCTCAAGTCTGAAGTAGACCGGATTTGGCAAAATGGACAACATGTGGTTTTTGATATTGATGTGGTAGGGGGATTAAATCTCAAACAGATTTTGGGAGAGCGGGCGTTGTCTACATTCGTCAAAGTAAAGGATGTGGATACCCTGAAAGAGCGCTTAAGCTCGAGAAACACTGAAAGTGAGGATCAATTAGCCGTCCGAATTAAAAAAGCCTGGCAGGAAATGCAGCGTGCTAATGAATTTGATTATATCCTTGTAAATGAAAATCTGGAAACGGCAGTAGGGGAGATAAAACAGGAGATTCTTAAATTCATCATTAAATAATGAACGTCGGACTTTTTTTCGGTTCCTTCAATCCCATTCACATAGGCCATCTGATCATCGCCAACATCGTTCACGAAACTACAGAAATGGATGAGGTTTGGTTTGTAGTATCTCCCCAGAATCCACTCAAGGCCAACAAGAATCTTTTGCATGAGTTTGACAGGTATGACCTGGTGGAAGCCGCCATTACAGAGGATTATCATTTTAAGGTGAGTGATGTGGAGTTTAATCTACCGCGCCCTAATTATACTGTTCATACCCTTACGGTACTGGCAGAAAAACATCCTAATCATAACTTTAACCTGATCATTGGTGAGGATAATCTGGCAGCTTTACCCAGGTGGAAAAACTACGAGGAGATTCTGAAAAATTTCGGGTTGATTGTATATCCAAGGCCCAATGCACCTGATTCGGATCTTAAAGACCACCCGAATGTCACGATGATCGATGCTCCCCGCATGGACATTTCTGCTACATTGATCCGAAACCTGATTAGGGAAAATAAATCCATCAAATACCTCGTGCCAGAGCGAGTTCGTCAAAGAATCGAAGCCAAGAAACTGTTTATTTAGCAAATATACGATTAGATCACCGGGCGTTTTCAGCCAGTCGTGTCTATACAGTCATGATGTCTTTTTCCTTGTGAGCCAGGAGCTTGTCAATTTGCTCTACGTGCTTGTCGGTTAGTTTTTGCACTTCTTCCTCAGCACTTTTCACCAGATCTTCCGCCAACCCTTCTTTCAGGAGGTTCTTCAGGGAATCATTGACGTCTTTTCTGATATTTCTAATACTCACTTTTCCATTTTCAGCTTCGGCTTTTGCCTGTTTTACGAGAGCGAGTCTCCTTTCTTCGGTAAGAGCCGGAATGTTGATTCGGATGAGCTCGCCATCATTTTGGGGGTTCAATCCTAGATCACTATTAATGATGGCTCGTTCAATTTCAGGGATCATTTTAGCTTCCCATGGTTTGACGGCCAGTGTTCTGGCATCCGGTGTAGTGACAGATGCAATCTGATTTAGAGGACTCATTGAACCATAATAATCTACCTCAACTCCATCCAGCATATTTGGTGTTGCCTTACCAGCTCTGATACGTGTCAATTCACCGGAGAGGTGTTTTACGGCCTTGTCCATCATTTCTTTAGCATGTTCCAGATAAAAATCAATGTCCTCCATTTTTTATGACTTTAACTTATTATGAATTAATTAATTAATGTACCAACGGTTTCTCCTTCAGTGATCTTGTTAAGATTACCGGGTTTATTCATATCAAAGACGATGATAGGCAGATCATTTTCCATACACAATGTAAATGCAGTCATGTCCATGATGTTGAGACCTTTTTCGTAAGCCTCCTGGAATGACAATGTGCTGTATTTCTCTGCCGTCGGATCTTTTTCAGGATCTGCTGTATATACACCATCTACTCTTGTGCCCTTCAATACAACATCGGCTTCTATCTCAATGGCTCGCAGGCTGGCAGTAGAATCAGTTGTGAAGTATGGGTTACCTATACCTGCCCCAAAAATGACAATCCGGCCTTTTTCCAGGTGTCGGATGGCTCTTCTTCTGATAAAAGGTTCGCAGACCTGCTCCATTTTCAGTCCGGACATCAGGCGGGTATACATGCCATGCTTTTCCAATGCACTTTGCAAGGCCATGGCGTTGATTACTGTGGCAAGCATTCCCATATAATCTCCCTGCACCCGGTCTATTCCTGATCTTTCACCGTCTACCCCTCTAAAAATATTGCCACCGCCTATGACAATTGCCAGCTGTGTACCAGCGTCATGAACTCTTTGTATTTCTTGTGCATATTGCTCTAGTCTTTCGGAATCTATTCCATGGTCCTTAGAACCCATGAGTGCCTCACCGCTTAGTTTGAGGAGAATGCGTTTATATTTCATTGAGAGTTTGTGTGGTAGTTGAAATTCAAACCTCACAAAAATATAAAGTTTATTTTAGGTAGCCCTAAAAAGTATGAGCTATACGCTAAAAGAAATTAAGACCTGATTCTTATTGACATTTTCTCCGGGTGAAACCTTGATCTCATGTATCTGCCCATCACCCGGTGCCTTGATGACATTCTCCATCTTCATGGCATTCAATACAAGCAGGCTGTCTCCTTTTTTTACTTTTTGGTCCGGAGCCACCATCACATCCAGGATTGTTCCGGGCATGGGAGCAAGAACTTCGCTGTTTTCCAATGCCGAACCTGTTGCTACTCCTAGCTTCATCATCATGAGATCAAGCTCATTTTTAGCCTCAACTCTTAGCTCATAATCGTCTACAAGCATCCAAATTTGGCTGCCTTCAACGGACAAAATCCTGATTTCATGACTTTTTCCATTGGCAAGAAGCTGGTATTCGTTGATTTTCTTTTTTATTAACTGGTAGTCAAATGCTTTTCCATTGACCATGGTTTTTTGGCCGGATATATCCAGAGATACTGATCGATCCTTATTAATTGTGCAGGTTAGCTTCATTTGAGCCCTAAGGTAATTAAAATTCATTTTGACTGATCTACTGTAGCAACATTGTATGCTAAATAAATATTTGAAATAGTACTTATAATATCAAATCAAAAATTTGAATATAATAAAAATACGTATAATTTTGCATTCCCTTTTTCGGGCAGACCGCCAAAAGAGGGAAGTGTTTTGATTTATTTAAGCCGGGGGGATACCAAAGCGGCCAACTGGGACGGACTGTAAATCCGTTGACTTATGTCTTCGAAGGTTCGAATCCTTCTCCCCCCACACAAAGTACAGGTGTCACCTTGTATTTGTAGTACAGATGCAAGGTCATTTTGACAATGGTTATAAGCGGGCGTAGCTCAGTTGGTAGAGCGACAGCCTTCCAAGCTGTAGGTCGCCGGTTCGAACCTGGTCGCCCGCTCAAGGTCAAAGTGATGACACCTGTCAAGAACTTTGAGTTATTGGTTCAGGGTTATGAGGATTAGTCCGAAAAACTATGGAGGACCAAGACTCAGAGCCTGGGATGCTGCAAAGCAGTATTTCAGTTCAGACCGATGTAGCTCGAGGAAAGGAGTGAGTGAAATCGGGATTTGCCGATGTAGCTCAGGGGTAGAGTACTTCCTTGGTAAGGAAGAGGTCACGGGTTCAAATCCCGTCATCGGCTCTAGACTTAATGCAGATGCATTAGATAAGGAAGTTGAAAAAACTACCTTACATTGGTTTAAGTATTTATTAAGTAATTGAAAATTATATTTAGAATCTAAATTGAGGATTATCAGACATGGCTAAAGAAACCTTTGATCGTTCAAAACCACATGTTAATATTGGAACCATTGGTCACGTAGACCATGGAAAAACAACGCTAACCGCTGCAATTTCATCAGTTCTTGCTAGTAAAGGACTTGCTGAAGTAAAAGACTTTTCTTCTATCGACAACGCTCCTGAAGAAAAAGAAAGAGGTATCACAATCAACTCTTCGCACATCGAGTATCAAACAGAATCTCGTCACTATGCGCACGTTGACTGCCCTGGTCACGCGGATTACGTTAAAAACATGGTAACTGGTGCTGCGCAGATGGACGGAGCAATCATCGTTGTTGCTGCTACTGATGGTCCTATGCCTCAAACAAGAGAGCACATCCTGCTTTCTCGTCAGGTAGGTGTACCTGCTTTGGTTGTTTTCATGAACAAAGTTGACCTTGTTGATGATCCTGAGCTTTTAGAGCTTGTTGAAATGGAAATCAGAGAATTACTTTCAGCATACGAATTTCCTGGTGATGACATTCCTGTAATCCAGGGTTCAGCGCTAGGAGCTTTGAATGGCGAAGCTAAGTGGGTTGAGAAAGTAGAGGAATTGATGAAGGCTGTTGATGAGTACATTCCAATTCCTGAAAGAGCTGTTGATAAAGATTTCTTGATGCCTGTTGAGGACGTATTCTCAATCACTGGTCGAGGTACTGTGGCTACAGGTAGAATCGAAAGAGGAGTAATCAACTCAGGTGACGCAGTAGATATCATCGGTATGGGTGCTGAAGGGCTTAAGTCCACTATCACTGGTGTTGAGATGTTCCGTAAGATTTTGGACAGAGGTGAAGCTGGTGACAACGTAGGTCTTCTATTAAGAGGTATCGAAAAAGATGATATCCGAAGAGGAATGATCATCTGTAAGCCTGGTTCTGTAACTCCTCACGCACACTTCAAAGCTGAAGTTTACGTACTGTCAAAAGAAGAAGGAGGACGACACACACCATTCTTCAACAAATACCGTCCACAGTTCTACCTGAGAACTACAGACGTAACAGGAGAGATCAAACTTCCTGAGAATGTAGAAATGGTAATGCCTGGTGATAACGTAACCATCGAAGTAAACCTGATCAACAAAATAGCCCTTGAAAAAGGTTTGAGATTTGCGATCAGAGAAGGTGGTAGAACAGTAGGTTCTGGCCAGGTTACTGAGATTCTAGACTAAGGTTTTATAGCACATGGGAGATCGTGAATTATTTTCACGATCTCATTTGTTTATACAAACTGATTAATCTAACTTTGCAGTCCTTTTTGGGCTGCTACCTTTACGGGTGTAGCTCAATTGGTAGAGTAGCGGTCTCCAAAACCGTTGGTTGGGGGTTCGAGTCCCTCCTCCCGTGCAACGAATAGATACAATGAATAAAGTCATTACATTTTTTAAGGAAGCATACGACGAGTTGTTGACCAAAGTGACTTGGCCTAAATACTCCGAGCTGCAGAATAGTAGCATATTGGTGTTGGTGGCTTCATTGATATTTGCGATGCTGATTGGCGTTTTTGATTATTCTTTTCAAAACGGCATGGATTGGTTTTATAACGCTTTTTAGAGATGTCGGATTTTAAGTGGTATGTGGTAAGGGCGATCAGTGGTCGTGAAAAGAGAGTAAAGAATTACCTGGAGCAAGAGATTGAGCGAAACAAAATCGAGAATCTTGTGCCACAGGTACTGATCCCATCGGAGAAGGTGTACGAGATGAGGAATGGTAAGAAAAGGGTGAGAGAGAGAAACTTTTTCCCTGGTTACATTCTTATACAGGCTGACCTTTCCAATGGAGAGACACAACACGTCATCACCAACACACCTGACGTGATCGGGTTTCTTGGTGAAGGGGGGACAAGTTCAACAAAAGATCCTGTTCCATTGAGGCAAAATGAGGTAAACAGAATACTCGGAAGGGTAGATGAAGCGGAGGAATACGAAGAGAAGCTGGTTACACCATATATAGTAGGAGAAACAGTAAAAGTAATGGATGGTCCATTCAGCGGTTTCACAGGTACGGTAGAGGAAGTTTTCGAAGACCGTAAAAAATTGAATGTGACTGTAAAGATTTTTGGAAGAAATACCCCTGTTGAACTGAATTATATACAGGTAGAAAAACAAGATTAAATAGATGGCTAAGGAGATTACAGGTTATTTAAAACTTCAGGTTAGAGGTGGTGCAGCAAATCCATCTCCTCCCGTAGGTCCTGCACTGGGTGCAAAAGGATTGAACATTATGGACTTCTGTAAGCAGTTTAATGCCAGAACCCAGGATAAGCAAGGTCAGGTTCTTCCAGTAGTTGTTACCATATACTCTGATAAGTCGTTTGACTTTATCATCAAGACTCCTCCCGCAGCAGTATTGTTGATGGAGGCTGCCAAGGTCAAAAAAGGATCTGCAGAGTCAAACAGAGTAAAGGTAGGTAGTGTAACCTGGGATCAGATTAAAACGATTGCAGAAACTAAAATGACCGATTTGAATGCGTTTAAAATCGAATCTGCAATGAAACAAGTAGCTGGTACAGCCAGAAGTATGGGATTAAAAGTGACCGGACAGGCACCTCAATAATCAGAGAATGGGAAAATTGACAAAAAATCAAAAGAAAGCAGCTGAGCTGGTAGATTCCGAAAAGGAATATTCATTGGAAGATGCTGCAAAACTTGTGAAGGAAATCACCTTTACCAAGTTTGATGCTTCGGTAGACCTAGATGTGAGATTAGGAGTAGATCCTAAAAAAGCAGACCAGATGGTCAGAGGTGTTGTATCACTCCCTCATGGCATCGGAAAAGATGTTAGGGTACTGGTATTGTGTACTCCCGATAAAGAGGAAGAGGCGAAAGCAGCTGGTGCTGACTACGTAGGTCTTGATGATCTCATTGAAAAGATTGAAGGAGGATGGACAGACATTGATGTGATTGTTACCATGCCTACCGTAATGGCCAAAGTTGGAAAGCTTGGTCGGGTATTAGGACCAAGAGGTTTGATGCCAAACCCTAAATCAGGTACAGTGACGATGGAAATCGGGCAGGCTGTAAAAGAAGTTAAAGCGGGTAAGATTGACTTCAAAGTAGACAAATTTGGAATCATCCATACCAACATTGGAAAAGCTTCTTTTGATGCTGATAAAATCCGGGAGAATGCATTGGAAATGTTACAAACCATTGCCAAGTTGAAACCAGCTTCTGCTAAAGGAGCGTATTTCAGGTCAATCTCCATGTCCAGCACCATGAGTAAGGGAATTAATATTGACAAAAGTACCATAGCAGGATTAGCGTCATGACAAGAGAAGAAAAAGCACAGGTAATTGCTGGTTTATCTGAAAAATTTCAGGAATCAGATCACTATTATATCACAGATACGTCTGGTTTGTCTGTAGCAGAAATTAATAAGTTTCGCGCTATGTGTTACAAGCAGGGTATCGAATATAAAGTGGCAAAAAATACATTGATCAAGAAGGCACTGGAATCATTGGAGTGGAGCGATCCAAAATTGGATGAGGCTTTGAGGGGAGTTTCCGGGATCATGTTTGTGAAGGAGAATGCAAGTGCACCCGCCAAATTGATCAAAGATTACAAAAAGGCTGATCCTAAGGATCGACCTCGATTTAAGGCTGCTTCCATAGATTCAGATATATTCGTTGGTGAGGATCAACTTGACTTCTTAAGCAAGCTTAAGACCAAGGATGAACTTATTGGCGAGGTTATCAACTTACTACAATCACCGGCTAAAGAAGTACTTTCTCTTCTGCAAAGTGGAGAACACAAACTTGCTGGTATTGTTAAAACACTTTCAGAGAGAGAATAAATTATTACACAAAATTAACTATTGATTTAAAATGGCAGATTTAAAAGCGTTCGCGGAGCAATTAGTAAACCTTTCGGTTAAAGAAGTTAGCGAGTTAGCAAATATCCTAAAAGACGAGTACGGTATTGAGCCTGCTGCATCTGGTCCTGTAATGGTAGCTGGTGCTGCTGGTGGAGATGCTGCTGGTGGTGGAGCAGAAGAAAAAACTTCTTTTGACGTAATTCTTAACTCAGGTGGAGCTGCAAAGCTTGCAGTTGTGAAACTTGTTAAAGAATTGACTGGTCTTGGATTGAAAGAAGCGAAAGAACTGGTTGACGGAGCTCCTAAGCCTGTTAAAGAAGGCGTAGACAAAGATGAAGCAGAAGCACTTAAAAAGCAGCTTGAGGAGGCTGGTGCGGAAGTCGAATTAAAATAAATAGACATTTCTCACTAAGGCGTAGGCCTGGTCCCAACGAATATTGGAGTCAGGTCTTTTGCTGTTTGTATACATTTTACCTGTTGTTGATCGTATTTTAGAATTAAACAGATAAAGCTTTGGCTAATATAAAAAATGGGAGAATTAATTTCTCTTCAATTAAATCGGTTATCGATTATCCTGATTTTCTGGATGTTCAGTTAAAATCTTTCGAGGATTTTTTTCAGCTGGATACGCCATCAGAAAATCGGGAAGATGAAGGGCTCTACAAGGTTTTTATGGAGAACTTCCCCATCACAGATTCAAGAGAAAATTTTGTCCTTGAGTTTGTTGATTACACAGTAGATCCTCCAAAATATTCTGTAGAAGAGAGTATTGAAAGAGGGTTGACTTATTCTGTGCCCCTCAAAGCAAAATTGAGACTTCTCTGTAATGATGAGGAAAATGAGGATTTTGAGACGATAGAACAAGAGGTATTTCTGGGCAACATCCCATACATGACTTCTAAAGGTTCTTTCGTGATAAATGGTGCTGAAAGAGTAATTGTTTCTCAGCTTCACAGATCACCAGGGGTATTCTTTGCTCAAAGCAAACATACTAACGGCACACTGTTATATTCTGCGAGGATCATCCCTTTCAAAGGATCTTGGATAGAATTTGCTACCGATGTAAATAACGTTATGTATGCTTACATTGATAGGAAGAAAAAATTCCCTGTAACTACCCTTCTGAGAGCGATTGGATACGGATCAGATAAATTGATCCTGGATCTTTTCGGTCTTTCTGAGGAAGTAGAAGCAACGGAAAAAGAACTTAAAAAAGTTGTCGGTCGACGATTGGCTGCTAGGGTTTTGAGAACCTGGACAGAGGATTTCGTTGATGAAGATACCGGTGAGGTTGTATCCATTGATAGAAATGAAGTGTTGTTGGAAAGGGATGGTATCATCTCTGAAGATGATATTGAGACCATCAAAGAATCTGGTACTAAATCGATCATCTTGCATAGAAAAGATGTAAACGTTGCCGATTACTCAATCATCTACAATACGCTTCAAAAAGATAATTCAAACTCTGAAAAAGAAGCGGTAGAGCAGATCTATCGACAATTAAGAAACACAGACGCTCCTGATGAGCAGACTGCAAGGGATATTATCCAAAGTTTGTTCTTCAGTGACAAGCGATATGACCTGGGAGAAGTTGGACGTTATAGAATCAACAAAAAATTAGGGCTAAATATCAGCTATGATACCCGGGTATTGACTACTGAGGACATCATTCTGATCGTTAAATACCTTATCGGTTTGATCAACAGCCGCGCAGTGGTCGATGATATCGATCACCTGAGCAACAGAAGGGTGAGAACTGTTGGTGAGCAACTTTATACACAATTTGGTGTTGGTCTTTCCAGAATGGCCAGAACCATCCGGGAGCGAATGAACGTTCGGGACAACGAAGATTTCAAGCCAGTTGATCTGATCAACGCAAGAACGTTGTCTTCTGTGATCAACTCATTCTTTGGAACTAACCAGCTGTCTCAGTTTATGGATCAAACCAATCCATTGGCAGAAATCACGCACAAGCGAAGGATGTCTGCACTTGGACCAGGTGGTCTATCCCGGGAGCGAGCAGGGTTTGAGGTTCGAGATGTTCACTATACTCACTATGGTAGATTGTGTACGATCGAAACTCCTGAAGGTCCAAATATCGGATTGATCTCCTCTCTTTGTGTTCACGCCAAAGTGAACCAGATGGGATTCATCGAGACCCCTTACAGGGATGTTGAAGAAGGTAAAGTAGACATGACAGGTAATGTAAAATACCTGACTGCTGAAGAAGAAGATACTTTCAACATCGCGCAGGCTAATGCACCATTGGAAGATGATGGACAGTTTGTCAACGATAGAGTAAAAGCAAGGTTCGAAGGAGATTTCCCTGTGGTAGATCCTAAAGAACTAAAATATATGGACGTTGCGCCAAACCAGATTGTATCTGTGGCGGCATCGATGATCCCATTCCTGGAGCATGATGATGCGAACAGGGCGTTGATGGGATCCAACATGCAGCGTCAGGCAGTCCCTCTTCTCAAGCCACAGGCGCCAATCGTTGGTACCGGACTTGAAGACAGGGTAGCCATAGATTCCAGAGCACTTGTCGTGGCAGAAGGAGACGGTGTTATCGAGAGCGTAGATGCCAAAAAGATTGTCGTAAAATATGATAAGTCTCCTGAGCAGGAACTGGTATCGTTCGATGGTTCAAGTGTAGAGTATAAGCTTACCAAGTTCCGAAGAACTAACCAGGATACTTGTATCAACCTGAAACCAATCGTGAGAAAGGGACAAAAGGTTGTAAAAGGTCAGCCACTTTGTGATGGATTTGCTACAGAAAAAGGTGAATTGGCACTTGGTAGGAACCTACTGGTAGCTTACATGCCATGGCAAGGATACAACTTTGAGGATGCGATTGTTATCTCCGAAAAAGTTGTTAGGGAAGATATCTTCACTTCAATTCACATCGAAGAATTCGAACTTGAAGTAAGAGATACAAAAAGAGGTGAAGAAGAATTGACTTCTGAGATTCCAAACGTTAGTGAAGAGGCTGTGAAGAATCTTGACGAAAATGGAATCATCCGAATGGGTGCAGAGGTAAAAGAAGGTGATATTTTGATTGGTAAGATTACTCCTAAAGGCGAGTCTGATCCAACTCCGGAAGAAAAACTTCTTAGAGCAATCTTCGGTGATAAAGCCGGAGACGTGAAAGATGCTTCTCTTAAAGCTTCTCCTTCATTGAGAGGTGTGGTAATTGACACCAAACTTTTCTCAAGACCTAAGAAAGACAAAGACCTGAGATCCCGAACCAAAAAAGAAGTTGAATTACTGAAAAGTAAATACAGTAAGCAACTTGCTGAGGTAAGGATTCAGATGATCGAAAAACTGACTAAGATCCTGGATGGCAAGACTTGTCAGGGTATCAAACATAAGTTTGGTGAAGAAATATTCTCAAAAGGAACCAAGTTCAGCAGAAAGAATATCGAAGCTAATTTGTTCCCTGAGAGAAACATCTACAGGGATGAAAGTAATTACAACGTTCCAGAAGAGGCCAATCTGATTTCAGATTTGATCATCGAAGGATGGACGACTGATGATGAAACCAATAACCAGGTTTATCGATTGGTTAAGAATTACATGAGCAAGAGAAATGAGATCTCTGGTATCTTCAAGCGTGAAAGATTTACGCTTGAGGTAGGGGATGAACTTCCTGCAGGCATTGTTCAGCTTGCCAAAGTTTATGTGGCTAAGAAGCGTAAACTGAAAGTGGGTGACAAGATGGCTGGTCGACACGGAAACAAAGGTGTTGTTGCCAAAATTGTTCGTGAAGAAGATATGCCGTTTACCGAAGATGGAACACCAATGGATATCGTATTGAATCCGCTGGGTGTACCTTCAAGGATGAACATCGGTCAGATCTACGAAACGGTACTTGGATGGGCTGGATTGAAATTGGGTAGAAAATATGCTACTCCAATTTTCGATGGGGCTACGGAAGAGGAAGTTCAAAGCGAGTTGACAGAGGCCGGATTGCCATCATTTGGTAGAACATACCTTTATGATGGATTGACAGGAGATCGATTTGATCAGCCTATCACCGTAGGGGTAGCTTATATGCTTAAACTGGGTCACCTTGTCGACGACAAGATGCACGCCAGGAGCATTGGACCTTACTCACTGATTACTCAACAGCCACTTGGTGGTAAAGCACAATTTGGTGGTCAGCGATTTGGTGAGATGGAAGTATGGGCACTCGAGGCATTTGGAGCAGCCAATGTCCTTCAGGAAATCCTTACGATCAAGTCTGATGATGTTATCGGTAGAGCCAAAGCATATGAAGCCATCGTAAAAGGTGAAAATATGCAGAAGCCTAATATTCCTGAATCTTTCAACGTACTTGTTCACGAACTTCGTGGATTGGCACTTGAAATTACTCTTGACTAAGATTTAAATAACAGCCCCGGCCTATGGTCGGGGTAACCTATAGATCATAAATATGGCATTCAGAAAAAATAAAAAATTGAACCTTGACTTTTCTAAAGTCACTATTAGCCTTGCTTCCCCAGAGTCAATTTTGGAAAGCTCTCACGGTGAGGTTACACAGCCTGAAACCATCAATTACAGAACATATAAGCCTGAAATGGGAGGTTTGTTCTGTGAGCGAATCTTCGGGCCTGTGAAAGACTGGGAATGTCACTGTGGAAAATATAAGCGTATCCGTTACAAAGGGATCATCTGCGATCGATGTGGTGTTGAAGTTACAGAGAAGAAAGTTCGTAGAGAGCGCATGGGTCATATCGAGTTGGTAGTACCTGTAGCTCATATCTGGTACTTTAGGTCATTACCTAACAAGATCGGATACCTGCTTGGTTTACCAACCAAGAAACTGGATCAGATTATCTACTACGAAAGATATATCGTTATCAATCCGGGAGTAAAAGAAGAAGATGGCATAAGCCAGCTGGATTTCCTTACTGAGGAAGAATACCTGGATATCCTGGATAAGCTTCCTAGAGAAAATCAATTGCTGGACGACGAAGATCCAACCAAGTTCATCGCCAAGATGGGCGCGGAAGCACTGGAGATGTTACTTTCAAGGTTGGAGCTTGACGAAATGTCTTACCAGTTAAGACATCAGGCAGCTACCGATACTTCTCAGCAGAGAAAAGCTGAAGCCCTTAAAAGACTGAGAGTTGTTGAAGCATTCAGGGATGCTCGTACAAGGATTGAGAACAAACCTGAGTGGATGATCATTAAAATGGTACCAGTGATTCCGCCGGAATTACGTCCATTAGTGCCGTTGGATGGTGGAAGATTTGCTACTTCTGACTTGAACGACCTTTATAGAAGGGTGATCATCCGAAACAACAGGTTAAAGAGATTAATTGATATCAAAGCACCGGAAGTAATCCTCAGGAATGAGAAAAGGATGCTTCAGGAGGCTGTAGATTCACTTTTTGATAACTCAAGAAAAGTCAATGCAGTTCGTTCCGATGGAAACCGTGCATTGAAGTCGTTGAGTGATATGCTTAAAGGTAAGCAAGGACGATTCCGTCAAAACCTTTTGGGTAAAAGGGTTGACTATTCAGGTCGTTCTGTTATCGTGGTTGGACCTGAGCTGAAAATGCATGAATGTGGTCTGCCAAAAGACATGGCTGCGGAATTGTTCAAGCCATTCATCATCAGAAAGCTGATCGAACGAGGTATCGTTAAGACGGTTAAGTCTGCGAAGAAAATTGTTGATAGAAAAGACCCTGTGGTATGGGACATCCTGGAAAATGTATTGAAAGGACATCCGGTCATGCTAAACCGGGCCCCTACACTTCACAGGTTAGGAATTCAGGCATTCCAGCCAAAACTGATTGAGGGTAAGGCGATTCAGCTTCACCCATTAGTATGTACTGCATTCAACGCTGACTTTGACGGTGACCAGATGGCGGTTCACGTTCCACTGGGACATGAAGCCATATTGGAAGCTTCATTATTAATGCTTTCTACGCACAACATTCTGAACCCTGCCAACGGTGCGCCTATCGCTGTACCTTCTCAGGATATGGTACTTGGGTTGTACTATATCACCAAAGGAAGAAGAAGCACAGATGAAGAGAAAGTACCTGGAGAAGGTAAGATATTCTACGATGCCAAGGAGGTTATTATCGCCATCAATGAGCGAAAGATTTCTAAGCATGCTTATATCAAAGTAAGAACGAAAGTTCGAAAAGAAGACGGAACACTTGAGACTCAAATCATTGAGACAGTAGCCGGACGGGTGTTGTTTAATCAGCATGTTCCTGAAGCAGTAGGATATGTAAACGAACTTTTGACCAAGAAAAAGCTTCAGAAGATCATTTCCACAGTATTTAAGATCTGTGGAATGACTGCAACGGCTCACTTCCTGGACGACATCAAGGAACTTGGATTCCAGATGGCCTACAAAGGAGGTCTTTCAATGGGACTTGACAATATCAAGGTTCCTGATGAAAAAGATCCATTGGTAAAACAGGCAAAAGAAGAAGTTGAAGTTGTTTGGAACAACTACCTGATGGGTCTGATCACAGACAATGAGCGATACAACCAGGTTATTGATATTTGGACAAGGACCAACACTCAATTAACCAATACGCTGATGAAGCAACTGGAAGAAGACAATCAGGGCTTTAACTCTATCTATATGATGATGCACTCCGGAGCACGGGGTTCGAGAGAGCAGATCAGACAATTGGGAGGTATGAGAGGTTTGATGGCCAAGCCACAAAAGAACCTTCAGGGTTCTGTGGGTGAGATCATCGAAAACCCGATCCTATCCAACTTTAAAGAAGGACTGGATGTAATTGAGTATTTCATCTCTACACACGGTGCCAGGAAAGGTCTAGCGGATACAGCACTTAAGACTGCTGATGCCGGTTACCTGACTCGACGATTGGTCGACGTGGCACAGGATGTGGTAGTCAATGAGGATGACTGTGGTACCCTGAGAGGTCTGTCAGTATCTGCATTGAAAGATAACGAAGAAGTAGTGGAAGCACTTTCTGAGCGTATTCTTGGAAGGGTTTCTGTACACGATATATATGATCCGATCACAGAAGAACTGATTGTAGAATCAGGTGGAGAGATCACTGAGGAGGTTGCAGAGCGAATTGATTATAACACGAGTATCGAGGAAGTGGAGATCAGATCGGTATTGACTTGTGAGTCTAAACAGGGCGTATGTGCGAAGTGTTACGGTCGAAACCTTTCTACTGGAAACATGGCCCACATTGGCGAATCTGTTGGGGTAATTGCCGCACAGTCAATTGGTGAGCCTGGTACTCAGCTTACTTTGAGAACCTTCCACGTTGGAGGTACTGCATCCAACATCGCTGTGGATGCAAACATCAAAGCCAAGTTTGATGGTGTCATCGAATTTGATGAGCTGAGAACGGTTGATTCTACAGACGAAGAAGGAAACAAGATCAAAGTAGCCATGGGTCGATCAGGAGAGATCAAAATCATGGATGCTAAGAAAGAGCGGGTGCTCATCGCTAACCACGTGCCTTACGGTGCAATCCTTAAAGTGAAGGATGGTGACAAGGTGAGCAAAGGAGATGAGATCTGTTTCTGGGATCCTTACAACGCAGTAATCCTTTCCGAGTTTGATGGAAAAATTGACTTCGAGGCAATTATTGAAGGTATTACTTTCAAGGAAGAGTCTGATGAACAAACTGGTCACAGAGAGAAGGTAATCATTGATACGAAAGATAAGTCTAAGAACCCTGCCATTATCGTAGAAGGCAAGGATGATTCCAAAGGATATAACATCCCGGTTGGAGCTCACCTTTCCGTATCCAAAGGAGATACGGTAAAAGCAGGTCAGGTTCTGGCTAAGATTCCTAGAAAGACTGGTAAATCAAGAGATATCACCGGAGGTCTTCCACGAGTGACAGAGTTGTTCGAGGCAAGGAACCCATCGAACCCTGCGGTAGTAAGTGAGATTGATGGTGTGGTGACATACGGTGGAATCAAAAGAGGTAACAGAGAGATCTTCATTGAATCGAAAGATGGTGTGAAGAAAAGATATCTGGTGCCTTTGTCTAAACATATTCTTGTGCAGGACAATGACTTCGTGAAAGCGGGTGATCCACTTTCTGATGGGGCCATTACTCCGGCAGATATTTTGGCCATAAAAGGTCCGACTGCAGTACAGGAATACCTGGTGAATGAGATCCAGGAGGTTTATCGACTACAGGGTGTGAAGATCAATGACAAGCACATTGAGACGATCGTTCGTCAGATGATGCAAAAAGTGATCATCATCGATGCCGGAGACACTAACTTCCTGACAAACCAGGTAGTGGATCGATTTGCATTCATGGAAGAAAACGATAACATCCTGGATAAGAAGGTGGTATCAGATCCGGGTGATTCGGAATCCCTGAGAGCTGGTATGATCATCACCAGTCGAAAATTAAGGGATGAGAATTCGAACCTGAAACGTAAGGACATGAAGCTTGTGGAGGTAAGAAATGCTGAAGCTGCTGTTTCTCAACCAATCCTTCAGGGTATCACTCAGGCGTCTTTGGGTACTGAAAGCTTTATTTCAGCGGCTTCCTTCCAGGAAACGACCAAAGTCTTGAGTGAGGCTTCCATTAAGGGTAAGTCAGATCATCTGATTGGTCTCAAGGAAAATGTGATCGTTGGTCACCTGATCCCGGCCGGTACAGGTATCAGAAAATTCCAGAACAAGATCGTGACCTCAACAGAGGAATACGAAAACTTGGTTTCTTCAAAAGAAGAGTTCGAAAGATCTAAGGAATACGAGGCCTAATGGAGGAGAAGAAAGACGATAAGAAAGATAAAAAGCCAGGGAACCAGATCAACATCGAGTTGTCTGAAGAGACAGCCGAAGGCGTGTATGCTAACCTGGCCATGATTGCTCACTCCAGTAGTGAGTTCGTGATCGATTTTATTCGTCTGATGCCGGGTGTACCAAAAGCCAAAGTGAAATCAAGGATTGTTATCACTCCTGAGCATGCCAAAAGGTTATTAGCAGCATTGCAGGATAATATCAAGAAATATGAGGCCACTTTTGGTGAGGTAAAACAAGCTGATGAGATACCTAAATTTCCAATGAATTTCGGTGGCACAATGGGAGAAGCATAAATCTTTAAATGATTTACGTTTCCCATTGTGTTATATAATCAATATTTCTATCTTTGCGTCCCCAAATTATCGGGACACAAATAATTGACATAACAATAGGGTAATGCCAACTATACAACAATTAGTTAGAAAAGGCAGGAAAAAACTGACTTCAAAATCAAAATCTCCAGCTTTGGACAGTTGTCCACAGCGAAGGGGAGTATGTACAAGGGTGTATACAACCACTCCTAAGAAACCTAACTCCGCCATGAGAAAAGTGGCCAGGGTACGTTTAACCAACAGCAAAGAGGTAAACGCCTACATACCTGGAGAAGGTCACAACCTTCAGGAGCACTCAATTGTATTGATCAGAGGCGGTAGGGTAAAAGATTTGCCCGGAGTAAGATATCATATCATCCGTGGTGCATTGGATACTGCTGGAGTTAATGGTCGATTGCAAAGAAGATCTAAATACGGTGCTAAAAAGCCGAAGGATAAAAAATAATCTGAGTAATGAGAAAGAATTCACCTAAGAAAAGATACATCCTTCCTGATCCAATCTATCAGGATACACTTGTTACCAAGTTTGTAAACAACCTTATGTTACAAGGTAAGAAGAGTATATCTTATACTATCTTCTATGATGCTATCAAAATTGTAGAAGCAAAGACAAAGGAGAACGGATTGGAACTTTGGAAAAATGCGCTAAGCAATGTTTCTCCTTCAGTTGAAGTAAAAAGTAGAAGAGTTGGTGGTGCTACTTTCCAGGTACCTGTAGAGGTAAGGTCGGAGCGAAAGATTTCACTAGGCATTAAGTGGATGATTAAATATGCTCGTCTCAGAGGAGAGAAGACCATGAAGGAAAGGTTAGCGGGCGAAATTATTGCTGCTTCAAAAGGTGAAGGTGCTGCAATTAAGAAAAAAGATGATACTCACCGAATGGCTGAGGCAAACAAAGCATTTTCTCATTTCAGATTTTAATATATAATGGCAAGAGATTTAAAATTCACCAGAAACATTGGAATTGCTGCGCACATCGATGCCGGTAAGACAACGACTACTGAGCGAATTCTATACTATACTGGTGTAAATCACAAAATTGGTGAAGTTCATGATGGTGCCGCTACCATGGACTGGATGGAGCAGGAGCAGGAAAGAGGTATTACCATTACATCAGCTGCAACCACTGTATTTTGGAATTACAAAGGAGATAAATATCACATCAATATCATTGATACACCCGGTCACGTGGACTTTACCGTAGAGGTAAACAGGTCTTTGAGGGTATTGGATGGTCTGGTTTTCTTATTCAGTGCTGTTGATGGAGTAGAGCCTCAGTCAGAGACTAACTGGCGATTGGCTGACAATTACAAAGTAGCCAGAGTTGGTTTTGTAAACAAAATGGACCGGCAAGGCGCAGACTTCTTGGCTGTGTGTAAGCAGGTGAAGGAAAGACTGGGAACAAAAGCTGTGCCTCTTCAATTACCGATAGGAGCTGAAGATAATTTCAAAGGAGTAGTAGATCTGGTTTCTAACATGGCCATGGTCTGGAACGAGGATGATTTCGGGATGACTTATTCTGAGATTCCAATTCCTGAAGATATGGTGGATGAGGTTGCTGAATACAGAGAGCACCTATTGGAGTCAGTAGCAGAGTACGACGATACCTTAATGGAGAAGTACTTTGAAGATCCGGATTCAATTACTGAAGAAGAAATTATTAAAGCCCTTCGTAAGGCTACGATCGACCTGGCATTTGTTCCAATGCTTTGCGGATCTGCTTTCAAAAACAAAGGAGTTCAGACCATGTTGAATTACGTGATGGAGTTGTTACCATCACCGCTGGATCGAGACAATATTGTTGGAACTGACCCGGATACCGAGCAAAAAATCACAAGAAAACCATTGACTACTGAGCCTTTCTCAGCTTTGGCTTTCAAAATTGCGACAGATCCATTCGTAGGTCGTCTATGTTTCATCAGATCTTATTCCGGAATGCTGGAATCTGGTTCGTACGTATACAACATGCGTTCAGGAAACAAAGAAAGGATCTCCAGGATTTTCCAGATGCACGCCAACAAGCAGAATCAAATTGATTCTTTGCATGCAGGAGATATTGGAGCTGTAGTAGGATTTAAAGATATCAAAACTGGTGATACCTTATGTGCAGAGAAGAGTCCAATTATATTGGAATCAATGATCTTCCCTGAGCCGGTAATTGGATATGCCATCGAGCCTAAACAGCAAGCCGACGTAGATAAATTAGGTATCGCAATTTCTAAGCTTGTTGAAGAGGATCCTACCCTACAGGTAGAAACTGATCATGAAACAGGTCAAACCATCCTTAGAGGAATGGGAGAGCTTCACCTCGATATTATTATCGACCGGTTGAAGAGAGAGTTTAAAGTAGAGATCAATCAGGGAGCTCCTCAGGTTGCTTACAAAGAGACCATTCAGTCTAGTGTTGAGCATAAAGAAGTCTACAAGAAACAAACTGGTGGTCGAGGTAAATTTGCGGATATTGTATTCGAGCTCGGACCAAAAGATGAAGATTTTGAAGGAGAAGGACTGCAGTTTGTGAATCAAATCGTCGGTGGTGTGATTCCGAAAGAATTTATCCCTGCGATTCAAAAAGGTTTTGCTGAGGCCATGAAAAATGGTCCTCTGGCAGGATACCCTATCGATAGTATGAAGGTGAGACTCTATCATGGTTCATTCCATGATGTAGACTCCGATGCACTATCATTTGAGATGGCTGCTAGAATCGGCTTTAAGGAAGCCGCTGCTAAAGCCAGCCCTGTATTACTAGAGCCAGTAATGGCAGTTGAGGTTGTTACTCCTGATGAATACACAGGATCAATCACCGGAGATCTCAACAGAAGAAGAGGAATCATGAAAGGTATGGATACCCGAGGAAACTCCGGGGTTATCAAAGCCAGTGTACCTCTTTCTGAGTTGTTTGGATATGTAACTGACCTCAGAACGATGAGTTCAGGTAGAGCCACAGCATCACTTACGTTCTCACACTATGATGTAGTGCCTAGAAATATAGCTGACGAAGTGATTGCTAAAGTAAAAGGTTAAGCAACAGACATGAATCAAAAAATTAGAATCAAACTTAAATCCTACGACCATAATTTGGTTGACAAGTCTTCGGAGAAGATTGTAAGGGCGGTTAAAACAACCGGAGCAGTTGTTAATGGACCAATTCCATTGCCTACTGTTAAGGAGAAATTTACTGTATTGCGTTCACCTCACGTGAACAAAAAAGCAAGAGAGCAATTTCAGTTGTGTACTTACAAACGACTCGTTGATATCTATTCCAACAGTGCCAAGACCGTTGATGCATTGATGAAATTGGAATTACCAAGTGGAGTAGACGTAGAGATCAAGGTTTAGATATAAAATCTTACTTAAGGAAAGAACCAATTTGGACGATATTCGATTGGTTCTTTTTTTATGTCAAAAAGCATATAAAATTTTTGATCAGACCTGCAAATTGCTATCTTTGCAGTCCTTTTTCAAGAAATTTCTGCTGGAGACAGTATAAATATAATTTAAAAGCAAAATGCCTGGAATAATTGGTAAAAAAATAGGGATGACAAGCGTGTACAATGAGGATGGAAAAAACCTCGCCTGTACATTGGTTGAAGCTGGTCCATGTGTGGTAACGCAAGTGCGTAACAAAGAGACTGATGGGTATAGAGCAGTTCAGCTAGCTTATGGTGAAAGAAAGGAGAAAAATACTCCGAAAGCTTTGAAAGGACATTTTGCAAAAGCAAAAACCAGCCCTAAAAGCAAAGTCGTGGAATTCCGTGATTTCAGGGCTGAGTTTGAAGAAAAAGTAGTCCTTGGCAATACCATTAAGGTAGAAGAAGTATTTCAGGAGCAAGATTTCCTGGATGCAGTGGGTACCTCTAAAGGTAAAGGTTTCCAGGGAGTTGTTAAGAGACACGGATTTGGTGGTGTTGGACAAGCTACTCATGGTCAGCACAACAGGCTGAGAGCACCAGGATCTATTGGAGCATGTTCGTTCCCCTCAAGGGTTTTTAAAGGCCTTAAAATGGCTGGTAGAACCGGAGGAGACAAAGTAAAAGTGCTCAACTTGAAAGTATTAAAGATTTATCCGGAGAAGAACCTGATCCTTGTGAGTGGTTCTATCCCGGGAGCTAAAAATTCATTTGTAATTCTAGAGAAGTAATGAAACTGGCTGTATTAAATATTAAAGGTGAGGAGACAGGGAGAGAAGTAACCCTGGATAAAAATATCTTTGGAATTGAGCCAAATGAACACGCTGTCTATCTTGATGTGAAGCAGTTCCTGGCCGCTCAGCGACAAGGCACTCACAAAGTAAAGGAGCGTAACGAAATCGTAGGGTCTACCAAAAAGCTCAAAAAACAAAAAGGTACAGGTACTGCAAGAGCTGGTAGTATTAAGTCACCTGTTTTTAGAGGTGGTGGAACAATCTTTGGTCCTAGACCGAGAGATTACGACTTCAAACTGAACAAGAAGGTAAAAAGACTGGCAACGAAATCAGTACTTTCTACAAGAGCAAAAGATAAGAAAATTACGATCCTGGAAGACTTCAATATTGAAGCTCCTAAAACAAAGGACTTTGTATCGATTCTTTCAAAAGTTCATCAGGATGGTAAAAAAGCACTGATCGTTTTAGGTGCCTATAACAAAAATATTTATTTGTCATCAAGAAACTTTCCCAATGCGAAAGTTGCAGTTGCAGACGAGTTGAATACTTACGATTTAATGAATGCTGAACAGATCATTCTTGCAGAAAGCTCTGTTGATGTAATCCAAAAAAGACTAAACTGATATGAGCATATTACTCAAACCATTAGTGACTGAGAAGGTATCTGCGATGAATGAGCATGGGATGTATGGTTTCATCGTAGCCAAAAAGGCTAATAAGATACAAATTAAGGAGGCAGTTGAAAAGACCTACGGAGTAAATGTAGAATCTGTAAACACCATGGTACACGCGGGTAAATCTAAATCAAGATATACCAAATCGGGTGTGATATCAGGAAAGATGCCTACCTACAAGAAAGCCATTGTGAAAGTGGCAGATGGAGAATTAATAGACTTTTATAGCGGAATATAATTATGGCTGTTAAGAAACTAAGACCAGTAACACCAGGAACAAGGTACAGAACAGCACCGGTATTTGATCAATTGACCACAAGTACCCCCGAGAAATCTCTCGTTACCATTAACAGGAGAAAAGGTGGTAGAAATGGCCAGGGTAAGATGACGATCAGAAACGTTGGTGGTGGTCATAAAAAGAAATTGAGGATCATAGATTTCAAAAGAGATAAGCATGGCATCAATGCCACAGTGAAGTCTATTGAGTATGATCCGGTTCGTACAGCAAGAATCGCATTGCTTTTCTATGCAGATGGTGAGAAAAGATACATTCTGGCCCCATCGAACCTAAAAGTTGATACAGAGATCGTATCAGGTCCTGGAGTAGCTCCTGAAGTAGGTAATGCGCTTCCACTTTCTGATATTCCTCTCGGTACTATCATTCACAACATCGAAATTAAACCTGGTAAGGGTGCATCACTCGCTAGAAGCGCTGGATCTTATGCACAGTTGGTTGCTCGAGAAGGAAAATATGCCACGCTGAAATTACCTAGCGGTGAAATGAGGTTGGTATTGACTACTTGCTATGCTACGATTGGTTCTGTTTCCAATGCAGACCACATGAACGTGAGACTAGGAAAAGCAGGTAGAAATAGATGGTTGGGTAGAAGACCACGAGTAAGAGCCGTTGCAATGAACCCTGTCGATCATCCAATGGGTGGTGGTGAAGGACGTGCTTCAGGTGGACACCCCAGGTCAAGAAATGGCTTGTATACCAAGGGTAAGAAAACCAGGAATCCGAATAAATATTCTAATAATCTGATCATAACCAAGAGGAAATAATGGCAAGATCACTAAAAAAAGGTCCATATATAGATTTCAGACTCGAGAAGAAAGTGGATACAATGAATGAGTCTGGTAAGAAATCAGTCATCAAGACATGGTCTAGAAGATCTATGATCTCACCTGACTTCGTTGGACACACCTTCGCAGTACACAATGGAAATAAATTCATTCCTGTGTTTGTAACTGAAAACATGGTAGGTCACAAGCTAGGTGAATTTTCTCCAACCAGAAATTTCCGTGGTCACATTGCAAAGAAAGACAAGGGTAAAAGATAAACTCAGATGGAGGCAGAAAAGAAACTAAAGAAATCGGTTAAGATACGCCTGAAGAAGGAAGAGCTTAAGAAATTCAAAGAGGAGAATGCAGGACAGCTAGGTCCGGTAAAATCATCTCTAAGAAATGTTCCTACCTCTCCTCGTAAGATGCGATTGGTAGCTGATATGATCAGAGGACAGCGGGTAAATTATGCGTTGAACGTATTGAAATTTGATACGCATGCTGCTTCAGGAGTGATAGAGAAATTACTATTGACAGCCATTGCTGACTGGCAGGCTGCCAATGAAGATGTGAAGATTGAGGAAGCTGACCTGGTAGTAAAAGAGATCTATGTAGATAGTGCTCGTATCCTTAAAAGGTTGAGACCAGCTCCTCAGGGTAGGGCTCATAGGATCCGAAAAAGATCCAATCACGTCACCATTGTTGTAGGTGATCAGAGCGAAAACATTGTTACAGCAAAAGAAAAAGAAGAAAAATAAATGGGACAGAAGGTTAACCCGGTTGGTTTTAGATTAGGAGTTGTTAAAGGCTGGGACTCTGCCTGGTTTGGCGGAAAAGACTTTAGTGACAAAATCGTTGAAGACCACAAGATCCGTGAATATATCAGTGCCAGGATCCCCAAAGGAGGTATTTCAAGGGTAGTGATTGAGCGCACGCTAAAAAGAATTACCCTGACTGTGCATACTGCACGACCAGGAGTAGTGATTGGTAAAGGTGGTTCTGAGGTAGACAAGATCAAAGAGGAGTTGAAGAAAATCACCGGAAAAGACCTTCAGATCAATATTTTTGAGATTAAGAGACCTGAGCTGGATGCTAAATTGGTTGGTGAGTCTGTGGCTCAGCAATTAGAAGCCAGGATTTCTTACAGAAGAGCCATGAAGCAGGCGATCGCCTCCTCTATGCGAGTAGGAGCTCAGGGAATCAAAATAAAAGTTTCAGGACGTCTTGGTGGTGCTGAGATGGCTCGATCAGAGCAATACAAGGAAGGTAGAATTCCTTTGCACACACTAAGAGCGGATATTGACTATGCTATTTCAGAGGCACACACTGTATATGGTAAGATTGGTATCAAAGTTTGGATCTTCAAAGGTGAGGTATTTGGTAAAAGAGACCTTTCTCCTAACGTCGGAATGACTGGTGGAGCAGGAGGTGGTTCATCCAATGCACCAGGCGGACCAAGAAGAAGAGGTGATGGGCCTCCAAATAGAAAACAGAGAAGATAATTTCTAAAAGTATTATAAAAAATGCTACAGCCGAAACGAACGAAATTTAGAAAGAAGCAGAAAGGGAGAATCAAAGGTATTGCCCAGAGAGGTCATACTTTATCCTTTGGCAATTTTGGCATTAAGTCATTGGAGCCGGGCTGGATCACCAGTAGACAGCTAGAGGCTGCTCGTATCGCGATGACAAGAGCGATGAAGAGAGAAGGACAGGTATGGATCAGGATTTTTCCTGATAAGCCTGTGACTAAAAAGCCTGCTGAAGTAAGGATGGGTAAAGGAAAAGGAGCGCCGGAATATTGGGTAGCTGTAGTGAAACCAGGTACTGTACTGTTCGAAGCTACAGGAGTTACTACCGATTTGGCGAATGAAGCCTTGAGGTTAGCAGCACAGAAGCTTCCTATTAAAACTAAGTTCGTTGTAAGAAGAGACTATCAGGGAACATGAAAAATTCAGAATTGAGAGGACTTAGCCTGGACGAGCTGAAGAGCAAGTTGGCTGTAGAAAAAGAAAGTTATAGCAAATTGAAATTTGCGCATAGTGTAACCCCTATTGAAAATCCAATGAAGATCAAGGAGACCAGAAAACTGGTAGCCAGGATCCAGACAGAAATTAGGGCAAAAGAATTAAGTAAATAATCGATGGAAAGAAATTTGCGTAAAGAACGGGTTGGTCAGGTAGTGAGCAACAAAATGCAAAAAAGCATTACTGTCACCGTCAGCAGAAAGGTGAAACACCCTATCTATGGTAAATTCATCAGAAAGACCACCAAGTTTACTGCTCACGATGAGAAAAATGAGTGTGGTATCGGTGATACTGTACGCATCATGGAGACTCGTCCCTTGAGCAAAAGTAAGCGGTGGAGATTGGTAGAAATAATCGAACGGGCTAAATAAAATGATACAGCAGGAATCAAGATTAAATGTAGCGGATAATAGTGGAGCTAAAGAGGTTCTTTGTATCCGTGTGCTAGGTGGCACCAAAAGAAGATACGCTTCAGTGGGTGATACCATTGTAGTATCAGTGAAGTCTGCTTTGACTTCAAGTAGCTTGAAGAAAGGTACTGTTTCCAAAGCGGTCATCGTTCGAACAAAGAAAGAAGTTAGAAGAAAAGACGGGTCATATATCCGATTTGAGGACAATGCAGCGGTTTTATTAAACCCTAACAACGAGCCTCGAGGAACCAGGATCTTTGGACCTGTGGCAAGAGAGCTTAGAGAAAAGCAGTTTATGAAGATTGTTTCATTGGCACCTGAAGTACTTTAATCATGAAGAATACCAATAAAATAAAAATTCATATCAGGAAAGGTGATACCGTAAAAGTTATTGCTGGAAATGATAAAGGTAAAACCGGTAAAGTGCTTGAAGTGCTTACTGACCGATACAGAGCATTTGTTGAAGGTGTCAATATCGTAACTAAACATGTGAAGCCATCAGCAAAGAATCCTGAAGGTGGACGTGAGCAAACAGAAGCTGCTATCCATATCAGCAATCTGATGGTAGTAGATCCTTCATCAGGAGATGCAACCAGGATCGGCAGAAAGAAGAATGAGAGCGGAAAATTACAGAGGTATTCAAAAAAATCAGGAGAGTTTATCACGAATGACTAAACCGAGATTAAAAGAAAAATATTTAGCGGAAATTGTTCCGGCTTTAAAGGAGAAGTTCCAGTATAAGTCTGTTATGGAGGTTCCCAAGCTTGTTAAGATATCTATTAACAAAGGTATTGGTGAAGCAGTAGCAGATAAGAAATTGGTTGATGTAGGTGTTGAAGAATTGTCGATCATCACTGGTCAGAAAGCCGTTCCCACAATCGCTAAAAATTCCGTATCAAACTTTAAGTTGAGAGAAGGAATGCCGATTGGAGCAAAAGTGACTCTAAGAGGTGATAAGATGTATGAATTCCTTGATCGTCTAATGACTGTCGCTCTTCCAAGGGTAAGAGACTTTAGAGGAATCAAAGAAAGAGGATTCGATGGAAGAGGTAACTATACTTTAGGAATTAAGGAGCAAATCATTTTCCCTGAAATCAGTATAGATAAAGTAAATAAAATTACGGGTATGGACATCACGTTTGTCACAACAGCACAAACTGATGAAGAAAGTTTTACCCTGTTGAAAGCATTTGGATTACCGTTTGTAACCGGAAAAAATTAATTTCTTATGGCTAAAGAATCAATAAAAGCAAGAGAAAGAAAAAGAGAGAAGCTTGTCGCTCGATTCGCTGAGAAAAGAGCTGCGCTTAAAGAAGCTGGTGATTACCAGGCTTTGGATAAACTGCCAAGAAATTCTTCTAAGGTGAGACTCCACAATCGATGCAAGCTTACCGGTAGACCAAAGGGTTATATGAGGAAATTTGGTATCTCAAGGGTTACGTTCCGAGAGATGGCTTCAGAAGGTAAAATTCCTGGAGTAACTAAAGCAAGTTGGTAATCTCATTAGATTGAGTAAAATATATCAAAAATATTAATTAATTTTGCACCCCTTTTTGGGGGTTTTAATTGTAAAAGAAATGGTAACAGATCCGATTGCGGACTTTTTAACTAGGATAAGAAACGCTATCAATGCCAATCATCGCATTGTGGAAGTTCCTGCTTCTAACTTAAAGAAGGAGATGACGAAAGTGCTTCATGACAAAGGATTTATCCGGAACTATAAGTTCGTCGAAGATGATAAGCAGGGCATTATCAAAATTGCATTGAAGTACAATACTCAGACCAAGCAGTCTGCTATCACCAAGCTTGAAAGAATAAGTAAGCCGGGTCTAAGGAAATTTGCAGATGCTGAGAGTCTGCCAAGAGTATTGAATGGTTTGGGAATCGCTATTCTCTCGACATCGAGAGGAGTGATTTCTGATAAAGAAGCTAGATCACAACACATAGGCGGAGAAGTCTTGTGTTATGTATATTAATTATACGAACTGAAGAGAAATGTCGAGAATAGGCAAAGCACCCATAGAATTACCTGAGAATGTTAATGTCACCATTAACAAATCAACGGTAAGTGTAAAAGGTCCGAAAGGAGAACTTTCACAGGAGATCAATCCTGATCTGACTGTAAAGTTGGAGGACAGGACTTTGATAGTAGAGCGTCCTACAGAGCAAAAGCGACACAAAGCTGCTCATGGTCTGTACCGTTCACTGATCAATAACATGGTCATTGGAGTAGAAAAGGGTTATCAGCACAAGCTGGAACTGGTAGGGGTTGGATATAAAGCAACTGTTCAGGGAAATCTGCTTGAGCTGAGTCTTGGATATTCTCATAGTATATACATGGCGCTGCCTCCGGAGATCAAAGCAACAGCTGAGACTGAAAAAGGTAAGAATCCCATTGTAACGATTGATGGAATTGACAAGCAACTTGTTGGACAAATCGCTGCAAAAATCAAATCCTTGAGGCCTGTTGAACCATATAAAGGAAAAGGTGTTCGATACCTGGGTGAGTATGTACGAAGGAAAGCTGGTAAAACTGCTGCTAAATAGAATTTAAAATGGCTGTAACTAAGATTCAAAGAAGGAAAAGAATAAAGCTGGGGATCCGCAGGAAGATCAGCGGTACTGCTGAACGACCAAGATTATCAGTTTTCAGAAGCAACCGTGCCATCTACGCACAAGTCATTGATGATGTCAAAGGAGTCACCATGGCTGCTATCTCTTCCAAAGAGATTGGAAAAGATGTCTTGAACGTAGAAAGTTCTAAAGAAGTAGGTAAGAAATTGGCTGAGAAGGTGAAGGAAGCAGGGTTGAATACCGTAGTTTTTGACAGGAATGGATATCCTTATCACGGTCGTGTGAAAGCATTTGCTGAAGGAGTCCGTGAGGGAGGAATTAAATTTTAAGAAATTATAATGACACAGAGCAATATCAAGGCAATCAAAGCGAGCGAAATCGACCTCAAGGAACGGGTAGTAGCCATCAAGAGGGTTGCGAAGGTTGTAAAAGGTGGTAGAAGATTTAGCTTCTCAGCAATCGTGGTCGTTGGAGACAGTAATGGTGTGGTAGGTTACGGATTGGGTAAAGCCAATGAGGTAACGGATGCTATTACCAAAGGTGTGGATGATGCCAAAAAGAATCTCGTTCGTGTACCTATTTTTAAAGGTACTGTGCCTCACGACGCTATTGGAAAATACGGTGGAGGCCTGGTATTGCTAAAACCTGCAGCCGCTGGTACAGGAGTAATAGCTGGTGGAGCGATGCGTGCTGTGTTGGAAAGTGCTGGAATTCATGATGTTTTGGCGAAGTCCAAAGGTTCATCAAACCCACACAACGTGGTTAAGGCAACTTTTGATGCATTGTTTAAAATGAGAGATCCTTTCTCAGTAGCCAAGCAAAGAGGAGTAGAGTTGGAAAAAGTTTTTAATGGTTAATGACAATGGCAAAAGTTAGAATCACACAAACCAGAAGCACTATCAAAAGGACTCAAAGGCAAAAGAAAACCATTGAAGCCCTGGGTCTTGGAAAGATCCGTAAGAGTGTAGAGAAAGAATTGAATCCACAAGTAGCAGGCATGATTAATGCCGTTCAGCATCTTGTAGAAGTAAAAGAACTTTGATCATGAGATTAGAATCATTAAAACCGGCAACAGGTTCGACAAAAAGTCGAAAAAGAATTGGTAGAGGACAAGGATCTGGTAAGGCAGGTACTTCAGGTAGAGGTCATAAAGGAGCACAATCAAGATCTGGTTATTCAAGAAAATTAGGTTTTGAAGGTGGTCAGATGCCTCTTCAAAGACGGGTGCCTAAGTTTGGTTTCAAAAACAACAATAAAATTGTGATGAAGCCGATCAATCTTGATGATCTGCAGAAGTTGAGTGAAGCAAAGAAATTGAAAGAGGTAACTCCTGAAATTTTGAGAGAAAACGGATTGGTAGGAAAGACAGATCAAATTAAGATATTAGGTAGGGGTGAGTTATCAGCAAAATTGGCTGTGACTGCTCATAAATTTTCTACTTCGGCTCAGGAAGCTATTGAAAAAGCTGGAGGTTCAGTAACCGTCCAGGGTTAATATGAAGAAGTTTTTACAAACCATACGGAACATTTTCGCCATTGAGGAGCTGAGAACAAGAATCCTAAATACAGTAGGATTCTTAATCATTTTCAGACTCGGATCTTTCGTGGTTCTTCCTGGAGTAGATCCTTCAAAGTTGGAGACAGGTGCAGGTGGGATATTTGGTCTACTAAACACATTTCTTGGAGGAGCCTTCGAAAGGGCTTCAGTATTTGGATTGGGTATCATGCCTTACATTTCAGCATCGATTGTATTGCAGTTGATGACTGTGGCTGTTCCTTACTTCCAAAAGTTACAGAAAGAAGGGGATAGCGGTCGAAAAAAGATCAATCAAATCACCAGAGTATTGACCATATTTATATGTATGGCTCAGTCACTGGCTTACTTGTCAGCTTCTATTCCTTCTGAAGCCATCATCCTGGAAAATGAGTTTCTATTCAAATTATCGTCTATGGTAATTTTGACTTCAGGAACAATTTTCTGTATGTGGTTAGGAGAAAGAATCACTGACAAAGGAATTGGTAATGGTATCTCAATGTTGATCATGATTGGTATCATCTCAAGATTCCCTGGAAGTATCGTAGCAGAGGCTGTGACCAGAGGCATGAGTCAGGCATTGATTTTTATCCTGGAGCTGGTAGTATTGTTCTTTGTTGTAATGGCTACAGTGGCTCTCGTACAGGCAGTAAGAAGAATTCCTGTACAGTATGCCAAGCAGGTTGTGGGTAACAAAGTATATGGCGGTCAGCGTCAGTACATCCCATTGAAAGTAAACTCTTCTGGAGTAATGCCGATCATCTTTGCACAGTCATTGATGTTCCTCCCAGCCATGCTAGCTGGTTTCTGGAGAGAGCAAAGTGATATTGCTCAATATATCGGTACTACATTTTCAGACATTCAATCATGGCAGTACAACCTGTTGTTTGCCGTGCTGATTATACTCTTCACATTTTTCTATACAGCTATCACGATCAATCCAAATCAGATAGCCGATGATATGAAGAGAAATGGTGGTTTCATTCCAGGTATTAAACCCGGAAAGCAAACTTCCGAATTTATTGATGGTGTAATGTCAAGGATTACGTTGCCCGGATCATTCTTCCTGGCACTGATCGCTATCCTACCGGCTTTCGCAATGATCGCAGGTGTCAATAGTGGATTTGCACAGTTTTATGGTGGTACTTCCCTTTTGATTATGGTTGGTGTGATCCTGGATACACTACAACAAATTGAAAGTTACCTGCTGATGAGACATTACGAAGGTATGATGAAGTCAGGCAGGGTAAAAGGTAGAACACAAACTGCAGTAGCATAATGGCAAAACAGGCATCCATAGAACAAGATGGTACCATTGTAGAGGCGTTATCAAATGCAATGTTTAGAGTGGAGTTGGAAAACGGGCATGAAGTCATTGCGCATATCTCAGGAAAGATGAGGATGCACTACATAAAGATATTACCAGGGGATAAAGTGAAGTTGGAAATGTCTCCTTATGATTTGACAAAAGGACGAATCGTTTACAGATATAAATAATTGAGGATAAAATGAAAGTTAAAGCATCCGTAAAGAAACGCAGTGCTGATTGCAAAGTGATCCGAAGAAAAGGGAAGCTTTATGTGATCAATAAGAAGAACCCAAAGTTTAAACAAAGACAAGGATAAAAATGGCACGAATCGCAGGAGTTGACGTTCCGGATAATAAAAGAGGTGAGATAGGTCTTACCTATATCTACGGCATTGGTAAAAGGTCTGCTCAGAAAATTTTGACTGAAGCAGGAGTAGACTTGGACAAAAAAGTCTCTGAATGGGATGATGATGAAGCCGGTAAGATCAGGACCATTATCACCGAACAGTTTAAAGTTGAGGGTGTGCTCAAATCAGAGATCCAGTTGAGCATTAAGCGTTTGTTGGATATCGGATGCTACAGAGGACTAAGACACCGTAAGGGTCTACCTGTTCGAGGGCAAAAGACTAAAAACAATGCCAGAACAAGGAAAGGAAGAAGAAAAACTGTTGCAAACAAGAAAAAGGCTGTTAAGTAATTGATCGATGGCACAGAAAAGAAAAGATAAAGCTAAAAAGAGAGTAGTTGCAGTAGATGTGATCGGACAGGCGCACATCCAGGCTACTTTCAACAACATCATTATTTCCATGACCAACGCATCCGGCCAGGTTATTTCTTGGGCATCAGCGGGTAAGATGGGATTTAAGGGGTCTAAGAAGAATACTCCATATGCTGCTCAAATGGCGGCTCAGAACTGCGCACAGGCAGCCTATGATCTTGGTTTGAGAAAAGTGGATGTATTTGTAAAAGGACCTGGTGCAGGAAGAGAATCTGCTATCAGGACAATCCAGAATGTTGGTATTGAAGTAGCTATGATCAAGGATGTAACTCCGCTACCTCACAACGGATGTCGTCCACCTAAGAGAAGAAGAGTTTAATTTATTTAATAGTAGATAAATGGCAAGATATACCGGGCCCAAGACTAAGATTTCGAGAAAATTTGGAGAACCAATTTTTGGTGCCAGCAAAGCCCTACAAAAGAAAAACTATCCTCCTGGACAACACGGAAGAGGTAGAAGAAGAAAGCAATCTGAATATGCTATCCAGCTTGCTGAGAAGCAAAAGGCTAAATACACTTATGGTGTATTAGAGCGTCAGTTTGCCAATATTTTTGAAAAGGCATCCAGGAAGAGTGGGATTACAGGGGAGATCCTGTTACAACTTCTTGAAGCTAGATTGGATAACACAGTTTATCGGTTAGGCATTGCTCCTACCAGAAGAGGCGCCAGACAATTGGTAGCTCATAAACATATCACCGTAAATGGAGAAATAGTTAATATTCCTTCATATACATTGAAAAACAATGATGTGATCGGAGTACGGGAAAAATCTAAGTCTTTAGAAGCTATTTCTGATAGCCTGGCATCCAATTCAAGACAATTTTCATGGCTTGAGTGGAACCATTCAGAGCTTTCTGGGAAGTTTTTAAATCCCCCAACAAGAGAGGACATTCCTGAGAATATCAAGGAACAACTGATCGTTGAATTGTACTCTAAATAAAAGGTTTCTAAACATTTAAAGAATATAAATATGTCAATTCTTGCATTTCAAATGCCGGACAAGGTAGTGATGGAAAAAGCCGATGATTTTCACGGCCTATTCACATTCAAACCCTTGGAAAAAGGATACGGTGTCACTATTGGAAATGCTCTAAGAAGGATTTTACTTTCTTCTTTGGAGGGTTACGCAATCACTGGTGTGAAGATCCCTGGAGTGCTCCATGAGTTTTCTACCATTGAGGGAGTAGTGGAAGATGTAAGTGAAATGATTTTGAATCTTAAAATGGTTAGATTCAAAAGAATTACAGATGTAGTTGAAAATTCCATTACGGTATCAGTTTCTGGTAAGTCACAACTTACAGCTGCTGATCTTGCAAAGGCTACTACTTCTTTCGAAATATTGAACCCTGACCTTGTGATCTGCAATTTGGACGAAAGTGCCAAGTTTGAGATGGAGCTGAATGTGGAAAAAGGAAGAGGTTATGTGACTGCTGAAGAGAACAAGCCAGAAGAGGCAGGTTTTGGGTACATCGCAATGGACTCAATCTTCACACCTATCAAAAATGTTAAATATAGCATTGAGAACACAAGGGTTGAGCAAAAGACTGACTTTGAGCAATTGATCATCGATATCGAGACAGATGGATCTATCCATCCTGAAAATGCCCTAAAAGGTGCTGCTCATATCCTGATACAACACTTCATGCTATTCTCTGATCAAAGTATGATCCTTGAATCGCAAGAAAAAGGACAGCCAGAGGCAGTAGATGAGGAGTTGTTGCACATGAGGAAATTGCTAAAAACTCCTTTGAATGATCTTGATCTATCAGTTCGGGCATACAACTGCCTGAAAGCCGCTGACGTAAGGTCACTGGGTGATTTGGTAAATCTTGAGATTTCAGATATGATGAAATTCAGAAACTTTGGAAAGAAATCCCTTGCTGAGCTTGAGCAGCTTGTAGCTGACAAAGGCTTGACTTTTGGAATGGACCTCTCAAAGTATAAATTGGACGAGGAATAATGAGACACGGAAAGAAATTTAATCACTTAGGTCGAACAGCTTCTCACAGAGAAGCCATGCTTTCGAATATGGCCTCATCATTGATCATCAACAAGAGGATCAATACTACTTTGGCTAAAGCCAAAGCATTGAGGAAATATGTGGAGCCCATCATCACAAAAGCAAAAACAGACACCACACACTCACGAAGGATTGCTTTCTCTTATTTACAGAATAAGGAATCTGTTCAGGAGTTATTTGGCCCTATAGCTGAAAAGATTGCCAACAGACCAGGTGGATACGTTCGTATCATCAAAACTGGTAACAGGCTAGGTGATAGTGCAGAGATGTGCATGATGGAGCTGGTTGATTTCAATGAGTTGCTTCTCGGAGATGCAGCGGCTAAACCTAAGACAAGAAGATCTCGTAGAGGTGGTTCAGGCAAAGGTAAATCAGCTGAGACGAGTGCAGCTGCCAATGTAGAGGAGGCAAAAGTGGTTGAAGAGACCAAAGAAGAAAAAGCTGAAGCAAAGACTGAAAAAGCTGAAGCTAAAGCAGAAGTAGCTGAGCCCACAAAAGAGGAAGTAAAAGAAGAAGCTCCTAAAGAAGAGAAGAAGGTAGAGGCGAAAGCTGAAAAGCCAGCTGAGGAGAAAAAGGAAGAAAAATCTGACGATAGTGCCAAAGAAGGCGAAGACAAATCAGAGAAGAAAGATTGATCATTAGATTAACGATATTAAAAAGGGATCAGTAGAAACTGTTCCCTTTTTTTATGTACTCACCTGAATAATATTTTTATATTTTTGCACACCAAGATGAAGGAACACAACAAGAAAAAAGCAATTTTACTGTTAGCAGATGGTTCACTTTATGAAGGATTTTCAATCGGGAAATCCGGCACTTCAGGGGGTGAGATTTGCTTCAACACAGGGATGACAGGCTATCAGGAGATTTATACAGACCCCTCCTACTACGGCCAGATCATTGTAAACACCACCGCCCATATTGGCAATTATGGTGTGCACGATGAAGAACAAGAATCTGATAGACCTAAGATCAAAGGTCTGGTAGTCAATGATTTCACCTATCAGTATAGCAGAGGCACAGCAACTGATAGTTTGAATGGTTACCTTGAAAAGAACAACACTGTAGGGATCACTGACATTGATACCAGGAAACTGGTCCGTCATATCCGGATGCAGGGTGCTATGAACGCGATCATTTCGAGTGAGATCCTTGACAAAGATGAGCTGATGGCTGAACTTAATAAGCTACCTAGCATGGAATCGCTGGAGCTGTCGAGTGAAGTAACGGTAAAGGAACCCTACGAGCTCGGAAGTGGAAATACGGGACTTAAAATTGCAGTGATAGATTATGGTGTAAAGAAGTCCATCCTAAAAAATTTCGAGATCAGGAATTGTCACTGTAAGGTATTTCCTGCGAAGACTTCTTTTGCTGAAATGGAGGCCTGGAATCCGGATGGTTACTTCCTTTCAAATGGCCCTGGAGACCCATCAGCCATGGACTATGCAGCTGCCACAGTTCAGGAGCTATTGGCTGCCGAAAAACCAATATTTGGTATTTGTCTGGGGAATCAAATCCTAGCCCGGGCAGTGAATATTGATACTTACAAGATGCACCACGGGCATCGTGGATTGAATCACCCCGTGAAGAATCTGACCACCGGATTAGGTGAGATTACTTCTCAAAATCATGGTTTCGCCGTGAGTATGGAGAGCCTGGAAAAATCCAAGGCAGCCGAATTAACCCACATTGACTTAAATGACAATACTGTTGAGGGACTCAGATTGAACGGAAAACCTGCATTTTCAGTGCAGTACCATCCCGAATCATCACCGGGCCCACACGATTCAACATATTTATTCGACGACTTTATTCAGTTAATTAAAGAAAACAAATAATGAGCATTATCGAGAGCGTATTCGCAAGACAAATACTGGACTCAAGGGGAAATCCAACCATTGAAGTAGACGTAGTAACAGAAAATGGCACCCTGGGCAGAGCTGCTGTACCTTCAGGTGCTTCAACAGGTGAGCATGAAGCCGTTGAATTGAGAGATGGTGATAAGTCAAAATACCTGGGTAAGGGTGTTTTGAAAGCTGTGGACAATGTGAATGAGACAATAGCTCCTGAAATCATTGGTTACTCGGTGTTTGAGCAAAAAATCATTGATCAGCTCATGATTGACCTCGATGGTACTGAAAATAAATCTAAGCTTGGAGCCAATGCCATCCTTGGTGTTTCTCTGGCGGTGGCAAGAGCAGCCGCTGCAGAGCTGGGCTTACCATTGTTCAGATATATTGGTGGAGTAAATGCACACGTATTACCAGTTCCGATGATGAACATCATCAATGGAGGATCACACTCTGATGCTCCCATTGCATTTCAGGAATTTATGATCCGACCGGTAGGGGCTCCTACATTCAGCGAAGCTGTAAGGATGGGAGCAGAGATCTTCCATCAACTCAAAAAGATTCTACATGACAAAGGTCTAAGTACTGCTGTTGGTGATGAAGGAGGTTTTGCGCCTAATTTCTCCGGTGGTACGGAAGAAGCACTTGATAGCGTGATTAAAGCGATCAAAGACGCTGGATACAAGCCTGGTGATGATGTAACCATCGCGATGGACTGTGCGTCTTCTGAGTTCTTCTCAAATGGTAAGTACGACTACACCAAGTTTGAAGGTGATGGTGCCAAAATCAGATCTAGTGCTGAGCAGGTGGAATACCTGGCTGAGTTGATTAGTAAATACCCTATTGACAGCATCGAAGACGGTTGTGATGAAAATGACTGGGAAGGATGGAAAATGCTTACAGCGAAGATTGGTAGTAAATGCCAGCTAGTAGGTGATGATTTATTGGTGACCAACGTAAAATTCCTGGAAAAAGCCATTAAAGAGAAAGCAGCCAATTCTATCCTGATCAAGGTAAACCAAATTGGTACACTTTCTGAGACACTTGCTGCTATCGAGATGGCTCACAAAGCCGGGTGGACAGCTGTGGTTTCGCACCGTTCCGGTGAGACTGAAGACAATACCATCGCGGATATTGCTGTGGCTACCAATGCCGGTCAGATCAAAACTGGTTCTATGTCCAGATCTGACAGGATGGCCAAGTACAATCAGTTACTGAGAATAGAAGAAGAACTGGATGATGTAGCGGTATATCCTGCTAAAGGATAAACACAGGCTTTAAATGGCCGGAAAGTAAAATTTTTAGAAAATAAGATTTTTGATCGTATCTTTAAGTTCATGATTAACAAGGTCTTCAAGAGAATTCCTCCTTTTTTTAGAAACTTTTACTTTCTGGCCGTTTTCTTTTTTCTGGTCTGGATGCTCTTCTTTGACTCCAATGACATCATTACCCAGTCAAGGCTCACAGGCAAGCTGGCAGATCTAAAAGAAGCCAAAACCTTCTATGAAGAAAGAATCATTGAAGTGAAAAATGATCGGGAAGCTTTGCTTAACGATAAGAAACTACTGGAAAAAATTGCCAGAGAGAAGTACTTCATGAAAAAGAGTGGTGAAGAGATTTTTGTTCTGGTAGAGGAATGAGATTAGTATTATTTCTATTCGTATCGTTTTCAATATTATTTAGCGTTCAGGCTCAATACCGGGAGCCATCAAAAGGTGGTGGAAATCTGTCTGAGAAGATCTTCTTTGGCGGCGGTGGAGGATTCAGTGGTGGATCCAACTACATAAATGTTAGCTTGAGTCCACTAGTGGGATATAAGATCACAGAACGTTTTTCGAGCGGAGTTCAGCTATCCTATCAATATGTAAGATTTAATTCATACAGGGCCAATAATTACGGTGGCGGACCTTTTCTGCGATTCAATTTTACTCAAAAATTCTTCACTTATAGCCAGTACGAATACATGAACTATGGGGCACTAGCACTGCCTCCCGAAACGGGTCCTCGTTTCGACTTCAATAGCTTATTTGTTGGTTTGGGATACTCCGAGCCTATTGGTAAGAACGTAGCCTTTAATATCACTGCACTTTATAATCTACTCTATAAGGACGGAACACAATCCCCCTATGACAGCCCATTAGTATTTAGGGTAGGTATAGTAGCAGGATTGTTTTAACCTGGGATTTCTATCAGGATTTTATCACAAAGAGATTAAGTAAAAAATCAAATTCTCAGAGAGAAGGCATCCATCGACTGGTGTGTGGCCGTCGTAATAAGTGTCCGATGATTTAGATTTGTAAAAGGGCTAAGGGAAGCATTCGGGTGGTAGTGCCGAAGAAGGGACTCGAACCCCCACGCTCGTAAGAGCACATGTCCCTGAAACATGCGTGTCTACCAATTTCACCACTTCGGCAAGAAAGGCGAAGGTAATTATTTCTTGTAATCCAAGCGCTCACCTTAGCCTAATTTTTGATTATTTTATTCTCCCAGCTTCACATTGAATCTTTCTCCCAGCTGCTTTAGGTCTTCTACCACAGGGTCTAACAATGGGATTCCCTGGTTTTTGCGTTCGCTTTCCATGAGTCTTTCAGGATCTCCCGGAATGAGTACCGATTGACCTTCTTTCACCGGTTTAGCCTCCCTAAATCTGGTGATCCAGTTATCCATGTGTGACTTGAATTCACCAGCAGGTCGGAACCCGTCGATTCTCATGGCACCAAAGAAATGACCGATACCTTTTCCAACCTGATTTTCAACCGGGTCCAGGTAAGCTACAAAAGGAGGTACCCATGGGCCGTAGTTTGCTCCGGAGAGTACAGCTGAAAAAATATCAACAACTGATGACAGACCATAGCCTTTGTGAGAACCATGATCTCTATCACCTCCAAGGGGCAACAAAGCGCCACCGTTTTTCACAGCGTAGGGATCTATGGTAGGCTCGCCATCTGCTGTTTGTATCCAGCCAGTGGGGGCTTCAGTACCCTTACGTTGAAGGATCTCAAGTTTTCCATTGGCTGCAGTAGTAGTTGCCATGTCAAGAACAAATGGTGGCTGTTGGTCGGCAGGAATGGCTACAGCTATGGGGTTAGTTCCCAATAACCTTTCTTTTGAAAAGGTGGGTGATACCAATGGGCTTGCGTTGGTCATCGCAAATCCTATACAATCTTCTTCTAAAGCCATCATGGCATAATAGCCTGCAATGCCGAAATGATTGGAACTGCGTACGGAGATCCAGCCTGATCCTACTTCCAGAGCCTTCTTTATGGCTAGTTTCATCGCCTGTGGGCCTACGACCAATCCCAGACCCATATCCCCATCTACTACACCTGTACTGGGTGTTTCATGTACAAGCCTCACATTAGGCTTAGTATTCACCCTGTCTTTGTCAATGAGCCTAACATAGCCAGAGAGCCGAGCCACACCATGTGAATCTACACCCCGAAGATCAGCTCTAAGTAATACTTCAGCACTGACTTTGGCTTCTTGCTCGCTACAACCAGCGGCTATTAAGATGGATTTGGTAAATTCAAAAAGTGCCTCGTAGGATATTTTCATGATGTCCTTTTATAAATTGAAAAATACTCGGTCAATTTCGAAAAACAAAGAAAACCGGCTGGCTTAATAGAGTTGCCTGTCCTTTAAAGCTTGTATGGTATTGAGTAAAACACCCTCTTTTAGCGCATAGGCTGAAACTCTTAGGTGCTTGATGTTGAGTCTGTTAACTACATAGTTAATGAGTATTGTAGCTACAACAATCATTTCTACTCTCAACTCGATCATCCCTGGGATTTTCATCCTTTCTGACCTGGTTTTTTTGATTAAATCAGCCGATATGCGTCGATACGCTTCAACTGGAAGAGGATATTCTGTGTCACCAGGCAGGTTTTCAATACCGGCGTTCAGTCTGAAAATGTCGCTCAACGTATCAAAAGTACCGGATGAACCAATAAGTGTATCCAGATTATATTCTTCGCATACCTTGAATAGTAGATCTAACTCTACTTCCAGGAAATGCTCAATGCTCGATATTTCTTCACTGGTGATCGGGTCGTTTTTATGAAACTTTTCAAGCAGTCTCAGTCCCCCGATCTCAAAACTGTGCATCCATTCTGCTTTGTCGTTAGTGCCAATGATAAATTCAATACTTCCACCCCCAATATCCATGATCAATTGAGGTTTAGGGCCTATTTGGAGTGCACGTTTTACACCAAAATAGATGTAATTGGCTTCTTCAATTCCACTGATGATCCTGGTTTTGAAGCCAGTTTCTTTCTCTATCAGGTCTACCAGATCTTTTCCGTTCTTGGCATTTCTGATAGCACTTGTAGCTGTAGCAGAAACTTCTTCAACCTGATAGGCTTCAATGGTCTTTTTAAATCTTTTTAATGTGGTAATTGCCCTTTCTCTGGCTTCCGGGATGATCATCCCCTGATTGATACCATTTTCACCGATTTTTACGGCTACTTTCTCTCTGAATAGCACACGGAAGTCATCCCCCTCTAACTCCACAATGATGAGGTGGAAGGTATTAGTGCCCATATCTATCACAGCTACATTCATCTTCCAGCGTGTTAATGGCCCGCAATTTAGAATAGTTTTTCTTAATTCATACACTGCAGGCATGACTATTAAACAATCTTAGAGCAAGGATCGATCCGAACTTTAAATATTACCCGGATATTATATTAACTTAACCAAAAAAGTAGCTTTAAACACCTCTTTATGGGATCAAAAAAGTCTCCGGAGCATCACATCACAACTAACTCAGAAAAACTTAATCATCTTGTAAAACTCAACCACAAGGCAGAAGAAGCCGGTGGTAAGGAGAAAGTAAATAAACAGCATGAAAAAGGTAAGTTAACCGCTCGAGAGCGGGTGGAGCTGCTGTTGGATCCGGGCTCTTTTCAGGAAATTGGTAAGCTCGTCCTGCACAGGGGTAAGGATTTCGGAATTGATCAGCAGCAATACCTGGGTGATGGAGTGATTACAGGTTATGGTACAATAGACGGAAGATTGGTTTATGTTTTTAGTCACGATTTTACAGTCTTTGGCGGGTCACTATCTGAGACATTTGCCGAAAAGATTGTAAAGATCATGGATACAGCTATGAAGACCGGTGCTCCGATCATTGGCTTGAATGATTCGGGAGGAGCCCGTATCCAGGAAGGCGTCATGTCTCTGGCGGGGTATGCGGATATTTTTTATAGGAATACCAGATCCAGTGGAGTAATCCCACAAATAAGCGCGATCATGGGTCCATGTGCCGGAGGTGCTGTCTATTCTCCGGGGATCACCGATTTTGTATTCATGGTGGAGAAATCCAGCTACATGTTCGTCACTGGTCCCAATGTGGTAAAAACAGTCACACAGGAGTCAGTCACTTCCGAAGAGTTGGGTGGTGCGAGTACTCATGCCACTAAAAGTGGTGTCACACATTTTTCCAGTAAAAATGAAGCGGAATGTATTTATGGTATTCGGAAGTTGCTAAGCTATATACCATCAAATTGTGAGGATGATCCTCCCTATTTGCCGTATGAAGAAAAAGAGGATGAGTATAGGGGCAGTCTGGATGACATCCTCCCCGATAACCCCAATCAGCCCTATGACATCAAAGATGTTATCAATGAGGTAATTGATAATGAAAGCTTTTTTGAGGTGCATGAGCAATATGCGGAAAATATTGTTGTTGGTTTTGCCAGATTAGGAGGTAGAAGCATCGGAATTGTGGCTAATCAACCCATGGTTTTGGCAGGGGTGCTGGACAATCACGCAAGTAAAAAGGGTGCAAGGTTTATCCGGTTTTGCGATTGCTTCAACATCCCATTGTTGGTATTCGTAGATGTACCGGGATTCCTTCCGGGTACCGATCAGGAGTGGAATGGGATCATTTCCAATGGATCCAAGATTTTATATGCTTTTTCCGAAGCCACAGTCCCACGTATTTCGGTGATTACCAGGAAGGCCTACGGTGGTGCTTACGATGTGATGAATTCCAAACATATAGGAGCAGACATGAACTATGCCTGGCCTACTGCTGAAATTGCTGTGATGGGTCCCCAGGGTGCTGCAGAGATCATCTTTAGAAAAGAGATCCTGAGATCTAAGGATCCTGAGAAAAAACTTCAGGAGAAGATCGATGAGTATACAGAGAAGTTTGCTAATCCTTATATTGCGGCCAGCCGCGGATTTATTGACGAAGTAATTATTCCACGCAATACGAGGATCAAGCTTTTAGCTGCCTTTAAGATGCTGGAGAATAAAGTGGATAACATGCCGCGCAAGAAACATGGTAATATCCCATTATAGAATTTGAAAGTTTTATGGAGACGAAAGAAAGCAGAGATTTTTTATTTAAGTATTTAAATAATGCCTCCCCCACAGGGTTTGAGTCAGCGGGTCAGAAGATATGGCTAGACTATGTGAAGCCATATATTGATGATTATATTTCTGATACTTATGGGACGATAGTCGGGGTTCTAAATCCGGAGGCACCATACAAAGTGGTGATCGAAGCGCATGCCGATGAGATCAGTTGGTTCGTCAATCACATCACTGAGCAGGGATATATCTATGTCATTAGAAACGGCGGATCTGATCATCAGATTGCTCCCTCTAAAAGGGTGAATATTCACACCAAAAAAGGAATTGTTAAGGGAATCTTTGGCTGGCCGGCGATACATGTCCGTGACAAGGCGAAGGAAGAAGGCCCTTCCCTGAAAAATATCTTCATCGATGTGGGCGCTTCCTCGAAGAATGAGGTAGAAAAGATGGGTATTCATGTTGGAACGGTTGTCACTTTTGATGATGAATTGATGGAGCTGAACGACAAGTACCTGGTTGGTCGAGCATTGGACAACCGAATTGGCGGGTATATGATTGCTGAGGTGCTTAAAAAGATCAAAAAGAACAAAATCAATCTGCCGTTTGGTCTATATGTGGTTAATGCAGTTCAGGAAGAAATCGGATTGAGAGGAGCAGAAATGATCGCTCATCGAATTAAGCCGAACCTGGCCATCATTACCGATGTAACCCATGATACCGATGCTCCTATGTATGACAAAATTACCAGTGGAGATATATCTTGCGGCAAAGGTCCGGCTGTTTGGTATTGTCCTGCAGTTCATAATAATGTGTTAGAAATGATCATTAAGGTGGCTGAGAAGAATAAAATCCCATTTCAGCGCCGCGCTGCCAGCAGATCCACGGGTACCGATACAGATGCATTTGCTTATTCGAGTGAAGGAGTAGCTTCAGCTTTGATTTCCATTCCATTGAAATATATGCATACCACGGTAGAGACTTGTTCAAAGGCGGACCTGCAGCACACCATAGACCTGATCTATGAGACGGTAATCCAGGTGAAAAACAAGCAGGATTTCAGATATATTAGATAATGTTTGACTCCATTTAGTTCAGGTAAGAGCGTCATTTGAAATTATGCATTGAATGTTGTAATTTCCTCGTTCATTGGTCTGCCTGTATGTTCACCACAATGGGCAAATGATCAATGTTCTTTTTTACCCTAAACCTAAATGATGGAATTAAACAAAAAATTAACCCGCAGATCTACGCTTAGAAACCTTGGACTTGGTATTGCCGGGGGCGGTCTTGGACTGTCTGGCTTTTCAGCCAATGCGGAAGAGAAGGAAACCTATAGAAAAGCGACCAAAGGACTTCCTCCGTTAAAGATTACTAAAGTCTCTGCCATAGCCACCTGTCCTCACTCTATTGAGCTGATAGTAGTCAAGGTAGAAACAAGCGAGCCCGGACTCTATGGGTTGGGATGTGCCACCTTTAGGCAAAGGGCGCATGCTGTGGTAGCAGCGATTGATAAATACCTCAATGACTTTTGTGTTGGCCGGGACGTCGACAATATTGAAGATATCTGGCAGGCTACCTATCAAAGTTCTTATTGGCGAAATGGACCTGTATTGAACAATGCACTGAGTGGATTGGATCAGGCGCTATGGGATATCAAAGGAAAGCGCGCCAATATGCCTGTGTATCAGCTGCTGGGCGGAAAATGCCGCTTTGGTATCGATTGCTATGCTCACGCTGGTGGAAACTCACCGGAAGCGGTGGCAGAGGATGCTCAAAGTTATATCGACAAAGGCTTCAGACATGTAAGGATCCAGATGGGTGGCTACGGAGCCAGTCAGGCACTTGGAGGATATGGAGCAAGTCAGGAGAAAATTCCCGCTGACTTTAAGGATAAAGGATTCGGCATGCCGGATGACAATTACATGGACCCCATTTACTATACCAAAAGCGTGGTAGACATGTTTCAGGCGGTAAGAGAGAAATGTGGCGACCGGGTCGAGCTTTTACATGATATCCATGAGCGGGTTCAGCCAACAGATGCTATCCGAATGATCAAGGAGCTTGAACCATACAGGCCTTTCTTTATTGAGGACCCCTTCTCACCTGAGAACAACAGATATTTTAAATTATTACGACAACAGACCTCGGTCCCTATTGCAATGGGAGAATTGTTTAACAACCCTCATGAATGGGTGGACCCCATGAAAGATCAGTTGTTTGATTTTATCAGGATCCATATCTCACAAATTGGTGGAATAACGCCTGCAATGAAAGTAGCCAGGTTGGGTGAGTTCTTTAATGTTAAAACGGCCTGGCACGGACCCGGAGACGTATCACCGGTAGGTCATGCTGCCAATGCGCACATTGACTTTGCTGTTTGGAATTTTGGGATCCAGGAATCAGTTCATTTTTCAGATCGGATCCAGGAGATCTTCACCGGATGTCCTTACGTGGAAAATGGATATATGTACGTGAATGAAGTTCCTGGTCTGGGGGTAGACATCAACGAGAAAGAGGCAGCCAAATATCCGTTACCTGATAAACAGCTCAATAACTGGACCCAGCTAAGAAAGAATGATGGCACCATCATCAGGCCGTAGGATGAAGGCGGTACTACACGGTGCATGGTTTGGGAGTTTGGTCTGCTTAATACTAATTATCGGTTGTCAGGATAGACAGCATGTGGGTAGCCAAATTCCTGAGCAATTCACTCAATATTGCATTTCCTGTCATGGACAGGATCTTAAGGGCGGTGTGGCTCAGAGCCTGATAGATGGCTCATGGCAGTTTGGAGCCAGGAAAAGTGACATCTTCAGATCTATCAAATTTGGCCATCCAAGTTTTGGTATGCCCTCATGGGGTGCGGTTTTTAATGATGAGGAAATCATGGGGCTGGCAGATTACTTAATGACCAATGAGGTAAAGTCTGATGAAGAGGATAAGGTTATTCCTCAGAACGTAGAGACATTGGACTACATGTTGAGTACAGAGGTCATCGCGGAAGGGTTAGAAAACCCATGGGGGATTGTGTTTCTTGCTGAAGATCATTTTCTGGTGACCGAGAGACCAGGGAGACTCAGAGTCTTTGAAAATGGCAAGCTGAACCCAACGCCTGTTGAGGGGATACCGGAAGTAGTCGGGGGCGGGCAGGGAGGCTTACTGGATGTAGCTATCGATCCTGATTATAAACAAACTGGTTGGGTATATTTAGTCCTCAGTCATGGTATTAAGAGCGAAACTGATACGATTCCTCTGGCAATGACTGCTGTGGTCAGGGGGAGGATCATTGATAATAAATGGTCAGAAAGTGAGGTGATTTACGAAGCGCCACATGACAGCTACTTAAACACCAGGATCCATTATGGAGGACGAATTGCTTTTGACAAAAAGCAGTTTCTCTACCTTTCCATTGGAGATCGCTCATTGTCCGAGCGTGCACAGGACCTTAGTCTACCCAATGGAAAGATTCACAGGTTGCACAAAGACGGAAGCATACCAAAAAGCAACCCATTCTATGGTGCAAAAGATAAACTTTGGTCGATTTACTCCTTGGGACACAGAAACCCCCAGGGATTAACTATTCATCCGGAAACAGATAAAGTCTGGGTGGCTGAGCATGGTCCGTTGGGTGGAGATGAGGTAAACCAGATCAATGCCGGACTCAACTATGGATGGCCTAAGATCTCCTATGGGATCAATTACAATGGTGAGTTGATCAGTGAGTTTGAAAGTATGGATGGTTTGGAACAACCGATCTGGTATTGGAAACCTTCGATAGCAGTATCGGGAATAAACTTCTATACTGGAGATCAATTCCCCAAATGGAAAAATCAATTACTGGTCAGTGCCTTACGATTCGAGGAAGTTCAGCTATTGAATGTGAAGGATAATAAAGTGATATTCCAGCAAACACTGCTTAAAAACTACGGCAGGGTAAGGCAGGTGAGTGCCGGACCTAATGGTGCAATCTATGTGGTTTTTGATATGCCAGGTAGGATTGTGAGGCTGCGAAGGTCGGATGGGGTGTGAGAACCAGGCTACAAAAGTTTAGCAGAAGTGAGTGAAGCATCACAAGCTTATCCTGATTAAACTTTTGTGGTCTTAAACTAACTTAAACAATTTCACCATTCCGATTGTCTAATTAAATAGAATAATCTAAACACTCAAAACATGGCAGCTCCAAAAATAGCAGCGAAAGAACCAAGAGAGGTAGAATTGAAAGCGGGTAAAGTCTATGCATGGTGTGCCTGTGGTCAATCCGCTAATCAGCCCTTTTGTGACGGTTCACATAAAGGGACAGAATTTTCTCCGGAGGTTTTTAAAGCCGAAGAGTCAATAAAAGTATGGTTTTGCATGTGCAAGCATACCGGCAGCAGACCGCTTTGCGATGGGACACACAAGAAAGTTTAGGCAAAAAAAAGACTGCAAAAGTGAACCTTTGCAGTCTCTTGTTTATGGTATGAATCGGATTACCCGATCACAACTCTTTTAAATTCTGAAACAGTCAGCCCTTTGTTGATACCATCCAGATATTGCTGGATAGAAACGCTGTTGTCTTTTACAAAAGCCTGGTTCAAAAGTGTATTTTCTTTGAAGAATTTCTGAAGTTTTCCCTGTGCAATCTTATCAATGATTTGCTCGGGTTTACCTTCCTGACGAGCCTGCTCTTTTCCGATTTCGATTTCTTTCTCGATGATCGCCGCGTCTACACCGTCTTTGTCAACAGCCACAGGATTCATAGCAGCAATTTGCATGGCTACGTCTCTACCAGCTTCAGATACGTCTGTTCCATTGGTATTGTTCAACGCTACCAAAACACCAAGTTTGCTGTTCAGGTGAATGTAAGGCACCACTTGCTCGCCTTCCAATACTTCGTAGCTACTGATTTCCAGTTTTTCACCGATTTTACCAGTGGTTTCAGTGATCTTTTCAGTGATCGTCAGGTTTCCAGACTTCAAAGCTTTCAACGCTTCGATGCTTGAAGGATTTTCTTTGGCAGCAACCTCGATGATTTCTTCACCTAATTTGATAAAATCTTCATTCTTGGCTACGAAATCAGTCTCACAAGTAAACGCAATCAAGATTCCTTTTTTATCATCATTCACAGTCTTTGCAAATACTACTCCTTCTGAAGTCTCCCGGTCAGCTCTGGATGCAGAAACTTTCTGCCCTTTCTTTCTCAATAATTCTACCGCCTTGTCAAAATCTCCTTCTGCCTCAGTAAGCGCCTTTTTACAGTCCATCATACCGGCACCGGTCATCTGTCTTAGTTTGTTTACGTCTTGTGCTGTTATAGCCATTTTATGAATAAGTTTTAATGTTTGGGTAGTCCACTAACAAAAATTGAACAGCGAATACTATTCGTGTCCAATTTTTAATTAAGATAATATTATTGTTTGCGTATTAAGCTTCTTGCTCCTCTTTGTCCACCGCTCGCTTCTCGTCCTCTTCCTCCTTCAGCTTGGCGTCCTCTTTATCTTTCTTACGCTCATCTAATCCTTCCTCAGCAGCTTTTGCGATATAACCTGTAATCAAGTTGATGGATTTCCATGCATCATCATTACCTGGTATAGGGAAGTCAACTTCAGTAGGGTCAGAGTTTGTATCTACGATAGCAAAAACCGGGATATTAAGCTTTTGAGCTTCTGCTACAGCAATATGCTCTCTTTTGATATCAATAACGAAAAGGGCTGCAGGCAATCTGTTGAGGTCTGCAATTCCACCTAGTACTCGCTCCAGTTTTTCTCTTTCACGGGTGATCATCAATCGCTCACGCTTTGCCATGTTCAGATAAGCTTCATCTTTCATGAGCTTATCAATGCTAGCCATCTTCTTCAAAGATTTTCTGATCGTGGCGAAGTTGGTAAGCATACCACCTAACCATCTTTCTGATACGAATGGCATGTTCAATTTCTTTGCTGCACCTTCGATGGCTTCTTTAGCCTGCTTCTTGGTAGCAACAAACATGACTTTTCTTCCAGACCTGACGATGGATTTCAAAGCATTAGCTGCTTCATCCATGCAAACCAGGGTCTTGTTAAGGTCAATGATATGAATGCCATTCTTCTCCATGAAGATGTACTGAGCCATCTTAGGATTCCATTTCCTGGTTAAGTGTCCAAAGTGAACACCTGCATCCAATAAGTCTTTATATTCAATCTTAGCCATGCAATCTTATCGTTTACTGAATTGGAATCTCCTTCTTGCCTTTCTTCTTCCGTATTTCTTACGCTCTACCATTCTTGAATCTCTGGTCATAAAACCTTCTTTCTTCAAGGCTGGTCTGAACTCTTCGTCTATCTCAACCAAAGCACGGCTGATAGCCAATCGAGTAGCTTCTGCCTGACCAGCAGGTCCTCCGCCGTCTACGTTTACTTTGATGTCGTAAGTACCGTCAACATCAACAGTCATGATAGGCTGTTTTACAATTGTTTGTAAGATTTCAGAAGGGAAGTATTCCTTCAGATCTTTGTTGTTTACAACAATAGATCCATTCCCGCTTTGCAGGTAAATCCTGGCAACGGATGTTTTTCTTCTCCCAATGGTGTTAATTATATCCATTCAGGTTTATAGTTTAATTTCTTTTGGATTTTGAGCTTCATGCGGATGTTCTGCTCCTTCATATACGTATAGGTTGTTGAACAACTTTCTACCAAGGCTGTTTTTTGGCAACATTCCTCTTACTGCTCTCTCAACTAAAAGTCTTGATGTTTTAGCCTTTGCTGCAAGTGGCGTTTCAAATCTTTGACCGCCAGGGTATGTAGTGTGTCTGACATATTGCTTGTCTGTCCACTTTTTGCCCGTCAACCTCACTTTATCCGCATTGATCACGATCACGTTGTCTCCACAATCAACATGTGGAGTGTATCCGGCTTTATGCTTGCCACGGATAATTTTTGCTACCTCACTTGCTACCCGACCCAGTACCTTTGACTCAACGTCAACGAGGATCCAGTTTTTTTCAACTGTGGCACTATTTAGAGATACTGTCTTATAACTTAAAGTATCCAATTTGATTTGTTTTTCTAATTCAATAAATTAATACCCTCCTGAAAAGGGAGCACAAAAATAGAAGTAATCCTTTATAAAAGCAAAACTCCTATCTACATTATTATAGGTATTTTCTTAATTGCTTGATCAAGACGTCGAAATCTTTGGGATATGGCGCTTCAACAGCGATAATGTCCTGTTCTTTCCCATCAAAATCCTGAAAAGCAATATTGTGAGCATGCAAGGCTACCCGATCAATCAAAGGTTTCTCTTCTTTCCACTTGCCCAAAGAGTAATTCCTTTTGATTTGAGACAAGTAAATGTCTTTGCCACCATATTCGGGATCTCCACAGACCGGTGCATTGTGAAAGGCTGCGTGAACCCTAATCTGATGTAGTCGACCACTCACCGGGAAACATTTTAATAGGGTGTGGAGCTTAAAGATCTCCAGCGTTGACATCAATGTAAGAGAAGGCTTGCCATTTCGGAAGTCAATCCTTGATTTACTCGTAGAGGAATGGATCGGTTCATCAGCCTCCAGGTTTTCAAATTCGTGGATCCCATCAACAACAGTATGATATACCTTCTTTACCTGGCGCCGTTCCAGAAGAATTGAAAAATGGCGGTAGGCTTCTTTGTGTTTTGCGATGACCAGAACACCAGAGGTTTCCTTGTCGATGCGGTGACATACCTGTGCATCCCCATGATATTGTTTGGCCAGCTTGAGAATGTCTACAGGATCGTTTCGGTCCTCAAGTGTGGAGATGTAAGGGGGCTTATTGATAATGATGTAGTGATCATTTTCCTTAAGGATAATGTCTTCAAACTTCAGGCCCTTGATATATTTATGCATTACTCTTCCTCATCAGCGATAAAGCGATGTTCTACTGCTTTACCTTTTTTGAGTACAAAGCTAAAGACTGAGCCTTCTTTTAATTTACTTTTTACATCAATTGTTGTGGAATGACTTTCCAAAATGTGTTTAACGATTGATAATCCCAGCCCGGTGCCTCCCTTTTCTTTGGATCTGCTTTTATCTACCCGATAAAACCTTTCGAAGATCCTGCCAATGTCTTCCTCCGGTATCCCAAGTCCATTGTCGATCACAGATGTTTTGATACCACCTTTTTCTTCCTCAAATCGGACAATGACATTTCCTCCCGATTTCGTATACTTCACACCATTAGAGATCAGGTTGATCAATACCTGGTAGATACGCCTGTAGTCAGCAAAGACAAACATGGGCTTCTTTTTCGGGTGGTCGATTTTTAGTGTGATCTTACTTTTTTCAGCCTTGTCTTCAAGTTGATCAAAAACCTCCCTGCACAGTTCGCAGATGTCAAAATGCTCAAAATGCATTTTGATTTCCCCTGTCTCTAACTGTGAGATCGTGAGTAGATCCTGTACCAGGACATCCAGTCCGTCCAGGCTGCGTGCAGCTTTTCTAAGGAATTTTTTCCTGACAGACTTATCTTTTACAGCACCGTCAAGTAGTGTGTGTACAAATCCTTGCGCTGCAAAAATGGGGGTCTTTAACTCATGAGAAACATCTGCAATGAATTCTCTGCGAAAGGTTTCCATGCGTTTAAGCTCAATGATTTCTGCCTGTTTCTTTTCAGCATAATTAAAAATCTCTTTATTGATCCTCTTCAGTGGATTGAGGCTTGAGGTGATGCCGGTGGCTTTGGTGACAAAAGATAGATCCTGTGATTTGATATCCTGCAATGCATCATGGATTTCTTTGATCTGTCTGAAAAAAAGAAACTCAAGACATATCCGAATGAGGATATAAGATGAAGAAAATGAGAGCAAAAAACAGATGACCAGCGCAACGCTTAGTGCCTCGTCTACCAATGAAAGAAAAGCAGTGGTAATCACTGAGATAAGGATGGCAAGCAACAAGGCAAGTGCCCTGGAATTGATCAACATACCTTAAATCTAACTGATCTCAAACTTATAGCCTACGCCTTTAATGGTTGAGATATAGCCCTCACCAATTTTCTCTCTCACTTTTCTGATATGTACATCAACTGTTCGCGCAAGCACATATACATCGGTACCCCAGATATTCTGCAAGAGTTCATCCCGACTAAATACCTTTCCAGGGTTTTGTGCCAGAAAGAAAAGCAACTCAAATTCCTTTTTAGGCAGGGTGATGATCTTTTCGCCAGCCATTACCGTGTAGCTTGAACGGTCTACTATCAGGTCTCCGATCTTGATCTTGTTGGACTCTTTTTTCTTCTTTGACTCTCTTCTAAAGAGTGCATTGATACGACTTACCAAAGCCCTTGGCTTGATCGGCTTGGTGATGTAATCATCAGCCCCCATCTCAAAAGCAGCTACTTCAGAGTATTCTTCTGAGCGGGCAGTAAGGAAAATAACAAATACATTGACAAGCTCTGGCAACTCCCGTACTTGTCTGCAGGTCTCCACGCCATCTTGCTTTGGCATCATGATATCGAGGATGATCAGGTCGGGCACAAAGGACCTGGCTACCTCAACTGCTTTGATTCCATCAAGAGCGGTTTTGACCTCATAACCTTCTTTGCTGAGGTTATATTTTACCAGTTCGAGAATGTCTGCCTCATCATCTACCACAAGGATTTTTTGATTGTGCTTGGACATGAAGTTATTTGTTTATTAAAACTTGGTTAATCTAAAATTTACATTCAGGTAATCCAGCAAGCTCAATTTTGAGATTCACTGATCCTTGCTTCAATTCCACTCGATAATATTCAAAATTAAAGAGAAATCAATTTTATGTTAAAATGGTAACAATTTGTTAACGAATTTACTCATAACGTGACTTTAGGTCTTTGATCATCCGGGCAATATTGCCATCATAAGTATCGAGAACATTTCGTAATGAATCTTCTTTGGAATGATATCTCAGAAAAGCCATGAAATAAGCATTGTTAGGTAGATTCTCATCAAAAATGCCATAATACTTCTCGTTGTTGAATGAAACCGTATCCAGGTTGTTTGAAATTTTGACAATCAACGAATCTTTGCGTTGTTGTCTAATGTTTTCGGGCTCCTCCATGGTCTCATTATATAAACTATCAAGTTTTTTAGTTCCTGCCAGCATATATCTTTTAAAACGTTCACTATCCTCGAGCTCGTGGATGTAGCTGATCAGGGAGGTTGATGAATCACCAAATTCGTCTTTAAGAAATTGCTGCGCGCCTGATTCCCCGATGAACGAGGCCAGATTTTCATTAAAGTCTATCTCATTCTTAATAAAAATGGTGGCATGGACCAGTTCATGAATGATCACTTCCGCAAGCTGACCTTCCCCGCGCTCCAGCATATTACTCAGTATGGGGTCCTTTAAAATACCTAGCGTTGACCAACCACTTACCGTGCGTATTCTTGTGTCGTATCCCTGCTCTACAAGTTTATCTCTTTCTTTTTTTGCCCTGTCAAGCTCAAAAAATCCCTTATAAGGCATAGATCCCAGGAATGGAAATCTCCAGAGGTATGGCTTGAGTTCGAATGGCTCAGAAGCGGAGAGGTTCCACAAAATGGGCTTGCCTCCCTGATCATAGTATGTGAAATAGTTCTCTGACTCATCGAGACCCAACTTTTCAACAGCATATTTCCTCACTTTCAGGGTGAACTCAAGTTTGGACTTCAAGGTGTCGGGCTGGCTAGGGTCCTGAAGAATATCCTCAATGGGTATGGAATTCCAAATGATGTTGAATTGTCCCCAGCCTTGCTGAATGCCATAGACCAATAACCTAATGTTGGCAAGGATCAAAATAACCAGTACAATGAAAATTAAGGTGAGAATTTTCTTCTTCATGGATTCTCAGACATTTTTGCAAATTAATTGTTTACCTGTTATAAATGTTGTGGATTGTTTCAACTAATTTGTAATTAAATACCAGCGATTCGGTATTTTAATGGAAAACGGTATGAAACCCTCCGGATTGAGGGGTAACCGTAAAATGCTAATATTTTTAGCTAAAATGCATAAATATTTAGCATCTAATACATAATTTTGCATTTAACATCAAGAAATCTACCATCATGGCTGACAATACAGAAAAACTCAAAGCACTTCAACTGACTATCGACAAGTTAGAAAAGACCTACGGCAAAGGCACGATCATGAAGTTGAGTGACAATAAGGTGCTGGATGTACCTACCATTTCTACCGGGTCACTGGGTTTGGATATGGCTTTGGGTGTTGGAGGGATTCCAAAAGGTAGGGTGATCGAAGTTTATGGCCCTGAGTCTTCCGGTAAGACCACTTTAGCCATGCATTGTATTGCTGAGGCACAAAAAAAGGGAGGCTTGGCAGCCATCATTGATGCTGAACATGCATTTGATAAGACGTATGCAGAAAAGTTGGGCATTGATACCGAGAATCTTTTGATTTCGCAACCAGACAATGGCGAGCAGGCATTGGAGATTGCAGAGCATCTGATCCGTTCAGGAGCGATTGATATCATTGTGATTGACTCCGTAGCCGCTTTGGTACCACGAGGAGAACTGGAAGGTGAGATGGGGGATAGCAAGATGGGACTCCAGGCTCGATTGATGTCACAGGCATTGAGAAAGCTGACTGGGGCCATTAACAAGACTGGTTGTTCCTGTATTTTCATCAACCAACTGCGGGAAAAGATCGGAGTGATGTTTGGTAACCCTGAAACAACCACTGGCGGTAATGCCTTGAAATTTTATGCTTCAGTGCGTTTGGACATCAGAAGGATTGGTCAGATCAAAGAAAGTGCGGACAATATTATGGGAAACCGTACCCGGGTGAAGGTGGTCAAAAACAAAGTAGCTCCTCCATTTAAAGTGGTGGAGTTTGATATCATGTACGGAAGGGGTATCAGCAAATCTGGTGAGATCGTTGATATCGGAGTTGAACTGGACATCATCAAAAAGTCCGGATCCTGGTTCTCGTACATGGACAACAAACTCGGGCAGGGACGCGACGCTGTAAAGGAGCTGATAGAAGATAATCCTGAGTTGATGGACGAGCTGGAAATGAAGATCAAGGCAAAGATCCATGGGCTTGCAGAGGAGGCAAATGAGGATAAAGCTTCAAAAACAAAGAAGCCAGAGCCTACAACTGCTGAGTAAATCAGGAACGAATGGCGATGACGGGGTCGAGTCTGGAAGCCATAGCTGCTGGCACGATCCCAGATATTACACCAACAGAAGCAGATACACCGATGCCTAACAAGACATTGCTGGTGGTGAGTACGAGGTCTAGCGATCCGAGGCTAATAAAGGAAAGCAGGTAGACCAGGAATATACCAATACATCCACCTAATACACTCAGAAAGATAGCTTCAAATAAAAACTGAAAGAGAATAAAATAATTTTTGGCTCCCAGGGATTTCTGAATGCCGATGATGTTGGTGCGCTCTCTTACCGAGACGAACATGATGTTGGCGATACCAAAACCACCAACCAGAATAGAAAAACCACCGATAAACCAGCCTGCCAGCCCAATAACATCAAACGCCGATCCAATAAAATTGGTGATGGCTTCTGGTCGGTTTAGCGCAAAGCTGTCTTCCTCTTTTGGTTTTAATCCTCTTTTTATTCGCATCAGTCCACGCAGTTCAGACTCCAATTCTACAAGCCCGATGTCGTCTTCAAGGCCTTTCACAGTGATGGTAGGTTGGATTCCCCACATCCTGTCTATCCGGTACATTTTACTGAAGGTCTTAAAAGGTAAATAGATCTGTTCGTCATGGCTGGTAATACCCATAAAGCTTTCCCCTTCTTCTTTGATAGTACCGATCACATAAAATTTCAGTCCTTTGATTTTGATTTCTTTACCAACAGGATCCTCATTAGGGAAAAGATCATTTTTTATCCTGTAACCAATTATGGCAACGTTCCTACCACTGCTGATTTCATCCATGGTAAAATATCTGCCAGATTCAATAGGAATTTCATATACATAAGAGTGGTCGTAGACTACACCAAAAATTTCCAGATCAGTGCTGCTGGAGCTTTTATATTTTGCTGTAACACCACCCCTTCTGGCAAAAATTGTAATATCTTGTGCATTTGTGACATTGGCGGCTAAGAACCGGTATTCATCATATGTAGGATTTGGCCTTTGCAGGTACTTCCACCATGGATACTGCTCTTCACCAATGCCATATGGCCATTTGTCAACATTAATATTATTTGTACCCAGGAAGCTTAGGCTGTCTTTGATGCTGTTTTCCAGGGAATCTACCAGGGTGAATACGGAAATAATGGCAAATATCCCGATGGTTACTCCTAGTAGAGATAGCACTGTCCTTAATAGATTTGTCCGCAATGCATTCCATGCAAAGCGAAAACTTTCAAGGATCAGTCTAACAATTAATGCCATGAGATAAAATTAGTACGTAGTTCATGGTGATAGTGTTCTCCAAAAAGAAAACATTTTACTACTTTTGCGGACTTAATAAATCTCCTCTGGTTTGAACCTTCGAAGTTAATCAATTGAGCAGGATTTTTTAGGTCATCTACTTCGAGAAATGCATAATGTTGAGTACGAACTGTTTATATAAGGATTCTCAGCTAAAGATTATGATAGATAAATCGTCTTTGGTTGAGGTCTTTAAGACAATCTGTGGTAATTAAAAATGGATGCATTAACTAGTATAGATAAGGCCACCAAAAGATAAATTAAAAACGCGCATGAAATTATCTGAATTTAAATTCGACTTACCCTCAAGTGCCATTGCACTTCATCCTACAGAAAACCGGGATGAGTCCCGATTGATGGTAGTTCACAAAGATACCGGTGAAATTGAACACAAGATCTTCAAGGACATGGTGGACTATTTTGGAGAAGGGGACGTGATGGTAATCAATGATACCAGGGTATTTCCGGCGAGGCTTTACGGTAATAAAGAAAAGACTGGTGCGAAGATCGAGGTCTTCTTGCTGAGAGAGCTTAATAAAGACATGAAACTGTGGGATGTACTCGTGGATCCTGCGAGAAAAATCCGGGTAGGAAATAAACTCTATTTCGGAGAAGGAGAGTTAGTAGCTGAAGTGATTGACAATACCACATCTCGTGGTAGGACCATCAGGTTCCTGTTTGATGGTGATGAAACGGATTTTTACAAAATGATTGATCGGTTGGGAGAAACACCTCTGCCGAAATATATCAAAAGGAAAGCGGAGCCGGAAGACAGAGAGAGGTTCCAGACCATTTATGCCAAGAACATTGGTGCAGTTGCAGCCCCTACAGCAGGGTTACACTTTACCAAGCAGGTAATGAAGCGTTTGGAGATCAATGGTGTAGACATCAGTCCGATCACGCTCCACGTAGGCCTCGGCACCTTCAGACCAGTAGATGTAGAAGATCTGACCAAGCACAAAATGGATTCGGAGAACTACATGGTAAGTGAAGCTACGGCAGATCGTGTAAATAAAGCGCTCGATGAAAAGAAGCGTGTCTGTGCAATCGGTACCACTGTTATGAGAACACTCGAATCTTCCGTGTCTGCAGGAGGCCGTTTGAAGGCCAATGAAGGATGGACAGATAAGTTCATTTTCCCTCCATTTGAATTTAAATTATGCAACGCCCTGATTACAAACTTCCACCTGCCTGAGTCAACACTGTTGATGATGGCATCTGCTTTTGGAGGATATGATCTGGTTATGGAGGCGTATCAGACAGCCATCAAGGAGAAATACCGCTTCTTTAGCTATGGTGATGCGATGCTAATCATCTAAAAATGTCTTCGAATGGGTTGGTAATTGTTGCCGCGGGTAAGGGTCTACGCATGAAGCAGCCTTTACCCAAGCAATTCATACCTGTTGCAGGTAAGCCAATCCTGGTTCATTCCATCCAAAAATTTCTGTCTTTTGATCCGACAATAGAAATTGTGTTGGTATTAAATCCCGAATACCTGGAGATATGGCAGGAAATCAAGCAACGATATCTACCAGAGTTAGCCATAGAGATAACGGCGGGAGGGATTGAACGATATCAGTCTGTTGCAGAGGGGATCAATGCCATCAAAAACAGTGACGTAGTGGCGATCCATGACGCTGTGAGACCCTGTGTGAGTCAGGCTACAATTCAGCGAACATTTGATTCGGCCAAAAAATACGGAAGTGGTGTGCCAGTGGTCCAACTAAAAGATTCGATTAGAAAAGTTGATAAGGGGCATTCCGAAGTTGTGGACAGGAGCAAGTTCTGTATGGTGCAAACTCCACAGACATTTAATCTTCAGATGATCAGGGAAGCTTATCAGGTACCTATCGCCAGTACGGTGACTGACGATGCCACCGTTTACGAAGCTAGCCATGGCGAAGTGAAACTGGTGGAGGGAGACTATCAAAACCTGAAAATCACCACACAAGAAGACCTCATTGTAGCAGAGGCCCTATTAAATAAAAACTCCCCGGCACAGTAGTAGCGGGGAGCACTAATATTTTAAATCAAAATACCCATATTTTAAATCAAAATACCCACTTAGTACTCGTCCTCATTGAAGAAGAAATCTTCTTTCGTTGGGTAGTCAGGCCAAATCTCCTCAATGTTCTCATAAGGCTGACCATCATCCTCTAGTTCCTGTAAGTTTTCAACTACCTCCAATGGGGCTCCAGACCTGATTGAATAATCAATCAACTCATCCTTTGTTGCAGGCCATGGGGCATCTTCTAAGTAAGATGCAAGTTCAAGAGTCCAATACATAAGCTAACTGCCTTTAAAAATGTCGTGCAAAAATAAATTTTCTAATGAGAAATCAAACCCTATTATTAAGACACTTAAATGTAAAAACCAATATTTTTGTTTCAAAAATCTCCAAAAAGATCAATTATCCCCCCGTGAGGTGCTTTAAAAGGGCTTCTTTCACCTGGATCTTATTTTTTTGCTGATGAATTTTTTTGTCTACCAACTGCTGCATTTCATGATTCCCAGCTGAAAAATTGGCTTGATTTTCCTCAAACTTGGCAAAATCCTCCTTGTCCCGGCTCAAAAGTTCTTTCAATATACCCACTTTAATGCTTTGTTTTTTATCCTCCGTGAGACTTTTGAAATCGGGAAACCTGTTTCCGGCCAGTTTCTCAATAAAGTCTCTTTCGGCGATCAGTTGAAAGAACCAAAAGGCTTCTTTCCTTAATCTTTTCAGGTCAGGATCATAAGTCTTAAACCTGATCAGGTTTTTCCGTTGATAATCCAGCTCCCTGGGTTGATAGGTTAATTCCTTGTTGTAGTATTTCTTTAAATCTGTCAGCAGCTTACCCAGATCCAGTTGAGGAGGTTTGTTGAAGGTTTTCTTCTTCATATACATGTCGAACTGCTTTTTCAGCTCTACATATTCCTCTTTGGGTATGTTACCGGTCTCATTCCATTGTTCTTTGAGCTGGTTTATTTTATCGTAACGTTCCTTACCGTTCAGCTCTTTGATTTTCTTAGCTTCTTCTACGAGGCTCGCATAGCTTTCTTTTCGTTTTTGCATTAGCCGCTTCTTGTCTTCGTAGAAAGACTTTTTACGTTCAAAGAACCGACTGATTATATCCCAAAATGCCTCGTCAAGAGACTCATTTACATCATCTGTGGCATTACCGGTTTTGATCCATCGACTTTTAATTTCATGGATCTTTTCAGTGGATTCCTGCCAGTTGATGATCTTTTCTATTTCTTTAGCTTCCTCGATCATGGCTTCTTTGATCTCAGTGTTTCTAACCCTGTTTTGTTTGATCAGTTCATGAAGGTCCTCCTCAAGTTGGCTTAGCTTATATTGAATGGGCAGATAGTCCCCCAGGCCGTCATGGTTGGGAAGGGAGTCTTTCAGGTGCTTAAGTTTCATCAAAAAGGATCCTTTGTTCTCGGCTTCATTGATGTCTTTTTCCAGGGACTCCACTTTAAGTGAGAGGTCCTTAAACTTTTCTTCAAAATAGGCTAGGGAGCTTTGCTCATCCCCTTCTTTGACTTCTCCTATCTTCCTGTCGGGATAGGAGCCCCAGCCTTTCAGATATATATTATTACCTTCGATGAAACCAAAAGGGATCTCTTTTTTGCTCACGATAAAAAAAGTATTGTGGTGGATTGGAATGCAGAATTATAAAGGAGTAAATTCGTCCTCATTTCTAAAAAAAAATAGTGTTATCCAAAGGATAAACAATTTTAAATCTTTTATAAAGCTTTCGCTTTTGAACTCTATTACATACGTTATAGGCTTGAAAATAGTTAAAAATGTCTGACGAAAAAATAATTTTCTCAATGGCGGGTGTGAATAAAATTCATCCGCCCAAAAAACAGGTACTCAAAAATATATATTTATCTTTTTTCTACGGGGCCAAGATTGGAGTTCTTGGACTCAATGGATCAGGAAAGTCTTCTTTGCTCAGAATCATTGCCGGTATAGACAAGGAGTTTCAGGGAGAGGTGGTCTTTTCGCCTGGATATAGTGTAGGGATGCTGGAGCAGGAGCCTCAGCTGGATCCCAACAAGACCGTGAAGGAGGTTGTGAGTGAAGGGGTAAAAGAAATCACCGATCTGCTCAAGGAGTACGATGAAATAAATTTACGTTTTGGTGACCAGGAAATTCTTGATAATCCTGATAAAATGAACAAGCTCATTGAGAAGCAGGGGCAGGTACAGGAAAAGCTGGACCGGCTGGATGCCTGGGAGCTTGACAATAAGCTGGAGCGGGCCATGGATGCCCTTAGAACGCCACCCAGCGATGCTAAGGTAGATAAGCTGTCAGGAGGGGAGAAAAGAAGGGTAGCGCTCTGTAGGTTGCTCTTACAGCAGCCTGATGTATTGCTGTTGGATGAGCCAACCAACCATCTGGATGCTGAGTCTGTCAGGTGGCTGGAGCAATATTTACAGAAATATGAGGGTACTGTCATTGCAGTTACTCACGACCGGTACTTCCTCGACAATGTAGCCGGTTGGATACTTGAACTGGATCGTGGAGAGGGTATTCCATGGAAAGGAAACTACAGTAGCTGGCTGGATCAAAAGCAGAAACGACTGGCGCAAGAGGAAAAATCGGAATCTAAAAGAAGGAAGACCCTTGAGCGTGAGTTGGAGTGGATTCGCATGAGTCCGAAAGGAAGACAGGCAAAAGGGAAATCCAGGTTGAATGCCTATGAGAAACTATTAGGTCAGGAAGGCAAAGCCAAAGAAGCGCAACTGGAGCTTTACATACCGCCGGGACCTCGTTTGGGCAGTAAGGTAATAGAAGCCAACAATGTAAGTAAATCATTTGGAGATCGCTTACTGTTTGAAAATATGAATTTTTCCCTGCCTCAGGGGGGCATAGTTGGTGTGATAGGTCCAAATGGAGCAGGAAAAACTACCCTATTCAACATGATTGCCGGGAAAGAAAAACCGGATTCAGGATCTTTTGAGGTGGGCTCAACCGTAGAGATGGCCTATGTAGATCAGGAGCACCATGACCTGAACCCTAATGATACGGTTTTTAAAGCGATCAGTGGTGGTAACGAGATCATTCAGCTGGGTGATAAGGAAATGAACGCCAGGGCTTATGTGAGCCGATTCAACTTTACCGGTCCGGATCAGGAGAAGAAAGTGGGTGTCTTATCAGGTGGGGAACGTAACAGGGTCCATTTGGCTATCACACTCAAGCAAGGGGCCAACCTGATCTTACTGGATGAGCCTACCAATGACCTGGACGTGAACACACTCAGGGCCCTTGAGGAGGCTATAGAGAACTTTGGGGGTAGTGCAGTAATCATCAGTCACGACCGGTGGTTCCTGGATCGTGTGGCTACGCATATCCTTGCCTACGAGGGTGACTCTCAGGTCTATTGGTTTGAAGGTAACTACTCAGATTATGAGGAAAACCGCAAGAAGCGATTAGGTGACCTCGAGCCTCACAGGATTAAGTACAAGAAGTTAACTAAGTAGATTCAAAGACCACTTCTACGGAAGTGGTCTTTCATCGGCTCCAGGTAGTTGTCTATCCATCCCTGGTGGTAGTCTGGCTGTCCTTCGGGTATTTCCGAGTGCGTCAGAGTCATCAGGCAGCCGTTAGAGGTTTCTTCGAACTCAATTTTAATGGTAGAGTCAGGGTCGCTGTCTTTGAAATCTGCCGTTCTCCATTTCTGAATGATTTCTTTATGAGGATTAAGTGAAATATTGGTGCCTTCGATATAACCATCCCAGGCAGTGAATTTTTCACCTTCAGTATCGCTACAATGTGCTTCACCACCGGTCATTTCACTATGGGGTTTACTATTGAGCCATGCAGTATACAGTACAAGAGGAGGCACGGGAAATTCCTGAGTTAGTTTAACAGTTTTCATGGGCATTCAATGAAATCAATAAGATGAAAGAGCTGTATAAAGTTAAGTCTTATTGATCATTACCAGCTTCTGTCTGTCGGACTTTTGTACTGACTCAATGAATTCTTTCAGCTTTGGGTAGATGGATGGACTGTATTGTCCTTTATAGAGGGTGAAGGACCGGATGAAGGTATAGTTATTTTCATTTCTGATCACATTGATGGAATAATCCCCAAAATCAGATTCGATTTTATTGTCTGCAATTGGTCGTTCGGGATGGAAAAACTGGTCGAACGTAACATGGATAGTATCCACCTGGGTATAGGGGTACCTGATTTCCATGGGAACCTTCCGCTCGTTTTCTTTCATATTGATGTAATCAATATTTGTGAATACAAAGGGATTGAAAAACATGCGCCTTCCCATCAATGAGGCCGAATTACTTATTTCCAGTGAGGCTTCAAAACTCCCATGGGGAACCTCCGTACCATCGATCTCGGAAATATAGAGGTCAAGTAGTTTTACATCTCCCCAGCTATGATTGTCGACAAACCAGTCTGATTTTTCTTTTTCTGTTTTGTTTACCACTTGTATGAAGCCATCGTTTTCAACCTCAATGCCTGTAAAGCTCCTCCTCACTTTACAAGCTCCAAACCCGTTCTTGTCAATGGTCAGCCGGATGTTTGTCTGCTGAATATTCTCATCGGGTTTGTATGATCGGGTCCTGATTATTTTACTATTGGTCCCATCGATGAGTAAAGCGTCTCTGTCACTGGTAAATGTGCCCAGATAGCCAAATGGATTGGTCTGTGAGGTACATTCCAACCATATGGTGTCTGATTCCAGAGGTACGGTGAGGATGGCATGATTGAAATGCGCATTGGGAAAGTCTCCTTTGATAGCACTTGAGCTACGTCCAGCTTTGATCAGGGTATAGTATGATTTGATGCCAACCGTTTCCAGCAGGGATTTTGTGTAGTAAGATAAGGCTTTGCAGTCACCATATTTACTGGAATGAACAAACCCACTCTCAAAGGGCTTCCAACCTCCTATTCCCAGTTGAATGCTTACGTACCTGGTATTTTGCTGCAGATACTGATAGATCTTTTTGGTCTTTTGTAAGGGTGTGTCTTCCGGGGTCACAAGTGCCAGGATATTTTGTTTGTCAGCCTCTGTCAACGTATTTTGAGTGCTATTCAGCCCATGGATCCATGCGCCAAAAGATTGCCATGTTGAAAGATCGCCAACAATTCCATTCATTTGAAATTTTGCCGGAGCCACCATGACCGATGGAGAATAGTCCTCTATGTCGTATGAGTAGCTTTTGAATGTATAAGCAGGCAAAGAATCTACCTCCCATACATACCGGAAATGGTTTGGCTCCTCAAGGCTATCTCTGGCAGGAATATTAGCTTTATAGCGGAATGGTTGATCCAGAAAACTTTCAATGATAAGCCTGGAAGAAAGTACCGACAGCTTCTCATCCTCCTGAGCTATCCACCGCGGGTAATGCAGTGATCCGCTAAAATTCATAGAATATTCGACTGAAATAAAATAGGGAAATCTGCGCTCATTGATTTTGAGATATTTTACCCTGTTGTCGGTGGTCATGTTAGATCCGCTGGCAGAGTAGTCCTGAAAATCTTTAAGTTTATAGGATTTTATTTCATTTAGGTCACTGTCCAAAACTGATATTTTGGCTGACTCGATTTGCTGAAATTCATCATAGTACAATTTGATGGTGTTGGTATTGCTTGCATATTTATCCAGAATGCATGCCATGTACGTTCTGGTAAGATTGGATTGATCGATGCCTTTGATAATAAATTTTGTCTCATCAGTCAGGATGATTTCGTGGGCCCCCTCGGTGAATAATTTGAGGTTGTTTAGCGCTGGCTGCCCAGCTGATAAAAAGCCGGACAGCCACGCTATGACATATAGAACACGAATTTTCATTGAACTTTTTTGAGTACTACTACTTCATTGTTTTTATCTGCTGCCATCTGATAGAATTGCCTTAGATAGACATATTCATCTGGTGAAAAGTCTTGTTTGGACAATTCGAAATTGCTGAGAATTGTGATTGTACTTCCCAGCTGAGAAGCAGAATAAGTGAATCTTCCTGCACCTTCGGGTAACTTCACAATAGCCGTTTGTGGCAGTTCTGCCACATAGTTTTCCGGCACTTCGATTTTGGCGATCACTACATTTCTGTTCTTATAGGGAAAGTCAACAGGGGAGATCCGTTCTTCTCTCACAAATGGATTTTCCAGGATCGTTCCATAGGTGATGGGCTGCAGATAAATAATGCCCGGGTCATCAAGCTCTCGGGATATTTCGAATTCAAGTGTAGTAGTATCGATGAATTTGGAAGTGTTTAAAGTAAAGTTGGAAAACTCCCATTCATCAAATGATTTTGCCAGATCGCTGGTGTATTCCTCCTCACCCACGCGTTTATACTTTGAAAATGTATTCATGGATGAGTAGTCCCGGTGCTCTACATTAACCTTCGTGTGGATCTTATCTTCGGCTACACTCATGTCACAATTCACAGATGAGGTTGTTGAAGCATTTTCTTTGAGGTTCACCCATTGCCCACCCGCTTCACTGACCATCCAACCATTCCCATTGAGACATCTGTAGGGTAATACGCCAAAAGGCATATCAGAGGCTGCATCACACAGATAGAGTTGATCGTCAATAGTTACTGAAGCGATCACATAATTGAAATCCTGGTAATTGGGGTAGGCCGGATGGACGATACCGTGACCTCTCGTGCTTAAAATGATGGGATTGGACTGTATACCTGCCTCCCGATAAGCAGCTACAAGGGAAAGGTTGATGTCCGACACACTCCCCTCTTTATCACTTAATGTTTTTCTTCCCACATTATCGCTGGAAATGGAATACAACTCATTCCATGAAACATTCTTTTTTAGCCAATAGTAGAGCTTCTGAGCCTGTACAAGCTGAGGGGAGCCCGCCAATTCTTCAATCTTTTCTTTTGCGTAGTTTCCTTTTCTGAGTGACTTGCCAAAGCTTTCCCGATCGAGCAGTGTAGCATTGAGTTTGTCATAGCTTCCTGCCATGTGCTTTAAAGTACTGTTCGGGTATTGAATGGTCATCAGCTGAAATTCCAGTCGTGCTGGTAAATTCGGTTTGTTGTTCATGAATGGCTCTTCGATGACCGGAGGTATATTTTTACCAATGTATTGTAATTTTTTACTGATGGAGGTCAGGGTACTGGTATACTTGGGATTCGGGTTATCACCTGTGGGCAAACCTCTGGAAGTGATTGTGAATTTTTCTTCGAAGTTCTCTTCGAACCGTTCCAGTGGGAAATAATTACCTACCTGGTTGATTTGATAATAATAGTACTCCGGAAGCACCAGGTGAATGTCTGAGTAAGCGACCGGAATGTCCTCCTGGAAATACCAGGTATCCAGATTGCTGATGAAATCGGATTTTTTGCTATAACTATATTCAATGACTGAACCTTCTCTTACATCCGGCAATGCAAAGCTTACTTCCACCCAATAATCGTTGAGCCTGGTCTTATATTCCTCATCATTGGTAAGCTTGGTTTTTACCTCTTTGCCATCCACCAGGTTGTAGGTGAATCCTTTGACCTGGGTCAGCTCCTCCTTACTACTCCCTACAGCAGGCTCATAGATCCTAATGGAAATATTGGCCACTTCTTTTCCGGCTACTTTAAATATTTTCTTTCTTACAGTGACATCATATTTATACTGAAACCCCTTGTCATTCACATACTGAAAGTTGATATCGGCGAACTTGCCAAGAATCATGGATTCTGCTTCCGGATAAAATTCGCAGGATTCCATTTTTAGCTCGTCTTGTGAGATTTTTCCATATTTAAATGGTCGTTTTTGAGCATAAATAAGCAGTGGGACACAAATAGCGAGGATTACAATATACTTTTTCATGGGATTAGGGTTGATGATTTTATCCTTAAAATAAAAAAAGTCCTGATCAGATCAAGGCTTTTTATCGAATAACTGAATAATATTTTTGTATAAAACACTTCCCGTCCTGCAAAAACTTAATTTTCAGGCTAATTCCATGCTAAAATTTCTTCAGCAACCTGTTCTGCTGCTTCTTCCTGTGGAAAATGACCCACATCTGCTAAGGAAAGGGTTGATGAGTTGGGAAATCCTTCTTCGAACTTCCTCAGGTATTTGGGCCCGATCAATGAATCCTTTATTCCCCAAATGAGCAATGTCTTTTTATTTTCAATGGGCTTTTTCTTTTCCCATAGCTCCTGAAACCAGCCCTGATCGTTGAGAAGAGACTTTGTGAAAGCCACCATACCTTCTCTTTCCATGCTTGAAGGAAATGGCCTTGTATAATGTTTGAGCGTTTTCTTTGATGGCTTTTGGTTATAAACTTTGGGTAAAATAAACCGAGCTGAAAAGTTGAGTTTTCTGTATAGAAAGGGTAGCAATGGATTTTTTAAAACTTTACTCATCTTCTTAAAATCCGATTCATGCTCAGCACTCCATAGCCAGGAATTCAAAACCACAATTTGTTTGATTCTGTCAGGATAATTGATGGCAAAATTTAAACCGATAGGTCCACCGAAATCGTGTACTACAAGGGTAATGCTTTCCAGACCCTTGTCAAGGATAAATTTTTCAAGTGTTTTGGAATGGTTAAGCGTAGTGTAGTCATATGACTCAGGTTTGTCCGAAAGCCCAAACCCCATGTGATCAATAGCGATGCAACGAAAATGGTTACTTAGTGGCTTGATGACATTGCGGAAATCAAAACTCCATGATGGAGTGCCATGTACATACAATAATACCGGCCCTTCCCCTTCGTCTACGTAATGCAGGTCATAACCATTGATGCGGTAATAATGTGGAGTAAATGGGTATTCAGTCTTGTCGAGCCATTGAAATTGTTTTTTCATCCTTCAAAGCTCGAGGTAAAACGTAAAATAATTCTTGGTATAAACCAAGTTCAGATTTTGACTGAATTGTAGAGTTTACTGAAGTTAGTAGCCTCGATATTGAGGTAGGAAGCAATGTATTTATGAGGGACGAGGTGGAGCAGGTGACCACTTCTGGCACAAAAAGCTTTAAAACGTTCTTCGATGGTAGTAGACTGCAGCTCAATGTGACGGTTGATCACTCCTGCGAGCAATGCCTCACTCATTTTCCTGAATAGCCTTTCTATGTTTTGTGATTTATCGAATAACAACTGCAAAGCTTCAAAGGAGAGGTAATCCATTTTGCTATCTGTGAGGCAAAGGAGAGAATAGCTGGAGGGTGCCTGAAAGGTAAATGATTCCGGGATAGCGCAAAAGTTGATAGGGTAGGTAAAGGCAATCACGTGCTTGTGCTTTTCTGTTTCATAAAATGACATTTGCACGCCTTGCTTCACGATGTACAGGTTTTTTTGTACCTGACCGGGCAAGGTGATGAATTCACCTTTTTGGAATGTTCTTTCTCTTAAGGAGGTTTTTAAGAATTCGAAATCCTGCTTACTGATTGCATGAAATTGAGAGAAGTATTCATAAAGATCCATGGATGAGGTTTGATGGATTTACCTTAAATCTTAAGTCTTTAGTTCCCCTTTCTCAGAGAGCATGATAGCAATAGGTGCCGTAGCCGGAAACTGAGAAAATACAATGATCATGATGACTGTAATGGGAATACTCAAAATCATACCGGTGACCCCCCACAGTGCTCCCCAAAACGATAAAGCGAGGATCGTGACCAGGGCGCTGACATTCATCGAATTTCCCATGAGCTTGGGCTCCAGTACATTACCCACCAGCACCTGTATGGCCCCAACCAGTACCAGTACCAGCACTCCCTGGCCAAATTCCCCGAATTGAAGTAAGCAAAATATTGCAGGGAACAAGGTTGCAATTAGAGATCCAATGGTTGGAATGAAATTGAGGAGGAAAATCAGGAATGCCCAGAAAGCCGGAGAATCAATGCCTATAAGGAGCAGTATGAAATAGCTCAATACACCCGTTATCAGGCTGACCAAAGTTTTCAGCCCCAGATATTTGGCTACAGAATATTCAATCCTGTCCAATATCTCTGAGACCTTCTCATATTGTTCTTTACCAGCCAGTACTTTTTTAAGCTTGGTCTCAAAATGAGTTTCTTCCAAAAAGACAAAAAGGAAATAGATCAGAATAATAAAAGTGTTGCCAAGGATATCTGCAAGGGAAGTGAAAATAGAGCTTAAAAGCCCACCAAAGTTGAAATTACCGACGTGAGTAGCCAGAAACTCCATCAAATCAATATTCAGAATGTTATTAATTTCATCTATTAGCCCGTCCACATTCTTTTCATACTTGTCGTAGGATCTTGCCAGTGTCTGGATGCTCATCGTGATCACTCTTGAGGTGGCTCCCAGGGTGATCAGGATAAACAAAGAGGTAATTAAGGTCTTGGCCCAGGACGGGAATTTATCCCTGACAAACCTGATCCGGTCAAGTAAACCTTTGAGCTCTCTTACGATGAACCACAGCAAAACAGCAAAAACAAATGGCACAATGAGGTCCTGTCCAAAAGTAAGCACGACTACAATGGAGATGGATACAATAAAAAAATAGGCAGTGTTTCTTAGGCTCATGGTGTTTGTCAGGTTATAAATTTAGCTGACTTCTAAGATAAATATCATAAAATAACCTAACCTTCCTTCTCGCTTATTGGATATTTTCACTTAATCGATTAGTTGTAGAATAGCGAGCATGCCAGAAAGAATGATTAACCAATGAATAATTATGTTAATATATAATTTCCTCTTCGTCAATATAAAAATAATTCCCAGCACCAATCCCCAAATGAAAAACCACCAAAACTGGTCAATCGATTTTAATCCATGTTGAAAAACAAAAGGAATGGCAGATATTATAACAGCTATCCACTTATTTATATTATATCCTTCTAAGGATTGGATAGCAAAACCTCTGTAGACAAATTCTTCCGATATTCCCGCAACCAAACCCACAACAATAAAGATTATTCGATTTGTGGTTGTTTTTGGAGTAATATTCGATAAATCAGATAGTGAATTAATTTCTTCCTCCGTAACATTTGCAGAAGCTAATGCAAATTCAATAAATCCAAAGAGCGCAAATGCTAAAATTAAATAACCAGTGATAAGCCAAGCGGTTCTTTGAAAATTGAACCTGTACCCTATTGCGCTAAGATCAAGATGGGAAGCTTTCAATACGCGTATGGTTATCCCAATTTGGATTAAATACCAAAGACCTATAAGCATCCAAAACAAGGTGAAAAAATCTAAACCCAGGCTATCAAACCATTCTCTTCTCAAAAGCAACAAAGAAAGTAAATAAGAGATAGCAGGAAAACCTATAAGAATTGTTAAGACTCGCGAGAGAGGAATTTTAATTTGCATATACAATTTTTTTTTGGAAAATAGTCTTTTCCAATATCGTTCAACTTACCATATGGTAATTCCTAAATTTTTTGAGAGCGGATTCGACTTAGACTTTGTGGGGTAATGCCAAGGTAGGATGCCATATAATTCAAAGGGATTGTTTCAAGTCGGCAATCTCTTTTTATCATGTCAAGATACCTTTGTTTGGCCGTTTTGGTTAGCAAATCAATTTGTTGTTGTTCTTTTTCTTTATATGCTGATTCGAGCGCAAGTCGCGTCACCTGCTCCCCATAATTACCTTCCAAAAATATTTTTTGGAAATTTTGATATTGGATCTGAAAGATTTTGCTGTCCTCAAATATTCTTACTTCAAGGGATGAAGGATTTTGTGTAATAAATGACACGTAATCACACAGTGGTTCCATTTGCATGCTAATATCGGTACAGACAAAATTGTTTTTATACCACAATAAATTGCCACCACTTCCTTCTAAAAGAAAATTGAAATATTTTTCTGGCGTCCCAGACTGTTTTAGAATCGTTTCTTTAGGGAATGATTTTACATGTCCCAATGCAGCAAAATTGTCCCATACCTCCTCCTTTAATTCTATGATTGAATCGAAATAGTTTTTTAGAAGCTTACCAGTCATTTAGATTCACGCTTAAATCGCTTGCTGTAAACGCCTGTGTATGATGTGCGTGGCACTACTCAGGCTTTTATTGCAAAATAGCAAAAGCTGCCATGCAAGCCAACTGTCAGATTTGCACTTGATATCTACCAGGTGTGGATAGTAAGACCGTTTGAAGTCTTACCTAGTTTCCCGTAGCAGCATTCACAGCATATAAATGGCCCTGGTCCATTTTGTTTATACCAACATAGCCCATTGAATTTGTCGTGAAATATATCATCCCATCCTGATACACTGGCTCAGAGGAAGGTTGAGCGTTGGTCTTCACGGTCCATAAAGTCTTGCCTGTGGATGTGTCCATGGCGTGAACCTGATTTGAGGAGGTGCCATAGGCTAACCCATCCTCCATGAAATGGATCCGATAAAAGCGATCCACCTTCAGTGTCTTATTGATGCTACCCGTCTTTGGATCCAATACCACCAGGCTGCCATGATCTACCAGGTATATCCATTTATTGGCAAAGTAGCTTTTTTCCGGTAAGTTGATTTTTTTCTCATCAAAAGTATATTGCCAGCGGAGTACTCCTGTGCGGGCATCAAGTGCAAAAAAGTCAGACGGACTTTCAAAATAAACAGTCTCGCTGTCAACAGAAAAGTTTTTGAATCCATGAATCTTTTTTTGATCATAGGTCCATAACACATCACCGGTTGAGGCATCCATGGCACAGACCCGCATATTTGAAGGCTCTGTCGCTGTACCATTCGTTTCATACAGAATAAAAAGCTGGTCGTCAACCAGGATAGGGTCCTGCACATCCCATCCTTCAAGTTCTACTATCCAGTTACTTTCCCCGGAAGCAGATGCTACTGATGAAACATACACTTTTTTCACTGTACCCCGCACCCAATTGGTTAAGTAGATATCACCGTTTTTATGTACTGGCTGATTAGGTGGGTTAGGGAATGGACCAGGTTGTGAGTATGCTAAACGTGCACCAGGATAGGATTCGGCCTCCATTTTTTTCTCGCCGGTAAACTTGTCCAAAACATATAAAAGCCCATCTTCAGACACAAAAAACACCCGTTCGTCATCTACGATTGGTTTGGTGTTTACTCTTCCATTGGTTTCAAAAGTCCACATTGTTTTACCACTCAAAATATCCACAGCATAGATGCTAAAATCCTCAGATCCCACCCATAGGATGCCGTCGCTGATCACTGGGGTTCCATGAATCTCTTTTTTTCTGTTTCTCAGAGGACGATGTGCTAGCGTATTCATTTGTGTGCTGAGATCTGTTCCGGCTGGCACAACGATCACTTCGGGACCGCTTGCCAAACCAGATCCGGTACTAATTTCCCAGATCTTCTGTCCGGTACTGGCGTCAAAAGCGTACAAAGAACCATCCAGTGAGCCGATATAGAGGATGCCATGATGAATCACCGGCTTTGACTTGCTGCCATCAAACCTCACTTTCCATCCTTTATCGGGAATTATGGATTTTGTCTGCGAAGGAAGTAATACAGGATATAAAACCAGAATAACAATGAGAACCATGTATCGGAAATCATGTATTGCCATCTGGGTGTTTCATTAAGTTTACAGGAGCTCCTTCTTAATGTGATAATCCTAACCGTATCATATTTACCTGGGGACTCCTTCGTCATGTATACGTTTTTTCTACAAAAACGATCATCACAGATGAAGCACTTTGAATCATTGACTACCCTCCAAACCCGTAGGCCCTTTCCACCTTAGCGATCCTGATCTGATACTGGCTATACCATTTATTTCGTCCCTTTTTCTGGGCTTCCTGATGCTCCAGGTTGCTTTTCCATTGTTTGATGGAATCCAGGTCTTTCCAATAGGAAACAGAAATACCGGTTTCACTTCTGGCAGATTCAAACCCCAGGTATCCGGGCTGTTTCCTGGCCAGCTCTTCCATCTTTTGTGCCATCTCTGCATAACCGGTGTCCGATTGAGTCTTCAGAGAGGTAAAGATTACTGCATAGTAGGGTGGATTGGGTGTTTTGGCAATCATGGCAATGATTTTGGGGTCACTAAGGTGAATTGCTGACCGCGAACCTTATCTAATGTTTTCCAGCTATCCATTTGATATTCAATGCCGACGACTCCACAAGTAGGGATATTGTCAATATTGACATCTGAGATGCTATTGGCCAGGTCTGTGAGTCCGGGATTGTGCCCGAAAATCGCTACTGAAGAGATATTGCCCAACCCGCTCAATGTGTTGATGATCCCATTGGGTGACCCATGATAAAAGGCCTGATCCAGTACAATTTTCTCTTCGGGGTATCCCCACGCATCAGCAAAGAACAATGCGGTATAAAAAGCCCTGCTGGCAGGGCTTGCAATCATCAGTTTTGGAGGATCCAGGTTTTCCTGCAAGTACTTCCCAACTTTCTTTACATCTTTTCGCCCCCTTTCACCCAGGGGCCTGTCGAAGTCTCTCAGGTCAAATGACCAGGAAGATTTGGCATGCCGGATGATATAAAGTGTCTTCATAGCTAATCGGGTAAATAAAAATTGAATTCCAACTCATTCATACACTTAAAATGTCCCCTTGGGCACTTTTGAAAGCCAATCTTAGAGCAGGGCCTGCATTTGATCTTGTTGTTTTCAAAGACCGTAAATTTCGTGCGATAGGGATACATTCCAAAGGCAGGGATTGTGTTTCCCCATATACTGTATACATGCTTTTTAAATGCCGCTGCCACGTGCATCAGCCCTGTGTCGTGCGTAAAAACCCAATTTGACTGCTTCACAATCGATGCGGATTGATTCAGGTTAAACTTCCCGCACGCATTGTAGATCGACGTTTTCTTACCCAGCTCCTGAAGCATTTCTTCCATTTCTTCATTGCCCTCCGGACGTTTAAAGAACTCTTCGATCTGATTGGCACTTTCCACATCTTCCTTTCCTCCCAGCAAAATGACTGGTTTATTGATCCGGTCGCAGAGCTCTATCATGCGTTTCAATGGAAGCCTTTTGGTGGGAAATTTTCCGCCGATTACAAATACAGCATATCCATGTCGATGGGTCTCCGGCAGCCATTCCAGTTCTACCTCATCTTTCTCTGGAATAAAATAATCCAGGCCCAGACTGTCCATCTTTACCCCCAGGGCCTTTGTGGTATCCATATATCGGTCTACTATGTGCTTGTTTGGTAGCCGGTTCCATTTAAAGTTGACCATGAGCCACTTGGCGATATTGATTTTGTTAAATGTGTACGTTTTCACTCCCAACGACCAGGTTACCCGCTTGGTCCGCAGATTATTGTGCAGGTCTATGATCACGTCAAAGCGTTCCTTCTTAAGCGTTTTGATCAATTGCCCCAGGTCCCCATCCAGCAAATGTAGCTTGTCGATATAGGGGTTGGTATTTAATATCGAAGCGTATGATGACTTGGTAGCGTAATGGACCTCGGCATCCTCCAGTTGCGTTTTAAGGGTCCTGATCACCGGGGTGGTAAGTACGATATCACCAATAGAAGAAAATCGAAGGATGAGTATTTTCATTGAACAATGGTAAGACTAAATAGTTGAATACCTTGTGAGGTAAACGACTTTTCGTTGGTTTTAAAATTAGCCAAACAACTTTAATCATTACCTTTATGTTTTAACTAAAAATTTTCTAGATAAATGAACTATTGGCTGATCAAATCTGAGCCCGGAACGTATTCGTGGAGTGATTTGGAGAGAGATAAAAAAACACTGTGGGACGGGGTTCGGAATTACCAGGCCCGAAACAATTTGAAAGCCATGCAGGTAGGAGATTTATGTCTTTATTATCACAGCGTGAATGAAAAACAGGTAGTTGGTGTTGCTAAAGTAGTGAAGGAGCATTATCCTGATCCTACGGCCAAAGATGGAGACTGGGTGGTAGTTGACGTGGCACCTGAGCAAAAACTTAAAAATCCGGTTAACTTAGCTCAGGTTAAAGGAGAAGAGAGGCTATCGGAAATGGTGCTGGTGCGAAATTCCCGTCTATCCGTTCAGCCGGTCAGGAAAGAAGAGTTTGACATTATCTTAGAAATGAGTCAATAAAGAATTGATGATATTGAGGTTGACGATATGGCTTTTACTTTTTACGCCATTCCTTGTTTTTGCTCAAAAGAAGGAGGTGGAAGAAAGCAATTATATCAGTCAGCCCAACAGGATTGAGTTCAATATCAAGGATTCCGACACTGAATTTACGGTCATAGGAGGGGAAGAGCAGGGACTGTTGGTGGTGGTAGAGACCTACGAGCGCATCGGCAAAGGGTATAAGTGGATTCTGCATCTGGTGGACACCACGCTCAATGTCCAGTGGACCCGTTTGATTACCGTACCTTATGATAGCTATTTCAAGGGGTATGATTATTACAATGGTTCTTTTTACCTGCTTTTCAATAAATCCAGATACCAGACGGTTGACTTAATGGTATATGAAGTGGATGTCAGTACTACGAGGGTGGAAGAAGTAAATATCAGTACGGTATTCCCTGTTGCACTTTCTGAGTTTGAAGTTTTGGGCAATAGTATCCTGCTTGGAGGATACGTAAATACGCGCCCGGTAATGATTACTTACGACCTGGATGAGAAAGTGCCTCGCGTGATTCCGGGATTTTATGGTAACAACAATGACATCCTCAAGCTGATCACTGATGATCAGGCAGAAGTTTTTACTGTGATCACTTCCGAAAGGATGCGCAACAAGAAAAATAGCATCCGTGCAAGAACATACACCTCCACCGGCACTTTGATTCAGGACAACATGATCAATGCGGAGGAAAAAAATCTGATAGATGGGGCTTCAACTAACTTTTTTGGAGGTTTCCAATATGTAGTGGGGACATACTCAAGAAAATCATCGATGTATAGTAAAGGATTGTATTTGTCCAAATTTCTGAATGGCAGGCAGCAATTCATCAAATACTATGCATATGCTGATCTGAATAACTTTTTTGGCTACATGAAAGAAAGACGTGAATCCAGGATCAAAGAGCGCATCAGAAGGAAAGCGGAGAAAGGTAAAAAACCCAATTTCAGTTATCAGCTGGTAGTTCATGATATCATCCAGCGCGAAGATTCCTATATTCTAATTGCTGAAGCATATTACACCCGATATTCAGGATATTCTTCTTCCATGCCCTTTTATGGTTCCTATGGAAACTACGGGGGATATAACAACGGATTCCTGGGATACAAATACACCCATGCCATTGTAGTAGCATTTGACAAAGCAGGAAATATCATCTGGGACAACAATTTTGCCATCGATGATGTGGTCACTTATTCGCTGGATGAATTTGTAACCGTGAATACGTATGAGGATAAAATCGTGTTGATGTATCTCGACGAAAATGAGATCCGTTCCAAAGTGATCAGTGGCAATGAGATCATTGAAGGCAAGACCATCAATCCTGTAAGGCTTACCTATGAAAATGATGAGCTGAGATCAAAAGATCCTGAGGTAGAAGGGCTTGATGAATGGTATGGAAATACCCTCTATGCTTATGGTGAACAAAGGATTTACAATGGCATTCGCGAATCAGGAACGACCAATCGCAGGATATTTTACATCAACAAAATAGAATATCACGTAGACGTGAAACCAAATTGACAATATGAGGCTATATTTGCCCCAGTTTTGTCATGCAAAAACGACTTCTGTTAGACAAGCATCTACTCAAGATCACAATCAGCCGGTTGTGCCAACACCTAATTGAAAATCATAATACTTTCAACGAGTCGGTCATCCTTGGGATGCAGCCGAGGGGAATTTTCCTTGCAGAGCGCATCAAACATGAGTTGGAGCAGATACTCAAAGTAGACATCCCACTCGGTTATCTGGATACCACTTTTCATAGAGACGATTTCCGCAGACGCGATCAGCATCTAACACCAAACAAGACAAAGGTCCCTTTCGTCATCGAAGACAAGAAAGTGGTTTTGATCGACGATGTATTATTCACAGGCAGGACAGTGAGGGCCGCCCTGGATGCGATGACCATGTTTGGACGACCCAGTAAGGTAGAGCTTTTGGTACTTATCGACAGAATGTATAGCAGGCACATACCCGTAGAGGCAAACTATATAGGACGAAAAGTGAATACCCTCCCCAGTCAACGCGTGCTGGTAGAGCTCAAGGAGCAGGGCAAAAAAGATAATATTTGGCTGATGGACGAAACAGATACGGATGAGTGAATTGAAAACAAAGCATCTGCTGGGGATCAAGGACCTAAGTGAAAAGGAGATCCATCTCATCTTTGAAACAGCAGATGATTTTAAAGATGTATTGAACAGGCCCATCAAGAAAGTACCCTCATTGCGTGATGTCACCGTCGCGAATGTCTTTTTTGAAAACTCTACCCGGACACGACTTTCATTTGAGCTGGCTGAGAAAAGGCTCTCTGCAGACGTCATCAACTTTTCATCCTCTTCGAGTTCCGTCAAGAAAGGAGAGACCCTGCTGGATACAGTAAACAATATACTGGCCATGAAAGTGGATATGGTGGTCATGCGTCATTCCAGTCCGGGAGCTCCACATTTTTTGGCCAAGCATATCAAAGCCAACATCATCAACGCGGGTGATGGCACACACGAGCACCCGACTCAGGCCTTGTTGGATACTTTTTCTATACGGGAGAAATTCGGAGATGTAGCAGGAAAAAAAGTAGTGATCGTGGGAGACATCCTGCACTCAAGGGTGGCGCTGTCCAATATTTTTGCTTTGCAGAAGCTGGGAGCAGAAGTGATGGTTTGTGGTCCCGCAACTTTGCTACCAAAACACATCAGGGAAATTGGGGTGAAGGTAGAGCTGGACATCAAAAAAGCGCTGGAATGGTGTGACATCGCCAACGTGCTAAGGATACAGCTGGAACGCCAGCGGATGAGCTACTTTCCGTCATTGAGGGAGTACTCCCTCTACTACGGGATCAATAAAAAACTGCTCGACTCCCTGAACAAAGAAATAACGATCATGCATCCGGGACCAATCAATCGGGGGATAGAATTAACCAGTGATGTGGCAGACTCGGATCATTCTATCATTCTACAGCAAGTAGAAAATGGTGTGGCCGTACGAATGGCGATATTGTTTTTACTGGCTGGTACACGCACATAATATTTTAGGGAACAAAAAAAAGACCCGGTTCAGAAAACCAGGCCTTTTTTGGTATGGGCATTGAAACAAAGCTTATGCCGATGGCTTTTTGTCTATCATCAGCAGTTCATTTAATGAGACCTCGGTGACGTACTTCTTGACACCTTTCGACTCATAGGATCGGTTAATTAATTTACCTTCCAAAGCAATCTCACTTCCTTTCTTCAGGAACTTTTCAACAATATCTGTTTTCTTGCCCCAGACCACAATGTTGTGCCATTGCGTGTCTTCGACTTTTTCACCTTTATTGTTGTAATAAATTTCATTAGTTGCCAGAGAGAATGAAGCCATTTTTTTTCCGCTATCAAAAGTTCTGATTTCGGGTTCGTTACCTAATCTGCCGATTAATTGTACGCTGTTTTTTAAAGTTGTCATGATAAATATGTTTTAGTTAAACGATGAGTCTCTGATTGGCAGATGACCCGGTGAAACAATCACCATGACAAAGGTGAAACAGCTGGGAACAGTTACTCGGTAGGTAATTAATTATAAACGATTATAAACGTTTAAAAACGGCTAACTACCTGACAGTAAGAAACTTATTGATTGTAGAAAGGTGTAAATCTTTTCTTTCTTCGTTCAAAATGATTCCAGGAATCGTTGAGGATTGTGCTGACGAGAGAGAGGAAAATACTCTCTCTTCGAGTCTTTTTGGTTTCAAAATTCATAGCTAGTTTAAACTTGGTTGAATTTAAATATAGTAAAATTTAAGAAAAGAAAAATAATTTATTTACAATCTAAAAAAGCGGTGGAAACATTGAGTTTTAGGAAAACGTTGTGTAATATTACTCACACCATTATGAATCATTTACCAGCTTATTCAAATGGAAGACAAACGTTGCCTCGAATGCGGAATAGAGTTTTTTGGCAGAGCCGATAAAAAGTTTTGTACCGATTCCTGTAGGAATAGCTACAACAATCGCCTGAATTCAAAAGCTACCAGTTATGTTAAAGAAGTCAACAAAACGTTGAAGCATAACTATTCAATCCTTAAGCGATTAAATGGAAATGGAAAAACCAGGATCCACAGAGATCGGCTACTAAAAGAGGGCTTTGACTTTGAATTCTTTACCAATACCTACACCACCAAAGACGAGCGTGAATATCACTTCTGTTATGATCAGGGGTACCTTGTCCTGGAAGAAGATAACATCCTTCTAGTAAAACGAGAACGCGAACGGGTCTAACTTTCCCATCCGCGTCTTCGCACGCCATTTCTTTGTGTGTCTTTTCTTTGTCTCTTTACCTGAGGTCTTTGTATGGGTCCCTTCTCTTTCGCCCTACCAGCTCCTATCCTTCATAAACTCATCCAGCTCTTTTCTGGACATCGGCAACAAATTAGGATTTGCATCCAGCCACTTCAAGAAGTCTTTTTTGATAGCATCCGTCCACTGGGTGTCGATCTGCCCCGGAGTGTATTTTCCTTCTTTCAGTCTTTGTATACCAAACTGATCACGGAGAGCAACGAATTCCGCATTGATAATTGTGGCCTCAGCGAGATGAGCAGGGATCGCAATGATACCTTCACGCTTGGCTAATATTACATCGCCGGGTAAAATGGTAGCTCTACCAATCTGTATAGGTGTATTGAGTCCCATCAGCATCATTTCCTGGATATAAGACGGGTCCCAGCCCCGAACAAAAGCATTAAAACCTTCGATTTTTTCGAGGCCTTCAAGGTCACGGAGGCTACCGTTGAAGATTACCCCATTTTTAGATTTTGCATATATCGCATTCCCGAGGTTATCTCCAATCAAAGTTCCATCGATGATTTTTCCGTAGCTGTCGGCGATATAGATATCACCTTCCTGAAGCATATCGATGGGCCATGAGTTTGGTGCACCAATTCTGCCAGCCTTATGTCCGTCATTTTTCATCCTTTCTGCCAGCTCAGGTCGGTTGGGCATATACTGTGCTGTAAGTGCTCTCCCTACCATTGGCTTGTTATTGATGGTTTTCCAGTTGCCTTCAAACTGATTGTGATAGCCCCGGTTTCTTAGGTAGCCCCATGCCTCTTCGATAGAAATGTTCAATGCCCTTTTCAATAAGTCATCTGAAACTTTCGGACGACCATCCTCAAAGCGTTCCCCTTTCCATTCCTGGGTATAATAGATCAACTTTTCTCTGGAGATGGTCTGACCGATGGCTAGGTTGGCCGTAAAGGCTGCAAATAGAAGAATTGACAAATATTTCATTTTCATAAGGATTTTGATATTTTGATTCACGAACATAATCTAATTCATTCAACAAAAAACTATTCAGTTTTATCATTCTTTTCGTCTCCCGGTGGACGGTCGCGCCACCAGCTGGCCAGGGTGGAGCCAGTGATATTCATCATTGGCCCAAAGACGGCTGGTGCCAGTCCAACAGTAGCCACTTTTCCCATTTGGAGGGCAATCCCAGAGGCCAGACCTCCATTTTGCATACCCACTTCCAGTGCGATGGTACGGCAGCTTCGCTCATCCATTTTGAGGAGTCTGCAGGCCCAGTAGCCAAGAAAATAGCCAAACGTATTATGGATAAAGCACGCGGCAATGAGTAACAGTCCTATCTCAAGTAAACTATCACGGCCAGCCGCAGTGATGATACTGATAATCACAGCGATGCCGAGCATGGAGATGAATGATAAAGCTTTGTCCATGGTCTCCTGACTACCAGCAGCCCATTTTTTGAAGAGTATTCCACCAACTATGGGGAGTGCAACAAACCAGAGGGTGTTGGAGATCATTTCCATGAGGGCAGTGTACAATCCAGCGTCACTGGTTTGAAAGACCATCACGTTTTTCAAAATGACAATGATGAAATAGCAGATGGCTTGAATGATGATATTTTTTCTGGACTGAATTCCATAGGCGATAGCATTAAACATCAGCCCTCCGATGATCGGCAGGATCACAATCTCTGTGATGCCAATCATCATGTTCCAAAAGTCAATGGGTACAAACTGACCGGCAAAGATTTTCATCAACAAGGGAGTCATGATGGGGGCTAATAGAGTTGCCACCGCTGTCAGGGTGACAGATAAGGCAAGGTTGGCCTTGGACAGGAACGCCATCACATTGGAAGCCAGCCCACTGGGCGATGAGCCTACCAGCACGATACCTGCAGCGATCTCCGGAGGGAATCCAAAGGTGGTTGCAATCGTAATTCCTATAACAGGCATGATCGTGAATTGACAAACAATGCCTACGATGACTCCTTTTGGCATCTTAATGACTCCCTGAAAATCTTGGATACTCATCTGAGACCCCATCCCAAACATGATGATTTGGAGGAGGGGTACAATAAGTATTTTCAGGTCGAAAGAACCCCAGCTCTGAAAGATGGAAGGGTAAAACATGGCTGCCGATACGGATGAAAATATCCACAATGCAAAGGCAAATCCCTTAATCTGTCTTACACCAGGAGCACTTAAAGCCAGGAGCACAAAGAAGGCTATGACGAAAGGTCCAGTAAGTGAAGTGAGATCAGAAAAATAAGTTATTATAGCCAGAAGAAGACTCACAAGGGCGAGCCACATAAACATTTTAAGCTTCATTTGGGTTGGGTTAGTTTATTTGAACTTATCAAGATTAGCCAAAAAGATCACTTTAATCAATATTTCTTAAATTTTTTGCACTAGGTACATTTGCAAGCAAACTCCAATTTGCATTAGAGGGTTACCACCTTTTTCTTTTCCTGAGACTCATAGATGGCACAAATGATTTCAACGGCTTTGCGGGACTCAGTACCGTCTATATCAAATGGTTGATTGCTTTCGATGGCTTCCAAAAATGAGACAATGTTTTTCCTATGGTTATGATGAGTCATCGCTGCAGGGTCTGCTACGCCGCCACCTTCCTGGGTTTCACCATATTTTTTGAGAATTTCGGCATCTCCAGGTTTGGAGGTTTTGAAGTCCCAGACAGTGATACTGTCCTCTACCAAATGAATGGTACCTTCACTTCCCGTGATTTCCAACTTCCTGAATTGTCCGGGGAAGGAGGCCGTGGTACCATAGATATGACCAAGCGCACCATTTTTAAACTTTACTATGGCTACACCTGTATCTTCCGCTTCAATGTCATGATGCAGGTGATCGGTGAATGCACACAAAGAGGTGACAGGCCCCATAATATGTTGAAGCAGGTCGATCATGTGGATGGATTGGTTCATCAGTGCGCCACCCCCATCGAGTTTCTTGGTACCCTTCCAGCTTCCCGCATAATACTTTTCATCGCGCCACCAGGGAACGAAAATACCAGCGAATGTGATGTGTCCCAATCTTCCTTCGCTGAGAGCCTGCTTGATCTCCTGTATTACCGGGGTGAACCGATAATTGAAAATGCCCCCTAGAAAAGTTCCGGATTTTTTGTGCGCTGCGATCATCTGATCTACCCTTTCTGGTGTGATCTCGATGGGCTTTTCACATAACACATGAATTCCTTTTTGCGCAGCCAAAACTGTTGGCTCCAGATGAAGTCCACTGGGTGTGGCAATGGTTACTATATTGATTCCGGGCTCATTGAGGAGGTTTTCATACCCGGTAAATGATTTGGTCCCATATTTTTCTGCCAGGATTTTAGCTTTTCCCGATCCACCATCACAAAAACCAATGATTTCAGTATTAGGGATTTCATTGATTGCTCGTGCGTGAAAATCAGCGATCATTCCTGACCCTACAATTCCAAATTTCCATTTAGCCATAGTTGTTTATTTGTTTGTTTAATGTTTCCAGTCTTTTACACCCGCCCTGATCTCGATATCCAGCCTGTTGGCCCTTGGAGGGATCGGGCACGAATACCTTTCATTATATGCGCAATATGGGTTGTAAGCCTTATTAAAATCAAGTATGATAAAGTCTTCTTGAGGAACTTTAAGGTCCAGGTATCTCCCACCTCCATAGGTCTCGATGCCATTGGTAAGATCTGTAAATGGAAGGAAAAGGTAGTCTTCCATGGTGTCTACACTCAGAAGTGTCTGACTTTGATATAAAGGCAGTGTGAATTCTTTTCCATTCAAGGTGAACACAGCTTCTCCATACTTCACATAGATGGGTAGCCGATCGGTAGTCGTTGGCATATTGAATGGCAATTCATTGGGTGTCCTGATGAACCTCGCCTTTACCCTGTAGGTGGAGTCAATCGGATAATATTCCAATCCGTCGAATCGCTTAAGTTCCTTTTTGTCAAGCGGAGAACCCTCTTCATCGCTCAGCTGCGCATCCATCTCCTTTTGCCAGTCCAGTATCTCTGCTTTATATGGATCGGTCTGGGTGCATACCGTTCCACAGTAGAAAAAGGATACAAAAATCAGCATTAGGGCTTTCATTACACGCTAAGTTACAATTTTGATCGTTTTTGAAAGCTTAAGCATAGATTTGTATAAATTCAAACCAAAAATTCCAGGTCAATGAGGTTGATTTACGCTGTATGTTTGTCTATGCTGATTGGGTATCATGCGGATGCCCAGAAGGGTATACATTTCGAGGAAATGGAGTGGTCTGAGGTATTGGCCAAAGCGAAAACCGAAAAAAAGTTGATCTTTCTGAATGGGATGACCCATTGGAGCCAGCCATGCAAGTTGATGGAGGAGTACACTTTTTCAGATGCAGAGGTGGGTGCTTATTACAATAGCAATTTTATCAATCTAAATATTGACATGGAGGCTTTTCCGGGCTCTGAGCTGGCGGAACGATACCAGATTTATTTATACCCATCACTACTTTTTATCGACGGGGATGGAGCGGTGGTTCATAGAGGATGTGGAGCGATGGAATCTGCAGCTATGATTGAATTGGGAGAGCAAGCTCTTGACCCGGAAAATCGATTGGCCGGGCTGCAGAAAAAATACGACGAGGGCAATCGGGATCCGGAATTCCTTGCCAGCATGTCAACAACACTCAGCGAGGCTTGCCTGGATCAGTCTGCCTGGGTGGATCATTTTTTCAGTGAGTTGGATCAGAAAGCATGGACTTCAAGAGCAGCCTGGATCATGATCAGCCTCAACGTACAGGACCCATATAGCCCGTATTTTCAATACCTGATGAAATATAAGGATCTCTATATAATGAACTTTGGAAAGGATACCGTAGATCAGAAAATCTATGATGTATTGCTGGGGCAGTTCACACAGATCTATGAAGGAGAGGATATCAAGCTTTTTGCTATCCAGGCACTTAGAAGCATCATTCAGCCTTTGGAATTTGGTCAGAAAGACGAGTTGGAAGCGATGGTCAATCTCCAGTATGCTGAGGAAAAGGAAGACTGGGATTTGTACTGTGAAAGTGCCATCAAAGTGGTGGCTCAGCAAGAGGTGGATGATCCATTTCAGCTCAATGAATTTGCCTGGAAGATTTACGTTTTCTCTGAGGATGAGGAACAATTGAAAACGGCAAAAAAGTGGTTGGATCCCCTGGTTAAACAATATGATGATCCTTCATTGATCGATACCTATGCCTCGCTGATTTATAAGCTGAGGGACCCGAAGACAGCGATCAAATGGGAGAAAAAAGCGATCCGCCTGGCAGAGATGGCTGAAGATGAGGATCTGCTGCATTACCAGCTACAGCTGGAGAGATTTGAGAGTGGACAGTAATTCTATGGGATTGCCAAGCTACCTACTTACGTCCTAAAGAAACGTCATTCTGAATGAAGCGAAGCGAAATGAAGAATCTCACGATCGGGAGGAAAATCGAAATCGTTTCTCTTATCTTTCATGAGATTCTTCACTCCAATGAATTCTTGACTTTTTGATCAGATTACTCCTGAGGTGATGGATTTTTTGTTTATCATGATACATCTATTCCGTTCAGAAAAAAATGTCGATTAGTTTATTGTCAAAATCCACTACTCAAGAATAATTCTTTCTTTCTTCGGATACTTCACCTCGTAACGCATCTCTAAAGTTTTCTGCTCGCCGGGCTGGATGGTCAGATTCCAGGTGATCTCACCGGTGGTCTTGTTTAGTTTACCACCACTGATCTCCTCAGGAGTAACAGAAATGTCGTCTCGTGTGGAAACTGGAATCTGGTCATGTAAGGTCAGATTGATGGCAGAAGACTTCGGGTTTCTGATCGAAAGCTTAAACCCACGACTTTCCACCTTGTTGGATCCGATGAAGCTGGACTTGGTATACAAGTCGATCTTGGTCCGCTCAATGGCAATGCCCGGATCTCTACCCAGGGAGATCTCCAATGTATCCGAAACTGAGTAAGTATCTAAGAACGACTTACCAACATAGGTGCCCTCAAGGAAAAGGTTGGCCTGGCCTGGTAGCAGGCTGTATTTCTCCCAATCAATGATTTTGGCAAGTAAAAAGGCTTCATTGTCCAGCTTAGGTACAGCATAGTACTCATAGATGGAGTTGATATCATACTGCTCGAGGCTTACAGTAAGCTGATCGCCATTGGAATCAATAGAATACTTTTCCTTCACCTCGATTTCCACGGTGGTCTGGTTTTGGGAGATAGTGACGGTTGGCGTAGCTGAATCACTTAGCTCCAGATCATAAGAAATAGCTTCTTCAAGCATCACAGGCTCACTGGCAGATCGGGATGCTGCACCCATTGACTTTGTGTATGGCACCGGTCTTGGCTCGGGCTGGTAGAAGTTCAGGTACCAGGTGTACAGCTCAGGTGCGATACCGCTTTTGTTAGGATTGCCATTGCTGAGTACAAGCTTCACATTTTTCCAATCCTCACGGGTATTCTGATATACTTCTGCTTTGTATTCCAGCTGAATAGGTGAGGAGATGTCTTTCACACGGATGTCGTATTTTGGGAACCAACCGGCATTTTGAGTAAAATAGCTTACTTCAAGTTCTGCCCTGGTTCCGCTTTTGGATTCTACATTGACAACAATCTCACCGGAAGGTAATTCATTTCCACGGTTGATCTGATTGATCTGGTTTTGGATTTTGGTTCTTTCCTTCTTCAAATCCTCTATTTTGATCTTTGAATTGATCTTGCGCTCTTCCACACTCATCAACTCTTCCACATAATAGTCAACGATTTTGGTCAGTTGATCATAAGAGATCCCCGAATCCGTACCACCCAGCTTTTGGTTTTCTTCCAGGAGCTTCTTCTTGGCATCCATCACAGCCACAAATGAAGTTTCTGTATCGATCTCTTTGGTAAGCCTGTTCACAATTTTTTGAAGACTGTCCACCTTCTCATTTTTGGTTTGTTCAGCGAGATAATCCAATCTGTGGTTTACGGATAAGATTGTAAAATCACCTTTCCCATTAACCTGGATGCTGTTTTGATCGATAAAGGGCGATAAGGATTTGATTACCAGCACACTTCTACCGGCAGTAAGTGTTGTCTTGCCTGTTCTGGTGAGCTGTGCACCCTGACTAAAAACTTTTGCTTCCTGTATCGAGGTGTTGAGGGTTATTTCTCCGGGCTTCTGAGCCGTGGCTGAAAACCCGATGACCAATGCTATGATTAATATATACTTATTCATTTTTTAGTTGTGTTTTCTCTTTGAGATGCACATCAGTCAGGATTCCATAAAAAAAACTCACATTTTATTTGAGGTAATGCAACTGGGTGACTCCCGTCTTATAAATGGTGTGATTTTTTAGCTTGAATTTTTGCTCGTGTTTGACCTTCGAGAACATCGGGATACCTTCACCAATGGTGATCGGCATCACAGAGATGATCATCTCATCAAGCAAGTCCTCTGCAATCATGATGGAATTGATTTTCCCACCACCAATCAGCCAAATGTCTTTTCCGGGTTGCGCTTTCAAATCTTTTACAAACTGACCAATGTTTTCACCGACAAATGTGACAGTTTCCATGGCCGGATAGTTGGAACGGGTGAAAACATAATTTTTTTTATCGCCATAAGGCCATGGAATGCCAAAACCCAATACTTCTTTATAGGTATCCCCACCCATGATTGTGGTGTCGATGGTGTCTATAAACTTTTTGTATCCAAAATCTTCTCCCTCGATCATGAAGTCAGGGTATTCCAGCCAGTCTACCTTGCCATTAGGACGTGCTATGTATCCATCAATACTTGTAGCAATGTACAGGACTAATTTTCTCATTGGGTTGCTAGTTCGTAGAGTTTATTCACTGAGTTCCAGTTCCTGGTCGTGGCCTTCACCCGGAGTTTTTGCTCAAAAAAGTTGTTGTTCATCTTCGCTTTCCCATACCCATCCGGGGAATAGAAGTACAACAAATCACCTTTTATAATGTATTCTTCAGGTGCATACTGCTGTGGTTCAATTTTTTGGATGTGTATGAGGTCGGGTTCCTCTTCCAGGAATGTGACATAACAACGTTTTTCTTCCTTTCCCTGTTGCAAAAAATCGTTGTTTGTCAAAACCTTTTTGAAATAATCAGCGGTTCTGACGATACATGGAACATCAAAGGTGAAGTCTTTTTTGATCTGGCCCTCAATCTTCTGTGCCAGCAACTTTAAATCCGTCTCCTTAGCATGGAATAGAATGTTGCCACTTTGGACGTAAGTGGCTACATCTTCCAGTCCTAGTTGGGTCATCGACTCCCTAAGGTCAGCCATCTTGATGAGCTTCTGGCCGCTTACATTGATGCCACGAAGCATGGCAATATATTTCGACATGTTATTTGGTTAAAGTAGTGATCGGAGTTAGCTGCAGGTTATAGAATTCTACTTCCGATCCTTCTGCCTGAAGGGCTATTTGACCTTTGGATGCGGTGCAGCTATAACCAAAATTGACCAGGTCGCCATTCACCCAGACTTTGACAGAATCTCCCACACACTCCACCATCATGTCATTCCATTCTCCCAGGGGTTTTTCTGAGCCATCCGTAAGATTGAGGATCCGTCGCTTCATCCCTTCAGTGATTCCCCATTCTTCTTTGGGGCCCCGTCTCTCCTCCATATCGGGAACGGTAATGTCTTCAACGATACACCAAAAGTCGCCAGCGTTCTCATGCATCATCTGGACCTCCATAGATTTCGGGAACATGTCATAAAGTGCTCTGGGTGTAGAGGCATGTACCAGCACACCGCAATTGCCCGGTTCGCCAACAAAACGATACTGATAGGTTAGACGGTAATTGCTGAATACAGAATCCGTGATCAAATGTCCTCTTGGCTCACCGAGGCTAACCAGGACACTGTCGCGGATGATGAATGGGAAGGGTAAAGTGTCAGTTTCATCTAAAGCTGGTACGTCCGCATGCCATCCGGTAAGGTCTTTGCCGTTGAATAGAGCTATGGCACCGGAGTTTGAATCAGCAGATTGCTTTTGGTTTTCTTTTTTTGGAGTACATTGTGTAATCGCCAATAAAAAAAAAAGTAGGATTGAGTTTTTCATGATTAGATTAGGTTTGAGTCAAAATTAAGGAATCACCTTAAGATTTGTACCCACCCGTTGCAGACGTCCCCATCGCTTAAACTGATAGAATAATAATAGGTGTCATTTGCGAGATCATTTCCCTCCCAATTGTTTTGATAATTGTCTTGCTCATAAAGTGACTTTCCGTTGCGATCAAAAACTTTTAGATCCATTGAAAGGTCTGAATTTATCATAAATGTGTCGTTGATGCCGTCGTTGTTGGGAGTGAAGACATTAGGCACAAAGATCTCCTCGAATGAAAGTTCAATGGTTTTGTCAACCACACACAAGGTGTCAATGGTGAGGCTCACTTTGTATGTGCCCGCAGACTCATATTGATAGCTAAATTGATTTTGTGAGCTAAAGTTGCCATCACCGAGGTCCCATTGATAAGATGCGTCGGTTTCCGTGTTGTTTGTAAACAAGTATTCCGGTAGACCATTGCAGCTCTTAGTCCTGATGATCTCGAAATCTTCGATGGTCTCATTGACAACGTGAACGGTCATCTCTTCCTCAAAATCACATCCATTGGGAGTAATGATGGATACTTTATAGGTGGTAGTCGTGTCCGGGAAAGCGGTGGGATTTCCAATGTTTGGATTGCTGAGTCCGGTGGTAGGTTCCCATTGATAAGAGACTCCTCCAAATGCCTGGATGATCTTCTGAGCTCCACGACAGATCGTAATATCCTCCATGATGGAAGTCTGGTCATTATGCGCAAAGACATATCCACTGGTTTGATCAACCGTCTGGCAGGTGTTTTTATCAGTCACTGTAAGTGTTACTTCATAAGTTCCTGTTTCTGTAAAAGTGTAATTGAAACTCTCCTGGTCACGGGTTTCTCCATTCACTGTCCAGAGGTATTCTTCCCCTCCAATGCTCGTATTGGTAAAACGGACGGTGAATGGGATACAGTCACTGTTGTAGCCGATTTCGGTACTGTCCTCTTTGCTGGTAATAAACCGAGCCTTTAATGAGGCCAGATCAAATTTGAAGGCGGCATTGTTGCACCGTTCGTCTCCGAAAATGTTTACTCCACGGTTTACCGTTGACCAGGCATTGGGGGTGGTAGGGAAGTCGTCCGTAGATCCATTGCATGAGCAGACTGACTGATAGATAATACCTCTTTTGTCAAAACGACTGGTGCCACCATCTACATGATCACCCTCAGGTCCTGAGGATCCGTAATAGGTGGCATATAAAAGCTCAGAACCGTCTGCAGAAAGAACCATCAGGTAAAAATCCGAACCATCAGTGGTAGGAAACAACGCATTGTCTGTGATGGGCATTCCATAAGTATAGCTATTCCGGTATGGACCAAAGTTATTGGTCACACCACCCCATCCACTCAAAAAGAGGTTACCGCATTCATTGGCCAGGAAGGCCGTGGGAGAGATGTTTGGCACGAGATTACCGGCACCAAAAACAGTAGAAAATAAAGTAGAGTCCAGATTTCGGGTCAACTTATGGATAAACTGACTACTGTTGGGATTGTTGTAAATACCCGGTGTGACAGGGTAATTGCCAGTGGTTTGTCCAAGGGCAAAAATAGATTGTGTTTCGTCGATGTCAATAAAGTATGTCTGATCGTAGCTATTGGTCCCAAGAAAGGTACTTTGAAGGATGCTATCCCCGGCAAGGTCGAGTCGTGTGATGAAGCCATCGGTATCGCCATTGTGATCAGCCTGCAATGCGCCTAATGAGGTAGGGTAGTCAGTGCTTCGGGTTCCTCCAGCCACGTACACTGTTCCTGCGGTATCTAATTTGATGGAATAGGCTGCATCTTCGTTTACACCACCCAGAAAGGAGCTCCACCTAAGTGCTGTAAGATCAGCGTTTAGTGAAAAAACGACCGCGTCACTGATTCCACCAGCGTACGTATTTTGAACCATGCTATTGACAGGAAAATCTGTTGACTCTGTGCTGGAAGCGACGAATACATTGTCATCCTTATCCACAATTACATCTCCTCGCATGTAATCACCATAATTGCGGATCAGGCCATTGATAAGGGTTGCCTGATCAAGAAGCTTAAGAATGCCGTCATTTTCTGATCCGCCCACAAAAGTAGATGCGATCAGATCGCCAGTGGGTCCCAGCTTTGTCAATACAATATCTGATCCCTGATTATAATCAAAAAAAATAGCGAATGGATCACCTCCATTGAATGTGGTGTCGTATGCATTATCGCTCACCGGATAGTTTGGTGATCCGGTTGTTCCCAGTATGACGAGTTCATTGTTGTTGTTGACAATCAGGCTGTGAGGGGTGTCTTCCGAGGAACCTCCAATAAATGTGGCATATTCCAACTGACTCCCCGTGGAATCATATTTCAGGATGGCGATATCGGTGCTTCCTGAAAACGATGTCCCGTTCGTGTCTGGAAAGTTGTTGCCAAACACGATGCCTCCACTATAAAGGCTTCCTTCATCATCAAAGCATGCTGTGTAGCCAAAATTATCCGAAACTGATCCCGAAAAGGTGGAGAAAATGAGCTCAGGGTCAATTACTACGGGCAGGGATGGGTGATAAGTTCCTAGCTCAAAGCTTACCTCGTTGTTGATGAGCTGATACCCTGATTCTACAGGAATTTTTTGTCCGTTTTGTATCTGGTAGGTTACTGGTCTGTTTTCTGTAATGGTGCTGATCCTGGATTGCGCGGTGATGCAGCCATCCTCAAAATTCAGGTTTACATTCCCATCATAGCGGTACCGGATACAGGAGGGGTCGGCACCGGGTTGGATGATCAGGTCGTATTTGAGCGTGCCCTTGTCGTAGTAATAGATGAGGTCAATACCATCATATAGATCGTGATAGGTCACAGAGGCGTAAGCTTTGTTGCCAGACTTCCATCGGGAACGGTCTTTTCCGAGGTAGAAATTATAGGTTTCTACAGATGGGCCTTCAAAAGAAACCTTTGGTGAAGAGTTCGCGCCAAGAAATTGAATTGCGACCGATTCCGAAACCACCTCCTGATCCAGCCTCCCTGATTTTATTTGATGCTGATGGACAAGTGATTGTCTATTGGAGATTTGGTGAATGAATTTGTTTCCGTGTAATTCCAGGTGACCCCCAGGAATGGCAGTTTTGAATCTAATAGATGGATCCCATTGTCCTTTGTTTTCGATAAATACCCGATTTCCAAATTGAGCAAATAGCGATAGGGGTGACAGCACACATAGCAAGAGTATTGTTTTTAAAGTCAATGCCTTTCCGGATTTACTGCAAAACGCTATCTTTTTAATTACTCAAAGATCTTGAACCACTTTACGGCATTGTGATAAAAGATTTTATCTACTACCTCTTTGGGTAGCTTCAGCCCTTTAAATTCCTGAGCAATCAGGTCACTGGTCATGGATTCATCGGTCACAAAAAACCTCCAGTCACGCTTCCAGACGCTAGTGTTTGTTTCATGCACTTCTTCTTCTGTTTTAGACCCATTGTCGGCCAGATCCGTTGCATAGATGATCCTGTCCTGGTATTTGATGAAGAAGTCCCTTACTTTTTCATGGTCATTGGCAGTCTGGTAGAAGATCTGTCCCATACGTGCTGCCAGGTCAACAGACATCCCGGGGAATTTGTCCAGTCTCATGGCCAGTTCATCCACATCATATTCCAGACTCGCTACATGCGCCCCGATGAATCTTAGGTTCGGGTTTTTGATCAATCGGTTATCCCTCGCTGTCATCTGGTCTGCATGGGAGGGCATATCCGGATGCTTGTACATGTGATATTCCGGGTGTCGGCTGAAATACCCGCTGTCATTTTTAGTTGTCATCTTATCCAGTGGCAGCCAGCAATTTAATGGTTCACCCAGGTGTCCGATCACTGGAATGTCTTTCTCCTCGAGCATGTTGAATATCGGGTCAAACCCAGGGTCATCCAGCATCACGAGGTCGCCCTCCTGGTTTCTGTATACCATTCCAATATTTTTCCAGAATTTGATTCCGATGGCCCCCTCAGCAAAGCTTTTATCCATCCAGCTAAGGCTCTTATCAAGCCATTGATCATCGTCCCATCCTTCCATGGATATGGATGTGGCAAACTGAACAGTTCCAGGGTGGTTGTCCATCTGATACTTGCTGAAAGCATACCTTTCTTCCACCCATTCCCAGGTGTTTCTTGAATCAACTACAATTGTGAGCAGTTGGAAGTTATTTACTTTGGCTGATTTGACAAAATAGTCATTTTCAGTCATGATATGGACATGCGTATCAATCTTTTTGGCATCCTTGAAATCTTTAACGGTGTAGTAGGTTTCCTTTTTTTCAGTGGATGGCGAGCAGGATGTACACCATAAAGCGATAAAAAATAGGATGTGGAGCAGCAGATTTTGAATTTTCATAGGAGCACGGTATATCACTAATTTAACATGAGTTTGATATAAGTGCCCAATAAATGTAAAATCAATTCATCAATCCAATTGCCAAACTCAGTTGGGTAGATCTGAGGTCAAGGATTAAGCTTCCTGAATTATAGTTTAAGCTCCATCCAGAGATCACAGCGTTTGTACTTGGTATTAGGGTCTGGCTCAATGATCCGGAATCCGGCTTTTTGGTATAAACTGATGGCAGGCAGCAGTTTTGAACTCGTTTCAAGAACAATTTTGTTCACCCCCAGCTTTTGGGCATAGTCAATGGCACTTTGAATCAGCCCTTTGCCGATTTTTAATCCCTTATAGGCTGACAAGACCCCCATTTTCACCAGCTCAAAAGTATCAGGCTCCTTCAGGATCAACGCCACTGTGCCCACCGCCTTCCCTTCCACCACAGCAAAAAAGACCTGTCCTCCCTTGTCAATCACTTCACCGACAGGGTTTTCCAGTACCACTTTATCCTGAGGTTCAATATCAAAATAATCGGCTAACCACTGGTAGTTGATGCTGGCAAAGTCCGAAACGTATTTCTCTTCAAACACAATATAGGACACATCGCTTTTCAGGGAGCTTGCTTCATTCATTATCCGTAAAATGTTTGATTTGTTTTTCCTGTTCAAATTTCTTTTTATTGAAAATGTCAGATTGATTTTTGGGGATCGAAAGACTTTGCCAGGCATTGCCCCTGATCATTTTGCCGATCACCACAATTTGTCCGACATGGTAGGCATAATGCGCCAGTTGCCGCTGTATGGCCTCTGTGACACTATGTCCTTCATTTCGAATATAGACAGTCTTTTCCAGGTCTGTTTCGGTTAAATCTTTCAATACATTTTGCAATTGCTCCCAGCCTTCATTCCATTTGGCAATGATCTCAGATTTGTTGAGAAGGTCATCCTCAAATTCACTGTCGCGATTTCGCCATGGTTTCTCACCGTCCTCAGTCAAAAAGTTAGTGAATCTTGAATGGATATTTCCAACAACGTGTCGCACAAGGACTGCAATGCTGTTTCCATCTTTGCCCGGAGTCCAATGCAGGTCATCTTCTTCAAGCTGCTGAATGGTTCTGTTTCCCAGTGACTGATAGTATTGAGTGAGTTTTAATGTGCTGTTCAGAAAGTTATTTGACATATTTATTCCTTAGAATAGCCTGGCTAATTATACGGAATAATTTGAAAACCGAATACCAAAAATGATGTATATTTAATATGAATTAATTTCATACCCGCACTAATTAATTCAAAAGAGAGGGAGCCCCTTCGCAGGGACTCCCTCAACTTTTAGAACGGCGGTGTTTCTTTTATTGATGAATAGCCAACAACGGTATTTTAATTTTCATTGCTACCTTTCTAGTTTCACTGGCCTTAAATAAACGTTCCATAAATTTGTGATGACGAGGAAACATAACCAGCAGGTCTATCCCATGGCTGTCGATGTATTCAAAGATTCCATGGGTAGCTTTTTCATCCACTACCTGATGGTAGCTTAATTTATGCCCTGCAAAGTAGGTCTCCAGCAAGGTTTTACTTTTGCTGTGTTTAAAATCCATCCTTTCATCTTCATGCCCGATATTAAAAATCTGCACTTCAGATCCGAAGGTATCCGCCAGCTTTTTTATAAGGTTAAAACTGCTGGGTTCAATCATGTGGAAGTCTGCAGAGATACCAATTTTTAGTGCGTCGAAACTGGAGACATTCTCAGGGATGACCAGCACAGGGACTTTCGCAAAGTCTATCACGGTGGTGGTAATCCCACCAATCAATTTTTCCAATATATCATGGGTGCCTTTCGTTCCCATTACTACCAAATCCATCTCCTTGCCCTCGATCTCGGTGTATATCGCATCGGTCACCACAGAGTGATATTGTTTTGTGGAATATGTTATGTTTTTCAGATCTGGGAATTCTGATTCCAATTCTTCAAACGGATCATCATAATTTTCATAGGTATCAGCGACAGGTTGTACCATCGCGTCTCCCACTCCTACTGTAGCAGAAGGCAGAAAAGTTGAATGCATTATTCTTAATTGACTTTTCCATTTTTCAGCCAGCTGTATGGCCACCTTCAGCGCGTTTTTTGAGCACCTGGAAAAATCCATAGGGACGAGGATGTTATTTACTTCCATGACTTTGTGCTTTTTTAATGTATTTACAAATTAGAAAAGTATTGTGTTCTGTAAAATGATTTTTGTTTGTCTCTATATATGACAAGCGTCATTAGCTGATTGTTCATTCAGCCAATAAATGTTCAAACCATATATTTGCACTATAATCCACTCCTTTTCTATGTATAACAACAAAAAGGTGGTAGTTGTACTACCTGCTTACAATGCTTCAAAAACCCTGGAAAAAACCTACAATGAGATCCCTTTTGATATCGTGGATGAAGTAGTACTTGTAGACGATGCCAGCAAGGATGATACCTCCAAAAAAGCAGAAGAACTGGGGATCAAACATATTATTACACATGAAGAAAACAGGGGTTATGGTGGAAATCAAAAATCCTGCTATGATAAGGCACTGAGTCTGGGGGCTGATATCGTGATCATGTTGCATCCGGATTATCAATATACTCCCAAGCTGATCTATGCCATGACAACAATCATTGGTAATGAGCTATATGAAGTGGTTTTTGGATCAAGAATCCTGGGTATGGGCGCGCTCAAGGGAGGCATGCCACTCTACAAATATGTGGCTAACCGTTTCCTTACGTTTTTTCAAAATCAGCTTAGCCGTCAAAAACTCTCCGAATATCATACGGGGTACAGGGCCTACTCAGGCAAAGTATTAAAAGACATTGCTTATGCCAGAAATTCGGATGATTTTATTTTTGACAACCAGGTAATAGCCCAAATTTTTGCCAAAGGCTATTCTATTGCAGAAGTTACATGCCCCACCAAATACTTCGAGGAGGCATCATCCATCAACCTTAAACGAAGCATCAAATACGGAATTGGCGTAATGGGAGTCTCTATGCGGTATTTTCTACACCGACTTGGGTTTACATGGAAGTTGCTCACTTGAGACAATGAATTATTTAGATCGGCCGTTTCAAGATGATTTTCCATTTCCTCAGGTTTTTATCCTGATCCTGGGAGCTCTCTTTTTTATTCCTTTGTTAGGCAATGTCCACCTGTTTGATTGGGATGAGATCAATTTTGCGGAATCAGCCCGCGAGATGATTGTGACGGGGAATTATACCAGTGTACAAATAAATTTTGTGCCCTTTTGGGAAAAGCCACCCTTGTTTTTTTGGTTGCAGGCATCGTCCATGCACGTTTTCGGCATCAACGAATTTGCTGCCCGGTTCCCTAATGCGGTTTGTGGTATCGTGACATTACTGGTGATTTATCAGATAGGTAAGGATCTCTATAATCACCAATTTGGGATGCTCTGGTCTATCCTTTATTTAGGAGCGTTGTTACCCCATCTTTACTTCAAGTCAGGAATCATTGACCCCCTTTTCAACCTGTTTATTTTCCTGAGTATCTGGAATCTCATCAAAGTGATAGCGCAGGACGAGCATAAAAACAGGTATGCCATTTTATCGGGGCTATTTGTTGGGCTCGCTATCCTCACTAAAGGACCTGTTGGCTTACTGATCGTCCTTTTGACGTTTTTGGTTTATTGGATCAGCGTGAGGCTAAGAAGAGTGGCAGGGTGGCAACAGGTATTACTCATGGCTCTAAGTGCATTTTTAGTTTCCAGCCTATGGTTTGGCCCGGAAACGATAAAAAATGGTCCCTGGTTTATCTCCGAATTCATCGAGTATCAGATCAGGCTGCTGAGTACTTCAGATGCCGGTCATCGTCAACCCCTCTATTATCATTTTGTGGTTGTTCTGATAGGTTGCTTTCCCTTTTCCGTCTTTGCTATCAGAAAACTCATAACCAGGAAAAAAGCTTCATCACCATTACAGGCAGACAGATGGATGCGATATCTGTTTTGGGTGGTGATGATCTTGTTCACTATTGTAAAGACGAAAATCGTTCATTACTCATCGATGGCTTATCTGCCTCTGTCTTTTTTGGCAACTTTATACATTTCTGAATGTATCAGCCACAAGGTAAAGCCAGACAAATGGATTTTATATTTCAACCTGGTGGTTGGGGTACTGTTGAGCCTGATGATTATTGGGTTGGCTGTTTTACTTATCCGTAAAGACTGGCTCACTACCCTCATCACACATCCGAGTCTGAGTGTGGATGTGCCCATGATTGGATTTGAATATTTGATCGGGCTATTTTATCTGGTGATGACCATACTCGTTTTTATCCTAATCATCAGGAATAACTTGATCCAACGCGGACTTGTTCTGCATGCCATAGCACTCGGCATAACCCTTTTCTTAAGCGCAGTCTTTGTGGTTCCCAAGGTGGAAGCTTATTCGCAGCGTCCTGCCATTAGCTTTTATCAATCACTCGTGGGAAAGGATGTATACGTTTATCCGCTTTTCAAAACCTACGCACATTACTTCTATGCCAGTATTTCACCGGATCAAAGTACTGCGACCCATGAACGGGAGTGGTTTCTGAGCGGGGACATAGACAAGCCTGTTTACCTGATCGAATACACCCGTAGAGCAGACCAAATACAGGCCCTAACCGAATGGGAGCTATTGTATCGTGAGGGCGACTTTTCTTTTTTCAGACGAGATCCCTAGAATACTATTTAGCCCATTTAATGGTCACTCCTCCAAAGTAATTCCTCGGTGTACCCGGATAGTAATATCGTCCGAAAGCGTTATTGATTTGGAGCATGGAGGCATATTTGGCATCGAAGATGTTGTTGATGCCTGCATGCAGGTCAATTTGGAAGGGGCTCAAATTGAGTAAATAACCAAATTTCATTCGACCTACGAAATAGCTATCTGCATATAGTGTGTTTCCATCGTCAATGGGTATATCTCCGGTGTATTGTCCGGTGATATTTCCATATAGTCCTTTTTTAGAGATCAGCTCGATGCCTGTGTTTACAGTTTCCTTGGGTGTGCCAGTAAGCTCGTTGCCACTGTAGTCATTGTCATCGTCCAAAAACTCAAGGAATTCATATTTCATGAATGCCCCGGTGATAAAATAGTTCATCTGAACGTTGGAATTCAGGTCATGAGTATAGTTCAGTGAAAGCTCAAGGCCAAGATGCCTTGTCTTGCCAGCGTTAATACCAGTGATGGCACCACTGAGATTCGTTCTGCTGACTATCAGGTCTTTGATGAGCATGTAATAGGCACTGACATCGTATTGCAATTTCCCATCCAGCATATATCCCCGGGTGCCCACTTCATAGTTCCATCCCATCTCCGGCTGGATATCCGGGTTGATAGCGCCGTCGGGGAGGAGCGTTTCTTCCAGGTTGGGAGGGGAAAACCCATGGCTGATGTTTCCATAGTAATGACGGTTGCTCTGCGCATGATAGACCAGTCCTAAACGGGGAGACAAAACAGGGTCGAACTGGTAATTCCCACTGTTTTCTATGCTGTCTCGCACATATAGATCTTTGAGCTGATATTTGGTCTTGTTGAAGTTTGCACCTGTCTCGATGGAGAACCTGGAAGACAAATCAAAGTTAGCCTGGAGAAAAAGGTTGTAGTAATCCCTGTTTTCAACAAAATCACTTTGATCCAATCCCAGGATATATCCGGAATTTTGCTGATAAAGGTTTTCGTAGATCTGCTGCTTGTAGGTATCCCGGAAATATTCCATGCCACCACTTACAGACCAGGGTAGCGTGCCCTGGCTCTTATATCGGAGGATGTTCCTAAAACCAGTCCCGATAGTATTTTCCTTTAAGATACCCAGGGGTCTTGGCCGTGGTTCGAACGCATCCCTGTAACTCACAAATACAGAGCTGGTATTGCTAAATCCGGTTTTGCTTCCCGTGGTATAACTCAGTCCCAACAGCACTTTGTCATATTGCTCAAAACCTTGGGCTCCTGCCCAGTTTGGGGCGGCGGCTGAGGGAATGCTATCGTAGTAAGCCTGGTTGATAGAACTTGGAATAAACCCTTTTAGGTAGATATAGTTACCAACAATACTCAGGTGGCTAGATTTACCGGTATTTACCCTTCCCACAAGACCGATCGATTCGCGCTCAAACTGGTTATTATCACGATATCCATCACTGAGCATCTTGCTATGAGCAATGCTGAAGTTGCTGTGGTTGCCCCCAAAAGAGACCTTGTTTACCCATCGATTTAGTCCATAACTTCCTACGATAAGACCAGATTGTAAGGTGGTCTTTTGATAAGGGGCAATGGTGGGCTTTAGGTTGATCACTCCACCCAGTCCGGCACCATAGATGCTTGAATTTGGTCCCTTGATCACTTCCACTCTTTCTATCAGGGCCAGGTCGATATCTTCCAGTGTGGTCTCACCTACACCTGAGGTTAATGGGATCTGATCAAAATAGGCTCGAATCTTATCAGTACCAAAAGGTGTGCGTCCGCCAATACCCCGAATAGTGATCCGGTTGGTGTTTAATGACCCCGAATGCATATACACTCCCGGGATCCTGTTTAGCGCAGGAGTGATGATGGTTTGGTCATCACGCTCTAAGCCTTTCCTGGTGATGATTCCAATACTGGCTGAAGCATTCTTTAAGCTTTCATTTTGCTGTGAGGCTGATACGATCACTTCATGAAGCTGTGTAGGTGCTACCGATAATGGAATGATAATCTGTTCTTCATCGGTGTTGATTCTGACCACCTGAGAATAATACCCCAGGTGATTAATGGATATGTCTACAGGGAGGGTATCCACATCAATGCTAAACTGGCCTTCATTATCAGCCAGTGTAAACAGAGACCCGGAAGAAATAATGGAGGATTCCAATGGCTCCTGGTTGGCAGCATCAATAATCTTTCCCTTGATGGTATGTTGAGCGTTGAGGGAGAAAAGGCTAACTACCAGCAGTAGGGAGAAAAGGTTAATTTTTTTAGTCATAGTTAATTGGATACATCCATAGATGGACGAATGTTTTTAATTTTCAAGTACAAATCAAATCAAGACGCGTGAAAATATCACTGAAACTCGAAGAACTTACCCAATTCATTGCTTCAATTGTCGTATTAACATATTTAGACGTGGATATTTCATGGTGGTTGTGGCCAGTTGTATTTCTGGCACCTGATATAGGGATGCTGGGATATTTGGCTAATCCCAAAATAGGAGCCTGGACTTACAACATCCTACACTACAAAAGCGTGGCACTGATTGTACTGGCAATTGGGTTTTACCTGGGGTTTGAAGCTCTGACAGTGGCTGGTGTTGTATTGTTTGGACATGCAGCAATGGATAGAACATTAGGCTATGGTCTTAAATATCCTGATGATTTTAAGCATACGCACCTGGGAATGATGAGCTAGCTTTTGACCGAAGCCTTTCTATGTATTGTGAATATGAACTGTGAAAAACTGCCCATTTCTGACTTCACCTGAATACTTCCACCCAGTTCTTCTACAAGTTTCTTTACAGTGGCCAATCCAATACCATTGCCCTGCTTGCCAAAGCGATCCTCAGTCTTCATTACACTAAAGATCTCAAAGATCTTATCCAGGTGTTTATCCGGAATTCCCGGCCCATTATCTTTTACACTTATCTCATAAAAATCATCTGTCTGAGAGATTTCAACAACTACTTTAGGCAGGTCTTTATCATTATACTTGATGGCATTGGTGATAAGATTGATAAGGATTTGATCCAGCGCGGTTTTGTTCGTATGAATCTCTTGCAGGTCTGTTTCAAAAATCAATTCACTTTTGGTGTCAGCTGCCATCTCAGTGAGTCTTTTTTTAAGCTGCTCCAGATTTATTGTATCAGTATTTTTTCTAAGCACTTCAGAGGTTCGGCTGTATTCGAGCAATCCGTCCACAAGCTCTCTCAGTCGATCAGATGATCTTTTGAGCACTTGAATTACCTCTATACCATCGTCATCCAGTTTGTCCTCGTAATCGGCAATGAAAAGAGAGGCTAGCTGAGATATATTATTAAGCGGAGACTTGATATCATGGGCTGCGACCATTGCAAATCTCTCCAGACCTTTATTCTTACGGGCTATTAACTCGAGTGATGATTCAAGTCTGGATTTCACTAGTCTCAGTTCAAATAGATTCATTACCTGCCTGGACAAAGCATGCAAGGACTTTAACTGATCCCTGGTGAGATGCCTCGGCTTGTGGTCTATCACACAAAGTGTGCCCATAGGTAGACCCTCCTCGGAAGTGAGAGGGACACCAGCATAAAAGATCACATTGGGTTCATCGACCACCAAAGGATTGTCATGAAACCGAATATCTTTTCGGGCGTCTTCTACAATAAAGATCTCTTTGTTGTCATTGATAGCATGGGCACAGAACGCATATTCCTTTGGGGTTTCTTTTACAGCAAGTCCATGGTGAGATTTGAACCATTGTCGCCTGTCATCCAGCAATGAAACCAGTGAGATGGGAGTGCCACAAATCTGTGCAGCAATTGCTGTCAGGTTATCATAATCCTCTTCCGGCAGGGTGTCCAGGATAGAATAGCTATCAAGCTTTTCAAGACGTGACTGTTCTGATTGGTGATCCAGGGGTTGTTTCATGTTTCTGACCTTGCTCTTGTGGGGAATATGGTGTTTAAAATTTCATTTAATTTGATGATCGGTATTCACTGATTTCAAACAAGTGTCCATCTGGATCACGAAAAAAACACCTTGTTTCCAGTCCCCGGGAAACCGGTGGTGTTATAAACTTTGCACCCTTTCGCTTCAAAACTTTGTAAGCTTCCTGGCAATCTATCACACGAATGGTAAAGGAGTGGCTTATTGAATTGATATTTTGAGGTGTCTCAAAATGTACATCGGGTTTATCTTCGGTTGGTCCTCCGGGGGTCACCAGCAGCACCCAATTATTCAGGAAGCTCAATACCACTGAGTCTCCACCATATTCTCTAAAGACATTGGCTCCAAGAACACTGGTGTAAAAGTCTTTGGATCGTTGAATGTCGCTGACGACCAAAATGGTGGTCAGAGCAGACTCTGAGAAGAAGTCTTTATCAGCCATCTAAGTAAATCTAAAACTTTGGCTTTGCAATTCCGAATTAATTGTTGAATTGTATATAACCATTTAATGAGGTGGCAATAAGTAACCACAAAACATAGGGCAGTACCAACAACGACCAAAGTTTCATTTCAGGCCAGTAGTAAACGAGGAATACAATCATCAATAAAGTAAGTCCTGTGATGATTACCAGACCAAATGCAGGATTCTGCAAGTGAAAGAAAGCAGGGTTCCAGGCCACATTTAAAATGAACTGAAGAAGAAAGAGCACTACCAGCAACTTGTGATTGCTTACCTGTTTCCAGGCTACGGCCATGTATATGGTAAAACATAGCATGATAGAAAACCATGCTGCCCCAAATACCCAACCTGGGGGCGTCCAGGGAGCTTTATTCAGGGAAGCGTACCAATCGGAGGGGACCCCTTTACCTGTGAATATTGATCCGATCGCCAGGGCGCCGAAATTGATGAATAAAAAAATGATAAGTCGAGCAAGCATATCCAGTTAACTCTGAATCCGGATAATTGGTTTTAAAATATTTTAGGGACAATCTTAATCGGCTTTTCTTACTTCCAGCAAGTAGTTGGGGTCCACAGTCAAAGTAGAAAATGAAGAAGTATTTTTTATTTTCATTGATTGCCATTCGGAGGTGGCTTCAATCCATAATCCAGGCTCAACTAATTTGATAGGCATTTCGAGGTGCTCTACATCAGCAATCAGACGGTAAATTACTTTTTTCTTCTCTAGTCTATATTCCAGGACAGGTACTGCCGGGTGACGCAGATATTGATCAAAATAGGGCTCGAGATCTTGTTCAAAAAATTCAGAACTAAACTGCACCAGGTCGCTGGAGTAGATTGTTTGATGGTAGAAACCCTTGTTTAGTGCTTGCAGGTAAGCTTGAAATTTAGTGTCGTCATTGATCATTTCCCTCAGCATATGAATGATTGCCCACCCTTTGAAGTACATGTCACCGCCAGCATCTTTGAAAATACCATAGTCGGAGATGAGTGGTTGCTTGTTTTTTATCTTGTTTGGTAATCTGGTGACGAAAAACTCGCGGCCAGCATTTCTACCCAACAACTCTTCGATAAACAATTCTTCACCATAGGCAGCAAAACCCTCCTGGACCCACCGATCGGCCATATCAGACATGGTAATATTGTTGCCAAACCATTCATGCGCCAGTTCATGCACAATCAGTCGGTCTGTCTGAAGGTCAAGAGCAGTAAGATTTTTAAATGAAAAGCGACCTTTCTTAAACTTATTGCCATATGCAATGGCACTTTGGTGCTCCATACCAATGTAGGAGGATTCAACCATTTTGAATCCATCTTCATAAAAAGGGTAAGGGCCAAACCATTTTTCAAAGGCACGGAGCGTTTTGATGGATTCAGGAATCAGATGAGAAATAGCTTTCTCACGGTTATAGTCAAGGATCCAAAAGTCCAAATCCAGAGGACCAGCAACTCCATCATATGGCTGATTAATGTTAATGTAATGCCCAATGTAAAAGGAGATACCATAATTGTTGATCGGATTGGAGACTGACCACGTGTATGTGGTTTGGTTATCCGATTTTGATTGATTTGTCATACGTCCATTCCCAACAACAACACCCAAAGTATCCGGGATTGAAATTGTCAGGGAAGCTCCCAGGTCGGGCTCCTCGCTGTAGTGGTCTTTGCAAGGATACCAAATGCTACCCCCAACCATTTGGCAGGCTACCGAGATCCAGTCCCGGTTCAAAGAATCTTTTGTCCAGACAAAACCCCCATCATAAGGTGCATTGGTGGATTCTTTTGGTCTTCCTGAATAGTAGACATTGATGGTATGTTGACCCTTTAATTTTTCCGGAACTCTAACCATATAAGCTGACCCGATGCTTTCAAACTCCAGGTATTGGCCAGCTATTAACGCACTGTCTATGGTCAACGGATCCTGAAGGTCTATTTGCATGTAGGGTGTATGTTCCTCATTTGTTACTTTGAAGCTGATTGAGTTTTTACCTACGAGGGTTTGCGAGGTAAAATCGATGTCGAGCACAATGTCATAATGTAGTACATCCCACCACCCCCGTTCATTTGTAATGAATCCTTTTAAAGAATCCGGAGAGGTAATTTGAAATTTATGCTGCGCAACTGAAAGGTGGGAAAGAAAAATCAGGAGGATAGTACCCGAAAAAAATTTGAATGTCATAAGGATGATTTGTGTTATTTGACCTCTTTGATCTCAGATATAGCACGCTCTATATCAAAGATCCTGGTACTGTCCAGCTTGGAATGCACCAAAGAATCGATATGCCGGTAAGCGCGTAGTTCATCCTCAATTTCGCCATCATTGGCATATTTCAGGGCGTTGTGAATATGTTCATTGGCATATTTGATGGCATAACCTGCATCTTCAGAGTCACCTTCCAAAAGATACCTCTCGGATAGTCTAAGCTGGGCAGTAGCCACTGAATTAAGAGCCACAATAAAAGCATGGTTGATATGCGAGTAATTCACAATTCCGCTTTCTATCTCTTTGCGCACTTTTTTCAAATCCAGGAGTGCATCATCAAGTTCTTTAATGGTTAGTGTATCAGAAACTTCCTCTATCAATTCTATGGAATGTATCGCACTGTTTAAGTGATAGAGACTTCTTTCAATAGAGTTTTCTTTGATATAAAGCCTGGAATTATTCAGATGCAGGTCGGTAGCAAGGTTTAGGTCTGTAGTGCCGGGATGTTTTCTTTCCTGTACAACCTCATAATAGTGAAGAGCGAATACACCGGCGAAGATCAATACGAGAAGACCAAGATATAGGGCGAGATTGCTTTTCATGGGTCAATTTGGATTAGAAGTGAAAGTTAGAAAAATCTTTTGATTTTACCTTAAATCGCCACAAATCATGCAAATCCAATAAAATTCGGGCACATTTGCATTCCATCAAAAATCGTGGTGCAATTTGATCAATTTTATTAGGTACATGTTTTGTGTGATCTGGTCCGTCCTGATGATCACCCTGTCGATTATTCTAATGATCATACTATTCAACAGGAAACTACCCGTGGTGATGGCCCGGACCATGTGGGCTCCCGGTATTCTGTGGGGTTGTGGCATTCGGTTAACCATTCATAACGATGGTTTTGATACGGAGAAGCCCCATGTTTTCGTTTCCAATCACCTTTCCTATCTCGACATACCAGTTTTGTTCAGAGCCATCCCTTCCAATCTTTATTTCATTGCCAAAAAGGAGATCCAGTGGTTGCCGTTTGTTGGTCAATATATGATGGCAACAGGGATGCTTTTTGTGAATCGTGACAACAAGCATAAAGCCATCCTCAGCTTGAAAAAGGCCGCCCGGCTAGTGGGCAAGGGGAAAAGTGTTTTGATGTTTCCCGAAGGCACCAGGAGTAAGGATGGAAAGATCAATCCTTTCAAAAAAGGACCGTTTCACCTGGCCAAAGATGCAGGTGTAAGTGTGGTTCCGGTTTCGATCAGTGGGACAGACAAAGTATTGGATATCCATTCCGGCAAACTCACACCGGGAGAGGTTAGGGTGAATATTGGAAAGCAGGTAAATCCGGATGAGTATCCGGTTATTCAGACGTTGATTCAGGAATGTCAGAACAGGGTGGAGAAAATGAAAGCCCAATAAAAAAGGCCAGGATCAATCGAAGATCCCAGCCTTTTTGATGTATGAAAAGTTATCAGATATTTGGTTGCGGAGTAATTCTTAAATAAGGTTTAAGCTCCTTATGTCCTTTGGGGAATTTTCCTGGAATTTCCTCATTGGTCACGGACGGAAGTATCACCACATCCTGGCCATGCACCCAGTCAGCAGGTGTAGCCACGCTGTGATAGGCTGTCAATTGCAGGGAATCGATGACTCTGAGGATTTCACCAAAATTCCTTCCTGTACTTGGCGGATATGTGATCGTTGCTTTGATTTTTTTATCCGGACCAATAAAGAATACTGACCTTACAGTAGTATTGGCCGCTGCATTGGGATGGATCATGTCATACAATGTGGAAACTTTCTTCTCAGGATCCGCAATGATCGGAAAATTCACTTCCACATTTTGTGTCTCATTGATGTCTTTGATCCAGCCCTGATGTGATTCCAGGTTATCAACACTCACTGCCAGTACTTTGGTATTTCGTTTTTCGAATTCTCCCTTCAGCATGGCTGTACGTCCAAGTTCTGTGGTACATACTGGTGTATAATCTGCAGGGTGGGAGTATAAAATTCCCCAGCTATCACCTAGCCATTCATGGAAATCGATGGTTCCTTCAGTGGTTTCAATGGTGAAATTGGGTGCGTCATCACCTATTCTTAAGCTCATAAGTAAAATGGGTTTTATTGAGTGAAAAAAATCTTAATTAGCTATACGTCAATTATTGACAAGCGTTTATACTTTTCTGAAAAATAATCGGAGAGGTTGTTAGCAGCACCCACCGCCATCGTAGAAAAATGTACTCTCTGAAATGAAAATGTCCTTTCTACCTAAGTTGGATAGATTATTAGCTGTTTTATCACAAACAGACAAAGGTTGATTTTTCATGAGGACATGGCCTTTGTGATCGTCAAAATAATCCTCCTGACCAAAGTAGATGGCTGTTTTTCCTGTAAAGACGCAAGGGCCATCATCTGGCATAGGGTCTTTGATGGCGCAAACCTCTACACTCTCGAGGAAAATATTTTCATTGAGCTTGTAGGTTTCCCTATCAAGGATGCGATAGGGTCTTCGTGCCCGTATTTCAACGGTTCCAAAGCCAATTTCTGTGATGAGGTCTATATACGTTTTCAATGGGAGCGCTCCACTTAGGCATAATGCTCTCAGCTGCGGATCCTCAGCCACGTGTGGCGGCATTGTCTGATCACTGATAGGGTCAGAAAGAACCAACCTGCCATGTGGTTTCAAGACCCTGTACATTTCATGAAGGGCAGTTTTCAGATCGTGAAGCTTGAAAATATTGAACAAACAATTCTGGGCGGCAACATCTACACTGTTGGTCTCAAGTGGTATGTCAAGAGCAGTGCCTTTCTTTATCGACACAGAATCCCTGTCAAACCAGTCGTTCTCTTCAACGGCCATATCCAGGTTACGATCACAGGCAGTGATCATTTCATCCACGTTGTCAATACCAATGATGCTACCCTTCGAACGGCTGAAATAGGCGAATTGGAGAAGTTCCATTCCCCCACCAATGCCGACATATAGCACACGTGGATTGTTTATCAAATCCCTGGGATGAACAGTAGAGCCGCAACCATAATTCATTTCTAACATCTTCTTAGGGATGTTCAGCCCGGGAAAGGCCCAAACGGGTGTGGTCGTGCAGCAAAGACCTATGTCCGGAGTGGTAGCCGCCTGTTTGTACACATCTATGGTCGTATCGAGATAATTGTCCATAAATATTATGTTAAAGTGCCCCCACAACTTGAGCCAGCTCCTGCTGTGCAACCAAAGCAATGCTGGTTGATCCTGATTTCCCTGCTTTCAAGTGAGTCAGCATCAAACTCAGAAATGTGATTACTCCCTGAACTGATCTTCATGTCAAGCATTTGATTGAAGTCACAGTCGTACATGTAGCCATCCCATCCAACACTCAGCGTATTTCTACACATCACGTCAAAAGCAGCAGATGGATTGAAATTATGGACCAGCTCATTCATGTAGTCATCATAGTTGCCGGAGTTTATAAGGTAGTCAAGAAACCTGCTGATTGGCAAATTGGTGATGACAAAGAGATTGTTGAATACAATGTTGTAATTGTCGAGTAACTTGTGCTTAAACTCAGTTTCCAGGCCTGCCTGATCAGCAGGTAAGAAAGCGCCGGAAGGATTGTATACCAGGTCCAGTTTCAATGAGGGATCCTGTCCGTATCCAACCTCATTGAGCATTTTTAATGCTTCGATAGATTTATCAAAAACACCATCACCTCTTTGAGCGTCGGTTCTTCTGGCCGTGAAATAGGGGAGAGAAGAAACTACATTTACTTTATGCTTTTTAAAGAATTCAGGCAAGTCTCTGTATTTGGGATTCGCCAGAATGATGGTAAGGTTACATCTTACCATGATAGATTTACCCATCGCTGAAATCTCTTCAACAAACCACCGGAAATGAGGATTCATCTCCGGAGCTCCACCGGTGATATCTACCATTTTGATGGATGTATCACGGATGGCATCCAGACATTGCTGCATGGTATCGCGCGTCATGATCTCTGTTCTGTCAGGACCAGCATCTACATGGCAATGTTTGCATTCCTGATTGCACATTTTACCCACATTCACCTGGAAAATCTCTATTCCTGTTGGTTTCAATGGGTATAGACCAATCCCCTCCAGTTTATCCCTGAAGGTAGGAATGCCAATAGCTTCGTTGTCACCCAGCAGCTCTACCTGTGTGTCGGGGGACGAAAATCTGTGTTTTATTTTATTTAGTGAAGACACATTACATCATTTTATCTTTTACCTGATTCATCATTTGGACGCCGTGTACCAATGATGCACCACCCCTGATAGCGGCCGCCACATGCACGGCTTCCATCATTTGCTCCTCATCACAGCCTTTGGACATTGTATCAGCAGTATATGCGTCAATACAATAAGGACATTGAATGGCGTGAGATACCGCTAATGCAATGAGAGATTTTTCGCGTGCAGTGAGTGCCCCAGGTTCGAATACCTTTCCGTAGTATTCGAAAAATTTATCACCTAATTCCTTCTGAAATTCGGTCACATTGCCAAATTTCTTTAGGTCTTCTCTGTTGTAGTAAGTTTCTTTCATGGAACTAATCTTTATTCACACATTCAATTAAAAAATTGAAATTGAGCAAATAACCTTTCTTTACCAACAGCGATTGGAGAAATGTGTTCCATTAAAGGCAGAAAGAAATCTATTTTATCTCAACCCCGACACTTCTCAGGTCATCCCAGAAAGCAGGATAGGATTTATTGACTACTTCAGGGTCGAGGATTTCTACTGGCCTGATCTGACAGACGGGCGCGAAAGCCATGGCCATGCGATGATCCTCATAGGTTTCAATCGGAGCAATCTTATCCGGTATGGCCCCGGGAGTTAAAGTCCAGATAGATCCTTTTTCGTTTAGCTCGGCACCAATCTTCCGAAGTTCGTTGGTCATGGCCGCTATCCGATCTGTTTCTTTGATCCTAAGACTTTCGAGTCCGGTCATTTCCAATTGTACGCCTTTTATGGCAGCAGTTACCATCACTGTCTGAGCCAGGTCAGGGCATGTTTTGAAATCGATCTGAACTGATTTATTGGACGTGTTTCCTTTGGAAAGTCGGACGCCACCATCACTGTATTGTGTTGCCAGCCCCATTTCCTGCATAATGTTGACGATCTGTTGGTCCCCCTGCAAGCTGTTTTCTTTTAAACCTGTAAGGACAAGATCGGGATGAGCATCTAAAGCCGCCAGGGAGAACCAGTAGCTGGCTCCTGACCAATCGCTCTCTATGGTGTAGGCTTGTTCCTTGTAGGACTGAGGTTTGATGGTGATGGTATTTCCCTGCCAATTACTTTGCACTCCGAAGTGATTCATCAGGGCCAGGGTCATTTCTATATACGGCCTGCTAAAAACTTCGGTGGTCAGTTCCAGCTCGAGGCCCTCGGGGAGGACCGGGCCAATCATAAGTAAGGCACTGATAAACTGACTGCTCACATTGCCGGGTATCTGTATTTTTTTTGTTTGTTGCACTTTGATGCCCTGTATCCTAAGTGGTGGGTATCCTTGCTTTTCCAGGTATTCTACTTTCGCACCCAGCTTGATAAGTGCATCAGCCAATAATCCGATCGGCCGTTCTTTCATTCTGGGAGTTCCTGTGATCGTTTCACCTTTACCTTTTACGCCCAGGTAGGCGGTACAGAATCGCATGGTGGTACCCGCATCCAACACATCCCAAACATCCCCCCTTTCACGGAACAGCCTCATCATGGTTTGGGTGTCCCTGGCTGCCGAAAGGTTTTCCAGCTTCATTTTATTCCCACTTAATGCATTGATAAGCAGGGCGCGGTTGCTTTCACTCTTGGAGGAGGTCAATTTAACGACTCCCTGAAGGTTTTTATCGAATTTTGAAATTATTGATCTCAAATTAAAATATTTTTAGAATTACGTAGAACTATCGTACAACCATTCTCGTTAATTGAATGTCTTAATTATTAATATGTCGATTGGTAGAACTATAGCAACCATTTTAATCACTGCGGTGGTAGGTACTTTTGCACTTGTTTTTACAAACCCTAAGAAAGTCAGCAAAAATAAGGTCAAAACTCACAATAGCCGTACTGATTTGGGTATTGAAGAGAAAGAAGATCTTTTTATTTGAGGGTATTGTAGAATTTTATCGCCGCCGCGATCATTTTTTCATCCACTTTCATATCATAAACACACTTCCCAATCTTCTCCAGCAAGGAAAAGTTGATTTCATTGCCAACGTTTTTCTTGTCCTGCCCCATTAGTTCCATGAGATTTTCCATGGGTGGGATCGCTATGCCCTCATAAATCGATGTAATGTAACCGGTAATTTCTTCCAGTGACTTTTCATCCAGCAACTTCAGCTGAAAGCTAAGGTGAGCTTCCAGAATCATCCCCACAGCAATGGCTTCTCCATGCAACAAACTCTTTTGATGGTTCAGATACCAGGTCTCCACAGCATGCCCCAGCGTGTGTCCATAATTTAGGATTTTTCTAAGTCCGTTCTCCCTGGGATCTTCTTTCACTACCTCGGATTTAATCTCCACGGATCGCTGGATAACCGATTTCCATTCCATTTCGGGAAACTGCGAGGTGCTCGTTTGCTTCCAATAGTGCTCATCACGTATCAGTCCATGTTTGATGACCTCTCCAAAACCGGATCTCAGCTCCCGGGGAGGCAAAGTTTTCAAAAAGTCAGTGAAGATCAGGATTCGTTCAGGGTCATTGAATAACCCGATGTGATTTTTCAATCCCATAAAGTCAATCCCAAGTTTACCACCAATGTTGGCGTCTACCATAGCCAGGAGCGTGGTGGGGTAGTTGATGAAACGGATGCCTCGCTTGTAGGTGGATGCCACAAAGCCACCCATGTCGCCAATGACCCCACCGCCCACATTCACCAACAGGGATTTTCTGGAGAATCCTGCCCTGGTAAGTGCTTCCCATATTTTTTCGCAGGTACGGAGGTTTTTGTTGATTTCCCCGCTTTGAATTTCAATGATCAGGTATTGGTCATGCTTAAAATAAGGCAAACAATGTCGGGCCGTATTTTCATCCACCAGTATGGCAACTTTGTCAGGGTTTAATTGGTTTAATACTTCCTGAAGCGCATCTTGAGGCGATTTGATAAAAAGGATATCCTTTGAGAGTTCCACTATAAATGATAAAAGAAAAAGGTTCAATGATGATGCTATCTTTGCATCGCTTTTCAAAACTATGTCAGAAAATTCAGAAATCAACTTTGAAGACACGGCAATTGGATTTGCATCAAAGAGTACGAGCGATCTAAAGAAGACTTATCTCCTCTTTTTATCCATGCGGTTTTCCTGGATGGTAGATATAGGGACCTTCCTTACAAAAGCTGCCTTGAGGTTGAAACTTCCGGTAAAAGGAATTATCAGAGATACACTCTTCAAACAATTTTGTGGTGGCGTTTCCATCAAAGATTGTAAGCAAACCATCGATCACCTGGAGAAGTTTAATGTCAAAACCATCCTGGATTATTCTGTGGAGGGGCAGGAGACGGAAAAAAGTTTTGATGAGACGATGGAGGAGGCATTGAGGGTGGCGGATTTTGCTAAAAACACCCCTGGCATTCCTTTCTGTGTGATGAAGCTTACAGGATTGGGGTCCGCTTCTTTGATGAAGAAGAAACAATCAGGAAAAGCGCTTACGGAGAAGGAACAACTGGCGTTTGAAAGGTTTAAGGAGCGGGTTTATCGTGTGGCAGATCGAGTGGTCAGCAACAATCTCAGGTTTATGGTAGATGCAGAAGAAAGCTGGATTGAGGAAGTGATTGATGACCTGGTCATAGCACTGATGCTGAAATACAATAAGGAGGCACCGATGGTTTTTATCACTTATCAGCTCTACATGAGCGATGCATTGGAGCGGATGAAAGCTGATTATAAAAAGGTATCTGAGCATGGGTGTTTTTTTGGAGCAAAGCTCGTGAGAGGTGCCTATATGGAGAAGGAGAGAGATCGGGCCGAAGACAAAGATTATCCGGATCCAATACAGCCAGATAAAAAGTCTACAGATAAAGCATATGAAGATGCGCTGGTCTTTGCTACTGATCACATTGAGCGATTTGCAGTCTGTGCCGGCACGCATAATGAAGGGTCCTGCCAGGTGCTTACCTCACTTATGCGGGCCAAAGGGATAAAAAAGAGCGACGAACGTGTTTACTTTGCGCAACTATTGGGGATGAGCGACAATATCTCGTTCAAACTGTCCAATATGGGATACAATGTAGCAAAGTATGTGCCCTATGGACCCGTTGAAAAAGTCTTGCCTTATTTATTTCGTAGGGCGGAAGAAAATACCTCGATAGCCGGTCAGAGCAGCCGGGAATATGCACTGGTAAAAACAGAGTTAAAAAGAAGAAGAAAAGAAAAAGCCGACATAAATGCAACTTAGCGAACAAGAGATCCAACGTAGAAAAGAACGAGAAGAGTTAATGAAATTGGGTATTGACCCTTATCCAGCTGCGCTGTTTGAGGTGAATGTTTCTGCCAGGGATATCAAAGAAAATTACGAACGTAGAAAAACAGACTACAAAAGTGTATCAATAGCAGGTAGACTCATGAGCCGAAGGATCATGGGGTCGGCTTCGTTTGCTGAGATACAAGATAGTACCGGAAGAATTCAGATCTATCTGCGCAGGGATGATCTTTGCCCGGGTGATGACAAGTCGCTATACAACGATATTTTCAAAAAGAGACTGGATATTGGTGATATCATTGGTATTCAGGGTTATGTCTTTACCACCCAAATGGGGGAGATATCCATACATGTTCAGGAGCTGACCTTACTCTCCAAATCGCTTCACCCGCTTCCCATCGTCAAAGAGACGGAAGATGAAAAAGGTCAGAAGAAAACATATGATGCCTTCAGCGATCCCGAGCAGCGATACAGACAACGATACCTGGACCTGATTGTAAATCCCAAGGTGAAGGAAACCTTCAAGATGCGCACCCAGCTTATCAATACGCTACGTGACTTTTTCAACAGCAAAGGCTACCTGGAGGTGGAAACACCCATCTTGCAACCCATTCACGGGGGAGCGGCAGCCCGTCCTTTTGAGACGCATCACAATACCCTTAACATGAAACTCTATCTCAGGATAGCTAATGAGCTTTATCTGAAAAGGCTTATCGTAGGTGGGTTTGATGGTGTTTATGAGTTTGCCAAGGATTTCCGAAACGAGGGTATGTCCCGGTTCCACAACCCGGAGTTTACCCAGGTAGAGCTTTATGTAGCTTACAAAGACTACTTCTGGATGATGGATTTCATGGAGGAGGCTGTGGAGAAAGTAGCCCTGAGCCTTCATGGGGATACGAAAGTGAAGGTAGGTGAAAATACCATCGAATTTCAGCGTCCATGGAAACGTTTCACCATGTTTGAAGCCATCGAGCATTTCACAGGGATAGATATTTCAAAAATGGATGAAGAGCAGCTCAAGAAGGTATGCAAAGACCTGAAAGTGGATATCGATGACTCCATGGGGAAAGGCAAACTTATTGATGAGATTTTTGGTGAGAAATGTGAGCCGCATTTGATCCAGCCTACCTTCATCATGGATTATCCGGTGGAAATGTCACCATTGACGAAGAAACATCGCTCCGAAGAGGGCCTGGTAGAGCGATTTGAGGTGATTTGTAACGGAAAGGAGATCATGAATGCTTACTCCGAGTTAAATGATCCGATTGATCAGCGGGAGCGATTTGAAGAGCAACTTGAGCTGGCCAAAAGGGGAGATGAAGAGGCCATGGCACTGGACGAAGATTTTTTACGGGCTCTTGAGTATGGAATGCCTCCTACTTCAGGTGTGGGTATTGGTATCGACCGGCTTGCCATGATCATGACCAATAGCAACTCCATACAGGATGTCTTGTTTTTCCCGCAAATGCGTCCGGAAAAGAAACCTGTGGTTGCGTCGGAATCTGACTATGTAGAAGTGGGTGTAAGAAAAGAATTGATACCTATTCTTCAGAAACTGGGTTTTAATAGTATCAAGCAATTGAAAGAAGCGAATGTAAATAAGCTATTCAATGATGTTTGTGGCATGCGCAAGAAGCTAAAACTGGATATTCAAAATCCGACTAAGGAAGAGGTGGAATCGTGGCTTGAGTAATTGCCAGGTTTAGAGATTCTACTTTACAGGGACTTTAATTTTGAGGGTGGTCCCCTTATTTCCAGAGATGATTTCCAGGAAGCCGCTGCACCTTGCCACGCGTTCCCTAATGTTTTTCAGGCCGTTGCCAGAATACTCGGTGGATGCGTCGAATCCAATGCCATTATCTGAAATGATCAGGTTCAGAAAATGAGTTTCCCGATTCAGTGACAAGGAGACCTCACTTGCTTTCGCATATTTAAGGATATTGGTGATCCCCTCCTGTACGATCCGATAGATCTGGGTACTCAATTCATCCGAAAGCTCTATCTCATCGAAATTTAGCTCGTATTCAGTAATGGTGGATTCGGGAAAGGTACTCATTACATCTTCTATGGCGGATTTGAGACCCAGTCCCTGAATGGTATAAAGAGATAAGTTCTTTGAAAGGCTTCGAATCTCATCGATACTTTGATCAATTAATTTACTGGCTCTGAGCAGTGTGCCTGCGGAATCATCTTCCAGCTGGCTGAGAAACATCTTAGAGGCAACCAGCTTCTGACCCAGACTGTCATGCAGGTTGGATGCAATGGTCTTGCGTTCTTTTTCCTGAATATCAAGCATTGATTTTCTTAGCTGCCGATCTTTAGTCACATCAGTGAGTATTCCAAAGTAATAACCTTCTTTGCTCCTTTTACGATCGGGCACCAGGTAGGTCTTACAGTGAATGACCTTTTTGTCATTCTTCCGGGTACACCTGTGCTCCATGTAAAATTCTGAGTTTTCTCTGATCGCACGCTTCAATTCATACTCGAAGATTTCTCTTTCTGCTTCGTTGATGCGGTCAAGAAATTCTTCGTAGCTAATTTTTTTTATTTCCTGATCGAAACCAAGATTCTTCATGAATTGCTGAGAGCAAAATAATTTGCCCTTTTGAACATTGTATTCAAAACTACCGGACAGTGATTGTTTTTCCGACTGTCTCAATAATTGCTGACTTGTTCTTAAGGCTTCATCATCTAGTTTCTTTTTGGTGATGTCCCTTGTTACATCTACAAAACCAATATTTTTTCCATCTTCATCTTTGAGGGGTGTTTTGATAGATTCAAAGACGTACCTTTTGCCATTGTTGTGATAATCCATCTCAAGGATTACAGGCTCTTCTTTTTTTAGGACCTCTTCATCCGTAGCCAGGATTTGGTCCATAATATCGCTGGAAAATAAGGTGTTGATGTTTTTACCAATAAGCTCTTCTTGTGTTTTGCCAAAGAAGCGGCAGAAACCCTCATTTACTTCTATGAGATTTCCTTCAAGGTCCTTCAAAAAGATCAGGTCAACGGCACTTTCCATCAGTGTACTGAGGATACCATTTCGATAGAGCAGTTCGGCCTGATATCTTGCTGACTCTTGTCTTAGTTTTGCTTCTTCTAAAAGCTGAAGAATGATTTTGGGCGCGTTGGAGACATTGTCTTTTAGAAGAAAGTCATTAGCTCCATGTCTCATGACTTCAACAGCTTTTTCCTCTCCCAGGAAACCTGTTAGAAAGAAAAATGGAATGATGGGATCTTCTTCACGTAAGACTTTTAAGGCGTCCAAACCAGTGAATGCAGGTAAGTTATAGTCTGATATTATGATATCAGTTGAGTCCAGACCATTTTGGATGAAGCTGGTAAATTCCGGCAGACTGCTGGTGACGTTCAGCATGACCTCCATTCCCGATTTTTTAAGCGCTTGCTTTAAAAGCAGGATATCATCAGGGTTATCTTCAAGCAGTAGTATGTTTATTTTATCTTTTTCCAATTTTAGTTAGCTAGTCTAAGTTGGGGGGTTCATTTACAAGCAGCCAATACATACTTATTTGTCGCGCTGCCTTGATAAATTGACCAAAATCGATGGGTTTTACCACATAGGAATTCACACCGTAATCATAACATTTCTTTAGATCGGCATCTTCCTTTGAGGAAGTCATAACAACCACAGGTATATTTTTGGTCAGGTTGTCCATTCTTAGGATCTGCAACAATTCCGTACCATCAACTTTTGGCATCTTGAGGTCCAAAAGTATGACCTTTGGTTTGACACTAATGTCCCTTCCCTTGTATTTCTCCTTACCAAACAAGAAATTCATGGCTTCCTCGCCATCCTTGAGCCATACAATTTCATTGGTCATAAATTCTTTTAGTGCTCTGATAGCCAGAGTTGCATCATCAGGATTATCCTCGATCAGCAATACCTCTACAGGTCGTTCAGCTTCTTTCATTCAGTTTTAAGGGTTAGAGTTACTTTGGTGCCTTTGTTAATTTCTGATTCAATGAGGATTTTACCCTGATGCCTGTCTATGATCTTTTTGCACAAAGCCAATCCAATTCCTGTTCCCGGGAACTCTGCTTCCGTATGCAATCGTTGAAAGACACCAAATAATTTACTGGCATACTTCATGTCAAATCCAATGCCATTATCTACTATCGTAATGATGGCATTGGACCCTGATAGCTCACCGGAAATGGAGATATGTTGTTCTGCATTTTTGCTGCTGTATTTTACTGCGTTTGAAATAAGATTTCCAAAAACCACTTCAAGCATGGACTTATCTCCGTAAACATCCGGAATTTTCCCTATTTCAATTTTTTCGTCAGGAAAGTCATCATTGTTTCGGATGATCTCTTCAATCAATTCTTTTGTATTGACAACTTCAAGTTCATTTTGCTTCCGGGTAAGCCTGCTGAAAGTAAGCAGGTCATCGATCAGCGTGCCCATTTTAGAGGCATTATATATAATCCTTTCCAGGTACAATTTTGTCTCTGGTTCAAGCGCTTTGAGCTCATCTTCCAGTGCGCTGGCAAATCCACTAATGGCCCTCAATGGTGCTCGCAAATCGTGTGAAACAGAGTATGTGAAAGATTCCAGCTCCTGATTTACCTTTCTGAGTTCAAAAGTGCGCACACCTACCTGCTCTTCCAGCATCTTGTTGATTTCCAGACGTTCCTTTTCAAGCTTTTTCTTTTCAGAGATGTCGCTTATTGATGCAGCTACCAAAGTTTTACCTTCAGTATGAATAGGACCCAAAACGATTTCTACAGGGAATGTTTCTCCTGACTTTGTTTGACCGTAAATATCCTCTACCACATAGGTTGTTTTGGTAAGCGGTTTCTTTCCAAAGAATTTTTTTAACTGCTTTTCGAGTTTATCAATGTTTTTTGAAAAAAGAGATTCCAGCGGTTTACCAATGAGTTCTTTTTTGGAACGTTTAAATAAATTGGTGGCCTCCCGATTATTGATCTCTATGGTGAGGCTTTCATCTAAAATCAACATGGCTTCCGGAGTAGACTCCAGCAATTCACGAAAGCGTTTTTCTGAGCTCTCTATTTTTTTTCTGGACAATACCAAATCAGTTACATTTTCCGTAGAAATGATAATTCCGCCTATGGTTTTATTGTCCTTGTACCAGGGTCTAATCTCGTATTTTATATAGGTTTTAGATCCGTCCGGATTATAATATGCATATTCTTCCTCTTTGATGATCTCACCATTCATAGATCTTTGGTGATAATCTAACCATTCCGGCATTTCCAATAACGATGGGAAGACCTCATAATGTGATTTTCCTGTAATATCATCTTCTAGACCATAATCCTTGTACCATTGTCCACTAGCCTTGATGTAGCACATTTCTGTATCAAACATGGCCATGGCTCCGGGTGTATATTTGATAAAGAGATCAAGTTGGTTTTCCAGATTGCTTTTTTCTTCTTCTACCTTGTCATAACTCTCTTTTCTATAAAAGGTGAGGGCAAAAGGAGCAGCCTGTGCCAGGGCAATTACAGTAACCCACGATACGATGCCCGTGAGCAATTTTAGAAATCCTGCGAACCGGTATACCGGGTCCCAGAAAATGATCACTTCAGTGAGGTGAGTGAAGCCGCATAAGAGAATAAATAAACTGAAAAGAACCAGGAATCTTTTGTATTGTATTTCCTTTCTTTTACTTAGAAAGAATAAAAGCAATAACGGAATAGATAGATATGCGGTGAAAATCAATGAGTCTGAAATGATGGTGATCCAACCATCGGTTTCACTCCAGTTGCCACAATTCCATCTGGCAGGCCAGTTGTCCGTTTCAAACAAGGAGGTAAAATACCCACCCAAACTGTTTGGTCCACTCACTGTAGCTTGCTTTACTTCACATTGAGCTATTTGTTGGCTTGCAGGTATTATTAATTTGGTGTCCTCTGCTTGTGAAACGTTTAAGGCATGAATTAGCAGACTAAGTAGGATAAGTTTCTTCATGACTTAGTTGTCTTCAATTTATTACAATTTATGTAAAATTGAGTCATGGAGGAAGATATTCAGTCTTAAGCGTTGAAAATAGGTGTTTTACCCTATATTCAAATCAGTCTTTTCCGCGATGGTTTTTCTCCCATAAAACAAGGTCGCTTTCTCATTGAAGGTATTCTCATCGTCGGTGGTAAAAAATTTAATAGATCTTGATTTTAGCAGCCTTTTTTCAATTTCCGGATGTCGGTGGAGATACTCCGCCAGGCTATCAGCAACAATCTTACCCTGATCAATGATCTTGATGTGCGGTGGTAAATACTTTTTAATCTTTGGAATGAGCAGTGGATAGTGGGTACAGGCAAGAAGGAGGGTATCAATCTTATGATCTGCTTTCAGGATCTGATCAAGGTTTTTTTGAACAAAATAATCTGCACCGGCTCCGTCCTGTTCACCATTTTCGACCAGTGGTACCCACATCGGGCATATTTCCTGACTTACACGAATGTCCGGAAAAAATTTATTGATCTCAATCAGGTAGGATTCCGACTGGATGGTTCCTTTGGTGCCCAGTATGCCGATATGTCTGGAAGCAGTAAAATGACCAATGGATTCGGTGGTCGGCCTGATCACGCCAAGTACCCTCCTGTCCGGCGCTATTTTAGGTAAGTCCTTTTGCTGGATGTTTCTCAGGGCTTTGGCTGAAGCCGTGTTGCACGCCACAATGATGAGCGGGCATCCCTGATCAAATAAATATTTGACAGCCTGGAGTGAATACTGATAGATGGTTTGAAAAGAGCGGGTGCCATAGGGTGTGCGTGCATTGTCACCAAGATATAGGAAGTCGTAATTTGGTAGCTTTTTCACCAGTGACTTAAGCACGGTTAAGCCTCCATATCCAGAATCAAATACCCCAATCGGGCCCTTTTCAGCCATAGAATAGTGGAAATTTATTAGAAGGGGAGTTGATCGATGATTTCCTGCATTTTGCGATCAGAATACCTTCCTGTGGTGGCGTAGATGATTTTTCCTTCCTGATCTAACAGGTAGAAGTACGGAATGTCTTTCTCATCAAAACCCAAAGATTCCTCATAGTCTTTTACTTTCCCTTTGTAAAAGAGCACATAAGGCTCCAGCCTTCTATCGATGGTTTTTTTCACTTTCTCCATGGTGGCTTTGTAAGCAGGCCGCTTGGCTCCGGTAAACATGGGTACAAAGTAGAGGTTCACATCGTAGTCAATCTGAAAAATGCTGTTTTTATCCGGGTCCTTGATAAACTGGTTATATGCCGGACTAAACCATGTCTTCAAATCGTTTTCAGCTTTTTTGGAGAATGCAATACCTATGATCGTGTGTTTTCCCTTGGTATCGGTGGGGAGGTTGATAAATTCATTTTTCAGGTTCTCTCCCTCTATCAGTGGAAATTGATTTCCCACCTGAGCGATGGACGTAAACGAGATAAGAAATAGAATACCAAAAGCTGAGTTCTTAAACATGGTTTTAAAATTTGATGAAAGTTACAAAGTCTCCTGGAAACAACGGATTTGATATTGCAAATAGTATACCTAAATTTAAATGATAAAAAACTGATCATGGGTCATTTCATTATTATCTCTATATTTTTTCTCATGCTTTCGAGCTGTGGTTTCAACAATGCTAAACTGGAAGCAGAATTGGTTGAAATGAAAAAAATGGTTGAACAGGCTCAAAGTGATGCTGAGCATTCCGCGGCAGAGGCCATAAGAGCTCAGGCGATGGCGGAAGCCAATGCAGCAGCAGCACTTAAAGCAGAGAAGGAAGTAAGCGAGTTGGAACAAAAACTGAAAGATTGCCAATCAATAAACTAGCGGTAATAAGGACGTCCTTTCTCAAAAGAATTATCACGAATAAAAACAGTTTCTTCTCCATTTTCGATGAAATGGATTTCGTGCTTATTGACAAAGAAAATGTGAATCGCTGACCCTTTCAATTCAAAAGCATATTCTTCCCCGAATGAAAGGGCTACATCCACGACCGGTTCCTGCCCCTTGATATTCACCCACTGGACGGTTTTTTGATCCTGGTTGATTTTCAAATAGGCTTTTCTCACCAATTGATCGGTAGGGTCATGCTGTTCCAGCTCCAGGACATCATCAAAAATTTTATTGATCGATAGGCTCATCTTGTCCGGAGATAGAAATCTGTCATCCTCCAGAACTGTAAGTAACTGGGTGGCATCACTTTCAAAGCTTCCGGTGTGGTATACTTTCGTAGCCACGAGAATCGCTTGTTCAAATTTCTCGGCAATGGTTTCCGCGTAATTGCTGGTGCTGTCTTCATACGCTTTTGGGATGGACAAATACAGAAAGGATGCTTCGGAAGGTACAGCTCCATTTTTTATTTGACTGATGTCTTTAGCTTGCTGATATGTCCCTATGCGGATCGTCTTTCCCTTGACCAGTCTGCCTGAATTGGTTTTTGCTTCTTCAATATTGATGGTGTAGGGGTTCAGGTCCCCAAACTGAAAAACCCGCTGCATGTGCGTTCTGTCCTGAATTGCCCCCAGGTTTTCAGTGGAGATATTTCTGATGGTGGCTTTTAGCGTTTGAGGATCAAAGTTAAAGCGGTTGGTCCACCACTCTTCATCATCGATGTTGTAATAGTGGTAGGTAAGTTTCTGTTCGAGCCACTCAGCGGTCTGCTGGAGCACCACCAGGTCCTCATCCTTACTTTGGCTGAACAGAGAGATCTGAAAAAGGCAATAACACAAAAAGAACAGACCGGATCTCATTTTATCATGGTTGTGACGGTTGGCTAAAATTATAGATAATATCTTTAAACCTGGATTATGTATCAGACTTTCTATTACATGGCTAAATTACTTCAAAATCAGGCACTTAACATGATATTCTCTCGCCACCATAGCGATGCTATGCTTCCGATCGTAAGTGCTTGATTTTCTTGTACTTTAGCCCTTCATGACCAAACTCTAATACATAATCCAGGTTAAACCTCAGAATAAAACTAACATGTTTCAAGATCCTTCTCCACTGGCAGAACGTATGAGACCCCGCTCTTTAGATGAGTTGGTAGGACAGGAGCACCTGGTAGGCGAAAAAGGAGTTTTGAGGAAGACAATCCTTTCGGGTAAAGTACCTTCCATGATCCTTTGGGGTCCTCCGGGAACAGGTAAAACAACCCTGGCAAACATCATTGCCAACCAGGTCAAAGTGCCCTTTCACACGCTGAGCGCCATCAGCTCAGGGGTGAAAGATGTACGGGAGGTGATCAATCAGATCAGGCCAGGAAGTAAAGCCATACTATTTATTGATGAGATCCACCGCTTCAATAAGTCGCAACAAGATGCCTTGCTGGGAGCCGTGGAAAAAGGGACCATCACATTGATTGGTGCTACTACAGAGAATCCGAGTTTTGAGGTAAACGGGGCCTTGCTATCGAGGTGTCAGGTTTATACACTTAAGCATTTGGAGACGAGCCATTTGACTACCATTTGTGAAATGGCTATCAGTAAGGATGCGGAACTGAAGAAGATTGATGTCAAACTGGAGGAAACGGAAGCCCTATTCAATTTATCGGGAGGTGATGCCCGGAAACTGCTGAATCTGCTGGAGCTTATCATCAAGGCTGAGAATAGCAAAAAGGTCACAATCACCAATGAAAAAGCCATTGAGGCAGCTCAGCGTAAGACTGTTTTGTATGATAAAAAGGGGGAGATGCATTATGACATCATATCCGCTTTTATCAAGTCGATACGGGGGAGTGATCCCAATGCGGCTGTTTATTATCTGGCCAGGATGATTGAAGGAGGTGAGGATGTGAAATTTATTGCACGTCGGTTGGTCATTCTGGCGTCAGAAGACATAGGTAATGCCAACCCTACGGCTTTGGTCATGGCCACGTCGGCATTTCAGGCAGTGAATGTGATAGGATATCCGGAATCACGGATCATCCTTTCCCAATGTGTGACCTACCTCGCCTCTTCACCTAAGAGTAACGCCAGCTATAAAGCGATCAACGAGGCTCAGGCCGTGGTATCTAAGATGGGCGATTTACCCGTGCCCATGGCTATTCGCAATGCACCAACCAAGCTGATGAAAGATCAGGGCTACGGCCAGGGCTACCAGTATGCTCACAACTATGAAGGGAATTTTGCCGAAATGGAATTCCTGCCCGAAGAGATCAAAGGGACTACTTTCTACGACCCCGGTCATAATCCCAGAGAGGAAGAACTCAGGAAGTTCTTACGTCATCGATGGAAAGAAAAATATGGATATTGAAGCCACAGAGCTATTTTGTTTGTGACAAACTAACGTTAAATATATATTTTTACCAGAATCGTAAAATTTTAACATGTGTGAATGAGGCAATTCAATGATTTCTTAAACGTCATCGACGGATATCTGGGTAGTGGGGCCTGGTTTGTTTATCTTCTTTTGGGTACTGGTTTATTTTTCACCATCTATCTTGGGTTTCCGCAGCTCCGTTATTTTGGATTTGCCATCAAAGTACTGAAAGGTAAGTTTGATAAGAAGGGAGATCAGGGAGATGCCTCTCATTTTCAGGCACTTGCCACGGCACTTTCAGGTACTGTTGGTACAGGTAATATTGGTGGTGTTGCGCTGGCTGTTCATCTGGGCGGTCCGGCCGCTCTTTTTTGGATGTTAGTCACTGCTTTTCTGGGGATGACCACCAAGTTTGTGGAAGTAACCCTGTCGCACAAATACCGGGAAACAACCGAGGACGGGTTGATCGCTGGTGGTCCCATGTATTACATGAAAAACCGGTTGAACATCAAACTGAACAACGGTAAGATATTAAAGACAGGCGTTTGGCTTGGAGGTGTTTTTGCCGTTGCTACGATTTTTTCATCCTTTGGCACAGGTAATCTTCCTCAGATCAACAACATAGCGAATTCTGTTTTTACCACGTTTGGGATCAAGCAAATTATTACAGGGGGAGTGCTCACAGTTTTCCTTGCGCTGGTCATCATCGGAGGGATTAAGCGAATCGTTAAAGTGACAGAGAAGCTGGTGCCTTTGATGGCTGTCATCTATTTCATCGGTGCCCTATCGGTGATCTTATTCAATTACGAAAACATTATACCCTCTTTCATTTCTATCTTCTCAGACATTTTCACCGGTACATCAGCTGTCGGAGGATTTCTCGGTGCCAATTTTGCTTTTGCCTTCAACAGAGGGGTGAACAGAGGCTTGTTTTCCAATGAAGCGGGTCAGGGATCGGCACCTATAGCCCACGCTGCTGCCAGGGCTCATGAACCTGTGTCCGAAGGGTTGGTAGCGATTCTGGAGCCATTTATTGATACCATTATCATTTGTACCATCACAGGTTTGGTTTTGCTGTCGTCCGGAGCATGGTCCAACAAGTATGAAAATGAATTCCAGTTTACGGATGTCTACGTAATGGAGAAACTTTATGATGAAAGTATACTGGAAGACCGCCAAAAGATCAGGAGTCATGTACTGGGAACAAATACGGAGAGGTACTTTGAAGGGACTCTGACTATTGAAAATGGTAAAGTAACCAATCCTCTAACCATCATTGCTGCTCATTCCTTTGCTGAGGATGTGAAAGTTTATGAGGGAGAAAAGTTGTACTCGGGAAGTCTAAAAGTGATCAATGGACAGATCGCCACTGAAAATGAAAATATTCGAATGATTGGTAAGTCATTGTTGCATAGTGCGCCGCTGACCACCATAGCCTTCAATACGGGCTTTTTTGGAGATTATGGGCAGTACATCGTCACTATCGGGCTGCTCCTTTTTGCGTTCTCGACCTCCATATCGTGGTCTTATTATGGAGGAAGGGCTACCACTTACTTGTTTGGCTCCAAATACGAAATCTACTATAAAATTGTCTACATCGCCGGATTCTTCTTCGCCTCATTTGCGGATACGACCATCATCTGGACGGTGGCCAATATTACCATTGCCTTGATGACCATTCCAAACCTTATCGGACTATTGTTGTTGCATAAAGAAATGAAATCTACCGTAAACCAATATTGGAAAGATTTCGGTGAGGAATGGCCGGATGAAAAAATTCCAAGGTAATAATTTGGCCAGTTAAGTAGTCATTTTTCCACTGATCACCATTTATGATGGCATTTCAGTGTGGCACTGTTTTATTTGATTATGATGCGTAAAGGATTCCAGCTATTTATTGTTTGTGTGCTTATTGGATTTTCATCAGAGGCACAAAAGAAGGTTATTAAAAACATTAAAAAATCTGTCAGTCAACAGGGTATTGAGTCACACATGTATTTCTATGCTTCAGATGAGCTGAGAGGGAGAAATACAGGAACCATCGAAAATAGGATAGCAGCAAGATACATTGCTGAAAGGTTCAGGGCATATGGTGTAAAGCCTGTTGATCAGCAAAATGGCTTTTTCCAGGAGGTTGGCCTGACCCGTACCAAAATCCCCAATGAAGCAAAATTGACCGTGGGTGATTCTGTCTTCAATTTATGGGATGACATGATCTTCACCAGTCCTGCAACTCTGGAAATTGATTCAGTCAATTATGTGTTTGTTGAGTATGGAACTGCTGCTGACTTCGAAGACAAAGACTTTGAAGGAAAAATCGCTGTTGGGATTTACGCGTTACCTCCGGAAGGTCAAAGGTTAGAAAGAGATGAGATGGTGAGCTTATTGAAAGAAAAGGGAGCAGTTGCCCTCCTGGAACTGTATAGGCCTTCCAAATTTGATTGGCCTCTACTGATCAACTACCTGTCCAATGATTCTTACGAATTAAATACAAAGGAGGTGGAAGAAAGCAATTTTCCTGTGGGATGGATTGTTGATCCCAACCTGGAGAGGTTAAAGTTTTTTAGAGAATCAGACAGCTTGCCTATTTCTTTAAGTATCCGGGGATCTCAAATAGATCATTTGACTGTTCCCAATGTGGTGGGATATATTGAAGGAGCGGATCCCAAACTAAAAGATGAATACATCCTGATCTCTGCTCACCTCGATCATGTTGGAGTGAAAAATGTGGTTCCCGGAGAGGATTCCATTTTCAATGGGGCGCGAGACAATGGAATTGGTATCACCAACATGCTGACCACAGCTGAGTACTTTGGTAAAAATCCACCGAAAAGGTCCTTGTTGTTTTTAGCATGTAATGCTGAGGAGGTTGGTTTGCTGGGAAGCGAATGGTATGCGGAATATCCGCTTATTCCACTGCGAAAGACCGTGTACAATATCAATACGGATACAGGAGGATATAATGATGTGACCAAGATCACCGTCGTGGGTCTGAACCGGACCAATACCACTCCGGAGCTGATCAAATCCGGGCAACCCTTTGGCTTGACAGTCATCGATGATCAGGTGCCTGAGGAAAACTTATATGATAGATCGGATAACGTCAGCTTTGCCAAAAAGGGAGTCCCCGCCATCTCTTTCGATCCAGGCTACACAGCCATGGATGATGAGATCAAAAAATATTATCACCAGCCGGGAGATGAGCCTCAGACAATAGACTATGAATACCTGACTAAATATTGCAAAGCTTATATCTATGCCGTTTATCTCTTAACTGAGATGGATACATTTAAATGGACCGAGGGTGATAAGTACCAGGAAGCAGGAGAGGAACTCTATAAATAGAGAGTAAGTATCAGGTAAGCCTGGATATAGTCTGCCATCACAAATATTCTTAACTTTAGATCATGCGGCTTCTCACCCTGATCGTTCCCGTTGCAGGCATAGCACTCTGGTTGGTATTTTCTCCCGCTGAAGAGAGCAAGCCCCATACTCCAAAAATGAATGGAGCCAGCCTTGTGAATCCGCCCCGCGAAATCACCAGAGAACAAATGGCTGAACTTAAGCAACTAAACGTGGGTTGGGTGGCCATTATCCCCTACGCATTTGCCCAGTCCGGGGAACCTGAGATTTCATTCAATCATGAGCGGCAGTGGTGGGGAGAGCGTACAGAAGGAACAATGGAATTGATCTCCCTGGCCCGGGAATGTGGAATGAAGATCATGTTGAAACCTCACGTATGGGTGCGGGGAGAAGGCTGGACGGGTGATTTCACCCTAAATAATGAGCATGACTGGAAGAAATGGGAAGAAGATTTTTCGAACTACATCCTGCATTTTGCCTCTCTGGCCGATTCATTGGATGTGGAGCTTTTCAGTATTGGTACTGAATATAGAATACCTGCCAGAGAACGTCCTGACTATTGGCGAAAGCTGATTGGCGAGGTCCGCAAGGTCTATCAAGGCAACATTACCTATGCCTCCAACTGGGACAACTTCATGCATATCACCTGGTGGGATGCCGTAGATTATTTAGGGGTAGACGCTTATTTCCCATTGGTTGACAAAGAGAATCCGACAACTCAGGAGTTGATCAAAGGATGGGAGCCCATTGTAAATGAGCTGGAAGCATTTTCAGAGCAATGGAACAAACCTGTCTTATTTACGGAGTATGGATTTCAAAGTATGGATGGAGCAGCAGGCAGGCATTGGGAGCTCGACAGAAAGCAAATACCCGTGAATGAGGAACTCCAGGCATTAGCCTATGATGCCACTTTTCAGTCTTTTATGAGTAAGCACTGGTATGCAGGAGGCTTTTTCTGGAAGTGGTATTTTTTCCAGCGCTCTCCTGAGCGGTATACTACGGACTGGACACCCCAAAATAAGAAAGCAGAACAAATAATTGCGAAGTGGTATGGTCAAAGCATAGGCATCCAGTAGTGATTTTGTATATAGTGTGTAAAAAATACATAAAAAGGATTTAGGTTTGAGGACACGCTGTAGAATTAGTATTAATAAGCAACATATAACGCAATGAAATTTCTTCAATTCACCCTTATGACATGGCTACTTTGCCATGCAGGCTTTGCCCAGGATTTTGTCAAATCGAAATTGAAAAAACAGCAAGCCCTATCAAGTGAGGCTTACCAATCGATGACTTTCAATGGTGCCTGGTGCTGGTTTTCAGATCCAAGAGCAGTCTATTACGAAGGCAAGCATAAGCGAACCTATGTGGGCTGGGTTGATAACTACGGAGACATTCAAATAAGTTACTACGATCATACCACGGGTGAAATTGATTCCAGGGTGCTCTATGACAATCTGGAGATAGACGATCACAACAACCCGTCTGTGCTGTTTGATGAAGAGGGAAAGCTCATTGTTTTCTTCAATAATCACATGCTGGGAGTGAAGCCACTTTACATCGTTAGGGCCACCAAACCAGAGAGCATCGAAAGCTGGGAACCGGTACAGGAGCTTTACCTCAACGATGAAAAGCTGAGCGACATGGGGAGTATGAACCATACCTACACCAACCCGATCAAGCTTTCTGCTGAAAATGGAAAGATCTTTCTTTTCTGGAGAGGTGTAGACGGAAAGCCCAGCTATTCTACATCAACTGACAATGGTAAAACCTGGGCTACGGGGAAGATCTTCTTTATGCCTGAGCGTAAATATTCATTCAGAAGGCCGTATACCAAAGTTTATTCAGATGGGGTGGACAAGATCCACTTTACCGTAACGGACGGTCATCCCCGAAAAGAGGATGCCAACAATATTTACTATATGTACTACCAGGCTGGTGCATTCTACAAAGCTGATGGAACAAAGATCAAGGACCTGGGTGGTGAGCCGGTTTTGCCTGAGGAAGCAGACCTGGTGTATGATGCTGCCAAAGGAAAGGCACGTGCCTGGAACTGGGAAATCGGTGAGAGCGATGGCAAGCCTGTAATCGCCTACACCAAATATCCTGATGAGCAGAACCACATCTATTGCTATGCCCGATGGGACGGGAAGCAATGGCTCAACTATGACCTGATCAATTCCGGCAGCTGGTTTCCGCAAACCATTGAAGGGGTAGAGGAACCAGAGCCTAACTATTCCGGAGGGATGAGTATAGATCATGAAAATCCCGGAACGCTTTATTTGTCAGTAAAACGAGATAGTATTTTTGAGATAGAGCAGTGGGACTCTAAAAACGGAGGAAAATCCTGGACTGTCACTCCCATTACCCGTGGTTCTTCCAAAGACAATATCCGTCCTTTTGCAGTGAGAAATGCCAGTGAAGGAAACAAGCTTCAATTACTGTGGATGCAAAACACCAAATACCATCATTTCACCTATGGCAACAGGATGAAAGACTGGGGATTGGAATTCAAAGACAGGTATCAAACAGCCATTCAAACAAGCATACCACTGAATGAGGTTACGGATCCCTTATCCAAAGAAGGTGTCGTAGATATGATGCAACGGACAGCAGACTGGCACCTTTCTAATCCAAGATATAAATACGACCCTATCGATTGGCATTACGGAGCATTGTATACAGGGATCAGGGCTTTGTATGAAGTGACTGGTGAAGACAGGTACCGCAATGAATTGATCAATATCGGTCAGGCAGCTGATTGGAAGCCACTGGATGACTTTCTCCATGCAGACCGTCTGACGATCATTGACAACTGGGCGTGGCTTTCCGGAATAATGGATGATCCGGAGATGATTGAGAAATCACAGTGGGCGCTCGATATCCATATTGCCAGAGGAACTAAACACACCGATGTAAGATTCAAGGATAATCCCTATAAGCTGGAATGGTGGACCTGGTGTGATGCGCTTTTTATGGCACCGCCTTCCTTTGTGGAAATGTGGAAGCTCACCGGAGAAACGAAATATTTAGCGTACATGGATGAGCAATGGTGGAGAACATCAGATTATTTGTATTCCGATGAAGACTCACTTTATTATCGTGACGACCGTTACTTCGACAGGCTTTCTGACAATGGCAAGAAGATCTTCTGGGCCCGTGGAAATGGCTGGGTAATAGCTGGGTTGGCGAGGATGCTGGAGGATCTTCCGACAGATTATTCCGGCAGAGAAAAGTTTGAACAACAGTATCGGGAGATGGCTCATAAGTTACTCAGGATCCAGGGAGCTGATGGTTTATGGAGGGTGAGCCTACATGACCCTGAATACCTGGACATGGGCGAGTCCAGCGGAAGTTCATTCTTCACCTTTGCTTTGGCCTGGGGACTGAATAACAACATGATCGATCAAAAGCATCGACCACAGGTGGAGAAAGCCTGGAAAGCGCTTTGCAGCAATGTGAATGAGGAAGGCAGACTGGGATATGTGCAACAAGTGGCTGGAGACCCGTATCCTTTCAAGGCCGACGAGTCTCATGTATATGCGACGGGTGCTTATCTCCTGGCTGGAAAGGAAATGTACAAACTGGCCGAAAGCCAGAAATAGGATAACTGAAATAGGTGGTTTAGTGCTTTACATCAATCTTTAGGTTGGTGGCCTGAACCGGATTGTATGGAGGAATTTCGATCGGTACCGGATCGATATGCCATATTTCATCACAGTATTGTTTGATGGTTCTATCGCTGGAGAATTTGCCGGTATTAGCCGTATTGATGACCGACATGGAGCTCCAGTGCTCAAAATTCAGGAACGCGTCCGAGACCAGCTTCTGTTGTTCAATGTAGGATCGGAAATCAGCTAGCACCAGGTAATTGTCATGGTTTAATAAATGATCTACCAGGGGCCAAAAAAGTCCTTTCTGACCTTTGGAGAAGTGCCCAAGTGAGATCATGTCCAGGCACTTTTTCAAATCAGGATCAGATTGGTAAACATCTGTTGGTCGATAGCCTTTTGCCCAGATTTCCTGGTTCTCTTCCACTGTATGGCCGAATAGAAAGAAATTCTCTTTGCCTACTTCCTGCATGATCTCCACATTCGCTCCGTCAAGTGTTCCGATGGTCAGTGCACCATTCATGGTAAACTTCATGTTCCCTGTACCCGAAGCTTCTTTTCCTGCTGTCGAGATCTGCTCACTCAGGTCAGCCGCCGGGTAGATCCTTTGTGCATTGGTGACATTAAAGTCTGGCAGAAACACCACTTTTAGCCGGTCATTTACATCCGGATCGTGATTGACCACATCTGCTACATTGTTGATTAGCTTAATGATCAATTTGGCCATGTGGTAAGAAGGTGCAGCTTTACCGCTAAAAATAAACGTGCGGGGCACGATGTCGACAGATGGATTGTCTTTTATCTGGTTATATAAATGGACGATATGCAGCACTTTCAGATGCTGTCTTTTGTATTCATGGATCCTTTTAGCCTGCACATCGAATAGTGACTCCGGGTTTAACTCAATGCCCAGATCCTCTTTTACATAATCGCTTAACCTTTGCTTGGCATCCGATTTACATTTTTGCCAGGCGATTAAAAAATTTGGATCCTCCGCATATGCTTCCAGATTTTTTAATTCCATCAGGTTGGTTTGCCAGCCATTGCCTATGGTATCATCAATGAGGTTGCTGAGTCTTGGGTTGATGAGGAGCATCCATCGACGGGGCGTGACTCCATTGGTCTTGTTATTGAATTTCGTAGGCCAAAGGTCATGGAAATCTTTAAGCACACTTTTTTTGAGTAGTTTGGTATGTAACTCTGCTACACCGTTGATGGAGTGACTACTATATGAAGCGAGGTTGGCCATTCTGACAAATTTTCCATTTGATTCTTCTATGATAGATAGCCGGGCAAGTGTATCCTTATCCACTTTATCCTTTACCTCTTCCATAAATCTGTGGTTGATCTCGAAGATGATTTCCATCAAACGTGGAAGAAGCTGTTGGAATAAGTCAATGGGCCATTTTTCGAGTGCTTCAGGAAGCAGTGTGTGATTGGTATATCCGAAAGAACTGGTAGTGATTTCCCACGCATTCTCCCAACTCAATTCATGAATATCCAGCAGCAGCCGCATCAATTCCGGTATCCCCACAGCAGGGTGTGTATCGTTTAGCTGCAGGGTGAATTTCTCATGGAAAGTCTCGATGGAGTTTCCTCTTTTGATATGAATTCTTATGGCGTCCTGCAATGAACAAGAGACAAAGAAGTACTGCTGTTTGAGCCGGAGCTCTTTACCCACTCTTTCGTCATCACTGGGATAAAGTACTTTTGAAATATTTTCAGAATTGATTTTTTTATCCACCGCTCCGTAGTAATCACCCCGATTGAAGGAGCTCAAATCGAAAGACATCTCCGAATCCGATTTCCAGAGCCGCAGGGTAGCAGCGGTATTGGTTTTAAATCCCAGAATAGGCGTATCATAAGGAATTCCTCTCACAATTTCGTCCGGTTCCCAGCGGACTTTCAGCTCACCCTTACTGTTGTTTTCTTTCTTGGTGTGGCCTCCAAAAAACACATCCATTGAATTTTCAGCCTTGCAGATCTCCCAGGGATTTCCATAGCGTAGCCATTTGTCCGTAATTTCCAGCTGCCAGCCATCCTGGATCTCCTGATCGAAGATCCCAAATTCATACCTGATGCCATAGCCAATGGCAGGAATGTCGAGTGTGGCCATAGAGTCTAAAAAACAAGCAGCCAGCCGACCCAATCCGCCATTACCTAAACCAGGTTCTTCTTCCTGTTCCACGAGCGTGTTTAGGTCTACACCAAGATCCTGCATGGCCTGATTGACATTGTCATAAAATCCCGTGTTAATGAGATTGTTATTCAGATGAGGCCCAACGAGATATTCGGCAGAGAGATAGCCAATCACCCTGACATTTTGCTCCCAGTAGTGGTTTTGGGTGCTCAGCCATCGGTGCAGGATCCGATCCCTGATGGTATACGAAAGAGCGAAGTAAAGATCGTTTTTTGTAGCGGTGTGAACACTTTTACCCTGAACGTAAAACAGGTTATCAAGAAATGCCCGTTTGAAGGTCTCTATATCAGTTCCGGTGCGGTCATCTTCAATCTTGATGGTGGGCTTGTTGCGTGGTTCCATGACTCGATATTTACCTCTATCAAAGCTAATAAATTCACACCGGTAATTAATCTTTTGGATTTTACCCCTACTATATGTTTGCTCACCCTATTAATCATGAGGGTTTTTAGGATAAAACCTTGAATTAAATTAAGTTGAGCGTTTTTAGCATTAACCTCCTTTTAAGATGAACCCTGTCACAACTTCAATGCGTTTATTGATATCACTGTTGTTCTTTTCACTTTGTTCTATCGTCTTTGGACAGCGTGCTCCGAATAAAAAACCAAACATTCTGATCATTATTCCCGATGATCTGGGCTGGTCTGATGTCGGTTATCATGGCTCGGAGATCAAAACGCCAAATATTGACAAGCTGGCTAAGACCGGGGTGAAGCTGGAGCAGCATTATGTAATGCCGACCTGTACGCCAACCCGTGTAAGCCTGATCACTGGTAAATATCCCAGTAGATATGGCATTTTGGCGCCCGCTTATGGCGAAGTCATTGACCTGGGAGATGCTACGCTGCCTTCCATTCTTTCCAAAAATGGATATTTCACGGCCCTGGTAGGTAAATGGCACATGGGATCCCCACCGTATACGCCTAAAAAGTATGGATTCCAGTCCACCTATGGCTATTTTGACGGACAGATTGAGCCTTACACCCATGAATACAAGACCGGTCGAAATTCGTGGCACCGCAACGATCAGCTGTTTGAGGAGGAAGGTCATGTGACAGATTTACTGACAGCAGAAGCCATACGCATCATTGAAGAAGACAGAAAAGAACCCTTCCTATTATACCTCGCCCATCAGGTGCCTCATTCACCGCTCAATGAACCCGAAGAATGGACATCAAAGTATGACGACCTTTCTATTGACCCGACTCGCAAGCTTTTTGCAGCCAGTGTCACGCACATGGATGATGGCATTGGTCAGGTCATCGAGGCACTGGAAAGGACCGGAAAGCGGGACAATACCCTGATCCTGGTGTTGAGCGACAATGGTGGTCAGCATAGCTGGCAAAACAGCACCCAATATCGGGGAGCATATGCAGACAAACCTCATCTCGTACTTGGAAATAACTACCCACTTAGAGGCTGGAAAGGGGAAGTCTATGAAGGGGGTATTCGGGTTCCGGCTTTGGCCAACTGGCCAGGGAAGCTAACCCCGGGGACGGTCAACGTTCCCATCCATATGTCTGATTGGCTGCCTACCTTATGCCGCCTGACCGGGTCTGAAAAGGATCTCAAAAACCTGAAGCTTGATGGTCAGAACATTTGGGACATCGTGCAGGGTGACAGAGATTCCAATCACCCACTCTACTGGAAAATTGCCAGCTCATATGCAGTACGTGATGGAGAGTGGAAGCTGGTTGTGGATAGAAAAACAGGAAGTAAGGAGCTTTATAATCTCAGGGAAGATTTCAGAGAAGACCGCGATCTGAGCGAGAAAAACCCTGAGAAAGTCAAATATCTGAGTGAATTGCTTGAAAAATTTAAGGAAGGAGATCGGGAAAGAGCCGAATAGTCCGATCTTGCAGTTATTATTCAACCAATCGGATATGACAATGAGGCTATTAGGTATTTTATTTCTTTCTTTTCTATTTAGTTGTGGAACCAATCAGACTGCGGTTGATGACATTCCGCCCCTTTCGGTGACACCCGCACCACACCAGCTCACGTATCAGAAAATGGAGGTAGTGGGATTTATCCATTTTACGGTCAATACTTTCACCGACAAGGAATGGGGCTACGGGGATGAAAAACCTTCAATTTTCAATCCATCTGATCTGGATGCCGAGCAATGGGTACTGGCAGCTAAAGCAGGAGGGATGAAAGAGCTGATCCTGACAGCCAAACACCACGATGGATTTTGTCTGTGGCCCAGTAAGTACACTGAGCACAGCGTGAAAAACAGCCCATATAAAGAGGGCAAGGGAGATATCGTTCGTGAGTTTGTAGATGCCTGCCGTAAGCATGGACTCAAAGTAGGTTTGTACCTTTCTCCCTGGGATCGAAATCACAAAGACTATGGTACACCGGAATACATTACTTATTACAGGAATCAGCTGAGAGAGCTGCTCACCGAATACGGTGAAATCAGTGAGATTTGGTTTGACGGTGCCAATGGTGGTGATGGTTACTACGGTGGTGCCAATGAGGTGAGGAAAATAGATAGAAAAACCTACTATGATTGGCCGACTACGGTCAAGCTGGTGAAAGAGCTTCAGCCGAATATCTCGATATTTTCTGACGCTGGTCCCGATATCCGTTGGGTGGGTAATGAGCACGGATTTGCTGGAGAAACATTCTGGTCAACCATTCACACGGATTCAGTAACGATAGGAGCTGCTAAAACATCCTATCTGAACACTGGAGACCCGAATGGAAACAACTGGGTTTTAGGTCAATGTGATGTGTCTATCCGTCCGGGATGGTTTTATCACCCGAAAGAGGATAGCCTGGTCAAGTCACCTGAAAAACTCCTGGAAATCTACCATAAGTCAGTCGGTAGAAATGGGGTGCTGCTTTTGAACTTACCTCCTGACCGGCGCGGTTTGATCCACGAAAACGATGTGGCTTCATTGAAAGATTTCAAGACGCTGGTAGATCGCCTGTTTGCCATGAATCTGGCCATAGGAAAGGTGAGGGCATCGAATACCCGACTAAAGCATGAAAAGTTTGATGCGAACAACATCCTGGACGATGACCCGGATTCGTATTGGGCTGCAGATGACGATGTGATAGAGGCATCACTCATCGTTGAACTGGATGAAGCCGTAGACTTTGAGCGAATCGTCATCCAGGAGCCGATCAGGTTCGGTCAGCGGGTTTCAAAGTTTGAAGTGCATGTGGAGAAAAATGGTCAATGGCAACTGGCTTATGAGGGCACTACCATTGGATACAAAAGGATACTTGAGATAGAACCAAACAACAGCAATCGTATCAAATTGACGATTCTGGACGCCCTGGGTCCACCAGCCATCTCCAATTTTGAAATCTACTAATTGGCATTGTTAATCGTTTCACAACAACCCGGTAAGTTTTCTGGTTAACAGTCATATGAGGCTGATCATATATTGCATTTTTTGCTTTTACGGGTGTTTCCTCTTTGCACAAGAAAAGAGGGAAGTAGAAAGGCGCGTAAATAGAGGAGATGTTCCCGCGATGGCCAAAGGGTTTATTGAAGAAGCTTATAATACCAAAAGTAAGCTTCGGTGGTATTATCAGACAGAAGGTGACGAAATCAGCTTTGAGGCGAAACTCTATTGGAAAGATGAGCTTCACAGCGTTGAATTCGATACCCTGGGAGAGATAAAAGACCTCGAGATCGTGGTGGAATGGGAAATGATAGACAGCCCGGCAAGGCAAAACCTTGAAACGTATTTCAATGGCCACTATGATAAGTGGGATCTGGACAAGGTACAGATTCAATGGTCAGGGGCCAGGGAAAATCTGAAGGAGCTGATTAAAACGAATCAGCAATCCGGGCTCACCAAAAGATATGAAATCGAGTATCGTGGAGCTACCGAAACAGAAGATGAATTGTGGGAGGGCCTGTTCAATGCAGACGGAACTGTTTTGCTGCAAAAGCGGAAGATTATACTGGGTAATTTGAATAACCTGACCTATTGATGCGGTGGATATTCTTATTCTTGACCTTATTCGGATTCGTTTGCTCCAGGGCACAGGAAGTGTTCTATGGAGGATTTTTTCCTGAATTTTCACTGACAAAAAAGATCTCATCGAAGATGCATGGCACCTTCAAGGTGGAGTCACAGCATGGTCTGTATGACCACCAGGAAGTGGAGTCGTGGGAGTATTTTCATGATCGAACAGACCTCCAGTTTTTTGTTGGACGATCGTTGACCCCGCTGATCAAAGTGGATGTCGGCTACCAGTACCGGGTGGACCCTTCAGGAGGAAACAACCACCGTTTGATCCAGCAAATTGCTTTCATCCAAAGACTCGCGAGCGGAAAAATCGGTCATCGGATCAGGACTGACCAGACCTTTTCGGAAGACGAAGAGGATGTGCTCTACCGGATCAGGTATCGGTTGGCTTATCAGAAACCACTACAAGGGGCTGAGCTGGACCCGGGGGAGTTTTACCTGTCTTTATCCAATGAGCTCATCTACGCTTACGAGGCGGGTGACCAGGAATTTGAAAACCGGCTGGTAGGTTCACTGGGATACGTCTTCAGCGACACCATCAAGATGGAATCCGGGATGGACTACAGGACCGACCGGTTCATTGCTCCGGGATTTCGTCAGCGATTGTGGTGGAAGACCGGGGCCTACCTGGCATTCTGATTTGTTGTTACCACGAAATCGGTCGGTAATCTTTCAGGAATTGACCGCACCAGTGTTTCCCGGTATTGATACCGTCAAATAGAGGGTCCAGCACCCGGGCAGCACCATCCACGATATCCAATGGGGGCTGGAAGTCATGGACGTCAGCTTTCTTTTTGGCCAGCTCTGCAGGATCCTCGTCCGTGACCCATCCGGTATCCACGGCATTCATGTAGATGCCGTATTTGGCGAAGTCAGAAGCCGATGTATGGGTCATCATGTTGAGCGCTGCTTTCGCCATGTTGGTATGAGGGTGGCGGTCTTCTTTGTGAAAGCGATGAAACTTCCCTTCCATGGCGGACACGTTGATGATGTGCTTCATGCCGGTGTTGTCCCTTTTCATCACGTTTACCAGGCGGTTGCACAACACAAAAGGCGCTACGGAATTTACCAGCTGTACCTCAACCATCTCGGTGGTATGGATTTCCCCTAGCTTCAATCTCCAGCTGTTGGTTTTTCTCAGGTCCACCTGCTGTAGATCCGCATCCAGTTGTCCCTCCGGGAACACTTCTTCCGGCTTGAGCGAATTGTCAATCGAGTAAGGTATTTGTGAAAGCTTTGCCGAGGCACTCAATCCGATCCCCAATTGTTTGCCGTGCCAGGAGACAGGGAGATTGCGGTTGGTGCCCATCATTTCCTTGCTCAGGATACCCAGCTCATTGAGGCAGGCGTGGTGATCCTTCAGAAGATCTTTGACCGCAGCAGGCAGCTCGGAGTACGCCTTTTCCTCATTGGACATCAGGTGCTGATAGAATCCGGAAGGCCTGCGGACGGTCTGTGCAGCATTGTTGATCAGGATGTCCAGGCGATCATATTTTTCCTCGATGAAATTGCAGAACAGCTCCACACTGGGGATGTGTCTGAGATCAAGGCCATGGATCCTCAGTCGGTCGCTCCATTCAGGGTAATCCGACTCCTTAGCAAATCGTATCGCTGAGTCCACAGGAAATCGGGTGGTAGCAATCACGGTAGCACCTGCCCGCAACATCATGAGTGTGATGTGATAGCCGATCTTGAGCCTTGACCCGGTCACCAGCGCCACCTGGCCGGTGAGGTCAGCCGTCTGGAATCGCTTGGCATAGTTGAACTCAGCACAGGTCGGGCACATGGTATCATAAAAATGATGCAGGCGTGTGAATTCTTCCTTGCAGACGTAGCAATTCCTGGGAGAATTCAGCTCAGCATCCGGAAAGGATTCCATCCCGGCCAGATCGATCATTTTGGGAGCGGTGAAAACAAGCGCTTCACGGGCACTTCTGATCCCGGTAGCATTGCGTGCCTCCTTATCCTTTGTGTTGATCTTTCTTTTCTCGGCTTTCTTCGCTTCTTTCCGACGACGAAGAAACTCCTCCCTGCTGGGTCTGGATAGCATTCCGGCAGCCATGATCAGCTCCAGACGTTTGTCTTTAGGGATCTCAAAGATCCTGTTGGTTTCAGCATTCAGTGTTTTCAAAACAAGGATGCATTGCTCAATTTGCTCAGCACTTAGACTGGTGCCGGGCATTGCCTCTTCAGAGATAGCTGTCATGTAATATCAAATTGTCGGCAAAAATAGTGATATGATAGGCTATATTTATAGGTCGTAATAAAATTGATCTTGAAAGAAAGACTTTAGCATAAATCCGGATTTATGAAAACCAACCTAACCACATTACTGGCTGTCCTGATTTTGTTTCAGGCGTGTAACCAGGCTAAAAAGAACACCGAATCTACAGCGTCAGAAGCATCCACAGCAACCGACAACCTCTGCATGGGCCACTACTGGACCGAAGAAGAGGCCAAAGAAAAACTGAAGGAATTCGCTGCCACCTATGATGACCAGGCTTCCTGGGAGAAGCGGGCAAAAAGGATCCGGCAAGGCATCCTGGATGGATTGCAGTGGGACAAAATGCCCGAGGTGACCAACGACTTTGACCTGATCGTCACCAAAACGATGGAGATGGATGGCTACATCATTGAAAATGTGGCCCTTGAGAGCTTCCCCGGGTTTTACATCACCGGAAACATCTACCGACCCACCAATGCCAAAGCAAAGAATCCTGCCATTCTTACGGCGCACGGCCACTGGGAAGACAGACGGTTTATGGAGGAGGTACAGAAGCGATGTGCCTATCTGGCACGGGCTGGCGCCATTGTATTCATGTATGACATGATTGGCTATGGCGATAGCAAGCAGACCACGCACAAGATGCCCCTGGCGCTACTGCTCCAGACATGGAACAGCAAAAGAGTGTTGGATTACCTGCTTACCAGGGAAGATGTGGACCCTGAGCGCATTGGGATGACCGGTGCATCCGGTGGAGGCACGCAGACCTTTGTGCTCACCGCCATTGATGACAGGATCAAAGTAGCCGTGCCGGCTGTCCAGGTTTCGGCGCACTTCTTCGGAGGCTGCGTATGTGAGAGCGGCATGCCCATCCACAAGAGCAACGATCACCAGACCAACAATGTGGAGGTCGCTGCCCTGACGGCACCCAGGCCTTTGCTTTTGATCTCCGATGGTGACGACTGGACCAAAAATGTGCCCGATGTGGAGTATCCCTACATCCGCAACATCTATAAGCTATATGGCATTGAAGACAAAGTAGAGAGTGCCCATTTCCCCGACGAAGTGCATGACTATGGCGCGAACAAAAGAGTGCCCATGTACAGGTTCTTCGGTAAACACCTGGGCCTGAATGTGCCCGAAGGCCCTATCAACGAAGATTTCATCAAAGTCCTCTCGAAAGAAGAATTAAGTGTGCTCGCCGGCACAGAGTTACCTGAAGGCGCACTGAAAGGTGATGAGGCGGTGATGGCGTATCTGGGGTTTTGATAGAAGGTATAGCCAGCGGTACTTAATTGAACTATTTATAGTCATTCTGAGTGGAGTGAAACGTAACGAAGAATCTTATGCTCGTGAGTAGAAACGATACCTGTTTCATCGGAAAATAGGGCAATCTAAACGATAACATCATAGAATATGTAGGGGCTCCGATTCTGGCTGGCAAAGACACCATAGCCGTCAACCTAAGATTTTTTTCTTAAAACGGTGTATATTTCTAAATCCCGAAGGGATGACAGAATTATAGTAAAATATCAATTGAACGAATTAAAACTCCGAAGGTGCCCGACCAGGGGAGTGACATTATGGCTGGATCATTCTCACAAATTTACATTCATGCTGTCTTTGCGGTAAAAGGAAGAGCAAACTTGTTGAATAGAAACTGGCGACATGAAGTGTTTAAATACATTTCAGGGATCATCGAAAACAAAAGCCAGAAATCAATCATTGTAAACGGGGTCGCTGATCATGTCCATATCTTTGTTGGCTTGAAGCCCTCTATAGCATTATCGGACTTGATGAGAGATGTTAAAAACAATACTTCAAATTTTATCAATGAGAAAAAGTGGCTACCTAGAAAATTCAGCTGGCAGGAGGGATATGGAGCTTTTTCATATTCCCATTCGCAGCTCAATAACGTCTATCAATACATTCTCAATCAAGAAGAACACCATAAAAAGCAAACCTTTAAAGAGGAATATTTAGCTCTTCTCAATAAATATGAGATACCATATGAAGAAAAGTTCTTGTTTGAATGGTTATAATGACACCCTTT